>Ga0209269_1000018_pt1 | contig 449518 bp, 399 predicted proteins | sample MTBAKMMethaMetaG_FD_187455 | JGI IMG/M metagenome (GOLD analysis project Ga0209269, IMG submission 187455) | Enrichment culture microbial communities from Arthur Kill intertidal strait, New Jersey, USA, that are MTBE-degrading - MTBE-AKM (Arthur... | ecosystem: Environmental > Aquatic > Marine...
GATTCAAGCTCTGGCCATGATCATGGTGCTGTGCCTGTTCATTTATTCGATGGTGGAATTCCGGCTGAGGCAAGCTCTCGAACGCACCGGTGAAACAGTTATCAGCCAGACGAAGAAGCAGACTCGGCGACCAACTTTGAAATGGGTCTTTTTCCTGTTCCGGAGGGTGAGGGAATATTCTGTTGTTGTGGAGGGGAAAAGGATAGCGAAAATATCCAATTTAACTGATGATTTGATGAAAATACTTGGTTTGCTGGGGCCGCCGTATGAAAAATATTATTTTTGATTTTCGACCTGCGGAATATGGGATTTTTGTCTCTCTCTCAATGAGGACCATGTGGCTCTTCAGAGCCAGGTACCCGGGACCAGCACAAAACCTCATGGAGAGGAAAACCCATGCGCCCGGCAGGGTATTCGTGATCTTAAAAAGGAGAAGCTGATCCTCTGATTGTGTGCAGGTCAGAGGGGTCCGTGCATCGGTACACCGGAGATCTACTGTCCGAAAGCTGCGCTGTGGCAAGGATTGGTCGCATGCCCACAGCACAGGATCATCTGCTCCAATCAGGAATAAATTTTTTTTAAATTGTACTACTTGGTAAATAATTAATTTGTAAATTTAATAATACCGTCCCGGGAGATTGGACTCTCCGATTCTTCCTCATGGCATCTCCAGGGAGAAGAGAGCGGCGTGGTACCGGAGACCGGTGGAAAAAAGATTCGGTTATTCTTCCGATTCCGAGATTGCGAGCTCGTACATCCAGTCCATCAGGCGGTGACACTCGCGCACGCTGCACTCGAGTTCACAGCCGATGCAGGGGATAAGTTCGTCCCCGGCCATGATCAGGGCTGGCTCCACGGGCCTTCGCTTTGCCTTGAGAATGAATGTCTTGATCCCGTTTTTCCTGAATTCGATCCTCTCGATGAGCCCCGAATCAAGGAGTTTTTTCACAATACGCGAGCATTTCCTGCTGTCCACATCCAGTATCTTCCAGAGCTCGCTCTGGAGCACGCCGTCGCTCCTGGACTGGATAACCTTGAATGCCTCCTCGGGTTCGGACATGGTTCTTTCAGATATGTGGGGAGATCGAAAGGATGTTGTTTCCGCGAATCACCACTGTTCCGAGGCTCCTGCCCCTCTGATCATTGACATACTCGATTGTATCATCCATGTGGATGTTGAGATACTCATCCACAGCTACCAGTCTACCCTGCAGTTTTCTCATGTCGTCCTTTATCTCGACAGTAATCTTCGAATCAACAAGAGAAAATACCTTTTTGATAGGCAACACGATCCCGTTAACCATCTGCCTCTATGTGTGATGGCAGACTATATAAGTTTCTTCAAGTGGCATAAAACAATTTAACTTGATTTAGCACAGAGTAATCAGGCATGAAATCCGTACCCGTCCTGATCTGCGCATCACTCCTCCTTATCATGGCCGGTTGCACCACAATCGGAGAGCATCCGGCCGGGACAGTCACGTTTACCGACGATTGCGGCACAACCATGGAGATAGCTGCGCACGTTGAGCGGGTGGTATCGCTTGCACCGAGTGAGACAGAGATCTGCTGTGCGTTGGGAGGCTGCCCTCTCCTGGTGGGACGCACCGATTACTGCACGTATCCTGCAGAGGCGGCGGCAGTGGAGACGGTGGGTGGCCCGCGCACCTTCTCGGTCGAGAAGGTGATAGGCCTTGAGCCCGACCTTGTCCTTGCCACGACTGTCACCGACAGTATCCGTGTCCAGGAGATCCGTGCGGCAGGTCTTCCGGTGGTCGTCTTCAGGCTGGAGACGATCGAGGATATATACCGGAATATGAAGGTCCTGGGGACACTTCTCGGCACATCGGACGATGCTCTCCTCCTGGTCCGAGACCTCTCGGCGCGCGAGGCAGAAATCGAATCTGCCTCGCGTGGTGGAGAGCCTGTGAGAGTACTCTATGTGCTCTGGGACGAGCCCCTCTACGTGGCCGGGAACAATACCTTCCAAAACGACCTCATCGTCCGGGCAGGAGGCGTAAACATCATGTCCGATGTCGAGGGATATGCGACGGTCTCCGAGGAATCGGTCGTCAACCGCGCCCCGCAGGTGATCATCGCGTCCCGTGAGCACACCTCCGGCCTCGCGCGGATATCTGGCCGTCTCCTGTCCAGGCCCGCCCTCGCAGAGGTGCCGGCGATAAAAGAGAACCGCATCTGCGAGATGGAGCCCGACCTGGTCAATCGGCCCGGCCCCCGGGTAATCAGCGCGCTGGAGATGTTTTCCCGATGCATACACGCCTGAATGGCCGGCTCGTCATCGCCACCCTGTGCCTGGTGCTGGCGGCTGCCATGCTTCTCGGCGTGGTGGTGGGGGAGTCCAGGATCTCGTTTACCCGTGCAATGGCTATAATCGGGAGCACGTTTCTTCCCATCCCCGCCGACTGGAGCCAGTCCGAAGAGTCGATCATCCTCCTGATACGACTGCCCCGGGTCATCCTGGCCGCCCTCGTGGGAGCGGCCCTTGCAGTATGCGGGGCGGTTCTTCAGAGCCTGTTCCGGAACCCGATGGCCGATCCCTTCCTGCTCGGGATATCCAACGGTGCGGCACTCGGGGCGTCGATCGTGCTCGTCACCGGCGTAGGCTACGGAGCCGGTATACTGGGAGTACCGGTGGCCGCGTTCGCCTTCGGCCTTGGAACGATCTATATCGTGTACGAACTGGCACGGGTGGGAAACAGGGTGCCGGTCACCACGCTCCTTCTCTGCGGGATCGCCGTTGCCGCCTTCATGTCTGCAGGAACCTCGTTTCTCCTCTTTCTCTCGGGAGAGAACCTTCACCAGATCGTCTTCTGGCTGCTCGGCGGCATATCGGGGAGGGGATGGGACTATGTCCTTCTCCTCCTCCCCTTTGTCATCGGCGGAAGCGTTCTCTTCTTCTCCATCTCGCGGTCGCTGAACGCGCTCATGTTTGGAGAGGAATCTGCCCAGTACCTCGGCATAGAGGTGGAAAGCCTGAAGAAAATAATTCTTGTGGCAGTCTCCCTCGTAACCGGTGCGGCGGTCTCGGTGAGTGGCATCATCGGTTTCGTGGGCCTCATCACGCCGCACATGGTCCGGCTCTGGATCGGCCCGGACCACAGGATACTCATCCCCGTATCACTCCTCTTCGGGGCGATACTCCTTGTCATGGCAGACCTTGCCTCGCGGGTGCTGCTCGCTCCAAACGAGCTTCCCATCGGGATCATCACGGCCCTCTGCGGGGCGCCGTTCTTTGCGTACCTGCTGCGCAGGAGGGGGAGAGAGGCGTGACTATCATCGAGGCGCGGGATATCGGTTTCTCGTTCGGACGAAAGGCGGTGCTGAGAGGGATCGACCTGGACTGTCGTGACGGCGAGGTGCTCGGCATAATGGGCCAGAACGGTTCGGGAAAGACCACCCTCCTGCGTATCCTTGCAGGGTACCTGCAGGCGGACAGGGGGAGCGTGAGGTATGGCGGACGGGAGCTCTCGGGGATGGACGCACGGGAGATGGCGAGGCTGAGGGCGGTCGTTTCGCAGGGGGTGGGTGCGAACTTTGACTTTCCTGTCGCCGACTACGTGATGCTCGGGAGAACGCCATACCTCTCCCGGTTCGGGCGGGAGGGAGTACACGACTATCGCATCGTCGAGCAGGCCCTCGGGATGACCGATACGACCCATCTCCAGGACCGCCCGGTCTCGCGGCTTTCAGGGGGTGAACTGCAGAGGGTGATGATCGCACGGGCCCTCTCCCAGGAGCCGAAAGTCCTGATGCTCGACGAGCCCACGTCGCACCTGGACATACGCCACCAGATGGAGATCATGGACCTGCTTGGAGATCTCTCGAAACAGATGGCCGTGATTGCGATCGTTCACGACCTCAACCTGGCAGCACGGTACTGCGGGAGGATCGCACTCCTCCACGAAGGAACCATCCATTCCTGTGGCCCGCCAGGGCAGGTTCTCGCCCCCGACACAATCCGGGAGGTCTTTTCAGTCCGGGCCTGCCGGGCCGAAGATCCGGGCACGGGTGGAGGGATCTTTTCCTTCTCCATTCCAGGCCCGGATATGGCCGGGAAGAGCCGCGTCCACGTCATCTGCGGGGGAGGATGCGGGAGGATGGTTCTCCACATGCTTGCGGGGAAGGGTTACAGGGCAAGTGCCGGAATACTCAACGAAGGCGACATGGACCTGGAGGTGGCCCGGTATCTCGCAATCCCTGCACTTTCGGCACCACCGTTCTCCCGGATCGGAGGGGAGCAGGCACGCATGCTCGGAGAGACGTGCCTGGAAGCGGATGCGGTCGTTGTGGTTGCAATGCCGGTCGGGGAAGGAAATATCAGGAACCTGGAGGTTGCAGCGAACCTGCCGGCACACATCCCTGTCGTCCTCTATTCCCCGGAATGCACCCTTGAAGGCCTGGATTGTACCAACGGGAAGGGCGACCTCCTGTATGAACAGATCCAGGGGAGGGGAACTCTTGCATGCACCCTGGAAGAACTTGCGGCGGTACTGGAGAATACGGGAGGTACCTCCAGGCGGGAAGACACCGGAAGCTGAATCAGCGGCGATTCCGGCCGATGCGGTACCGGCCACTTAAAATACTCTTGGGATAATTTCAATGCATAAACAGGGGTGTTTTCATGACGAACAGAAAGGTCTTTTCCAGTGGACTGCTGCTCATCGTCCTTGTCATCGCAACAGTCGGGTATGGTGTGGCCGAGGACGGCGTAGGCGGTGAAGTAGGGTATTTCCAGATCACATCGGACCCCTCGGGTGCTGGTGTCCATTTTGACGGTACCTACCAGGGAACATCGCCGGTGACGGTCCAGGTATACACCACGGCATCGCCAGCGCATACCATAAGCGTCTCAAAACCGGGCTACCAGACCTGGGTATCAGAGTACACGGGAAACCCGGGTGCAGGACAGACGATAACCATCCGGGCGACCCTCTCGCCGATACCGACCACCGAACCCACGCCCGTACCGGGCTCGGGGAAGGGGTACTATTCCATCACATCCTCGCCCCAGGGCGCGGATGTCTATTTTGATGGCACGTACAAGGGCAAGACGCCGGTAACCGTGGAGGTGTCGACCACCGGGACACCCGGCCATACCGTCAACATCATGCTATCGGGATACCGGACATGGACCAATACCTACCCGGGAAACCCGTCCAGCGACCAGACGGTCTATGTGACCGCGTTCCTGACACCGGTGGAGAACTATGGCACCATCACGGTCCAGTCCTATCCATCGGTGGCCACTGCCGTTCTGGATGGGATAAGCTCACAGACCACGCCCTGTTCGTTCCATAACGTGGCGCCGGGTTCGCATATCATGACCGTGACAAAGGACGGTTACGGGGACTTCACAACCACCGTGATGGTGATGGCAGGGAAGACCACTCCGGTCACCGCCTATCTCTCGAAGATTGCGCCAACGAAAGGCGAAATGCATATAACCTCCGATCCACAGGGGGCCCTTGTCTACATCGGCGGTGCGTATTACGGGATAACTCCCCAGATCGTGGGCGACCTCCAGCCGGGGTATTACGCGGTCCGGCTCGAAAAGGCCGGCTTTGAAGCCTGGAGCGATAACGTGTACGTGACTGCGGGGGAGTCGACCGACGTGAGTCACACCTTCTCGGTTACGCCGACACTGACGGCAACCCCGGTTCCCCAAACAGGAACCCTTGCAGTCTCATCCGAGCCTGCCGGCGCACAGGTCTTCATAGACGGCAGGTTCGAGGGGATTACTCCTGTCACGATACCCTCGATCGAGAAGGGGTCACGAACTGTTCTCCTGAAACTGATCGGGTATGCTGACTGGCAGGGAAAGGTACAGGTGGATACAGGCCAGCAGGCAAAAATCGATGCCACGCTCTCCCTGCTCCCACCGACTCCGACGGAGGCGGGTCTCGCACCCCTTCTCGTGGTCCTCTCCCTGGCAGGTGTTGTGCTTGCTTTTGCCGTGAAGAAGAAGTGAACCCTTTTTTTATTTGTTGTCTGTTTGATCTCGTTGTGCCTGTCATGCAGAAGGGGGGTTTTGCATTTCGTGGTGTGCGATATCAGGTGGGCAGGGTTGACCTGGTGGATTTATCTGAAAATATGTGCAGACAGGGGGCTGCCGCCCCCTGAACCCCTGCAGGCGATATCAGGTGGGCAGGGTTCGACCTGGGTGAGTGTGCTGAACCTGACTGAAAATGTGTGCAGACAGGGGGCTGCCGCCCCCTGAACCCCTGCAGGCGATATCAGGTGGGCAGGGTTGACCTGGGTGAGTGTACTGAACCTGACTGAAAATGTGTGCAGACAGGGGGCTGCCGCCCCCTGAACCCCCGCAGGGGATTTCATGTGGGCAGGGTAGATTGGGATGAGTGTTCTGAACCTAACTGTAAATGTATGCAGACAGGGGGCTGCCGCCCCCTGAACCCCTGCAGGCGATATCAGGTGGGCAGGGTTCGACCTGGGTGAGTGTGTGGTGTATATCCTGATGTGTGGGAAAACAGGAATGCATTGGGAATGCTGACGGGGGGTTGCACCCCCCGACCCCCCGCAGGCGATGTCAGGTGGGCAGGGTTGACCGGGGTGAGTGTGTGGTGTATATCCTGATGTGTGGGAAAACAGGAATGCACTGGGAATGCTGACGGGGGGTTGCACCCCCCGACTCCCCGCATGCGATATCATGTGGGCAGGGTTGACCGGGGTGAGTGTGTGGGATTCAGAACACTCCCCCATTAGAGTCCTATCGCCATTTTGGGGTTCGCCGCAACGGCAGGGGATAGCGTTGCGCAGCCCCTGGGAGTGTCTTAGGATGCATGCAGACAGGGGGTTTCACCCCCCCGACTCCCCGCCTGCGATACCCTGTGGACAGCGTTGACCGGGAACACAACTCACACCGTCCGTATACGTTTAATCTTGGGATATCGACGAATCGCTTGAAAAAAGGCTATATGAGAGAAAAAAATAGATCTTATTCAGGCAACGGTTCCCAGCGGTCCTGGAGGGCCTTCTCAACGGCAGGGAGGGTGGTGTACTCCATCTCGTCGAGGGAGAGGCGGTGGGGCTCGAAGGGACCGTGGGCCCGGAGTATGTCCGCAATTTCGTTGCAGCGGGCCCTCACCCGGTCATATGCTGGATCGTCGAACATGTCTGCGGGTCCGATCAGCCTGCCGTTGCATATCTGGAATCCCAGGCAGATGACCCTTGGGGGGCCGTCGAACCGGGTGCAGTTTGCGTCAGGGAGACCGACCGGCATGAAAGGCCCGTGATGGGACCCCCTCATCCACCCTGCCACGATGATCGGTATGCTGAAGGGGTCGATGATCTCTCCGACCGAGGGAAGCCCGCTCTGGCCACGCACGATCATGACCGGGTCGTCTTTTCCGACATACTTGCCTGCCATCAGGTTCAGTCTTTGGGTGCTCGTGGATGCCGCAACCAGGCCGTCCTTGCGCCACACGCCCTTGACGACATAGCGCGAAGGTGCACCGATGTAGGCGAGGAGACTGTAGGACTCCTCCGGTGTCCTGAACCGGATCACGCGTTTTGCGATCACGTCGTGGACCTCGAAGATGAACCCGTCATGCATGTTCGGGTCGATGACAAGGCCCGGGTTCGACATCGGGTCGGCGAAGATCTTGTAGAGGTAGAAGTTCCAGGCTCCGGGCTCGGTCTTGTCTGCCATGAAACAGAGAACCGGGTCGCTCCCCCGCTCCTCGAACTCCATCTCTGCAACGCCCGGCCCCATGCCCTTCACGTTTCCTGAGAAGGCGTCCGAAAGGATATCCTGTCCTGCACCGTAGAGTTTCATCTCCTTTGCGATATTGGCGCATTCCATGAAGACGCTCCAGGCAAGGCCATGGATCTCCGGATCGTCCTCGCCCCTGGTATGGGTCATGATCAGTTCCAGGTCGTCGCCGCAGTGGGTCACGAACGAATCGATGAGGAGTGTGCCCTCCTTTTCCTTAAGCATCTGCGCAGCTTTTTCCAAAAGCCTGGGATGTGTACGGGAATGCCCCGGGAAACTCCCCACATCAGCTTTGATCAAAGAGATAGTGGTCTTGGCCATAAAATCATCCAAGTAATAACATGGTTGGGACTTATTAAAATAATGGCGAAACGAGGATCGCGCCAGATTAAAAATTATTCCTCTGGTGCCTTCTCGTCTGTGTTATGGGAAAATGGCAGGTAGGAGACCTCCAGAATCCCATTCCGGAGGTTAATCTTCACGCTGTCCTCAACTGCGGGGGGGACCACCGCGCTCGTCCGGTACTGGCGTTCCTGGTCGGATGCCCAGATAAAGACCCTGTCGTCCCGGAAGAGCACGTGGATATCCTCCGGGGCCATCCCCGGAAGCTCGGTCAACAGCGTGACGTGGTCATCCAGCTGGTGGATCTCTATGTCAGGCTCGGTCGAGTTCCCCCTCGCCTGAGGATCCGGCCCGGGAAAACCGCCCATTCCCGGGATGATTATCTTCATCCCGATAAAGATGGGCAGCGTCTCTCCCTGCTCTGACATCTGCATGATGTGCCTTAACACATCCTCGAGGTTTTTGAAATTGTCGTATGGGTTCTCATTCATCGGTGTGGTGCTCCACAGTCAGACCCCCGTCAGGCTTTCAGCTCGTCTTCGAGCCTGCTGGTGAGCCTCTTTATCTCGTTGAAGTCCTTGGTCCTGCCAAAGGTCGCCTGCCTGATTTCTGCGGTATCTATCTCCTGCTCCCTCTGGAGCCCGGCCCGCCTGATCGCGGCTGCGGCATTCTCAAGGATCGTTCTCTGGTCCTGGTTGTACAACATCTCCCAGGCCTGCCTCTCGGAGGCCTCGAGCGTGTCCTGGTCCAGTGAGCCTTTCACCTTTTTCTTCGCCTCGTCAAAATGCTTTCTGGTTATGCGCACGTTGACCGCGGCGTCGGTGATCTCCTGTTCCGGTTTGTCTCCCATGACCTGTATGAACTCTCTCATGGCGGCGAGTTTCGCCTCGCGGACCAGTGCCTCGATATCGGCACCGACGAAGTGCTCGGTCTCTGTAACCAGGTCGTCGATACTCACGTCTGCGGCAAGGATGGTCTCACCGTCCTCCAGGTATACATCGAATATCTTCTTCCTCCCCTCGGCATCGGGTGGAGGAACGTAGATGTGGCGCTCCATGCGGCCCGGCCTCATCAGGGCAGGATCGAGCATGTCGGGCCGGTTTGTGGCGCCTATCACGGTGACGTCCTTCAACTCCTCCAGGCCGTCAAGCTCGGTCAGGATCTGGCTGACCACGCTCTCTGTGACGTGCGAAGAGCCCATGTAGGTCCCCCGCTTCGGGACAAGGGCGTCGACCTCGTCGAAGAATATGATCGACGGTGACGCCTGCCTGGCCTTCCGGAATATCTCGCGGACGCCTTTTTCGGACTCACCGACCCATTTCGAGAGGAGTTCCGGGCCTTTCACCGAGATGAAATTGACCTGGCTCTCGTTTGCCACGGCCTTTGCGAGGAGCGTCTTCCCGGTTCCCGGCGGACCGAAGAGCAGTATGCCCTTGGGGGGCGAGGTCTTCAACTTCTCGAAGACGTCAGGGTATTTCAGCGGCCACTCCACGGCCTCCTGGAGTTCGGACTTCACATCGTCCAGGCCGCCCACATCCTTCCATCGCACGCTCGGGATCTCCACCAGCACCTCGCGCATCGCGCTCGGCTCGACGTGTCTCTTTGCCTGGTCGAAATCGTCGGAGGTGACCCTGAGGTCCTCAAGGAGCTCGCCGGGGATCTCCTCTTCGAGATCGATCTTTGGAATTATCTTTCGGAGGGCGTGCATCGCAGCCTCCTTTACCAGCAGTGCGATGTCGGCGCCGACAAAACCATGGGAGGTATCCGCGTACTGCTCCAGGTTTACGTCTTCTGCGAGGGGGACACCACGCGTGTGTACCTGGAAGATCTCCATGCGGCCTTTCTTGTCAGGGATACCGATCTCGATCTCCCTGTCGAACCGGCCACCACGCCGCAGTGCAGGATCGATGGCATCGGGGATATTGGTCGCAGCGATCACGATCACCTGTCCGCGGGCTTTTAAGCCGTCCATCAGTGAGAGGAGCTGGGCCACAACCCGGCGCTCCACCTCACCCTTGGTCTCTTCCCGCCTTGGTGCGATGGAGTCGATCTCGTCGATGAAGAGGATGGTCGGGGCATTCTCCTGCGCCTCTTCGAATACCTCACGGAGTTTTCCCTCGCTCTCACCGTAGTACTTGCTCATGATCTCGGGCCCCGAGAGGGTGATGAAATGGGCGTCGACCTCGTTTGCCACGGCCTTGGCTATCAGCGTCTTTCCTGTCCCCGGCGGGCCATAGAGGAGCACTCCCTTGGGGGGCTCGATTCCGAGGCGCTCGAAGAGCTCGGGATGCCGAAGCGGGAGTTCTATCATCTCCCTGACCATCTCGAGTTCGCGTCCGAGACCCCCGATATCTTCGTAGTGGACGTCGGAGACGCCTTCCTTTACGCCCTCCTCAGGCTTGTACGGCGTCTCCTTGAGTTCGATCTGTGTCTCGTCGGTCACGATGGCGATCCCCTTCGGTGAGACCTTGGCAATCACCAGTGTTATCGGGTTTCCGATGACATCGACCCGCAGTTTCTGGCCTTCCATCACGGACCGGCCACGCAGAACCCGTGACAGGTACTGTTCGCCGCCCACAAGCCGTATCGGCTGGGTCGGCTGGATCACCACTTTCTTCGCAGCCCCGACCTCTGCCTTGCGGATGCGGACCCGTTCATCGACTCCGGTTCCGGCATTGCTCCTGATGGTTCCGTCTATCCTGAGTATTCCCTGGTTGGTATCCTGGGGAAATCCAGGCCACACGATCGCGGTGGCCTTTCTCTTGCCCTGTATCTCGATAACATCGCCGCTCACAAGCGACAGATCCCTCATGATCTCTATGCTTAGACGGGCAATCCCCCGCCCGGCGTCGTCCCTGGCCGCCTCTTTTACAATAACTTCAACATAATCTCTATCTGACATGGCAATCTGTCCTGGTTCACAGGTTTACTTAAAGTTAGTGTATTATAGTATATAAATATTGTGCTAAAACAGAGAATCTCTCAAACCTTGATTACGTCCTTTTCCGTGACAATGATGTCCATTCGGACGTCGTTTTCGTCGGCAGGAATCAGATCCATCTCCTGGCAGGAGAATGCCACACCTATCTTCTCCATGTGGCGGTTTTTCGAGAGGAACCGGTCATAATACCCTGCACCGTACCCGAGGCGGTGACCGTGCCGGTCGAATGCCATCATGGGAACGACGACAACCTTCACATCGGCGGGATCGGCCGGTATCTCGTGGCCGACAGGTTCGGGAACCGAGAACGTGCTTGGGGACAGCACGTCCATGGTATCGAGGTACGAAAGGCGAAGCCTCCGCCCTTCCCTCTCTATGATGGGAACGACGACCCTGGTCCCCCGTTCGAGGAGCCCGGAGATAAGAACGCGGGTGTCGACCTCCCTCTCCTTTGAGGCATAGACCATGACCGGGCTCTCCCCGTCCAGGATATGCAGGAGGCTTGAACAGATCTTCCTGCTCCATCCCGATGTATCCTCTTTCGAAAGCGAATCCCTTGTCAATCTGGCCTTTTTGCGGACACCGTGTTTTCCGCCGCTCATCTGGATATAGTGTTGTGTAAATGGCAAGATAATGATACCCCTGCAGGTACGGGACGCCCGGACTGCGCAGGCGGCCTCCTGCAGGAATGCTTCACGCGCCACCGGCATTCCTGCAAATCCTTAAATATCACGTCCTGCAATGTGCCGGTAGAGGTGAAAAAATTGCCGTACACGTGGAAAAAGAAGCTCGATGTCGACGAGACCGTCGTTGTTCTCATGAACGTCCTCGACAGCAAGCCCGAGCTCCCGAACTGGCTGGTAAACACCATTGCAGGTGCGATCAGGGACTCCGATCCTGCACTGGTGAAATATTTCTTCGATGAAGTCAGGAAATTCGCACCCGGAGCAATGAAATTCTTCGAAGAAGACTCGACACGGACAGGATGACGCCCGGACGGACAGGATCAATCTGATCCTGTCAGTGCCCCGGTTTTTCTGAATGACTGCCTTCACGCTGTTTTGCATGGGGTCAGAAATGAGGGTATCTTCTGTCCCGGTTCGGGCATTCCCATCACCTTCCGGGCGTCTTTTTGGAGGGTGAGTGCCCCGGTAACAGTCTCTTCCAGGATCGCCCGCGATGAAAAAAAGTTAGAATGAGAAGTGCCTGTTCACGATCTTTAATGCGCAGTAGTCCCCGCACATCGTGCAGGCATCTGTATCGGCAGGCATCCGCTCGTTCCGTATCTCCCGTGCCCGCCCGGGATTCATCGCCAGCTGGAACTGTCGCTCCCAGTCGAGATCCCTTCGTGCATGGCCCATCTCGAGATCAGCGTCACGTTTCTTGAGCTTTATCATGTCACCGACGTGTGCGGCGATGCGGGAGCTGATGACGCCTTCGTACACCTCCTCGGGTGTCGGAAGCGCAAGATGTTCTGACGGGGTGACGTAGCAGATGAAGTCGGCACCATAGGCAGACGAGAGCGATGCCCCGATTGCCGCCACCCGGTCATCGTAGCCGGGTGCGATATCGGTCACCAGCGGACCGAGCATGTAGAACGGTTTCCTGTTGGTGACCCGCTTCTGGAGGATCACGTTGGTCTCTATCTCGTCGATCGGGATATGGCCCGGACCCTCTATGATGACCTGGACTCCCTGTTCGTGCGCCCTGTCACCAAGTTCGGCGTTGATGATAAGCTCCTGTATCTGGGCCCTGTCTGTCGCATCATGGACCGCACCTGCCCGCATACCGTTCCCGGTGGAGAGGGTCACTTCATGCTCCTTCATGATCTCCAGGAGGTAATCGAACTCGGAATACAGCGGGTTCTCCTTCTCGTTGTGCAGCATCCATGCGGTCATGAACGCTCCGCCCCTCGAGACAAGACCCCCGTGGCGGCCCTGGTTTCTCAGGCGCTTGACGGTCTCCCAGTTGATCCCGGTGTGGATGGCCATGAAGTTGGTTCCCAGTCTGGCCTGTTCTGCCGTTATCCTGAAGAGGTCGTCCTCCTTCATGTGCACGACCGCACCCTCCTTCCTGGCCGCCTCGATGAACGCCTGGTACAGCGGGACACTCCCCACCGAGAGCGTGGTGTTTGCAATGACCTGCCTGCGGATATCCAGGAAATCGCCGCCGGTAGACAATTCCATCAACGTATCGGCACCTGCACGTTCAGCCTGGCGGGTCTTCTCGATCTCCATGGCGACGTCCACGATATCTGACGAGGTGCCGACGGATGCATTGACCTTTGTCCGCAGCCCTTCCCCGATACCGCACAGTTTCACCTTGCGGTAGGGTGACACCGGGATGACGATATGCCCCTCTGCTATCCCCCGCCTGATATAATCCTCGGTGACGCCTTCTGCCCTGGCAACCTCTTTCATCTCTTCGGTGATTCGGCCTGCCCTGGCATCTTCTACGAGACTCATGGTATAGCTGTTCGTGAAAAGACACTATAAAGGCTCCTTTTGAAAATCAAGGACTAAATTTTGCTTGTTCTCTCAACAAGTAAATTTGATTTGCGTTTTTTCAAGTTTTTTTGATGAGATGCAGCGCCCACGGGCCGGGAACGGACCCCGGTACTGATGCATGCTATCTCCTGGTCCGCCGGAGGAGCGCAACCGCCGCCTGGTTGATGAAGGCTTCCAGCAATTCCTTGTTTGCCAGATCTTTCCCCCGTTCAAGCACGATAACGACAGTCCCGAAGTATTGGTCCAGGTGCCCAAGTTTCATTATGTAATTTTTCTCGATACCAAGGCACTTCTCAAGGGATCTGCATACCTTTTCCGGTAATCGGTGGGAAAGATGGAAAAATATGGGTGGCCCCTCCTCCAGTCGCGTTCCAAAGACTTTTTTTTCGGGATCCCGGGAAAAGGTCATACCTATCGGGTTGATTCCAAGTTTCTGCAAAACTTTTAGATTTCCCGGTTTTGCAGCGATTGACCTGACGGTTGCACTGTCTGTGTTAGTATCAAATATGACCGTTGCAACAAAGGCGCAATCGGAGATGCCCATGATTGTTTCACCTATATACTGGAAAATATCGGTGTCGCAGTCCATCTCGATTAAATCCATTGCGGTACGTGAGAGAACCTTCAGGTTTTGTACCTGTTTTCGTTCACGTGCGAGGCTTTGCCTGAGGTTGTCATCAGCGATCTTCCACTCGATTGCGATCGCAGCCTGCCTGATGAACGCCTCGATGAGACCCCTGTTCGGGAGGGGCGTTCCATGGGGGAGGGATATCCCGACATCTCCCACGATCCTGCCCCTGGAGACGAGGCCCATCAGGTACGAGTCGATCCCCCCGAATGAGGCCTCCTCGATCCTCTGGCAGACATCCTCGGAGAACTGCATGTGGAGAAGCCGGTAGATCGATGGGGCCCTGACGAGGGTCCGGCGCTGGAGAAGTGCCGCCGTCTCTTCGAGTTCGATGGGGAATACCATATCCACGAATCTCTTTCCCAGTATCTCGTCCAGTTGCCTGATGGAGTCGGTGTCCCCGACGACGCTCCTGATCCGGAGGGTGCTTTGTTGCAGGTCAATAAGACCGACCCATGCCAGGAACCCGGGTGCAAGGGAGTAGACGCGGCGGGCTGTGTATTCGAATATATCGCCGGTCTCTTCCATGTCCCGGAAATCCCTGCTGGCCTGGGCGAGAAATTCCAGCTCTTTGATGTACTTGTTGATCTTTGCGGCAGCTTCGTGCTTCTCGGTGTTGTCCCTGCCCACGCACTGGTATTCCGACGGATTCCCGGAATCATCATGGAGTGCGCGTATGGTCCATGCGTTCCACCGAATTTCGCCGGAGGTATGCTCTATCCGGCATTCGAAGAAGGAGGCTGGTTTGTCCGGTTCAAGCGAGTTGAGAGCGCGATTCAGGAACTGGATATCATCTTCGAGCATACACGGTGCGAACGGCTGCCCGACGAGTTCATTGCTCTCTTTCTCCAGGTACCGGGCATATGCATCGTTTACGAACGTGGTGGTCATGTCGGGGCGGAACCGCACGATGAACTCGGTCTGATCCTCCACGATACCCCGGTAACGCGCCTCGCTCATCAGCAGGCGATTCTGGAATGAGACCTGGTCGGTGATATCTTCAAGAATCAGCGTGATGCCCTGGCTTCCGTCCTCGAAACCGGTCAGTACCTGTTTCATGCGGAGATGCACCTCACGGTTCCCGAGCGTGCAGCTGATCTCGCGGTCCTGCTGCGCAACGGGGGGCGATCCTTCGGATGGGAGGTAGTCCCGGAGAGTCTTGATAAAGGGATTTTGGAGGTCTTTCAGCTGTATTCCGACCAGGCAGTCCCTGTTAATCTTCAGGAGATCGAGGATGGCCTGGTTGACCATCAGGATCCGCCGCTCTTCATCCAGGACGATGACGAGGTCTGAAGAGAACTCGAGCATCGCGGAGATGGGTAGCCTGTGCGAGAGGAAATATACCTTTGCGGCCCCGATCCTCTGCATCTCAACCTCTCCGGCGACGAGAAGCATATCGAGGTAATGTGATACGAGGTTCCGGTTGATCTTCATCTCAGAGGTGATATCTGAGATGCTCATCCCTCTCGGATTCTGTTTGATGACCTGCTTGATTTGGTTCATCCTCTCCCGATCAAGCACGCTCATTGTCATCACCTGACTTTTTTATCATAAAAATATTTGTATAGGTTTTCAGCAAAATTTTCAGGATATATTGATTGTTTTGGCATATCAACTATAATTATTTACACCATCTCACCGATCCCCTTTTCGAAGCCGTGTCACCTTCACGGTATCGATGGATCCGGTCTGCAGGTATCAATTTCAGTTTCCAGGGGATTATCGAATTTTTATAAATATATTATAAAAAATATAAACCGTGCAGCAATCTATATATAAAAACTTATGCCAATCACTTCCGAACGTCAGAGTATGATTGCAGACCAATATTGCGTTCATTGCGGGCAAAGGGTTAATATAAAGGGGATTTTACTATCTGTCGGTCACAGTACAAACAGATGGGAGATCCTGTGGCCGGGGGGGGAAAAATGAACATAACAAGCCAGAACGGCTTTTCCAACAGGGCGAATTACCTGGTCAGGCAGGCACAGGAGAGGGCAATGAATGGTGATCACGAGACTGCGGTGAATTACTTGAAAGAGGTAGTGGATAGGGAACCACAGCACGCCGCGGCATTCACCATGCTCGGAGACTGCCACGACTGCCTTGGCCAGTATGAACAGGCGATTGCATATTACTCCCAGGCACTGGGAATAGACCCTGACCATGCCGATGCATGGTTCAACAAGGGTATGACCCTGAAGGTGCTCGGGCGCACTGAGGAAGCTGTCCAGTGCATAGAGAAGTCAATCGAGCTCTATTGCGGCAGATAGGCATTCGACCAGCACCCTGAACAGATCAACTTTCGACAGACAACGTGGGATACATCGCGGTGATGATATGAAAAGAATCCGCCGTTCTCTTCATATCCGGCAATATCACCCGATCTTTTTTCCCGCAGGTGTCCGGACAACCACGTAAAATATCACTCCTGGAATACGATTCTGTAAAACGAAAAGAACCGGGCTGTCTCTGTACGTTTTCCGGGTTTTTAAAAAGCGATAATCGGGATCCTGGTTATCTCAAAGGGAATCATCCCGGAAAGATCCGCCCGGATCCCACTGCCGGTTTTTTTGTATCGTCACCTTGATCCCCGTCTCCTGCCTTTCGAATCACCATCCCTGCCCTCTTCTTTTCGTCAGATTCCATACATTCAAGAAACGTCCCGGACCATAGTATACACAGTAGTGATCTGATGAAAGTCAATTATGGCGGCTTTGTTGACCTGAGCACGATAGACTGGCCGGGAAGGGCCGTCTGCACAGTTTTTTTCCGGGGGTGCCCTCTCCGCTGCTCTTACTGCCATAACGCAACCATCCAGGCAGGGAGCGATCTCCGCGATATCAACGAGATCCTCGACGCCATTCGGGACGCACGAATGCTGGTATCAGGCGTGATCTTCTCGGGAGGAGAGCCCACCATGCAGGCAGAACCCCTCGTCGCCCTTGCCGGGGCGGTAAAAGAGATGGGTCTTGCCGTGGGGGTCCAGACCAACGGATACTTTCCGGACACGCTTGCCCTGCTGATCGACGGGGGACTCGTAGACCGTATCGCCCTCGATTACAAGACACGCTGGGAGGGATTCAGCAAGAGGTGGGAGGGATATGCCGAGAAGTGCGCACACGACTATACCACCCAGGCTGCCCGTTCCTTAAAGATCTGCGACGGGGCCAGCCAGTCGGGAAGGCTCTCCGACTTCGAAGTGGTGCTCACCATATTCGGCGGCAACGAAAAGGAGGTGCTCGAGATCGCTGGCCACCTGCCGCGGGGCACCCTGGTCCTCCAGCAGGGGGTCTTCAAACGGTTCTGGAAGGACTGGGAAGAGACAGGGAACGGAGACCTCTCCGACGAAGAGATCGCCAGCCAGCGCCCGCCGCTCACCGTCGGGGAGCTGGAGCATCTTGCAGGAAAGATCAACAGGCTGGGACGGACGATCAAGATCCGTACCCATGAAGGCGGAGAGCTTGTGTATGAAGGTCATAGGAGTCGTCGGGCTGCCTGCAAGTGGTAAAGGCGAGTTCTCCCGTATCGCCGGGTCGATCGGCATCCCGGTGGTCGTGATGGGCGATGTCATCAGGCAGGCGGTCAGGGAGGCCGGCCTCCCGGTGACTGACGAGAATCTTGGGAACGTCGCCACCGGACTGCGTGAGAAGGACGGCATGGCGGCCATCGCACTCCGGTGCATACCGGTGATCGAGTCCCAGCACTCGCCGGTTGTCCTCGTGGACGGTATCAGGGGGGATGCCGAGGTCGACCTGTTCAGGGCGCATTTTGACCATTTCCTGCTGATCGGAGTAGACGCTCCCTTCGAGGTCCGGCTCGCCCGGCTCTCCGTGCGGGGCCGTGGCGACGATATGAGCCGGCCGGAGGAACTGGCCCTCCGTGACAGGCGGGAGATCGGGTGGGGGCTTTCGCGTGCCCTTGAAGAGGCCGATTATACCATCTGCAACGATGAAACGATCGAGGAGTTTGAAGCACGATCGAGGGAGATCCTGGAAGAGATCCTGGAGGATGCATGAGGCAGAAGATCTATTTCTCCTCGTCTTCCAAGGTCTGGGACTCGATAGAGTGGGTATACGGGATCGGGGAGGCAGGCTTTGACGGCTGGGAGATCGTGGCGGACGGCAACTACCGGCTTGACGACCCTGTCAACGTCCGGCGGATCGACGATGCCATATCCCGGACAGATCTTGGGATCACCGTGCACGCACCCTACGGTGACCTGAACCTTGCAACCCTGAACTACCCTATCTGGAGAGAGTCGATCCGCCAGATCTGCACGTGCATCGAAAAAGCGTCTTCCTGGACAGATATCGTCACTATTCATCCGGGATACCTCTCGCCGGTGGGCAAGATGATGCCAGGGAAGGCGTGGGAACAGCAGAAGATGGCTTTAAAGGAGATCGGTGCCTGTGCGCTGGAACATTCCGTCACTGCCTGCCTCGAGAACATGATATCGATAAAGGAGTTTCTCTGCCGCGTTCCATCAGAACTCCTCGGCATGACCGGGGACATCGAGGGCGTGGGGATCACCATAGACCTCGGGCATGCACACACGATGGGAAAGGTGGCAGAGTTCCTCCCGTACCTCTCCCGTGCCAATCACCTTCACATCCATGACAACCACGGGGAGAGCGACGAGCATCTTGCGCTCGGAGCGGGAACGATCGACTGGGAGGTCGTCGGCAGGCAGATAGCACGGGATTACCGGGGAATCGCAGTCGTTGAAGGGAGATCCCTGGAAGAGGGAAAGGAGAGCCTCCAGCTCGTGAAGGGGTGGTTTTGATAAGCGGCGAGACCCTTCACGTCTATTTTCTCGGAACTGCTGGTGCGCTGCCCACCCCGATGAGGAATCCGCCCTGCTTCATGGTCAAGCGGGGGTCGGACACGCTCCTCTTTGACTGCGGAGAAGGGAGCCAGCAGCAGATGATGCGGGCAAGGACCGGGTTTTTAGTGGACGCGATCTTCATCACGCACTGGCATGCGGACCATTTCCTCGGCATCATCGGGCTCGTCCAGACACTCTCCTTCATGGGCAGGAGGGAGCCCCTTCCCGTATATGGTCCTGAATGGGTCCACGAAGCCGTATCAGGGATCCGTTCCCTCTCGAGGTTCAATATCAAGTTCGACCTGCAGAGTGTCGCGTTGAAGCACGGCTCGTCGGTCAGGTTCGACGGCTACACCGTCAGGGCGTTCGAGACCAGCCACGGCCTCTCGAGCGTGGGCTACGTGCTCGAAGAGGATTCGCGTCCCGGGCGTTTCAACCGGGAGAAGGCGATCGAGCTCGGCGTCAGCCCCGGGCCGTTGTTCGGGAGGCTCCAGCGGGGTGATACCGTCCGCATCACCAGGGACGGGGCGGAGCTGGCGGTACACTCTCACCAGGTGATGGGGCCCCCGCGACCGGGGAGACGGGTGATATACACCGGTGATACGCGACCGGTAACCGGAAACATCCTGGAGATATGCAGGGGTGCGGACCTGATCATCCATGACTCGACCTATGACGACGAGTCGCTTGACAGGGCCAGGGAGGTGTTCCATTCGACCGCCGGGGAGGCAGGAATGGTCGCGGAGGCCGTCGGCGCCCGCATGCTCGCACTGGTGCACATGAGTTCCCGCTATACCAGTACAGCAAGCCATATCAGGGATGCAGAGAAACGGTTTGGTGGAAGAGTGATAGCTCCGTCCGATCTGGAAATGATTGAGATTCCCTTCCGCGACAACGGGGATTAGGACTCCTGGCCACGCAGGTGTTGATCTGCGAAGAGATCGGTTGAACATACCGGATACAGTCGACGAATAAACAAAATTCAAAGAGAAGATGTGGTAAAATATGCAGAACGATGAAGATGTGACCGTCTATCGCATGGGCCCGACCTGCGACCTGGGGGACGTGGAAGAGGGGAAGACATATATCGGGAGAGTACAGGGCTTTGCGAACTTCGGGACGTTCGTCCAGTTGAATGACCGGGTCAAGGGACTCGTGCACAAGAGCAATGTCAGGACCAACCACAAGGAGAAGGATACCATCCTCGTCAAGGTCTTAAACATCAGGCAGAACGGAAATATCGACCTTGAAGAGAGCACCATCCCCGTCTACACGGTCGAGATGGTCGAGAAGAAGTCGACCGCCGTCCGCCTGGGTGAACTGGGAACAAAGGTGGGGAGAACGGTCAGGATCGAGGGGGAGATAGCCCAGATCAAGCAGACCAGCGGCCCCACGATATTCACGATCGTCGACGAGTCCGGCACCGAGAACGCCGCCGCCTTCGTGGAGGCAGGGGTCCGGGCATATCCCGAGGCCGAGCTCGAGGACATCGTCCGGATCGTCGGCGAGGTGATGATGCGGAACAACCAGCTCCAGATAGAGGTGGGCTCTCTCGTCATCCTGGCAGGAGAAGAGGCCGAGATCGTGAGGGACCGCATCGAGAACGCCCTTGAAGAGCGGGCGGAGCCCGGGGATATCCCGTTCCTCGTCGAGAGCGACGTCCTGGAAAAATTAAAGCCCGAGATGCGGAAAGTTGCAAGGATCATTCGAAAGGCGGTTTTTTCCGCACAGCCGATCATTCTCCGGCACCATGCCGATGCCGACGGGATATGTTCGGCCGTGGCGATCGAGCAGGCCGTCACCTCGCTTATCCGGGAGTCGGGCGGCGATTATGATGCCGACTATTTCCTCTTCAAGCGTGCGCCATCGAAGGCGCCGTTCTACGAGATAGAAGATATCACCCGTGACCTCGATTATGCATTGAAGGACCATGCCCGGTATGGCCAGAAGATGCCCCTCATCGTTCTCACCGACAACGGCTCGACGGAAGAAGACCTCCCCTCGCTGAAGATGGCCGAGATATATGAACTTCCGGTCGTGGTCGTGGATCATCACCACCCTGACGAGATCGTCGACCAGTACCTCAAAGGCCATGTGAATCCCTATCACGTCGGCGGGGATTTCGGAATCACCGCAGGAATGCTCGGGACCGAGGTGGCACGCATGATCAACCCCTCGATCGAAGCAGTGATCCGGCATTTTCCGGCCATTGCTGCTGTAGGGGACAGGAGCGAAGCACCTGAACGCGGCCGGTACCTCCAGATTGCCAGCGACCGCTTCACCGAGGACGACTGCAAGGATATCGCACTGGCCCTCGACTACGAGCAGTTCTGGCTCCGCTTCAACGATGGGAGAGAGCTCGTGAAGGATATCCTCGACATCAAGGGCAACAATGACCGCCACAGGAAATTGATCACGTTGCTCGTTGAAGGGGCGAACCTGGCCATCGAAGACCAGATGAGTGCCTCGATGCCCCATGTCCGCCGGCAGACCCTGGGGAACGGTGCAGAACTCTTCCTGCTCGATGTCGAGATCCACGCGCACAAGTTCACCTTCCCGCCGCCGGGCAAGACCTCAGGGGAAGTCCATGACCGCCTCTGCCGCCAGTACCCCGACTCGCCGGTGGTCACCATCGGGTTTGGCCCCGACTTCGCAGTCCTGCGCTCAAGGGGTGTCATGATGAATATCCCCCGGATGGTACGCGAGCTCCGTGAAGAGATCCCGGGAGGCGGGATAAGCGGCGGAGGCCACCTCGTTGTCGGAAGCATCAAGTTCGTTGAGGGTATGCGGGAAGAGGTGCTGAAAGGGTTGATCGAGAAGATCTCTCTCGTAGGGGCGGGTATGTAACCCGGTCCCGGCATTTCCATTTGGTAAGTCTGGAAAATACATTCTTATATCACGAATTTCGGCAAGATTTCTCATTTAAATCCTTTCTCCCGGGTGGCGTGAATAGATATGTATAAATAGTGCCCATGAAATACCAGATCTCAAACAATGAGGTGACATGTAGTGGCATCTCGAAGAATTCGTGATAGATATAACGATACCCAGGACCGGATAATTCAGTACCTGACCACAGGGCTGAAGAAGGGGAAGCATTATTTCAAATCCAAGTATATTGCAAAGGAACTTGGGCTCTCCCCGAAGGAAGTGGGTACAAATATGGCCATCCTGTCAGAGATCTGCCAGGAACTGGCCATCATCAAGTGGAGCTATTCGAACAGCACGACCTGGATGGTAACATCCCGGTCGGTATAAATTTCCTTTTCAAAGAATCCTGTTTTGTGGTATGACAAAAGTTGCAGAGATAGAATCGGAGATCGAATTCGTGGCCGTCATCAATGACCAGAAAGACTGCCTGATGGCCCAGGACAACACGCAGGACGACCCGGCCTGCATGTGGTTCAATATCGATGTCCCAAAAGGCCACGGCCTGAAAGCGGGCGACCGCGTCCGGATAACCGTTGAAAAACTGTAGGCATTGCAACGACCTCCCGGTCATCGCAGCCAATTATATTATTCTTATCGCTTTTTGGCAAAGATCTCGCGGATCTCTTCCAGCCGGCGCTCCTGGAACCGGATGTTTAAGTCCATGCTCTTTATCGCCATGCCGATCTCGTCACTCACCGTTGCGTTCTCGTCATATATCTTGTAGGTATTCTCGAGAATCTTCAGGAGTCTCCGGTTGATGTCTATGCTCCGTCTCAGGCGCGAATACTCGTCGATCAGGTGCTGGTCGATACCCTCCTCACTGGCCATCCTGATGTCCATCTCGATCATCCGGCGACGGTTGAGGAGGTTTTCGATGGCATCGTAGAGCTCGCGGTGGGTGATGGGTTTCATGATGTAGTCTTCGATGTATATCCCGTATTCCTGGGCCTCGCTTGGGGTGAGCTGTTTTGCGGTGAGCATCATCACCGGGATATCCCTGAGGCTATGCCGGTTCTTGATATGCATGAGCGTCTCCCAGCCGTCCATGGGCTCCATCATGATATCGAGGAGGATGAGGTCCGGTCTGACGGTATCGAGGATCTCCAGGCATTCTTCACCGCTATATGCGGCGACGGAACGGTACCCCCCACGTTCCAGCATGGTCATGAAGATATCCACAATGAAGGGGCTGTCATCGACTACCATCACCGTATACATCAGATTGACCCTCCGATCTCCCGGGCGATACCCTCCAGGTCGGAGATTGCGCGGGTCTTCTCAAGGTTCGTCTCCAGCACGGCCACGATCAGGACTTTCTCCCCTGCTCCGAGAATGACCATTGTCGAGTCTTCCCCGCCGATGGTGACTACATCGGGTGATGGTGACTTGATAATGCCGGTCGCAGATTCGGCAGAAGCAAACAGGGTTGCAATCATGGCGGCAAACCAGGGTTCATTGAATTCACCAGCTATTGCATTTCCAAGCATGATCCCGTCCCGGGACACCAGTGCACAGGAAGCGATGCCTTCCACTGCGCCTATCTTCAGAATAAAATCCTGTATCTTTCCCTTAAGCATGAGCTCACCCGATCCTGCCAGCTGCCTTTGCAGAGCGGCGCCAAACAGTACACATTATTTTTTTCCTATTTCATATCTTTGTGCTTTCGTCACTATCCGAATCCGAGCCATGGGGGGGTGTCACCGGCGAAGCGGTTGCCATGACTGTAGCGAAAAAAAGAGAAGGTACATAAGGGTTCCTGTCAAAGAAGATAAGAGCGGGGCCATAGGGTAGCCTGGCCATCCTAGGAGACTGGGGGTCTTCTGACCTGCGTTCAAATCGCGGTGGCCCCATTTTTGATTTTTCCGATGTGTTGCCATGAAACTGGACGAACGCTGTTTCGACTGTCTCCTCTCGAGGGTCGTCCTGGAATGCGATCTCTGTGGTGCCGATCCACGATTTGCCCTGGAAGCCCGGAGATCCTGCGAGGAGCTTCTCGATGTATTGAAGGACAAGCCGCTCTCGCACCCTGAGATCGCCAGCGCAATTCACCGCCGCGCCTATTCTCTTCTCGGGTGCGACGACCCGTTTCGTGACCTCAAGGAGGAGGGAAACCGCCAGGCGATGGAGGTCTGCAGGAGCGTGAAAAGCCGGCTCTCGGGTTTCCGTGACTTCGTCCTGGCCGCGGTTATCGGAAATACGTTTGATTACGGTGTCCGGTCGCACACGGTGACCGACGACTTCCGGCAGTACTTCGATCGTGAATTCAAAAAAGGGCTCGCCATCGATGACACGGACCGGATCCTTGAACTGACAGAGCGGATCGTCTACTTCACGGACAACTGCGGGGAGATCGTCTTTGACCGCCTTCTCCTGGAGTACCTGCATGCGCACGGTTCCGCCATCACCCTGGCGGTGAGGGACGCCCCAATCCTCAACGACGCGACGATGAAAGAGGCCCGCGAACTGCACCTGGACCGGTTCGTCGACAGTATCACCACCACGGGGTGCGGGGCGGAACTCGGGGTGCGGCTCGACTGCATGCCCCCTGTCCTGGAATCGGCATTCTCGGATTGCACGCTTGTCATCGCCAAGGGGATGGCCAACTACGAATCGCTCTCTCTCCTCTCCGGGCTCCCGCCCGTCGCCTACCTGATGGCCGCGAAATGCGACCCCATCGCCGAGGAGACCGGTGTCCCCCGGGGCTCGAAGATCGCGATGCTTCGGGAATAACGGGAATATTCCTCGCGATTCTCCTGGCCCTGCCTCATGGAGGTGGCCCACGGGCGTTGGCAGCAGCCCATATACCAATGCCCGGGAACGGAGCAGCGGGTGGACGCACAGGGGAGAGAATGGGTCGTCTCTGCCATGGAATGAATCGCCAGGTGCCAGGGTTACATACCCGATGTGAGCACACAAAAAATTCTCCGGCAACCGGGACAAAAAGAGATGGATTCCAAAAATCAGGGTCTCCTCTCAGACCAGCGGCAGCGAGCTGATGATTGCCAGGAGGAATGCAAGGAGGATCAGGGAGAGGATGATGCCGCCGAGGACAACGGCCACGATGACTGCGATGGCCGCCCTGGAACTGGATACTTTTTGCAGCTCGCGTACACCAATCACGCAGAGGACGATTGACCAGACAAATCCGATGATCTCCCCGACAACCGGTATCCAGCCGAGCAGCATCAAGGGGGTGAGCCCGTAGAAGAACGATTTCTCTGTCTGCCAGACGCCCTCTCTTCCACCGAGGATATATACCCAGAGGTGGAGCCAGAACCCGAATATCACCGCTGCAATCAGGGTAAAGACGAGTATGACGAACCCCCAGGCGACAACCAGGAGCGGCTCTACGAGCGGGTCTGACGGGACCTCGAGGATCGGGTGGGAGAAGAATCCTGCGATCATCAGGATCGTGGCCATGATCGCGTAGAATATCACAATACAGAGGAAATACTTGATGGTCTCTCCCGGGTCCTCGGGAGCGACCTTGTGGAATGTCTCCACAGGATTGAGAAGAAAGCCCTTGACCTTTTCAGGGAAGGATAATGACATAACTGTATTGTGGGACGAATTCCGATTAATATTTAACGAATTCTTCTTTTGCACGTCTCTGTGCTTTTCCGCCCTGCCGGCCGATGAACCCGGGATCCACGGCGGAAATCTCTGAATAGCCTAATCCCCCCCGGAGCCCGATTCTATCCGTCTTCGACTCCCAGCTTCTCCCCGCTGTCGGCCACGTCTGCTGTATGAAAGACCCCGGTGATCAGGATGGAGAGCGGCGGTTGATCCCGGTTGCTCCCAGCCCGTCCTTTCTCCTATCCTGCCCGTGAACGGGCGTGCTTTCTGGCCTCGAGGCACCGCGGCCCGATCCTCTCCGGGTCCATGGTGTATACTTCAAGCCCGGGTACGATGACACGCACGACCGGCACACCGATCTCCTCGCGTGTCAGGTTCACGAGAATGACTCTTGACAGGCCTGATTGCCTGAGGGTGTCCATGGTCAGGCGGATGTCTGTCAGGAAATCGTCGGAGTCAAACGAGGGGATATCCGAAAAATCCACTTTCGTCTCGGAGCGGAACCAGTAGCGGTTCATCCTTCTCGTGCGCTCGTATCCCATCCGGTTCTTGATGTCAACCGATGCGGGGTTGTTCGTTACATGGTAGATCTGGGTCAGCCTGCTCTGGGCGACCTCTGTGAGGGCACGGAGAGCCGCGATCCTGGCGCTGGTGTGTGTTCCGATCCCGATGGTGAGAAGTGCGGGGTCCTTGAGGAGAAGATCGTCGGATACGGCGGCAAATGTCGGGATGCCGTTCTCGCTCGTGATATTTTTCAGGTGCACCTCAACGCCGGCGGAAGAGAACTTATCGAGCAGGTCACATGCGAGGGGATCGGTAATTCCCACCACTTCCGGCCCGGTGTCCCTGGTCATCTCGACAAGCGACCAGGCATCACGCTCCACCACCTCCATGAGCGCGTGGAAGACCGCCTCTTCAAGCGAGTTTCCCGATGCAATCCCGTTCGTGGAGGTCCGGAGGAGCTGGGGGTATCCCATGGAGAGGGGGTGGAATACGGCGCTTGCAGGGACGGCGATCTTCTCGTTCTCCAGCAGGTCGTAGCCGGTGACCCAGGGAATGGACATCCCGGCGTCGGCATGACGGGGGAGTATCAGGTCCTGCGGGTCAAGGGCGGTCATGTCAGCCGATATGCTGGTATATCGCCCGATTTTCAGGCTGTTATCCCTGTTTTCAGCCGAATAACGCTCGATTCCCTCCATGATCGCCGATACGTGTGCTTCTACGGGGGTTGCCCCCTTGCCGTTGTGCAGGGTTACTGCCCCTGACTGGGCGGCAGGGCGCATGCAGATGAAGACCGGTATCCCGATCCGGTCAAGGTCGGTGATGTCGCATACCCGGGTTATTCCCGCCGCCGGCAGGGCGGATTCCACCCGTGCCAGTGTCTCTTCCGGAGAGACTGCCCGCTGGGTCTCGTTGTTGTATGATTTTTTACAGGACTGGAGGATCATCGTCACGTCACATCCGGTACCGGCAGGTGTTTCCGGCAGTATCTTAGCTGTAATTTTTCCAGAACCTCCCTGATATACATTCTCTTTCCGGACGCGGGAGGACGGGAGGAATATCTTCTCCCGGTCCGGTCAGAGTGCGAAGAGATAGGGGAGGAGGATCAGGGAGATGAGCATGACGAGGACCAGGGACGAGACGAAGGCGACCACGGGCGCTGCGTACTTCTCGACTCTCCGCCCTTCGAAGAGCCGGTCCACCCCCTCTTTCAAGATGTAGCCGCCGTCGAGCGGTATCATCGGGATAGCATTGAAGATTCCCACGTTTATATTGATCCAGCCGCACCAGAACAGGAGATGGATCGTCCCCCAGAAGAAGGGAAACGGTGTCTCGTAAAACTGCATGTCCGGGGTATCGAAGGCCACGATACGGAGCATCTGCCCTCCAAGCGACATATCGAACGGTATGGTGATGAGACGCAAATACCCTATCGGCGAGAGGCTTTCGCCGATGACATCGAGCACGGCGGCCCCGTCGTAGTAATAGATCCCCATGAACCCGGACGAACGGTTCCCGAGATCCTCTGGCCATTCGGTCAGCATGAGGGGATAATCACTTTCAGAACCCCCTGTCAGCACCGTGAGGGTCACCACCTCCCCCGGGTGCGTGGTGTCGAGGACGGCAGAGACATCTTCCCGGTTGTCGACCTCCATCCCGTCAATCCCCGTGATAACGGAGTATGGGGGAACTCCCGCCATGTCTGCCGAATAGTTCCTGTATACCCCCTGGATGACAGGTTCGTCTGTCGGGACCGCCGCACCCATGAGCATGATCATGGCTGCAAAACAGATCACCCCGACGACGATGTTGTTGGTAATCCCGGCCCCAAACATCCTGATCTTCGGCATTCCACGGGTCTTTTCCAGTTCCTCCTCGTCCGGCTCGACAAAAAAGCCGATCGGTATGATGAGGAGGAGTGCGCCCATGCCCTTCACCCTGATGTTCTCCACCCGTGAGAGGATGCCATGCCCCAGTTCATGTATCGCGATGGTGAGCACGAACGCAAACCATACCGCGAGTGTTGAAGGGACATACTCGTTTATCCCCGGGAGAAGCAGGATGTTCTGGGGGGCATATATCCCGGTAGGCTCGGGGCGCATTTCGAGCGTGAAATGGAGCGAGAAGAAGAGCATGATGGTGATAGAGATGGATATGAAGACCACCATGAAGACGCCGAACGAGGCGTACGCCCGAAGAATACGGCTGAACCGCCTGAAGTGGTCAAGAAACCCGACCCTGGCGGTCTTTATGGCCATGATCGGGCCGTAGAAGACGATATGATCGGCATATATCCCGCTCCTGTGCACGAATAGAGCGATTGCGGCATAGATTGCAACCAGGAGGAGCAGGATCGCGAGCCAGTTCATTCATCATATATGAACCGGGAGGCTACATAAAATTGTGTTTGGTGTCTCTTTTTTTCCAATGAATTATCGTACACGCGATTTTTCAGGATCCCCTAGATTTTCAATCGTGTTGAGGTGGTGTGCATGACAGGGACCTGTCGGAGTGTGCAGGACACGATCTCCGGGGAATGCCCACGCATCCCGCGGTTCTTAAAAGAAGGCTCTTTTCTCCCTGGTGTGGGCAGGATTGATGAACCGGATACATGTTGTGGGGGCTTTTCCACCCCCACATCCCCATGTGCGATGCCGCGTCGCCGCCCGAAAAGATACCGCGAGGCTTTACGCCCTCGACCCGGGATGACCTGCGATCGCCTTCAGATTCGCAGTCAAAATTTGAGCGATTGAGTATGAGTTGTGCGATGCCGCGCCGGCGGCGGTTGAAATGTGTGAACTGGTATGTCGATCCAGTCTCCCCACACAAAACGGCGGGGAGGCTAAAAGAACAATGAAAGATGGGACTGCTCTCTTCCCGCCACGAGTGTTCTCGTCGTCTGCCAGCTCGCGCGTGCGAATGACGGCGGTTTCCTGTTGGAAGCGAGGTAGGCTTCGAGGAAGGTTATGGTCGTCCTGTCCGAGGGATACCCGCTCCCTATCTCCCCGTGGGTTCCTGCCAGTTCCGCTATCGCCTCGTCGCGGAAGACCTTTGCGACGATGCTTGCGGCGGACACGAGGGGCCATCTCGTGTCTGCATGGTGCTCGGAGACGATACGGCAGGTGCAGCCGACGTTCTCGCCGACCATGGTGCCGTAGCGAGCCGCGTTGACATCGCATGCATCAACGTAGGCGACAGATGCGGAGAGATCGGTTATCACGCGTGCATGCGCCCGGGCCATGAGGGCGTTCATGGTCATCTGGCTTCGGAGAAGGTCGATCTCGCAGGGTTCGACGAGATAGACGGTGTAGGGGTAACGCGAGCAGATAATCTCGCACAGTTCCTTCCGCCTGGCTGGGGGGAGGACTTTCGAGTCTTTCACCCCTATTCCTGCAAGTTCATCCTGGTCGTCTGCTCCAACTGCCGCGACAACCAGCGGCCCGAGAACCGCACCCTTCCCTGCCTCGTCAACGCCGCACAACACTGCAGGAGAGGTTGCATGCGTGCACATATTATAATGCTCCTGGTGGTAAACCGTACACGCATGTATATCATCATTGTCGGCCTGGGCGGCATCGGGAGGACCCTGACCCAGCTGGCTGTGGAACACGGGAACAACGTTGTTATCATCGACCGTGACGAACAGCGCTGCAGCGAGATGCTCGAGCACTATGATGTACTGGCCATCACCGGCAATGCAACAGACAAATCAATTCTCGAGGATGCCGGGATCGACAGGGCAGACGCCCTCATTGCCACTACAAGCGACGATTCTGTCAACCTGATGACCTGCTGGCTTGCCAAGCGATTCGATGTCACGAACGTGGTATCGATTGTAAACCAGAAGGAACACTCCGACCTCTTCAAGGAGGTGGGCGTCAAGATCAGTGAGAATCCCGACGAGCTGGTGGCGACACGGCTGTATTACTGGGCCGAGAACCCGCAGCTCCAGCAGCTGGCATCCATCCCCGGCGGGACCATCTTCGAGGTGGTTGCCGAGAAAGGTGCTCCCATCGTCGACCACGAGATCCGGGAACTCAAGGTCAAGGACTTTGTCTTCATCGCAATACGACGGGTTGGCGGCGAGCTGATCATCCCCAGCGGTACGGTCAAGATCCGGCCGGGTGACACGATAACGGTTTTTACCAAGAAAGAAGCAGAAAATGATTGTCTCGAGCTGCTGAACAGGCAGCTCCAGAAGTCAACCGAGTGATGCCCGCAGGGCGGCAAGCTCGGTGAGAAGTTTCGGGTTCCTCCTGATCAGTTCCTTGATAAGGGCAAGCGTGGAAAACTCCGACAGGTTCATCTTTGACGCGGACTGTATCAGCGCATTGAGTTTCTCGTCCGAGAGGGTGACGAAATACTCCTTGATCTGGTAATTGCGTGCGATCGCCTTTCCCATGAAAGACTCTCTCCACCGGGTGTCGTAGTCCATGAGAGCGCTCTTCGAAAAGTTCCCGGCCTCGATTGCCTTTTCGGCAACTTCAATCGCCAGCTTTCCGGTGAACATGGCATTGTAGATCCCGCCGCCGGTCAGGGGGTCTACCACGCGGGCAGCGTCGCCGATGACCATGAGCCCGTCGGCCACCGTGCATTCAAGCGGTTTGCAGACCGATACGCCGCCGACGACGCACTCGATCGTCTTGCCTTCCGGGAACGTGGCCGAGACGAACCGGTCGAGGTAGTCGCGTGCCCTGTGCCCCGCCCCGCTCTTCTTTCCGCTGATCCCGATCCCGACGTTCGCACTGCGTTCGCCTTTCGGGAAGATCCAGAGGTAGCCCTGGGGAGCGACTTCGTTTCCGAGGAAGAAGACGGTGGTGTGGGGGTCGATATCGATATCGGTCATCAGGTACTGGACAGAGCTCATGATCTCGCGAACCGGGACCGTCGTGTTCATGCCGCACCAGCGGGAGAACTTGGACTCGACGCCGTCTGCAGCGATGACGATGTCTGCGTGTACTTCACGCCGCGTCCCACAGTATTCGAGCGTCGCCCCTTTCACCTCGCCGCCGACGATGATCGGGGCGCTGGCCCGTGTCTTGACAAACACATCCGCTCCGGCGTCGGCTGCCTGCCAGGCCAGCTCGCGGTCGAAGACCTTGCGGTCGAGGATATAGCCGACTTTGCTCCCGGCCATCTCCGATTCGAGCATCATGGAGGTGCTGTCCGGCGCCACCAGCCTGGCCCTCTTTATCTCGGCGGAGATGAACTTCGAATCAGGCGTGATGAACTCCGAGAGGACATCCTTTCCGATCCCCTCCGCACACCGGATCGGGACGCCGATTGCAGGACGTTTCTCCACCATGCAGACCGAGAATCCCTTCTCCGCAGCAGTACGGGCTGCAACTGCACCGCCCGGCCCGCCGCCGATGACCAGGAGATCATAATTCTGCTTCATCGACGACCTCCAGGGCTCCAAGCGGGCAGACCTTCGCACATATTCCGCAGCCCGTGCATTCCTCTCCTACCACGAGATACGCATCTATCAGCTCGAGGGCTCCTTCCGGACATACCGAGACACAGCATCCGCAATATCCACAGATGTCTCTATGAACCTGTAACATCTGGAATAAATTTGAGGGGAGCAACCTTATATCTTTTCTCCGGCAGGAGGATGAGATCGCCCGTATATACGTATTTTTCTAAAAAGAGGTGATTTTTCCGCAGGATGCTGGGCTTCAGAGAAACGAGAACGATCCATAGCGTCCCCCGCCTCCGGCCTCGAGTACGACCCTGCCTCCCCGGAGGCAATCCAGTGCTCCGGCGACACCAGGGTGAATATCCCGAAGCTCGGGTACCGGTGTGTCCAGGAGCACGGAGATCTCGTCTCCAGCAGCCTCTATGAACCGGTTGTACAGGGTCCTGCAGCCCTTCGTCCGGGGGGATGCGGTGCCGAGCACTTTCTGTATCAGCTCAGCAAGCGGGATCATGTGCAGGTATGGCGGCCTCTCCTGTGGTATCCCTGTTGAGAGGGCCTTTGCACGGTCACAGACCCCCATCTTGATCCTGCCACCGTCCACGGGACAGCGCCAGTTCAGCCTCCCGGCCTCGTCCGGTTCGTAACTCCGGAAACACCGGACGCAGGCCGTCCTGTTGTATTTTCCTTCCTCTGGAAAGAACCCGGCATTCATGGTGATACGCCCGGAACGGACCGCGTCAAGGAGGTCTCCGGCAGTCAGCCTGCTGACCTCGATCCGGTTGAACTCGCGGCCCAGTTTTGCCGTATCGGGACTGTGGCAGTCGGAGTTTGAGAGGAAGGGAAGGCCTGCCAGGTCCGGGATGGCACAGCCATAGGAACTGTCGGCAGAGAGCCCGAGTTCCAGGAAGTCCACGGGTTCGTCCCCGTAACACTGACGCGGCGAATCGAAGGCTGCATACAGCGAGGTCCAGGGGGTGAACGCATGTGCGGGGCCGATCAGGCCGCCATGGGAATGGACCATGCCTGCGATCTCCTCTCCGCCAAGACGCACGTGCGGCCTCCCTGAGTGGCCGATGTCCTTCGAGTACGGGGCAAGGTCCCGGGCAAGAGATGCGAAGTCTTCGAATGTCTCCATCAGGATGAGATGGTGCACGCGGGACGCATCCTCCACTTCAGTGGTGGGGACCACGAGTATCCCCTCGCGTCCGGGGCAATCCTCCCAGCACGCCCTCCAGCCAGGGTGGAGTGCATCGCCGCTTCCAAGGACTGCGAGCCCCTTCTCACGCGCAGCCGCAACGAGCGGCCCGGGGGTCATGCTCCGTGAGGTGGCTATCGAAAAACGGGAATGAATGTGGAGATCGGCAAAAACCTGCATGAATCAGACGAAGTAGCGCAACTCGTCGTCCTGCGTGATCCGCTCTCCGTCGATGAGTTTCTGGACCATGTGTTCCATCTCGGCCCCCCTCTGCTGGAGCTGGGTGGGATCGATCTCGATTCCAAGAAGCGCGGTCAGCACCCGCAGAACGCTTGCCGCACTCTTCGGGTCGACCAGGTACCCGGAGGTCTCACCCATCAGGCAGATGCCCTCCATCCCTCTCTGGCTGCCCATTCCAAGGAGGAGACCTGCCGCACCGATTATCCCGCCGCCGGGCTCGTCGCTGCTGATCATCACTCCCGCGGAGTGCACCTGGTCGCGGAGTCCCGGGTTGTTGACCGCACCGAGCACACGCGGCTCCTCGACGAGATGCCCGACTCCGTATCCTCCCAGGGTATAGATCCGTGAGACACCCATCTGTTCGGCGATGTCCAGGTACGCATCGGAGAGCAGGTAGTGCCCCTCTGCAGATGTGCTCTGGTAGTCCCCGACCAGGAAGAGGTAGCGCCTGTCATCGCCCTGGTAGTAGAAGACCTCGTTGTTGGCCAGCCTGACACACCCGTTCTCCTCGATTATCACCTGCGGGGGGAAGAAGATGGACTCGATCTCCGCCACCTTCACGGCCCCAAGCTCCCGTATCATGTGCTCTGCCACGAGCTTTCCCACGTGGCCGATCCCCGGCAGCCCCTCGATCAGCACGGGCGCTTCTATCTCTTCGCCATACTCGCTCTCAAGAAAACGAATGGTTATTTCGTCCATGATCTGGCTATTCTCCTGTATCTTCCATAATGGTCCTGCGGGGAAAAACGGGCAGGATGGGCCGGAACCGTGGACGTGCCGCAGATCCGGCAGACCGTGTCAAGTGTGTAGGAAAGATCCTTCGGACAGCGACGGATACGTCCTTTCATGTGGCCTTTCCGGATTTCGGCTTCTTGACGAACTTGCCCTCTCCATCGGCCCGCTCCACGACACCGATGGCCGCAGCGGCGGCCTTCTCGATGGCCTTCTCCGCCTTCTTGTAGTCCGGTGCGGTCACCTTGATGCGGTAGAGCGGCGCGCCCAGGTAGGTGAGTTCGATATCCACGTCCTGAATCTTTGGCTCCGCACTCCGGAGCGCCCGCCTGATGATGTTCACACCGTCGGGCTTGGTCGAGGTGAGGACAAGGTTTCCGCTCACGGTGACCCGCGGGACCTTGACATTTTCATGTGCAACGGTCACGAGGGCCTCTTTGACCGGGTCGGAGAGCCCGGTCTTCTGGAAGGCAGAATCGCCCCGCGTGACGATATCCTCAAAAATCGAGTATAAATCGCCGTATTTCTGGTATACGGCGTTCTCTATCTCTTCATCGGGGACCCCGGCCGTCTTGGCGGCAAACCCGATCCATTTCGCCGCCTTTGACTCGTTCTTCCATTCCCGGATCTTCTCACGCCGCTGGTGCTCGTTGACGTCCTTTAACGAGAGATCGATATGACCCCTGCTGGTGTCGACGTGAAGGACCTTGCAGACCACTTTCTGACCCTCCCGCACGTGGTCCCTGATGTACTTGATCCAGCCCGTGGCAATCTCAGAAATTGGTATCAGTCCTTCCCTGCCCGGGTATTCATCGAGGGCCACGAAGGCTGCGAAGTCCTTTACATCCCTGACCGTGCAGACGACCAGTTCCCCGGTCTGCGGCCAATCTCTCTCGTTCATCGTATAATCACTCAACTGCTGCCAGTATTTCAGCTTTTATATGTGCCTTTCCGCCGCCGGGTTCGGCCAGGACTTTTCCGCATACGACACAGTCCACGACCGTGCTGGCTTTCTCGAATATGATCTGTTCATTCTCGCAGTCGGGGCATTTCACCCGGATAAATCTGCTCCTGTTCGCTCTCGCCTGTCTTACCATCCAATCACTCCGTAAGTTCGAATTTTCCCGCACGGAACCCGCTGCGCAGGTGGGCTTTTCCACAGACGCTGCACCGGTACCGTACATTGATCTTCTTGGTGGGCTTGTCGCCTCCGGGAACCTTCGAGAACTTTCCCATGTTGCCCACAGTTCCTCTTCTTGCCTTCTGCCGGTCAATCCAGTGAAGCCCGGAAGTCTTGCTCTTCTTCACCTTCTCGACCTCGTGTACCTGGTGGCTCCGGCAGAACGGGCAGTATGTCTTGAATTTTGCTGGCATTTTCATGTATTTTGCCTCTCCCTTTTGGGTAACAAATAGCAGTATTATTTGACCACGTTCATATTTAAGAGTATGTTGCGTTCACACAGGACATCGGCATTCCTCTCCGGCAGGGTGACGATATCCTCTTTCTGGAGCTCGTAGATCCTCCCGTCGACACCCATGAAGGGCTCCATATCCTGGAGGACGCGCCCGAGCAGGAATTCAGGTTCGGAAGAGGCGAGTTCATCGAGCAGCGTCGCGCAGGGCTCGACCCTCTCCCCTCCACCCTCTTTCGTGGGGGGCCGGTGGACCATTCCGTCGATGAGGAGGCACCGGCACTGCTCGATCGCGAGCACCATCTGGTCGAACATGTCCCTCTCCTCCGGAATCATCTTCTTTAACTCGTCCCGGTCGATGAACTGGCCCTTCTCCTGGCTTTGTGCCAGCGTCAGGATCTTCGCGGACCGGATCCTGAAGATGTCATGGAGCGTCTCCCTGATGCTGCTTACCCGTTCGATCTGGATCCTCGCGGTATCGGAGAATGGGTCGTCGTTCTCGTAGACCTCTTTCGAGAGCTTCTCGATCCCGTCTCTCGTGGAGAGATAGAGGTCGTGGGGAACCTGGACCAGGCGTCCTGTCTCCCGTTCCGACAGGAGGATGCTCCGGAGCTCGTCAAGATGCACCGGATCCGCCTCCTGCAATCTCGGCCATCCCCCTGCAGCAGAGGAACACGGCCAGCGCTTCCGGAACGGTCTGCACCCCTGCTTCCAGCGAATGTTGCTCTCCGAGCATCGTCATTGATGCTCCCCGCTCCATCTCCACACGAACGTCCCTGGTGCCGAAGACCACGGCGTCGACGAGTGGATCGAAATCACCGAGTTCTGCGGGGGTCAGGGGCGTGACACGGAAGCCGCTTCCCCCGTGGAGCGAGCCCGGGAGGCGTATGAGTCTCTTGATATCGGTGGTGACCGGTTCATCGGCAAGAGCCGCACGTTCCCGGAGCCGCTCCGAAAAACCGCTCCCGCTCTCCTCTGCCAGGGCAGATATGACCCTGCCGACGACGCGGTCCCTCAGGTTGACATGTCCGGGATCGGTCCGGAGCCGCCGGACAAGTTCCGGTACGCGCTTCATGAACTCCTCTGCGGTCACCTTCCCCACACCTTCCATCACCGAGAGCCGGGAGACGGCTTCACCCTCGTCTGCCTCCTCCAGCCATACCAGGTATTCGAGGAGTGATGATATATAGCGGTGGTGCCATCCGCGGGGCGAATGTGATCGGATCGAGAGCATGATACCGGGATCGATCCCGGTACCGCAGACATAGTCGATCAGTTCCCGTCGTTCAGGGCTGCCGTACCCTCTCACCGCGATCTCCCGGATGTGGATATGGTATCCCCTCCCGCCCGAGAAGACGATGTCCATCTCTCCGCGGGAGAAGCCCAGTTCGTCGGTGAGCATATCGATCAGTTTTTCAGCTTCATCCTTCACCCTGGCGAGCATGACATCATACGGCCCCCGCATGATATGGTCCGCATCGAGGTCGAAGATGAGATCCGCACCGAGCCATCCCTTCTCGCCCATCGTGGGAGCCTGCGGATCAGAGTAGTAGGCGGTCGAGTAGTATGCGTGGGCAGGGACCATGGCCCGCAGGTATGCGAAGAGTTCATCGGTCGAAGAGAACCCGATGTGGCGCCTCATCCTGATCTCGGGATAGTCCGGCTCGAAGAAGATGAACCCCCATTCGCGCTGCCCGACCGATGGCGGGGCAGAGAGATAGGCGTCCCTGTAGTAGTCGGTAAATCTCTGCTTGAGGAACTCAAGGGTCGCTCTCTTCATGCGAGATCCTTGATCATGTATGGTCCCCGCCGTTCATATCCATGTCTCCGGTAGTAGGGGCGGACACCGATCCCGCTCATCACGGCGATCGTCCCATACCCCCCGGCGCACGCGGTCTCCTCGGCAGCAGAGAGGAGATCACCCCCGTATTTCCTGTGCTGGCGCTGCTCGGGACCGGGTGACGCCCCGATCGGAACGATGCTCCCATAGACATGGAGCTCCCGCAGGAGCGCTGCGCCTTCCAGCTCTTTCCTGTACCGCTCGCCGCCCGTCCTGAGGCGCACGAAGCCTATCAGGGCGTTACCGGAGACCGCGGATATGAAATGCTCCCTGCCGCCCACGCACTCGTACTCGAGGACCGACGTCCGGAACTCTCCGGACGGGGCGCGGCGCCCGATCTCCCGGCAGCGGATGCACCGGCACTCGCCGCCCTGTTCGTGAAGGCGCTGCTGGCAGAGCTGCCGGAAGTTGCTGTGGCGTGACCCGGCGACGATCAGCTTTGCCGGGATGTCGCGCTGGATCCGTTGCAGTCTCACGTACTCCGGGATGATGGACTTTGCGTAGGCGACGAGGTCGATCATGTCGTCCTCTTCATAGGGGGCGAAGCGCCCGTCGAGGAAGAGCTGCTCGATCTCTGATCCCGGGGTCACCAGGGTGGGGTAGATCTTCAGGAAATCGGGCCTGAAGGACGGATTTTTGAAGAGCTCCTCGAACATCCACCGGTCACGTCCTGTCGTGCTCCCCGGCATGTTCGGCATCATGTGGAACCCCACCTTGAGCCCTGCATCCCGAAGGAGGCGGTTCGCCTCCACGGCGTCGCCCACCTCGCACCCTCTCCGGTTGAAGGCGAGTATCGCGTCGTCGAGGTGCTGGACGCCGAGCTCGACCTTGGTCACCCCGAGGTCGAGCATGCGGTGGATATGCTCCTCCCTGCACCAGTCGGGGCGTGTCTCGAAGGTCGTCGCGACGCACCGGACAGGCGAGAACTCGTTTCCATGGAATATGGCCTCGCGGTCCGTCCCCTGGGTCGCGGGAACGCCCCTGTACTCGTTCATGGCCCTGATACACTCGGTGACGAAGCATTCCTGGTACTCTGGCGGCCTCGCGGTCATGGTCCCGCCCATCACGATCAGCTCCACCTTGTCGACGTGGTGGCCGAGGATCTCGAACTGCTCGAGCCGTGCCTTCACCTGGTCGTACGGGTCGTACGCGTGCTGGCGTGCCCGGAGGGCTGCCGGCTCCTCGCCCGTGTAGCTCTGGGGCGACTGGAATGGATGCTCCGGCCCCCCCGGGCAGGGAAGGCATTTTCCGTGCGGGCACGGGAAGGGCGATGTCATGACCGCAACGGGCGCCACACCCGAGAGCGTCCGTGTCGGCTTTACCAGGAGAAGTCGTCGGAGCTTCTCCCGTTCACCCGGTTCTGCGCACGCCAGGAGTGCCGAGTTCTTCGGGACCGACGAGAGACCGAGGCGTTTGCATGCCTCGATCTTGACGCGGTTTACCTCGTCGGGTCCGGGGTCTTTCGAGAAGAGAAATGAGATGATCTCTCGATACAGGGACAGATCACTCATATAATGTTTTAGTGTTCGGCCGCGACCTTTTCAGATGCCCGCTCATTCGTGTATTTCACCGGTATCGGGCTCTGGCTCCGGATCGATGTGACGATCTCATCGCCGAGTGCAAGGATCGCATCCTTGTGGCACTTCTTGTTTTTGTGGATATGAACAGGAGAGATTTTAAGCGAATTATAACGTTTTGCGGGAATTTCATCCCCGGTGATGCCTTCGTAGTATTTCTTGACATGTATCATTAACATGTGTAAATGCAGTAATTCCTCCTTTTGCACACTATCACCTTTCTCCAAATGACTACTTTTTTCGCAACCAGATATACTTTATTGGTGATCTTTATATCGGACTTTGTGCACACCGCAGGCGCACTGGTTGGGCTGGCAATTGGCGATGCGTTGGGTGCGCCCCTCGAGGGGTCACCGCCTCCGTCCAGACCGCTCGCTGACATGGTTTCCGGGGGACGATTCAGACGTCTTTCCGGCGAGATCACGGACGATACGCTGCAGGCACTGGCAATTGCCGATTCTCTTGCAGACCTTCGGGGGTTCTTCCCGTATGATATTCTTCGCCGGCTTATTAACGACTATCGGCAAAACCCCCACATGTACGGACCGACCTCGGGTGCGGTCTTTGACCGTATCCTGGCCGGGCAGGACCCCCTGGCTGCCTCGCGTGACGTATACCTGGCCGCGGGGTCACGCTCCAACGGCAGCGTGATGAGGGGGCCGCCGCTCGGCATCTTCTACTCCGGTCCCGAGCTGGAGGTCTACAGTATCGCGTGCTCGAGGCTGACCCATTACAACCCCGTCGCCGGGGCGTGCTCGGCCTGGATAAACCGGATGGTAAGCGACCTCTGCCGGGGCCGGGAGCCCGAAGAGGCTCATCTCCGGGCAGCCGCACGGTGTCGCGAGAGGAAGGTACTTGTGATCCTGGAGTCGTACGACCACCATGCCCCCGTCGCCGGACTCGATGCGCTGGAGGCGACCCATGCCGCACTATCCTGTTTCATGGACAGCGGGAGTTTTTCCGGGGCGGTCGTCACCGCAGTCAACATGGGAGGCGATTCGGATACGGTGGGGGCGATCGCAGGGTCACTTGCGGGTGCGTACTACGGCCTCCACTCTATCCCTGCCCGATGGATGGCAGGCCTCCGTCCGCTCCCAAGGGTGATGGAGACGGCCGTCCGGCTCTGGACTGCAGCGGTTCGATGAACGAAAAAAGTGTGCCTACACCGGCATGAGCTCGACGAGCTGGAGGTTTCTCCCTTTCTCGCAGATGTCGGGTGCGTTTCCGATCACGTCCATCACCACGTACTTCTCCCCCTCGATGATACCTTCGGGATGGCACAGGTCGTAGTTCGTGCAGTTCTCCCGGCTGCATGCGAATTCAAAGAGGATCTTCGTGTTCCGGATGGCCATGTCGGCACTGATCAGGGCAGGTATGGGTGACTCCACCACTTCCACGGTCTGCGCCCCGTTGAGGTGGACGGAGCACGCATGCCTTGTCGGGCGGATCCCGACGACACGGTATTTTTTCCCCACTTTCAGGTTGTTGCAGGCCTTCTTCACCGGGCAGGACTCGCAGTCCGGGGTCATGCCCTCGTACACGAACTCAAGACCCGTCTGTGCAAGTTCGGTCCCGATCAGTGTCACCTTGGATTTGAGTTCTGCCATGGCGAGTTCACTCCTCGTACAGCATCCGCACGAGCCCGGTTGCGGACTCGCGGGAAAGCCCCATATCAAGAATGGTAAAACGTTCGGGACGAATAGTCTTTGCCATCATGAGCGCCTCCACGGCGGTATCGTCGTCGATGCCAAGCTCTTTCGGTGTCGTTGGTGCGCCGATAGAGGCCAGCGCGTCCCGAATCTCCCTCCAGTCCCCGCCATGCAGGTACATGCAGATGATGGTCCCGATCCCGCACGCCTCCCCGTGCATGGCCTTCCCCGGCGCGAGCCGCTCCAGTGCGTGCCCGAACTTGTGCTCACCACCGGACGCGGGGCGGGACGAGCCGGCGATGCTCATGGCGACACCCGATGAGACAAGCGCTTTTATCACAAACCAGGCGCTCTCCTCGTTGTGCGGCCTGATGGTCCGTGCATTCTTCATCAGCAGTTCGGCGGTCATCTTCGAGAGCGCCAGCGCATACTCGCTGACCGGTTCGGCCTTGAGCCGGTTGGAGAGTTCCCAGTCCAGGACGGCCGTGTAATTGGAGATGATGTCGGCGCATCCCGATGCCATCGACCGGTGGGGTGCGGAGGCGATGATTCCGGTATCGGCCACGATCGCGATCGGCGGGTGCGCCTGGAGGGAGGCGTGTCCGCTCTCCATCGGGACGGAAGCCCTGGATGATGCGATGCCGTCGTGCGATGCGGCGGTGGGGACGCTGATGAACTGTCGGTCCAGGTTGTAGGAGACGATCTTGGCGGTATCGATCACCCGTCCGCCTCCGACGCCGAGCAGGAAGTCCACGTCCCCTGCGGCCTCTTCAGCCTGGCGGATGACGTCCATGCTGATGGAGTCGGCGACGAACGAACGGACACGGTGATCCTTCTCCATCCCGGCGATCACCTGTCGTCCGGCCATCTCCATGGTATGCGAACCGGAGACGATCATGACGGAGCTCCCCAGGCGGAGATCCGTGCAGACGGCCGGCAATTGCGAGAGCACGCCGTGGCCGATCACGACGTCCCGGGGGAACTGCATCCAGCGGGATCTGTCGAATACCTTCCTTTTGAGTACTTTATTACCGTCTGCGCCCATTTATATCAGGAATGGTATTGGAATTCATATACAAATACTACATCGATCCGATACGCTACGGCCAGCCCTACAATGTCGTGGATACGACAACATACGCTCTGGTTCTCCTCGTAGCAATATATATCCTTTACCGGTGGTTCTCCCGATCGAAGACGATTGCAATCGACGGCCGGTTCGTGCTGGCGACGCTTCCGTATGTCGTCCTCGGGGGCCTGCTGCGGGTGGTGCAGGATACGGGGATGATCACCTCTGGTCTCCAGTACCTGCTGATAACCCCGCTCATCTACTTCCTGCTCTTCTTCTTTACCGCAGGGGTGCTGGTGGTCGCCTCGTCGATCCAGAAGGCAGGCATGGTCAGGGATTACATCCCCGTCTACTCGGCAACCGGGATAGTCGCAGCCCTGGTTGCTGCCGGCGTGCTGGTCTCGTTCGGAATCGGAAATACCGTCGTGGATGCCGGGGTAGTGGCGTTCATCATCGGTCTTGGACTGCTCACCACGGCGCTTGTCTACGCGGCCATGCGGTACCTGCTCCGGTGGGAGTATGCCGCCGATCCGCTCTACCTCGCGCTGATATTCGGCCAGATGCTCGATGCCAGCGCGACGAGTTTTGGAATCGACCTCCACCCGCTGGAATATGTCGAGGTGCACGTCGTGGGATCCAACCTCATCGCCTGGACGGGCACCGCCTTCTCCATGTTCCCGCTGAAGCTGCTCGTGCTCTTCCCGGGCATATACATCCTGGAACGGTTCCGGAACGAGGGGTCGCCGGTCCTCTGGCACCTGATCGTGCTCGCGATGATCACGGTCGGTCTTGCCCCGGGCGTCCGGGACATGGTGAGGATGATGCTCTATGTCTGACCTGCGGGATCCACTGGTGGTGACCGCTGCCCTCTTCGCCCTCTCCCTTGCGGCCGGTGTCCTTGTGACTGTCGCGGAGCCTGCGTTCGGGACGCAGATGGTCGAGTTCTTCAGGGACGCCGTCATCGGGGAGATCATGACCGACTCTTCCCTCCTGCTGGCAGGAAAACTCTTCCTGAACAATATCCAGGCATGCATTTTCATGTTCCTGGGCGGGGCGACCTTCGGCCTGGTCACCATCTTCATCATCGGGACGAACGGGTTTGTCATCGGCTCGATCCTCGAGGTCGTCCGGCAGGAGAGCAGCCTCCTCTATGTGGCGGCAGCCATCGTGCCCCACGGTATCTTCGAGATCCCTGCCTTCATCATATCGGGTGCGCTCGGGCTGTCCCTGGCCCGCTCCCTGTACACCGAGTGGACGGGCGCGGGTGATGCCGGCGGGGACGCCGCCGTGCTCGGGCGGAGATTTGTCGCCGTTGTATTACCCCTTATAGCAATTGCAGCGATTACAGAGGCCTTTATTACGCCCTGGATCATACAGTTTGTAGCTTGAGGAGTGAATAGTCGTGGCTGAAGAACATGGGGCGCTTCCCCCGAAAGATGACTTTTCCGGTTGGTACAACGAAATCCTGTGGCGGGCCGAGATCATGGACGTCCGCTACCCCGTCAAGGGCCTCTATGTCTGGTACCCGTTCGGGTTCGCACTCCGGAGAAACGTCTATACGCTTCTGCGCGATCTGATGGACCGGGACCACCAGGAGGCGCTCTTTCCGCTCCTTATCCCCGAAAACGAGTTTGCAAAGGAAGCCGAGCATATAAAGGGGTTCGAGGAGGAGGTCTACTGGGTCACGCACGGGGGCACATCGCCCCTCGACGTGAAACTGGCGCTCCGCCCCACGAGCGAGTGTGCGATCTATCCCATGTATTCTCTCTGGGTCAGGTCGCATGCCGATCTGCCGGTCAGGATCTACCAGATCGTGAACATCTTCCGGTACGAGACCAAGCATACCCGGCCGCTGATACGGTTACGGGAGATCACCTCGTTTAAGGAGGCGCATACCGTCCACGCAACCTGGGAAGAGGCACAGGCCCAGGTAGAGGAGGCGGTGAGGCTGTACGTTGAGTTCTACGACGCGCTCTCTGTCCCGGTCATCTTCTCGCGACGACCCGACTGGGACAAGTTCCCGGGTGCCGACTACACGATGGCGGCAGACACCATCATGCCCGACGGGCGGACGCTCCAGGTCGGGACGGCCCACCACCTCGGCGATCACTTTTCAAAGACCTTCGAGATAACGTACGAGGATATCAGCGGTGAGCAGCAGTTTTGCTTCCAGACCTGCTACGGCATCTCCGAGCGGTCGGTCGCGGCCCTCATCAGCCTGCACGGGGACGACCGCGGACTGGTCCTCCCGCCCGCTCTCGCACCGGTGCAGGTCGCAATCGTTCCGATCATGATCGGCAAGCGGGGAGCCGAAGTCGAAGCGGCCGCACGGGACCTGGAGACGGCGCTCAAATCGGCAGGACTGCGGGTCCGGCTCGATACGAGGGACATGCGTCCCGGGGCGAAATACTACTACTGGGAGATGCGGGGCGTTCCGCTCCGTATCGAGATCGGGCCACGGGACCTTGACTCATCGCAGGTGACAGCAGTGACCCGGCTCGGCGAAAAGACGACGATACCCCTCGATTCTATCTGCGATGGCGTAGCCTCCCGGCTAACGGAGTTTGGATCTACCCTGCGGGCGAGGGCGGACGATCACGTGAGGTCACGGATCCGGATCTGCGGATCCACCGGAGAGGTACGCAGTGCGGTGGAACGTGGTGTCGCCGTGGTGCCCTGGTGCGGCGGGCGGGAGTGTGCCGACCGGATCGAGGAAGAGACGGGTGCGGCCATACTCGGGACCGGAGTACAATCTCCGTTTATCGAGCCGGAAGAAGGCCGGTGCATCGTTTGCGGCAGGGAAGGCGGGACCACTCTCGTCGGCAGGGCCTACTAAAAAACGCACACTCTTTTCCGGGAAACCGGTATCCGGCGAAAAAGGAGATGATCCGCTGTGCGGACGTGCACACGGCACGGGACACGCCGCAGGGGGATATCTTCGATCTGTCTAGCACCTGGGGCAGTGGTACGACACAGAAAAACCGGGAAGCGAGAGATCGCCTGATACCATCTTTTTTCCGCCGGCAACGAAGAGCCGGCCGCACCTGGCGCACCTCTTTATCTTCAGCAGGTCCCAGCGGGTACGGGGCACTTCGAGCTCGAAGTGGTAATCGCAGTGCAGCCCGAGGCTCTTTAAGCACCGGTCCTCGTACGCGGAGACCAGTTGCATGATACTGACGGGGCTGGCTCCCATCTCGATGAAGCGTTTGAATATGAAATAATTGAATACAAGCCAGGAGAGGTCGCAGCGGTCGATGATCTCCTCGACGTCCTGTGACTCCTCCTCGAACTCCTCGAGTGAACAGCCACAGAGCGGGCACCTCCCTCTGACCAGTTCATCCAGGTAGACCTCCTCACGGCAGCCAGGGCAGGTCGTGTGGGGTGCATGCATCCGTTTCATATCACATACCAGTTATTATGGCAGGAATCTGCTCTGCCATCGAAGCATTTTTGAACGTGCTGTAGTGAGCGGTCCGCATAACGGTACCTGTGCTAGTCACCGCACGCCTGGTCTTCATGCGGGCATCATCCCGGTTGCACCACGACCCGGGGAGAAAAAAATCCGGCCTGCGGGAACTGTTCATCGTTTTATCGAAGTGCGATGCCCGGAGAGCGAAAAAACCAGTTGCACTCGCACTCTCTATTGGTCACGTCCCCTCATAAAACTATACGCGTTAACACACAAATCCGGGTTTTATGACGAATCTGCGCGCGGACGCGCGCTAATTTAAGTGTTGTGATCATGACAGCCACAGGGGATGTGGCCGGTCGGACGGGTGCCTGTCCGGCTCATTCTGACGGGATCCGGCAGGGTTCTCCTAGCGGAGCAGGATTCCGAACGCCTGAGATATGGAACGGATCGCATCGTCGAGCCTGCCGTCCCGGATCAGGTTGACGCTCTCGGAAATACAGGATTTGATGTCCTCCTTGTCGATGCCGTACGCCACCATAAAGCACCTGACAGATTCGTCGAGCTTTCCGAGCATGAAGTAGCAGTTGCTCATCACGACCCAGGCATCGGCATGGCGGGGATCCTGGTCCACGAGCCCCTCCATGAGGCGAATCGCCTCTCCAAACCTCCCTCTCCTGGACAGGGCAAGTCCCTTCCAGAAGAGGACCCTGGGGTTGCCTGGCGAGAGTTCTTCGGCCCGGTCAAGGCACCTGATCGCCTCTGCTTCCCGTCCATCCTGGATGAGCGTTATCCCGCAGTTTATCCAGGCCGAGAGGTAGTCGGGATATATGCGGAGTGCCTGCCTGAATGAGTGGATCGCCTCCCTGTTTCTCTTCAGCTTCATCAGGGCAAATCCCCGGTTTACCCAGGCACCGAGGTACCGGGGACGGAGCGAGACTGCGATATCGGAACAGGCGACCTCCTCCTCGAACCGTCCCAGTTCCCCGAGGGCATGCCCCTTGGCGTTCCATGCCGGAGCGTGGGCGGGGTCTGCCCGTATGGCCTGGTCACAGGCCTCGATCTTCTCCTCGAACCGTTCCAGGCGGCCGAGCGCGAACGCCTTGTTCACCCATGCTTCCACGAGGTCCGGGTCAAGCCCGATCGCGTGCTCGCACGCATCGATCTCGTCCTGGTAACGACCAAGTTTTCCCAGGGCATGGCCCAGTCCCGCCCATGCAGGCGCATACCCGGGATCGGCGGATATGGCGCGCTCGAACCAGCGGACCGACTCCTCGTGCCTTCCACTCCGGGAGAGACGGACCCCTTCCCGCGAGTAGGCTTCCGCTGGTCCTTCACTGGAGAGATCGAGGGAGGTCGCACTCATATCCGGTTCACCGTTACGCACTTGGTAGGTTGGTATCACGTCCATCGCAGGAAATGATAAACCCTATCGATGGGGTAGGCGGCCGGTCGCGCCGGTGACCGGGAAAAATACTATGCCCTGGACGGACAACTCCTGCGCATGGCGGACGATCTGTTGCCCTGTGCCTGCACTGTTGCGGGATCGGATTCGGGCGGCGGGGCAGGTATCCAGGCCGATGTAAAGACGTTCCACTCCCTTGGTGTCTGGGGTCTCTCGGTGATAACCGCAATCACCGCCCAGAATTCGCGGGAGGTGAGGGGCGCCGTGGTCACAGACCCGGAGATGATCGGCCTCCAGTTACGGACACTCCGGGAGGATTTCGATATCCGTGCGATCAAGACCGGGATGCTTGGGGACGCCCGGGCTGTGCGGGCCACTGCTGAGGCGCTGCCTGAGGATGTGCCGCTCATCGTCGACCCGGTGATGGTCTCGACAGGCGGTGACCCCCTTCTCTCCGAAGATGCCGCCGGGGTGATGGTTCAGAGGCTCTTTCCCAGGGCGACCGTGGTGACCCCGAACATCCCCGAAGCGCTGGCGCTTACCGGCAGGGACCGGATAGAGACACCGGAGGACGTGAAGGAGGCAGCGTACGAGATCCTCCAGACGGGCCCCCGGTATGTCCTTATCAAGGGTGGGCATCTGGGTTCCGGTGATGTTGTATGCGACCTCCTCGTCGGCAAAGGCGGCGAATGGACCGAGACGGGGACCCGGTATCCGTACACGGTTCACGGGTCGGGCTGCTGCTTCTCGGCCGCACTCACGGCCTATCTTGCCCTTGACGATCCGGTTCCACAGGCGTTTAGGAAGGCCAGGATCTTCATCGATGAAGCGATACGCGATGCGGTGAAGTCCCGAAGCGGGGTATACATGGTAAACCCGTGAAGGGGCTTCTGGTGCCTCATCCTGTGGGAGGGCGGATCCTCTCGTCTGCATAATAGCAGGTAATTTTCATCGTACCCCGATCCCCCCTGCCCACCTGGTATCCCCCTGCGGGGGTTCAGGGGGCGGCAGCCCCCTGTCTGCATTCGGCTCTAAGCCACTCCCAGGGGCGACGCTCCGCTTGCCCCTGCCGTTGTGGCGCACCCCGACAAGGCGATAGGACTGTATCGGGGGAGTGGGGTGATCTTCATAAATCCCGATCCCCCCTGCCCACCTGGTATCGCCTGCGGGGGTTCAGGGGGCGGCATCCCCCTGTCTGCATACATCTCTAAGCCACTCCCCGGGGCGACGCTCCGCTTGCCCCTGCCGTTGCGAGAAATCCAAAAATGAGATAGGGACTGGATGGGGGGGAGCAGAGATCAAATCCTGCAGTATCAGGAGAATGTTCAGAATCTCACATTTTCACCAGTCAACCCTGCCCACCAGATATCGCCAGCAGGGGTCCGGGGATGCAAACCCCCTGACAGCATCCAACCCTGAGACGTTCCCAGGGGCAGCGCAACGCTATCCCCTGCCACTGTGGCGCACCCCGAAATGGCGATAAGGACTGTAATGGGGAGTGTGTTGATCTTCGTAAATCCCGATCAACCCTGCCCGGGGAATATCGTCTGCGGAGGTTCAGGGGGCGGCAGCCCCCTGTCAGCATTATTGTCACCCCTGTACTTTTAGAGGGTCCCAGGGTTATCAGACACTCCCCGGGGCGACGCTCCGCTCGTCCCTTCCCCTCCGGGGACCCGGACTGCGTCCTATCGTTGCGGCGTATCCCGACAAGGCGATAGGGACTGTATCGGGGGAGGGGGGTGATCTTCATAAATCCCGATCCACTCTGCCCACCCGATATCGTCTGCGGGGGGTTCAGGGGGGGTGCAACCCCCCTGTCCGCACGAACAGAGATGCTTTCCATTATCTCAAACGCTCCTGGGGATTCACTATCGTTCACCTCCGCGGCTGCGGCGTCCCCAAAATGGCGATAGGACTGTATCGGGAGAGTGGGGTGATCTTCATAAATCCCGATCCCCCCCTGCCCACCTGGTATCGCCTGCGGAGGTTCAGAGGGCGGCAGCCCCTGTCTACATACCTGGTATCCTGGGAGATCGGGGATTGATGTCACACGCGGGGCGCCGGGGATGCAAACCCGCCGTCAGATTACCGTATCGCTCTAAAGGTGATCCAGACCGATTCGATGGATTGACATGTATCCCAGACATCACCCGTCATTTCACACCTTCAGCAAACGTGCATTGACCGCGACGATGACCGTGGAAAGAGACATGAGAATTGCCCCAGCTGCTGGGGAGAGGAGAATTCCTGCAGAATAGAGCACTCCGGCAGCGAGGGGGATCGCAACCGCGTTGTATCCTGTCGCCCATATGAGGTTCTCCACCATCTTGCGGTACGTCGCCCGGCCAAGCTCGATGACCGAGACGACATCGCCGGGATTGTTCCTGACAAGGATGATGTCGGCCGCCTCGATGGCCACGTCGGTCCCGGCCCCGATAGCGATCCCGACATTGGCCTCGGCCAGGGCCGGGGCGTCGTTGACACCGTCGCCGACCATGGCGACGAGGAGGCTCCGGGCCTGGATCTCCCGGACCAGCTCGGCCTTCCTGTCAGGCAGAACCTCTGAGAAGAACTCGTCGATGCCGAGCTCGGCGGAGACATGCGAGGCCACTTCCTTCCGGTCACCGGTGATCATGATGCATTCCAGGCCCATCCCTTTCAGTTTCTCGATCGCTTCCCTCGATTCGGGCCGTATGACGTCGCCCATCGCGACCGCACCGCAGACCTCCTCGTCGATCAGGACAAAGACGATCGTCTTCCCCCCCGTGGTGGCGTCCCCGATCCGATCGACGGGAACGGACCCTTTCAGTTCCTCGAGATACATCGCGCTGACCACCATCACCTCGTGGCCGTCAATCCTCCCTGAAACGCCCTTTCCCGGCATGGATGCAAAGTCGTCGACAGGCAACCTCGTATCGGTCGACCTGGCGATGGCCTTCCCAATCGGGTGCTCAGAGAGCCCTTCCAGGGATGCTGCGTAGACGAGCAGCTTCTCCTCATCGCAGGTCCCGGCGAGACGGATGACCGAGCTCACCTCGAACTCTCCCTTTGTCAGTGTCCCTGTCTTGTCGAATATCACCGCCTGGATCCTGCGGGCGTTCTCGAACGCCGTGCGGTTCCGGATGATGAAGCCGTGGCCCGCTGCAAGACCTGTCGAGACGGCGATCACCAGGGGTATGGCGAGCCCGAGCGCGTGCGGGCAGGTTATGACCATCACGGTGACGCTCCGTTCCAGCGAAAAGGCGAAATCCTGGCCACTCACAAAGGTCCAGGCCAGGAATGTGACCGCTCCCGCGGACAGCGCGATGATTGTGAGCCAGAGTGCGGCCCGATCGGCCAGCCCCTGGGTGTGCGACCGGCTGGCCTGGGCAGAGCGGACCATCTCGATGACCTGGGAGATATAGGACTCCTTACCCGTGCGGGTCACCTCCACTTCTATGGCTCCCTCGCCATTGACCGATCCCCCGATGACGCTCTCTCCTGTGTTCTTGTATACCGGGACAGATTCTCCGGTAAGCATCGACTCGTCGACCGATGTCTCACCCCGCTGAACCGTTCCGTCCACGGGAACCCGCTCACCCGGTTTTACCAGGAGCGTATCACCTGCCGCCACCTCTTCGATGGGCACGTCTTTTGTGCCCCCGTCCTCCATCACCAGGTGGGCATGGGACGGGAGGAGCCGGGCGAGTTCCTCGAGGGCACGGGACGCACCCATGACGGACCGCATCTCGACCCAGTGGCCGAGCAGCATGATGTCGACAAGTGTCGCAAGCTCCCAGTAGAAGATCTTGCCAGTGATCCCGAGGACGGAGAAGAGGGCTATGGTGGAATAGGTATAGGCGACGATGATCGCCACCCCGATGAGGGTCATCATCCCGGGCTGTCGTTTCCGTATCTCCCGCACAAGCCCGGAGTAGAAGGGATACCCTCCGTAGAAGAAGACGATCGAGGAGAGTGCGAAGAGCACGAGACCGTCGCCCTCGAACGAGACTGATATTCCGGTCCATTCCTGGATCATCGGAGAGAGGACCAGGATCGGGATGGTGAGGATTGCGCAGACTATAAAGCGTCTCCGAAAATCACCGGCCATGTGGGCATGGTGGCTCCCGGCACGAGCATGCCCCCCGGCATGGTCACCGTGTTTCCCCTCCATGTGGGTAGTCTATCATGGTGGGACTATATATGACTGACCGGAAACTCGGGGGACTCTGCACCGTAATCTTCAGGGATTATTCCTGGCGAGCAAGGGGTCTTTTATTGCAGACCGGCCCGGTCCAGTGGGTTGATGCATCTCTCTCCATGCACGGAAGCGTGCCGGCCAGGGGGAGAGCGTCCCCCTTTCAGATGTCCGCTTTTCGCATGCCGCAATACCGGAATTCCTGCGTATCTCGGAACAGGTCATTTGGACAGGAACCGTCTGGAGAGACCAGGGTGTTTTCCGTTCAACCGGGAGCTTCCGGATCGCCTGACTCTGACCGGTACACACCCTCAGGGACCGTCATCTCGAACCGGGCCCCTCTGCCCGGCTCACCGGTCTCACGGATGGAGATTCCGGTGATCCCGAGGATCTCACGGGTCAGGAAAAGACCCAGACCGGTGTTTTTTCCGACGCCGCGGGAGAAGATCAATTCTTTTTCTTCATCGGGAATCCCCGGGCCGTCGTCTTCCCAGGTGATGACAAGCCCGGAACCTTCAGGTATGCACCGGACCTGGACGCCGGTCGCCCCCTCGGCATAGCGGAGGGTGTTGTCCATCAGGTTTGAGAATACCTTCTCGAGCATCGGATCGGCATAGACCGAGATTCCCGGGCAGTCGCAGTTGACGGGGATGGCTGAATCGGCGGCCTTCCTGACAAGTCTTTCGATGGGGAGCCAAACCGGTTCGGCCACGCCGAGCTGCTCGTATTCCCTGGTGAACGTGATCTGCCGCTGGATCGTCGATATCGCCTTTTTCACCGTCTCAAGATACTTCGCCTGGATTTGGTCCTCGCTCAGTTCTTCGGCAAAGTCGAGGTATCCCTTCACCACCATGATCTGGTTGAGGATGTCGTGGCGCGTGATGCTCGAGAGGAGGTTTAGTTTCCTGTTGGCCTGTCGAAGGGCCTCTTCGGCACGCTTCCGCTCCGTGATGTCCTGGTTTGCCCCATGCGTCTTGATCGTCCTGCCGTATTCGTCCTTCGTGATACCGAAACGGACTATGATGGTTCGCACGTCGCCGTCCCTGCGGACAATCCGGTGCTCGAGCTGTGAGACAAAGCCCGGGTCACCTGTCTGTCGCGCTTTCTCCATCTCTTTGGCGATGAGGTGCTGGTCGTCGGGATGAACGAAGTCACGGGCATACCTCTCCGCCGACATCCGCGTACCGCCTTCCCTCGCTGCACTTGTGCCGTACAGGGCATAGAACCGGTCATCAAAGGTGAATAACTCGTTTGGTACATCACACTCCCATGCAACCAGGTCCGCGAGATCCATCGCCTCTGCGAGCTGGCGCCGGCTTTCCCGGAGTTCACGTTCAATCCTGAGACGTTCGACCTCAGTGGCCACCTTCATGGCAATGAGGTCAAGGTAATCCTGCATTGTCCGGGAAAACGGGAGAGGATTTTTGGACATCACGCAGAGGAGTCCGATGGGTTCTCCTGCGGAACCCAGGAGCGGTGTGCCCATGTATCCATTGATCGCATGGTCGGATATGAACCTGTTTTCCGGGAACTGCGTCGCGGCATCGTCACTGTACAGGCAGAACCCCTTCCTGACCACGTTGCCGCAGGGGCTCTCTTCGAGTGCGTAGGAAAAACCGGATCTTTCTTCTCCATCCAGGATCATGGAGAGGGTCCTGACCGTCTGCCCGTCCGGCTGGATCTCCCCTATCATCACACAGGATGCGTCAAGCCAGGAGCTGATATTTTCCGTTATCGTATGTAGGGAAGAGAGGCCCGTCTCCCCGACTATTCTCCTGACCATGACCTGGTGGGCATCTTCGACGACTTTCCGGTCGGTGACGTCCTGGATTGTCGTGAGGATCTGGGGTTTTCCACCGGCAATGATGATCGCGGACGTGAAGAGACAGGTCCTGATCGCGCCTGTTTTCTGCCTGCATCTCAGCTCCTTTGCATGAACTGTTTTCTGCTGCCTGAGCAAAGTGACAAACTCCTCATATTCCCCCCTGTCGACAAAGATGGAGAGATCATCAGCCGTTCTCCCGATGACCTCGTCACGGGTATACCCGGTGTTCTCCACGAAGGTGTCGTTGACCTCGACGAACGAACCGTCAGTCGCTGAAACAAGGGTGATCGCAAGAGGGCTGTTTCGGAATGCAGAGAAGAATTTATTCTCGGATTCGCGCAGCTTCTCCTCGCCGACCATCCGTTCCGTCACGTCCCGCATGGATACAAGTATCGCAGTGGCGTTTCCGAAACTGACTCTGCTCCCGATACACTCAACCCATCTCTCGTGGTTCTTTTCGGTGATGATCTTGTAGACCAGGTATGCGTCGTTGCCCCGGGAGACGTTTTCAAAGTCCCTGATAACATCTGCCCTGGATTCCGGGGCAACAAAATCCAGCACGTTGACCTTCCCGATCAATTTCCTGTAATCTGATGCCTCGATGATATCGCCTGCAGACCGGTTTGTAAAGAGGAGATTGCCTGAAAAGTCGGTGATCAGGATTCCGTCGAGGGAGTGCTCAACGAGAGCCCGGAACTTCTCCTCGCTCTCCCGAAGCGCCGCATCGCTCCTGCTGAGTTCTTCGTAATTCGACCGTAACTCCTCCTCTGTCGCGGCCAGTTCCTCGATAGCGGCATTGAGCTCCTCATTCTTCCGGAGGATCTCCTCCTCGACTCTCTTCAGTTTCGTCACTTCGGCGGTCACGGTCACCATTGCAGGTTTCTTGTTGATCGTGACGGGGATCGTCGAGAAGAGCACATGGACCCGTTTTCCATCTTTGGCCGTAAGTGCAAGGGGGACGTTCTCAAGCTTTCCAGTGATCAGGCGTCGTGAGAGAAGCTTCATCACCTGCGGGAGGGGGAGCAGCCCCATCCCGACCGGATCCCTGCCGATGATCTCCTCTTCCGAATAGCCGCTGACATCCAGGAAGGCCTTGTTGACTTCCAGAAATGTGAAACCCGGGTCGCTGTTGATGGCGATGGGGTACGGGCTGTTTGCAAAGATGGTCCGGAACTTCTCCTCGCTCTCCCGCACCGCTTCCTCCGCCTCTTTCCGGTCGGTGATATCGCGTGAGACGATCAGGATGGAGGCCGGGCGCCCTTCATGGTCCCTGAGAAACTTCAGGGTGTTGTTCACCCAGACAGTCGAGTTGTCGCTCTTGTATTCCTCGAGATCGAGCGAGATTGAACGGTTCGGATCCGCTGATCCGTCCCTCTCCCGGCGGAACTCCTCTTCAAGTACGGTGAGAGCGCGGGAGCGGGATTCCGGCGTCAGCACGTCCTCAAGTGACTGCTGCATTGCATCCTCCACCGAAAAACCACGCAGCGCTTTGATAGAGGGGCTGACATAGGTGAATTTCTGTGAGAGATCCATGACCGAGATCGTCTCGGTCATGTTGTCCGTGATCATGCGGTAGAGTTTCTGGCTCTCATTCAGTGTCTCCTCTGCCTGTCTCCGGTCGGTGATGTCGCGAAGGATTGCCAGTATGTAGTCCCGGTCCCTGATCCGGACCACTCCCGTCCGTACCTCGCCAGGAAAGACGGTGCCATCTCTTCGCCGATGGACTGTCTCGACCGTGAGCGGTTGCCCCGGCTGCCACCCGTGCCATTGCCGGAGAATGTCGCCGCGGTCTCCTGAATCGTGGTGCAGGTCAAAGATCGTCATCCGGAGCAGTTCATCACGCGAGTACCCGGACTGGGCGACTGCGGCTTCGTTTACATCGAGGATACTGCCGTCAAGGTCATGGAGGTAGATTCCGTCAGAGGACTGGTCGAACAACGCACGGTACCGCTCCTCGTTCTCCTGTATCACCACCTCTGCCCGTTTGCGGTCAGTGATGTCGAGAAGAGACGCGATGCTCTTTTTCGTTCCCGGAATGATGTCAATCGAGAGTAGGATATCACGGATTTCTCCGTCCTTTCTCACGAAACCGAACTCGTAACGCCGTTTCGCCCCCAACCGGTCGCTCCTTCGGAGTTTGTGCTGTTCAAGCATCTTCTGACGGTCACGATCTCCGACGAAATCAGTCCATGACATCTTTCCTTCGATCTCTGCGTGTGAATACCCGCACAGGTTCGCGAACTCGTCGTTGACGAGGCTGATCGTGGTGTCCGCTTCAAGGATAGCCGAAGCAGTCCCCGTATTTGCAAAGATTGTCCGGTAGTATGCTTCACTCTCCCGCAGCGCCCTCTCGCTTCTTCTCCGTGATGCGGCATACTCGATCTTTTTCCGGAGTTCAGCGAACTGGGCTCTTGGGTCTCCGCCTTTCTGGATGTAGAAGTCGGCACCGTTTTCGAATGCCTCGATGACGACCTCTTCGCGGCCTTTGCCGGTGAAGATGATGAACGGCGTCTCTTCGCCATGTTTTCGCAGGTACTTGAGAAACCGGATCCCGTCGCATTCGGGCATCATGTAGTCTGAAACGATGACATCGAACGCTTCTCCGGAGATGCGCTTCATCGCCTCACCGGCACCCTCACAGGTAGTAACGGAATAGTCCCCGCCCCTCTCGAGGAATATTTTTCCGATCTCAAGGAGCTCGGGCTCGTCATCGACATACAGGACTTTCAGGGGCGTCGTCACTCTTTACATGAAGGAATCAAGCATCAAAAAAGGTATCTCACCGGGAACTGTTGGCAGCAACATAGAGCGGATTCGGGTATATCAGGGGCACTCCCTCTTTGTGGTCACTCGTGTTCCTGGTTTTTGGGGTTATGTCCCCTGAGTTTCTTTTCGGTCACTGCCTGTTGTCCGCACGCGGCGTTCAGGCAGTGGTCCCGATCCGGGTTGATTACGTTCCTCTCCTCCTGCCAGGAGGGGACGCCCGGCCTGATTGCCGGAGGTTCCATCGCCGGGTGAGACGGGAAGAGCGGGGTGTCTACCCGGGGGTCCTTGTCGGGAGATGTGGGCGTGCTATCTCCCGACAGTATCCTGGGATCGGATCCGGCACATCTTCCCGGTGCCCGGTTCACGTGGCGTCTCATTCACACGGTCTTCCGCCTATCGCTCCTCTTTCGGATGGACGATGAACGTGAATGACGTCCCTCCCGTCCGGTCCAGGTCGATGGTGCCGTTCAACTGGGTGACGAGCGAGTTCACCAGTCGGAGGCCGAGGGAGTCGGTATTCCTCCAGTCGATGGTCTCCGGTATTCCCACGCCATTGTCGCTGACGGTGAACCGGAACGTCCCGTCATCTTCCGTGCTCCCGGTGATGCGGATCTCTCCCCCCCTCCCTTCAGGGAATGCGTACTTGAGACTGTTTGATACCAGTTCGGTCATGATGAGCCCGAGCGGTATGGCCGTGTCGATATCGATAGGGAGGTCCTCCATCGAGATCGTGTACGAGATCCGGCGTGCTTTGACTCCGTAGAAGACGAAGTGACTGTTGACGAGGAAATCGACATAGTCCCTGAACGAGATACTGGAGATCTCCTCGGAGCGGTACATCCGCTCGTGTACAAGAGCCATCGCCGTGATCCTGTTCTGGCTCTCGCGGATGGCGGCAAGGGTCTTTTCATCCGTGATGTATCGTGCCTGGAGGTTCAGGAGCGAGATGATGATCTGGAGGTTGTTCTTCACCCTGTGGTGGACCTCCCGCAGCAGGATCTCCCTGTCTTTCAGGGCACTGGTCAGCTGTGCAGTCCTCTCCTCCACCCTCTGTTCCAGGACCCGGTTCAGGGACCGGATCTCTTCTTCGATCAGTTTCAGGTCGGTGATGTCGGAGTACATCGCAAAAGAGCCGCGGAACGTCCCCCCGGTATCGAAGACCGGTGTGACCGATGCAGAGATCCAGAGCGGCCGTCCGTCCTTCCTGACGAATTTTCGCTCGAAGTGGTCCGTGATTCCCTCCCGCTGCCTCTCCTTGCGGGTGACCGTGTCCGGGAGTTCGCCGCTGTCCATGAATGACGTGATCTCTTTTCCGATCATCTCCTCCCGGGAATACCCGAGTATCGTGGCCATCCTCTGGTTCGCGTAGGTGATGCGAAAGTCCTGGTCCATCTCCCAGATGCCTTCTGCGGAGGTCTCGACCATCCGGCGGAACCTCTCCTCGCTCTTCCTGAGCGCGTCACTTGCCTGGATGCGGGAGATATGGCTGCCGAGCTGGATTGCGAGGGTCTTGACGTTTTCCTGCATCTCCGGGGGTATTGTCTCCTTCGCGTGTGAGGCGATGTTTACGCAGCCGACCACCCTGCCCTGGTCTGTGAAGGGCACGACGGCCGCCGCCTTCAATCCTTCGCTCACCAGGATCCCGGAAAGATCAGTCGGGACGTCAGAGAGTGTGGGAAAGAGTGCCTCCCCGCCCATGACAATCCTGGTCTGCGGAGAGGACGGGGGGAGGTATTCCTCCTGCCTGCAAAATGACTCGGAAACGCCCGAGGCGCATACGAGTCGCAAACCCCCTTCCCCGTCGACGAGATAGATCCCGCCGGCGTCCATCCGCGTGAAGTCGAGGATGATGTGAAGGCATTCGGACAGGATATCGTAGGGGGATGCTGACGATGAACAGGCGGTCGCAATACGGTGCTGTACCTGGAGGAGATGTTCCCTCTGCTTCCGTTCCGTGATATCGACGAGAAGGTTGAGGGTTGCCGGTCTGCCGTTCCAGGTGATTACCGCAATGGAGAGCTGCACCCACCTCTCATCGCCCCGGACTTCAACCAGCCGGAAGTCATAACTGGTGGGCAGCGATTCACCGCGGATGCGTCTCTGATACCTCTCGACGACCATTTCGCGGTCGTCGGGGTGGATGAAGCGCTCGAACGGGGTGCCATGGAGGTCTTCATACGATTCATCGGTAAGACGGAGTGCGGCAGGATTCGCATACTCGACCAGCCCGTCCTGTATGACCACCACCCCTTCGGTGGCATTCTCGACAAACGTCCGGTATCTCGCTTCGCTCTCCCGCAGCGCAGCCTCGGCCTGGATGCTGTCCGTGATATCCTGGTTCGCACCATAGGTCTTCGCAACGGTTCCGGACTCTCCCAGGACCCCTGCAATGCGGACGCTGATGTGACGGGTCTCCCCGTCTCTCCGCACGATCCGGTGCTCGATCCGGGAGCTGAACTGGGTTTCCTCCGACTCCAACGCGTTTTTGACCTCCTCTGCAACGAAATGCCGGTCATCAGGGTGGACGAACCGGTCGCTGTACGTCTTCGACGACATCTGGTATCCCCCTTCCCGGGATGCGGTAGTCGCGTAGAGCGCGTAAAAACTGTCGTTGAACGTGAACAGGTCTTCCGCCACGTCGTATTCCCACGCGACAAGATGCGCGAGGTCCATGGCATTGGTGAGCTGTATCTGTTTCTCCTGTATGGCCTCTTCACTGCGTTTCCGGTCGGTGATGTCGCGGGCTATCCCCTCGATTGCGACAAGGTTTCCGTCATCGTCGTAAACCGGGTGGTTGACCTGTTCTGTCCATATTATCGAGCCGTCTTTCTTCTTCCACCGGAGCACGAGCGGTTTTTCAAAGGCTCCAGGATCACGCAGGAACGATTCTGCCAGGTGGCAGTCTTCTTCATGCACACATCTCCAGCCGATGTCCGGGTCGGCATACAGCTCTTCAGGGGTGTATCCCACGATCTTCGTGGCAGAAGGTGAGACATACGTAAATCCCCTCTTCGGGATGAATTCATACCGGAAGATAAGGTCATGTGCGTTCTCTGCGAAGAGGCGGTACCGTGCTTCGCTCTCACGGAGGGCCTCTTCTGTCTGTTTAAACCCTGTGATATCCCGGATGGACTCGATCGCGCCTGTTATCCTGCACCGGGTGTCATAGAGGGGAGTCGCTTTCCCCCACAGCACGGCTTTTCCATCTTTCACCGTTGCTTCCGATGTCTCGGCCATGAGATACCGCCCTTCTTTGCGGACAAATGCGTATTTTTTTGCAATCTCCTCGTCAGGCTTGAGGGCGAGGTCGATGAGGATCGGGCGGCGTTCCCCGTAGAACGGGATGGCATATTCGTAATCACCTTTCCCGATCATCTCGCGCTCCGGGACGCCGGTCATCTCCTCGATGGCCTTGTTCCAGGCGATCACTCTGCCGTCCGTATCGATGGCGAAGGTTGCATCGGGAAGGAACTGGATGATCTGCCGCAGCCGGTCCTCGGTTTCGAGACGGTCATGTTCGGCCCGGTGCAACCCGACAGCACGGGTAATCTTCTGTTCCAGGTCTGTGAACTGCACTGCCGGCTCCCCGCATTTCTGGACGTAGAAATCCGCTCCATGCTCGTAGGCCTCGATCACTACCTCTTCATGGCCTTTTCCGGTGAAGATGATGAACGGTGTGCTATTTCCTGACCCACGGAGTTTTTTTAAGAGTTCTATCCCGTCCATCCCCGGCATCTGGTAGTCGGACACGATGACATCATAGGATGCCTGCTTCAGTTTCCGGAGCGCAATGGCGGCAGATTGCGCGACGTCGACAGAATATTTCCCTGTTCGTTCCAGCGCGATCCGTGTCATCTCGAGTATGGAGGCTTCGTTATCAATAAAAAGAACTGATATCACTAAATCCGCTCCAGGTATTCTGCTCCGACCGGTGCGTTGCAGGTCAGTCTGTATATAAAGATTAACAATATTCCTCTATTTATAAAAAATTGTGGTTTTTATTCCGTCTTCTTCTGTTTTGTTGCATATGGGCACATGTCCGCACTACGAACGCGGTGAGTCCGGGTGCTTGCGAACGGGACAATCCCTGCACCACTCTTCTTCGGGCATGTCCCGGGGTGGTTTTTCGGAGTTTGCCGGCCGGATTCCCCCCCGGGGAATAAACGGGAGAGCGGGGTCGTCTTTTGCCCCGGTCCCGTTCTTCCAGCGAGGCGGCTGGCCGTCAAGGGGGGGCCAGGGTGTCCGGTGAATCACGGATCACTCCTCACTGCCCGTGTTCCAGGTGACCCGGGAACATGATGACAAAAAATCAGCAGGTTTAACGGGGTAACGGTTTTAGCTATCTCTCATGAAGAAGAGTATACTTCTCCTCTGCATGCTGGTCGTCGCCGTGATGCTCCTCTGCGGCTGTACCAGCACCCCTCCGTCAGAGCCGGCGACCACGGTACCGACCACGGAGCCGAGCCCGGCCGTCACCGAAACCCCCGGGCAGCCTCTCTCCTTTGCCGAGGAGATCGCCATTATCCAGCAAAGGACCGATGAAGCAGGCCCGATCACGATGGCGATGCACACGACGACTTACATCGAACTGATGGAGAACCCGACCACCGGGTATCTCTGGAACGCGACGGTCACGCCGGGGCTCGCGATTGTGAACGACACCTACATCCCCCCTGCTGACCCGATGCCGGGAGCAGGCGGCATGCATGCGTGGACGGTCGAGGCGATCGCACCCGGGGACCAGACCTTCACCGCGGTCTACCACCGCCCGTGGGAAGACCCGTCTCCTGACGATGTCACATACACCATGCAGTTCGTCGTCACCGGGTAAGTTCTTGTATCCCCCTTTTTTTGAGTCTCCTCGCTCCTCCCGTGCCGGTCCATATCGCCGCTGTCCCCCGCGGACCACAATCACCTGGTTCTCCTGGAGCCCAGGCATAGGCTTGTACCGCTCCAAATCGCCGCTGTCCCCCGCGAACCCACGGGTCCCGCGCGGAGATCTTTGACCATAACCCAAGGCAGGGGAGAGTCCAGGACTATGGCGGAAGAGTGGTGTATTCGGCGGCAAGCATCCCGTAGTACCGGGTCGACCGCCAGTGGTCACGGAGCCAGACGTGTTCGCGGATCGTGCCCTCGTATTGCAGCCCGCATCTCTCCATCAGGCGGGCGGACGGGTGGTTCTCTTCGTCGCACTTGCCAAAGACCCGGTGGAGACCGAGCGTTTCGAACCCGAACGAGAGGTACGCCCGGAGGATCTCTTCGGCGTATCCCTGGAACCAGTAGTCCTTCATGAGAACGATCCCCACCTCGCCGGTGCTCCGTGAACCGGGATCGATCTCGAGAAACGTCAGGCCGGCAAATTCACCGGTTTTCGGAACCCGGGCGGCGAGCATGTACGAGATCCTGTCGTTCCGTTTCGCTTCGTCGATACCGCGACGCAGGAACGTCTCGATCTGTTCGTCGTCCTCGAGCCAGACGAGGACGTACCGCATCACGTCGGGATCGCGGGCCATGCGGGTGAGATTCCCGAGGTCGTGCTCTGCCAGGTCTTCGAGCACGAGGCGTCCGGTGTGTAAGGAGAAGGTCATGGTTGTTTCGGGGCGATGTGGTTTTCACTTCAAGTCTTTGCAGCACCATTTAGATACAGTTTTTCCTTTGGAAGATGCAGGAGTGATTCCGGTATCCTCGCTTCACGACAACCCGGACCCCCTCGGATAAGATGTGCCACTCCCTGATACAACCTGAAAATCCCTCCTGATTCTCATCGGGAATATTCATCTGAGGTGTGGTAAACAGGCGGTTTTCAGTGCGAGCATCGATCCGGCAGTCTTCCAGCCCCGGCTATTCTTCCTGAACCGGAAGCCCGGTGAAGATGCCCACGTAGCCTGCGATCAAAACGACGACAAGGACGAGAGGGATGAGGATGATGGTCAGCGTGTCAAGCACACCCCCGAACCCGAGCGCGAAGTACTCATTGAAATACTGCAGCATCGAGATGAGGAACGTGACCAGGAGGACGCTTGCGACCGCGTTGAAGACCGGGAACGGGAGGTTTGCGGGCAGGGGAAAGGACGAGAAGACGTCGGCGACCATGAAGAGCACCGAGAAGATGATGATGACCGGGGTGGATGCGAAGAGGAGACTGACGAAGCCGTCGAGGAAGGGCGATGCCGTGTGGCCTGCGATCAATTTCAGGACGAGGAGTGCCACGAGAAAGACGACTATCCCGACAAGGCCGCTTACCAATGCCCAGAACGGGGTCTTTTTGAATTTTTGAATCATGGCCGGTCGTCGCCTCCCGATGGATTTTTTATAGGTATTGCAGGGCGGGGGTGATAAAGGGTTGGGGAGAGGGTGCGTGGCGGGACATCCGGGGAGCGGGGGTTTTTTAGTCTCCTCATGGCATATCCCGGGGAATCCGGGTCATCAAAAAAACCTGGTATCGACCCGACTCCTGCAGGCAAACCGGGTACTCTTATCAGATCTGTCGCGGGCATCACGATTACACCCGTGCGGCCGGATAAGGGCTTCTCGGCGGATACGAAAGGGGGGTTATGACAGGACTCTGTATGCGAACAGGGGGCAACCGAAAAAAAGCTGGTCATTGTATTGGCGGCCAGGAACGGACCCGTCCATGCACCGGGGTTCACCTGCAAAACAGGGAATCGAGTGCTGCAACCGTGGAATCGAAATCTCCTCGTGGAGAATCGGGTGACCCGCTCCACCTCCGGGACAGCAGCCTGATAATCATGAACATCATACCATACAAGGAGATGATCGCCCTGGACGTTGTCTCGCTCTCCGACATTCTCTTCGATATCGAGAGTATCATCCCCCAGTTGATGGAGACCTACGGGATTTTGGTCTATGCGATAGTCTTTGCCGTCATCTTCTGCGAGACAGGCCTTGTATTCGCCCCGTTTCTCCCCGGCGACTCGCTGCTCTTTCTCCTCGGGTTCTTCGCCGCGGGGGGCGGCCTGAATGTCTGGGTCCTCCTCGTCCTCATCGCCATCGCCGCGATTGGCGGGGATTCACTGAATTACTGGATCGGGCACTACTTCGGGGACCGCCTGATCCACGGGAAGAGATGCCTGGTCGACCGCCGCCACGTCGAGGTCACCCGCCAGTACTTCAGAAAGTACGGAAAAAAGACCATCATTCTCGCCCGCTTCGTGCCCTATATCCGGTCGTTTGCACCGTTTATCGCGGGAATCGTGAAGATGGACTACCCGTCGTTTATCTCCAACAATGTCGTCGGCGGGCTCCTCTGGGTCACGGGCTTCATATCTCTCGGCTACCTGGTCGCATCACTCCCGTTCTTCTCGAAGAACCAGGAGATGTTCCTCTGGGCCATCCTGGCAATCAGCATCGGGATATGCCTCCTGATGCTGTACAATTTCGCAAAGACGGTAAAAGAATGCGAGATCGCACCCGAATCACTGATCGAAGATATCTCGCGGGAACTTGGAAAGGAATGATCGGGGGCGGATGGATGGAGGGGTCCGTCACTGGAGGCGCGGGGGCACGATCTTCATCGGGGCCCTGCGTTTTCATCTGAAAAAAATGACTCACGGGCTCGTGAAGGGCCGGGTATGGGGGGAATTAAGGAACCCGGCCCATGGGGGTACCTTCGACCTATTCTATGGCAACCAGGTGTATGAATAGGGAAGGTCAGCATAAAAATCGGCTTTGAAATATATAAGGCAATTGAAATTAATGTACATCCTCTATCTAATCTATGAGCCATCTGAAAATTTCATTTTTCCCAGGCTTGATAAATAGAATACACAGGAAACGAGCCATTGCTTTTTTTCTAGTGCTTACAACAGGGAGATGAATTATCCTTTCTTATTGAGAATTTCTTTTTCCATCGTTTCAATATCTTTAATAATCGGTTGTTGAAATCCCTTTTCAACCATCTTGTAGGGAATTCGAAAGTGGGATAAGTGCCGATCTGTTGTGATGAATATAGGAACTTTGTATGCAATTGCATACGCAAGATGAACTAAATCGGTATATTCTGCTTTCATTCGTTCATCCTCATTATATTTACAGAGTAGATAGCAGGCATAACTTACACGACTATTCGGTACCAGGAGTGAAAAGTCGACATCTTCAACAAATCCCCAAAGAGTATGTAAATATGCGGATTTCTCTGGCTTAGGGGAAAGTTCCTGGATCAATTCCCCAATTACCGTCAGGGAGGTTGTGAGAAAGTAGTCTTTGTTTTTTAAATGTGTAAAACTGTGATATGTTCTATCATTCTCATGTATTTCAAAAAATATGCAAGTATCGAGGAAAATCCGGGTATTCATTCAAGAGATCTGAGGTATTCCATAATACGCTTATGCTCTTCATGGCTGGTGGCAAATACGACACGTCCCGTCTTCATGCTCACTCCTCCGCCGTAAGGCAGCATGCCATGTTCATAGTGTTTTCCGACAACATCCTCAGGCCTGAATGATTCCATCATTTTTTGCACCATTTTAAGCACATTGCATCATTTTGATGCAAATTGCACTTTGAAAATATACACCATATATTACATATATACCTTATGATAGAGACTATCGGAGATCCGGGGTGGATTCGTTGTCTGTCGCGTAAGGTAAGAATCAGCCATTCCCTGTTTTTTCGGTAAAAAGCTCGGTTTCCAGCCGTTTTATCGTGACGGGAAGAGGCGATAAGATCTTCCCGGTGGTGATTTATCCTGGTATTTTGGGCAGATCACGGAGAATAAGTCCGGTGAATGTGACGAGGGCTATTCCGCACCCTGCCGCAAGGAGCCAGGCTCCTGGTCCGAGGGTCCAACCCGGGAAATCTGGAGGGGTAGGAGAAGATATCCCACAATAAGAATATGCACACCAGAGTCATGATGAGTCGGATTAGGATCCAGGGGTTATTTTCGGATGGCATGGGGTCTGACTGATATTAGATCGCGGGGATGAAAGGTTTGTGTATGCGGGGTGGGAGTGAGTGGGTGTTTTAATAATGTCAACCGTTTTTTCGGTATGGTTGATAGCCTCGGATAGGATAAACATACAAATGCTCCCCTGAAAGGGAGATAATCAATAAAAAGGGGAATTAAAAGTTTTACAGCGTCCTATCGTATAGGATCTGTGTTCCACCATCGGTGAAGACACCGACAACCGTAATTTTATGCCCTGATACAGGCGTGCCATCTGGGAAAAGAACATTAAGAACATTTCCAACTGCAAAATTTTTACCTGCGGCAAGTTGTATCTTATTGTTAACTCCAGTAACTGGCCCTTCTACAACAGTCACGGCAGCAGCATCACCTGCGACTTCTGCACTAGAAAGAGCCGTGGCTGCACCATCATAATTAATATTGAGGGCTGTAATCGAACTCAAATCTGCCCCACCTGTGAACTGAATGTTGAAACCATCGCTATCAGATTGATTCAACGCTACCGTCATTCCCACAGTTCTTGTAGTCTGTGTAGTACCCGCAAGTCCGAACACGAATGCCGCAATGACCGCCGCCAGTATGACGGTGATAGCGACCATCAATATCACGCCGATGACGGGTGGTGATAGCGTATTAACAGATTGATAACAACAATTTTAAGGATATAAAGCCTTCTTTTTTACATGGGAAGAATGTCCGATTTCCTGGCTCTTTATCCGAACGAAAACACCTTCAGAAACTACCGTGCAGGCCTGATGGCCTTCGTCGACTGGAAATACGGACCGCAGCGAAAAGGGAGAGAAGTAAAAAAGGAAGAACTGCTCTTATATGAGCAATTGATCGACGAATACGTGGATTCCGACCCGGACTACCTGCAGGACTTCCTTCGCTACACCGCCGCCTCGGCTCATGCGGGAAAACCCCCTCACACCGCACGGAACCATTTCGTAATCTGGAAAGAGTTCCTTGCAGAGCTGGGCATCGAGATCAAGACCCGGGACCTGAAACGAATACGGACCAAGCTGCCGAAAGGCTCGACCAGGACCGTCGAGCGTGACCTTGACCACGACACACTCCGGATGCTGGTCCAGCACATGGACGTGAAGGGAAAAGCCCTCTTCCTTACCCTCGCATCCTCGGGCATGCGGATCGGGGAAGCCCTGTCCCTCACCCTCAACGACATCGACATGGACCACGAGCCGGTCCTGATACAGATACGCGGCGAGCACACCAAGACCGGAGAACAGCGTTTCTCCTTCATCAGCCGGGAGGCCAGGGAGGCCCTCGTCGAGTGGTTCAAAGTCAGGCAGGCGTACATGATACAGGCCCAGAACAAGAACGCCGGCTTCATCAACCACGGCTTCTCCGGGCCGAGACCCGACCCTTCCCGGGACAACAGAGTGTTTCCCTTCGCCATGAAGACCGCCCAGGACACCTGGAGGACGGCCATCAAGAACGCAGGCCTCAAGGAACGGGATCCATCGACCGGCCGGTTCAGCCTCCATATCCACCAGCTCAGGAAATTCTTCCGGTCCCAGCTCGCCCTCGCTGTCCCGGTCGACATCGTGGAGATGCTGATGGGGCATTCCGGCTACCTCACCGACGCATACCGCCGGTTCACCAGGAAGCAGATGGCCGAGTACTACCTGAAAGGCGAATACCTGCTCTCCGTCCACGCGATAAAGGAGATAAACCGGATGGAGGGAGAACTCAAGCACGAGCTGCAGGAGCAGCAGAAGACCATCGTCCACCTGGTCTCCCAGGTCGAGCGGTACGAGCGGGAACTGGAGTCGCTCCGCGGGTTCATGGACGCTGTCGCGAAGAACCCCGAGGTTATCGAGCGGGCGAGGAACCCGGAGGGGCCGTTCAACACGATCCGCGACGTGGCGCCCCAATCGTCACGGAAAAATCAAGTTCAGGCGGGCCAGTATCCGCTTATCAATTCTCAATAAAACACTATTTTTGAATGTTGGAAAGGCGTCACAAAGAGGCCGACCCCGGTTGCGACCATTGGCGACCACTGCATGTCCCGGTGATCCATGCCGGTTCGGCGGGTGCCATCTCTTCTGCCTGTTCAGGGAGCCGGTTTCCTCACAACCCGGTGAAGGTCCCTGTTCTCTCGCACGCGACGGTGCTGCAGATGCCCACACTCTTCCGGGACATGGCGTACCTGCTCGAGCTTGACGGGAAGATCCTTATCGAGGAGTGATGACAGGGAAGGTCTGGTGCAATCCTTCGCCCCTGCGACCGACCCTTTATTCCTGGTGCCTTCCGTTATACAAGGTGGCATCCCCTTTTTTCGAGCCGGAAGATACTTATCCTTATGACTTTACAAATACAATGATTAATTACAATTTGTAAAGTGGTGAGGTGCATGCATATAGGGGAGAGAATCCGGTACGGCCGGATAAAAGCAGGACTCAGCCTGAGAGAGCTCGGCGAGAAGCTCGGAATTACCCAGACTGCCCTGAACAATTACGAGAAGGGAATCACCACTCCAGATTCCCCCCGGTTGATACAGCTGGCCAAGGTCCTGGACCTGCCCATCGAATACTTCTTCCGCCAGGAGCCGATTACGAGTCTCCAGCCACTGGCGTTCAGGAAAAAAGTCACCCTGAAGCAGAAGGAACTCAATAAAATTATCGAGGACACCAGGGACTGGCTGGAGCGGTTCGTGACGATCGAGGCCATCATTGATGAAAAACGCGAGGTGGATCTTCCATCAGCCATTCACATCAGCCGCCCCGAAGACATCGAGGACGCTGCAGTCCGGTTGCGCAGGTACTGGAACCTCGGCCTGGATCCGATCGAGAACCTCATGGATGTTTTGGAAGACCACGGGATCAAGATCGGTCTCGTAGATGCCCCCGATGCATTTGTCGGGATGACCATCAAGGTCAATGACGAATATCCTGTGATTGTGGTGAACCGCAATATCAGCGGTGACCGGCAACGGCTCACCATCGCCCACGAGATCGGCCATCTCGTCCTGGATGTTGCTCCCGATATAGACGAGGACAGGTTGTATCACCGCTTTGCAGGTGCTTTCCTCTTTCCAAAGGACCAGGTCAGGAGAGAGCTGGGAGATGATCGCAAGAGAATCGGGATTGAGGAGCTATGCATCCTCAAGCACCGCTACGGCCTCTCGATGATGGCGATTCTCTACCGGGCGTACGAGAACGGGTACATCAGCCCTGCTTCGTTCCGGAAGATCCATATCACCTTCAGGAAGAACAAGTGGCACCGGGTAGAGCCTATGAAACCGTATCTGCCCGAGGAACCGAGTTCGATGAACCTCATGATCATGCGGGCATACTCGGAGGGGATCATCTCCCGGGGCAGGGCAAACGAGATCTTTGGCGGGGACATCTCGACTATCTGCGGGTGTGTAGACTGTGCCTGAAGAGTCCCTGCGATATCTTCTCGATTCCAGCGTCCTTTTCTCTCTTGACGATGGAAACGTGCTGGATATCCTGTGGGACCTTCACCTGTCCTGGTGCACGACGGATCTTATTCTCGCCGAATGGGAAACGGTCGACACGGACTCTCTTATCCGGTCCGGGCTTATTGCTATTTCTCTCTCTGATGACGATATCGCAGAGATATTTCGTATCAGTCCTCAATACAGGAAAATCAAACCCTCTGACCTGTCCTTGTTCCTTCATGCATCGGATCACCGGGATTGTTGTGTCATCACAGGGGACAAACGTCTCCGGGGACTCTGTGAAGAGGCAGGAATTTCGGTCCACGGTGTCTTGTGGATCCTGGATCTCATCCATGAGCACCAGCTCCTCTCCCAGCAGGATCTTGTGGTGGCCCTCCAGGCCATGATAGCGCGTGGGAACTATCTCCCCGATCCTGATTGCCAGGAACGGGTAGCACGGTGGGAATTGGAGGAGTGAATCCTCTCAACCGGTCTGGCAGACTCATCTGGCCGGTATATGCCTTTCCACATCCTGATTCCCCAGGACCCCGCACACATTCTTCGCCCCTGCGACCGACCCCACCCCTGACCCCGCCCCTACCAAGCCGAAAGGGGCGGGGCCTTCTCCCCGGTGCCCCTCCTCCTGCGGCACGGGTCCCCTGCCCCGTGCGGTTCCTCCCTCCGGTCAGAACGCGACCGCAGGAGAGAGGAGACCAGCATATCAGGCAACCGTGATACCGGCACACAGAGTTTTGCGCCGTTCCGGTTCCGTCCGCTCCTCCTGGTCGTCCGGTGCTCCTTCACCTCCACTCTGCTCACACCATGTGCCTGGTCTCTTTCTCATCCAGTATCCACCGACGCCCCCGGCTTCGTCGTCTCCTCCTCGCCGAAGGCTGCACTCCCCACGCTCCTCGCAGACCGTTTTCACGGACTGCTCGTCGCTGTTTCCTGTTCCTGTGACGCTCGGTGACTCGCTCCCGTCCGGTCGCTCGGGCCGCTGTGGCCAGATCCGGCTCCGCTGATGCGTCGCCTGTTACCCACTCTCCCGCCCTCGCGTCACGCCGGGGGATAGGCGAGTATCCCCCTCTCTCCGCGTCCTCCGGACCGGGCTCCTCCTCTCCCAGGGGAGAGGCAGTAGGCAGGATGGAGGCCCTTCGGGCCGTCAGGCGGTTGATCGGGGCCTCTGTGGATCCAGGCCGGCCGGTTGACCTCCGGGGCGAGAGTGTGACCGGCAGGGAGCACCCGGCACGGAGAGTCAAGCCTGCCGGCCGTCACTGGTCCCAATGCACCTGGATCAGCGAAGCGGAGGCCGCCACCGAGGCCGGAGGGCGAGGGCGTCGCCGGAGTGGAGCGACAGAAGATCCCTGGAATGGTCCGCCGCAGGCCGAGCCCTCGCAGTGAGCGATAGCGAGCAGTGGGCGAAGGCCGGAGGCCCGCCGAACCCCTTTTGATATTACTTTCACACCGCATGGAGGAACTATATAACCTTTTGAATCCTATCATATATTGGTGAATAACACCATGCGACAGACAACAACCTTTGAACACATAGGGGCAGCCCGCCAATACGAGGGCACCCTGCGTATCGACATCAAGACCATGCAGGCCGTGATCTCCCGGTCCGATCTGATCCGCCTTCTCGATCGCTGGGCGGTCGATGTCTTCGATATCAGCGACGTGATGCGGACCGCCGGGGAACCCTCGCCGGTCGGGCGGGCGTGGATCAGCAGGTCCGGCAAGGCGGTCATGTACCTGATCAACGGGATCCGGTATGTCTCCCCTCTCTCCCAGGTGAAGGGGGCTGTATCAGGTGAGCGGAAGTATGCCAATGTCTCGATCATGAGGGAGATCTCCGGGTCCCCTGTTGTCTCCTCCTCATCAGCGGCCGAGGTGGCGGCATGAGCAGGACCCGGGGCGTCTACGATGTGATCCCCTGCCGGGACCTGGACCGGATAAGCCGGCTCCAGGAGCAGGCGGTCGAGCTCGAGAATCAGGCGTTTGTCCTGCAGTCCAGGGCGCAGGACCTCCGCGTGAAGGCCGAGGATATCGTGACCTCCTACCGGGTCCGGATCCGGCGGAAAGGCTGGGATGCCTGCAAGGCCGAGGCCGAGGAGCAGGACATGATCTCCTGGTATTGTGACCCGCTCCCGGGCCAGGGGGCACAGGCATGAGGATCATTATCCAGGAGGGGGAAACCCTCACCCTCCCCGGCTGCCTCGCCCGGTTCGGTGCAGACTTCGGGATCATCGGGCCCGGCTGTGAGCTCACCCACCTGATCAAGCGCGGAAGGCTCTACCGGCTGCACGGACCGGCCGGGAGCCAGCGGGAACACCTGGGATTTGTCGAGCGGATCGAGGTGTAATCATGGAAAACTCACACATTATTACGGTAAAGAAGATCCTTGAGGGGTCCCCCTTCCAGGACAGTATAGAGGTCGGGACGCCCGGCAAGGGTGGAGCAATCAAGATTTACGGCGACTTCGCCGACCCGGCAGGGTTCGAGGCCCGGATCCGGGAGGCGGTCCGGCTGCGGAAGCTCGCGGGCGATATGATGGGAGGGGTATAATGTCCCCCCACGATCTCCCCTTCCCCGACGTCGCCGAGTGGGTCCGCGACCACTGCGACCCGTCCCGGTCCCGGTGCCTCTGCGGCCGCGACCTGCGGGGCGACCAAGTCCTCGGCTACCCGCACGATGCCGGCTGGGTGACCGACGCCGGCCGGATGTGGCTGTATATCCCCTGCCCGGAATGCGGCTACGAGATGGCGATCTGGAAGATTGGCGTGTCCCGCGAACAGGACTTTCGCTCCCGCCCGCTGTCAGAGCGGGACCTCTGCGATCTTGCCTGGGCGGCACCGGATCCGGACAAGGTCCGGGTCATCACCTCGGCGGGTGGCCGCAGATGAGCGGCGACACCCTCACCGACTTTTTCGGCGATGTGATCCATGCCTACACGCGGGCGGACGCGATCCGCGACGGGGTCCTCGTCGAACTCCCGGCCGCAATCTGCCGGGAGGCCGGGGTCGTCGTCCCGGTGGCGGTGACGGCCGAGGTCTGGCACCTCGTCGATCCCGGGAACCTGGACCGGATGCCCGGCCAGAGCGTGACCGGCAGGCTCTGGGATCTCCTCTGGACCTTCACCATCGCGGCCAGGTCCTCCCGTGGCCGCCATCGCTCGACTGTCACCTATCGCTGCATCTTTCTCATGTGCCGCGAGGCGATGAGCGGGAGCGAGATCACCGAGGAGAAGACCGCGACTCTCCGGGCCATCTGCGGACCCGGGGGACCAGGGGGAGCCGGTGATAACCATTATGCTCCCCTGGGAGGACTGATCAGATGCATGTGGCGATACCAGGGGGTGCGATGATGGCTCCCGCACCCGTTTTTTACACGACAGAAGAGGTGGCCGATATCCTCAAGGTGCACGTGAAGACTATCCGCGAGATGATCAAGTCCAAGCGGCTCCAGGCGGTGAAGGTCGGCCAGGAATACCGCATAACCGACGAACAGATCCGGCAATATATCGAGGAGAATAAGACAACGTGACCGGGGGATCCCGGCATGAAACCACCATGCGACAGACAGTATATGCCGGCCGGCCCCGGTCACTATATGAATCGGTCGCAGGGGACAATTACCCTTTCTCCCGGAGGCGTTCCTGGATCTTCTCTGGGCGGGCCTCCGGCCTTCGCCCACTGCTCGCTTCCGCTCGCTGCGAGGGCTCGGCCTGCGGCGGACTGTTTCAGGCCCTCTGTCGCTTCACTCCGGCGACGCCCTCACTCTCGTTCGGTGGCGGCCTCCGCTTCGCTGGCTCCTGCTCTTCTCTCTCATGCTGACGACCGACAGCTTCACTCTGCCAGCCGGCCGCTCTCTTCGTTCGCTCTCGCCGTCTGCCAGGTGGACCGGTCGCTCTGCATCCACTCGGTGCAGTCCCTGGGCCGACAGGCTATCATCACAATCACTGCCTCTCCCCTGGGAGAGGAGGAGCCCGGCCCGGAGGGTGCGGAGAGAGGGGGATACTTGCCTATCCCCCGGCGTGACGCGAGGGCGGGAGAGTGGGGGTAGGAATATCCCCACCTTTTCATTGTTGCAACAATAAGGGCATTGATTGTGCTTTATTCCGATAACTAAGGCGTGAAAAAGATTCCTAATTATAGCCCACATTCTTCCGAAAAATGGGCGAATCTTAATTTTCCAAAGGACAAGTGAATTCAATTGAATCGAGAATTGACTTGACCGTCTCTTCCAATCGTGGATCACCCGCGGTATATTCGTATTTGAAGAAATAGTCTATCCTGTTATTCTCCAGTCCTGGGCATATCTGTGTAATACTGAGGAAAATATCATAAAATTCCCTACCAGGGTCTTTTACGAGGAATATCCATTGGTATCCAGTGAAATCGGCAACCTGGATGTTTTTATCGGACGCAATCAATGTAGAATTAGGCCTTTCATTTGAAAGTCCAACACCACCTATCCATTTTCCTTCCGGATGGTATGTACGTTTTATGTCCACCCTGAACCTGGCCTGGTTATCAGGGCTGGTGAATACGATTCGAGAATAATTTGGTTCATAATATGTACGTGGCTCTTCGGTGAGATTCCAGGATTGGGGATATTTCATGGTGAATCCTAAATCTGGATGTATATACTCAGACATTCGTTCCTGGTTCTCAACCCGGGGTTGTAGACATCCAGAAGTTAAGAGCACAAGGACGAGGAGAATCGGAATAAATTTTCTCATGATGCATCAAGGTACCCGATTGTGGATCTTACAAGATGATACTTTCCTTCGTAATGTCGATTGGTAGAGGCAATCAAGTACAGGTCAGGGAGAGGAGGAGCTCGCGCCGGAGGCCGTGGAGAGCGGAGGTGAGGGGAACAGGCGACGCATCAGCGGAGCCGGACCCGGCCACAGCGGCCCGAGCGACAGGACGGGAGCGAGTCACAGAGCGTCAGGAATGGGGTGAGCAGCGAGGAGCATGGTGCGATAGCACGATGTGACGAGCGGGAGGGTGCAGCCGGCGGCGAGGAGGAGACGACGAAGCCTGGTGGCGTCAGTGGACCAGGAACAGGAAGAGAAACGCAGGGGCTCGGTGCGAGTGGAGCGGAGTGGAGGAGCACCGGACGACCAGGAGGAGCGGACGGAGACGAAGCGGACAGAGCACTCTGCCCCGTAACCAGGAACCAATCAACTCCCGGGGCGGCGCCCACGCGGCGGGGGGCGAAGCCCCTCCTTTAGCGTAACAAAACGGAGAATGAATGGCGGGCTCTCCTTTCCAGGGAATCAAGGGTTCACTTTCACCCCCCTTCTGCTCATCGTTTGAACACGGCAGCATGAGACCCTTACATGGATTCGAAAATCTACGTGAGGAATCATCATGGGAATCTTCAGATTTGAAAATAAATATTCGGCCCCGACCAGGCAACAACGCGAACGATATATGAAAGGAGAGGTGGAAGAGCACCACTTCGGACCGGAAGGGGAGATTATCCTCCTGCTCTATCCTGAAGCAGCCTATCTCAAGGATGACATCGACGGGGTCCGCGTCCTCTTCACCGGGATCCGTGACAAACCGCATGCAGTGGAAGAGGCACGGAGAATGGTGGAATACCACCAGCTCGCCGAGGAACGAATGAAATCATTTACGAGCGGGAATCAGGCTGACAGGGGCGAATAACCAACCTGGCGGCGGTCCAGGAAAATCCGCATTATCTGAGTAATTTCGCGGGAACCAGATTCTCCCCGGCTGGAACCCGGAGAACACGTCGATAGAAGAGCTGAAAGGAAAAGTGGAGAGGATTACAGAGCCTTTGCGGCGAGCTCGATATCCTCATCCTTGAGTGTCTTTCTTCCTGCGTGAATTGCAAGCCTGTTTGCTTCTTTCACAAGATTCGCAATGTAGTCTTCAGTCTTTACGACAAGCGCAGCGGCGGCGTCGCTTCCGACCCGCTCTGCTCCGTTCTTCCTGGCAATTCGTACAACTGCCGCAATGGGTAAATCTGCCACCTTGATTACCTCATGGAATTTGGGGTCAGGAGAGTATTTAACGATTTTCGTGGAATTTGCAGGAGAATGAAAGACCGGGCCGGGCCTGCCTCCTCCTGCACAGGGAGACAGGCTGCCCGGGTATCCCGAAGGTCGATGAGGCGAACAGACAGACGAATTTTTGGCCGCATTGCATGTCGTGAGGGTGACGAAACGAGTGAAAAGGTGGCGCAAAGGGGGTCAATGCGCCACCATATCTTCCCTCTGTGATGCCTCGTGGTAGAGGCAATCAGTTATTGGGCTGATACAGGGAAGGAACAGAGGGGAACAGTCAGAACCTTAGACCGGTTCCTCTGCTCCTGACCCCTTCATGAGGCCGTACTCGATCTCGTAGTATCCTCCGCCACGGTCCTGGTAGGTGAGGTAGTAGTGCACCAGGCGTCTCTCCTCGGCGTCCTTGATCTGCTGGAGGAGGCCTGCCTGGTTGTGCGGGTCATGGCCGGCCAGGACCCATCGTCTGGTGTCCTCGCCCATCTTCCAGGAGCGGGCCGGGACGGTGCCGGGCGGTGTGGTGACGGTCTCGTCGGCCGGGTCAAAGAAGGAGACTACTTCGCGGGTCTCGTTCCTGGCCTCTATCTTCTGCGTGCGTTGCCAGTATGCGGCGATTGCTGCCAGCAGCGCCACGAACAATTCAACGATCTGCACGAGCTGTGGGTCCATATGGGTTTCCTCCCTGGGTGATTCGGTCGTGCTCTTCGCGGAGGGCCTTCAAGTCCTCGCACATGACGTCATACTTCCCGATCTTCTGGTAGATGACGAAGAGTGCGGGGTAGATGGGCAGTACGGCTCCGAGGACGACCACGGTCAGTTCAATGTTCATCGGGCTCCCTCGCGGGGACAACGGGGATCCGGGCAGACGGGAAGAATGCCGGAACGGGGTAGGGGGGTGGTCCCCGTTCTCCTGCCCCGTTGTCAGCGGGCTCGCTCACGCCAGCTGGGGCACGGTGTCTGCCCAGGCCTCGATGGTCGCGAGGATTGCGTCCGCTTCGTAGGAGGTGACGCGGACTTCGTCGCGGGCGAACGCCACGTAGTATATCTCGCCGGTGGCGTCGTGGCACTTGATGGTGGAGGAATACCGCTCGGCGTCGGGGTCGTTCACCGGGTCGCCGCCCATGGCGGTAGTCATGTCCTCGTCGGCGAGGATCGCGGCCTTCATGGCGGCGATGGCTGCGACGGTCGGTGCACGGACGGTCACGTATCCGACGGTCTTCGCTTCCAGGTCTTCGTAGAGGATCTTGGCGGTGTAGCCTTCACGGCTGGTCGCCATGGCGGGCTGCGGGCCGCTCGAGGTCTCGTATGCGGTGCATCCGAAGGGGTTGGTGCTCAGGACGCCCTGGACGATTGATGCAAAGGTGGTGGCGTCTGCAATCGGAGCGGTGAGCTCACGGACTGCGGACTTGACGATACTCTTCTGGACAAAATCTGCCATTGCTGATACTCCTGCCCTTGATGGAGGGCTGTGAGCTGATAGAATGGGGAATGGGATATAATTTGAGGGGGATGAGGGAATGGGGTTTTGAGTGGGTTTGAATTGGCGATCGGGACCAATCGATGCAAATTAGAGGAGAATCATCTTTCAACCTTGTTTTCTGCCCGATGTTACAATCCTTGTTTTGGTGGATGTCGCTCTGAAAGCATCTCTTTGAACTGTTTCCTTTTATCGCAATGTTTGTTTCAATCCTTGTTTTGGTGGATGTCGCTCTGAAAGGTTCCTGCTCCCCGATCAAAAATGTCAAAAACAAAAGTTTCAATCCTTGTTTTCGTGGATGTCGCTCTGAAAGAGAAGAGAAATACACCCGACAACGCCATCCTCATTGTTTCAATCCTTGTTTTCGTGGATGTCGCTCTGAAAGAGAATTTTGAGGCTGCAATGAAAGACCCTGCTGTGCTGTTTCAATCCTTGTTTTCGTGGATGTCGCTCTGAAAGCTTTTACACAGCGAAGGCGACCAGCGGAGAACGGAAGTTTCAATCCTTGTTTTCGTGGATGTCGCTCTGAAAGTCGCCGCACCGACTGCGAACCATTTATAATCAGATGGTTTCAATCCTTGTTTTCGTGGATGTCGCTCTGAAAGGAAGGTGTCCGCGATACCGATGTCCCGGCTCATAAGGGTTTCAATCCTTGTTTTCGTGGATGTCGCTCTGAAAGACGGTTCGCAAAACGGTTCCGTGCGGTTGAATTGGAGTTTCAATCCTTGTTTTCGTGGATGTCGCTCTGAAAGTATCTATTCCGGATACCTGTATCATCGCCGAACTGAGTTTCAATCCTTGTTTTCGTGGATGTCGCTCTGAAAGTCGCGAGCCTTGAAAAACTATATACCGCTATAGAGAGTTTCAATCCTTGTTTTCGTGGATGTCGCTCTGAAAGTCAGAGAAGCGATATACCGGTTATATTCTGCGAAAAGGTTTCAATCCTTGTTTTCGTGGATGTCGCTCTGAAAGATTTAGCGATTCCAGCCGCGTATATGATTCAATGGTTTCAATCCTTGTTTTCGTGGATGTCGCTCTGAAAGAGGTTTTGTGGGAAGGGGTGATCTGATGCCGACCTGGTTTCAATCCTTGTTTTCGTGGATGTCGCTCTGAAAGAATGATCGCCCCGCTTAAATCATGGGAAACGGGGCTGTTTCAATCCTTGTTTTCGTGGATGTCGCTCTGAAAGGGTTGTGACTGAACACGTTTTTTTCGTCCGAATGGAAGTTTCAATCCTTGTTTTCGTGGATGTCGCTCTGAAAGTCCCGGCCATGTCTGCAAAATTCATTAAGTGGTTGAGTTTCAATCCTTGTTTTCGTGGATGTCGCTCTGAAAGGAACCGAGCAGTATCGGCCCTGACAGGAATAACCTGTTTCAATCCTTGTTTTCGTGGATGTCGCTCTGAAAGTGAGGCCGCCCTCATGCGTATGGTCGCACATAAGGGGTTTCAATCCTTGTTTTCGTGGATGTCGCTCTGAAAGGGTGAGGTTTTAAATCTGTATGCTCAAACACTGGGTTTCAATCCTTGTTTTCGTGGATGTCGCTCTGAAAGCTCGATTGCCGCCTCTAAAAGCGGGATGGTCTTAGTTTCAATCCTTGTTTTCGTGGATGTCGCTCTGAAAGCGAGCGGCGACTTTACGTCATCGGTAAACGTGGTGTTTCAATCCTTGTTTTCGTGGATGTCGCTCTGAAAGTCACCTGATACGGGCCCCGCAAGTTCCGCATCGAGTTTCAATCCTTGTTTTCGTGGATGTCGCTCTGAAAGTCGGGAAAAACTCATTACAATAATCGCAATAGAAAGTGTTTCAATCCTTGTTTTCGTGGATGTCGCTCTGAAAGACGAAAAAACCTGGTTTGTCAGTCTGCAATAATGCAGTTTCAATCCTTGTTTTCGTGGATGTCGCTCTGAAAGGGGGCTGCATATATCGCGTATAAAACCCCTGAAGGGTTTCAATCCTTGTTTTCGTGGATGTCGCTCTGAAAGCTGTTCGACCATTTTGAAGGTGATTCATTAGACACCGAGTTTCAATCCTTGTTTTCGTGGATGTCGCTCTGAAAGAGACGTTGACGAATCCCCCGAACCAGAACGATCCAGTTTCAATCCTTGTTTTCGTGGATGTCGCTCTGAAAGGTGGTGATGATGATGTAGGAGTGTCGGTGTCTGTATTGGGTTTCAATCCTTGTTTTCGTGGATGTCGCTCTGAAAGCAAGAAGATCCGGGTCAAAGGCTACTCGCGCAAGAGTGTTTCAATCCTTGTTTTCGTGGATGTCGCTCTGAAAGTTTGACATACTAATTCCTAGTGACTGCTCCCACGACGTTTCAATCCTTGTTTTCGTGGATGTCGCTCTGAAAGTTTTGGAGCTAGGCAGTACTAGGCACTGAATATCTCGTTTCAATCCTTGTTTTCGTGGATGTCGCTCTGAAAGTCTATACTTATCTTCTCTATCATCATAGAACCAATGTTTCAATCCTTGTTTTCGTGGATGTCGCTCTGAAAGCAAACCCCTAACATGTCAACATAATCTGTAGCAAAAGTTTCAATCCTTGTTTTCGTGGATGTCGCTCTGAAAGCGATCACGCGCGGGGGAACTGCTGAGACTTAATTGATGTTTCAATCCTTGTTTTCGTGGATGTCGCTCTGAAAGTCTATCAGGAGGTGACACGAACTAATATATATCGTGGTTTCAATCCTTGTTTTCGTGGATGTCGCTCTGAAAGTTACCCGCCGGTGAGTATACTATTGATGTCCTGGTGTTTCAATCCTTGTTTTCGTGGATGTCGCTCTGAAAGAAGAGATCGCAGATATCCGAGAGCATATCCTGCGATGTTTCAATCCTTGTTTTCGTGGATGTCGCTCTGAAAGCTTGTCGTAGGTTAAGCCCTGATCCGGGATATACCCAGTTTCAATCCTTGTTTTCGTGGATGTCGCTCTGAAAGCCATCACACCGTCGCCACCGTCGACCACGAACCCGGGTTTCAATCCTTGTTTTCGTGGATGTCGCTCTGAAAGTCGGCAGAATCGCAGTAGACGGGCGCGTCTTTCTTGATGTTTCAATCCTTGTTTTCGTGGATGTCGCTCTGAAAGACCGCATTTTTTCGCGTTTTTTGGGGAGAAAATGCGTAATAGAAACTAGTTTTTCATACACTTATTCTTGTTGGAAAATTATGCATGTTGATAAAAATACACGGTAATCAGACACAAATATTCCTGTAACAGCAATCTATGCACTTGTTTCTATATTTGCTTTTTGCGGGAAAAAGGCCTTTGTCTATGATTTCAATGATTTCTTTTACTACATTGAGAGATTGTTGAAATTCTTTATCTGTAAATAGCACTTCCTCAACGCGGTTATTGCTCCGTGTAAAACAAATATATCCTCTATTAACCTCCTTATTGTAGTTCTCGGCAATCATGATTGCATGCAGAGCCAGTTGATTCTTGTATGTCTGGAATATTGTATTTTTGAACTCGGCGAATTTGTATTCAAAAGGGGCAGCGGTTCCGTCTTTGAGAAAAAGGACTTCATCAACGATTCCTTTGATATGGTATTTCTTTGATGAAAGGAAAACATCAAGCTCTTTCTCGATTACTTCCAGTTTTTTTCTCAAGTAATCCGGATTTGTTTTTCTCTTCTCTTCATGTACCTCCCGTCCCCTCAACACTTTGAAACGGTGTTCCTCGTGTTGAGGGATATCGAGGCAATACATGTAATAGATAAATCTCGGGCAGAACGAGTATTCAAGCACATCAGATATTGTGATGATTGTACTGCTTTCATCCATGGAAACATCAGAAAAATTTTGTCAGAAGTTCATCACTGACGAGTTTTTTATCAAATGCCTGGCCGAGTAATTTTACCTTTTTAAACGACTCACTGTCCATGGGAAATACATAGACCGAGTCATTATCTGTATCAATAACATATTCGCACTCGATAGCGAGCGAATCTCTCTCGTTTGCGTTGAGGTCTCCTAAAAATACGCTTTTTTGAACGCGGTAGAGGCCTTTGTTGAGACATAGCCGGGCCACCTTATTGCGTGTTTTATTCTCAGTAATGTCATACACAACCCAGACGATGGTCATTTTGGATGTTCCCCTTTGATAAAATTATTTGCAATACGGTGACATTCCAATGGGATAGTGTTCCTGATTTTGACATTCCGTCCCCGATATTGTATCTCCTTGTCAAATGTCTCATTAAAGGCCCCGATCAATACTGCTTTTCCTTCTTTGTTGAGATACAATCCTCCTGGAATAGAATCGAACAGTTTTGCGGATACCTGTCTTTTTGAGAAGAGGAATACAACCGTCTTGTCCACATATGTTCTGAATATCTCGATAAGATCAAATACAAACGATTTTTTGTTATAATTGTCAGTATGGAGGAGCCCCACGTATGGGTCGAGTCCGGCGATGATACACGCCCTTTCAACCTGTGAATACAGGATGCCATACCCGTAGTTCAAAAGACAGTTAAAAGCATCACGGGCCGGATCTCTGCTCCTGCCCTTGAATTTCCATTGATCCGGCATAATTTCGCTGATGGCATCGAAATAGGTCTGCGAGGCCATGCCCTCAATACCCATTATTGATCCTCGCCTAAATTGGAGTGAACCTTTCATATCCTTGAGCGACAGGTTCAGCTGCTCGAGTTTCTGGAGAGAGACATCAAGATAATCCTTCGAACCAGGACGATTTTTCTTCAGTTCCTTCAGGAAATCTATCTGGTTATCAATCTTTATGGAGATCCATTTTCGAGCAAGGTTGAAACCGACAATTGAATTTTCTGCCTCGAGTTGCCTTCTTCGGATCAGTGTTGTACTCCCTAATTTGGAATGCCAGACTCTCCCATATGGATCACCGAATTTATCGAGAAAAATGATGTCAATGTTTTTTTCAACAGCAAATTGAATTGCATCCGTCGTAATCGTAGCCGAAGTGGTGATTAAAATACTATCCACTTTATCAGCAGACACCTCAAACATCTTTTCATCGTTTTTCACGAGGAAACACTGGTCTTTCTTTTTCAGAAACGAACCCCAGGTATTGATCACAAGCTGCATTCGTATCAGGATTCTCTCACGATTTTTCCGTTTTCTGTTGTACCGCTCCAAATCCACGGGATACCGACTTCCCGATTCCGAGCAGGTCAGGGATCTCGAAATTGCAATGGAATGTACCGGTAAAAGCCACCACATTCACGTCCTTTACTCGTTGTTTCAGTGGTCTGACATTGACCTCCGACCGTATCTGGCCCGGCACCTGGTAATTCAGTGACTTTGACACAGAGAGCAGGTTCCCGGTCAGTGTCCGCCTGAGAAGGTCGCGCCTCTCTTCGCTATTCTTCCCCCGGTAAAATGCATGGTAATTTTCCTGGTTCAGTGCAAGCCACGGTGTGATGAACTCATAGCTGTGAAACCGATCATCAAGCCCAAAAGGTACCTGCCTGACAGTCACCCCTTCCTGAACAATCCGGTATTCGACATCGCCGAGGCGGATGGATGGCACCAAAAAAAAGATCTCTTTGAGCAGGTCAGAACCCTCGTTAATTCCGATGACCGTGGGAGTGTTCTGAATGATCTTGTATTGCACCAGGGGATACCGGTAGACAAACTTCCCGGCATCGTGGTGATGGAGGAGGACGTACTCATTAAATTTTGTAGCAAAAAAGCCGCGGAGCTGCATGGCACTCCCCTTGATAGGCTTATCTGATTCGAGAGTCAGGGTGAACAGTTCAATGTCAATCATATTACCATATACGAAATTTCAGGAGCGTCCACAAACCGTGCTCCAAGTTCGCTGTCGTATTCCATATCACAAAAGGTGACGTCATCTATGACGAGGCGGTTCTTTTTGACATACCAGGCCGGCATCTTCACTTCATACCATCTCCGTTCAATGGGTGCAATCGACATTACCGTATCACGGAACAGCATGGGAATGACAGATACCTGGGGATAATCAGTTTTTCTGGTCACCTCGGAGTACGGGTCACGCTGCGGGTTGTCGAAAATAGCCATCCGCTGGTCCTGAGAGTCTTTATATTGCCTGTTTGCTTCACGGTACCGACTATCCCGCAAAATATCCCGTCCTGAGTAGACAGATTCGACTATCGCATTCAGGTCCGCCTCCGTTGGCCTGGGAGGAGCGTTGCAGAATGCATCAAATGATCGGTTGAGCAGACCCGTCTGATCAGGATCATAGATCTTTTCCGAAACATCAGAGGGCCGGTAGACCGAGATAGATGTATTACTTTTTTCACGCCGCCTGTTCACCCTGCCTGCCCGCTGGACAATTGCATCTGGCGGGGCGCACTCCGTAAACATCAGGTCATAATCTATGTCAAGTGATACCTCCACCACTTGTGTTGCAACAAGCAGCCGTGTCGATTCGGATTCAATCAAGGCCTCCTTTGCGGCCCGGTCACGAAGAGTGAATTTTGAGTGATAACAAACGGGATCAAGCTCATACTCCGTAAACACACCGTAAAGGTCCTGGCAGGACCGGACATTATTAGCCACAACAAGCGTTTTCTTCCCTTTCTCCACTGCATCGATGACAGAATCCACTGCTTCCCCGAGAGGAATATCAATTGTCTGGAAACCATTTCTTGCTGATGAAAGCAAGGTCTCGTCGCGTATAACTTCCGCACCTGGGAGTGCGTCGACAAGGAGATCGAGCACGTACTTTGGCATTGTCGCGCTCATCAACAGAAACCGGGCACCCAGCCGGGAAAAATGACGTATGGCCTCTGTTAATAGCCCGAGGGTCCAGGGATCATAGGCATGGATCTCATCGATGACAATGGTACTGTTTGCGGCGTTTGCTTCGATAACAGTCCATTTTCCGGTATTAAACCCTGCGAACAACAACTGGTCGACAGTCGCCACGGTGACCGGTGTCATGAATGTCTTGTCATAGAGAGCACGCCTCACAACACTCCGATCCTCTTCTTCCCCGGCAAAGAGCAGCGATGCGTTCGAGTGGGTGAGTCCGACGTTCCCTTCACCAAAAAATGCCTCCAAACGGCGGAATATGCTGTTGGCTGTCACCATCGTGGGGAGAAGATAGATCAACTTGCCACTGCCCATATCCTTCAGATTCCCAAGAGCCCACAGCAGGCTCCCTTCTGTCTTTCCGCTCCCTGTCGGCGCAATAGCAATACAATGACCAATCGTAGAAGCACACTCCGTCTGAAAAGGGCGTAGCCCGGTGAAAGCAATCCCTCTCGTGGCACATCGCCCTTGTATTTTTGCAAGAAGGTCGCGTTTATCGGAATGCAGACAATAGTTCACCGGTGTGCCTGCAGACCCATGCCAGTCTGAGTAATGGAGAATCCCTTTCATAAGAGCATACGTAGATCGCAGGATATCCGGGTCCCGAAATTGCTCGTGTAATTTCGGATAGTATCCATTCGGACCGATGAGCTTTTGCACACCATGTATCGGATTCCCTTTCGGAAACGGGAACGTCGGGAGATTGTATCCTTCTTTTCCGAAGATATCCGATGCCAGCTCAATCGCCTGTTCTATTCCATCAGTGCACCAGGTCGGAGGTTGTGCCGTGAGTTCACGATGAAATGCAGCCATATCGGGATTAATTGCTTTATGGTGACCGAGGACTGCGAGCGCCTCGATAGGCAGCCGGACATCAAGCAGGCCTCCCTGTTCTTTTTCCAAAGCGAATGCGGCTGATACGGTGAAAGCAAACGAAACAATTTCATGGCGGTAATTTTTTTCGGGATTGGGACGTTTTCCAGCCCTGATAGTATCCATCATCTGCTGGAACCCGAGGGTATTTTTCCCAATATCATGGAGGACCACAGTCAGGAGGGAGCTCTGGAGGAAACGATCGGGGTCGAAACCGCAGATGTCTCCGGTCCGCTCAATTAGCCCGGCCTTGCCACTCACCGTTTCCTGCCACGCCCGGTATGCTGCGGTGATGTGGCTTTTATAAGACTGATCGGGCTTTGCGAAAAACTGACGGTTCATAGCATGACAAAATGTGTATTGTCGATGGTATATCCCGTAACCGGATTATCGAGAACAACACCTGATCCTATGAAGGTGAAATGCTTCCGTTCAGTGACAGTGCGCTTATCCCCCTCGAATGAAAACTGTGTGGGGAGCAGGAATACCTGGGGTGTGTCTACTGTCTGTGTCACGGGCAGGGTCCTGAAATCGATTGCCGGGGTGCACTGAGTTGAAACGTCCCCCGGGATGATAGTATGGTCGAATTTTGTGACAGGCTCCGCCTTCACGTCTTGAACAGGTGAAATATTCATCGTCTTCAAGAGATCATCGCTGTTACCCGCAGTCAGTGCGTAGACCGGCTCCTTCATCGCGCTTCGGATCTCCTCCAGGGGCTCAACCGATTCGGCTCCAAATACAAACGTGAAATTGCAGTCAGTGAGAAACTCGCGGATAAGGATGCTGTAATGTCTCCGGTTCCTGATATCAGCCGGAGTGTATTTTTTCTCCTTTCCGGTTACTTTCCGGTAGTTCCACAGATCTCTCATCAGGCCTTTATGGGACCCTCTTACACCGATAAGAATACCGTTTGAACTGGCAAATGAATGCGCCTCGTGTAAAGGCAGACCAAGAGCAGCGCCCATCATTCCGATGACTGTGCTCTTTGGGGGGAGTGGAAGCGTCTGGTGGAATGTGTGGGTCTCGGGGACACGGAACGATGCAGTGGCTGCTTTTCCAGACACGTAGAAGGAGAACATCTCACTCTCCTCTACTGGTAATACGTATCCACCCACTGCATCATGGCATTGAAGGCATCACCGATCGTCACAGCTCCGGTTACTTCTCCGTTAAAGGCGCCAGTCCGAACTCCAACAACTGATTTCACAATTTCATCCTTGTAGTCCTGAAGGGTTTCCTTGATCATCTGATTGTCGATAGTCCCGTCTCCGGCAACCCGCACACTTTCCAGAAAAACCGGGTTCTTTGTGGTTAACATGGCTGATGCGATGAATTTTGGGGAGATGTCAGCAAGAAACCGGCTCTGTCTTCCCGACGCCCATAGGTTCTTTACAGCCGTAAGGAACGCTTTCACTCTCTTCGCCCGCTCTTCAGGAGGCAGGTCTTTGTCAAAACCATCCTTACATCCGACACGATCGAGCTCGATAAGGATAGAACCACGGTAAAGCCCTGAATGAATTTCTGTCTCAAAGATATTTGGGTCGCCTCCGGTCTTTACCCCCATATAGTTAGTACCGAAATCCAGGTCGCCCTGGTAGGGTGTGAGTGCTATCAACGGTGATACACGGACAACTGATGTCCTTTTTGTTGCCTTCCCTTTCTTTTCCTCGGTTGCCGACTCTGTCCCCATGTAGCCAAAAAGATCGTCATCGATATACTTTTGTGGCTCCTGCTGGGTTGTCGCTGCCCCTTTCTTGATTGTGGCGGCTGCGCCCTCGGATAGTTCCCATCCAAGTACCTCCAGCTGATTCCGGAGTGCACGCCGGACCGCCTGCGAGGAAACATATGGATATTGGTCAATTCCTATGGCAATTTTTTTGATGCTTGAGATATTGTCTGCCTCTTTGTCTCCACCATTCAGTGACGCAAACGACACTGGTGTCAGATACGTTAATGTCAATGCTTTCGCCTGTTTCATTTCATCACCTCATTTCAACTTGTGTTCTGCTTTCCTTCATCTCGCCGGGTTACCGCATTATACGAATTTAATGCGGCAATCATGCAAAATTGTTTAAATTCTACAAAATGCTCCTCGAACGCCTCGCCGTTCTGATAGAGATCGGCGGTGACGGAAGCACCGTATTTCATCTGGATCCTGTTCACTTCGTTGAGAAAGTCTTCCGGACGGCGTGTTTTCCGCAGTCGGAACAAGTCGCCCTTCCCCTTCTTGCCCTCGGCTCCAAGTTTCAGTCCGATGGTTTTGCCAAGACTCACGGCGGTGTCAATCAATTCCTGCTTCATAGGATTCTTCTCCTGGGAGAGTATCTTTTCATAATTAACTACAAAATCAAATAAGGGTTTGATATACATGGCTTTCGAGGTGTTGATGTGAAAGACATGTTGTTCGACAAGACCCACAACACTCTGTTGCTTCAGAACTCGCTCGCATATTCCATTTCGCAATAGAGTCTTGTTGTCATCATTTTTCTGGTCATAATCAACAAGAATCTGCATTGCCTTTTGTAATGAGACGCCCTGGGATTCCATCCGTTCAAATAAGCGGAACATGTAGACCGATTCCTTGAACGGCCATACCAGTTTACCCATCGACGTATCTCCGAGTGCTTCGGTGTAGAGGACAATTATCTCGAGAGGAGCGTGTGAGAGAGCCAAATCAAACATCTTTTCATAATCAAAAGTCGTCTCCTCCGAGTCTGTGTTATCTGGACTTGAAAAACTCAAAATCCGGCTATATACGGAGTAGAGGAATGAGAAAAATTGTTCGTATGGCTTGTTGAAGTATCCGCCAAGATCCGAATTGAAATTTCTCAGGTAGTATGGGTCACGGGTTTTCATCGATTCAAATGAACCAAAGACTTCGTGGACCTTCTGAAGGTTCACGGAATACGGGAAGTACATGTGAGTACTCCCTCTGGTTGTGACATAGAATCCAGTCACAGGAACAAACTTTGCTATATAGTCACATTTCCAGCAGACCTTTGCAGGGTCTGCGCATCCTGAGTGGAAAGTAAGCGCCCCCGAAGACCCGGATATCATGGGGTAAATCGTGCTGCCGATCTCGGTTAGCGTATGTGATGGGTTGCCACACAAGAAACAAACTCCTTTGGGTGTTCCTTCTTTTGGCGAGATTTTCACTTTTGGCTGGTATGCGTTTGGACCATCAAGGAGAAGACTTGTCCCGCCGATTTTCAGGTTGTTCGTGGTGAGAAATTCATTAAATCTTTCCTGCAGATGGGAGTATTCGGGGGGCAATATTCCTTTCTGAACAAAAGGAATCTTATCTGCGGTCGGACGGGGTGCCTTGTTAAAGATTAGCCCGGCAATGCCCATCGGTTTTGCCTTTGGAAACCGGACAAATTTGTCCTCTTTTGAATCATAATAAAATCCGGCCTTTTCCTGTTCCTGTTTTTCAGTGGATGTGTTGTAGTACTTGTCAAGAAGAATCAGGTAAAGTGATTGCAGGAATTTTTCTATGTTCTTGATATCTCCATGAACAGTAACGCCTTTTTCGTCGAGATCGAGGCGTACGCTATACCTCTCTGCATCGTTCCTTGAAGCGAGTTCGTAGAAGCCGATTAGTCCGGAGTCTATCCAAAAATGGCCAATTTTTGGGAAGCGGATCTCATTTGCTGCGGCCGGCATTCGTAATCCTTCGTTTGATTTTTTTATTAGGGGCTTTTTATTTAAGAATAAAATAGTCTTTCGATTTGATTGATAACTCTGTTCGCTTGAGAAAGATAACATCGGATTCGGATTTTCACCGGATTGACTGGCTTACCTGCTGGAGTCCCTGATAACCAAGTTCTACTCCCTCACACCGCCTCCCTCCCCGTAAACACCGCCGCCTTCCTCGCCCGGCCCTCCAGCACATCCATGACCCTCGCAAGCGGCGACGTGTACAGGACCGGGTCGATCCAGACATTCACCGCCTTCCCGGACGCCGACAGGCTCACCACCCCAGCGATCTCACCCGTCACACGCAGCCGGACCGCCTGCGGTTCGCCCGAAAGCACGGCGGACATGTCGGTGAGCAAGACAGAAAACCCTCTCGTGTCCAGGTCGGACCTGACCACCAGGCACCCGCCGTCCAGGTAGAGCCGGCCCACCTTCTCAAACGGCGACTCCTCGTACACCGTCACCGTCCACCGGCCGGCATCGTACAGCGGTTCCCCTTCTGCGACAGTAGAGGAGGAGAGAACCCCTCCCGGGATCCCGGCACCCGCCAGGGACCCCTGCCCGCCGGGGATCACCCGGCCGCCTCCTGGGCGAGGACCACCTGCCCCTCCGCGAGGGCCTTCTGCCGCTTCCTCGCCTGGTAGTACTGCCGGTTGTACTCCCGCACATGCTCGCGGTGCTCCGCCCGGTACCGCCTCTGGCGGGCAAGCTCCTTCTCCCGGTGCGAGTGGTAGTAGCGTTTCCACTTCGGCCTCCGCCTCCGCCGTTCCCCCTCGATGACAGGGATCGCCTCGGCAATCGTCATCCTCTGTATCTCGCGGTCGTCCCCGTCTCCGGGTATCGTGAGGCGACACTCCATGGCCTGGAGGTCGTACACAAGCCTCAACCCGCCACCTCCCCGGACCCTGCCGCCCGGGCCGCCCGCTGGTAGCAGACCTCGCAGAGCCGGGTGTCCGTGCTCCGGTCGATGTATGCCGCCGGGTCGAGATCGCAGACCGTGCACCGGCCGATCGCCGACCTGACCGGCTCCATCCGGGAGAGATCGAACGTGCCCGGGAGGATGACCGCGTTCTGCTGGGCCCGCTCCTTCGCACTCCCGAAACACGCCCGGCAGATCCTCCGGGCGGCCTGCTGGTCCTTCGGCCGGGCCTTCCGCTCTTTCGTCAGCTTCTCCACGTAGTGGGAGACCGGGGCCCCGCAGAGATGGCAGGGCGACCGCTCCGGGAAATCGAGCGGTTTGTAGTCCCTGGCATCGATCCGCCCCTGGTTCTCAGTCCCGCGGAACGGGCCACCCTGCTGAAGGGATTTCCGTGGGGTAGTTCCGGCACAATCCGGAGACGCATCAGGAATCGGGGACGAAAGAGGAGATGTGCGATCATGCCCTTCAGCAGATTTTGGATCACACACAGGTGCAGGGGCACACGCACCCTCACCCGGAGGATGCTCTGTGTGTGCGGATGTGCTGAAGGATACCGGGTATTTGTTTTTCCATACACTATTTTTATTATTATTATCCTGATCCAGGCATTCTCCGTCGGCCCCGTGCCCTTCAGCACCTTCCGTGGGACTGCTGAAGGACTGCTGAAGTGCTGAAGGATTCTCCCGGTCGTCGTTGTCGTCGATCCAGACCGACCCGCCCGACGACCAGGACCGGAAGATCTCGTGGTCGAAGGTGTACGCGTTGGTCCGCCTCCGCATCGAGAGACCGCCCGTCGCCTCGCTGGTCACCACCGTGCGGTCGGTGTAGGCGATCGCCGGGCACTTCTCCAGGAGGCCCGAGTACATCGCACCCCGGCTCGCATACCCGTGGATGATGCGGTGGAGCGAGGCGTTCGAGAGCCGGGTCTCCCGTTGCAGCATCGGGATGGTGAACTCGGCCCAGTCACGGCCCCTGATGACCTCCAGGAGCTCGGACTCCCGCTTGGTGAGCTTGGTCTGCTGGCCGCCGGAGGTCCCGTTCAGGAGCCCGTAGAGCCGTGTCGCCTCGAAGAAGTCCTCGCGGGTCGCGACAAGGCAGGCCAGTGAACCGGCCCGCGTCCGCTCCCGCTGCATGAACCGGAGCACCGTGTTCGCCTTCACGAGGTCGAGCAGCATCTCCGGGTTGCGCCGGTTCGCCGCCGCCTGGAACCGGATCCGGGGGGAGAACGGGATGACGACATGGAACCGCTGCCTGCCGATCAGCTCCCACATCGCCCGGCAGACCATCACTTCGGGCCGTTCCTCGTCAGGGTTCTCGGGGATACCCTGCGCCCGGGCAAGGACGCGGGCCAGCACCCGGGTGTCCTGCTCCTCGGTGTCGTCGATCCAGCAGGTGAGCATCCGGTTGAAGACCTGGTCGTCGCCCGCACCCTCCACCTTCGCCACCCACCAGACGCACCGCTCGGGGATGGTGCAGACCTGGGCCCGCCGGTCCCGGCTGACGGTGCGGTACACGAACGGCGACCGGAAGGAGGTGGTCACGCCTTTCAGGATCTCGGCCAGGTCGTCGGAGAGTGCCCGGTCGTCGAGGACGATCACCGAGCCTGGCTGCAGGTCCTCCAGGTAGAAGAGCGCCTTGTTGCTCATGGCGCCCTCGAGCCGGAACCGGGCCGGCACCTGCCGGAGCAGGGTGGAGAAGGCCTGGCTCTTGCCCTTGCCGCTCTCGCCGGTGACCGAGACGTGGAGGCCGTTGGTGTTTTCCACCGACCGCGAGGCAAGCGACATGACGAGGCACTCGGCCACCACCTCGTCGCCGACGTGGTCCAGGGCGAAGGCACGAAGCATTGCCCGGACCGGGTCGCCGTGCTGCAGGACGGTGAGGGCTTCGTCGCGGCCGGGGATGGTATCGGTGTCCGGCGGCATCGCGGGTCCGCTCACCGATCCCGGAGGCACAGGTCTCCTCTCCGCCCGGGCGGGTGGCCGTGCACGGTCGCATCCTCCGTCCCGTTTCTCGTACCGTTCCCGGAGTTCCTTCCACCGCTGCGAGCCGCCGCCGCACGAGGCGTGGTGGCAGCCGGCATAGACCGCCCCGCTGCCGAACTGGATTGCAAACGCCCCGTCCCGGTGGGCACCTGAGAAGGGACACTCCTCCAGGACGAAGAGTGTCCCGCCCTGGTAGGGTTTCTCGTCGGCGACGGCGATACCGTGGTCGCACAGCCAGGTGCGGAGGTCGATCGCCGGCCTGCCGCCACCTGCTCTCTGCCCGTTCTCCGGGGGCGGGGGCTGCACGGGGAGGAGTCCTGCGAGTTCGCGGAGCATATCGCGGGTCACGGTCCCGGGCTCGTCGGGCGCGTCGATGAGAGATGCCCGCCGGTGCGGACGGTCGGTGGTATGGTCGCCCTTGCGCGAGACAGTCCCGTAGAGTTTCCAGATCCGGGCGGCGTTGAAGTTCGCGGTGTCGATGGTGCTCGCCCGGTTCGAGAAGAGGACATCGAGGACTTCGAGGCACCGCTTCACCAGGTCGCGGCAGGCCTCGTCGTTTGGCAGGTCGATCCGGTAGAGCAGGTGTGCGCCGTTGCCCGAGTCAGCCATGATCGGCGCCGGCCAGCCGCGTTCCCTGCCGAGGTATGCGGCCACTTCGGCGGCCCGGACGAGCGTTGCCTGGTGCTCCTCGTCGGTCGAGGATACGCCCGACGGGCGGACCGGGTCGATGTCGACAGGGAACCAGCGCCGCCGGACGATGTCGGTGTCCGCGGTGGTCGCGTCCTTCTTCGAGAGCCGCATCTTGATGCGGTTCGCCCTCCGGGAGAGGAGTGCGGGGTTCACCTCGTTCAAGGTCACATACACGCCGGCGGTCCCTGTCGTGTCCAGGGGTGCGACCGCTGCGGTTAGGGCCCCGGGGTCGTCGAAGTACCCGGAGGCCATCCCCTCCTCGGTGATCGCCCGGACCTCTACGATCTGGCCCGGTGCGAAGAGGAGGGAGAGGGTGCGGGTTATCTCCTCTGCCGGCATGAGACATCACCAGGGGAGATCATGCGCCCTGCACCTCCAGGACGATCCGGCACTGTGCGGCGTCCTCGAGGACGCGGATCTCGGCTGCACAGTCGCAGCATTTCACGTCGCTGCCGTCGCGCTCCCATGACCGGCAGCCGCAGACCGGGCAGGCGAGCTCGAAGGGGTCGTGGAGGGATTCGACGACGAACCGGCCGGTCACGGGTCCACCTCCACGATGCCGCCGGGGAGGACCTGGTAGATGTGCCAGCCTTTCCGGTCGGCCGAGATCCAGAGCTGCACCGACCCGCCGGCAGGCAGGGGGAGTGCGCGGAGTTCCCTGATCTCGTCGTGCCACAGGGTGGCGACCTGGGCTGCGCCGGAGAGCTCCCGGCGGGTGCTCGCCACCCGGATCATGAGGGGGGCGCCGGCGGGTGTCCAGGCGACGAGGTTTACCAGGAAGTCGGCGTCGATCGACCGGAGGACCGTGTAGCCCCGGCTCCGGAGGAGGTCGCGGGCCAGGTATTCGGCGGTCCTCGCCCGGTGGGGTGTGTTCCTCCGGCCGATGACCTCGTCCTTATTCAGTATCATCCGGCTCGGGCTCCTGGTAGTCGGGGTTTGCCTTGCAGTGGGGGTCCGGGCAGGTCCCGCCGGGTGGCAGAGTGCAGGCGAAGGTGGTCCACCTGCCGTTCTTCCGTGCGGAGTAGTGGGGGCATCTGGGCTTCTTCGCCATCACCATGCCTCCTGTCTGCCGCGGCTTCCGGAGAATACCGTCCGGTGGGCACATAGAATCGAAAATTGGGGTTGCATCTGGCTCACCCCGCTGCCGTTGCCGCAAGGTTTTTTGCCGTGCCCGGACAGGTTAGACTAAGCTCCCTCTGTGTCACTTCTGTTGCAGGTTGAGACATACCGGGGGAGCCCGCTGTTCTGGTCATGCAGGGTCCCCGCATGCGAGTTTGATTGCACTTCCTTCCGTTGTGGTCCGGCAAGGCTGCCGGGATCCGGGGGGTCCGAAACGCTCAGCAATAGCTTCGCGTCCTGTGTTTGATGGTCGAAATGACATTGTTTCACCTATATGCGGCCGTCAGAAAGAGGGAAGGAGTTGATGACGGTGGTCACATACAAGGAGAGGATTTGCGTATTGCTATTTTAAGGGTTTTCGTAAGTGGGGTGAATGTATTCGGAGGGGGGTGGGGGTGGGTAGGTGGATACCGGTGCCTTTGACCTGTTCCGGTAAAAGGCTTGATTTCCAGCCGTTTTATCGTGACGGGAAGAGGCGATACAATCTTCCCGGTGGTGATCTATCCTGGTTTTTTGGGCAGATCACGGAGAATTAGTCCGGTGAATGTGACGAGGATAATGTACAACGATTGCACTGACTCCTCGCCACACTACCGGCATGAACTAGCTGCTACTGCTTATTGCAACAAGGTCTCCATCAATATTCATAAATAACCAATAACCTTTTTTAGGAGCCATCATTCTCGTATCGCTATGGACATCGGAACCTCCGTTGAATATTGATAGCCCATATTGTTGTTTTATTTCATCATAATCTATCAGAATAGACCATTTATCCTCTAAACAAGAGAGGGTATCCTTGGCTGTTGCTGGATAAATATCAGAAAATCCAATAGCATTCCATCCCTCGCATAAATGATTTGTAGGGATCGGAGTATGAGTGAGTTTCAGAGTTATCGAAAGATGCTCGGTTGAGTATATCCAATATCCCTTTAAAGGTTCAATAATATCTGATGATAAAATCGATTTCCATCTCTTTTGACAAGAATCATAATAAAAAATAGCCCGTCCATCGGTGTTAACATCCTTAAAAATGTATCCTGCTGTATCATAATCAGCCATAGCTGTTTTTGGAATTGATATAAAATTCCACCCCGGATATAATTCCAATTCTTGCAATAAGGATGGGGTTGGAGTTGGGTACGTTGTTGGTGTTGGTGTCGGAGAAGCAATCGTCAGAGTATTTGTCGTGGTCCTTGTTTTTCCAGTGTAAGCCGACCCGTCTGGAGCGCGATAATTATTGATTAGATTATTTAGGTTTATTTCAGCGTAGACAATATAAACGCCAAAATTGTAGACTTCCTGGCCATTTATGTTAATTACTCCAGTATTCCATCCTTGGGTCGGGTCACCCGGAGGAACCCAATACCAGAGCGAGCTGTCAACGACCTGATCGGTCAGCGGTAAATACTCTGTAGTGGATTGCCAGAGTCCCGTATAACCTGTTCCTTCAGGATTTATCACTCGAATATTTACAAAACCCTCATCAAAATAACCAGCTCTCGATGTTACTGAGAATAAATTGCTCTCTACCCTGAAATTTTCATAATTACCAACCGAAACCGATTTCCCAGTCACATCTCTGTTTGCGTTCTGGTCCCACACTTTGATGGCAATGTTGGGGTCAACAGCACGAAATGCCACTTGGTTTCGGGTTGCTCCTCCGTCCCACCTGTACCAGTTACCGGTCTTGCCAACAAAGTCGGCAGGCGCTACGTAGAAGCTTGCCTGATTTCCTACGGCAATGACGGCGTTTGGTGTGTCGGTGCTTGGGTTAGTACCTGATGCGAACCAGGCGACCTGGTTGAATGCTCCGACTGCGGAGGTTACGTCAAGCCCCTCTTCACCAATAAACACATCTCCTCCTTGAGAGATAATGTTCAAAGAAGCAGATACCTGAACTGAACACAAAATAGCAGATAAAAGACAAAAGAATACAATTATTCTATTATTCAATACCAACTCACTCATCAACCTCCCTATATACATAAAAGATTATAAAAAATTCTATTTATTGTGCGAGGAGCCGCTACCACTACAAACGCGATGAAAATCCAAATTAGGGCTAATATTTCCGTACTGGTTCGCCAGAAGCTATTTTATTAGCTAAATCACACGTTGTATATTTTTCCGATAATATTTTCTATTGTTAAGTGGTATTTTCCTTGTCCGGTGATTTCTTGCGGTTTCATAATTGTGAATTTAAATGCTGTATTTCGTTTTCTGTGGCTATAATGCTTTTATTTTTCCTCATTGTTCCTTCAGCGGCAACAATGATTCAACTATCTACGGAAGAACTTGTCAACAGCTCTGATGCTATCATCATTGGTGATGTGAGGGATATCGAGTCGTATTGGGCGGAAAATGATACGATTATTCTGACTTCAACAACAATCGCGGTGGATTCCATATTGAAAGGAAACGTAAGTGAAAACCTCACAATCACCACACGAGGGGGGACTGTGGGTGATATGTGTTTGTGGGTTGAGGATGAACCGGTTTTTGTGTCAGGATATACGTATGGGTTATTCCTAAAAAATCAGACCAATAATACCTATGCAATAAACGGAAAATATCAGGGAGTACGACTGGTATGTTCTGAATCTCTAACGCGATCCGCAAAACGACAAGTGTCATGCACTCCTGCCGATGAATTTTCAAAAGAGGTTTATAGTGCACTTCAAGGAGAGTATTATGAGCCTGTCCGGGAATCTCTCTTTGTTATCGGGGATTTAACAGCGAAACAAGCTTCCAAATCCGATCAACCTGTTATATACTCTGTCTCGCCCACCTCTGCATCTGCAGGCACAGGGGAGACTATCACCATATATGGAAAGGGATTTGGTACAAAATCTTCAAGAGGATCTAATGCTGATGTCGCGTTTACCTTTAATGATTATTATTGGATTTGGGCAAGTGGTTTTTTTCCTTATGATAACTGGCAAACAGTAAATGAGAATTCAATCGTTGAGTGGACTGATACAAAAATTGTCACCAAAGTTCCCGTTGGAAGGGCGTTCGACGGGTCAACCTTTTATCCAGGCGGTGCAAGTAGTGGCCCATTAATGGTTTTAACTGATGATGAAAGGTTTAGTGACTATTCCCCTTTCGCAGTTTCTTTTAGTTATGGCACAGGAAGATGGGAGTCTCCAGTCGTTCCTTTGACAATTGTATCAAATGACTACTCAACTGTCCCGATAATTGAATCTGCGGCAAATACCTGGAATTCGGTTCCAAATACCGATTTCCAATTTCGGTTCGTTTCTTACGAAAACGGAGAGCGACAGCCCCAAAGGAATTCAAAGAATGAGATTGTCTGGGGAATAACTGAAGATCCTAGAAATATTGCTGAAGCCTGGACATGGTATTCATCTCAAAATCGTTATCCACATGGTAATATCCTCGAAGCCGATATAGTATTCAACAAATACTGTGATTGGGGTATCAATTACCCTGAAGCGAATCAATATGATTTTCAAACCACAGCACTCCATGAACTTGGCCATTGGGTTGGGTTAAATGATCTATATGGGAATATCCCTGGATACCCGTCTGATACACATAAAACGATGTATGGGATAGGGGCACCCGGTGAAATAAAACGGACATTATCAACCGAAGATATTGCTGGCATACAGCATATTTACCCAGGCTCAATACCTACCACTATACCTACCACCACACCCACAACAATTCCTACTACAACATCAACCGTGACACCGACCGTTACCGTTTCACCGACAGATACGCTTTCACCTCTTCAAGCCGACTTTACCGCGTCCCTGACTTCGGGCCAGGCTCCCCTGATTGTCCAATTCCAGGATTCGTCACAAGGAGATCCTACTGGATGGATATGGGACGTAAATGGCGATGGTTTCCGTGACTACTCAGAAAAAATTGTTGAACATACGTATACCTCACCTGGATTATACTCAGTAACTCTCACCGTTTCACGATATCAGGAAAAAGATGCAGTTACGAAATCGGATTATGTTTTTGTCACATCCGCAACGCCAACAACAGCCATACCTACGACAACTCAAACAACTATGCAAACAACTTCCCCAACTCCTACTATCTCTCCAACATCGACTCCTGCCGGGGATATGACGCTCAACCTTCAACCCGGCTGGAATTTTATCTCTGTGCCGAAAAGACTTGAAGTTGGACATAACACTGTCGGGGCGCTTTTTTCGAATGTTGATACCGGTATGCGTTCGATCTTTCTCTACGACGCCGAAGATAAACGATGGCGTACATTGACCGAATCCGATGTGGTCAAGCCTCTTGACGGCATATGGATTTATTCGGAGAATCCTGAACAGATTGCCCTTACCTTCAAGGGTGTGGGCATAGAACTTCCACCAACCAAGTTGCTTTACCAGGGATGGAATGCTATCGGGTTTTCAGATACAACGCCTGCAAGCGCCCGGTTAACATTGCTCTCGGTTGATGCGCCGCCCATGAAAGTCTGGTCGCAGTTATTTGGGTTCAATTCCGACAGCCAAAGCTATGAAAGCGCGATATTTAACGCGGATCCCAGTTATAACTCGTTGATGCATCCAACCAGAGGATACTGGTTATACATGAACGGACAGAACCCGCCGTGGGAGATTGCGGCAATTAGTGCGTGAGGAGGGCTTAAAGCATAGCCCTCTTCTTCAGAACGGAACAAATTGCATGCCATAAAAATTAAACGGTAGTTCTGCTGAGTGTAGAATAGTGGTTGAATAATGAAAAAGATCATAGCAGCGATCGTCATTCTTTTTCTTTTTGCATCCGGTTGTGTCCAGACATCATCAGATGAAACAGATCAATATTCAGAGTATTCAGACCCAAATTCCGGATTTACGATGAAATATCCCACGTCATGGGACGTAAATCCCGTTTACTCCAATCTTTCCATAGTGGAATTCGAAAGCCCTGATAACCAGGCTTCCATGCGAATCAGTATAAAACAGACATATCATCCCGAAGGTGAGGAAGAGGGCGGGATTGGAATATCATATGATGTGCCTAATTCTACCCCCATTGAAAGCAGTGAAAACATCCAGATTTCCAATGCGCATGGATTAAAGTGGACATTTCTTGTGGATGACGGCGACCGGGAATATATCGACGGAATCATAATTGTCAAACAGAAGTGCCCGGAACTGCAGAATAACAGAATTTTTTATCATATCAGATTTGTTTATCCGAATGATGATCAACAATTGGAGAGCACAGTACAATCAATGGTTGGTTCAATCGAACTTACCTGCCCTTTCAGCGAATGAAAATTTCCACCATTTTTTGATGATCTTCACGCAGTGCAGTATTGCTCGAATCTCTGCATGCCAGATTTCGATTAATGGAACGCGCGCTCCGGGAATAGTCCAGTGGGATGATCACATGCGCGTTTGAAAAAATGGGAATTGTTGTATTTGGTAAACTGTTCTTATTTGGTATACCAATCATTGCCGCCTGGCCAGTCGCTGCAGGTTTTTTTGGAGGGGATGGTCCCGCCTGTAAACGCCCATGATCCGGTGAATTTTTCCCCATAATTGTTTATTCCATTAAATTTCAGGAGGTCTTTTGACAATTCAATCTCTTCGAAATAGAACGGGTAACCCTCACCTGGTCCGTAACTCCACTTGAGAAAATATGTCCTTTTATCTGGTGTCTTGGCCTGTCTCCATTGTCCTATGTACCTCTCATTGCCCTTCTGTTTGAGCACAATGCCATCGTAGCGTAACTTGTATACAGAACCGTCGTTTATGTTCCAGTCGCCAAGTGCGTCACACGGTTCTGACTCTCGCATAGAATCCTCCCTCCCGGGTATAGTGATTGGAATATGAGCGGGATCTACACCCCATTCGGAGAACCGGTAACTTTTATCGACATCTGATATTTTCTTGTAGGTCACTATTTCCTCGCCTTCGGTATACCAGCCAACAATAGGTCCTATCTTGAATTTTTTTACTTCTTTTGTTCCGTACATCTGGATTGAGTGTACTACATCAACGATCGCGAGACCGGATGACGCACCGTCCGATTTCAACGCGATCTGTCCTAATTTGAAGAGGGGGTAGTGCGGAAGTTGTTCTGGCGTGACAGTGGGAGTTTGTATTGTGGTTTTGGTAGTTGATTTGCCGCCTGATTGTGAGCCATTTTCTGACGGCGGGGATACGCACCCTGTAGAGATGAGTACACACACCAGGAACAGACTGAAGAATACCACCGCACGACTTGCCATTAATGTATATTGGGTTTCATTTAATAAATTCGGATTTGATGAGTATGTATCCCTGTCTATGGACAGGGTGAAAATGGACATGTCACATTATATAATCAAACGAATTGGAAAAAAAGGTAGGGTTAGAATTGTTTGTCAAACAGAACCTGTTGAGAACCGTCGTTAAATAACCCACGTAGGATCAGCTTTTTTCCACTGGGGTTGGATTCTGCAATCTGAATTATTTGTCCTACTTCAAAAGATGTTGCACCAGTATCCACAAAAGAACCGCCATCTATTGAATAATCCAGTTTATTTAAGGATGAAAGATCTGATCCCCCTTGGAGAGTAACTTCATAACCATCCGTACCATTCAATGCGACTGTTATCCCTACATTCTTGGATGATCCTGTAGTACCCGCAAGTCCAAACACGAATGCCGCAATGACCGCCGCCAATATGACGGTGATCGCGACCATCAGAATCACACCAATGACCGGTGACACAGCGTCTTCTGTTGTCACGGCCTTACCGGGTGATACTGCCTCTTCATTCTGAATCTTCATAAGTCAGCACCTTGATCGTTTTTTCAGCAATGCCCGCTCAGTCGCGGGCATGACACTGTAAGTAGGTTATTTTTGCTGGTTTATATTTAAAGGTTCTTATAGCGGTGAATTCCCCGGTTTCACAGTATGTGCAATTGATCCGCAATCGAAGGATAAAACGGCAATTCCCGGCACCCTGTCGTCCCTGCACCGACAGGGAAGAAAATATTGAAAATCTTTCCGGATCGCGGGAATGCTTATTCAGAGGATGCCTCCGCCCTCCGCCAGTATCCGGGCAGGGATCACCAGATTGAAGTGACGAACCGGACATGGTGTGTTCAGGTATCAAAGCGATTGAAGCGGCGTCTGTTCGGATTTTATAGCGGAAACGACCTGCAACCGGGCGGTAGCAATCAATCCGGATATCTTCACAGCAATACATGACGGGATGCTCCGGCCGGCCATCCTGAAGGCGCCGAAGCGGGATTAGGGAGTGAATGTGTATGCGGATTGAGGAATCACTGGTTATATTCCTAATCGCCGGAAACGAACCTGCTCCGGGATAGAATATTTCCAAGCCGATGTTCTCATCGGGACACCACGCATGTAAAAGCAACACCGCGGATGCGAATTTCGTAATAAAAAAGTGTCGGGGATAGAGTTGGTTTTTCAGGAACCAACCGGTTCGAACTCCGGGAGCGTACCCGGTCCCCAGATATTGTACGTGTAGACCTGTTCCCATCCATATGCGTCGCCGTCGCGCCCCAAAGACCAGAAGACGTAATGCGCAGTCGAGGGATCTCCAGCGCTGTCCAGTTCCACCGCAGTGCCCTGGGACCCTTGGTACCATGATGCCGTTTCCGTGAGTGCGACTTTCAGATCAGCAACATCCGTCGAACTGGTCTGTATCCCGGTAAGGGCGACGACCCAGACCGCATCGTAGGATGCCATGCCGTAGCCGTCGGGCATGTGTCCGAGCCGGTCCTGGATCTTCTGGTAGATGGCTTCACTCCTCGGATCACGGTTGGCGTTCCCGATCGCCGGGCCGGTGAAATCCGTCTGCGCCGCGAACCGTGCGGCATCTCCGGGGGCAGTCAGGGTGTCGAGAAGGACGTTGGCGTCACACCCGTACCACCGGACCTGCGAGAGTTTGCCAGTCCCTGATGCCGCTTCCATGATTGGCACGATCTCGCTGAAGGTGACCGCATAGACTCCGACGTTCCCGGCCCCGTGCGTGCCGATGGCCCGCCCGACCTGTATGTCGAGGTCCGATACCAGGTCGCCGTAGTCCTCCGTACCCGGCGTATACATAACACCGTCAAAGAAGGCTCCGCCAGCCTCCTCGAACGGCCCTTTCGTCAGGTTCCGGAGTTCGCCACCCCAGACATCGCCGCGCCAGACCGGAACGACAGCTGCTATCCCGTCCTCTTCCAGGCAGTATGCCATGGCGTCAGCCTGGAAGGTGTCCGGTGGCACGAACCGGAAGACGTTATCGCCCTCGATCGCGAGTGACGGCGCCGTGCTCATGGTACTGACAAGCAGGATGCCATGTTCGTCGGCATAGCTCCGGATCGCCTCGAGTTCGGCGCTGGAGCCGGGCCCGATGACAATCCTGATACCCTCTTTTTCCAGTTGCTTCAGCTTGTCGAGAGCAACGGCGGGATCCGTTGCCGTATCCTCGACGACCAGCCGTACCTGAAACGTGGATCCGATTTGTGTGAAGTAATCGTTGACATCTTCTGCGGCCACTTCGACGGCGGCCCGGACGGCCTGTCCGCTCTCTGTGTAGTCGCCGGTAAGGGGGAGGAGGACCCCGATAACATTCTCATCTGCGGTGGTTGTGGTCCCGGTTCCGGTACATCCGCAGGCGAAGACAAAAGCAGCAAGGATGATGAGCACGATTGCAAATTCTCTTCGATACATATGCTTCTCTTTGCATTATGGAATATTACCGTTCCGTTTTCCTGATCGTTTTGGAGTGATGCCGGAATTCGATAAAAAACTCGTGAAAAATTGAATCAGTAAGTCTTCACTCATTGATACGATTGCGTCTTATTTATGCGATACAGCATCCGGACCGGAAAAATCAATGAGAAAGTGGTGTTCACAATCTCCGCCAGTACCCTGGCGGGATCACCAGTTCGAAGCGGCAGCCTTCCCCCTCCGTGCCGGACTCGGAGACCGTGATCCCGGTGAGCGAGAGGATCTCCCGTGCGAGCCAGAGCCCGTACCCCCGGGTATGCCCGTGCCGCCTCTCGAAGAGCGTGGCACGCTCTTCTTCTGCGATGCCCCCGCTGTCGTCTTCGAGGATCACCGCGAGGGTGTCGTCGCCGTTGTCCTCCACCGACGAGATGGTTATCCGCGAGGGTTTCCTGCCGGAATCAAGACCTGCTCCTGCGAGTGTCGCGATCACATTCCCTATCAACGGAGAGGCGAAGACCTCGATCCCGGCCAGGTCGCACGTGATTGCAACCTCCCCGAGGCTTATCGGATGGAAGGCTTCGCGGGCTGTTCCAGCAAGGTTGAGCCAGCAGGGCGGGTTTATCACCAGATCCTGGTATTCGCGGGAGAACTGCATCAGCTTCTGGATATTGATACCGGCAGTCTCCTCCTTCTGTAAAAATTCCCTGATTTCAGGATCCTCTATCAGGTCCCCGGAGTACTGGATGAATCCTACAAGGATCGTCAGCTGGTTGAATACGTCGTGGCGGAGGACCGCGTTCAGTTCCTTCAGTTTCTCCGCGGCAGCCTGCCAGGATATATCTTCGTGGTCCGGGCTGGCAACCGGCGGCATACCGGATCTCTCGTTCGCCATCAGTTCGTACCCCTGGATTCTGGTGAATTCTTTGTCCGGGGCAGTAATTAATCATTCTTTTGATGAAATTGGGGATGAATGAAACACATACGGGCGGTATGGGTGGGTGCAGGGTTGATGGGGGTACGATGAAAATTTGCAATTATGCTGAGACGGGGGGTTGCACCCCCTGAACCCCTGCAGATGATATCAGGTGGGCAAGGTTGATCTTCACTCCCCCGATCCAGTCTCTATCGCCATTTTGGGGGCGCCGCAGTGGCGGGGGTGAACGATAGTGAACCCCCAGGAGCGTCTCAGATAATGGAAAGTATCTTGTTCGTGCTGACGGGGGGTTGCACCCCCCGACCCCCCGCAGACGATATCAGGCTGGCAGGGGTTTGATCGGGGTGATATGGAATTATCCGTAATTATGCAGACAGGGGGGTTGCAACCCTCTGAACCCCCCGCAGGCGATATCATGTGGACAGGGATGGATCGGGGTACGATGGAGTTATCCGCAATTATGCAGACAGGGGGGTTGGACCCCCCTGAACCCCCGCAGACGATATCAGGTGGACAGGGTTGATCGGGGTACGATGGAGTTATCCGCAATTATGCAGACAGGGGGCTGCCGCCCCCTGAACCCCCCGCAGGCGATATCATGTGGACAGGGATGGATCGGGGTACGATGGAGTTATCCGCAATTATGCAGACAGGGGGGTTGCACCCCCCTGAACCCCCCGCAGACGATATCAGGTGGGCAGGGTTGATCGGGGTGATATGGAATTATCCGTAATTATGCAGACAGGGGGCTGCCGCCCCCTGAACCCCCCGCAGGCGATATCATGTGGACAGGGATGGATCGGGGTACGATGGAGTTATCCGCAATTATGCAGACAGGGGGGTTGCACCCCCCTGAACCCCCCGCAGACGATATCAGGTGGGCAGGGTTGATCGGGGTGATATGGAATTATCCGTAATTATGCAGACAGGGGGCTGCCGCCCCCTGAACCCCCCGCAGGCGATATCAGGTGGGCAGGGATGGATCGGGGTACGATGGAGTTATCCGCAATTATGCAGACAGGGGGGTTGCACCCCCCTGAACCCCCGCAGACGATATCAGGTTGGCAGGGTTGATCGGGGTGATATGGAATTATCCGCAATTATGCAGAAAGGAGGCTGCCGCCCCCTGAACCCCCGCAGACGATATCAGGTGGGCAGGGGTTTGATCGGGGTGATGTGGTTTTGATCTTCGCTCCCCCGAGACAGTCCCTATCGCCATTTTTGGGGGCGCCTCAACGCCGGGGGCAAGCGAAGCGCCGCCCCTGGGAGTGTCTTAAAGAGGAATATGGACTTGAAGCTACCTCAGGCAATTTCCCCCGGTCAGGGTTGACTGTGATTCAACCCCTCCAGCCCCCCATCGATACCATGAAACCCTGCCCGGTTGCATGGATCACTACCCGCATGATGCAAAACAGGTCCATACTAAAAGTCGTCCTCTCCGCCATCCTCTTCCTGGTCCCGATAAACGTCTACATGATCGGAAGCGGGATCGGGACCGGGATCCAGTGGGCCCTGTTCCGGTACCAGCAGACCACCTATGGCAACACTCTGTTCACGATCGACATGGACCTTGGGTATGTCACCGGCGGCGTCATTACCGGCAAATCTGCCCTCTCGACCGCCGCATGGCTGGGGGGTGTCCTCCTCCTCGTCGCGGCGCTCATCCTCGTGCTTCTTGCGATACGGGAGGAAGGGCAGGCCCGGACCCGGCACGCAGGGTACCTGACGATTGGTGCCTGGGTTGCATTCCTCGCCGCCGACATGCTCCAGTACGGCCTGATCTTCTCCGGCCCGGCGGGTTTTGTCATCCCGGTCGGACTCCCGCTCGTCTTCATCGTCGGCTGGTTGTACATCATAAGTACGGACCAGGAGGAAGGCGGCGATTCCGTCCACGAAGAGGAGCATTCGTTCGCGACAGAGGAATAACACCGCTGACCCTTCCATCTTTCGCTGGCAGAACTCCGGCGGGGCCTGGCGGTTCTCCCGCATTACCGGGACATTTTTCCCCTGAATCCGCTCACCCAAAGTACAATTCCTGTTCCCTGCCAATGCATCGAAAGATCTGGTTTTTTCCGGGAACCCCCCCGGCGTCGCAGCAGGTATCACGCACAGCTCCGGTCGATATGCGTGATGGATTACCATCCCCATCGGGAATTGCTATTAACCGGAAGGGCTATTACTATAGGTTAAGAATCAGGAAAATCCCGTCATATTTTTTTATTCGAAAATACATAATCCGGATATACTTGATTTAAGGAAGAATTGAATCTCTATGAAGACGCTATCATTTGAAGACCTGGCCATACCGGAAGATATCCACCAGGCAATACAGGACCTCGGGTTCGAGGAGCCGACACCGATCCAGTCCCTCTCCATCCCCGTGATCATGGATGGGAAGGATATCATCGGCCAGGCCCATACCGGCACGGGCAAGACTGCCGCCTTCGGCATCCCGCTGCTTTCAGGAATCGACACAAAGAACAGGGAGACACAGGCGGTGGTGATATGCCCGACACGCGAGCTCGCCATCCAGGTCTCCGAGGAACTCTCCCGCCTCTCGGCCCACATGAAGGGCGTCACGGTCATCCCCGTGTACGGCGGACAGCCCATCGAACGGCAGTTCCAGGCACTGAAGAAAGGTGTCCAGGTGATCATCGCCACCCCTGGCAGGATGATCGATCACCTCAACCGGAAGACCGTCTCGCTCTCGGCAGTCAGGCTGGTGGTACTCGACGAAGCCGACGAGATGCTCGACATGGGCTTCCGCGAGGACATCGAGGCAATCCTCTCCCGGATACCGAAAAAACCGCAGACCGTGCTCTTCTCGGCGACCATGTCCCGCGAGATCATGGACCTTGCCGGCCGGTTCCTCAAAGAGCCGCGGGTCATCAAGGTGATGCACGACGAGCTGACGGTGCCAAAGATCGAACAGTACTACTACGAGGTGAAGGAGTCTGCGAAAGTCGACGTGCTCTCGCGGCTTATCGACATGTACGACCCCCGCCTGACGCTCGTCTTCTGCAACACGAAACGGCGGGTTGACGAGGTGACCTCCCTGCTCCACGCGAGGGGCTACATGGCCGAGGGCCTCCACGGCGACATGAACCAGGCCCAGCGGGAGCGGGTCATGTCCCGGTTCCGGACCGGCAACACCGATATCCTGGTCGCAACCGACGTGGCGGCGAGGGGAATCGACGTCGAGAACGTCGACGCCGTGGTCAACTACGACGTCCCCCAGGACCCCGAGTACTATATCCACCGGATCGGGAGGACCGGCCGGGCGGGAAGGGAAGGCCGTTCGTTCACCTTCGTATCAGGCAAGGAGTTCTGGAAACTGAAAGATATCCAGAAGTACGCCCGGATACGGATCGGGAAACAGCCGGTCCCGACCGAGAGCGACCTCCGCGAGAGAAGGGCCGAACAGCTTGCAATGAAGGTCCGGGAGGCCGCAGGCGGGGAAGACCTGGAAGCATACAGCGCCCGGATCCATCAGATCATGGGCGACGAATTCACGTCCCTAGACGTGGCCGCCGCCCTCTTAAAGATGCTCACCCAGAAGACCCGGAAGGCCGCCCCGGTCGACGACGAGCAGGAAAGACGGACAAGCTATCATCAATCCCGCCCCTCCGGCAGGAGAAGGCGCGACAACCCCTCCAGGGACCGGAGGTAAAACCTTTTCTGGCTCTTCGCGAGCTGGGGAGGGTAGGATTGATGAACCGGATACATTTCGTGGGGGCTATCCGCCCCCACGCCCCCATGTGCGATGCCACGCTGCCGCCCCCGAGAATACCGCAAGGCTGGTTCACAGTCAAAATTTTGAGCAATTGGGTATGAGTTCTGTGAGGACGCCCCGGCGGCGGTTGTGAGTCACTGAATTGGTATGCAGATAGCAATTCGATTCAGTCTCCCCACACAAAACAGCGAGGAGGCAACTTTTTTCCCGTGTATGCCGCGTCCGGCGAAAATTGTGGCAGATGGGTTCTCTTTTCGCGAAAAATTCCTCATTTTGGAGTCAATAATTATTTAATCCCGGAAATGCCACGTATAGCCTGATATTTCACCTCCGGCGCCCGCAGGGGAGAGACAATGATTTCGGTCCTTCTTGTCCACGACAACACGGAACTCCTCGACCATACCCGCACCTACCTCGAGAAGATGGGAGAGGTGAGGGTGGATGCCGTCCAGTCCACGAAGCAGGCCCTTGACATTCTCAGGAACCGGAATTACGACGTCATCGTCTCGTATTCGCACCTCCCCCGGGTGAACGGTATCGAGTTTTTGGCCGATATGTCCGGGATCGATCTCCTCAAGTACCTCAAGGCGAGGGGCAGTGCCACCCCGTTCATCCTCTATACCAGGAACGAATCGGGAAAGATGGTCCTCGAGGACTTGAACTCCGCCACCGAGGTCGCAGTCCCCGGCACATCAGACTCCAGAAAAGCCATCCCCGAGCTCCGGGAGATTATCCTCCAGGCCGTCATGCGAAAGAAGGTCGAACGCGACTTAAATGCCCGGTGCGAGATGCTCGGGGCGATCCTGGATGCCACCCCGCTCTGGGTTGCCCGCATCACGACCAGGACATTCGAATGGGTGAACGGACGGATGAGCCGGGGTCTCGGGTACGGCGAGGGGGCACTGAACGGCAGGGGCCTTGACCAGGTCTTTGCCAGCCACCAGGAGTACGACGAGGCCATGCGGGAGGTGCAGATCCGGAAAGATGCCGAAGGATGGGGGTACACGAGCACCCTTCTCATGAAGCAGGACGGAACGCCGGTCGAATGCCGCCTCCGGATCCGGCCGGATGGGACTGCCGGGTCCGAGATCCTCGTCTGCGAGGATATCACGGAAGAGAAAAAACTCAAAGAGTCGCTCCGCGAGAGCGATCTCCGGTACCGCGAGCTCCTCCAGCACTCCCAGAGCCTCATCATGAAGATCGACACGGATGGGGTGATCACCTTCTTCAACAAGGCCGCACAGTCGTTCTTCGGGTACTCATCCCGCGAGATCACGGGGAGAAGCCTGACCGGGACGATCATTCCCGACAAGCCCGGAAAACAGAGGGAGATATCGGGGATGGTGAATGATATCGCACTCAACAGGGAGGGGTCCGCCATCCGGATCATCGAGATGGTGCTCCGGGACGGGGAACCGGTCTGGGTCGCATGGACGGGAAGGGCCACCCGGGACGAGGCCGGCCATATCACCGAGATCGTCTGTATCGGCCACGACATCACCGACCACGAGAGCCGCGACCGCAAGCGGATAAGCACCGCGCTCTGGCGGGAGAAAGTCATATCAGACACCGACATCAGGGAGGAGGTCTTCGACTCGATCTTCAATATCTGCCTCGAGATTGCGAAGGAGGGACGGGAGGCCAAGCCGGTCGGAACCGCGTTCATCGTCGGCGACGCAGAGGCGGTGATGGCAAAATCAAAACAGCTCATCTTAAACCCGTTCGAGGGCCATCCCCCCGCGGACCGGATGATCGCCGGCCACGACATCAAGGAGAACGTGAAAGAGCTCGCCCAGCTTGACGGGGCGTTCGTCGTCCGCGGTGACGGCCTGATCGAAGCGGCCGGCCGGTACATCACCGTCGACACCAGCGCTGTCGGCATCCCCAAGGGGCTCGGGTGCCGGCACTCCTCCGTTGCCGGGATCACCCTCGTGACAGGGGCCATCGGGATCGTCGTCTCCCAGAGCGGCGGAAAGATCTCGATATTCCGAAACGGACAGATTGTACAGGAGATCTTCTGATACCGGCCGGTTTTTGAGAGGCCGTACCTTCGGTGCTCATGATCCAATTTTATTTATACTTTTTTGATCAATTTTCATCTGCAGATCTACTCTGCATGAGTAATCGAATGAATGAAAAGAGATTTGGTGGACCAAGAAATTTTGGCCCGCGCGAGATGACCAAGACTGTCTGTTCAGACTGCGGTAAAGAGTGTGAAGTTCCCTTCAAGCCCACTGAGGGAAGACCGGTATACTGTCGTGAGTGCCTTCCAAAGCACAGGAAACCCAGATACTGATCATCTATTTTTTCATTCGCAAACGAGAGAAAGCCTTTTTTTGGATACATCCCCATTCTGAAGAGTGAAACCTGCAGAGAGCACTGGCCTTGCACGGGAGCTGGGCATCTGGGAGGTGATGCTCTCCGGCATCGGCATAATCCTCGGTGCCGGAATCTACGCGCTGATCGGGTCCGCGGCCGCCCTGGCCGGAAACGGCGTCTGGCTCTCGTTTGGCCTGTCGGCCATCATCGCCACGTTCACCGCGCTCTCGTATGCCGAGCTCTCTTCCATGTACCCCCGTGCCGGTGCCGAGTACGAGTATACCGCGCCCGCTCTCGGCCAGAGGATCGCGTTCGTGGTCGGCTGGCTCATCATCTTCTCGGGGATCGTCGGAGCCTCTGCAGTCGCCCTCGGCTTTGCCGGGTACCTCGGCGCGATCCTCTCCGTTCCCGCCATCCCTGCCGCCATCGTGCTGATCGCGGTCCTCTGCATCATTCTCCTCTACGGGATACGGGAGAGTGCGATCGTGGCGAGCATCTTCACCCTCATCGAGGCGGGGGGACTCGTCCTCATCATCATCGCCGGTCTCCCGTATCTTGGGAAGGTGGACTACTTCGAGATGCCGATGGGCGTAAGTGGTCTTTTCAGCGCTACAGCGCTTGTATTCTTCGCCTACATGGGTTTCGAGGAGATGGTGAAGTTCTCGGAGGAGACGAGGTCACCGGAAAAGACGGTCCCGAAGGCCCTCCTGCTTGCCCTCGTCATCTGCACACTGCTCTATATCCTCGTGAGCATATCGGCAGTGAGCGTTCTCGGCTGGGAAGCCCTGTCAGGGTCGGTTGCACCCTTCTCTGACGTGGCCCGGTTGGCGTGGGGAGAGAACGGCTCCCTCGTCCTCTCGGTCATCGCGCTCTTCGCAACCTCGAACACGGTCCTCCTCATGATGTTTGCCTCGTCCCGGATCAGCTACGGCATGGCGAAGGCAGGGTCCCTTCCGCGGTTCCTCTCAAGGGTCCATCCCCAGAGCCACACGCCATGGATCGCGATATTTACGGTCGGTCTTGGATCGATGGTCTTCCTCTTCTTCGGAAACATCGCGTTTGTGGCCAACATCGCAAACTTCACGCTCTTCGTGACCTTTCTCGTGGTGAATGCCGCAGCGATCATCCTGCGGTACCGCGAACCGGACCTGCCGCGCCCGTTCAGGTCGCCGGGACATGTGGGCAGGCTTCCCGTCTTCCCCGTGCTCGGGATCGTCTCATCCATATTCCTTCTCACGCAGATTGAACCTGAAGTGGCTGCAATCGGCGTGCTGCTCACCGTCGCAGGATTCCTGGTCGCCTTCCTCCTCGCGTGGAGGGCAGAGGAGTTCCGGGTCGCCTGAATATGGCCGGTTCTCCCGGAGCGATGCCGCCATCCTGTGCATGATCCCGGGGAGGTCGTGCGTCTCTCTCCATTCGGCGAGCATCAGCTCTGCCAGGCACCCGTCTCGGATCCTCGACTCGATCACGGGCAGGTACCGGCGTTCTTTGGCCGTCGCGGAGTCCAGGGCGGCAGAAAAGAGCCGTTCCAGTTCCGGTTTCATCCGGGCCGTCCCGTGGCGGATAGCCTCTTCTGTCAGGCTGACAAGCCCGTCACGGTCGTCCTCGAGCCATGCAGGGGGGTTTCGCAGGAGTGCCCGGACGAAGGCACAGACGGCGATATCCGAGTGGACGCATTCCTGCTCGTCGAGTGCCTTTATCTCGATACAGGGCCGCGAGAAGCGTATGATCACCCCCGAAGACGCCACCCACTCCTCGCACAGGCAATCGCCGCCGAGGGAGCGGAGTTCCCGGTAGGTCTCCTCCTGGTATCGCCGGTAATCGGCGGCTGTTTTGAGCCGCTCCGGTACGATGCCGTTGCAGATGATGGGGATCTTCTCCTGGTTTCTCCGGTAGTAGAGCAGGCGGCAGTCTTTCGCATCACCCACAGCTCCTTCCACGAACGGGGAGGAGGCGCATATCGCGACCAGGTAGGGGATGAGTGTGCGGGCGCGGTTGAAGAGCTCGACCATCTCATGTTCTGACCGGTATTCGATGTTTGCCTGCAGCGCCTGGATGTTTAACCAGCCGTGCTGGCGGAGGGAGAAGAGCCGGTCGTATATCTCGTAATACTCGCCCTCGTCATGGTCCCAGACCGCGGTCTGGTCGAGCCGGAGGGTCGGGTGCATCCCGAGCCCGAGGAGGCGGTACCGGTCCCCGAAGCACCGGTAGAACTCCCGTATGCCTGAATATACTCCGCGTTCCAGCGTTTCGAGCGACCGCGAGGGGGACCGGGGGATGAACTCTATCACGGTCTTCTGGAGCTCCTTTGAGAGGGTGACGCTCCCGAACGGGACTTCAGATACCGTCCTCCCCGCCAGTTCTCCGAGTATCAGGTCCGACTCGGGCAGGGGCACAAACCCGGGAGAGTTTATGGAATACTCGTGCTCGGTCCCCGTCATCATGGAGCGTCACCCTCAAGGGGGAGCACCGTGACGAGATCGGTCGCGGGTTCAGGGATCGAGAGGACGATCTCCATCTCACCGGGTGGCAGATCGGAGAAGAGCCGCCTGATATGGTCGACCGCGACACGCATCTGTTCCCGGTACAGCCCCGGGTCCTGCTTCAGGTACCGCACCAGCGGGCAGATCTCTTCCTTCTTTACGTATATCGCTATCATGCCGTCCTTTCGATCGAAAGTGAACGGGCCCGAGACGCAGGTCTCCGGCTTGTGGTCATGGACTGCGCACCGGCCGTCCCTGCACATCACGCACATGCCGCCGGGCCGGCACTTCAGCCGGGTGTACCCGGCATCTTCAAAAACAGTATCAGGGCACCCGATAGAGAGGAGGATCGACCGTCTCTGTGGGCTGATGGGCGGGTGGGCATCGCGGCAGCACTCGCCCCCGCATGATCTGCAGACCTCTTCGGCAACCCCGGTCCAGGATCTCTTCACGCAGATCACCGCTCCAGCAGGTACGAGATGATCTTTTCGTATACCTGCGGATAGAGACTGTCTTCCCCCCCCTCGAGGGAGGGGTTGTCGTTCACCTCGATGACACAGGCGTCGCCGTTGCTGTTCTTTATATCGACACCGTAGAGGCCGTCTCCGATGGCATTCGCCGCATCGATCCCGAGCCGTATCACCTCGCCCGGAACATCTCCGGGGGGGATGCTCTCCACGCCGCAGTAGACGACGTGGCCGTTGACCGAGTCCTGAATCTTGAAGGTATCGGACGGGATGGTATACATGCAGGCATAGATCATCTCGCCGTTCAGGACCCCGATACGCCAGTCGTACCTGCTCTCCACGAAGCCCTGGACCACGATCCAGTCAGACATCCTGATGAACCGGCGTGCGACCCTCTGGAACTCGGACGCATCGCGTACCTTCTCGACCCGCAGGGAGAACGAGGTCGAGGGCTCCTTCAGGACAAGCGGCGATCCCATCCGATCGAAGAGGTCCCGGATGGCTGACGGTGACACCTCCTTTTTTGAGAGGAACTCGGTCGGGGGTATGGCCACCCCGTGCTTTTTCAAATGGCAGTACATGTTGATCTTGTCCGAGCAGATCTGGATCGACGAGGGATCGTCTATCACCGGGATGCCGCTCGAACTGGCCGTCCGCGAGGCCACGTAGGTCACGTTCATCGGATCGGTCCGTGCACGGATGAAGAGCGCGTCCATCTGCGGGATCTTTTTGATATCTCCCGGAAAGATGAATTCTACCGAGTGGTCCATGGACTCGGCCGCGTCCCTGCACCTGATGAGCGCATTGAGCTGCTCGGCGGAGGAGAGGGTTTTTCTGTCCACGAATATCCCGAGCCTGCTCATAAGAACTCCTGGTGGGTGATGTAAGCACGGAGAAGCGTTTTTTCTGCGTTTGACAGAGAGGAGTACCGTGTGGGGGCAAGAGAGGAGAGCCGTGCTCCATCCTCCCCCCTGACATAGACCATCGTCACCAGCGGAATGCCGAAGACCTCGTACAGCGAGCGGGCATATCCGCGTATATCGTCGTCTTCCGGGCAGGACTTCCCAAAGATTGCGACATGCCCCTCGATATTCTCCCCCTCCGCGAGCCGCTGGTAGCAGAGCGGGTATTTCCCGTTGTTTGTGATATGCCGGACGGTCTCCTTCCCCCGGTCAGAGTCCCTGACGACGCTGTACTCGGACGAGGATGCGAAATAGTTCAGGCCGTACAGCACCGCCGGGTACTGGGCACAGGAATGCGAGATCGTGCAGTCGGCGACCGGGATCCCAGCCGATCCCGCACGCTCGAGACAGAGGGGGACGATATATGCGTCAAGGACCGCACTGCTTCCAGGGGCGACAGGGATACCATGGATCTCGTGGGAGAGGATCGTGTAATAGGACTCGGTCTTGTAGAAATATTCCTCGGCAACCACGTGCACGGTGTCGTCACGCTCCACGAGGTGGATGCTCTCGCGTGAGAGCACGGTACTCATGGGAGACCACCCCCTGCTCTTCGAGGGCGAACCGGCTGCATCGGTCTATTGTTCATCAGCAGATCATCTCGCACCGTGCCGGTCGAACCCATGGACCGCAAGACGGCCCCCGGGAGGATGAGACGCAGGTATATACATACCGAAAAACAGATCCCGGCAGCCGTGCACCGGGAACTTCGCAGGTAATTGGTTTTCCTCTGTTCATGAAGAACCACGAGCCGCACCTGTGCGGCCGTCATCTTTTGCTATAGAGCTACTGTCCGCAGCCCGAGTGTTTAAACCTTTGTGAACCGGTGGCAGGAGAGGCGCTGATTGACCGTTTTAAGGGCGATTCATGCGGCATGCAGGGGGGCAAGCGCTCCCGACGGTAGGGGGTGCGGGAGAGATCCGGGTGAAAACCGTCAATGTTTTCCATGTACAGGATTTTGAATAAACCTGATCGCAGATGTCAGAGGAGGGTGGTGCGGGAATGTTCATTGGACATGAATCGGAAGAAGATTCTCTTGATCGGAAAATGAAGGAATATATCGCAACGCGCGAGCGAAATATGTGCAAATTGCATTTCAATTACAGCCGGAAGAGGTGATCCGCCCGCGAACTCCCTGGGACTACCTCTATATAATATAGTGGTATGTATAGAGAAAAATATAATAGTATATATTTAATCCGCCCCATCCCCATGGATCGCACTGATCCGGCCCACTGCACTACCGTATCTCGATCCGCTCACCGGTGACCATGTAGATCACCTTCTCGGCGATCTTGCACGAGTGGTCTGCGCACCGCTCGAGGTACCGGGCAACCATCAGGAGGTTGGTGCACCGGGAGATCGTCCGCGGGTCCTCCATCATGTAGGAGAGCCCCTCGCGGAAGATGGTGTGGCGGAGAAGGTCGACGGTATCGTCCCGCTCCGAGTGGCGGGTGATGTAGGATATGTCCTCCCCGTCATACGCCTTCAGGGCATCATTGATCATCGAGAGGACGAGATCGGCCATGTGCGGAATGGAGAGGGCGGAGACGATGTCGGGCAACCGGTTTTCGTTTTCCGTCTCGAGCACGACACTTGCGATATCCTTGCCGTAACGGCCGATGCGTTCGGACGACCCGATCACCTTCAATGAACAGGCAATCATGCGCATATCGCGGGCGACGGGATGATAGAGCGCGATAAGGTGGTACAGCTCTTCCTCCAGCGTGTCGTTTCTCCCGGTCAGGGCAGATTTTCTCTCCTTCACGCTCGCGGCAAGGGCACGGTCACCGGTTCGGAGCGCTGCAACCGAATCACGGAGCATCCCCTCGGCCATGTACGCCATCGCGAGCACCTCGTCCTTTACCACGACCAGTTCGTGGTGGAATTTATCTGTCATCTCTCCTCCTCCTATCCGAATCTCCCGGTTATGTAGTTCTCGGTCAGTTCCTGGTCAGGGCTCTCGAATATCCGGCCCGTCTCTCCAAACTCGATCATCTCCCCGAGGTACATGAAGCCGGTATAGTCGGAGACCCTCGATGCCTGCTGCATGTTGTGGGTCACGATGATGACGCAGTAGTTCCTCTTCAGTTCGTCGATCAGGCTCTCGATCTTTGCAGTCGCGATGGGGTCGAGCGCCGAGCACGGCTCGTCCATCAGGATCACCTCGGGCTCCACCGCGAGCGTCCGGGCGATGCAGAGCCGCTGCTGTTGCCCGCCCGAGAGCCCCATCGCCGACTCGTCGAGGCGGTCTTTTACCTCGTCCCAGAGTGCGGCATTCATCAGGCTTCGCTCCACGATCGTGTCCAGTTTCGATGAATCTTTGATCCCGTGGACCCGCGGGCCGTATGCCACGTTCTCGTAGATCGATTTCGGGAACGGGTTCGGCTTCTGGAAGACCATCCCTATCCTTCGCCGGATCTCGACCGGGTCGGAACCGGTGCCGTATATATCCTTCCCGTGGTACCTGACGCTCCCGTGTATCCGGCAGCAGTCGACGAGGTCGTTCATCCGGTTGAAACAGCGGACCAGGGTGGACTTGCCGCACCCGGACGGACCGATGAGTGCGGTCACGAGCCTGTTCTCCACCTGGATGCTCACGTCTTTCAACGCCAGCGAATCCCCGTACCAGAGGTTCAATTTTTCTGTTGTGATGATTGGTTCTGACATGTTACCAGTGCATAGTCCTTCGATAGTGTGTTCGGATCATGATTGCGAGCGAGTAGAAGACGATGACGAGGATGAGCAGGACCAGCGCGGTCGCGTACTGGTTTCCGGTCGCCCCCGGCACGTTGGTCGCAAGGATGAAGAGGTGATAGGGGAGCGCCATGACCGGCTCGAAGAGCGAATCCGGGAGGAACCGCTGGGAAAAGACTACCGCCGTGAACATGATCGGCGCGGTCTCGCCTGCCGCCCGCCCGATCGAGAGGATCGCGCCGGTGATGATCCCGGGAATCGACGGCGGAACGACCACCTTCTGTATGGTCTGCCAACGGGTTGCCCCGAGCGCGAGGCTCCCCTCGCGGATCGAGACGGGCACGGTCTTCAACGACTCCTCGGTCGTCCGGATGATCGTCGGCAGCACCATCAGGGCGAGGGTGACCTGGCCCGCGATGAGCGATACTCCGAAATGCAGGTACAGCACGAGGAATGCGAACCCGAAGAGCCCGAAGACGATCGAGGGCGTTCCTGCCAGGAGATCGGCCCCGATACGGATCACCTTCGTCGCCTTTCCTTCACGGGTATACTCGGTGAGATAGATTGCCGCCCCTATCCCGATGGGAAGTGCGATGGCGATCGCCCCTGCCACGAGGTAGAGTGTCCCGACAAGGGCGGGAAAGATCCCCCCCTCGCGGCCGAGGTTCCGCGGCGGGGATGTGAGAAACTCCCACGTCAGGCTGGGGAGCCCGTTGGAGACGATATCGTACAGGATGATCCCGAGGACCAGTATCACGACCGCGATGCAGGCAAAGAGGAGGATGAAGGCGATCTTCTGCACCAGCTTCGGGCTGATTCGTGACCCGAGCCGATCCTTTGCGATGAATATTCCGCCGAATATGGCGACCGTCCCAACGAATGGCAGGAATCCGGCTACACCGAGGATCACGAGGAAAAGACCTCCTGCCAGTACGGGATAGCGCCTCCCTGTTACCCATGAGAGGAGGTGGGTGCTGGTCATGCCGGGTCTGTGCACCTCATTGCCCCGCCTCCTGGAAGGCGCCTGTCGCTCCTTTATCCTCGAGAGGATGACGGTTGCGGCCAGGTTGACTATGAGCGTGATCACGAGAAGCGCGACTGCGACTCCGAAGAGGGCATGGTAATGCATGCTCCCGACCGCGACCTCGCCCATCTCGATCCCGAGGGTGCCGGTAAGGGTCCTTACCGGCGAGAGGACGTTGTACACCGGCGAGGGGATGATTGCCGCGTTTCCCGTCACCATGAGGACCGCCATGGTCTCGCCGATGGCACGGCCGATGCCGAGGATGATCGCGGCAGTGATCCCGGAGAGCGCCCCCGGGACGATGACCCGGGCGATGGTCTGCCAGTGCGTTGCCCCGACGGCAAACGACCCCTCGCGAAACTCCCGCGGGACCGTGGCGATCGCGTCCTCGGAGATGCTGATGATGGTGGGAAGCGCCATGATGCCGAGCAGCATGGACCCGGCAAGCCACGACTCCCCGGAAGGCACATCGAACGTGACCCGGATCCAGTTCGTGAGAACGATCAGGCCGAAGAACCCGAGTACCACCGAGGGAATCCCTGCAAGAAGCTCGGTAGCCGGCTTTGCGAGCTGTTTTACGCGCGGTGATGCGAGCTCTGCGATATAGATGGCGCTCCCGATCCCGAGGGGGACCGCGATCGCCATGGCGCCCGCAGTCACCAGCAGCGTGTCGACGATTAAGGGAAAGATCCCGAACGAGGGGTCTCTTCCGGTGGGGTTCCAGGACATGCCGAAGACGAAATCGAAGAATCCCTCCTGGATGAATATCGGGTACCCGTCGTAGCCGAGGAACAGGAGGATAAAGAAGATGGTGACGATTGCACATATTGCGCAGACAAACCAGGCCGCTTTTACCAGCGACTCCTGTATACGCACACCCATCCCATGGGACCCCGGGATCCCGCCATTCACCGCTGCCACCTCGTATCTCCAGAATACCCTCTGATATCCACCCAAAATCGTTTCACGGGGCCCGTTTTTCTGGTCTCCGGCAAAAAAGTGATTCTTGATCACGGGAGGGGGACGAACCCCTCTTCCCCGATGATCTCCTGCCCGTCAGTGCCGAGGATGAAGTCAAGGTAGTCCTTTGCCAGGCCCTGCGGCTGTCCATTTGTGATCATGATAAGGGGCCGTGCGATCGGGTACTCCCCTGAGATCACGTTCCCGACAGTCGGCTCGACTGCAGTACCATCCGAGATGACGGGTATTGCCCTGACGGTCTCATCGATGTATCCGAGACCGACATATCCGATCGCTCCCGGGGTCTGGGCGACGGTCTGCTTGACCGCTCCGTTCGAGTTCTTCTCGAGCTGGGTGGGTGCGAAATCCTCCTTCTCCATCACTTTCTCGGAGAAGAACTCCCTGGTGCCCGAGGCGCTGTCCCTGCCGATCAGGACGATCTCCGCACCAGGACCTCCGACTTCGTTCCAGTTTTTCACCGAGCCACGATAGATGGCCTTGATCTGCTCCATCGTCAGTGTCTCAACCGTGTTTTCCGGGTGGACGATGATTGCGATACCATCGCTGGCGATGACCGTGGAGACGAGATCTGGGTATCTCTCGACCTCGGTGGACTTGAGGTCACGCGACGCCATGCCGATATCTGCGCTCCCCTCACCGATCGCCTGGACGCCCACGCTGGACCCGCCGCCGCTTACCCTGATGTCGGCGGTGGGGTGGGTGTCCATGTAGATCTCTGCCACAGCCTGGGCGATGGGAAGGACGGTCGTCGACCCGGTAACCTGGATAGATACGATCTCACCCCGGTCCCCGGCCGGCTGTTGCGTGCACCCACATGCCAGCAGGGCCAATACAAGCAATCCTGTGACTCCGATTGCCAAAAATCCAAATTTGCGTTCTTTTTCAACCATGGGTTGTCTGGGTAGGACTTTCCCGGGTTTTTATATACCTTTTATCGAAATAGACTATAGTTATATATATATAATATAGAGAAACATAGAGAGGCATAGCAACCCCCCGGAAGACCGGGTATGCAGGAATTGCGGCCATGGAGATACGGAAAGTCCAGATAACAGGCGGGTCCTCGTACGTGATAACACTGCCGAAGGAATGGGCCGAGTCGCTGCATATCAGGAAGAATGACCCGCTCGGCCTGATCGTGCAGCCGGACGGGACCCTCCTCGTCACCAGGGAGATATCCGAGGTCTCGGTCCAGAGGGTGAAACGGTTCGACGTGACAACCATCCGGGAGCCGACATTCCTCTTCAGGATGCTCATCGGGAGCTACATCTCTGGATACACCACCATCGAGGTGGTCTCAAAGACCCGGCTCCCGGCATCGGTGCGGATGGTGGTCCGCGACTTCACCCAGATGACGATTGGCCCCGAGGTCGTGGAGGAGACCGACACGTCCATCGTCTTGAAAGACCTCCTGAACCCGACCGAGATGCCGTTCGAGAACACCATCAAGCGCATGTACGTGATCGTCAAGAACATGTACCTCGATGCCTTGAACGTGCTCGAGACGAAAAACCAGGGACTGGCGCAGGATGTCATCTCCCGTGACAATGACGTGGACCGCCTCCACTGGCTGATCGCACGGCAGACCAACGTTGTCCTGAAGAACGCAAATATCGCAAGAAAGATGGCGATCACCCCGGGAAAGGTGATCAACAGCTACATCATCAGCCGGATCATCGAGCGGATCGGCGACCACGCGGTGAAATGGGCAGATAACGCGAAGAAGATCAGCGGCTCGACAATCGACGACCAGGTACTGGATTCCATCAGGGCCGCAAGCACGCTCTCGCTCTCCCTGTTCGACAAGAGCATCGTCTCGTTCTTCCAGCGGGAGATGGTGGAGGCACACAAAAACATCGAGCGGGTCGGCGAGCTGGAGGCGCTCTGCGAGGAGATCAACGGCCTTGCGAAGAAATACGACCCCGAGGTCGCGGTACCGCTCCGCTACATCGCCGAGAGTATCCGGCGGTCAGGGGAGTATGCCGCGGACATATCGGAGACGGTCATCAACTACCTCGTCGAAGAACAGTAATCTCCACTCTTTTTCTGCCGCCGTGGCTGACAAAATTATATACCCTGCGCAGATCACATCCCTTGTAAACCAGGGGAGTCTGAAAAGGATGGAAGAGAAGGCACCAGTGGAAGTCACGGATCTTTCATGGGAGAGGGCGGTCGAGCAGGCGGACCTTCCGGCGCTCGTCATGTTCTACAGCCCGGCATGCCCGCACTGCAGGACGATGGAGCCGTATTTTGCACAGTATGCAGAGGAGTATGCCGGCCGCGTCATCTTTGCAAGGATTGATATCAACACGAACAGGTGGACGGCCGAGCGCTACGGGGTGCGGAGCACACCGACATTCTCCTTCTTCTGCCGGGGAAGATTGGTATCGGATCTCGTCGGTGCGGTATACCCCGCCCTTCTCAAGCGCCTGGTCGAGGAAGGGTTAGCAAACGGCGAGGAATGCGTGCGGAACTCGTCGGAGATAGACTACGAGATATCCGGCTATGGGTAACCAATAAGGGATATCGCACCCTGATATCTAGTCACGAAAAGGGTGTCTGATAATGGAGATATACAGGTCAATACCGATTTTTTTTCTCATAGCACTGTCATTGTGCACCGCAATTCCGGCCGCAGCCGGGTCAGCCCTGCCGGATCTCGTCGTCAGTGACATCTCGGCGCCAGATGGCGCTGAAAGCGGCGGATTCATATCAGTCTCAGTCACCGTGGAGAACACCGGCGGCTCCACAACCGGGCTGTCCGAGGTGTGGGTCTATCTGTCGGAGGACGCGTCAGTCGATACCGCGGACTCCTGCATCGGGAAGAGGATACTGGTATCGGTCCCGGCGGGTTTGCAGAAGGTGGTGTCGTTCAGGTTTGGCCTCTCCCCCGATCTGGCCCCGGGCACATACCATCTCGGGGCGTGTGCGGACAAAACGTCAAGGGTATCAGAATCGGACGAGTCGAATAACTGGTACGCAGGAACAAAATCTTTTGAGATCGTCTCAACGTCCGAACCCACGCCCATAGCATTCATCACGTATCCGACCGTGACCAAGACACCGGTCACCACCTCGCCGACCCCGACGTTCCGGCCGGCGGTGCCGACCCCGAGACCCACCATCATCCTGCCCTCGTGGTACCCGACTCCCGCACCCGCGAGGACGCCATGGATCCCGCGACCGTCGACGACACCGACCCGCTCCCCCTGGATCCCGACACCGACTGCAACTCCGATGTCCGTTCCATGGATCACGACCTCGATCCCGGCTACCCCGGCATCCACGGCACCCGACCTCGTGATATCATCCTTCACGGTCCCCGACTCTGCCGGATCGGGCAAATCGTTCAATACAGGCCTTACGGTCAGAAACAGGGGTACGGCAAAGTCGGATTACTGCGAAGTCGCCGTGTATCTCTCTTCCGATGCCGCGGTTTCGAAGCAGGATACCCTCGTCGGGAGCGAAGCCCTCTGGCCACTCAAACCCGGGGAGCAGAAGACGCTGGCGGTCAGGACGACACTGCCCGTACTCACTCCCGGGGAGTGCTGCTGGATCGGCGCTATCGTTGACCCGGCAGGCAGGGGGTATGAACCCGATACGTCCAACAATGGCTGGAAGTCCCCCGTAATGCTCTGCGTGCCGCTCCCGTCAGAGCCGACATCTCTTGAAAAAGCCGTCTCCGCCGCCATCGTGAAATACACGAACACCGAGCGGGCGAAGGCGGGCGTCCCCCTGCTGACCGTTGATCCGGAACTCTCCAAACTGGCGATGGCGCATTCGGACGACATGCGCGACAACAACTTCTTCGCGCATGATTCGCCCTACGGATACACGTTCGCCGAGAGGGTGCGGCAGGCAGGCTATTTCACCGCGGCAGAGAATATTGCGGCGACCATGGCGACATATTCCGAGTCGGCCGATCCCGATCTCGTGGGGCAGCACATCGTCTGCGAGCAGTGGATGGAGAGCCCCGGCCACAGGAAGAATATTGTAAAAGAGCTCTACCGGACGATCGGCGTCGGTGTGGCATACGAACCTGACAGGAGTGATATCCCCTATGGCTTCATCGCGACCCAGGAATTCTCTGTATGAGTGTCGTTTGTCGTTCTGAAGGGATTTGGAGGCCCGGGGACACAGCTATTTATAGGAATATGTTGTTATTTTTATGACAACAAAAGAGGCCTGTTTCATGCGCCGGGTATACACAACTGCATTGCTGCTGCTTCTCCTGGTCTCCCTGGCCAGCGGAGCGGCAACCTACCTGCACGGGGAGCCCGATCTCGAGGCGACTGTCTCCGGCATCGCCGAATTCAGTCCGGGATCGGATGCCGAGATCATGGTAGTCATCCAGAACAGCGGTATAAACGAGATCAAGGTTCTATCGGCGCATTCCCCTGACGGCGGCGAACTGCCGAATACCGCCAGGATGGTGACTGCCGCACTCGAAGCAGGCGACGCCCCCGTCACCGTCAGGACCGATCCCCAGATGGTCGGGGAGATCGCCGGAGGCCAGACGGTCACGGTCCCATTTTCTGTCAGGATCGCATCCGATGCACCCGGGGGGACGTATCCGCTTCTCCTGGAGCTCTCGTATACGTACCTTCATGATACCGAGCTCGCCGATGCCGGCACTGCGATCTACCACTACCGGACCGGGAATACCACGCTGGCGGTCCCCGTACGGATCCGAGCCGAGGTCGTTCCCCGGATCATGGAATCGAAACCGGAGCATCTCAATGCCGGAGGGGAGGGCTATATCACCCTGAAGGTCGCCAATTCCGGACACCTGGAGGGAAGATCCGCGTTGTTGCTCATTCTCCGGAATGACGAGAGCCCCGTGGTCCCTGTCGATTCCAGTGTCTATATCGGTGATTTTTCGCCGGGCGAGACTGTCGGGGCACGGTTCAAGGTGAATGTTCTTGAGAGCGCGGAGGAGAACACCTACCCCCTCGACGTGACTGTGGAATATGTGGATGAGCGGGGGGACACGGTCAGGTCGGAGACGATAACCGTCGGCATCCCGGTGGGGGGCAGGATCCGGTTCAACGTGCTTTCCCCTGTAGTCGAGATGTACCACGGGTCTTCGGAGACCATCACGGTCGAGTACGAGAATGCCGGAGAGACACCTGTGTACAGTGCGCAGGCCAGGATCATCGCCCAGGACCCCTTCACCTGTACCAAAAATATCGCATTCCTTGGCGATCTCGGGCCTGGCGAGCGTGCAGTCGCACGGTTCGAGATCTCGGCGGACAAGTTTGCGACGCAGAAAGAGTACGGTCTTGATACGGAGATACGGTATCGGGACGCACTCGACAACAGCTGGATATCGGATCCGATGGTGGTGGAGGTAAGACTTGTCGGCAGGACGGTTATCGGAGAGATCCTGGCAAGTCCTGTCATCCTGTCCATAATCGGGGCGCTCGTGGTCCTCGTCCTGTACTACGCTGTCTTCCATCGCAGGAAACAGAATAATCCGTAGGTCCCGGTTAATGAAGTTAATTTAATATTTGAAAAGTATTGCCTGGAATAACAACATTTTTGCCTGCATCTGGGATACTCCTATTCACGTGACACCACAATCGAGAAGGAGAGGCAATCGTACAGGAGACCCGGGTTGTGCAACTGCCAGGGTCTGCCATAGGAGAGGGATACACGTGAGAGATGCCGTCTTCGGCGTTCTTGTCCTGCTGGTCATCATCCAGGCAGCATCGGCCGTGAGCACCCAGGTGCATGTCCAGAAGTATGCACCGGATGGAGTTACGCTGCTTGCCGAACGGACCGTCGATTACCGGTGGATGGAGGCGAACCTCCCCGTGTACGGTGACGGGACGACGCACTACTACCACCAGGGCCCGGTATTCGTGGATGATCCCGAAGAGCGCTGGAACCCCGCAGAAGATATGAACGTGCGGGAGAAGGACATGGGGGCGGTGAAGGGGACCGATCTCCGCGATCTCTGTGAACTGGCGGGCGGCATGGATCCGGGTGATCGTGTCGAGATCAGGGCGTCGGACGGGTTTGTGAAAAAATTTTCTTATGAAAATGTCTACGACCCACCCCTGCGCCAGGGGAAGATGGTGATCACCTGGTACAGGGCGGATGAAGGTTATGTGCCGGATTATGCCACAGGAATGCGCCTGGTCTTCTTTGCCGACACATCAACGAACCCGTGGGGCATCCACGCGTTTGGAAATTGGGACTGGCACGAGAGTGCGGACGAGGAGTACTGGTATTACTATATCCAGGGCGGGGAGCGGTATCCTACCACGACCGGGCTCTCGGTGCAGACCATCTCTGAGATCGCCATTCTCCAGGCCGGCCCAATCGCGGAGGGGACGCCGTCGTCCGGGCTCGGTCCGGGCTCTCTTCTCCCCGTGATCGCGCTGGTCGGAATCGGGCTTGGTATCTTTTGGAGGAGATCGCGTTGAAGGCATGGGGACACGGTCCGGGAAGGATGCTGGCTTTGATCCTGGTGGTGTCCTGCCTCGCAACAGGATACGCCTGTGCCGATCCGACCACCGATGTGCACATCCAAAAGATTGCACCGGACGGCACCGTCATACAGGAGACCACGGTCAGTTACCAGTGGATGGAGGCGAACCTCCCGGTACAGGGCGACGGCGTCACCCATTACTACCACCAGGGCCCCGTCTTCGCCGATGACAAGGAGGCGCAGTGGGATGCGGGCGAGACGACGAACTTCAAGGACTGGGGTGCGGTGAAGGGAACCGCGATCAGGGACCTGTGCGACCTGGTTGGAGGAATGTCCCCCGGCGACGAGGTGATGATCAAGGCCGGCGACGGGTACCATGTCGAATTCCGGTACCGGAATGTCTACGAACCCCAACCCCGGCAGGGCGAGATCGTCCTCTGCTGGTACAATGGCGAGGACCCGGTCGTCGGCGAGCGCCAGGGAACAGGGTACCCGCCCTCCTACCACGCAGGGATGAGGCTCGTCTTCTTTGCCGACGATTCCACCAATCCGGAGGGAAAACACGTATTCGGAAACTGGGACATGCACGAGGTGATGCCAGAAGAGGATATCCACCTCTTCTCTGACCTCTATCCCTCGACCAGCGGGTACGGGGTGAAATGGGTGGACGAGGTCAGGATCTACGAGGGAGGTTACCGTGGGGAGAAAGGAGCACTTGCGAAGTCGGCGATGGATCTCACCCCTGAGGAAGGGTCCGAGGTCCCCCTCTCGATCCTTCCCGTGCTGGCAGGGGTCCTTATTGCGCTTGGCCTCTGGAGAAAACCATGAGATCCACCATTCCCGCGCTCCTCCTCCTCGCAGCCTGCACCGCCCTGTGTCTGCTGGCAGGCTGCACCGGCACACCTGCCGGGGGGACCGTTCCGGCCGACGACTTCTCGGACTGGAGGCTCACGCTCAACGGGACCGGCGAGGAGGTGCTCACCCTTGAAGATCTCCGCGGACTCCCGGCGGCAGAAGGTCACGGATATGCCGTATCCACGGTCGGGATCCGGTACGGGCCGTACCGGTGCAGGGGAGTCGATCTCACCCTGCTCGTCGATATGGCGGGAGGGATGGGCGAGAAAGACCAGGTCTGGGTCTCCGCACCTGACGGGTACCTCTGGGTGTTCGATGCCGAACAGATGTCGGGAGAGGGATTTGTGACATTCAACGAGGACCTGAAAGAGATCCCCTCACCCCCCCTCTCCATCATCCTGATGTACGAGCAGGACGGGCACCCGCTCAGCTATAATGACGGCGGACCGGCCAGAATCGCGATCATCTCGCAGGAGCCGGGAGTTGTCACCGAGGGGAGCGCCTGGGTGAAATGGGTGGATAGGATAGAGGTCAGGAGGACATGATACGAGTCGCGGGACTTGCTGTTCTCCTCCTCATCACCGTCGCCCTGTCAGGGTGCACGGGAGATCCCGGCGGGGTGACCGTATTGAAAGTCCTCCCGGCAGGGAGCCTCCTCATCCCGTTCGAAGAGGCGGAAGCAGAGTTCGAGGCACTCCACCCGGGAGTCGATGTCCAGCTCGAGGGCCACGGGAGCATCCAGGTGATCAGGCAGGTCACCGACCTGCACCGTGCGGCTGACGTCGTCGCCGTGGCCGACGAATCGCTCATCCCCGACATGATGTACCGGAGAATGGAAGGCTCGGAGGAGAATTACACGGACTGGTATATCCCCTTCGCCACAAACGAGATGGTCATCGCGTACACGCCGGCGAGCAGGTATGCCGCGGAGATCACCAGTGAAAACTGGTACGAGATACTCGATCGGCCGGGTGTGCGAACAGGGTTTTCCAACCCCATGCTCGATGCGGCGGGCTACCGAACGCTGATGGTGGTCCAGCTCGCAGAATCTGAGTACGGCAACGAGACCCTTTTTGCATCGCTCATCGGGAACCACTTCGACCCGCCCCTGGAGGTGACCACCGATGCCGGAGTGACCACCATACACCTGCCCCAGATCATGAAGCCCTCTGACCAGGACCTCGTGATACGGGACGGAAGCATCTACCTGATCTCTCTCCTGCAGGCCGGGGGCATCGACTATGCGTTCGAGTACCGGAGCGTGGCGGACGCGGTCGGGCTCGAGTGGATATCCCTCCCGGAGTCCATCAACCTCGGATCATCGGACCTGGAGCAGGAATATTCGAAGGTGAAGGTGGAACTCGGATTCCAGAGATTCAGCTCCATCGGGAAGGAGAGGACCGGGAGGCATATCGTCTATGCCATCACCATCCCCGCAAACGCACCAAACCCGGCCCTTGCGGAGGAATTCATGGACTACGTCCTTGCACAAGCAGAGAAGGGGAGGCCGGGATGGCCTCCGCCACTCGGCAAGGGGTCCTGAAAAGATCACAGGATCCTCGCCGGGACACATGCATACACAATGAAGATGGCGCGAGCGATTTTCATATGAAAAGCGAACCTGAAAGACCCGGGAGAGCCCGATTCGGGAAATGACAGATATCTGGAAGAAATTGTCAGGCAGAAAAATTTGGGAGTTGGGATGAACCGGAGATCGATTGCGACGGTGCTGTTCTTCTTGCTGCTCTGTGCAGTGCTCTCTTCATCTCCGGCATCCGCGGCCACCACCGAGGTGCGGGTGGTAAAATATGCCGCAGACGGGTACACCGTCCTTGCCGAGAAGCGGGTCGATTACCACTGGATGGAGGCGAACCTCCCCGTGTATGGCGACGGTATGACGCACTACTACCACCAGGGCCCGGTATTCGTGGACGACCCCGAAGAGCGCTGGAACCCTCCCGAGGACACGAACTGTTATCCAGAAAAGGACATGGGGGCGGTAAAAGGGACCAACGTAAGAGACCTCTGCGATCTCGTCGGCGGGATGGAGGAGGGTGACTACGTGGTGGTCAGGGCCGCAGACGGGCTCTCCAGGCCTTTTGCATACAAAAACGTGTATAACTACGGCCTCCGTGAGGGTCCGATCGTCCTCACCTGGTACGTCGACGGGCTCTCGCTCTACCCTGAGAAGTCATATCCCGACACAGGGTATTCGGACGGTATGCGGCTGGTCTGGTTCGCGGATACGTCCGTGAATCCCTGGGGCGAGCACGTCTTCGGGAACTGGGACTGGCACGAGAGTGCGGACGAGGAGTACTGGTACTTCTACTATGGCTCACCGACCGAGATGTATCCGACCACAACAGGCCTTTCGGTGAAGTACATCTCCGAGATCCTCGTATACAGCCAGGAAGAACCGCTCGGGTCGATCGGGATCACCTCCCGGCCTGCAGGGGCGATCGTGGTGCTCGACGGGATGGAGACGGATTATACGACACCGTGCGTCATTCCAGACCTCGAGATCGGCTCCTACGGGGTCACGGTGCGGCTGGACGGGTACATCGAACCCTACGAGGAATGGGTGGATGTTGCACACGATACGCAGTCTGATGTGCATTTCAACCTTGAAAGAGAGGATTCGTCGGGAGACGAGCTCTATTTCGAGTCAGAGGATGAGGATGCGGAAAGTGATGGGGGTGGAAGGTATACGCTCCTCCCGGTCCTTCATGCACAGGGAAGACTGCACCTTCTCACCACGGAGGAACCGGATCCTGGTGAAACGGAGATGCAGGCTACTGCCGGCGGAAGGCTCTATCTCTTCTGTGCCGTTGAGTGCACCGGGAATACGTGCCCGGAGATCGAACCCTGCAGGCTTGATACCGGGGGGACACCACTTGATCCCGAAGCAAGGTATCTCTTCACCGGTGATTCCGGGGGCATCGAGATCGCCACCTTCGGCTACAATGTATCGGACCAGGACGCGATTGAAAGAATCCTGGACGCGGGGATTCCGGATACGTGCGACGGGTGCGGTCGGGCCACAACCGCGGCACTCGTTGTAGAGGAGGATCCGGACGGCCCCCCAATCTCGGTCGTCATCGGGGAGACTGCCGATATACCCGGCACCAGGGACGGATCTCTCTGGCCCGGGAGAGAGACCGTGGCCGAGTTCAGGCCCGGCAGGGATCTATCTGGTGCAAACCGTGCCCTGCTCTACATCGTCTCCACGTCTCCCGATGATACCGGGGGGGCGATGTACCGGGTGACAGCACGTGACCGCGTCTTTACCGGGGAGTTCGACCAGAGCGGTGACGGCATCGGAACGGCGGTCCTCGACGTCACCCCTGCCCTGTCAGGCGAGACGCTGACGGTGGGGGTAGGAGGAGAAGGAACGTCAGGGGCGGAAATTCCCCTCGAAAACAGGGTTGTGGCCCTTGTCGTGGAATGGAAGGAGGAGATGCCGGTGCCCGCCACACGGCCGACACCTGAAGCCTCCATGACTGAGTCGGCTATCGTGCGGGTGCCGTCAAAGAGCCTGCCTGATACACCCGTGCCGACCCTGATCCCGGAGACGATCACCGGCGATCCCGGGTGGGCGGAGAGCATCTCGCGGACCATCGGCGATCTCTTCTGGTACATACTCGTACTCTTCGACCCGGCCCTCGGGGAGAGATCCGACTATTTCCCGGAAGGGGATCCTTCAGCATCCGCGGACACAGCCGGCGGGACTCCGCAGGAGGTCACGATCACGGTCATCTCCGACCCGCAGGGTGCTGATGTGTCCGTCGACGGGCAATCCCTTGCGACGACTCCCTGCCGCCTCGGCATGCAGGCCGGTGAAACCTATGATCTCCTCCTTGTACTGGAGGGCTACGAGCCGTACCGGCTTGATATGACCCCTGAAGCGGACCGGTTCCTGAATGTCACCCTCTCACGTTCGCCTGACGGGACAGCGACCGGGATCGAATCCCGTGAGGCCAGCGACGAAGACAGGAGACGGTACGGGGGCGTCTATGTCACTTCCTATCCCGGTGACCTCGAACTGAGGGTCGATGGAAAGGACCTCGGTCAAAAGACACCCGCCGTGGTGTACGGATTGAAAGAAGGTTTCCATTCCGTGGAAGTCAGGAGGTATCGGGAAGGAGTCTCGGTCCCGGAATCCTTTACGAGCCGGGCCTGGGTATACAGGGGGGCGATCTCCCTCGCAAGTTTCGACCTTGCAGGAATCGATCACTCCCGGCGGATCCGCGTGGTATCTGAAGATGAAGAGAATATCCAGTTCACGGTCGACGGGAGGTACCCTGTCATGAGCACGCCGGCCGAGATCGATACGAGAGGGATCGGTCTCTTCGTCACCAGCGTGGAGGATGAATCCTATGTATCGTATTCCATACCCGATGGCCTGCAGTCAGGCAAAACGTTCGGGATAGGGGACTACGAGGGGATACTGCATACACTGGACGTGACCTCGGACCCGGCGGGAGCCGAGATATTCCTCGACGGCATCAGGACAGGACTTCACACTCCTTCCAGGCTCTCCGGGCTCTCTCACGGATACCACCGGCTCATGGCCACGCTGCCCGGCCATCTCCCCCGGGAAAAGGTGATCTCTGTCCCGCATGACGACGACCTGCACGTGAGCGCGACACAAAAATTCATCCTGGAGACATATCCCCACGGGGGTCTCGTGGTCGAGAGCGACCCTGCGGGAGCACGGATATACATCGACGGGATCTCTACCGGTGAGCAGACCCCCTGCACCTTCGATGGCCTGACGCTCGGCATCCACGAGCTGAAGCTGGTGATCGGTGCGGAGAGCCGGAGCGTCGATGCCATCGTCGAGCCGGACAGGCCGAGGAGGTATTTCATCGATCTTGTCTGAAGCAGGGTGGAAAACGTGCTCATGAGAACCGGTATGCGAAGGTGGAAAAAAACCCCCAAAAAATCGGATCTCATGCCCGGTTGCAGAAATAATGGCCTGATTCATGGGCAGGGATCGGGCCGATTCTGGAGAACATTTATCTTCTCCCCTATGTAATTTAGAGTATTTAACTCATGTAATGTAATTCCAAGGTGGTAATATGTCAAAAAGATCTCTTGTAAACGTATTGAAAATTATCCTTCTATCAACCATCCTGCTTGTTGGTAGTGTGCATGCAGCGACAACGGAAGTGGATGTCGTACGCTACGCGAGCGACGGAGTGACCATTCTCGACGAGACGACTGTCAATTATACCTGGATGGAAGCGAACCTGCCGGTCCTTGGCGACGGGACTACGCATTACTACCACCAGGGCCCGGTCTTCGTCGACGATGCGAACGAGACCCTGGAGCAGGAGCTGCGCTGGAACCCTGAAGAAGACACCAATGTCCAGGAAAAAGACCAGGGAGCCGTCAAAGGTACGAACTTAAAAGACCTCTGCGACCTCGTGGGCGGGATGTCTCCAGGGGAAGAGGTGAAGGTTATCTCCTCTGACGGATTTACGAAGTGGTTTGCCTACGAGAACGTATATGATTACTCCTCCCGGGAAGGGCCGATAGGCCTCACCTGGTACAGGGACGGGGATTACCCTGATACGGGGTACTCTGACGGGATGAAACTTGTCTGGTTTGCCGACACCTCAGTAAACCCGTGGGGCTACAATGTGTTCGGGAATTATGACTGGCATTTAGCTGCGGATGAAGCGTACTGGTATTACTTCCAGCAGGGAGCCGAGAGATACCCAACCACCACCGGGCTCTCATCAAAGTATGTGAACCGGATCTACATCTACAGCGATGAAGATCCGCCATCCATCGATGAGCTCTTCAACGGCACCGTCACCCTCACCGAGGGCGAGACCTTCACCGTCACCGCGTATAACTCTGACACCGAGTACACCGTGAACCTGACGACGCCTCTCGGGGCACTCGATGCGGCTGGGATGATTGCCGGGTTCACCTATGACGTGACCGACAAGAACTACGCCTCGTCGGGAGCCCTGCTGCTGGACAACATCGGGACATATCTCTACCAGAAGACACCCAGGAAGGCCTGGTATGCCTACGTCAATGACGATTATAAGGACGGCTATAACAACCCTGCAGGCGCACTGAACCTGATAGAACTCAATGACGGCGACACCGTCGAATTCTACTACGTTGAAGGGGACGTCGCCGATCCAACCGACTATGCCGCAGTCACAGCAGCAGCCAGCGCCGCGGTGAAGATCACCGCAGATATCCAGCCTGCAGGACCGGTTGTGGACACGCTCTTTGACGGCACTGTCACCCTGACGCCCGGTGAGACCTTCACCGTCACCGCGTATAACTCTGACACCGAATACACCGTGGATTACACCACGCCGCTTGGTGCACTCGAGACGGCGGCTGCCACTGCCGGGTTCACCTACGATGTGACCGACAAGAACTTCGCCTCGTCGGGAGCACTGCTCCTGGACAACATCGGGACGTACCTCTACCAGAAAACGCCCAGAAAAGCCTGGTATTCCTATGTCAATGACGATTATAAGGACGGCTATAACAACCCTGCAGGCGCCCTGAACCTGATAGAACTGAATGACGGCGACACCGTCGAATTCTACTACGTTGAAGGGGACGTCGCCGATCCAACCGACATAACCGCTGTAAAAGCGGCAGCCAGCGCCGCGGTGAAGACGGTTGCCGACATCTCCGGCTCATCTCCAACCGGGGACTGGACGCTCTCACTCTCTGGTGCACGTTCCCAGACGGTGACGAAGACCTACTTCGAAGAGGGCCTTGCCTGCCCGTCCTCAGGCCACATGGTGAGCTATATAGATAGCGAGAGCGGCGAGTGGAGCGGTGTGCCGCTCTGGCTGCTCGTCGCTATGGTTGACGACGACCCTGATTCCGGGCCCGACCATTTCAACTTCAACGACGACCTTGCAGCCCAGGGCTACTCGGTCAAGGTGACCGCAGGGGACGGGTACGAGATCAACTTCGAGAGTGCCGATATCGCCCGCAACAACGACTACATCGTGGCAAACACCCTGGACGGCGAGCCTCTGCCCCTGGAAAAGCCGAACAGCACAAAGTTGTGTTTCCCGCTCCAGATGATCGGTCCTGCCGTATCCTCCGGGCAGCTGGTAGGCAACATCACCTCGATCGAGCTCGTCGGACTTCCTGAGCCCCCGGCAGGATGGACGCTCACGATGGAAGGTGCGGTGGTGGACACCATCACCCAGGCTGAATTCGAGGACGCCATCGCCTGCACCCACCAGGCGACATACGACGACGGTATCGATGTCTGGGGTGGTGTCCCGCTCTGGGAACTTGTCGGAGCGGTCGACGACATCGAGACCACGGCCCACTGGACCTTCGACGATGACCTTGCCGCTGCGGGCTACACCATCAGGGTGAGTGCAGGTGACGGGTACAGCCGGACCTTTGCAAGCGCTGATGTCGCGAGGAGCGGCAATTACATCGTGGCGAACACGAAGAACGGTGAACCCCTCACCGATACCATCGCTCCGCTCCGGCTCGTCGGTGCCAATGTCACGGGCGGGGCCCGCGTGGGCAACATCGAGACCATCAGCCTCGAAGGCCTGCCGTCCTACCCTGACGGGGACTGGAGCCTCCAGCTCGACGGGGCAATCAGCGACACCATCCCGCAGCCTGAGTTCGAGGACTGGGCTGCCTGCCATCACGCGACATATGACGACGGTGCCGGGAACGTGTACGAGGGCGTTCCCCTGTGGCGGCTGATGGGCTGGGTCGACGACAGGATCCCACACGGACCGAACGGCTTCAACAACGCTCTCGCCACTGCCGGCTATACCGTGATCGTGACGGCAGGGGACGGGTACAGCAAGGAACTCACAAGCCAGCAAATCGGGACAACTGACGGGTTCATCGTCGCGAACGTGTTGAACGGGCAGCCGCTCCCCACCGACGGATCACACCCGCCGTACCCGCTCAGGCTCGTCGGTGCTGGCCTGCCATCCGCAAGTTATAGCGTCGGGAATATCGCCAGTATCGAACTGACCGACTTCCAGGAGCCGACCGAGATCCCGACGGTCACCATCATCAAGTACGCAAGCGACGGGACCACCGTCATCGACCAGACAACGGTCGATCATGTCTGGATGGAAGCCAACCTCCCCGTCGTCGGCGACGGTGAGACGCATTATATGTACCAGGGAGTCACCCTCGACCCAGACGACATCTGGGACCCCACCGAGACCAAGGGGATGAACCCGCCCAAGATCGATAATGCCATCAAGGCAACGAAGGTGCGGGACCTCTGCGAACTCGTCGGAGGCATGGAGCCGGGCACCGAGATCACGTTCGTTGCCACCGACGGCTACGAGACAACCCTGCCGTACGACGCCATCTATCCAAACCCATACATCTACTCTCATATCGGCGAATCGGTGATCGCCTGGTATGCCGACGGGAATTATGTCCCCCAGTATGGCGACGGCCCGCGTCTCTTCTTCGCACCTGAGGACCTTGTCGTCGGGCAGTGGGATATGCATGAAGCCCTGCCCGAGCAGTACTGGCATTATTACTGGGACGGAGGGGTCCAGTACCCGTCTGTCGCAGGACTCTCTGCAAAATACATCTCGACTATCAGGATCTACTCCGCACCTGTCACTGATTGGGCGCTCGTGCTCGACGGGACGGCTCTTGGAGGTCTGAACCAGACCATCTCACGGAACTACTTCGAGTCTGCCCTCGCATGCCAGTTCGGTGCCGAGCATGCGGCTGAGTACACCGACACAGCAGCCAGAACCTGGTCCGGAATGCCGCTCTGGTTCCTCTGCGGATTCGTCGATGACGCCGATCAGCACTCCGACAACGCCTACAACGAAACCCTTGCGCTGGCAGGATACGATATCGTAATCACAGCCGGTGACGGGTACAGCGCAACCGTCGATTCCAGGGATACCGTGAGGAACAACAACTACATCGTCGCCAACACCCTAAACGGCACACTATTTGCCGATACCGACAGCAACTGGCCGCTCCGGTTTGCAGGCACGAATGTATCAGGCGGTCTGACCGTGAAGGGTATCGCGAAGATCGAACTTATCCCCCGCGGGGAACCTGACTTTGTCGTCACTTTGGAGAACGGGTGGAACACGATCTCGACCCCTGTCGTGCTCGAACCCGGGCACAACACGCTCAATGATATATTCGATCCCGACTCGCAGGAGAATATCCTGGTTGTCCTGGGCTGGAACGGGCAGCAATGGTTCATACCGGATGCTCAATATGTGCTCTCACCCCTTGACGCGTTCTTTGTAAAGGTGGACGGATCTGCCATGGCCCGCTTCATTCCCTCTGAAACGGTCTCCTCGCTTCCTGCCAGGTATCTCGATGGAGGAATCAGCCTCGTAGGCCCTGCACCTGCCTACAGCGAGGGGATATTCCCGGCGACACCGGTGGACGAGGCATTGATAAGCATCGAGTATGCCCCCGGAGGCCTGATCGGCTACACCATCGTGGTCAGTCCTGCCTATAACCAGCCGGGATGGAGTTATCCACGCGGAGGAACGGTGCACGATCTCCTCCCGTACAAGGGATACTGGGTGGTGATGGAGAACCCCGACACGCTGTACGGGTTTTCCACGACACCGATAGTATGACACACTCCTCCCTTTTTCCGGGAAATCTAAAGGGACAGGATTCCTCTTTTTTCGATAAATACATGAAATATTTCACCAGGTTCTGCATTGCGACCGTTCTCGCACTTCTCATCGTTCCGGCGCACGCCCCGGCAGACGTATCAGGGATCGCCTGGGGTCCGTATATCACCGGAACGACAACGGATGCCGCAACCATACACTGGAAGACTGACATCGGGACTACCGGTTCAGTGGAATATGCCACAGATGTCGAATCATTCTCCGACGGCTCTATCGAAACAGCTCCATACACAGGGAACGATACTGCAATTCACCATCTCCGCCTGGAGGGCCTGGAACCGGACACGCGGTACTACTACCGCGTGCGCACCGGAGATCAGACATCCCAAATATTCCAGTTCGACACGTTCCCCCCAAAAAACGACCCTGTGACCTTCATCGTGTACGGGGATACCCAGGAACCGCAGGACGGGCAGACACAGCTTGAGCGCCACAAACCGGTGGCGGATGCGATTGCACGGGAAGAGGATCCATTGTTTGTCCTCCATACCGGGGACCTGGTAAACGATCCCGCCGATATGCAGGAATGGGACCGGTTCTTCCTGTCCGCCGGGGACGTGATCTCGAACTCGACATTCTACCCCGTCGCCGGGAACCACGAATACCTGCCTGAGAAAGACTCACCGTATTACCGCTACTACCTCGACATCTTCCAGGCAGAGAGAAACTACTCGTTCGACTGCGGGAGTGTCCACGTGACCGTCCTCGACAGCAACCCGGGTGCGGATTTCTATTCGCAGGAAGACTGGCTGGAAAGAAACCTGTCGCGGCAGCATCCCTGGAGTTTCGTCGCATTCCACCACCCGGTATACACGTCGAGCGACAAGAATTTCGGGGGGTGGAGAGACCTCCGCGATCTTTGGGCTCCCCATTTCGGGGATGCATCGGTAGATGCAGTCTTTTCCGGGCACGTCCATGCGTATGAGCGATGCGAGGCCGACGGGATACCCTATATCACCGCCGGAACGGGTGGAGGAGGATCGTATCCCCTCAGGAAGCCAGGAATACCGGAAAGCCGGGTCCAGATCGAGGATACGCTGGGCTACGTCAGGGTGCAGGTCGAACCCGAACCAGGCACATGCATCATCGACTATGTCCAGGTCGGCAGGATAGTGGATGGAGAGGTAGTCATATGCGAGCATCCCCGGGTCATGGACCGGCTGGTGATACGGAAGAACACCGAAGGATTTCCGGATTTGAGATCTGGTTGGGAGGCACTCTTCCGGATCAGAGACCGGGGGGCATTCCCGGGTTATTATACGACTATTTCAGATGTAGCAGGATATTTCTGGGAACGAGGGCGATGATAACCTTTTATTGCCATATCTCCAAAGATTCTGTATAGAGAACCCGTTCAGCCACCAAGATACCGTCAAGAGGTGAATAATGAAACGATCATCAATCATCCTTTGCCTGGCACTGCTCTTCGCACTGTCATTCATTCCCGGCGTGTCCGGAGAATCCATCTCGCTATCGCCACGGACATCGGAAGGAACCGCCGGCGAGGAGACGGACTTTACCATCATCATCGACAGGGTCCCGGGAGGCCTTTCGGGATACAACATCACCGTGACCGTCGAGGATCCCAGTGTTGCAGAGATAGTGGACGCGTCCTATCCCGACTGGGTCTCTTTCTCGTCAATCTATCCGTCCCTCCCGGCAGGATACGTGAATATGATGGCGGCAGATCTCACAAAGGTCATACGTCCCGGTGAAACGAATGTTGAACTCGCATACCTGACCATACGCGGATTGAGCCAGGGCGCTTCCGCGATAACACTGAAAGTCACCAAAATAGACACACAATCAGGAGATCCAATTAAACCCTCCCTTTCGGGCGCCACCATGACCGTGACCTCCGGCAGCGTTCCGAGCGGCGGCGGTTCGGGCGGAGGAGGTGGCGGAGGAAGCGGCACCTTCTATTCCAGCATAACCATCCCATCGACGACGAATCCGCCCGCCACTCCTGCTTCGGCTGTGACGGCCGATACGCCTGCCGCAACTCCCGAAACGTTCATCCCGACAGAAGGAGTGACTGCACCCGAAGACGGTGAATTGACCGCTGGTCTCACACCGGTGACCATGTCGGAGAGCAGCACAGGAGAAGAGGGTTTTCCATGGTTAGTGATCGCAGGGGCTCTTGTGGCTGTCGTGGTGGTTGTTCTTGCAGCAGTCGGCTACAATAAGTCCAGGGAACAGGACTGATCCTTTTTTTTAAAAAAGGCAAAATCGGCTGACGTATGAGACAGGAGATGATTAGTACCTCTCCTTGACTCACCCACGGGCGATATGCGGTGGAAAGGGTAGACTGGGGTGATGTGGAGTTATTCGCAATTATGCAGACACGGGGTTGCACACCCCTGACCTCCGCAGGCGATATCCTGTGGGCAGGGGAGACCGGGGTGATGTGGAGCTATTCGCAATTGTTTAGACAGGGGGCTGCCGCCCCCTGAACCCCCGCAGACGATATCAGGTGGGCAGGGTAGATCTTCGCTCCCCCGATACAGGCCTATCGCCATTTTGGGGACGCCGCAGCGGCGGGGGGAACGACAGTGAACCCCCAGGAGCGTCTGAGACAGGAGGGGGTTACCACCCCCTCCTTGAACCACCCCCGCATGCGATATCCGGTGGGCAGGGTTTACCGTGTACTGCGCCGTTAATCACGGCCCCCCCGACGATACAGTCCCTATCAGTATCCTTTTGACCGGATTGATCATCGCTCCTCCAATATAGTCCCTATCGACAGTTTGGGGACGCCGCAGCGATAGGACGCAGTCCGGGTCCCCGGAGGGGAGGGGGTGAACGACAGTGAACCCCCAGGAGCGTCTGAGACTGGAGAGGGTTATCACCCATTCGAACCACCCCTGCAGACGATATCCGGTGGGCAGGGTGGATTGGGTACGATGAAAAAATTGCTATTATGCTGACGGGGGGTTGCACCCCCCGACCCCCCGGTGACGATATCAGGTGGGCAGGGTAGACTGGGATTTGTGAAGGACTCGAAAACCTCATGCTGACGGGAGTTTGCACCCCCACGACCCCCCCGCAGACGATATCAGGTGGGCAGAGTTGATCGGGGTAGTGTGGGTTGATCTTTGCTCCCCCATTACAGTCCCTATCGCCTTGTTGGGGTTCGCCACAGTGGCGGGGGTGAGCGATAACCCCCAGGAGCGTCTGAGACAGGAGGGGGTAACCACCCCTCGAACCACCCCTGCAGACGATATCAGGTGGGCAGGGTTGATAGGGGTAGTGTGTGTTGATCTTTGCTCCTCCGATACAGTCCCTATCGGTATCCTCTGGACCGGGTTTATCTTCGCTCCCCCGATACAGGCCTATCGCCATTTTGGGGACGCCGCAGCGGCGGGGGGAACGACAGTGAACCCCCAGGAGCGTCTGAGACAGGAGGGGGTTACCACCCCCTCCTTGAACCACCCCCGCATGCGATATCCGGTGGGCAGAGTTGATCGGGGTAGTGTGTGTTGATCTTTGCTCCCCCATTACAGTCCCTATCGCCCTGTTGGGGTTCGCCTCAACGGCGGGGGTGAACGACAGTAAACCCCCAGGAGCGTCTGAGACAGGAGGGGGTAACCACCCCTCGAACCACCCCCGCATGCGATATGCGGTGGAGAGGGTAGACCCGGGACTGGTGGACCTATCGGAAATTGTGAAGACGGGGGGTTGCACCCCCACGACCCCCCCGCAGACGATATCAGGTGGGCAGGGTAGACTGGGTACGATGAAAAAATTGCTATTATGCAGAAGGGGGGTTGCACCCCCACGACCCCCCCGCAGACGATATCAGGTGGGCAGGGTTGACCTGGGATTTGGGAAGATCTACTTATCCTCCAATATAGTCCCTATCGGTATCCTCTGGACCGGGTTTACCTTCGCTCCCCCATTACAGTCCCTATCGCCCTGTTGGGGTTCGCCTCAACGGCAGGGGCAAGCGAAGCGCAGCCCCTGGGAGTGTCTAAACAAACATGCTTACGGGGGTTTGCATCCCCCTGAACCCCCGCGGGCGATATCATGTGAACAGGGAAGACTGGGGATTTGTTGTAAAGTACGGGACAGTCCCTATCGCCATTTTGGGGTTCGCCGCAGCGGCAGGGGCAGACCTATGAGGAATGTGGGCAGGGTTGATCGAAATTGAAGTGAACGAAAAAAAAGAGCGAGATTGATCTTCTCACTTGAAGATATCGAAGATCTGGTCGCTCCCGGTAGCGGAGAGCCTGGAACGCTCTTCCTTCTCCTCGACGAGGGCAAGAAGTGGCAGTTCCATGCTCACACCGGGTACGTGTCCGAACATCTTCTCGAGCTCGGTCTGCTGTGCGTGCATGAAGAGTGCGTTGGGGATATCCATTGCACAGAGTTCCTGGCACTGGCCACAGTTGATGCACGAGTCCGCGATATGGGCGAACCTGATGAGGTGGAACATGAAGTTCGGCGGGACCTCTCCAGGCTTCACCAGGTACGGCTTCTTGGTGCTGCACTCGACACAGTAACAGATCGGGCAGTTCTCGATGCACTGGTAGCACTTGATGCAGCGGGAGGTCTCCTTGACGATCTTCTCAAGGCGTGCCCTTCCTTCACCCAGTTCACCAAAGTCCCTGGCACGCCACTTGTCGCCGAGCTTGAGCATGGCGCCCTCGACCTTCTTCCGGATCTCGATACCCTTGGGGTTGGCGGCCTCCGTCTTGACGACACCGGCCTTGGTCGCCGCGTCGAGGAGGTTTGCCCCCTTATCGCTGCAGACCTCGACGAACGTGGCCTTCCCGGCCTTGTCGCCGATGACGCCCCAGTTTCCACAGGCGAGATCTGCCTGTCGCGGGATCTTCAGCTTGCACCGGCGGCAGTTGCTCCTCCGGCCGTATCCCTCGTCTTCGAGTTCGTCGATGGAGATGCCCTTGTGTCCGCCCTCGTACTCGATGATGAACTGGCCCTTGTCGATCTCTTCCTTGGTCACCACATCAGGATCGACCTCGAACTTCGCCGCAATCATCTTCCTGGCAGTGACCGGGCTGACCGTTCCACCGCAGTTCACGCCGATCATGATGATGTTGTCCAGGTTGACCTGCTGGCGCTTGGCCAGTTCGTAGAGGCCCATCATGTCGCATCCCTTGACAGGCATCGCGATCTTCATGTTGTTCGCGCCGTTGAGATACTTCTTGACCAGCTTGGAGAGGAGCAGCGTTCCGCAATGGAGTGATCCTGCGGTCTGATCGAGTTCCTTTGGATCCGTGATCAGGGTCGGCACGGCATCGTAGATGTCCTGCCCCCGCTTGACGGCAAAGACTGCATCGACCATCTTCTTCTCGAGCGCGAACTTGAGAAGGCTGGTCACCGCACCGCCACACTCGGCCTTTGCAGCAATATCTGCATCACTGGTCCATGCATAGAGCATATCGCCTTTCTTTACCATTTCAATCAGGCCTCCTTGATCTTTTCAACCTTTACAGCACAGGCCTTGTACTCCGGGATCTTCGCTATGGGGTCCAGTGCATTGTTGGTGAGGGTGTTTGCCGCACACTCGGCGAAGTGGAACGGCATGAACATGACGCCCTTCATGATATTCTTGGTCACCCGTGCCAAAACATTGACCTCGCCACGGCGGGTCATTGCCCGGACCATCTCCTTGTCCTTGACGCCGAGCTCTTTTGCATCCTCCGGGTTGATCTCGATCCACCCGGTCGGCTCTTCTGCTTCGAGGCTTTCGGACCTGCGGGTCATGGTGCCGGTGTGCCAGTGCCAGAGACAGCGTCCTGTGGTCAGGACATACGGGTACTCTGCATCCGGCACCTCTGCTGGCGGCTTGTACGGGACGGCAAACATGACACCCATGCCGTCTGGATGGGCGAACTTCTCGCGGTGCAGGATCGGAGTCCCGGGGTGATCCACGGCCGGGCAGGGCCAGTGGAGGGCCTCGGGCCTGTTCAGCCGCTCGTAGTTCATGCCGGCGTAGGAGGGTGTCAGGCTGGCCATCTCTTTGAAGATATCCTCGGCGCTGTTCCATGCGAACTGCTTCCCATATCCCATCTTTGCCGCGATCTCCTTGATGATCACCCAGTCGAGCTTCGCCTCTCCGGGCGGGTCCTGTGCCTTTCTCCACATCTGGACACGACGCTCGGTGCTGGTCTGTGTACCGTCCTTCTCCGCGTAGCAGGTGGCCGGAAGCACGACATCGGCAAGTGCGCCGGTCTCGTTCATGAAGATATCCTGGACGACCAGGAATTCGAGCGTCTTTAATCCCTTCTCGACATGGTGGAGGTCCGGGTCAGAGATCATCGGGTTCTCGCCCATGATGTACATGCACTTGAGTTCACCTGGCGTGTCGGCAAGAACGTTGATCATGGTGGTGACTTCATACCCGTTCTGGGGTGCACAGATGCCGTCGGGGAATCCCCACGCATCAGAGAACTTCTTGTGTGCCGCCTCGTCGATGACCTTCTGGTATCCGGTGAACACGACCGGGAGAGCGCCCATGTCGCAGGCTCCCTGCACGTTGTTCTGGCCACGGAGAGCGTTCACGCCGGTACCCGGCCTGCCCAGGTTGCCGGTGAGCATCTGGATGTTTGCCACCGACCGGACATTGTCGACACCGGTCGTGTGCTGGGTTATCCCCATCGAGTAGAGGATACACGCACTCTCGGCTTTCCCGAACCACTCTGCAGCGGTCTTGAGCTGGTCGACAGGAATGCCGGAGATCTTCGAGACATTGTCAAGGGAGTATGCGGGCTTCATGACCTCTTCCTTGAGCTTGTCGTAGTCCTTTACACGCTTCGAGATGAAATCCTTGTCCTCCCAGCCGTTCTTTATGATCTCCTGCATCATGCCGTTCAAGATGGCGACGTCCGACCCTGAGCGGAACTGCATGTAGAGATCGGCCTGCTTACCGGTGGGGGTGAAACGCGGGTCGGCATAGATCAGCTTGGCGCCTTTTGCCTTTGCCTGCATCACTCTCCGCCCGATAAGGGGGTGCTGCTCGAACGTGTTGCTCCCGAGGATGAAGACGCATTTGGACTCGGCGATGTCACCAATCGAGTTGGTCATCGCTCCCGAGCCAAAGGTCGATGCGAGTCCTGCGACGGTCGATGCGTGGCAGAGCCTGGCACAGTGGTCGATGTGACGGGTCTTGAAGACGCCGCGGGCGAACTTCATCATCGCATAGTTCTCCTCGTTGGAGACACGGGCGGACGAGAGACAGGCACACTCGTCGGGCTTGTACTGCTTGAACTTCTTCGCGATCAGGTCATATGCTTCATCCCAGGTCGCCTCGACGAACTTGCCGTCCTTCTTGATAAGGGGCTTGGTCAGGCGATCGGGATGGTTCACAAACTCGTGGGCATAGGTACCCTTGGGGCATACCTTGCCTTCATTGACGGGAGATCGCTGGTATGGTGAGACACCAGAAACCTTCCCGTCTTTTACCACGAGGTTAAATGAACAACCCGTCCCGCAATAGGGACAGGTCGTCTGAACGTACTTTACATCCATGTTCTGTTACCTCTAACACAGAGATCTCACATTTTTTTCCTATATATTGGTAGCCATTTTTCACACCAAAATGATGAATTCTGGTGGGGTGAGTCCCGGGATGATGAGAGGGAGCATATCAGGCGTTTTTCGGGAGCAATTGATAATTGGGGTTAATTAAACCAGGTTATCGACTCTCTCCATCTCTATTGAATATCGAGATGAAATCTTTCTTTACGGCTAATTCAAATAGATTGAGACAGTTCAAGCAAAAATTTTCGTTATTTTGTATTCCTGCGCGCCTCTGGCGCTGGAAAAAAAGAAAAAAAATCTGTGTGTGTATCCCGGGCATCATCCCGGGAAGAGGGCACAAAGACCCGATATTTTCAGTTTGTATATCGTGATTTCCCGAGTTTTGGTTCGAACGTATTGTCGGCTTCGGCCCTGATCGCATGTGAGAAGAGCGCCAGCGGGATATCCATCGGGCACAGCTCTTCGCACTGACCGCAGTTAATACAGGAGTCCGATATATGCGCAAATCTCCTCATGTGGAACATGGGTTTCGGTGGGACTTCGCCGTCTTTTACCATCAGGGACTTCGCGGGCAGACCATCTTCATTCGGGAAACAGACCGGGCAGTTCTCGATACACGAGTAGCACTTGATACAACGGGAAGTCTCCTTGTTTATCGTGTCCCAGAGGACCGGCGAGAGATCCGCAAAATCTCTCCTGCGCCACTTGTCGCCGAGCTTGAACATGGCACCCTCGACCTTCTTCCGGATCTCGATACCCTTCGGGTTCGCGGCCTCGGTCTTGATGACACCTGCCTTGGTCGCCTCGTCAAGGAGTTTCGCACCTTTATCGCTGCAGACCTCGACGAACGTGGCCTTCCCGGCTTTTTCGCCGATGACGCCCCAGTTTCCGCAGGCGAGATCGGCCTGCCGCGGGACTTTTACCTTGCACCGGCGGCAGTTGCTCCTCCGGCCGTATCCCTCGTCTTCGAGTTCGTCGATGGAGATACCCTTGTGGCCACCCGCGTACTCGATGATGAACTGGCCCTTGTCGATCTCCTCCTTGGTCACCGTGTCGGGGTCGACACCGAACTTATCGGCAATCATCTCCCGTGCAGTGATTGGACTGACCGTTCCACCGCAGTTCACGCCGATCATGAGGATGTTGTCCAGGTTGATCTTGTCTCGTTTCGCAAGTTCGAGGATCCCCATCATATCGCAGCCCTTGACAGGCATGGCGATCTTCATGTTGCTGGCGCCTCCGAGATATTTCTTGATCAGCTTTGAGAGGAGCAGCGTTCCGCAATGGAGAGACCCTGCCGTCTGGTTGAGTTCTTTTGGATCCGTGATCAGGGTCGGCACGGCATCGTAGATGTCCTGCCCCCGCTTGACGGCAAAGACTGCATCGACCATCTTCTTCTCGAGCGCGAACTTGAGAAGACCGGTCACCGCACCGCCGCACTCGGCTTTTGCAGCAAGGTCCGCATCACTGGTCCATGCATAGAGCATATCGCCTTTCTTTACCATTTCAATCAGGCCTCCTTGATCTTTTCAACCTTCACAGCACAGGCCTTGTACTCCGGGATCTTCGCTATGGGGTCCAGCGCATTGTTGGTGAGGATGTTTGCGGCGCATTCCTTGAAGTGGAACGGCATGAACATGACGCCCTTCATGATGTCAGGCGTCACCCGTGCCGGGACATTGACCTCGCCACGGCGGGTCATCGCCCGGACCATCTCCTTGTCCTTGATGCCGAGGCCCTTTGCATCCTCCGGGTTGATCTCGATCCAGCCGGTCGGGACCTCGTTTTCAAGGTGCTCGGACCTGCGGGTCATGGTGCCGGTGTGCCAGTGCCAGAGACAGCGCCCTGTGGTCAGGATATACGGGTACTGTGCGTCCGGCACCTCTGCGGGCGGCTTGTACGGGACGGCAAACATGACACCCATGCCGTCGGGGTGAGCGAACTTCTCGCGGTGGAGGATCGGGGTCCCCGCGTGGTCGGTTGCAGGGCAGGGCCAGTGGAGGGCCTCGGGCCTGTTCAGCCGCTCGTAGTTCATGCCGGCATAGGAGGGTGTCAGGCTGGCCATCTCTTTGAAGATATCCTCGGCGCTGTTCCATGCGAACTGCTTCCCATATCCCATCTTTGCCGCGATCTCCTTGATGATGACCCAGTCGAGCTTCGCCTGTCCGGGCGGGTCCTGTGCCTTCCTCCACATCTGGACACGGCGCTCGGTGCTGGTCTGTGTACCGTCCTTCTCCGCGTAGCAGGTGGCCGGAAGCACGACATCGGCAAGTTCGGCGGTCTCTGTCATGAAGATATCCTGGACGACCATGAACTCGAGCGTCTTTAATCCCTTCTCGACATGGTGGATATCGGGATCGGAGATCATCGGGTTCTCGCCCATGATGAACATGCACTTAAGTTCGCCTGGCGTGTCGGCAAGAACGTTGATCATGGTGGTGACTTCATACCCGTTCTGGGGTGCACAGATTCCGTCGGGGAATCCCCATGCATCGGAGAACTTCTTGTGTGCCGCCTCGTCGATGACCTTCTGGTAGCCGGTGAAGACCACCGGGAGTGCGCCCATGTCGCAGGCTCCCTGCACGTTGTTCTGGCCACGGAGAGCGTTCACGCCGGTACCCGGCCTGCCCAGGTTGCCGGTGAGCATCTGGATGTTTGCCACCGACCGGACATTGTCGACACCGGTCGTGTGCTGGGTTATCCCCATCGAGTAGAGGATACACGCACTCTCGGCTTTCCCGAACCACTCTGCAGCGGTCTTGAGCTGGTCGACAGGAATGCCGGAGATCTTCGAGACATTGTCAAGGGAGTATGCGGGCTTCATGACCTCTTCCTTGAGCTTGTCGTAGTCCTTTACACGCTTCGAGATGAAATCCTTGTCCTCCCAGCCGTTCTTTATGATCTCCTGCATCATGCCGTTCAAGATGGCGACGTCCGACCCTGAGCGGAACTGCATGTAGAGATCGGCCTGCTTACCGGTGGGGGTGAAACGCGGGTCGGCATAGATCAGCTTGGCGCCTTTTGCCTTTGCCTGCATCACTCTCCGCCCGATAAGGGGGTGCTGCTCGAACGTGTTGCTCCCGAGGATGAAGACGCATTTGGACTCGGCGATGTCACCAATCGAGTTGGTCATCGCTCCCGAGCCAAAGGTCGATGCGAGTCCTGCGACGGTCGATGCGTGGCAGAGCCTGGCACAGTGGTCGATGTGACGGGTCTTGAAGACGCCGCGGGCGAACTTCATCATCGCATAGTTCTCCTCGTTGGAGACACGGGCGGACGAGAGACAGGCACACTCGTCGGGCTTGTACTGCTTGAACTTCTTCGCGATCAGGTCATATGCTTCATCCCATGTCGCCTCGACGAACTTGCCGTCCTTCTTGATAAGGGGCTTGGTCAGGCGATCGGGATGGTTCACAAACTCGTGGGCATAGGTACCCTTGGGGCATACCTTGCCTTGGTTGACGGGGGAGCGCTGGTATGGTGAAACACCAGAAACTTTCCCGTCTTTTACCACGAGATTGAATGTACAGCCCGTCCCACAGTAGGGGCAGGTTGTTTGAACATACTTAACATCCATTCTAATACCTCGTTTACAATGGATGCTCTCTCAACACAATTTTTTAATATTTGTATTTAAAGATCAATTTGATGATGAATAGTGGGGGGTCATTGTGAAGAATGAATTTACTCGGTGACCAAGTAAAATGATCGATAATCCTAAAGAGAATGCGAAAAACGTGCCGCGCAAGATCGCACGAAAATATCTGGTCCCAAATATGCTCGTTGATATTATTCAATCTGCAATATGTGGGTTTGAAGGGAAGAAATTCGAAAACCTGGCTGCATGTCCGTTCTGCCGCGGTGAAGTGACAGGCTACGACTACAAAAAAAGGCACTTCGCACGCATTATCGGACCTGGAGGGACGAGAACGATAGAGGTGCATGTGAAACGTTTCTGCTGCCGGCAATGCGGGCGGATCTCGGCTGCGGAAGCACCATTCTATCCTGATACCCGGGTCGGAAGACCGCTCGTCGACCTTTGCATCACGCTCTCGGAGAAGATGCCGTACCACCGGACGGCACGGGTCCTCGAACAGATGGGCCTTGCAATCGACCGGGGGAGCGTGAGAAATTACGCACGCCGCGAACTCGGCCCGATCGCCTCCACCGATATCTATGGGTTCAGGGTCCCCATGTCAGTCATCACGCTCTCCCTCTATTCCCGGGGCGGATAGGGCTGTCCCGTCAAACGGACAGAAACCGATACCCGGTGATCCGGTCTCCCATCCGCACACCGGGCACCGTTTTCTCTCCCTTTTTCGATCGAGGAACGGGATGAGGGGAATAAACAGGAACAGGAAGAAGAAGGGTATCCCGTATGAGAAGAGGACCGCGCTGGCGAGAAGGGATCCTGCGAGCAGGATCAGTCCGAGGATCCAGCGTTTCGTAACGCCACCTCCCTGACGGCGAACGCAGGCAGGGCATCGGAGAACGATCCAAGTCTTTCAGAGATGTCTGTACCTCCGGTGATGGCGGCAATGAGTCGCGATCCAACGCCTGCGGTGATGATGCCGGTTGCGCCGGAACCTGCCCTCACCTCTTCTATGGTGTTTTTGAGCAGCGATCCCTGTTCTTCCCAGAATGCATGGGCAATGGCCATAGCCCCCTCGGTCCCGATCTCCGGGAGGTCTGCACACACGACCCGTGCCAGTCTCCGGTATGCGGCCTCTCTCTCCCGGCCCTTTCCGTCCGGAGGATCGGATGTGTACTCTTCGGGCGTGATGTGGCCGAGTGCGAGGTGAACGTCACCGCTGCAGGCGAAGTATTCAGGGCTCACCCGTGTCCGGACACCTCCCAGTGAGACCTGTCGGACCAGGGCCGGAACACTGGTCCGGAGAAGCCCCGTATATACCAGGTACCCCTTCTGGAGCCGTGCAAGATCGGTCAGTCCGAGCAGGGCCGAAAAATCGGTGAGCGGTATGATGTCGGTGGTCGTGCTTCCCATATCGACCAGGACCGCACAGGCCCACTCCTTTCGGAGGAGATCGGCGGATGCAAGCCAGTTGGCGGCGGCAAGGCAGGGTGCCGCCTCGTGGTGAAAGCGCCCGTCGGTTCCGTAGAAGACAGCCCCCGGAAAGGCCGCCTTCACCGCGTCGACGATGAACCTGATCCCTTCGATCTTCGAATCGAAGCAGTCCGCAAGCTCGCCCGACATCACCACCGCGGCATCTTCTTCCCCTGAGGACCGGTAGCCGGCAAGCAGGGTCTCGAGCGGTGCGTTCTCCCACATGGGGCAGTAATGGATGTGGACTCCGCCCGAGTCGACGACCTTTAGGTTGGCGCCGCCGACATCGATTCCAATCATTCGAAAAAGACCCTCCCTGAGCTGTCGTACCTTGCCCTGCAGTTGAAATGAACGGATTCAGGCGCATCCCCCTTCGACGCCCGGACAAGGATGTCCGCGATCTCTTCTCTCATGCATGCGGCGATCCCGACGATGCTCGTGGTGATGCGCGGATTGACATCCACCACGTAGGGGCGGTCTGCAAGCACGATGTCGACGCCGGTATATCCCTGGCAGCCAAGGATGTTGACCGCTTTTTTCGCGACCTCGATGATCTCATCGGACCGCTCGTGATCCACGGGGGTCGTCCCTCCCTGGTAGGAGAACCGCCCGGCCGAATCGATCGAGATCTCCTGGTGGTTCAGGGCAAGGACAAGGGGGGGCTTTCCGGAGTAATACAGGCAGGCGTCACCCACGACCCTGCTTCCCACCAGGCTCACGCTCAGATGTTCCCCCTCGATGAAGCGCTGTCCGAATTCCCCTTCCCCGGCATGCCCGCCATCCAGCCGGACACCGATCGATCCGCACCCCGTGACCGGCTTGATCACCCTCGCTCCGTGTTCGACCTCTTCGGGAACAGGTATTCCGTTGCCTGCCAGTATCCGTGCGGTCTGTCTCTTGTTCGCACAGACTGCGACGTTCATGCTCCCACAGCCCAGGTTGTGGGTCAGTCTCTCAATCACCGCAGTGAAGCCTGAAAGAAGGTGATCAGGTGCTATAACGAGACCAAAATCACATTCAGGCGCTATTCGCCGGATCTCGTCCCTGAAGTCCGCACCCTCGGGCGAGATCACCTCGTAGCCGCATCGTTCAAAACTCTGCCGGAGGACGCCGAGCATGGCTGCACCCTCGGGAGCCAGGTGCGGGTCGTGGAATACGGCATATTCAGCCAGGAGGGCTTTCATCCCTCAACTGTTGGAAGGCCCGGGACATGAGCCTGACGATCGATCGGTCATATTTTTTGCCTCCTCCGCCAAGTCCATAGTGAATGAGACCATCCATCCTGCTTACCAATGACGACGGCATCACGTCTGCAGGCCTCTGGGCTGCATACGAGGCCCTTTCCCCGGTGGCCGATGTGACCATTGTAGCCCCGGCCACACAGCAGAGCGCGGTGGGAAGATCGATATCCATATTCGAGCCGATACGGGCGAACGAAGTGGAGTTAAACGGCATCCGGGCGTATGCTGTCGGGGGGAAACCGACAGATTCGGTGATAATCGGCCTCTATTCACTCGATATCTGCCCGGACCTGGTAGTGAGCGGGATCAACATCGGGGAGAACCTCTCGTTCGAATCGATCATGACGTCGGGAACAGTCGGCGCAGCACTGGAGGCCTCGAACCAGGGAACCCAGGCCATCGCGTTCTCGCTCCAGGTCGAAGACCAGGGCGACAAGTTCGATGACCCCCGGTTTTACAAAGAGAGCTTCGAAGAGGCGAAACGGGTGGTCAGGGAGGTATGCAGTCAATTCTTCGACCGCCCCTTACCTCCTGGAGCAGATGTAATCAACGTGAATATACCCTCGGTTGTCCGCGGGGGGTACGAGGTGACCCGGCTGGCAGGCAAACTCTTTGAGACAGGCGTGGAGAGGCGTCTTGACCCACGGGGGCGGCCGTACTTCTGGATCAACGGACCCCTGATAGAGGATGCCGGGGAGGGAACCGATGTGCATGCTATCCGGAAGGGGAACATCTCGCTCACTCCGATCACCCTCGACTGCACTGCGCTTGCCGCTACCGACGAGTTGAGGCGTATTTTTGGAGGTGAAGGAGCGTGATGAAAGAAGGGAGCGGAACAACTGCGGGACGGAGAAGATCATGAGCACGACAGCAGAACAGAATGCAAAGCGGAAAGCAGGAAACTATGCAGCGGACCTCGTCGAAGATGGTATGGTGGTCGGCCTTGGGACCGGGTCGACGGTCTTTTATGCCATGGAGAGGCTGTCCGAGCGGATCTCTGACGGACTCACTGTCCAGGGTGTTCCCACCTCGTACCAGGCGGCGATGCGTGCCCGCCACCTTGGCATACCCGTCACCACCCTGGATGACTACCCGGTACTGGACATGGCAATCGATGGTGCCGACCAGGTCGATGGCGCCCTCCGCCTCATAAAGGGGAGGGGGGCGGCCCTCTTCAGGGAGAAATGCGTTGCTGCTGCGGCAGACGAGATCTTTATCGTGGTCGATCCCGGAAAAGTCACGTCCATCCTTGATGCTCCCGTTCCTGTTGAGGTGGTACCGTTTGCGCTGGCCCCTGTCAGGATGGCAATCCAGGAGATTGGCGGTGATCCCGTACTCAGGGAAGGGATCAAGAAGGACGGCCCCGTCGTCACGGATAACGGGAACTTTATCCTGGACTGCACCTTCGGGCCCATCGAGGTGCCGGAAAGGCTTGAGGCACTCCTCTCCGTGATGATCGGGATCCTTGAATGCGGGCTCTTCTGCGAGTTTACGCAAAAGACAACGGTCCTGATCGGCGAGCCAGGCGGGTGCCGGGTCGTCCGGGCTCCTTGACCGGTGACCCGGGACAATTCGCCGTCGCGGGGAGAGGGACGGCATGGATTCTGGTGACCGGGTCACATGTGTGCCCGGAATCGCACCAATACCTGACTGGTCTGGTGAGTATCTCTTTTTCAGAAGAGTGGGATTCCGGACCCGGTCCCCGGTGATGATGAGAAGGGGACGGGATTAAAGATAACAGGATTACGGGACTGTATCAGGATATGTAATCCCGGAGTTTTTGTATCATGGTCAACTGGTTGTTTGCCTCCTCGCGCTTCTCAGTCTCGATGGAGTCCATGATATCGCCGATAGGCTGGGAAAGGCGGTATATCTTGACAGGTCTTCCCTTATTCTCCGCCTTGCTCTCCCGGTTCTCCACCCATTTCTGATCAATCAGCGCCGCCATTGCGATGCTTACTTCGGGTTGACGGAGGTCGGTTCCGCGTTCGATATCCCTCGAAGTGGCTTCCGGTGTATGGGCCAGGAATACGAGGACCTTTGCAACATTTCTCTTCATTCCAACTTTGATAAGCAGATTGGCAAATTCTTCTTCGCGGGGAGTAAAATACATCACATTCTTTGATCTCATGGAACATACACCCGTATCAGAACATATATGGGTTAAAACTATATAAAAACATTATTATTAATTATTTTACATTTTTTAATATCATGCCCGGATTAAAAAACCAAAATGATATATAAAATTATCAGAGAAGGCCAAGATTCTTCAGGTCGTTGAGTATCTTCTGTACGGCCTTTTTCGCGTCCTCAGGTTCTTTTCCGCCGGTAATGATAAGTTTTCCGGATCCGAACAGGAGCACGACTACTTTGGGGCTCTCCAGGCGGTATACGAGTCCCGGAAACTGTTCGGGTTCGTATTCGATCCGATCAAGGTTGAACCCGACTGCTATCTTGTTCAGGTTTATGCCTGACCCGAGATCGGCGGAGGTGACTATGTTCTGGATCTTGTAGGTGAGCTCCTGGGGGATGTCGATATTCAGATCCCGCAGCAGGTTTCCCAGGATCTCGAGACCTTCGGAGAGGCTCTCGATACTCTTGGCCCCTGTCAGGACCACTTTTCCGGAGCCGAAGACCAAAGCCGCAATTTTTGGATTCTGCATCCGGATGACGACACCGGGAAACCTCTTCTTATTGTATTCGGCATCCTTGATCTGTGACGCAAGCGCGGGAAGATCCAGATAATCGGTCACCTTTGCGGAGGCTACGATATTTTCAATCTTGAGAGAATCCTCTGGCTTGACTTTCATATTTATAAATGCCACAGGACAGTATATAAACAGTTGGGTGGGGTTTTTCCCCACATGATCCGGGCAGGATGGCCGTGATGAAAAAAAGGGGATCAGTGCTCCCGGGATCTCGGCCACCGGGGTGATGAGGAGATTTCCTCGGGTCGCGGGATCCTGTTTCAGCCGGGTCAGGATGTTCGGGAGTGAGAGGCCGGTGAATCCCCCCATGTCCACGAATCCGGACTACTTTTTCAGGCCCAACACAGGATCGCGTGCGGTAGCGGCCGGGTCATGGTCCCGAGGCGCACAAAACCCCTGCATATCCTGGATCGTGGTATATATCGTTTCCATCTGCAGATCCCCGCCTTCTCTCCACCGGCTCTTTCCGGGATATCGGCAGTCTCCTGTGCCCTGGCGGAGGCCTGGTCGCTATCCGGAATCCAATGCGGCCTCTACATCCTCCGTGCAGCGTGTTTTGCAAGTGATATGATGGTCAGGATCGGTGGAGCACCCGGAGCAGATGGGAGGACCGAAGCATCTGCGACGTACAGCCCGCCGATCCCTGTCATAAGTGTGTTGTCCACCGAGACACCGATCCGTGCCGTCCCTCCCGGGTGGGGCCCCCGGAGTGGAGCGGTCCTGAAGGTCTTTGGATCAACACCTGCCCTCTGGAGGATCGCCCCCGCGACCGCTACCCCCCCAGCAAGAATGCGGGCATCGGCAGCGGTCACTCCCTTCTCTATCGTCTCACCCACACTGCCGGAATCCTGGTCTGCAATCTTCACCATCATGGAAAGGACGTCTCCTTCGCCCACAGTCTCCCCTCTCTCGTGCAGGAGTGCACCAAGCTGCCGTGCATAATGGGGCATGACGAGGCACCTGTCATGGGCCAGGTACGTTCCCATCGGGACATCGCGGTCAAACGCGATATCCGGGTAAACGCCGCCAATCGTCGCAAAAGTGTCGCAGAAGAGCGGAGAGGTGGGGATGCCGAGAGGCCTGAGAAGGCGGGGTGTCTCGAGCGCTCCTGCTGCGATGACCACGAGGTCGTCTGAGTATTCACGCGTTCCGCATCGCACACCCGAGACCTCTCCGTGCCGTACACAGACTGATGAGACGGCCTGCCCGGTGATTACTCGTGCCCCGTTTCCCTGTGCTTCCCTGATGTACTCTCCTGCGGTCCACCGTGCCGATACGGGACAGCCGAGACTGCATCGGCCGTCCGTGCAGCACCGGTCCGGGTCGATGAACTTGGGCATCTTCCTGACAGGGAGCCCAAGGTCCAGGGATGCATCCATCAGGCGCCGTGTCCCTTCGCCGATCAGGTCGTCGGGAAGTTCCTGTACACCAAGCTCCCGCTCCGTCTCGGCAAACTCGGACGAGAGATCGATGCCGTGTGCCCGGAGCTCCTGTTCAAGGCACCGGAGGGCGTTGCCGCCGGAGACCATCGTCGTCCCCCCGAGGCAGAAGGTGCGCATCAGTTTCACCTCCGCGTTCACGTTCGCGTAGTGCCGGTGCGCATCCTGGTCCGGGATCTCCGGCCCTCTCTCAATGATGAGAACCGGGTGGCCGGCTGAAGCGAGTTCCCGTGCGACGGTCGCCCCACCCGCCCCGGACCCGACCACGATCGCCATAGAGTGGAGAGGGTGCCCGTGGATGATTAAACTGACTGGGTACAGGCCGGAATATCAGGCAGGACCGGAGACCGGACTTTCGAGATTCATTCCCTCGTGGTGATTCAGGCTTCAGAATGCCGGCTATCCCATACCTGCAGGCCACGCGGGAGAAACCTCCTTTTGAAGCAACAGGAAATACCACAAGGGATCTCCCGGGAAAGAAAAAAAGTGATTTAATCGTATTCGCGCCAGGTGTGGCCGCACTTGCAGCACCTGAAGAACCTGACTTCGCTCTCATCCGCAGACCGGAGCTGCCTGAGCCACCAGAATGCCAGGTTGTGTTCGCACTTTGGACACTTTACCGCGGTGGTGGGGAGGGTCGCCGGGGCGTCCTCCTCGACTATCACGATCTCCCGTTCGCTGCGCCTCCGTTTGATCTGCATCTGGTCGTCATCAGAGATCTTCCTGATATACCCGCACCTTCTGCATTTCAACTGGCCACCGGACGAGATCATAAGGCTCTTGCATTCCGGACAAAACATCGCTATAATATCGGAACCATACCAGATTAAGCCTTGGGATTGTACAACGCGGGAGCGGCCCGGGGACCATTTCCAAGTACGATCCTTTTTTACCAAAACGTGTTGACTGATATTCAATGAAGGAATTCCTGGTCCTGTTCTCCTGCATATTTTTCCTGTTGTTCCTGGTTCCGGGACGCTTCCGGCAGTATTTTGCCGTGCTTGGATGGGCGGGCATGGTGCTGTTTCTCTGGGCCGAGATCCCGTATTACCTCTCGATCAATAATTTCCTCTATCCCCTGATTGCCGCACTCTCCATCCCGTTTCTGATAATCACGGTCAGGTACCTTCTGAAATGCGAGAGGCTCGTGATGCAGCTCTCGACTGCGGCCGCAGTCTCATTTCTCATCTATGCGCCGTTTGCATTCACCCCTCTCGGGGACATACTCATATCGGTCGTGGTGGGCCAGACTCTCTGGCTCGTGAATGCATTCGGGTACCATGCAGAACTCGTCGACTGGAACATGCTCTCAAGGAACGCGTTTCTTGTCGAGATCATACTGGCCTGCACGGGAATACAGGCTATAGCAATCATGCTCGGCATCGCCGCTGCCGTTCCCACCACGCTCCGGCAGAAAGGACTGGTATTCCTGCTCGTTGTCCCGACGATCTATATCTTAAACCTCGTCAGGAATACGGCCGTGATCATCGCGTACACGGAACAATGGTTCCCCTGGTTCCCCGAAATTGCCGGGAACGGTGAATACGGCTACGAGAGCTTCTTCTGGGCCCACAATGTCTTTGCCGAGCTGCTGGCACTCCTGCTCCTGGTCGCGATCGCCTACGCTCTCTTCCGGATTATTCCCAGACTTGCGGACTTTGCAGGAGACCTGATCAGGCTCTACACAGACGAGATTACGAGAGTCACGAGAGTCTTTTGTAAAGATAGATGATCCGCTGGATCGCTGAAAGATTGGTGCAGACCGCGATTATCAGTACCGAAACCCAGATGTATCCTGTCAGTCCGCCGGCAAGCAGGACCAGGAACGTCTCGGGCCTGCCGAAGAACCCGATGCCCTCGAGCGGATCTTCGATTTTCCCGTGAATTCGCTCTTCAAAACCCGTTTCTGCGTAAACTACCGGTTTTATGAACGTATTCATCAGTGATCCGATGATAGCAACGGTCACCACCCCGAAGTCGGCAATCGGGGGGACCGGGAGGATACGTGACAGGATGGCAATGCCTGAAAAGCCGATGCCGAGGAGGACGAGCGCATCGACGTACTTGTCGACGATCCAGTCAAAGACCGCCCCGAAACGGGTCTCTTTCGAGGTTTTCCTGGCCACGCTGCCGTCGATAAGGTCAAGTACCGCAGAGAGGAAGAGCATCACGCTGCCTGCGAGGAAATCCTGCCTGTAGTAGAGGTAAGCACAGAGGAGACCTGATAGAAGGGATAAAAGGGAAATCTGGTTTGGCGTGATTCCGGATTTTGAAAATACCTCTGCAACCGGCTCCAGGTATCCCATGAACCGGGGACGCAGCGCAGTGATATTCATGGCTAAGTAAGATGGCACAGGGGAGAATAAGAGTATTGGTCTTTTGTACTGGATGTCCAAACCAGTTATTACCGTGGCTTTTCCAGCAACAGGTCTATTTTCCGGGGATTTTTTCCCAATCTTTGATCAGGAGTTTCCCGGCGGGCGAACTTCTATATGACATCACCACGAACCTATCAGGTTAAGAAGGGAGTATATTGCACGAATTATCCCAAAGACCCCATGTGCTGATGATGTCGGAGATCACCGTCGACGGCAAGCTCACCCTCAAGAGAGGGGCGTCGAGCAAGATCCTGATGAAGTACATGGACCCCCGGACAGAGCTCCTGCTCCACAGGACCCGTGCCGAATGTGACGCCATCATGGTCGGGTCAAATACCATCAAAATTGACAACTCTTTCCTGACAGTCCGGCTCGTGGAGGGAAAAAGCCCCCTCCGGGTGATCCCGAGCAGCATGGCAGATATCCCTCCCGATTCCAATGTCCTCGGTCCCGATGCCCCGACCGTTATTGCAGTCTCTTCATGCGCTCCCCGTGAGAAGATCGACGCAATCATGGAGAGGGGTGCACGAGTCGAGGTATGCGGGGAAGACCGTGTCGATCTGCCACGCCTCATGCACATACTCAAAACAGGGTATGGTGTTTCAAGACTGATGATCGAGGGGGGACCGACATTGAACTGGCACATGCTCCATCACCGGCTCGTGGACGAGATCAGGCTCATTCATCTCCCGTTCATTGTCGGCGGTGCGGATACTCCTTCGCTTGTCGGGGGGATGCACATCGAGTCCGAGGACGAGATGATCAGGCTGGAATTAAAGGACCACTATCTCTGCGGGACAAACCTGGTAACCGAGTACACCGTCTGTTACCGGTAAAAACGAGGGTATCCCGGTGTCCGGAGGAGATGGCCCGGAGCGGATTTCCGGGTCAAAACTCAACATATCCCTGTGTTCTTTGCATCCTTATTCCGAAAGATTCTATCCGCGGTTGTGAGAACCAGGAGGAACCGGAGAATGGAGGACCAAACAAATCTCATCGCTGTTTTGTGCGGGGAGACCGGATCGAATTGGTATCTGTTGTAGTCGCCCACAACCGCCGCCGGGGCGTCCTCACAGAACACATACCCAATTGCTCAAATTTTGACTGTGAATCAGCCTCGCGGTATTTTTCGGGGCGGCGGCGTGGCATCGCGCATGGGGGTGTGGGGGTGGAAAAGCCCCCACAAAATGTATCAGGTCCATCAACCCTGCCCACACCCGGTAGAATAGAGCAACAAAAAAGATCCCTGGTCAGATCATCTGCAGGGGATCCGCTTTCATGAATTCCCTGCAGACCGTGGTGGCGTAGTGCCCCGGGGGGAGTGAGAACGAGAGAGTAAGATCCATTCCGCTGATCTCTGTTCTCACATCGGTGGTGAGTGATGCCGGGCGCAGCGCCCCATCGTAGCGCACACCAACGAACTCCGAAGCCCGCTGGAAGTCTCCCGGGGTGATGGCATAATCCGCAACCAGCGAGGCCATCACCTCGTCGTCCGGTCCGCCGGGTTCAAAGTCCCTGCTGCCCGGTATGAAGATGGCGATCCGGCACCGTCCCCTCTTCTGCTGCGCCTCAGCGGCCCGCATGTTTCCGGCAGTCACCCTGTCCTCCCTCCCGCCTTCGAATACAAGCCTGTCTCCGGGTGAGGGCAAAGAGAGCGATCTCCCCTCCCTCATGCGGGCCGAGACGGTCCTGTTGAAGAGAAAGGACTGGAACGCGCTGACAAAAAGGGAGAGGAGCCTTGGGGGGAGCACATGGAGCGCTCCCTCGTAGTCTCCCGGGTGAGCCGCGAGGTGGTGGAGCATGGACCGTTCATATGCCAGTGGGACGGGGAGCTCGTGCAGTCCCCGTGCGGCATCCCGGCTCTCAAGAAAGGCGGTCCGTGCTTCCCGCGTGGGTTCGGGCTCGCCCGCGTATGCATGGCCCACGTAACAGCAGACCGCCCCCTCGTAATCGCCTTTTAAGATATACTCCCCGACGAGATGCGTCACCGGGCGGATCACACCGAACCGCTGGATGCCGAAGTAATTCGGAATGCCCACCCTGCAGATCCCGGCAACCTCTTCTGCCTGGCCCGCCAGGTCTTCTCCCGTGGTCTCCCGGATCGTGATCCGGAACCGGTTTGCCTGGTGGGACCCGAGTGAGAGACCGGTATTCGACCTTCCGACCACCTCGAGCTCGAGGTCTTTCAAGGCCACCCTCTCCACCTCTTCGGGGGTCGCATTGTATATGGAGATCAGCTGGCTAGTCACGGCATGCTTGTCCTTCGTGCCCGTCCAGCCTATCCTCCGGTGGGATATCCCGAGGACCCTGGAGATCTCCTTTGCAGCCCGTTGCTGTTCCCAGTCTCTCTTTGTAAGGCGGCAGATGAGGAACGGGCCATCGCTTCCTATCTCGCAGGGCTCTTCCTCCACGATGAAGTCTTCCGCGTGTGTCCTGAGTATCCCGCCCGTCCCGGGAGTATCGGTTGCATAGTACTCCATTCCGAGGGAGATCTCGAGGGGGTGGACGCTCTCTTTCATAGGAGGGGGAGACTGCTCGTGATCTTGTCCAGGTCCTCTGACCGTGCCGGGCCAAGGCCGAGCGCCGTCACGCTCCCGGGAGGTATCTCGGTCAGGCCGGCGTCACGGACGAGCCCGGTCGAGATTCCCGCCCGCTCTGCGAGCACCTTCAACTCGAAGAGATCTCGCTCCCCCTTCGCCCTGAGCACGACCTTCTTCTGTCCTTCGGAGGACCACCTCTTCCGTGCATCCTGGTCGGCTCTCTCGTATGCCATGATTGCCGCGTGGGCGACCTGTGCACAGATCTTTCCGCAGCTCATCTTCAGGTCGCCCCGCACCACCAGGCACTGTTTCCAGACAAATTCCGGTTCTGCAGGCATTTTCTTTTACGTATTCTCCCCGTGGCATGAAATAGGTGTCCGATATGGCTGTCGTCCGGCGGGGTCGGGCAGAGGGTTTGATGGTCCAGTCCTGCCTTACCGTTATGGGAAGATGGACAGGTACGACGTGGTGGTCGTGGGTGCCGGCCCTGCAGGAAGCGCATGTGCCAGGGCCTGTGCGGAGAGAGGACTTACAACCTGCCTTATCGAGGAGCACGGGACGATCGGGTATCCTGTCCAGTGTGCAGGACTCCTCTCTGTCAGGGCTCTCGCGGAATGCAGGGTCTCGAAGCGGCCCGTCCAGAATACGGTCTCCGGGGCGAAGGTCATCTCCTCCCTGGGTTCGGAACTCTCCTTTGATTCAGGGGAGACCAGGGCGTACGTGGTGGACCGGGGCATGCTCGACCTGGAGATGGCGGCCGCTGCCGCAGACGCCGGTGCGGACGTGCGTGTCAGGACCGCGTACGCGGGGAGATGCGGGTCTTCCATCATCACGAGGGGGGCGTCCGGGAGGCGTGAGATCTCCTTCAGGGTCCTCGTCGCCGCAGACGGTCCGCGGAGCAGCATCGCCCGTGACCTGGGGATGGAGAGGGCAAGAGTGTTTCTCGCCGGCATCCAGTGCGAGATATGCAGAGAGATGGATCCGCGGTTCGTTGAACTCTACCCCGACGCATCGCCCGAGTTCTTCGGCTGGATAATACCCTCGGGGGGAGGGAGGGCGAGGGCCGGGCTCTGCGGTCTCCAGGATGTAAAGTCCAGGTTTCTGTCGTTTATCAAGCGGTACAGCCACGGCTGTATGCACCTTGTGACCGGCACCATACCGCTCGGGGTGATGCCCCGGACATATGGCAGCCAGACCCTGTTCATCGGTGATGCGGCGGGATTCGCCAAACCCACGTCGGGCGGAGGGGTGTACACCGGTGCCAGATCCGCCCTCCATGCAGCTGAGACGGCACGCATCGCCTGTGAGACAGGGGATCTCTCCGATTCCTGCCTGCACGGGTACGAGCTGGCATGGAAGGACGATTTTGGCAGGGAACTCGCACTCGGGTTCCGTCTCTTCTCGGCACGCCGATCTCTTGGGCCAAAAGAGACGGACAGCCTTATCCGCCTCCTCTCGAGGGACGAGGTGATACGGGAGATCGTATCGTTCGGGGACATGGATCGGCCGGGCATCCTGGTCAGGCGATTATTCAAAAATCCCAAATTTTACCCAATTTTGTGGCAATTACTGCGGAATGAATTGCATGAGAAAATTAAATAATAATCTTTTTTAACTATTAATTAATACGATCGTATATATTTGTATTAACAAGGTGTTCCAATGCATATTCCCGACGGATTCATCCCACTCCTCCAGACGATCATCTACTGGATAATCGCGCTGCTATTCATCGCCCTCGCCCTCCGCTGGGCAAGAAAGGAACTGTCAGAAGAGAAGGTCCCCATTGTCGCGGTCCTCGCCGCAGCGATATTTGCCATCCAGGCTTTCAACCTCCCGGTTGGCATGGGGACATCAGGCCACCTCGTGGGAGGCGCGCTCGCCGCGATCATCCTGGGATCACCGTATGCGGCGGTTTTCATCCTCTCCATCGTCCTCATCATCCAGGGTGTAATCTTCGGTGACGGCGGGATAACGACCATGGGCGCCAACATCGTCAACATGGGTGTGATCGGCGGGTTCGTCGGGTTCTACGCATTCACCGGATTCAAATCGGCCATAAAAAATCCGTACGTCTCTGCGGGTATCGCTGCATGGTTCGCCTGCTTCATTCCGGCACTGGCAGCCTCGGTCGAACTCTGGATCGCAGGCACATTCCCCCTTGTCGGTGGAATGATTGCCATGGGAACATATCATGCCGCTATCGGCGTCATTGAAGCGGTCATCACTGCCGTCGCTGTCTACCTCATCTGGCATGCCAGGCCGGAACTCGACTGGAGCACGATGAGTCAGGCTGAAGCAGGGAGGGTGACTGCGGCATGATGGAGACGAAACACTTCGTGATCGCAGGAATCGCCATTGCGGTCATCATCGGGATTGTGGCAATATTTCTCGCCTCGGGAGACCCCGACGGACTGGAGAGCAGTGCGCTGGTGCTCCAGGGTGACAAGACACTCACCGGGGAGACTCCCCCTGACGCCGAACTCGTGGAAGATGTGCATGACGGTTTCTCCTATGAATCACCGATGCCCGACTACGAACTGCCCGATACCGGTATCCCGGGCCAGGTGATCGCCATGCTGGTCGGAATCGGGATCAGCTTCATCATCGTGCTCGGTGTGGCCCGTGTCGCGTCCGGAAAGAAGGAAGCGAAAAACGGATAAAATTTATTCTTTTTTCACACAGGTACATTCAATGCACCTGATCGAGACCAGAGATCTCACGTATGTCTACCCGGGCGGTGTCACCGGCCTGGACGGCGTCAATTTTATCGCTCCAAGAAATGCCCGTATTGCCGTTATCGGAGCCAATGGCGCCGGAAAGAGCACCCTTTTCAAGCACTTCAACGGGATCATGAAACCGACATCCGGCCAGGTCCTGGTACATGGGGAGCCGATAACACGGGCAAACATCCGCGAAGTGAGAAAGATGGTCGGGGTGGTCTTCCAGAACGCCGATGACCAGATATTCTCTCCGACCGTCGAGCAGGATGTGGCCTTCGGTCCCACCAACCTCGGTCTTGACGAAGAGACCGTGCAGCACCGGGTGCAGGAGGCCCTGAGGATGGTGGGAATGGAGGACCGTGCGACGAGGGTTCCACACCACCTGTCAGGGGGGGAGAAGAAACGCGTCGCCATAGCGGGAATCATCGCTATGGAGCCGCAGGTCCTGGTCCTTGACGAACCCACCGCCGGTCTCGACCCGCAGGGCGTCTCCGATCTCGTCGGGTTCATCAATTCACTCTCCCGCACGTACGGAATGACAGTGATCTTCTCAACCCATGAAGTCTCACTTGTCCCGGAGATTGCCGAGTATGTCTATGTCATGGGCGGGGGAAAGATCGTCGCCCGCGGGAACATGAGTGACATCTTCGAAAAAGATGAGCTGCTCACCTCGGTGAGGCTCGACCTGCCCTGCATCCCGAAACTGATCAGGAGTCTCTGGGAGCATGGAATAGAGATCGACATGGCTTACACCCAGAAGGACGCAGAATCGGCATTCCTGCGCGCATTCAGGGGATCGGGATGATCGAGGATCTCTTTCTCATCGAGAAGCAGACCTACAGGGACAGCTTCATCCACCGGCTCGACGCGAGAGTCAAGATCATCATCTCGTTTGCGGCGATCATCGCCATGGTAGCGGTTCCGTATTCCACCACCGTCTTCTCGGTGGGATCCCTCCTCATCATATTTTTCCTGGTTCTCTGGGTTTTCTCACGTCTCCCGCCATCGGTATACATCTGGAGGCTGGTGATGGTCCTTCCGTTTGGAATCTTCATCATCGTCGCCCAGATATTTTTTACCAATCCCCACTACGCGGTATTTCACCCCATCGTCACCCTGCCCCTCAACATCCACATCTATGCGGAGTCCGTTGAATTCGCCACGATACTCCTGGTCAAGTTCCTGGTCTGCATCTCGTTCATCATTCTCCTCTCCTCCACGACAAAGATGCAGGATCTCCTTGAAGGTGCCGGGCGGCTTGGATTTCCGCCCGAGTTCTCCCTCATCATGGGATTGATGATCCGGTATCTCTTCGTCTTCGCCTACATGTACCGGAAGGTCACCGAGGCGCTCGAGACCCGGTGTTTCAATCCCCTGTCACGCGAGATACCATGGAAGTACCGTATCAGGATGCTTGGGTATACCATAGGCACCATGTTCGTCCGGGCATATGAACAGGGGGAGAGGACTTACTATGCCATGCTCTGCAGGGGCTATGACCGGGACAGCCGTCTCTTCATCAGGAAGAAACCGCTGGTCCCAGGGGACTGGTGTTTTCTCGTTTGCGGGATGGTCGTGGTTGTAGCATCCCCGATCCTCGTGTGGTTCGATATTATCCGGCTCATCTGACCCACACATTTTTTGACGAAGACGCAAATCTTCTCTTATGGATTCCAGATTCGGGAAGGGTTTTATCACCAGTCTGACACTCATCTGCAGGCATTTTGCACTGCCCCCCGAACAGGCCTTCTACGGGGCGGCGGACCATCTTGACGGCCTCGTCGTCCCCGACCAGTTCAGGGGGACAGAGATAGACGAACTCGTGACACGACTCAGGAAGAGGATCGTATGGCACCAGCCGGGATCCGGCGATGCAGACGAGGCGCATGAGATCATCCGGATCCTTGACCGGCTGGCCGTTGAGATCGACAGGGCGCTGGGAATAAAAGACCCTGATATGGGCAAATTCCACTAGCAGGTCAGCAGTATCCGACTAATATAATTAAGAGGATAAAAAACCAATACTTAGTGTGAATTTGATTTTGTCAACCTATGCGTGTTTTTTAGCGGAGGGCATGAATGAACGATACATATGATGCGTCACACATAACGGTACTTGAGGGCCTCCAGCCTGTCAGGGAGAGGCCCGCCATGTATATCGGGAGTACTGACACCCGCGGACTTCACCACCTGGTATACGAAGTCGTTGACAACTCCATCGACGAGGCGCTTGCAGGGGCATGCAATTCTATCTGGGTGATACTGAATAAGGACGGATCCGTCACCGTCACCGACAACGGGCGTGGTATTCCTGTCGATACCATGCAGAAGAACAACAAGAGCGCCCTTGAGATCGTGCTCACGGTCCTGCATGCCGGCGGAAAGTTCGACAAGAGCACCTACCAGGTATCCGGCGGCCTCCACGGAGTTGGTGTATCGGTGGTCAACGCACTCTCCAACTGGCTCGGGGCGACCGTCTACCGGGAAGGGTACATATACGAGATGGGGTTTGAGCGGGGGAAGATGACAAAACCCCTCCAAAAGAGGGAGGAGACTCTCCAGGAGCTTCTGGATCGCTACCGCCGGTGGTACGGGGGAAAGGCATCCTTCAGGGGTGGTGACCGGAAGGAGTTTTTGGAGAAGTTCGCATCGCGCATGTCGGGAACCGTGATCTCGTTCTCACCCGATGATTCCATATTCGAGACCACGAAGTTCGATTACGACGTGCTGGCTCACCGGATGCGGGAACTCGCATTCTTAAACTCCGGGATCCGTATCGAGATCCGCGATGAAAGGACAGGCGACGCCGATACGTTCATGTACGAGGGCGGTATCGCCGAATATGTCAGGTATCTCAATTCCGGGGCGCAGACGACACATCCTGATGTGATCTACCTTGGAAAGAGGGACGAAGAGAACCTGGTAGAGGTGGATGTGGCCCTCCAGTACGTGAACAGCTACTCGGAACAGGTCTTCTCCTATGTTAACAGCGTGAACACGCGCGAGGGAGGTACGCACCTGGAAGGGTTCAGGAGTGCCATCACGAGGGCCATCAACAACTCTGCACGAAAGAACAACCTGGTAAAGGACAGTTCCCTCTCGATCAGGGGGGACGATGTGCGGGAAGGACTGACGGCAATCATCAGTGTCAAGGTCGCAAACCCCCAGTTCGAAGGCCAGACAAAGATGCGGCTTGGCAACTCCAATGTTCGCGGTATCGTTGATTCCCTCGTGTACCAGTCGCTCTCCGAGTACTTCGAGGAGAACCCGAAAGTGCTCTCTGCGATCGTGGAGAAGGCCATCGCCGCTGCCAGGGCGAGGGAGGCGGCCAGGAATGCACGGGAGCTTGCCCGGAGAAAGAGCACGCTCGAGAGCTCGGGGCTGCCCGGCAAGCTTGCGGACTGTTCCGAGCGTGATCCGAAAAAGAGCGAGATCTACATCGTGGAAGGAGATTCTGCGGGTGGATCGGCAAAGCAGGGAAGAGACCGGAAGTTCCAGGCGATTCTTCCGCTGAGGGGAAAGATCCTGAATGTCGAGAAGGCGACACCCCACAAGATCCTGAAGAATGCAGAGATCCAGGCACTGGTGTCGGCGATCGGGACGGGCATCGGTGAACAGTTCGATCCGGAAAAGGCCCGGTACCACCAGGTGATCCTGATGACCGATGCCGACGTCGACGGCGCCCATATCCGCACGCTCCTCCTGACGTTCTTCTTCCGGTACATGAAACGCCTGATAGAAGAGGGATATGTCTATATCGCCCAGCCCCCGCTCTTCCGCATCTCAAAGGGCAAGCAGGAGCGGTACGTCTTCCGGGAAGACGAGATGAAAACGGTTGTCGAGGAGCTTGGTGAGAAGGGTGTCAGCGTCCAGCGATACAAGGGTCTTGGAGAGATGAATGCCGAACAGCTCTGGAACACGACGATGGATCCCGAGCAGAGGGTGCTCAAGCAGGTGACGATCGAGGATGCCTCGTATGCCAACGAGATCTTTGAAAAACTGATGGGCGAGGACGTGAACGCCCGCAGGGACTTTATCAAGAGACATTCCCAGGAGGTGAGAAACCTTGACGTCTGATCGGACGGATTCGGCAGAATACAAGGCTGCTGCACATATTATCCCGGTAAACATCGAGGACGAGATGAAGTCCTCGTACATCGACTATGCGATGAGCGTCATCATCGGGAGGGCGATTCCAGACGTGAGGGACGGTTTGAAACCGGTCCACCGCCGCTCCCTCTTCTCCATGTGGGAGATGGGCAACACAAGCGACAAGCCCACCAAGAAGAGTGCGAGAGTGGTCGGAGACGTGATGGGGAAGTACCACCCCCACGGTGATGCTGCGATCTATGACACCATCGTCAAGATGGCGCAGCCCTTCTCGTACCGGTACCCCCTCGTCGAGGGCCAGGGTAACTTCGGCTCCATTGACGGCGATTCTGCTGCAGCCATGCGTTATACCGAGGTGAGGCTGAACCCGATAGCAGAGGAGCTCCTCCAGGACATCGAGAAGGATACCGTGGCATTCATCCCCAACTTCGACGAGTCCCTCAAGGAACCCACCGTGCTTCCCGCCCGGGTGCCGAACCTCCTCGTGAACGGCTCGAGTGGTATCGCGGTGGGGATGGCTACCAACATGCCCCCGCACAACATCAGAGAGGTCTGTACGGCGGTATGCCGGTACCTGGAGGAACCCGACATCACGGTCGAGGAGCTGATGCAGATCATGCCCGGGCCGGATTTCCCTACCGGCGGAGTGATCATGGGCAGCGAAGGCATCCGGGCCGCCTACAAGACCGGTCATGGGAAGGTGATCGTCCGCGGGGTCGCCGAGATCGAGGAGCGGGGTGCGAAAGGCGAGCGGATCATCATCACGGAGATCCCGTTCCAGGTCAACAAGGCCCGGCTCATCGAGTATATTGCTAATCTCGTGAAAGACAAGAAGATCGAGGGGATATCCGATATACGGGACGAGTCGGACAAGGACGGGCTGCGGGTCGTCATCGAGCTCAAGAAGGGCACCGTCGGCGGGATCATCTTAAACCAGCTCTACAAGCACACAGCGCTCGAGTCGACCTTCGGTATCATCAACCTTGCAATCGTGGACAACCAGCCGAAATATCTCTCTCTCCCTGCAATCATCGAGCAGTTCGTCATTCACAGGGTGGAGGTCATCCGGAGAAAGAGTGAGTTCGAGAAGAAGAAAGCGGAAGACCGGGTCCACATATTACAAGGGCTTCTCCTGGCCCTCGACCGAATCGATGAAGTGATAGCGGCCATCAGGGGATCCGATACCGCCGAGACGGCTAAAAATACCCTCATCGCACGGTTCGGACTCGATGAAGTCCAGGCGTCCGCGATCCTCCAGATGCAGCTCCGGAGACTGGCGGCGCTCGAACAGAAGAAGATACTGGACGAGAAGGAAGCCCTCGACCGGGAGATCGCACGGCTTGCAGAGATCCTCTCTGACGAGAAGAATATCCGTGCCGAGATTCGGAAGGAGTTAAAAGAGGTCGTCCACAAATATGGCGACAACAGGCGTACATCCATCAGCCACGAGTTTACCAGTATCGAGACCGAGGACATGATCGAGAACAAGAAGGTGCTTGTCTCGCTCACCTCGGAGAACTACATCAAGAGGATGGACCTTGACACCTACCGCCAGCAGCGTCGGGGCGGCAGGGGCATCATCGGGATGTCCACCAAGGAAGGGGACTACGTGGAGTCCGTATTCGTGGCAAACACCCATGACTATCTCCTCTGTTTCACCAACAACGGCCGAGTCTACTGGCTGAAGGTCTACAATATCCCTGAAGGGTCGCGCACAAGCCGGGGCAAGGCTATCGTCAACCTCCTGAATCTCTCGAAGGAGAAGGTGACGACGGTGATCCCGATCAGCGACTTCTCGCAAGACCGGTTCGTCTTCTTTGCAACACGTCGGGGGATGGTCCTGAAGGTGCCTGTCATCGAGCTCTCCCGCCCACGCTCCACGGGGATCAACGTCATCAACCTCAAGGAGAACGACGAACTGGTCGACGTCAAGATCACGGACGGTTCCCGCGAGGTCATCCTGACGACGCGGAAGGGCCAGAGCCTCCGGTTCCACGAAGAGGCGGTCTCCCAGAGACACAGGAATGCGATGGGCGTGATCGGCATCAGGATGAAGTCAAGGGATGAATTACGAGCGATTACCCTCGTCGAGAAGGACCACCTGCTCACCGTCACAGAGGCAGGCTATGGAAAGAGGACTGATTTTGACGAATTCCGGGGTCACGGCCGGGGGACGATGGGAGTCAGGAACATCCTCACTGAGCACCATGGAGGGGTGGTTGCGGCCAAGTCTGTCTCGGACGATGACGAAGTCATTCTCATGAGCGCGTCGGGGATCGTCATCAGGACCCAGGTGTCGGGCATATCCATCCAGAAACGGAGCACCCGAGGAGTCCGGATCATGAAGATGGAGGATGGCGACCGGGTCGTCGGTGTGGCAGTGCTGGTCCCTGAACTGGAAGAGAACGGGGATATCTGATCATATCCTTTTTTTTTGCTGCGTTTTCAAGGAGAGCTCCTGCCCTTTTAGAGGGCATTTGCATGGTCTATCACCATTTCTGAGACAGGAGGGGGTTACCACCCCCTCCTTGAACCACCCCCGCAGGCGATATATGGTGGGCAGGGTAGACCGGGAACTGTGGACATAAGAGAATTGTTCTGACAGGGTGCTGCCGCCCCCTGAACCCCTGCAAGGGGATATATGGTGGGCAGGGTAGACCGGGGAACTGTGGACATAAGAGAATTGTTCAGACAGGGGGTTACCACCCCCTCCTTGAACCACCCCCGCAGGCGATATATGGTGGGCAGGGTAGACCGGGAACTGTGGACATAAGAGAATTGTTCTGACAGGGTGCTGCCGCCCCCTGAACCCCTGCAAGGGGATATCTGGTGGGCAGGGTTGACCGGGGAACTGTGGACATAAGAGAATTGTTCAGACAGGGGGGCTGCCTCCCCCTGAACCCCCGCAGACGATATCAGGTGGGCAGGGTAGACTGGGGAACTGTGGACATAAGAGAATTGTTCAGACAGGGGGGTTGCACCCCCCTGAACCCCCGCAGACGATATCAGGTGGGCAGGGTAGACTGGGGCAGTAAATCAAATCTCCTCGCCCCGATACAGGCATATCGCCTCGTGGGGTTTGCCCCAACGGCAGGGGATAGCGTTGCGCTGCCCCTGGGAGTGTATGAGACGGGGGGTTGCACCTCTTGAGCCCTCGCAGAAGAAATACGGTAGGCAGGGTAGACCGTTGACTGAGGGGTTAATCTTCGCTCCCCATTACCATCCCTATCGCCATTTTGGGGACGCCGCAGCGGCGGGGGTGAACGACAGTGAACCCCCAGGAGCGTATGAGACAGGAGGGGGTTACCACCCCCTGCTTGAACCACCCCCGAGACGATATCAGGTGGGCAGGGTAGATCGGGGGAGTAGCTCGAATCCCTTTACCTCAATACAGTCCTATCGCCATTTTGGGGTTCGCAGCAGCGGCAGGGGATAGCGTTGCGCTGCCCCCGTGGAGGGTATCAGAACGGAATATGGATTTGGGGCTAACTTAGGGATATCCTGTGGGCAGGGTTGACCGGGTTTTGTGAAAATCTACTTATGCCCCTATATAGTCCCTATCGCCTTGTGGGGGGCGTCTCAACGGCGGGGGATAGCGTTGCGCAGCCCCCAGGAGTGTCTTAGTGCTATACAGACAGGAGGGGGTTACCACCCCCTGAACCCCCGCAGGCGATATACAGTTAGCAGGGTGGACAGGGATCATTATGATTCGACCTGGAAAATTTCATCTCCTCTTTTCTCTCAAAATAGTGTTTGATGAACCACACAACGATCCAGATCGAGACGAGAGGAGAAGGAGACATCGTCGATATCACGCCCCAGGTCAAAGCAGCGGTCAGTGAGAGCGGGATAAAAGAAGGCATGGTGAATGTTTTCGTGAACGGTTCAACCGCTGCGGTGACCACGATCGAGTACGAACCGGGAGTTCTCTCCGATCTCAGGAGGGCCCTGTCGGTGCTTGCCCCTGAGAATATCACCTATGCACATGACAGCCGGTGGGGTGATGGAAACGGCCGTTCGCACGTGAAGGCGTCCCTTGTCGGGCCATCGCTCTCGGTGCCCGTGACAGGTGGCAGGCCTGCGCTTGGAACCTGGCAGCAGGTCGTCGTCCTCGAACTTGACGTGAGAAGTACGCGGACGAGAAGCCTCATCATCAGCGTCTTTTAAATTCGCGGATCAGGCATTCCTGGAAAGTCCCGGACGACCAGGAATATCCTGACAAATGTCGCTTCCCGCGAAAAAGAGGATGTTTCCTGGATTTAGGCCAGGGGAATAAAATCAGTCGAGCGGAATGGTTTCGAGCTGGGAGACGAGTTCCCATATCCGGGTCCGGGCATGGACGGGCATGTTGGGATCATTGCTGATCTCGTCGATTTTTGAGATTGCTTCCGCCGCACGCAGGCCGATACCCTTGTTGGTATTCATCAGCAGCTGGCGGGTTTCGTCGGCCACCCGGCGGATATTTCTTGGAATGGTACTGTCATCCATGATGTGCTGAAGCATCTGGATGCAGTTATCGATAGTCTTGTCAGGATCTGTCATGAATGTCCCCTCGTTATCTTCTTATTAATACTTATATTCGCACTTATATACTTTAATAAAAGACCCCATGGGGGAACCATTCTTATGAAACAAGCTGACGAGATAATGGCCCAGTACCTCCTCAAGGGGGGGAAAATGCTCGCAAAGACCTGTCCGGCATGCGGATGCCCGTTGTTTGAATTCAAGGGAGAGACCCTGTGCGTCGTCTGTGAAGAGGAACGCCGGCAAAAGAAGGATGATGACGGGGAAATGAAGCAACCCTCCGGTGAAGATGAGAAAGAAGAGAAACCCCGGAAGGAAAAGGGGGCACATCCAGGAGTAAAAGAAGCGATCGAGGAGACCCTTGTCGCACTATGCACCCGTATCCGCGACGAACCTGATCCCGAGCGGGTGAAACTCCTGGCAAGCGCCCTGAAAAAGACGGCAGAAGCATGTGAGATGCTGGATTAGCCGTATTTCTTTCCTGCCAGGTCAAATATACGCCGGGCTCTCCCTTCCCCAATCCCCTTCACTTTTACGAGTTCGGAGAAGTCGGCATCGATCACCCCGCGCACGGACCCGAAATGCTCCAGGAGGAGCCGGGCATTCTTCAGGCCGATGTCGGGAAACGAGGCGATGATATTCTCCTGCTGGTGGCTGACCGACCGGGAATCTTTCCGGAGAGGCACTTTCCGGTCACCGCCTTCGCTCTCCTCGCGTCGTGCCAGGACATGGATCATCTGGGCGGTATCCTCCTCATCTCTCGTGAAGAGGATAGAGACCCCGAGATCGACGGTAATTGCGGCGAGCACTCCCCGTATGGCATTCGGATGGATGTCGCGCTGGCCGGCGAGGTCACCGCCCTCGATGACCAGGACAGGTCGGAGGGCGTGTGCGGCAAGGTCCCGGATCTGTCCCAGGAGGTCGCGTTCCACGAGGGTATCTACGAAATCCCGTGCTGTCTTCCGCTCGATGAGTATACGGTCACCTATCGCGTAGTCTCCAAACGCCAGCCGCCGGAGCGTGATCGACGCGCCGGTCTCGCTCAGTATCTCGACGACCTTCGAGGACGTCTCGCGGTCGTCGACTACGATGGCAGGCCCCTCGCAGAAAGACCCGATGAGCGCCTGTCCGCCCTCTGCCTGCACCGCTGACGCCCGGGAAAAATCTCTTGATGGGGAACCGGCAAGCCGCCGGATCCCTGACTGCATCGCCTTCTCCCGCGACTGGCTGACGAACCGGTAGGTCTCGTCCGATGTCCCCTTCGTGACGAGGACGACGATCTTCCCGCTCCCGCTCCGGCCCGTTCGTCCTTTCCTCTGAATGCTCCGTATCTCTGACGGGACGGCCTCGTAGAATACCACGAGGTCGGTGGAGGGGACATCCAGCCCCTCCTCACCGACAGAGGTGGCTGCAAGCACCTTGAACTCCCCTCTCCTGAACCTCTCGAGAGCCTCGATCTGCTTCTTCTGCGAGAGTCCCTTCTCCGCATCCCTGGCAGCCTGTCCGACGAACCTCTGGCACTCGATCCCCTTCTTCCCAAGGGTTTCCACGATCTGCTGCACCGTGTCGCGGAAGGTGGCAAAGATGATTATCCTGCTCTCGGGAAACTGTTCCAGCTGATCGCGGACCACATCATACATCACATCCATCTTCGGATGGATCTCCTCTCTCCATGACATGCAGCGCTCGAACAGCCTGATGAAGAGGGGATCCCGTGCGAGGCGTTCGCTGGCTTTTGAAGCCCCTCCAGCTTTCCCCTCGGAGAAGAGCCGCGTGATATACGTCGTCAGGGTCCGGCTGCCCTGGGACTCGGCAAGGGAGACTGCGTGGCGGAGTTTCATGCATTCCGCGTAGACTGACGCTGCCTTGTATGCAGCAGGGTCACGGTCCTGGATTCGTGCCTGTATCTGTGCATTGAGCGCATTCAATGACTTCATGGAGAGCTGGCTCCTTGTGGGCGGGGAAAACCCGAGATTCGAGAGCATCTTCAACCGGCTGTCCAGGAGGCGGTTCAGGTCATCCACCGCGCGTGAGAGCTCCTCGGGAAGGCGGAGATCGATCACCTCGATCTCTCTCTCGTGGATATACGGGATGACATCGCTGTCATGTTCCGATCGTGTCTCGACCACCTGTATGCCGAGGTTTTCGATGACTTCGTCCACCTTCTCGACCTTTCCCCCCGGTGAGGCGGTCATTGCCAGGACGAGCGGGTTTTTCGCTGAAGCCAGGTATCGCTTGGCGATAAAGGCGTACGCATAATTTCCGACCGCCCGGTGGCACTCGTCGACGATCAGGAGTGTTACATCCTCGAGCGTGTAGCTCCCGGCGATGAGGTCGTTTTTTATCACCTGCGGGGTGGCAAATACGGCCTTCCCATCACGCCACTCGGCGGCACGCTGTTCCGGTGCGGTCTCTCCGGTGAACATGACGAGCTGCCCCTCATCCCCTTTTGTGCCGGGGAAAACCAAAAATTGCCTGAAAAAACGGAGGTGCTGCTCGACAAGGGGTTTTGTGGGGGCGAGCATGAGGATCTTCCCCCCGTCGTTGTGGAGGCGGGATGCCGCCACGAGGAGGGCGACGGCGGTCTTTCCGAGGCCTGTCGGAAGCACCACCATGGTATGCCCCTCGAGAGCTTTCAAGGCGATGGAAAGCTGGTATTCTCTTGATTCAAGGGAATCGGGGAGAATTAGAGGGTGGGTGATGCAGGACATGGCCTCTAGAGATCCGAAAACACAACTTTTCCTTCCACGAGCGACCTGACGGTTGCAGGAAGCTCCCTGATTGGTATCCTCACCTGTCCCATGCTGTCCCTGTCCCTGAGCGTGACCGTGCTGTCTTCCTTTGTATCATAGTCCACGGTGACCGCAAACGGGGTCCCAATCTCGTCCTGTCTCCGGTAACGTCTTCCTATCGCGCCCGAGTCATCGTATTCGACGAGCAGGCCCTCGTTTTTGATGGCGTCTGATACCGACACCGCTATCTCGCAGAGGCCGTCACGGGCAAGGAGTGGAAAGACTGCCACCTGCACCGGTGCGACAGCCGGAGAGAGGCGAAGGACCCTCCGCTCCTCGTCTTCCACGATCTCCTCGTCGTAGCTGTGTTCGAGAACCGCGTAGATCATGCGGTCGATGCCGTAGGACGGTTCGATCACGTGCGGGGTTATCTCCTCTCCAGGTATCTCGACCACCATTTCTTTCACCCCGTACAGGTCGGGTGATATGAAGACCTCCTCGCCGTCGAGGTCGATAGTGACTCCTTCCGGACCGGGGACGTGCCTGCAGAGGGCATCTGCAACCGCTTTCGCCTTTCCCCGGAACCTGGGCCCGAGTGCGCCCATATTCGGACTCACGCGGACCTGCCGTTCCTTTCTCGGGGTTTCGTACGGGAGGAAGACGACGAATCTCTCGCCGCTCTGCCTCTGGTGGGCCAGGAGGTCGTAATCCGTGCGGTCTGCAATCCCCACGGTCTCCACCCACCCGAACCTCGCTGACAGGATCTCTGCATCCCAGCAGTCAACTGCGTAATGTGCCCGCTCGTCAGGCAGGTGCTGGCGGAACCGGAGTTTTTCCGGGTCGACACCTATGGTTACGAGGATCTGGTGCGTGAGAGCAAGGTAATAGGCGACGTACTGGTTTGCCACGAGACCTTGCGAGACCGCCGTCTCCATGGTGACAACCACCGGATCGCCTCCCTGCACCTGCTGATCGATTCCGAAGAGCGGCATCTCGTATGCGGCATACCTTTCAAAGCAGGGATGGTCTTTCTTCTCCGGATGGACGAATATCTCGGCTTCCGCCTGGGTAAACTCCCTCAACCGGATCATTCCCTGTCGTGGCGATATCTCGTTTCGATAGGATTTTCCTATCTGGACTGCCCCGAAGGGGAGCTTATCCCGGTAAAATCGGAGCAGTCGCGCGAAATCGGTGAACATCCCCTGTGCGGTCTCAGGCCTGAGGTATCCCTTTCGCTGGGAACCCGGACCGATGGTCGTCTCGAACATGAGATTGAAGTTGAAGACCTCGACTGCTCCCAGCGCTTCGCCGCATGCCGGGCACGGAAGCGTGCAGATCACCCGTGTCAGGTCCTCGGAACTCATCGTGGATGCGCCGGAGATATTGTGGCCCTCTGCCACATGGTCGGCTCTCAGGTACTCCCTGCATGCCGGGCACTGGCACATCTTGTCAGAGAATCCCTTCACATGGCCCGATGCGATGAAGATATCCTCCTGGCCGATTGTCGGGCATTCGATCTCGTAGTAGCCCTCCTGGATTATGTAAAATTGTCTCCAGATATTCTCGATCCTGCGTTTCATCATCGAACCGAGCGGGCCGTAGTCGATAAATCCCGCCACAGAACCGTAGCACTCCGATGTCGGCCAGATGAATCCTCTCCTTTTGGCCAGATCCATTATTTTATCATATACGTCACTCATGGTGCTCACAGGTGTGTTTTCATATCTTGGGTTTTTAGGAAGAAAAAGGTGTGGAGGACTTGCCTGAAGGCAAACGCATCAGTCCCGGTTGTCCCGTTCCGCCGTCTGCTCCCGTCCATGCTGTGTATCCATATCCCGGGCCATGGATTCTCAAGGATTTGCCCTGAATCCTTAAAACGAAGGGTTTTTCCTCCGGGATGATTGAAAAGATACTCTTAAATATCTTGGCAAGTATCTTATTCGGTATCACCCAACTGTGAGGCTCATGCAAGACGACAACAGAAAGAACCAGCTTCTCGAGCTTTTTACCACTATATCAGGCAAAACCAAGATTGTCGAGCCAATGAAGAAGATTCACGGCACGTTACGTGACAGGGAGGCGGTTGAACGGGAGATTGCCCTGATCATGCGTGAAATTCTTGAACAGGGGCATTTCAAGACGAAATTAAAACCCATTCAACTGGCAAAACTTGTATCCGCCTACTATACCGGTAAAAACGACACAGAGATCGCGAGGGAACTCGGTGACGAGAAACTCTCGAAGACCGTGGCGAGGGCCCGGGTACGGTTGAAATTGTTCAGGGACCTGGATTTCAAGATGCCGTTTGACAAGGAGAGGATGGAGGATCTCGTCGATTCAGGAAAGACAATGAAAGAGGTGAGCGAAGAACTCGGAGTCAGCCCGTCGACACTCCGCGAATACCGGCATGTCATCGATCAGAGGGACGACACCACCATCGATACCTACCTTGAACGAATAAAGGACGTCATGGAGGACCGTGACCTCTCGGAACAGATGACAAGAAGCGCGACAAAGGACGCTCTCGGTGAATCGATCGATATCACCGAGGCCGAGATGATCGACGTCACCTGATCATTTCACCTTTATCCGCATCATTTTTCACAGAGAAGAAGCCAGACACTACGGTATGGAACTTACCTGGTACGGACACTCCTGTTTTCTCCTGAAGGGTGATGTATCGGTCCTCGTCGATCCCTTCGTCCCTGACGGGGAGGCACCGAAAGATGCGGATATCGTGGCGGTGACCCACGGCCATGCCGACCACCTCGGCGAGACGGTGGCGCTCAACAAACCGACCGTCGCCATCAACGAGGTCGCGAAATACCTGGCATCCAAAGGTCTCGATGCCGTGGGAATGAACATCGGCGGAACGATCGAGCTTGGCGGGGTGAAATTCACGATGACACAGGCCATACATTCTGCCTGGATAGAGGAGGGAGGAATCGGTTTTGCCGGTGGGGGATCGGCCGGTTTTGTCATCGGCATGAACGAAAAGAGGGTCTACCATGCCGGCGATACCGCGCTCTTCTCCGACATGAAACTCATCGGCGAGCTCTGGCACCCCGACGTCGCCATCCTGCCCATCGGTGACCGGTTCACCATGGGTCCAGCGGAAGCGATGATTGCCGCCCGGTACGTCGGCGCACCGCTGGTAATCCCGATGCATTACAACACCTGGCCTGCAATCGAGCAGGACCCGTCACACTTCAAGCATGCGCTCGAGCGGACAACGGATCACAAGGTTTGCGTGATGAACCCGGGAGAGACGATCGAGATATGAGGAAAGGGGGGGCAAATGACGCCAATCTTATCTCACCAGGCGCCCCCATGCGCCCCCATGCGCCCCACACCTGCTGTCGAGCCAGGCCCGGATGGTGGCAGGACATTCCCCCGGGTATCTGTGCCATCCAACCCGTAATATGCATCCCGGGGGGCAGCGCAACGCTTTCCCCGGCCGTCGAGGCGAACCCCAAAATGGCGATAGGGATTATATTGGAACGAGATGATTTATTCTTCTGCCCAGGTCAACCCTGCCCGCCAGATATCCCCGTGCGGGGGATTCAGGGGAGTGCAACCCCCCAGTGTACACAATATTCGATAGGTCCACAGTCCCCGGTCAACCCTGCCCGCCATATATCGTCTGCGGGGGTTCAGGGGGCAGCAGCCCCCTGTATGCATAGCATTAAGACACTCCTGTGGGTTCACTGTCGTTCACTCCCCTCCCCTTCTGGGACCCGGACTGCGTCCTATCGCTGCTGCGAACCCCAAAATGACGATAGGGAGTAAATTAGGAAATAAGTTGATCTTCACAAAACCACGGTATACCCTGCCCACATGAAATCCCCTTGCAGGGGTTCAGGGGGCGGCAGCCCCCTGTATGCAGGGTGTTCTTTCGAATTCTTCGCAAATCCCAGTCAACCCAGTCCACTAAGCTCACATGATTTCCCTATGGTAGCCCCAAATCCATATTCCGTTCTCAGACACTCCCAGGGGCTGCGCTTTGCTTGCCCCTGCCGTTGCGGCGCACCCCACAAGGCGATAGGGAGTATATTGGGGAATGAGTTGATCTTTACAAAACCCGGTCAACCCTGCCCGCCAGATATCCCCGTGCGGGAGTTCAGGGGGCGGCAGCCCCCTGTATGCATAGCATTAAGACACTCCTGTGGGTTCACTATCGTTCACTCCCCTCCCCTCCCGGGACCGGGACTGCGTCCGATCGTTGAGACTCCCACCAAAAGGCGATAGGGAGTAAATTAGGAAGTAAGTTGATCTTCACAAAACCACGGTCTACCCTGCCCACATGAAATCCCCTTGCGGGGGTTCAGGGGGCAGCAGCCCCCTGTTTGCAGGGTGTTCTTTCGAATTCTTCGCAAATCTCAACCCACTCTGCCCACCGTATATCTCATGCGGGGGTGGTTCAAAGAAAGGGCGCAACCCCCCCTGTCAACATGGAATTTTCGATAGTCCCTGTCTCCGGTTAAAGAAATGGCTGACCCCCTATTCACTCTCAGACACTCCGGGCGTAGATACGTCTTTTCCATCAGCATCCGGATATACAGCTCCACTGGATGCAAGGAGCCCGGGGCAGCATGGGTAGAATAATAATCCTCCTCTAACCTCTCTTCTCATGGACCATCCGCCGCCACATTCTTTCTCCAGGTCGCCGGTCGAGGAGGTATTCTGTCGCTGTTCCTGTGGATCCGGTGCAGAATCACGATCCCTGACAATTCCGCCGCCCTATCCCGGCTGGCCATATATCAGGGATGCGATCAGGGATATGGTTGCCGGTGCCGTGGAGGTCTCCCGGATCACTGGCTGCACGATTAGCTACACCGACCTGCTTCCTGTCGTTGACGGGACGGACCTGCCCGGAACCGGTGATATCGTAGATCTTCTCTCCGGGAGGTTCGACTGTTCCCTGGACAGGAAAGGCAATGAGATCCTGTTCATCAGCACGCTGATCCCCGACACTGCAGGGTCTGTCTGCTCCGTTTTGAACAGGCCAAACAAACCGGGATGGACCCTCGTATTCACCATGAAGACCGATCGGCCGGCCGGGTTTGTCTCAGGCGAGAGCGTAATGAACTGGTTTAGTGATGCCCGGGCTGAAATCCACATGCTCTTTGACCTCATCGTCCCAGAGGAGATAGTCCGGACCCTCAGGTGACGTTCCGGATCCTGGACAGGGAGGTTACATCAAAGCTCGGCCTGGAGATCATGTCGTCAGATAATTCGCGCCGTATACCGCAGAAGAGTGTTCCACCACCCGGACAATTCCTTCAGAATAGGGCATCAGTGCGGAGAGATGAGAGTTAACCAGAATACGAGAATCAGGACCTTTCTGGTCGCGTCCCGTGATCAAATTGTCCGGCATGGTCTCCTCCCATACCCGGGGTGCACGTCATTGGTATGCCACATCTTCCTGACCTGTTATCCGGGGCACTTTGTGTGAATATGGTACCGGCGAAAAAGGAACGATAATTGATCGTGTTTCTATCCAGCGAAAAAAAGATGAGTTCCGATATATCAAAAATCGGTCATGACCCTGAACTGGTCGATCTCTTCCTTGTTCATCCGCTCGAGGAAAATTTCTGCTGCATTCCTGATATCCTTGCTTGCGGTGATCGCCCGCCCCACCACGAGGATATCTGCGCCTGCCGCCATCGCGTCTTTTACCACGTTTGCCCTGATGCCCCCGGCCGTCGCGACAAGGAGCTTTTTACCCGCCGCTTTCTTGAGCGCCGGAATATTGCCCCAGGCATGTGCAGTGTCTTCAGCGTCGATCGCCCTGTGGAGCTCTACGATGTCGGGTTTCATCGAGAGGCTCTTTATCACATTGACCGGATCGGGAACATTCAGCATATCGATGATCGAGTAGATCCCGGTCTTCTTCGCCTCTGCGATGGCCTTTTCAAGCGTGGGAACGGGGGCAAGACCTGATATGACCACGGCGTCCGCGGATGCGTCGGCAGCCATCCTCGCCTCGAGGTTTCCGGTGTCCAGCACTTTTAAGTCGGCGATGATGAAGGCATTGGGCCTGATCTTCCTGATCTCCCCGATGATATTCAGCCCGAATTTCTTGATCAGCGGTGTCCCGGCCTCGATTATGAGGTGGTCGTTCTCGGGCAGCTCGGAGAGCACCTGGACGACTTTCGCCATCTCGACGAGGTCAAGCGCCACCTGCAGGTACGGGGGGTCCCAGAGGCGCTGTACCTTGAAGCCCATGACGGCATGGGCCGCCCTGTCCTTCTCGTAGAGCAGGGTCTTTTTATCCGGGAACCCTTCAAATGCCCTCGAAATGGCAAGTTTCGTCGCCCCGTAATTGTACCGGTATATCCGGTTGTAGTCGGCGGCATCAGGGTCGAGATAGGCGCTTGCAAGGATCACCATGGATTCGAGATCCGTGTTGCCGAATACTCCTTCCTCTACGCAGTCCGAGACAGCCTTGGCCACCGCGGCCTGGACCGGCCCGAAGATCTCCCTGACCTGCGATTCCTTCTTCAGCGTGACTTTCGGGATGACCAGGGTTGCCGGCTTTGCGAGCAGGTTGGGCCGCACTACGGCCAGGAGCGGGGTGTGGCCCGCAGAGAGCTGCGAAAGGGCGTTTGCGAATGCAGTCCCCACCGGCCCCTCTTTCTCACCAATGATCAGGTCGATGTGGGCGAGCTCGGGCCCGTCACCCACGAGTGCTTCTCCAATTAGATACATGAATTTCTCCTTATCCTGACTAGTATGTGTGACTGGCTGGTGATAAATATATCAAAAGGAATGCTTGGTGAAGGCAGAGCCGGGAATGCAATTGAAAAATCTATCCTTCCCTGCACGCGTTGCGGATGACCGACTGTTCAGGACAGCCCTTCCCGAATAGAGAAAATGCGCTAATGCACAGGTTGTCAACAACGAAGGCCTTGTCGATAAGAAGGTATCAAGAAAATGTGGGGTCGGTGAGATTTGAACTCACGATCGACGGGTCTCTCCGACATGCGTCAGTGCTCCAACGGATCATCACCACTCAGGAGACCCATTGTTCATCATTCACACGACGCGAAAGACCGCTGGAGCCCGTCGCCATTCCGGACTAGGCCACGACCCCTTTCTTAATAAAATCGTAGTTTGCCGATTTAACTCTTGTGTATTTGACCGAATCAGTAGTCATATATTGTCTGGATGCGCCATTATGTAGGATGGCTCAGGGCAGTTATGATTGTGGCACTTCGACGTTTCCGCTCCTCGGATCGACCATTGGTGAGATGTTAAACGAGATCTCGGGGAGATATCCCGAGAGTGAAGCAGTGGTCTCGGTCCACCAGGGCATCAGGTGGACATACCGCGAATTTTTAGAGAAGGTGAACGCAATTGCCCGCGGTCTCATGGCAATCGGCGTCGAGAAGGGGGACCGGGTCGGAATATGGGCCATGAACCACGCGGAATGGGTCGTCGTCCAGTTTGCCACCGCCAAGATCGGAGCGATCATGGTGAACATCAATCCTGCCTACCGTACCTACGAGCTCGAATATGTCCTCAAGCAGGCCGAGATCCAGACCCTTATCCTCCAGGGGAGGTTCAAGACCTCCGACTATGTCGGCATGTTCTACGAGGCCTGCCCCGAAGCCTACGAATCCCGCCCCGGAAGGCTGAACAGCGAGAAGTTCCCGTTCCTGAAGAATATCATCCATATCGGGGAGATCCCCTACAACGGGATGTTCCTCTGGGGGGAGATCGAGGAGAAGGGGGAGAAGATCAGCACCGACGAGCTCATTGCACGGGAGGAGTCGCTTGACTTCGATGACGCGATCAATATCCAGTACACGAGCGGGACGACGGGATTTCCCAAGGGAGTGGTGCTCTCCCATCACGGCGTGCTGAACAACGGCTATATCATCGGCGAGGGGATGAATTTCACCGAGAAGGACCGTCTCTGCATCCCTGTCCCGTTCTACCACTGTTTCGGCATGGTCCTCTCGAACATGGCCTGCGTGACGCACGGTTCGGCCATGGTGCTTCCGTACCCGGCATTCGACGCGGAAGCCGTGCTCCAGACTGTCCAGAACGAGCGCTGCACGGCCCTCCACGGAGTACCGACCATGTTCATCGCGGAACTCTCCCACCCGGACTTCGAGAAATATTCCATGAAGACGCTCCGGACGGGCATCATGGCAGGATCGCCCTGTCCAATCGAGGTGATGAAGGAGGTGAACAGGCGGATGAACATGTCCGAGATCGTGATCGTCTACGGGCAGACCGAGACATCGCCCGGCATAACGATGACCACGACGAGAGATCCCGTTGAACGGCGGGTATCGACGGTCGGAAAGGTCTTTCCCCATACCGAGATCAAGATAATCGACCCGAATTCCGGAAAGATCGTGCCGAAGGGCGAGGTGGGGGAGATCTGTGCCAGGGGCTACATGGTGATGAAATGTTATTACAACAATCCCAGTGCCACGCACGCAACCCTCGACTCCAACAGGTGGAACCATACCGGCGATCTCGGGACGATCGACGAGGAGGGGTATGTCAAGATCGTCGGGAGGTTAAAGGACATGGTGATCAGGGGCGGAGAAAACATCTACCCGCGGGAGATCGAGGAGTTCCTTCACCACCATCCAAAGATTGCCGATGTCTACGTCATCGGTGTCCCTGACCAGAAGTATGGCGAGGAACTGATGGCATGGGTGATGGTCGAGAACGGGGAGACGCTCACCGACGAGGAGGTCTTCGAATTCTGCCGGGGCAGGATTGCGCATTTCAAGGTACCGCGATATGTGAAATTCGTCACGGAATTCCCCATGAGTATCACGGGAAAGATACAGAAATTCAGGATGCGTGAGGTCTCCATAAAGGAACTCGCGCTTGAGGACGCCTCGCTGATCGAGACCGCATAAAGGCTTTTCGGACCGGATTGTCCCCAGGCATCCATTTTTTTGCCTCCTCGCTGTTTTGTGTGGGGAGACTGAATCGAATTGGTATCTGCATACCAGTCCAGTCACTCACAACCGCCGCCGGGGCGTCCTCACGTAACTCATACCCAATTGCTCAAATTTTGACTGTGCATCGCACATGGGGGAGTAGGGGCGGATAGCCCCCACAAAATGTATCGGTTCATCAATCCTGCACAACCAGGTAGCGGAGAGCCATTTTTTCCGATTTCGTTTGGCGTGCCCGGAGTATTCACTCTTCAAAACGCCATGATCCGGAAAAAAAATTGAGATATCCTCTTGATCGCCGGCACTTCCGGGTATCTGGGGATGGTATCAGCTGCCCGACTCGGCTCTCTCCACAAGTTGCCTGGCGGCACGGACGGCGTCCCTGATGATAGTCTCTTCTCCCGGGATCTTCCTGTCCATCATGAGAACCCTGCCGTCGCAGATTGTCGTGTCCACGGCACTGCCGTTGCAGGAGTAGACCATGTTTGAGTCCAGGTTATGGAAGGGCGTGTTGCAGACAATATCCCGGTCGATGAGGATGATATCGGCCGGCCGTCCCTTCTCCAGGATCCCGGAATCAAGGCCGAGCGCCCGTGCTCCACCTGCGGTTGCCATGGAGAGGGCTTCACCCGCCGGGAGAAGTGTCTGCGAGTTCCAGAAGAACTTCTGGAGAATGGCACCGGTCTTCATCTCTTCGAAGAGATCGAGGTTGTTGTTCGATGCGCACCCGTCGGTGCCGAAGGAGAGGTTCGCACCGGCCTCTTTCAACCAGTGGTACGGCATCGCCCTGTTCGTGGCAAGTTTCATGTTGCTCACCGGGTTGTGCGAGACGGAGACCCCCCTCTTTCCAAGGAGCATGCATTCATCGCGGTCGAGCCAGCAGCAGTGCGCAGCAACGGTGTGTCCGGTCAGGAGGCCTGCTTCATCAAGGACTGCGGATGGTCGCCTGTTCCATTGCGAAACAGCGTCGTTCACCTCCTTCTCTGTCTCGCTCAGATGGATGTGGATCCCGATATCCTCCTCCCTGGCAAAACCGGCGAGCCAGGAGAGGCCTTCCTTTGATACCGTGTAGATCGCATGCGGGCCGACCGACGGACGGATCCGTGGATTGTTCATCGATCTGATGGTTTTTACCAGTTTTTCTGTCGCGGCAATCTCTGCTTCCCGCTTTTCGGGGGAGAAGAGATCGATGAACCCGTATGCGAGATTTGCCCGGATGCCCGTCTCGTCGACGGCACGGGCAGCATCCTCCATGTAAAAATACATATCATTGAAGGCTGTCGTCCCCGTCCGGATCATCTCGAGGCACCCGAGTTTCGTCCCCCGGTAGACATCTTCCCCTGTCAGGTGGGCCTCGAGTGGCCAGATCTTTTCCGTCAGCCAGTCCTGCAGGGGCATATCGTCGGCAAACCCGCGAAGGAGCGTCATGGCTGCATGGGTGTGGGTGTTGACGAGCCCGGGGAGCGCCACTTTCCTGCTCCCGTCAATGGTAAATTCAGCGGAACTTCTGTATCTTTTTCCAATGCCCGGACCTATATCGCCGATAGATCCGTCGGAGGCGATGAATATATCGACCTCTCCGCTGCCGGCCCATACATCTTCGATGAGTATGGTCGTCTGTCTTCCGTATACATCGTCCATCTCAATTCCCCTGTGCAAACCGCGAGATGATTTCCTGAAGAATTTTGTCGGTCCTCTCCCTGTACTGGCCCGCTACCTCGACAATATGCTCATACGTGAGTGTCTCGTCGGAAAGGCCATTCGCGTAGTTGTCGACCGTGCAGAGGGCGGCAAATTCCATCCCGAGTTCAATAGCCAGAGTGGCCTCGCTTGCAAGCGTCATCCCCACGATGTCGGCGATCCGCGAGAGGTCCCGCACCTCGGCGACAGTCTCAATCCTCGGACCCCTGGTCTGGACATAAATGCCCCCGAGCCGTGCCGCGGGAATCACGCTCTTCAGCTTCCGGGCAAATGAGGCCGAGAGCCCTGGCTGGACGTGGGTGATGCTGTGATCATGGATCGATGGAATAGGGGCCATGGTATAGTAATCGGTCGGTATCACGAGCGATCCGGGTTCGATATCCTGTTTTAAGGAACCCGCAGACCCGATAGCGATGACATGGTCAACACCGAGAATTGCAAGGGCTGAAAGATGCGACCGGAAATTGATGCGATGAGGGGGGGTATCCCCCTGGTGCCTGAGCACGAGCGCAATATCCCCGCACAGGACCTCGCTGTTGCCATACGGGGTATGGATGGTCTTCTTCTCCAGCGGTGGAAGATCCGAAAAAAGCAGGCTCGTCCCGCCAATTATTCCAAGCATCGTCTCTCACCCGGAATTACGTCTATGACTCTCACGATTCATCCCATATAATAAAACCCCGCAGGGGTGTTGTTGGTTTCGGTTTCCAGGGTACCGGTTATCACGAGAGCATTTTTTCGGAGACAATCCAACACGTAATAATACCGGTCAGGGTGAATGGTAGTAGCATGGGCCGGTTTGCAACCGTGAGTGATGAGAGGATACGGAACGGCGAGTGCACCGATATCTATTTCCAGAGAACGGAGGAGATTCTCGGGCTTTCGGGAAAGAACCCCCACGTGGAGATGGAGATTACCGCGGGCTCGCTCCCGGGGGAATGGGCTGTATTCTGTGGGCTTGACGACGTTATCAGCCTTCTCGAGGACAGGCCGGTCTCGCTTCTGGCCATGCCGGAAGGAAGCCTCTTCCATCCGAACGAGCCCGTGATGCGTATCTCGGGCAGGTACCGGGACTTCGCCCGCTACGAGACCTCGGTTCTTGGGTTTCTCTGTCATGCATCGGGAATCGCCACGGCATCGCTCGGGATGAAACTGGCTGCACGGGGGAGATCCGTCTACTCGTTCGGGTCGCGTCGGCAGCACCCCGCCATCTCGATGATGGTCGAGCGGTCTGCCTGGATAGGGGGTGCTGACGGCGCAAGCAACACCTGTTCACCCGAAGGTGTCCCCCTGGCAGGCACGATGCCCCATGCCTTTGTCATGTGTTACGAATCGCCGGAGGATGCATTCCGCGCCTTCGACCGGTATGCCCCGGCCGACATTCCGAGGGTCATGCTCTGCGACACGTTCTGCGACGAGAAGAGGGAGTCTCTTGCCGCCGCCTCGTGCGGTGCTTCAGCCGTGCGGCTGGACACACCCCGCTCGCGGAGAGGCGACATGAGGGCGATACTCGAGGAGGTGAGATGGGAGCTGGATTCCCGCGGATTCTCCGATGTGGGCATATTCCTCTCGGGCGGGGTGACGCGTGAGCACATAGAAGAGTACCGTGACATCGTCGATGCCTTCGGGGTCGGCGGAGCGATAGCCAACGCCCCTGTCATCGATTTTGCAATGGACATCGTCGAGATTGACGGAGAGAAGTGTGCAAAGAGAGGGAAGAGAAGCGGCGCAAAGCAGGTTTTTGTAGATGGATCGGGCAAGCGCATGACGCTCCTTGCAGGTTCTCCTGCACCGCCGGGAGCGGTCCCGCTCCTTGAGCGCTTCATCGACGGGGGGCGCGTTCTCTCCCGCCCGTCCATTGCGGATGCCCGGCAGAGGGTTCTCTTGCAGCTGGAAAAGATGGTCAAGCCCCCTTATTCTGTTAAAAGGGCGTGAATGGAGGGATCAACTGGTCTCCCGGCTCTCCGAGCGCAGAAATAATTCTTTTAAGTCATGCCGACCAACACTGTAGGAGCGGGCCGATAGATCAGGGGAAGATCGCTACCTTGGCATGGTAGAGGCCGCGGGTTCAATTCCCGCTCGGTCCATAGATTCGATCCGGGATCCAAACCGGAGTTTTTTTCTCATCTGATCCACCATAAAAAAAACGATTCACATTGGGAATAAAAGAATGGCTGATTCCACAGGACAAGGTCTTCTTCGACCTTTTTGACCGTCTGGCAGCGGTCGTTGTGCTTGCGTCCTACCGCATAGTCGATCTTGTCGACGATTTTTCGGATATCAAGGCCAAGGTCCGCCAGCTTGAACAGCTCGAACATGAGGGCGACAAGATCACCCACGAGATATACGAGCAACTGAACAGAACGTTCATCACGCCGCTGGATCACGAGGAGATATCCCGTCTTGCCTCTGCGCTTGACGATATTCTTGACTTTATCGAGGGAACCGCGCAGAGGATGTACAACTATGGCATCAGCGATGCCGACTCCCACATGGTCGAGATGGCCAAGCTGATCCAGCTCTCGGTGGTCGAACTGGAAGAGGCCGTAAAGGAGATCCGGTTCATGAAGAATCCCCGCCTCATCGAGAACCGCTGCATCGAGGTGAACAGGCTCGAGAACCTGGCCGACGATGTCCTGGCTCATGCCATAAATGATATCTTCAGGACGGAGGACGCAATCGCCATCATCAAGAGGAAGGATATCTACGAGCACCTCGAGAACGCGACAGACAAGTGTGAAGATGCGGCGAATGTGCTATCCGATATTGCGATCAGGCATTCTTGATACCCATGGAGTACGTGGTCATTGCCGGAGTCGTTCTTGCACTCCTCTTCAATTTTGTCAACGGCTTAAATGACGCTGCAAATTCGATAGCCACCGTGGTGGGAACACGGGTGTTGACACCCCTCCAGGCCGTCCTCATGGCCGCGTTCTTCAACCTTGTCGGACCGCTCCTCTTTACGACCGCAATTGCAAAGACCATCGGCAAGGGCCTCGTCGATCCTGCATTCATGACGACACACGTCATCCTCCTCGGGATGCTGGCCGCCGTGTTGTGGGTATTCATCTCCTCCTATGGTGGAATCCCAATCTCGGCGAGCCATGCCCTCGTCGGCGGGCTGATCGGTTCGGCTGTCGGGTATGCAGGGGTCCATGCCATCACCTGGCCTTCTCCAGGGACGGTTCTTCTCCTGGTCCTCTATGCGATTGCCGGGATGGTGGCCGGTGCGGTCATCGTCTCTCTCGTGGCATATTTCAAGAAAGAGGAACGTTTACTGCCATACGCAGGCGTCGGGGCTCTTTGTGGGCTTGCACTGATCATACCGTTCATCATCATCACAAAGATCCTTCCGATATCGGGAATTCTCGCGATTCTCGTATTCATCGTCGTGTCTCCAATGCTCGGCCTTATCGCGTCTTTCCTGCTCGGGATGGTCGTGATACGACTCTTCGCAAGATCGAACAGCAAATTGATGAATAACCTGTTCAGCAAACTCCAGCTCGTATCGGCAGCATTCTATAGTATCGGCCACGGCAGTAACGACGCCCAGAACGCGATGGGTATCATCACGGCCATGCTGGTGGCAGGGGGGCTGCTTGCAGAATTCACTGTCCCGGTCTGGGTGATACTTATCTCGAGCGCGGCGATATCGCTTGGGACCTTCCTCGGCGGTTGGCGGGTTGTCAAGACGATGGCGACCAAGATCACCAAGCTCCGCCCCTACCAGGGGTTCTGCGCCGAGACAGGCGGCGGTGTCGTCCTCTCCTTCGTGACAGCCTTTGGTGTTCCGGTATCGACAACCCATGCCATCAGCGGATCCATCATGGGTGTCGGGGCTACACGGGGGTATTCGGCAGTCAAGTGGGGTATCGTACGACGGATCGTCGCCGCGTGGATCATCACGATCCCGCTCACTGCAGCGTTCTCATTCGCCACGTTCCTTATTTATAAAACGATATTTCCCGTCTGATCTTTTCACCGGGATACACAAGCTTTACTCCAAACCTGAAAAACCGGTGGTTCCGGTGCGATAGACCACTTAATCCTGCTTCCCCTCTCCTTTTTCTCTCTCGAATTCTTCCCGGTAATACCTGCACAGGCCGGTGAGTGGGCACGAGCTGCACATGGGTTTTTTCGCCGTGCAGGTGTGTCTTCCATGCATGATCAGGAGATAATTGATCTTGCCCCAGTCACTTCGTGGAAAGATCCGCACGAGATCCTGTTCGATCCGATCGGGATCGCTCTCATCGGTCAGTCCCAGGCGCCGGGCGAGACGGCGCACGTGCGTATCGACTGCGATCCCCTCGTCGATCCCGAACCCATGGTTGAGCACGATGTTTGCGGTCTTCCGGCCCACACCGGGCAGGGAGACGAGCGAGTCCATGTCACGCGGCACCCTGCCCTCGAACCGTTCTACAAGGGCGCGGGCAGATTCGATCAGGTATCTTGCCTTCGCATGGAAGTAGCCGCAGCTCCGGATTATCTCCTCGAGATCCGATTGATCTGCGCGGGCAAGTTCCGCCGGGGAGGGGTACCGCGAGAAGAGTTCATCCCTGATAGAGTTCACCTGTTTGTCGGTGGTCTGCGCCGAGAGGATGGTCAGCACGAGTATCTGGAAGGGATTTTCGAATTGTAAAAAGGAACGCGGAGAAGAAGGCAGGCCATACTCCAGGATCAGCAGTTCAAGAATTCTTGCGGCCTCCGCCTCGTTCATGCAATCATGGGGTAGGGCAGATTCGAACTGCCGTCAAAGCGTCCCAAACGCTCTAGGATGGACCAGGCTACCCTACTACCCCTGGAGTGAGTATAACTCTTTGATTCCCCGGGAAAAATATTTACCGCTTTTGAGGGGGTGGGTACAACGGAAGCGGGCTCTCTCCACCACCCTGGACAAGGGTCCCGCGGAAGTATCCTCCTGTCAGCGCAGCCTCCAGGTTACCGGGATCCCTTCCGTCGAGCACTGCCAGGGGGATACTGCTCCGCCTGACAATCTTTGCCGCGACCATGTCGATCACCATGTTGGCGCCGGCGGAAAGACTGTCTTTTTCGACTATCTGCACGAGCTCGTCAGGTGTCATCTCGTCGAAACGCCTGGCATCGGGGTTGGTCTTTGGATCTGCGCTGTAGATGCCGTCCACGGATGTGGCATTGACAAGGATTGCTGCACCGGTTCTCTCTGCAAGGACTGCGGCGACGGCATCCGTGGTCTGGCCCGGTGTCACACCGCCCATCACCACGATCTTCTTCGAAAGGCCGTATTCCATGGCGCGTGTCTGGTCGGCTGCCACCACCGGGTATGCGGCATCTCCGAGAGCCGACACGAGCAGCATGGCATTGAGCCTCGTGATATGAATTCCGATCTCGTCGCAGGCGGCCTGGTCAATTCCAAGTGAACGTGCTGCAGATATGTAGCGTCTCGCCTCGCCGCCGCCCCCCACGACGACGTAAAGGCTGACATTCTCGCCGATGCGGCGGAGTACCGCGATATATGGGGATATCGCATTCGAATCTATGGAAGGCAGCAGGACAGAGCCTCCGAGGGACAGGACCACAGTTTTCATCCAACTCAAATCATTTCTCCAATAGCAACATATAATTGTTGGAGAATGTTGCGCTGTCCGGTCTGCGGAAGCAGGGAGATATACCCGATCGTCGGGGGATATATCGGCCAGATTTACCGCTGCAAGAGTTGCAAATACCGTGGATCGCTTGTCGTCGAGACCGATGAAGAAGAACCTGCAACCGGCAGCCGCGACTGACCCCCCCGCCATCACTTTAATAAAAAGGCTCTCTATATCCTTTCCTGATGAACCGGAATCACGAGGCCAGGCAGTATACCCGGTTGGACGACAATGCCGTCCGCTGTTCCCTCTGCAGCCACCGGTGCACGATCCAGGATGAAAAGACCGGTATCTGCGGCGTACGCCTGAACGAGGGCGGAACGCTCCATGCACTCACGTACGGGAAGGTGAGTGCAGAGGCGGTTGATCCCATCGAGAAGAAACCGCTGTTCCATTTCCTGCCCGGAACGCTCTCCTACTCGCTGGGAAGCATCGGGTGCAACTTCCACTGTACACATTGCCAGAACTGGCATATCTCCCGTGCAGGAATCAGTGACATGAACCTTGCCGAAATCTCACCCGAAGAGGGGGTGAGGAGAGCCATGGCGCAGGGCTGCGCGAGCATTTCATGGACCTACAACGAGCCCACGATCTGGCATGAATACACGCTTGACATGGCAAAGATCGCTCACGAACGCGGGCTTGGAACTGTGTACGTAACCAACGGCTACATAACCGAAGAAGCACTGCGCGAGCTTTCACCGGTCCTGGATGCATACCGTGTCGATATAAAGGCATTCACAGACGACTTCTACCGGAAGGTCTGCGGCGCACGGCTCCAGCCTGTGCTTGACTCCACCATCGTCGCAAAGGAGCTTGGTATGCACGTGGAGGTGGTCAATCTTGTCATTCCCGGACTGAACGACTCACCTGAAGAGACCACATCGCTCATCAGGTGGATCCTGGACAACCTGGGACCTGATGTCCCGGTCCATTTCACCCGTTTCCATCCCGATTACCAGATGAGGGACCGGAAGGCAACCGACATCGCCGTACTCGAGAGAATATACCGGCGTGCTCGGGAGCTCGGTCTGCATTACCCGTACCTGGGAAACGTGTATGCGAGCCCATGCGAGAGCACGTACTGTCCGTCATGCGGGGAACTCGTTATCGAGAGATCCGGGTTTTCAAGCATCATGCGAAACATATCCTCCGGACGTTGCGGCAGGTGCGGGGAAAAAATCGCGTATACCGATCATGTCTGATATCAAAGAGAGGCGGTTCCTTGTTGACCGGATGCTCGGCTCCCTCTGCCGCTACCTCCGGTTCATGGGATATGATGCCGAGAGTGCGAACGCCTACTCCGAGGGAGACAAAAAGGAGGACACGGTCCTGTTGAAGAGGGCATTGCGGGAGGATCGGCTGTTGTTGACAAAGGACCGGGAACTTGCCTCCAGGGGAGATGAACAGGCGGTCCTCATCATGGACGAGGACGTCATCGCCCAGGTCGGTCAGCTGAGCCGGGCAGGGCTTATCGAACCTGAACTGCGCCTCACCCGCTGTTCAATCTGCAACACGAACCTGCGCCGGGCAACGGGAGAGGAGATCGAAGATACCGCATATGCACCGGATGAAAAGGACGAATTGACATTCTTCTGGTGTCCGAATTGCCTGAAGCTCTACTGGATGGGCTCTCATGGGAAGAATCTTGAAAAAAGAATAAAAAAAGGACAAGAAGAATCCTGAGTTGTTCAGGCAGATTCCTTCGCCGGCGTCTTTTCACTCATCTGGGCCCGCCGTTTCAGCCAGATCAGTTCATCACCATCAAAACCGAAACTCTGCATCTCCAGGGTCCGCACATCGTCGGGAATATCCGATGTATCGGCACCTCTGGGCACGACGAGAACCTTTCCGGGATTTGACACGCCGCTAACTGTGCATGATTTCAGCTGATCGACAATGCCCGGGTCTACCGTCTGCTCAAATGAGACCACGACGTTTGCGCCTTCCGATCTCCCGAGAATTCTTCGTGTGACAAGGAAGCACTGTTCCTCTCCTTCGGCCCGCGGTACAGGCTTTATCTGCCAGCCGTCGACGGTGGGGTAAAGCCTTTTTAGTTCTCTTCGCACGAATTCGTGCATGATGTCTTCATTCGATCCCATGTCTGTTCACACCAAAAATAGAATAGACCCTCTGATGCTAAAACAGTTTTCTATTGGTGATTGCACTGGCTGCCGGGTGTCCCACTCCGCGCTATGGAACTGTGATTCAGAATCAAAAAAACCCTTCCCGGGTGATTTTTCCCGTATCAACAGGAATACCCAAATGAAAAGGGGAAAGGGAAAAATATTAAGCGTTGTGAACCAAAAAATCCATAAATACTTGAATTTAGGTTTTTTCAGATCATGATCACCATCGGTATCGATCCGGGAATCGCAACCATCGGGTATGGGGTACTGGAGGAGAAGAACCGGAAGATTTGCCCCCTCTGTTATAGTGCCATAATCACCTCGGGAAAAGTGAAGGGCATTCCAGAGCGCCTGGAAGAGATATATGTGGCGATCTGCAAGGTTCTGGACCTGTACCACCCCGACTGCATGGCCATCGAGAAACTGTTCTTTGCCCGCAACGTCACATCTGCGCTGAATGTCGCCGAGGTGAGGGGCGTGATCATGCTTGCTGCCCGGCAGCGTCGGATCCCTGTCGCCGAATATACCCCAAACCAGGTGAAACAGGCTGTTACGGGTTCGGGGAAGGCAGACAAGCGCCAGATGCAGGAGATGATCCGCCGCCTGCTCTCCCTCGAGGAGATTCCAAGACCTGACGACGTCGCAGATGCACTCTCTGTCGCACTCTGTCACATACACACGGCAGGGATCTCATGATCTCCCATCTTTGCGGGACTGTCACCAGCGTGGGCGAGTCATCGGCAGTGATCGATGTGGGCGGTGTGGGATATCTCGTGAACATGACTGCCCCCGACCTGCGGGAACTGAAACCAGGAGATGGCCGGGTGCGTGTGTATACACACATGTCAGTCCGGGAAGACGGGATCTCCCTTCATGGATTCCTGAGATCGGACGCTCTCGAGATGTTCCTGATGCTGATCAGCGTAAACCGCGTCGGTCCGTCCCTTGCCCAGAACATCCTCTCCCAGATCACCCTGCCCGAGTTTGCGGCAGCGATAATCGGCGAGGACGAAAAGATCCTGACACAGATATCCGGCATCGGGAACAAGAACGCAAAAAGGCTGATCCTGGAACTGCGGGATCGGATGGAGAAGAAGGCGATCCTGTACCGGCTTGAAACGAAGAGCCGGGATCCTGTCAGGGACGATGCTGTGCTTGCGCTCCTGTCACTCGGATTCGGCCAGAAGGAATCCCGTGAAGCGGTCGACAATGCCATGCGCACGGAGGAATCCCCGGGCCTGCAGGAGATAATCAAGGCTGCACTGGTTCAGCTGAAAGAGAAGTGAATAAGACCATGAAAGGACGAATCCTGTCCGGAGAACACTCCAATGGAGATATCGACGAAGGTGTCATACGTCCCGGGAGGTTTGATGAGTTCATCGGACAGGACACTCTCAGGGAGAGCCTCGGTATCGCCATCGATGCGGCAAAAAAGAGGGGACGTCCCCTGGACCACATCCTCTTCTCCGGTCCACCGGGCCTTGGAAAGACGACGCTCTCGCACATCATCGCACGGGAGATGGGCTCGGAGATCAGGACAACCAGCGGACCGGTGCTTGAAAAAGCGGGCGATCTGGCTGCCATATTAACGCTCCTGAAGGAGGGGGACATCCTCTTCATCGATGAGATCCACCGGCTCAATACGGTGATCGAGGAGGTGCTCTATCCCGCAATGGAGGACTTTTTCATAGATGTCATGATAGGCGAAGGGCCGAGCGCCCGGTCGATACAGCTCGACATTGATCATTTCACCCTGATCGGTGCGACAACACGGGTCGGACTGCTGGGTTCACCGTTTCGTGACCGGTTCGGGATGATATTTCGCCTGAATATGTACTCGCCCGACGAGCTTGCTTTAATCGTACAACGAAGTGCGGATATCATGGGCCTTTTGACAACGCCTGACGGGTGCAGGGAGATAGCCCTGCGGAGCAGGGGAACCCCGCGGATAGCGAACAGGCTGCTTCGAAGAGTGGCTGACTTTGCACTGGTGAAGAGCGACGGGAAGATCGACAGGGATGTTGCAGACAGGGCACTCTCGATGCTCGGCATCGACCCGCACGGCCTTGACGAGATCGACCGAAGAATTCTGAAGGTCATCGTCGATGATTTTGGGGGTGGTCCGGTGGGATTGAAGACCATTGCCATCTCTATTGGGGAGGACATCCGGACAATCGAAGAGGTATACGAGCCCTACCTCATCCAGGCCGGTTTCATCAAACGAACCTCCCAGGGCAGGGAGGCCACACCAGCAGCCCGCGGCCACCTCCACCAGTCCTGGTGGTGAAAAATACCCCTGATTTTTACCTGTTTTGAGAGTACATTATAAATACATAAAGATATTATTCAAAAACAAGGAAAAATAGAGGAATAATGGTATTCAGGTCACGCTGGATGGCAGGATCGCGAATACAGGGAAATTACATGAGGCAGCTAATTTGGTTTGGGATCGTGATTGCCTGTATGGCATGCCTGGCACTCTGCATCCCTGCAGGCGCCGCGACGGATGCAAAAGAGCGCTATACCGTGGCAATCGGTGACTGCATGGTCACATCTCCGGGTGAAGAGTCGCAGCTGGTGATAGTCCTTTCTGACGCCCCCGGGGGACTGTCAGATTATGAAATGTCAGTAGAGATCAGGGACTCTTCGGTCGGCCAGTTTGCGGGTGTACAATTTCCTCCCTGGGCAAGCCTGAACAGCAGGGGGAGGTGTCCGTCCAACGTCCTCACCATCTCGGCTGCAGACATGAACAACAAGGTCCGGAAAGGTGACAGGAACATTGTGCTGGCGACGATTGCGATAAAAGGAAAGAATCCCGGTTCTTCTGAGATATCCATCAGGGATATATCGATCAGGGAGGATACCGGCGTGGTTGTCAAGGTGGCCACGATTCCCGGCACGGTTCACGTTGGGGACCCGCATGGTACACCCAGCCAGCCGCAGGGTGAAAGAGATGAGCTGTCCGATTCCATGGAATCTCTTCCCTGGCAGGTGCCGGACATATCCGATCCTCCGGTAACTGCACCCATGTCCCCGACGACTGCACCGACAGTGCCTGCAACCATACCGCCCGTAACCACACCCCCAGTGACCATTCCGCCTCTGACCATCCCCACTATGACCCGAACACCTGCGACCATACCCCAGACGACAGTACCACTCACAACCGTACCCGCCACAACCATACCAGCTGCCACGACTCCTCCAATACCCATCGCTCCTGCGACCATGCCCCAGACGAGAGTCCCTCTCACAACCGTACCCGCCACAACCTTACCAGCTGCGACGACTCCTCCAATACTCATCGCTCCTACGGCCATTCCCTCTTCGATCATACCTTCAACAACACCTATTCCCCCAACAACCGCGGCCTTACCCGTACCCGGTTCACTCGAGATCCATTCCAGCCCGGGTGATGCAGTGGTGATTCTGAACGGAAACCCGGTCGGGAGGACACCCCTTTTCCTGCCCGGTGTTGCGCCGGGAATCTATACGATCGTCCTGACCCTGGACGGATACGAGGATCTCACGATTGACCATGTGGCTGTCGATGAGGCTGCAAGGACGATCGTTACCAGGGCCGAGGCATGCCTCGTTCCGCTACCCGGGAGTGTCACTGTCAGATCATCACCCCCTGGAGCGGCCATCAACGTTGAAGGTGAATATTACGGGACAACCCCGTCATCGATCACACTCATGCCGGGTGCGTATGGGATCAGCCTGGTTCTCGAGGGTTACTATCCATGGAGTGGTGAGTATGTGCTTGGTCCGGGAGAGACTCTTGTCCCTGACCCTGTCACTCTTGAGCCGGTCCCGGTCTACACAGTCACGGTGACTGCAGGCCCTGGTGGCGTTGTACTGCCGGCAGGGGAGTCTTTCGTCAGGGAAGGGGAGAGCATTGAACTCTCCTTCCTACCTGATCCCGGCTACTCGGTCGGGTCCATCTATCTTGACGGAGCCTCTGCGGGTTCTGGGGATACCCTGAACCTGGATGGGATCGGGGCTGATCACCTGGTGGAGGTCACCTTCCTTGAGGACGAGCCCGAGCCGACCCCTCCGATCATTGAAGCCGACTTCTTCGCAGACCCGGTGTCGGGAACCGCACCCCTCGCGGTAACATTCCGGGATAGGACGGCCGCAGAGACGGAGGTTACGCGCCAGTGGGACTTTGGGGATGGCACCGAGGGCTGTGGTGAGAGAGAGCCTGTCCACATCTACGAGCAGGCAGGAAATTACGCTGTGTCACTGACGGTCTGCTGTGGTGATGTATGCGACACGGCAGAGCGTGCCGGCTACATCCGGGTCCTGCCACCGCCCGAACCGGTCCGGGCCGGCTTTCATGCGGATGTGACAAGCGGGGAATGTCCGCTCACGGTCACATTTACCGACACCTCGACGGGGGATGTCAGAACGCGTGAATGGACGTTTGGGGATGGGGCATGCTCGACAGAGGAGAATCCCGTCCATGTCTACCGCGACCCTGGGGTCTACACGGTCAGCCTGGTCGTAACCGGCAGGGATACCACGGACAGGACAGACATGGAAGGCCTCATCCAGGTGAGCCAGCCTGTGATTGATGGAGAAGAGGGATATTACCGGGTCCTGTGCACTGTTGAAAACGCAGCTGTCTTCCTGAACGGAGCACCCGTTGGACATATCCGGGATGGAAGATGCATCATACCCGTACCTGTCACCGGAAGCCCGGAAAGGACACTCGTCGTGGTTGCCGACGGGTACATGCCATATTCGGGCGAAATCACGAGGTGTCCGGAACCAGGGGAGATTGTCGAACTGCATGTGGTCCTCGTCCCCCGGATGCCGTCACAGACTCCGTACCTTACCCGGCATGCCAGCAGGGAAGCCTTCTTTTCAAACACCTCCACCCAGTGGCAGGGCTAGGCGGGTTTTTGGTACATAACCAAAAATTTTTTCCCCTGCTGCAGAGAATAGTGTCTCGATGGATCGGTATGACGGCCTTGAGCTCTCGCCACGAAGGGTCGAATACGTAAAATTCATGGCGGAGATGGGCAAAACCCTTAAAGTAAGCGATATAGCCGCCCGTTTCTCGATAGACCCGTCGACGGTCACAAAGACTCTTCACGAGCTGGAGGGGATGGGCCTCATTATCCATGAACCGTACCATGGCGCCAGGTTATCGCCTTTTGGAGCTCGTTACAGCGAATTCCTGTTAAGGAGACATCGCATACTGGGCCTGGTACTGTCGCACTACGGTCTCACAGAGGACGAGGCATGCAGGGAGGCGTCACGGTTCGAGAGCTATGTCTCGCGGTATGCGATCAACACGATGTGCAGGGCAATGGGCCACCCCACAACCGGTATCTGCGGCGAGATAACGCACGACGAGCACTGCCAGGGACCCGCCGGTAAATATGGTACTGTACCAAAAATACACAAAAAACAGGAAAGGAAACAGGGACGAAGAACATGAAATATACCGGGGCCTTCTGGCATATTTTCGCCGTCTCAGCGATACTATGCTTCTCCTGCGCCTGCGGGGGTTGCATGGAAGCGGGTGAACCTGAGAACTCGTCGCGCCTCGTCGTCTCCGTCACCCTCGCAGCCCAGGAAGAACTGGTCAGGAGTGTTGGTGGAGACCGGGTCGACGTGGTTGTTCTCCTGCCCGGATACGCCGATCCCCATTCATTCGAGCCCCAGGCGAGCCAGATGGTGAATGTGAGCAGATCAGACCTTTACTTCAGGATCGGTGAAGGCCTCCTGCCCTTCGAGGACAGGGTGGTCTCCAGGCTTGGGGGTGTTTCGCGCGATCTTCTGGTTGTGGACACATCAGAGGGCATCGAACTCATCAGCGATACTGAAGGGGGGGAGGCGGACCCCCACATCTGGCTCTCACTCCGGAACGCCGGAATGATGGTCGATACGATCTGCGAGGCACTCGTATCACGTGATCCTTCAGGCAGCGAGTATTATTCTGCAAACCGCGATGCGTACAGGGCCCGGCTGGAATCTCTCGATAAAGAGATGACGAATGACTTTTCCGACGTCCGTACACGCGTATTCATCGTCATGCATCCTGCATGGGGGTACTTTGCCCGCGATTACAACCTCACCCAGCTGTACATACAGGCGGGTGGAAAGGAGGCGACAGCACAGGATCTCGAAGATATCATCGCCGTGGCTCGAGCAGAGAAGATACACACAATCTTTGTCGAACCTCAGTTCAGCACCAGGGGTGCGGAGATGGTCGCCGGCGAGATCGGTGGACGTGTGGAGGTGCTCGACCCCATGGCGCCCGGGTACCTTGCAAACATGGAGCTCGTGGGAGAGAAGATACGAAGGGGCATGCAGGAATGACCGAACCGGTAATCGAAGTTTTCAATGTGACGTTTGGCCGCAACGGAGAGAAGATACTCGACAATGTAAACCTGAGTGTCGATCCGGGAGACTTCTATGCCATCATCGGGCCGAATGGTGGAGGAAAGACAACACTTCTGAAGATCATCCTTGGATTGCTCACGCAGCAGTCGGGCAGTGTCAGGCTCCTTGGGGGAAAGCCCCGTGAAACAAGAAAATTCTGCGGATACGTCCCCCAGTTTCGGACATTTGATTTCCGTTATCCGATAACCGTGAAGGAGATGGTGCTCTCCGGGAGACTCGCGTATATCCCGGGTATCAGGAAGAGATACCGGCCCCTGGATCTCCGGATGGCCAGTGATGCGATGGAGAAGATGGGGGTATCCGATCTCGCTGACAGGCAGTTGTGCAGTCTTTCAGGGGGAGAGCAGCAGAGCGCCATCATCGCCCGAGCCCTTGCCGGCGGTCCGCGCCTTCTCCTGCTCGATGAACCGCTGGTCTTTGTGGACGCCCCGACCCAGGATCATTTCTATGATGTAATCGAGAAGCTCCGAAGCTCGATGACCATCGTGCTGATCACCCACGACATCGGAGTCATATCCACACACGTGACAAAAGTAGCCTGCCTGAACCACCAGATCTATACACATGGAACCAACGAGATCACAGAGGATATGATCACGTCCGCCTACCAGTGCCCGGTGGACCTTATCGCACACGGGATACCTCATCGCGTGCTGCGCGAGCATGACGGAGGCGAGGGGGATTGATCGGAATCCTTGGCTATGGGTTCTTCCAGAATGCGATACTCGCAGGGATCCTGGCAAGTGTCGCCTGTGGAATAATGGGGACGTATGTCGTGGTAAAGCGGATGGTCTCCATCAGCGGAGGCATATCCCATGCTGCTTTCGGTGGCGTGGGCCTTGGGTATCTCCTCGGGATCGATCCAATATACGGGGCGTTCGCCTTTACGACCGCGATCTCCCTGTTCATTGGTATCCTTTCAGAAAAGGCGCGTGAGAGCATAGATACGCTCATTGCGGCCATGTGGGCTGCCGGTATGGCCGCCGGGATCATCTTCATATCGGCAACCCCCGGGTATGCACCCGATCTCTTCAGTTTTCTCTTTGGAAACATCCTGCTCGTCCCGACCGCGGATCTCTTCCTGATGACCGTTGCGGTCTTTTTCATCCTTGCAGTTGTCATTTTGCTCTTCAAGCAGTTGCTTGCGGTAACATTCGACGAAGAGTACGCCGAGATCATGAATCTCCCGGTTACCTGGCTTTCACTTCTCCTGATGGTGCTGATCGGAGTTACCGTGGTCATGCTCATCAGGATCGTCGGGATAATTCTTGTGATCGCCCTGCTGGCACTGCCTGCAGCAATTTCAAGGAATTTTTGTGACAATGTGGGGAGAATGATGGTCCTTTCGACCGGAATCGGCATGATCTTCACCATGGGGGGGTTATGGCTCTCGTATGCACTGGATATCCCGTCAGGTGCGACAATCATCATGTGTGCGGTAGCAGGATACGTCGCAGTGCTCGGTTTTGGGAGACTGGCAAAAGGCAACGGCAGGTACAGCTGCGATTGACCGAAAAGTTCCGTTCACGGAGTTTTTGGGGTACCAGCCATACCATGGGATCATGCACGATGGCACCTGCAGGTGCCTATGGTCGCCGCAACCAGGAGAGAACAGAGCGCAACAACCACGAAAGCGGCGAAAAATGTCAATGTTTCGGCAACAAGGCCTGCGATGAAGGGGAGGAGGGTCATTCCCCCGTAACTTGCGGTATTGAAAAGCCCCATCACCATGCCCTGCCTCGCCTCCGCCTCTGCAAGGAACGCAAGCTGGGCTATCATGATCACGCCTGCCAGCGCTCCGATGACGATCAGTGTCCACGGGGTAAAAAACGTGACGATGACCGCGATCGCCATGAGAAGGGCAGAACCCCTGATAGCAGGTATCGGCTGGAAATGGACGCGTGATACAAGGAATACCGCAACAGCAGTCGAGATATTCATGGCGGCGATGTGGATCCCGATGATATCCGGCGAATAACTGGTGAACTCGGGGTAAATGGCAGTCAGTGCGCCTGTCGTGCCGATCATGAGGATCGCAGCGACCCAGAGCCAGAAGTAATCCTTGAGCACCCTGAAGAGTCTCTGCAGGATATCTGCAATCTCTTCCCGCTCCGAAACCCGGGCCAGGAGTTCCCGTCTCGGCATGAAGAGGCCGAGTGCGAGTGGAATTGTCGAAATCCCGGTAAACAAAAGAATTCCTGCATCAGGTATCCCTGATGCCCGGACAAGCCAGCCTGTACCGATAAGCCCCCCCACGAGCCCCACGTTGAGCATGGCCATGAAGATGCCGCTCATCTTTTCATGGTCGGGACGCGAGTTGAGGAGCGAGAGTGCCGCAGGAACGAAGAGGCCCGCCCCAAATCCTTCAACAAGGCGGATAGAGAACACCGCTGTGCCGGATTCGAATACGGCGAGCATCAGGCCTGTCGCGGTCGTGAGGATGAGTCCTGCACGGATGACCGGCAACTCGCCAATCCGGTCAGAGAGCACACCGGACGGGAGTACGAAGAGGAAAGCACCGAGGAAGTATGCCGAGAATATCGCACCCTGGGCGATGGTCCCCTCGCCGTACAGGGGGAGGACGGGGACTATAGCATTAGAGAGTGCCATTATCGCGAATACCCCCATGCAGAGGGGAAGCCTCTCTCTCATATCATAGACAGTTTCATGCGGCACTCTAATATTCGTATTGAATGGGACATGGCCATCCAAAACCCCGCTGGAGGTCGAAAAGGCCATCTGCTCAGGTTCCCTGTCCCGGCAGATCAGGGATTTTCGTCCCCTGAATGGCGATGGAAAGAGCGATCTTTTATCAGCCTGTACCAGGAACAACACTGCAGGGAGAAGAAAAGGAGATCTTTTTGATGTCACTGGAAGAGAACAAGAGAACCGTCCAAAGATTTATAGAGGCATACAATATGCGAAACCTCGACCTGTTTGACGACCTGGTAGCGCCCGGGTACATGGACCACACCCATCGGCAACAGGGCCTGGATACCTTCAAAGAGCTCTTTTCGCTGGCTTTCAAGGCCTTCCCCGACTGGCATGAACAGATCGAGGATATGATTGCGGAAGGAGATATGGTATGGGTTCGTGTGAGGGCGACCGGGACCCACACGGGCGATTGGAATCTTTCAGGTATCCCCATCCCTCCTACCGGCAGGAAGGTCTCGATGAGGATGGTTTTTCTCTGGCGGATAGCCGATGGCAGGCTTGCAGAGGGATGGGAAGTCGATGAAGACCTGGATCTTCTCAGGCAGATCGGCGTTGTCGAATACACGGATATAGGAAAGAAAGTCTTTCCTGAGAATGTGCGGTAAGGTATCGGACCGTTATGTGAATGAGCGTGGATTATCGGTCAGGTTATAATTTTTTAGACGAAAAAATTCCCCTAAAAAAGCGGTGGGGGGATATACTCAACAAACGAGCTACTCCCCTCATATCATCCGGTAGGTCTCGAGGTTCATCGGCGAATGGGTCTGGATGTGGTAGCGCTTGTAGATCGAGCTGGCAAGGTCGATCGTGTTGTTCTCGTCGCCGTGAATGGTGAAGATCTTCTCCGGCTTGGGCTGGATATGGCCGATATAGTTCATGAGCTGCCTCCGGTCCGAGTGGCCTGAGAACCCGTCGACGGTGACGATGTCAAGGTTGATGACGATGGTCCCCTTCCTCCCGATCGGAACCTCGCGCCATCCCTTCTGGATACGTCTCCCCAGGGTCCCGTCTGCCTGGTAACCGACAAATACGAGTGCATTTCGTTCATCGGCAGCCAGGTTGCCCAGGTATTCCATGACCGGCCCGCCATTTAACATACCACTCGTGGTGATGATGACACAGGGATCGCCTGAAATGACCTTCTCACGAAGATTGGGGGAATCCACCTGGACAAAACACTCTGCCAGGAAAGGATTCAGTCCCTCCTTGAATATCTGGTTCCGGAGATCACTGTTCAGGTACTCGGGGTAGGTGGTGTGGATGGCTGTGGCCTCCCTGATCATCCCGTCCAGGTATATCTTCATGCGGGGGATCTTCTCCTTCCGGATCCCCTCCTCGAGTGCCAGCATCACTTCCTGTGATCTCCCCACCGCAAATGCGGGGATGATGACCTTCCCGCCTCTCCTGATGACAGTGTTCACCGTATCATAGAGTTTCTCCTCTGCGTCCGCCCTCTGTGGCTGCATATCATTGCTCCCGCCATAGGTGCTCTCCATGACGAGGGCCTCGAGCCTCGGGAATGCGTTTGCCGCCGGGTTGAAGAGCCTGCTCTTGCTGTAATTGAAATCGCCGGTGAATGCGATGTTATACAATCCGTCTCCGACATGGAAATGCGCTATTGCCGATCCCAGGATATGGCCGGCATTGTGGAACGTGAGCTTGATGTCAGGAGCGATGTCAGTCACGCTCCCGTAATTGAGGGTGATGGAATGTTTTATGTATTCCTTGACCTCGTTCGAGCTGTACGGGATCTTCCTGCCCTCCTTGGAAACCACGTCCAGGTAATCGAGCTGGAGCATCGCCGAGAGATCCCGCGTCGGGGGGGTGCTGTATACCGGTCCGTCGTAGCCGTACTTGTACAGGAGCGGGACGAGGGCACAATGGTCCAGGTGGGCGTGTGTGAGAACCACCGCATCCAGTTGTGAGAGGGGATGGATCTCCGGGACATAGAGGTATGGCGTCCCATTGTTGTTGCTGCTGTCGGGCTTTTCACCGCAGTCGATGAGGACGCGGCTCTCCGGTGTGGAGAGCAGGAATGCAGCCCGGCCGACTTCGCGGCAGCATCCGAGCATTGTCACCCTGAGCCACTGGTCCCGGGAGATGACATCACGATGTATGCGCCTGCCGATAGTCCGCAGAAATTCTTTTCGTTCCTCGTTTACCGAACGCAGGAACTGCCGTATCTGTTTTACCGTGCTGCTCTCGATTGGCGGGGTTCGGACGACCTTTGGTGTCCACCCGATATGCCTGGTGATCTCTCTTAACGTGGCACCGTTCTTTCCTATGACAACCCCTGGTTTTTCTGCTTCGATGAGCACCTCGCCGGTGTCGGCATCAAAAAAGATATCGCTGATGCCTGCATTTTCGGCAACCACGGATCGGATATCATTTACTGCGCTTTCCGGCTCTTCCAGGACATTCGGCCGGACAACTATCCTCTTCCGGAGATCCCGTGCCAGTATCTTGATGAGATCCGCTTCATCGGCAAATTTCTTCGGGTCGTCGGTATAAATGACCAGTTCCGGCCCTTCAAATTCAACCTCGGAGACGTTGATCCCTGCAGGGACTTTATCGTTGATCTTATCCTTCAGTTCCTTAAGCCTGTCTTCAATGAGCATTAAATCCGTCCTAAAAAGAGTTTTATGCTGGAATGGAGTATCTCTGCCGGACTTCTTCTTCAGGTATCTCGGTGTATTCCTCGCTGGTGATTACGACCACGTGCACACCTTCTCCCGACCCGGCGTCTCTCTTTATTGCCGAACGAATCGCCCGTATTGCAAGGGAGATCGCCTCGTCTTTGTCCATTCCCGTTGTATACCTGTCTTCAAGAACCCCATATGCCATGGGTGATCCCGATCCGGTTGCCACGATCTCCTCTTCCTTTGTCGCCCCACCGAGTGCGTCGACTGAATAGATACTGGGTCCGTTTTCATCTACACCGCCAACCAGCAGCTGGACATAATATGGATACATCCTGTTGTTATTGAGAATATTTGAGAGCAGGGTCGCTGCGGCGCCGACTGTCATCTGGCGTCCTCTCCGTATCTGGTACAGGCTGCATTCGACGGTCATCAGTCGTGCCATCTGCTGTGCATCGCCCACGCCGCCTGCTGTTGTCATCCCTATCCTGTTGCCAATCTGGTAGACTTTCTTTGCCCTTTTGCTGGCGATCATGTATCCCATGGTTGCACGTTTTTCCGTGGCCAGGACCACTCCGCCATCAAACATCAGGCCTACTGTTGTAGTTCCCTTCAGGGGTTCCTGGTATTGTGGATTCATGTAAATACCCCAAAACGTTGGTAAACGCCGTAAAAACTTGAAAAAGCGCTTCAACAATACAATGTCATCAATAAATTTAAAGGTTATTGTTATGCCAGCTCGGCGCAGAGCACTTTTACGAGCTCCCGGTCAAAGAGCATGGCAACGAGTCTCTTGTCACCGTTTACCACCGGCAACTGGTCTATCCGTCCTCTCTTCATCTTGAGTGCACACTCGCTCACTTCCGCGTTTAATGGGACCGATATGACGTTCTTCACCATGGCGGTCTTTACCGGGCGATCCGGGAGCTGGATCCTGGAGATGCCGTAACTAATGGTGTGCATGTCACGGATGCTCTCCCAGGTCCACTCGTCGTCATCGGTGCCATTGGAGAAGTCGCTCACTTCGACCATGTCCTCGATGGATGAGTGCCTGATGAGATCACGCTCCGATATGATCCCCTGGAGCCTGCTTTCGGAATCGAGAATGGGTATCGCTTCGAAGCCCGAAATCTCCATGATGCGTCCGACCAGGGGAAGGGGGGTCTCCTCCCATATGGCAAAAGTCTGGCTCGTGAACTGCTCCTTTATCTCGTTCGGGATCCGCATCTGGGCGATCGCGTGGACGAGGTCGGCGACACTCAGAAGGCCGATCAGTCTCCCGTCCTCGACCACTGGCAGTCTCCTGACATTCTCATGGATGAGGATGCGGGCGGCTTCCTGGAGGGTGCACTCCGGTCCGATCGTGACCGGGTCGGGGGTCATCAGGAGTCCGAGCTGGGTCTCTTCTGATTTCCGGAGCAGGTCTTTTCTCGTGATGATTCCAACCAGCCTGTCGTCCTTGAGTACAGGGACGCCGCTGATACCTGTTCGTTTCAGGATCTTTAAGACATCGTCCCTGTTCCCCGGGATCTCCACGCTGACCACGTCAGTGGTCATATAGTCTGATACTGTTGCGTCCACTATGGTCTCACCACCATGACGGTAACCGTGCTGTTGGTTACGACAAACGAGCTTACACTTCCGAGGAGAAGGCGATCGACTTCGCTTCGTCCATGGGAACCCACAACGACGAGATCGACTCCGAGTTCTTTTGAGACCTTCAGGATCTCGTTTCCTGCATGGCCAGACTTGATATGGGTCTCTATATCGACAGATTTCTCCTGGGCTTCCCGTATTGCCGAATCGAGAGCTTCCTTTCCTTCTTTCTCAAGCATGCTGTACATGATCTCCCATGTATTGTCCATGGGCAGGGAGGAGAAGAGCCCTGTCTCCACGACATACAGCACGTGGATCTTTGCCTTCCAGATGCGAGCCTCTTCAAGGGCCAGGTGAAAGGCCCTTTCGCTGATTTTTGATCCATCTATTGCCACGAGTATCTGATTGAACATAGGTACCTACCAAAACAGTCTCCTTTATTATGGTAATTATGAATTAAAAACCTTATTGACGATACTTGACTCTCCTGCACGATTTGCCAGTGTTGAATGCAGATCGCGGGAGAGCTGCAAATTTGAGATGCGCGGATCAAGAACCAGGAAATTCGCAGGGTTGCCCTCTTCCAGGTAATACGAGTGGTCTATGAGCCCTGCACCGTCGATGGCGGACCGGAGTACACTCTCCGGGTCCATCCTGTAGATGGTGGCGACAAATTCCATCTCGCGCCACATGTCCGGCTGAACGAACATGACGTTGTCGGTTCCGAGAAGGATTTTGCATCCCTGCTTTTTCATCTCGTGCAGGGGGGGGCGGGTACCGGAGGACGAGACGCCGAGCTTCCAGTTGGACCGTGCACATACCGCAACAGGTATCTCCATCTCCGAGATCCTGGCAAGCTGCCGGGGAGTGGCATGTGTGCAATGGACGAGGAGATCGGGTTCATACTCAAGGGCCGGATCGATATCAGCGGAGTCCCTCTCCCCTGCGTGGAATGCAACCATCCCGCCCCTCTCCCTGACCAATCGAATGGAGGACTCGATATCGCGGATGTCCCGCACGCTGCTCACGCCGATTCCATTGGCAACATGCTCCCCTCCGTCCCGTCCCAATATCACCGGCATGAGGGGAATATCATGTACAGCCTGCCTGAGCGCATCAACGCCATCGATCCCGCCCTCCCGGAAATCTGCAAAACCCGCCTGGCCCGAACCGGCCATGGTCAGAAGCGTCGCGCGCATCGAACGTACGAGCTGCTCCTTTCCGGTGTCGGCCAGGATACGGTGTTTCAAGCCAAATGGAGGTTTTACAAGCTCTTCAAGGCTGCCTTTTGCCGGTATGTCCATGGCGATGCTGTCCCCGAGATGGGTGTGTGCGTTGAAGAATGCCGGGCAGAGCCACAGGCTGTTTTCCGTACCGGTTATCTCCTCGATCCTGTGGACAATTCCATCCCTGACCTCAATTAAGACCTCTTTCTCTTCGAGTTCCCTGCCGACGAGAGCCCGCCCCTCGAAGGTCATATCCTGTATTGGCATTGGTTCCTGACACCGTTTTATATATGGAGAGAGAGAAATAATTTTGTATGGCAAAGAAGAAGGGTGGAAGACTGATATCCTCTGCGGGACTCGTCAATTATTATGAGAGCGAGGACAAGCGGTCGATCCACATCAGTCCTGTCAACGTGGTTGTTGCAGCGGCGGCGATAGGGGTCTTTATTCTGATAATGAACTATATCTACTGAGGCTCCACGCGATTCTCTTTTTTTGGAAAAGGATTTTTGGTATAGTGAATCCTCGCGACGCCATCTTCAGGTATGGGTCTCTTCTCTCCGGTCTGTCCGGACAGATCATGCACTTGTATCCTGCAGCCGCTTCCTGATCACGTCCTCCTCTTTTGTAAAATATATGTTGTCATGCCCCGTCCACGGCGGGCAGTTGCGAAACACCACGGCCGGGACGCCCTTGTGGCTCTCTCCCATGACGAAGTTGGCAAATCCTGCGATCTCGTCGACCACCGCCTCTTCCGTTATATGCAGGATATGTCCGAAGAGGTCGCAATCTCCCCTGAAATCCCTGATAGCGGTGATCCCGCTCCATCCAATCGCATGACCCGTCTGCCCCCGCCGAAACGACCTCCCGCACGTGTCCGTGACGATGACCGCCACATCGACACCCGCGACGGATCTGATCGCGTCTGCGATCTCCTGTGCAGCGCCCATCGGATCACGGGGCAGGAATATCAACATCCCGTCCTCGATGTTGCTCTGGTCGACACCCGCTCTCACCCCGATGTGTCCGCAGGGCACTTCAGAGAGGACGAACGGGTACTCAAGCAGGATATCGGTAGATTCGTCCAGGACGGCCTGGATGAAACGCGGATCTTCTCCTGTCATGCCGGCGATCCGGCTGGCACGGTCGCCCGGGGAGATATCTGCGAGCCTTCGTGTGTACCCACGGGCTTTCGAGTAGACGGACGATGCTACACAGACAATATCGCCACTCTGCAGTCCGATGGCCGAACAGATCAGTGCAGGCAGATCGTCACCCTCGTGTATGATGGGAAGGCCGGTGACACCGATGACCTCTATAGGTTCCTCTGACATTTTCCTCAACCAGTAAAGGGAGCGGGATCAGAAAAATACTCGCATTTCCAGCCTCCGTATGCCCGTGTAGCGGGGGTAGCCTGACCAGGGCAGTCCACGTGGTGGATCCGGTCCCGGTCAGGTGGGAAAGACCTGCGTAATATATATACCCATGGAGGGCACAATCACCAAATACCCATGTTCCTGGTGATCCGGTGCCCGGGCTGCAGGACATTTACCTATGTTGACAGGTTCCAGCAGTGGAAACTCTGTGCGGTATGTGGAGAGGCGATCAATGTCAGGCGGGCCCCTGCATACGTTGAGGTTGACGACTACCATACGGCAGAAAGCATTGTTTCCCAGCTGGAAAAGTACCTGCACCAGGCCCGGCGCGACGATCTGACCCCGGAAGAGATCGCGACATTACGGGAACAATATACTCAGTGGGTTCGTAGAAGGGTGTAATCTTACCATTTTTTCCCGCATTTGTGACAGAGAATGGTCACCTCCCTGCCACAGGCAGGACAGTGAAGACCAAGACGCGGAGTGTATTGAAGAGGTGTGCCGCACCGCTTGCACAGGATCTCCATCTCGTATCCGCATTCGTGTCTTATCATATCATGTAGTTATCAGGCCCCGGATGAAAAATTTTTGGGTGAAAAAATTCCTTTTTCGAGGAAAAGGCCCTGATCCGGGATTCTGCTGGTGTATCTGGTCATTGCATGCCCCGGCTGCATCAGGCCGCGGCTATTCCCTGGCAGTTACCCTTATCCCTCTGAAACGAATAAATTCAACTTACCAGTCCGGTGCACCATGACCCCGATCGATTATTATTCGGAGGTGATGGGAGAGATCCAGTCTCTCTACAGATCACGCCTCCAGGTCCAGATCCTGCTCTCTCTCCTTGAAAAACAGAGGCCTCTGTCAGAGCTACGGGAGATCACCGGCAGCACATCTCAGGCTCTGATCCCAAAGATTCGAAGGCTGGAGTCGGCCAATTATATCGATATCAGGGATTACCAGTATTTTCTGACACCGGTTGGGACTGTGCTGGCCGGGAAGATGCGCGATCTCTTCATGTTCCAGGCGGTTGTCACCAGGCATAAAAAATTCTGGTCTGATCACTATATCGGGGGGATACCAGAGCCGTTCCTCTCCCTGATCGGCATGTTATCCAAAGCCGATCTCGTCAGCGACACACAGAAAGATATCTTCAATGTCTTCTTAAACTTCTTAAAATCCATAAAAGACGCCGAAAGGATCCGGATACTCTCCCCAAAATCGAGCCCTGCCCACATGGATGCCGTGGTAAAGAGGGTCGAAGAGGGAATTCCTGTTGAGCTGGTGATCGGACGGGAACTTGCCGAAAAATTTACTCAGTCGCCCTATGTCGAGATGATACAGGAACTTGCCGGGAACACCGGGAGTTCGATCCGTGTTGTTGAGAAGCCGCTGAAGATGAGCCTTTGCATGACTGACACATGTGTCTCGCTCGGACTCTTCCGGACTGATATGACGACCTATGACAACACGTCGTGCCTGTCCGGCACAGATGAGAATGCAATCGCATGGGGAGAGCGTGTCTTTGAATATTTCAGGGATATATCAACGCAATTCAAAGTATGACCGGGTGCCACAAGGCAGCGCGACCACCCTCTTTCTGCACAAAACTGCTGCATGAGCGTGGATCCCCTTTTATATTGAGCGAGACAGTGCGTACCACTCACACGGCGCGGTTGCTCCATCCTACCATGATGCATGATGTCCCGGAGGAATGATGCATCCGCCTGATAACCATTCATCAGAGAGATGAACATTCATCACCGGAATTAATATAGAAAAGCGGGAGATAACTCATTCTGGCCAGTGCAGGATCAAAATTTGTGCAGGTAAACGTGCAGAAACCTGTGCTGACTGAACATGCGGCATCCTGATGCGATAGGGACCAAAATCAGGAAATCGGGGGTGTTCTATCGGAACAATGATTGCCTGGGTGGTAAACCGGACACGTTCAAGTGGTCCCCACTTGATTACCATCAGGGGATGCTGATGCAGAAGAGAGAGTAAGAGAAGATTCCTCCCATCAAAACTGATCTTTTCTCTCTTAATTTTCGTATGTTCTCAACTATCCGGCCTGTTTTTCCGCACCTGTCGGTATGCATCTGTCGGTATTATTCGATGCGGTACCTGAGCAGCGCGGCGGTCCCTCCAAGGGCATCGAGCTGGGCTCCGGGATCGAAACTGCTTGAAAATATCACGACTTTTGTCCTGGTCTCTTCCGCCCTGTCGAGCAGAAGGGCGATTTCTGGGTCACGGAGGAGGAGATCGGACACCATGAGTACTTCACAGGCGCCATATGCCAGGGCTCTCCTGACCTCTTCCCTCCCATATGCCACCGGTTGATCGCAGGCGATTCTCCCGAGGAGCTGCTCCATCAGCCTCACCTCGTGGCCGAGCTGGAGGTCTTCTGAGAGCCTGTCGACGACACCCTGGCCGATCACGTCCTGGACAGCGCCCCGTCCTACTCTCCTGGTCTCGGCGACGACGGTCTTCTCCGCTCGATCAGGGTCGACTGTCCGGAGGTAACGCACGAAATCGTCCTTGATGAAGCCGGGTCCGGCAACCACGAGAGGCCCGTCGATATCCTTCACATCCTGGTACAATCTCTCGAAGAAGGCGCTTCTCGAATCAATACCCTCACGTTTGCCGCTGCCCATCGACAACTCAAATACCGGCTCAGGACCGTACTGCCGCAGCCGGAAGAGTGCGGCATCGCCCTCCTCGATGGTGAGGATGTGGACCGCCTCATGGATGGACGCAGTGACCGCCCGATCGATACGCTCGAGATCGGTGGACTTCCAGTCTTTTATCACCGAGATCTCGAACCCGGGTTCGACATTCAGGGTGTGGTGGGCGCCTGCATCAACTCCCTGCTCGATCAGCCCGGATATGCGCAGCCTGACCGAATACCTGTGGAACTCGACCTTTTCGACCCGGATGCCGAGCCTGACCAGCCTCTTCTCCAGTTTTTCCGGCCTGATCTTGTCTGCGGACGATTCGGGTGCCCTGAAGGTGGTTGCATAGACCAGGTCTCCGGGGACGACGATGTGGGAGAGGTGCCAGACGTCATCGACACTCTCGGGAAAGAGCACGATCTCCCCAAAACCCCCTCGGAGATGGGAGGTGTCAGCTTTCATGCCCCACCACGATATCGGATCCGCCGGGGGGGACGAATGCTGCAATCTGCTCGGTATTCAGGACCTTCTTGATCCCCTTCTGGTCTTTCTCCGGGATCTTCTCCCGAAGTGCCCGCAATACCTTCCTGGCGATGTCGTTTGGCTCGAACGCACCGGGTTTCAGGAGCACGTAGTGCCGTGTCCTATCAGCGACTGCGGAGCGGGGACCGCCGATGACTGCGATTGCAGGTGAAAGGGTGATTCCGATAGCGATCTCGAGCGGCACGTTGTGGTGCCATGACCGTTCGCCCCGTATGATGAAAGATCCGCGGCTCACGTACTCCCCGGATTCCGGCGTCTTGCTCACCTGGTCGGGGGATACGCTGTAGACGTCGGCACTGAAATGCCCGCTCCTCCAGGCACCCGAATACGAGGCAGCGAATATGGCCACCTCGTCCATGCAGGCGGTCTCTCCCTTGACGATGACGACGCTTGCTCCGTGGACGTCTGCATGCACGAAACGGTCGCCTCCTTCCAGGTATTTCTTTACCAGTTCCTCGTTCTGGCCGGCGTCCCTGCCGCCGAGCACGAGGGTCCCGTCCGATGTGTAAAACCAGCGGAACCGGTGGTACCAGCGTTTTTTCAGGAATGCGGCCTGCTGAGAACTTTTTGTCCTTTCCGGTATCACCCGGTCCATGGCCGCCCGTGCACCCGTGATCTTCTTCCTGTACTTCTTGATCTCGTCATAATAGCGGCCGAGATTGGCCTGGATGCTCTCCCTGACATGGATCCTGACCGTCTCCCCGATATCGACGTCGACGGCGGAGTCTGCCGGATAGACCTTTCGTATCCTGGTGGCCGGACCGGAATCCTGTGCCTCAAGGACTGCCTGGATCTCCTGCCAGGACCGGGTCCCGGCGGCTCTTGCAAGTGTCTGGATGATCTCCTCGATCAAGCCGTACTCTTCGTAGATCTTCTCGATTATCCGCTCGTTCCTGGCGATCTTCTGCCCGAACTTCGCAATGGCCTGCTCCTGCTGCCGCCTGATGAACTCCTCCTTCGAGAGTTTCTGCCGGGGTTTCTTTCCGGGCCGCTCCTCCTCTGCAAGCGGCTGGTAGAACTGGTCGAGGGCCGCGTTGAATCCTTTATCGGCGATGCAGTCCCCTCCGTCAGGTGGAAAGGGAAGACAGGCATCTTTCGAGATGACCGGGCAGATCGCGGTCTTTGCTCTCCTGAGCAGGTCATGGATTGCTGCAAAGACTGCCCCGGAATCGACATCGGGGGACGGGGTCTCCTTGTCGATGCCGCAGGTACGGCAGATGTATTCGGCGTACATCCCCCCAAGCATCACTCCGACAGCGAGAGCCCGGACGATATCGCGATCTTCCCGTGCAAGGAATGCTCCAAACTCATCCAGGCTGAAGGTGGTTGGATCAGGGTCGGGATAGGTGTATTCCACGCCAGGCACCACCTCACGTTCCCTGAACCGGTGATGCAGGAGTGGCTTTATGATTGTATAACCCTCCTCGCAGAGGACGATGTTTCCATCGTCGAAGAGCTCGAATACAAGGTGATATACTGTGTCCCGCTTGCCGACATCGATGGTCACGATCCGCTGGATCCCGTGCTGCCTGATATCGAGCACCCGTCCTCCCCTGAGATATTTCCGGAGGAGCATGGCAAACGAGGGAGGCATCTTCGGGGGTTCGGGGAGAGCGGAGATGAAATATGCACGTTTTCCCGACTCTACGAGCAGGTTATGCTTTGCCCGGTCCTCCCCGTTTAACCGGAGCACGACGGTCCGCGGGTTGAACTGGTAGACCTTGTCGATCCAGAGAGGCATCTCTCTCTTCCACTCGGTGACGGCAGTTATCAGGTCAACTCCGCTCATTCCCTGCGACGTAGCCATGTGTATACCAAATTAGATATGGGTTCAGGACTAAAAAATAGGTCTACTGGTGTCAATATGAGTGCCGAGACGAGGGAGGAAACCGAGGGGCTTCCCAGGAAGCTGTCGCCCGCGGAAAAGAGGGCTGAAAATATCATCCGAATAAAGAGATCGGTCATAGCCTGCCTGCTGGGAATAATTACCGGGTTTATATCCTATCTCCTGGTGGATCCATCCGATATCATGGGTCTCCAGAGCTACACCATGCTCGCCCTGCTGATCATGTTTGCCGGAATTGTCATACAGAAGCACATCTTCGTCATGATGCGCCTGAATCCCTTAAGCATGGGGAAGAAGGACTGGCTTTTCCAGGGGTTCATGACCTTTGCCTTCTGGTTCATCGTCTGGACGATCCTTCTCACCAGCAAGGTGCAGTGAGACGAGTGAGGAGCAATGCGCATAGCCGTCGTCCACAAGGAACGCTGCCACCCGAAGAAATGCGGGAATGAGTGTATCCTCTACTGCCCGAGGGTCAGGACAGGGGACGAGACCGTCGTCATCGGAGAGGACCAAAAAGCCCTCATATCCGAGGAGTTGTGCGTGGGATGCGGCATATGCGTCAAAAAATGCCCGTTTGGAGCCATCGACATCGTGAGTCTCCCCGAGGAGCTGGAGCACCCGACACACCGGTACGGGGTGAACGGGTTTGCCCTGTACGGGCTTCCCATACCGGTTGAAGGCAAGGTCACCGGCATACTCGGTGCCAACGGTATCGGGAAAAGCACCGCGGTGAACATCCTCTCCGGCCAGTTGAAACCGAATCTTGGAGAACACGAACGCGATGCCGAATGGGAGGAGATACTGAAGAGTTACGCCGGCACGGAACTCTTCGATTACCTGCAAAACATCTCACGGCAAAAGATGAAGGTGGCGATAAAGCCCCAGTACATCGATTACATACCACGAGTATTCTCCGGGACTCCCGGCGATCTGCTGAAGAAGACCGATGAACGGGGATGCCTCCCCGAACTCGTCTCCGCGATGAAACTCGAGCCCGTCCTCGATCATGATATAACGACGCTCTCGGGCGGAGAACTGCAGCGGGTGGCCCTCGTCGCCTGCATTGCACGGGAGGCGGACTTCTACTTCCTGGACGAGATAACGCCCTTCCTCGACATTTACCAGCGGATGGCAGCAGCCAGGCTGATCCGTGAACGTGCTCTTTCCCGGCCCATCGTGATAGTGGAGCATGACCTGGCCATCCTTGACATGCTTGCCGATACGGTCCATATCGCTTATGGAAAGCCAGCAGTCTTCGGAGTTATAACGCAGCCCAAGGGAGTGAGGGTGGGAATCAACCAGTACCTTGAAGGATATCTTCCAGAGGAGAATGTCCGTTTCAGGGATTACCCGGTCGTATTTGAGAAGCGGGCACATGCCGGGGGTGCGGAGAGAGCTGTCCTTCTCGAATATCCCGCGATGACAAAGACATTCAGGGATTTCACCCTCGATGTCCGGGCCGGGCACGTCCGTGCAGGGGAGGTTCTCGGGGTCGTGGGAGCAAACGGGATCGGGAAGACCACGTTCGCCCGGCTCCTTGCGGGAGACGAGACGCCCGACGGTGGACCGGTGGACCTGGACGCGAAGATCTCGTACAAGCCGCAGTACATCAAGGCAACAACGTCCGATACCGTTGAATTCTATCTTCGGAGCTGCTCCACGCACTTCCAGACCTCGATGTACCAGCACGACATCATCGAGCCGCTGTCCCTGACCCCGATCCTCCAGTCTCCGATAGACACGCTCTCGGGCGGGGAACTGCAGCGGGTGGCAATCGCGGCCTGCCTATCGCGGCCTGCAGACCTGTACATCCTCGACGAACCGAGCGCCCACCTCGACGTGGAGCAGAGGGTCTCGATCACCCGCATGTTCAAGCACCATGTCGACGGAAAAGACGCTGCAATACTGGTGATAGACCACGACATCTATCTCGTGGACATGATCAGCGAACGGGTACTTGTCTTTGACGGCCAGCCGGGTGTCAGGGGTTGCGCCACCGGACCGTTCGACATGCGTGAGGGCATGAACCGGTTCCTCGGAAACCTCGGTGTGACGTTCCGGAGGGACCGGACCGGCCGCCCGAGGATCAACAAGCCGGATTCGTACCTTGACCGGGAACAGAAATCGAGCGGCGAATACTATTACTACACTGACAGGGAATCGACGGGTTAGCTGGAAACTTTGTGCAGGATCTCTTCGATCCTCAACAGACCCGGACGTTTCCTTTTTTTTCTCATCCACAAGCCCTGTTGCCGCTGCCCGGAATTTTTCGGATTCATCAGCCATCTATTTCCCCTGATAGGACCCTCAGGCGCAGGGGCGGTTGGACGCCGGGTTTTTGAATTATGAAATTGCCTCCCGCTGTTTCCAGTGGGCGGAATGAAATTACCTGTTCTGCAGAGGTATCCAGACTTCGTCATTGATCCGCCGCCGGGGTGCCCTCACAGAACTCATATCCAATTGCTCAAATTTTGACTCTGAATCGGCCTCGAGGTATTTTTTCGGCCGGCGGCATTCATCCTGTTTAGGGTACGGGGGCAGGACCCAGCTTTTGGTGTTTGCATGATGAGGGATCCTGACCCACACACGATAGCGAAGAGCCATAAAATTACCAAAAAAGCGAAAAGAGATTGTCGGGGACCTCTCCATCTCCCCGGGAATGCAATCACTACTTCTTCTGATCAGAGAATGCACCGGACAGTGCATCGGTGATATCGTCTTTTAATTCCCAGCCCTCGCTTGCCGATGCTTCTGCAGGCGGCTTTTTGCGCCGCAGGAAGTAAAGGGCGACGAAGACTGCGGCGATGACGATGATCGCCAGCACCGCGATACGGATGATGAGATCAAGCGGGAAGCCCGATCCGGCCGGTGTCTCGGTGGGGTTCGTGGTGACCTGTGTCTGGGTCGCCGTCGCCGCGGACTGGCTTGTGGCAAAGAGTCCAAAGATGCTGGTATGGGTGATCTTTGCACTCACAGTCCGTGTAGCCTCGTTCACGGTGGTGGGGATATCCATCCACAGTTTCGTGTCAGGGTTGTACCACTTGATGGAGGGATTCCGGTCTTTCAAGGCAGACCATTCATTGACGGGAATGGTGATGCTGAATGTCATGTATGGATCGAATGATGCCCCGTCTGGTGTAATGTCATAGGCATACCCTGCATAGGAATACCCTGCATAGGAATACCCTGCACCCTGTGGTACGGGAGGGAGATCGGCGTTGGGGAGTCTCCGTATGTTGATGGAGAGGAGCGGCTCGCCCGATGCGCCTTTCGGCACCATGCCGGATGGCATCGAGATGGACCCGAGCGTGTCCTCGGCTACCATCACCACCGACTGGGTGAGTGCGAGGTTCGAGCCAAGCGGCAGCATGCTGCCCGATACGGCGGATGTGGCCGTGGGCGTGGGAGTCAGCGTCGCTGTCGGAGTTGGACTCGTCGTGGCATAGATGGGCGCGTAGAAGCCGCCGCCGCCGCCGCCGCCGCCACCGCCGCCACCGCCGCTCTTCTGGACGGTGATGTAATTGACCTTGGTAAGGGTCGCATTCCCTGCAGCGTTGCTGGCGTTCAGGGTTACGCTATACACGCCATTGAAATACCGGTGATGAGGGTTCTGGAGGGTCGACGTTGCCCCGTCTCCGAAATCCCATTCCCAGGACGTCGGATATCCCTCCGAGGTGTCCATGAACTGGACCCAGAACGGTTCGTACCCGCTCGTCGAGCTCGCAGCGAAGTCCACGACCGGGATGGTCATGTTGGTGCGGAGGTTCAACTCGGTGCTGGCTCCGGCACGGAAGGGGTAGGAATCGAGCCATCCGCTGCTGGCGTTCACGTCATAGACCTCTGCCCTGACCCCGCCGACATAGAACTCGATGGAGGTGTTGTCAGCCATCCATCCCGAGACCTCGAGTTTCTGGTCATGGGGCCCTGCTCCTCCATACACCCCGGGGGTACTGACGTACATGGGGTTTCTGTCAGTGGGCCACATGTCGCTATCTGCCCTTGCCGAGATCGAGGTGCTGACAGGAGCCGGGACGTCACCGGCGAGCATCACTGTCCCGTAGAAGGTATGGGGCAGCCGTGGCACGGTAGTGGGTGTGGGCGTGGGGGATGTGGTGGGAACGGTGGTCGGAACCGTGGTTGTCGGTGATGACGTAGGAACAGTGGTTGTTGGGGATGTCGTGGGCACAGTGGTTGTCGGTGAAGTTGTAGGAACAGTGGTTGTCGGGGATGTCGTGGGTACTGTTGTTGTCGGTGAAGTGGTAGGCGAAGTTGTCGGGGATGTCGTGGGCACTGTTGTCGTCGGAGAAGTGGTAGGCTGCGTAGTGGGGGTTATTGTGGGAGTGGGAGCCCATGCAACAGTGAGTCCTACCTGCTTTGCACCACCGGCGGAAAAGGTGGATGTCTGGTCTGCCTTGACGCCGTTTATGTAGAACTCGACGGGTATGGTGCAGCCGCACGAATATTCTTGATAAGTAACTTGTGCGGAAAGAGCCTCATAGTGTCCTACTTCAGTGGTGATGGTAAGGTCACGGATAGTCGAGTATACCTTTGTCTCAATAACTGTTCCCACTGGGGCGGGGCTGCCTCCAATATAAACATCACCATAATAACTACACGGTAATGGAGGAGGCGGATCAACTGCCGCCGTAGTAATACCTACTAGAAGCGCTAGCAGCAGCACTGAAAAAATTATTTTTTTGTGTATCATGCTCTCCCCGTTCTTGTTCAGGAGCGGAATCAGGCACTGATTGCCGCAAGCTCCCATGGCGGGTTCTGTCCGTTCATGTACAGCCAGTATCCTTTCGTCGGATGCATCAACGTGTTGTAACTTGGCTCTGCATTGAAGATTCCGCTCTCGTAACTCTGAGTTGCCGCGTTGTACCCGATCGCCTGGGACCAGACCTTCATCGGTGCGACGTTCACCGAGAGGAGCGTCATCCTGGCACTGACAGACGTTGTGTCAGAGAACCCGATGGCGTTCCAGCCCTGGTAGACCCACTTGGTCGGAGGCAGGTCGGCGCCACCGGTCTTGTATGTCAGCGGGATATTCACAGGGCTTACCGAGTAGATCCAGATGCCGTCAAGCGGCTTTACCTGGCTTGACGCGGACATTGAATCCCACATGCCGGTCTCGGCATCGTAGAGGTATATCGAGCGTCCACCGGTATCGACTCCGCCAAAGAGCACTCCGGCGGTGTTATGCCCATCCGCCAGCCTCTTTGGCGTGGAGATGAAGTTCCAGCCGGATTTCAGGTTGATCTCCGCTGTTCCCGGCGTGGGTGACACGGTCGGTGACACGGTTGGCGTCGGGCCTGAACCCACGGTGACATAGCCGTTCTTGGTGACGGAGGAAGTTCCTGCCGGGCCGGTTACCGTGAGCGTCACATCATACGTGCCGGGGTTTAGGTAGGTGTAGGACGGGTGCTGGACCGTCGAGGTGCCGACACCGTCACCGAAGTTCCAGAGCCATGCTGTCGGGGGCAATCCCACAGATATATCGGTGAACTGCACCATCAGCGGTGTGGATCCAGATGTGGGTATACCCGAGAAGTCGGCCATGGTCGCGGTGTTGCTCTCCACCTTGAAGGTCAGGACAAGATAGGAATCGTCGATGTTCGGGTTGTCCAATCCTGCAATTAGGGCATCGTATGCATCCGTCCCGGCCAGGCGGCCCGTTCCGTCGATCTGGAAGAGTTTACTCCAGACAACCGGGTTTGCACTAACCACATAGGTCTTGGAAGTGTCCCATGTATACATCCACCACCAGTATTGATTAAACATCAGAGGCGATGAGTCGGGGATGATATCCAGCTTGTGGTTGTACATCGGATGCTGGACAACGACGTGATACGTTCCTGGCAACAGCCGGAGGCCGTTTATATCATCCTTAATGTTGAAGGAGAAAGCTCCATTGGGACACTCCGGCTCGACGGTATTAAAGATGTATTTCTCACCTGCGACTTTGTTTTCACCAAACACCCAATATGCAATCTGTGCATTCTTGCAGGGGCATGATTGACACTCGTCCTCCCTGATACCGGTTGCATACCCTGATACGATGATATCAGGCTCCTCGCAGCATGTTATGCGCAGGACTTTGGGGTGGATATCTGCGATGATCTTGGGATTGAGGAATGTCATAGGCTTCTTTGCCCAAGCTGCACATGACACATTGATATCCTCGCAGTCATTGCAGGGCACGCCTTCTAGCGAGGGGATATCATCCGGCTTGCTGGCCGCATAGATGGTGTATTGCCCGAGATCGATCTTTAGGGTGCTTGTGTCCCACAGGTATTCCCATGTATTGTCGGATTTCACTTCGACCTTGGTGAATGTGTCGGGATCACCATACACTACCGGATCGCCATCCAGGTTCACACCTTCGCATGGTTGGCATGGGCCTATCATGGACATGTATATCCAGCCGCTCGGATCGGTGTTTGTACCACGGATCCAGATTTTCTCTCCAAGGTAGGTCTCGGAGGCAGGATCTCCGTAGACGTACATGTTGAAGTCGACCACTCCCATGTTGACAGTAACAGATGTATCAGTCGGGATGTGAGGCTTCGTGCAGAGATCTGGCTCTATCAACAATGAACCGATTGTGTAAGTCGCTGGCATTGTGTCAATGTAGGTAAGGAATTCTACGGGCCTGTAGCCTGTTGCGTTGGTGGTCACAATGGCATAATAGTTATTTTCTTCAGGATAGGCTGCCAGCACGTCTTCAAGATTCACAATACAGCCATTGCACTCGAAACAGGCGCAGGCATATTCATATTGTGTGTCCTTTTCAATTCCTTCCATGCCAAATTCTACCATCGGGGGCTGTTCGCATTCAAGGCCTGATAGTTTTTCGCACTCGTACTGGATCCATACCAGGTATTCTGCATTTGGATCACCATGCACCATGACCGAAAAGGGATCCCCTCGAATGAGTGATGACGGACTGGGAGTCAGCGTGAGCGGAACTGATTCCAATGTGACTGATTTCTGGATACTGACCGTTTTTCCGGTATAGTCCTCCCCAGTTGAGGGATTTTTATAGTTAGCTTTGATACGGTTCACGTTGCATTCGGCCCAGACTTTGTATAAACCGTCCTTGTAAACCCTGACATTATTGTCACGATAGCCGGTGTTCCACCCTACTTCTGATTCCGAAAGTGTCTGCCAATACCAGAGATCCTGGTCTACTTCCAAGGCCGTCAAGTCAGGCGTCACAGAATCAGATTGTTTCAGTGAGGTGTAGATTCCGCCTTGAGGACTCTGGACTTTTATGGTAAATCCATCGGTTGATGGATCATAATCACTTCTTTGGGTAATCGTGTACAGGTTGGTCTCAATCCGGAAATTGCCATAATGACCAATTGGGATTGATTTACCAGTAACATCTTGGGCAGGAATACCAATTGGGCGGGGTTGGTCGATTATTTTAATGTCAATGGAGGGATCCACGACATTGAACGCAACTTCACCCCGTGTCGCGCCACTGTCCCATCGGTACCAGTTTCCAGTCTTACCCGAGTACAGGGTAGGATTGATGTAATAACTGCTCTGGGAAGAGACAGGGATAGAGATGACGGCACTCGGGCTGTCGGTCATTGGATCTGTTCCCGATGCGAACCATGCTACGGAAGTAAAATTACCATGATCCATGGGGATGGTAATGTCCAGGCCTTCTTCACCAATAAAGACATCATCACCTGCTTGGTCGATTGTACTCGCAGCTGATACGGGTATAGCCATCACCGCCAGGGCGAGAGCCATGAGTACAGCAGAAAGTAAGTACTGTCGAAGTTTCATTTTTTAGCACCACCTTGATTGTGTATATAATGCAAGGGAAATGTTCTACAAGGAGCCACCTTTGAGAATTTCTCCCTCGTTTATATACTGTGAGTATAGGAGAAGACGGATATAAACCTTTCTCTCAAACCCCTTGCAATATTGCAGCATGTGGGGGTATTCAGGGCCATTCGAGGGATGGTTTGGCAGATCTGTCTGACACACACAATACAAAAGGTTTATTAATGAGATCCCGAGCGAAGGCATTTCCCTTCGTTTTGCCCTTCTTTTGGGTATTGTCAACCCTGTGGCGCGCAAGTCGGTGAACCGGGGTTGGGATGAATTGATTTAGCGTGCGGCACAAAAAAAAGGCCGGACAGACCTGCCTGAATATCTGGTAATATGGTTAGAAATTTTCATTTAACGTTTTATAATCGTTATTGACATTACTTTATAGTCTTCTTGTGCAGGGGAGGGATTGATTGATACAGGTGCTCCCTGCCCTCCCCATGACGACGGGCAGGTGGTCTTCGCGCCACATAGCGCATTATTCGGGATATTTCGGGGCAGGGCGGGCACCCACTCGCCGCACCCTTAGCAGGTGAAGGGGACTCAGATTATAATCTTCGACCAGAATATTTTCACTTTATGTAGACAGGGGGCTGCCGCCCCCTGAACCCCCGCAAGGGGATATCAGATGGGCAGGGTAGACCGGGATTGTGGATCTATCGAAAATTGTGAAGACGGGGGGTTGCACCCCCCGACCCCCCGCAGGCGATACCAGGTGGGCAGGGTTGACCAGGATCTCTCAGTTCCATGCAAGTCCCTATTCCGGCCTGCGATCATGGGGGAACGCGGTGAAGATAGTTGACCAGGATCTCTCAGTACCATGCAAGTCCTTATCGCCATGGGGGTTCGCCACAACGGCAGGGGCAAGCGAAGCGCTGCCCCTGGGAGTGTCTGAGACAGGAGGGGGTTGCACCCCCTCCTTGAACCACCCCCGCATGCGATATCCCTTGGGCAGGGTTGACCTGGGTGATTTGGGTTTGACCTTCACTCCCCCGATACAGTCCCTATCGCCATGTGGGGTACGCCACAACGGCAGGGGCAAGCGAAGCGTAGCCCCTTGGAGTGTCTTAGAGTGCATGAAGAAGGCAAGTGAGGCGTAGTCCCGGGGGGTGTCTAAGAAAACATGCAGACAGGGGGCTGCCGCCCCCTGAACCCCCGCCAGAGGATGTCTGTTGGGCAGGGTTTCCCTGGATCTCTCAATCCCATGCAAGTCCCTATCGCCTTGTGGAGTTCGCCGCAACGGCAGGGGCAAGTGAAGCGTAGCCCCTGGGAGTGTCTAAGAAAACATGCAGACAGGAGGCTTGCCGCTCCTGAATCCCATATCAGGATATCCAATGGGCATGATTGTCTATGATAGTACTGGACAGACGAGAGGGACAAAAAAAGAGATTTATATCTCCGGCGGCTTTCCGGCCCCGGGTCGCAACCAGGTAATATAGATAACCAGGATCACGACCGCCAGGACAATTACTCCCACCAGTGCCGCCAGCATCCAGGGGAATCCTTCAGAGACGGGCGTTGTCGGTACCTGGGTGGTCGTGGTCGTAGTCGTTGGAGTCGTCTCTGCCGGTGTGCAGGAGAAGAGGGCGCATGTTCCGCCTCTCGTGACGGACGCACTCACCGTTCCGGTCTCGTGTTCGATGGTCGTGGGAAGATCCACCCATGCTCCGGTTACCGTGCTGTACCATTTTATCACCAGGTCCTGTCCGGCAAGCACCTGCCAGTCTGCATCGGATGGTGTGATCGTGAGGCTTGCCGCAGGGTCAAACGATGCACCATCGGTGGCAAGCTGGTAACTGTATCCCGTATACTGGCACCCGTCGCCGGGAGCCGGTGGAAGCGTACTCGGGGCAGATTTCATGATGCCGAGCTCGTGGAGGGGCTGGCCTGATCCGTCAAGCGGTCGTGTGCCCTGGGCCAGACCGATTGATGCGGCTCCATCGGAGGAGACGACCGCCACTGCCTGGGTGGTCCGGTTGTCCGTGCCGAGGGGTATGGTTCCGGTCGGGACGGGTGTCTGTGCGGGTATCGTGGTTGTGGCCGTGGTCGTTGGGAGGACGATGGTGCTACTGCCTCCACCGCCGCCGCCGCCACCGCCGCCGCCACCGTACTGCCTGAAGATGGCGGAGATGGTGTGATTGGCATCGACATCAGGGAAGGTGTATTCACTTATCGCACCCCTGGCATCACCGTCGACCATCACGTTCTGGATTATATAATTGTAATACGGTGTGATGGCAAAGCTCTGATCTTCTCCGGGCGGGACCGCAATCAGGCCGGAAGGCGCGATTGTTCCTCCCGGTCCGGCCGTGGCATTGATGTAGAAGTATTCTGAAGGCACAGTGGCAGTGATGTATCCCGGCCTGATGAGGGTGTCTCCGCCAAACTCGTTTGTCACAGTCAGCCGTACTGTGTATGTACCCGGGTCTGCATAGGTATGCACGGGGTTCTGCTGGCCGGAGGACGATCCGTCACCGAACAGCCAGGACCAGGTAGTTGGGTTGCCGGCCGAGGTATCGGTGAACTGGACGGTGAGCGGGGTATACCCGGATGTCCTGTCAGCGGTAAAGCCTGCGACCGGTGGAACAGGCCCGTCGGTCACCGTGATGAATCCGGGCTTCGAGATGAATCCGGAATCATACGGGTTTTCGACTGCCAGGCTGACCGTGTAGGTTCCGGGGGAGTCATAGATATGGACCGGGTTCTGGAGAACTGACGACCCACCGTCACCGAACGTCCATTCCCAGGAGTCGGGGTTTCCTGTCGAGAGATCGGTGAACGTGACGGTGAGCGGTGCCTGACCGCTTGTCTTGTCTGCGGCAAACTCGGCATCGACTGTGGTCCCAAAGACCATGATGTAGCTGGTCTTTGTCTCCGTGTCGGTCCCGAACGAGTTCCGTGCAGTCAGGGAGACCGTGTAGTCACCTGGCTGTGCATAGGTGTGGACCAGGTTTTGCAGGCCTGAAGAGGAACCGTCACCGAAGGTCCAGGTCCAGGAGTCCGGGTTTCCTGTCGAGAGATCGGTGAACGCGACGGTGAGTGGCGCCTGTCCGCTCGTCACGTCTGCGGTAAACTCGGCGTGTGGGCCGGTATCGGAGACCGTTATGTAGTTGATCTTGCCCTCCGTGTCTGTCCCGCCTGCGTTCCGGACGCTCAGGTAGACCGTGTATGTGCCCGGGCTTTCATAGGTATGGACCGGGTTCTGCTCGATCGAGGTATCACCATCACCGAAGTTCCATGTCCACATGTAGGGCGATCCGCTTGAAAGGTCGGTGAACTGGACCGTTAGCGGTGCCGGTCCCTGCCTGACGTCGGCCCTAAACTGGGCGACAGGCGGCGACGGGAGCAGCGTGACGGTGATGTAGCCGGTCCTCACTTTCGTGTCCTGGTTGCTTGCCGCATCACGAACCGTCAGGCTGACCGTGTATGTTCCGGGGCTCGTGTATGTGTGGGAGGGATCTTCTTCACTGGAAGTTCCACCATCCCCAAAGTCCCAGTCCCACTGGTCCGGGTTTCCGATCGAGAGATCGGTGAACTGCACCTCGAGGGGTGCATGCCCGGATCTCGGTGTTGCGGTGAAATCAGCCTCGAGCGGTTCTGCCGGGACAGTGAGGTCAAGATTGGTGACAACACCTGGCGAGAACGGGTATTCCCCGAGCCATCCGCTGCTGGTGTTCGCGTCCCTGCACATTGCCTGGGAACCGTCCACGTAGAAGCGGAGTGGTGTACCCTCCTCGATCTCGCCCTGGACGATGAGCTTGGGATCGAATGGTTCGGGCCCGCCATAAACACCTGTCTCTTCGGTTCGGATCGGGTTGCCCTCAATATCGATGATTACCCCTGTTCCCTGAGCTTCAATCATTGTTTCGACTAGCGCAGGCGATCCATGAAGGGTGACATTGCCATAGAAGCTGTGGGGCAGTACGGGTGACCCGGTAGCCACGATATAGTTCTCTTTTACCTCGTCGTCTGACCCGAAGGAATTGGAGACGGTAAGAGTAACCGTGTAGGATCCAGGCGCCGTGTAGGTGTGAGTCGGGTGCTGGTCATCCGAATGCGGTGATCCATCCCCAAAGTCCCAGTCCCATGTGGTTGGCGATCCCAGCGAGTCGTCATGGAACTGCACGTCGAGCGGGGCCTGACCATGTGTGGGAGTGGCATGGAATGCGGCTATCGGCGTCTCGACGATCTCCAGGTACTGCTGGTCGAGGGCGATGGTGTTATTCCTGTCATCGAGCCCCATCGCATAGATGTAGAATGTTCCGGTAACAAGCGTCGACAGGTCTCCATGCGGGATCATCACCGATCCCGAGTCCCGTGCATAGCCCGAGATCCCGTATCCGGGGGTTATCGCGATCTGCCAGGGATGCTCCGGCGGCGGGGGTGGCGGGCTTCCGTCCCGGGTAATCGAGTAGCTGACCACCTTTCCGATGGACCCGATGCTCTCCTCCTGGTTCTTCAGGAGAGCGACGAGCGGATTTGATACGAGGACCGATGAGAGGTGGGCGGCACCCTCCTCCTCGAGTGCGCTCATGTTGACATCGATACGCATGTCATAGGTCTCGCCCGTCTTGATAAGGACGTAACTGATGTTGCAGATCTCAGAAGCATCATCAAAGGTGAGTTCGGGATCCTGGCCTGACGACTTGTCATAGGTGGAAGGGAAATTCAACGGGTTGTCTCCGTCCATGATGATGACGGGCCATGAGGAGAATGTCGTCACTTTTTCTTCAGCCGGATCATAGCGGAAGGCGTATACGACATATTCTCCGGGGAAGGGAGGAGTACCAGTATTATAGGGATTGTCGTCAAGGCCTGATACCTCTTGGGCTAATGCTTGGCTTAGTGTGAAAGACGAGAGATCAAACTTGTTCCGGTCGAAGGTATATGCGAGGTCGTTTATGTTGTATTTAATAAGTTCATACTCAAAAAGACCTTTTGCCGGTGGTATGTTCGTTATTGCAAGCATCCCGTTCGAAGCATTGAACAGGTATGCCCGCTCGGAGGACGAGAGGAGGGAGGGGATATCTGTTATCCCGGTGCTTGCATTGACCTTGAACAAAACGACGTTGGCTGTTGTATCCGGCACTTCGATATGGACACGGGGGAGGTAGCGCGATATAAAGACCGTATATTCATCATAGGAACTCCAGTCAACGGTTGAGTCAAGGGGGCCCAGGATGGTGAGGCTGTTTCCCCCCCATGTTGTCGTATTTTTGGAAAAAACTCTCCTGATATCCCTGAAATGGGGAAACTGCAGGTCTTTTACATCAGAACCGTCACCGGTTGTGGAAAAAATATCGACCTGTGCGTTGTCAAAGTCCATGAAATCGACGGAATCGATCTCTGAGACAGTCATATTTCTCGTCGAGTAGGGCTGGTTCAATTCCACGCGTGCAAAAGGCGGCGGCGAATCCGCACATGCAGGTGCAAAGCATGGAAAAAGGATGAGTGAGACAAGGAATAGTGTCACCAGGCCGATCGCAGGGACGGATTTCATACTGTATCACCGGCCTGACGATCACGTTCCTGAAATATCATATGGGAATAATCAATCTTCATTTTGTCCTCCGCTATGTATGGCCACGTTGCTGCACCCGGTTGGAGGAGTGCAGATCCATTATACTTTTTATATAATAACACAATCTGAATGCAATAATTTAAACTTTTTGGTAAAAAAGGCCGGATATGAGGTGAAAATGCCGGGAAATGAATATATATCCCCAAACCCATCAACCGGGTGCAGACGAGAATTTTTATCGAACCCGGCGACCAGTGATCTCTTCAAAACAGGTCGCGAGGTTGGTCTGGAACCATCTTTCCCCAATGAACCTGGAAAATGCCAAACAATGTATTTAAGAGTGAGTACTGCGATATCTTCAAAACCGACAGGAAGTCTTGGGGTGATTTCAATCAGAATACATACTCTTGTCCTCATCTTTGCACTGCTCGTGGCAGCTCCGGTCTGTGGAACAACCATCACGCTTGAGCCTGACCAGATCGAGAGCGGTGAGACCGTCAGCATCAGCATATTTGATCTCCCGGACGGTGCGGTCTTCACCCTTGATATGCAGGCAAGTCTGCAGGTCACTCCGGGGGCTACGTTCTCTTTTGAGACCGGCAACTTCGTCATGCCTTTCACACTCGTTGACGGTGAACTGGCAGCCAGCCTGGAGAACACCGAACAGAACATCCTGAATGCAAAGAAAGGCGACACCGAAGTGAAGAAGATCGGAAGATCCGTTGATGGCCAGTACTCGACGAGCGAGGCGGGGACGATCTCTGCCGGCACGTACGAATTCATCCGTGTTGGAGGAATCGCCTCGCCTGATGCGACAGAGGTCATCGCGACGCTCAGTCTTTCCGGCACGAAAAATGGTCCTGACGATTCCGTAATCTCGTTTGATGCCATCGGAACAAGTGCAGGTTCTGTGGACATCTCGGTACACGTAGACGGGCAGGAGGCCCTTTTCCAGACGCTGATCATCGGAGAGCCCCCCGCAACAACGGTTCCGACGACCAGTCCCACCGCGACGTACACGTATAGCGGCGGTGGAAGCAGCGGAGGAGGTGGCGGAGGCAGTTATACCGGCTGGGTTGCCGCCACAACAACGACGAAAACGCCCACGCAGACCACCGGCTCGCCGGCACCAACCGACACCACGGTTCCCGTGCAGGAGACATCCCAGCCAGCGGTATCTGAACAGGCAAAGGGAACGGTCTCCGAATCTCCCGCACCTTCGCCCCTGCCAACGACGGCAGCGTCCGGATGCCTGGGTGCCGCACTTGCCATGGTCATCGGAACAATCGTTTTCTCGTTGAGAAAACGCTGATCCTTCCCATTTTTTTGAGATGAACACGGCTGACAGGATCCTGGATGCATTTTTGCCCCGGAACATTGCTCCTGACGTCAGTATAGTGCTGATCTGGACGCTTGTTACCGTCATCTCGATATATGTCCCGCCCCTCAATGCAAGCCCTGTGCGGGTGGCTCTCGCCCTCCCCATGATCCTCTTTATTCCGGGATATTCCCTTATTGCCGCACTCTTTCCTTCAAACAGGGAGATCGACCTCATTGAACGAATCGCCCTCTCGTTCGGCCTCTCAATAGCGGTCGTCCCGCTGATAGGGCTTGCCCTGAACTACACTCCGTGGGGGATCAGGCTTGATCCGATCGTCGCAAGCCTCGTCGCCTTCACCGTTGTAGTCATCCTGGTTGCCCAAATACGACGCCGGGATATCCCGGAAGAGGACCGCTTCAGGCTCCCCCTCCCGGAGTTGATCACCGCTGTAAAAACAGAATTCCAGGGTAAAGACAAAAGACCGGTCGACAGGGTCCTCAATATCGTCCTGCTTGCTGCCATCATTGTCGCGATAGCGTCCACGATCTACGTGATTGCCGTTCCGAAAGAGGGAGAGAAATTCACCGAGTTCTATATCCTCGGAAAAGGTGGCATGGCTGCCGATTACCCGACAACTCTCTATATCGACCGGCCCGATTCGATCATCATCGGGATTGGCAACCACGAATACCGGAACGTGACCTATTTCGTGGAGATAATTCTTGTGGATACGGTGTTTGATCCCGACACGAATACCTCAGATATCAGGGACATGAAGGAGATCTCCCATTTCAGCATCGATCTGCCGCATAATTCGACATACGAAGAGCCGCACCGTATCGTCGCAGGCGAAGAGGGCTACAACCAGTTGAAATTCCTGCTCTTCGCCGATTCCAGGCCTCCGTCCGACGTGTGGGGTCAGGACCGGATCAACCTGAGCTACCGTGATCTGCACCTGTGGGTTGATATACGGGACCAGCGGTCACGATGATGCGAAGCTATACGGGACCAACGGTTACGATGATGCGAAGCTATACGGGACCAGGGGTTACGATGATGCGAAGCTATACGGGACCAGGGGTTACGATGATGCGAAGAGATCGCGTTTTATCATCCATATCGATATAGTCAATCTTCACAGGGACGGAGAGCCCTGAGGCAAGAATGCAGGCTGAAAGGCTGCATATCCCGCATGGATGCATGGTGCATATCTTTGGCGACTCGCCGGCGACAAGGCGGCATCCATCGTAGAACCGGTAGCCTTTCACAGAAACGATGACCGAGTCGCCGTCCCGTGACAGCCCGGCAGTATCCGCATATTCCAGGATGTCCTCCAGTATCTCCTTTACCGCGGTGAAACTCTCGCTCTCCCCCTGTGGAGTGTGAAATCCATGGCGCCTTTTCAGGAGATCGATTACTGGAGCAGCATCAGGGACAAGCCGTATCCCGGGACTTTCACCTTCGATCACGAACGAGAAATCAGGAATTGTGTCTGGTGGCAGGCCGTCTGTTACCGGTATGAACTCGTTGACATCCGCCGATCCCGGCTCTCCGGGGATGAACCAGGCATTCCCCTGCACTCCCAAATCTGCGATGATCCTTGCGAGATTGACGCTTCCCATCACCGGGAGCAGGGACGCGACACGGGCATCCACCGGGTCGGGCTTCGAGAATGTCAGGAGAAAGACGCCGCAGAGGAAGGCTGCGACACCGCACAGGAAGAGCGTGGCGCTCGTGATGTCTGATCTGTTCAGCAGTGTTGCGGCCAGCAGGAGGAGGAATGCTGCCGAGAGCATTACGATCCCGGAGACCTGGTAATCGTTATACTGGTGTCTATTCATCAGCAACCCCCGATATCCGTACCCTGAGGCGGTGTTCGTTCAGAAGAATTCCCATGATCAATGCTCCTGCGATGACGAGTACGACAGGGAAGAGTTGTCCCGGGTTTTTCAAAGAGACCAGCGCATACCCTGCACCGGCAATGACCAGAGCATACGCACAAAAGATGACGTACTCCACCCGTTCTGAAAATACCCCCGTCGAATAGAGGAACAATATGATGAGTACGATCTGACCTGCAAGGCCTGCTGCGAAGGATTCCGGCAACGTGGCAAGGACCGGCGCCTCACCAAAACAGAGCGTGTAAAACCCCCTGTATGGGGATTTTATAGCAGCAACCATCACGACAACTGCGAGGACGAGTGCACCAGCTATCAGCGGCATGTCGTCCGAGCGGATACTTCCTGCAAGGATCGCGGCACAAAAAACACCTCCAAGCAGGAAATAGTAAATCCTGCCCCTCATTGTACCACCTGGATATCATGTGCACCGAATCTCTCGAGCTTCCTGACGAGTTCCCCGCCCGCCACGACTTTTGGAACCTCGCACGAGACCCGTATGCCTCTCATCCTCGACTGGTAGATCAGGGTCCGGATGTGGCTCTGGTCGCCCTGGAAGAGGCTGAAGATGTAGACCCTGCCGGTCTCCTCCTTCGAGAGCATCCGTGCGACCTGGAGATCGAAGACAGACGGGTGCATCCCTGGCACGAAAGAATCGTATATACCCCCGAGGTTTTGGAGATACCTGCTCTTTCCGGTATCTCCAGCCGAACCCTCCAGCTCGTTCTCTACCCGTTTCTTCAGGTACCGGGCAGGACCGGCATCGAGGTTCCGGTATGCATGGACCAGCCGGGGATAGGAGCGGTTGCTCGCAATTGCGGTTCTTACCCGGGAAAGTGATGTTTCGTCAGGGAGATACCTGATAAGGTTCATCCCGGATACCAGGACCAGGGAGCATTTTTTTCGTTCCCGTGCCGCATCCCTGAATGCCTGGAGGAAGGACCCTGAAAGGCGGTCCCAGCTGTCAGTGAGATCTCCGGAATTGCCGGAAAAGTCAAGCACGAAGAGGGATGGACCCCCGACAAGACCCGCATACTCCCGTACAAACATCTTTCCATGCTTTGCAGTCATCTTCCAGTCGATGCTCCTTGGATCGTCGCCTGGAAGGTAATCCCTGAAGGCGATCACCCCTGACCCCCGCAACGGACTCCGTCTCTCCTCCTCCCAGTCGCCCATGGCACCGCCGGTCTGGTCCTTCCTGAACAGTCCGACGGGCTCCACCCAGATATACGGCTTTTTGAACCGGGAATCCTGGAACTGGAAACGGCTCACGAAGAACTGATCCGTGATCTCTGCCTCAATTCCGCGGAACCCGATATGCCCGGTCGAAAGAAGTGCTATCATGTACTGGAAATCAAACCCCTGCAGTCCCTGCTGATTGGATGAGGCTGAGTCTCTCCCCGATACCAGCTGCGCCGAACCTGGCAGGAGATCCCGGATGAGCACAGAGGTTCCCGGTGGTATACGGCACTCTGCGGATGTTCTTATTCTGACATTGGACCCTCTCCTGATGACCGTTTTTTTGGCATTCCGCTCGAGGCTGATCGAATGTATAACGATCGAGGCTCTCCGCGAGAAGACAAAAGCCCGCAGGAAGAGAAGCCCTGCAAGGGAGAAGAAGATGAAAAAGGAGAAAATATTCTCGAAGAGCCAGGAAAAGACTCCTGTACCGGTTATCAGGACCACCAGGGCTGTGCCGCACCGGGTCAGCTGCACGGTCAGGGCACCTCGACCTTGTCAAGAATTTCCGAGACAACCCGGGAAGGTGTGATCTCACTCAACTCGGCCTCTTTTTCAAGGATTATCCTGTGATGGAGAATCTTTGGGGCCAGCCACTTTATATCGTCCGGGATCACGTAATTTCTCTTCTGAAGCGCGGCAATCGCCTTGCTTCCGCGGACGAGAGCGATTGATGCCCTCGAGCTTGCACCGAACCTGACGTCCCCGTGTGTCCTCGTCGCAAGGATGATGTCGCGGATATAGGAGAGCAGTTTGTCATCGATATAGATCTTCTGCACCTCATCGGCGAACCTGCTGATATACTGGCCGTTCATGACCGGGTCAAGGTTCTCGAAGTAGGGTTCCCAGTCGAGTTTCCCTGAATTCTCCCGCCGGATGATCTCCAGTTCGTCATCGTAATCGAGTTGCGATATACTCATGGAGAACATGAACCTGTCTTTCTGAGCCTCGATGAGGGGAAATGTCCCCTCGAACTCGAAGGGATTCTGCGTTGCGATGACGGTGAATGGCGGCTCGATCGGGATGGTGATACCGTCGATCGTCGCCTGCCTCTCGCTCATCGCCTCGATAAAGGCCCCCTGGGTCTTGGGAGGGAGGCGGTTTATCTCGTCGATGAGAAGAAAGTTCGTGAATATGGGTCCTTTTTTCAGGGTAAAATCACGTGACCCGGGGTCGAAGATGCGGACACCGATGATATCTGCGGGCTGGCTGTCCACCCCGCACTGGAACCGTGAGAATGTACATCCGGCGAGCCGGGCAAGTGCCTTGACGATGGATGTCTTGCCAGTCCCCGGCGTTCCTTCAATAAGCAGGTGCCCCCTGGAGAGGAGCCCGATCATGCAGAGCTCGATGAGGCGCTCGTTGCCCACGATAAAATTCCCCATGCTTTCCAGTATTGCCTGGTAGAGCTCGCCGAGATCCGCCAGATTCAATGTGTCTTCAATCATCAGGAAACCTCACTGTATCTCTTCCAGGCATAAAGCGATGCGCCGGTACCTACAAGGATAAAGAGTACTGTCGTCATGAATTTTGAACTTTTCATATATATAATGGCCAATACCAGGAGATCGGCCTTCGCGGTACTGCTGTGATCCTGTTCGATCAGCAGGTCAGGCCCATAATGGCCGGCTAATCTCCCCAGGAATACGCTGTTCTCCCTGCCTGCATCCTGCATTCCGTTGATGAAGACAGATGGATCGGAGAGGACATAGAGGGTCCCCTCCCCCATATATTCCCGAGAAAGGATCGTGTATCTGCCCAATTCTTCCGTTTCATCGATTCTCCCGTTTCCATTATCATCTGCCCAGGTAAGAAGCGATGTGGTGAAGACCGGTGTTCCGCCCTTTGTATATGACGGACTGTTCAGGACAAGGCTCGTGATTCCGGTATTGAGTGGATCCGGCGACGAGGGATGTGCTAGAACGGATGACGGGTCACCGTATTGCCTCTCCATGCTCGTCAGGTTTGCAGGAAAGACCCTGATTTCGCTATCAAGCCCTTCCAGCAGGGTGTTTCCCGCACCCGTCTCATCTGCGAGAAATACGACATTTCCCTGCGTGAGAAAATCGTGTACCTCTCTGCTCTCCCGGTCGTCAAACGGCCTCTCCGGTGCGATGATGAGAAGGAACGAGCCGGTTCTCCCTGCAAGGTCTGATATCTGCCTGATCTCTGTCGCATCCATGCCTGCGCGTGATCCGAAGAACTGCGAGGTACCGTTCCATTGCATGTTATACCGGCTGAACTCTTCGGTATTCGTTGATATATGCAGGAAGAAGACCGAGAGGCAGACGAGCAGGAAAAACCCCGTTACCCAGAAGATCTTCCTCATTCCCGGTGCCCCCCAAAAAGCGATCCATGGATCGCTCGTGCGAGGTCGATGAATGACTGGCGTTCCTTCTCATCAGGAATCTTCACCCCGTACCGTATCGACTCATATAACCTGACGAACGTAGAGAGATCCGCAAAGAGTGGAAGATTCGAACATTTCCTGCAGATCTCGCGCGGCGTGAGGGAAAGGGGTTTCTTCAGGGAGAGCATTCCGGCAATCTCGTCTCTTACGGATGAAAAGAGAATGTGGACTGCCTCACGGATATTTGAGTCGGCTGCCTTTGAATACGCAAGGAAGACGTCATCACCTGATGGTTCAGGCACATTCTGTCCGCTCTCCTGGATTGGCGTATCCGGAGTTGCGACGGTATCCGGCAAATTCTCTCCGGCAGTACGGGGCCGTCGCAAAAATGCAGGTATATGCGGCCTGGAACGGCGTATATAGGCATAGGCACCGATAATTGTGCCGGCAAGGACCAGTACGCCGAGAACCAGGGCGAGGACATTCTCCCACCTGTCAAAGAAGCCGGGCTCCTGGAGCCGGGGCGGGGGAATGGTCACTGAATATACGTGGCTCTGTGATTCAGACAGAGGGATGTCCGGGTTGGAAAAGAGAGCCCAGACCTGGTGATCGCCAGGTTCTAGTTTTATGAATGCCTCGAAAAACCCAGTCCCGTCTGTCAGTGGAGAACTCATTCGCCGTCCATCGATCATAAGTCCAATCGAGACACCATCGACCGGGCCCGAATCCGAAAAGAGCCTTCCACTGCATGAGAGGCCTTTCCCAGTCACTATGGGCTCACTAAGGGACAGGAACGTATTCTCACGAATCACGTTAAAGGATGCGATACCAGAGAACGTCGAATTTGAGAAGACGGAAAACGAGGTGTGGCGTCCAGGAGCAATTGCCCCTACACGATACCGATATTCCCAGTTCCCCCGCGAATCCGTAAACACGGATCCGGTCTTTTTCGTGTCGATAAAAATATCGATCTCTTGCCCTTCAATCTCATCTCCTGAAAGGAAGCCTCTCATACGTATCGTTTCATGAAATGCTGCCTCCCTGGGTGTAATTGATATGGTGAGATGGAAGGGGTTTCTGTCAGGAGGTGCCTGCGTCTGGAGAGTATACATGCGATTCTCCTGTTCATCCCCGATCTTTTTAACAATCTGTTCGAAATGGTTCTGGCTCTCCTCGTACCCGGTCGTATCTATCTCGAGCTTCTCGCTGACCGAAACGAGCGGTTCTTCCTGGGACCGGTATTCTGTATACAACTGGGAGACCTGGTTTCGCAGGCTCTCTCCTTCGTAGGTGATAGATGTCAGCGAGGCGGGATCGCGGGCGTCCCTGAACCGGATCTCGAGGGTATTCAACTCTTCGAGGCGGGCGGTGCTCTCGACCAGTTCAGAGAGGATGAGAAGGTTCTTCTGGTTCATTCTCCTGAAGTCCCCGACCTCGCTCTCCGACATATCAAGGTTGATGACGAGTGAGTCCAGTGACTGGGAGAGCTGACGGAACTCTTCCAGGTCCTGCCTGGCGATGTCCACATCCCCGTATTCAAGGTTTATGATAACAGTCCCCGGTGTGTCGAGGAGATCGGACATGAGTGGCAATAACCCCTCCGCGCTATCCTGGCCTGCCGGTTTCAGGACGGCAGGGTTGGCATGTCTCTTCGTGAATGCATCGTATTCTGCAGAGTACAGGAGCGGTGAGGCAGACTGCAGGAGGACAAGGAAGATGATCGCTGCTGAAAGAGCGAGTGCGAGTGTCCACAGAATGTACCGTCTCATGCGTTCAGGATCTCCAGTATCTTTAGTGCCACGATAATTCCGAATATAAAGACACCGCAGGCGATGACATAGCGGAGATTGCGCATGTATGCTGTGTTAGCCGAAGCGTCAGAGGCAAGTTCTGCGATGACAAGGGTCCCGATGAGCCAGAGGACGAAGAAGATCTCGAGGTCAAGGGTCTTGGCAAGGAGCATGAATCCGATGACTGCGACAAGCCAGATCATGAGTCCGAGAAATGCGAGCGCTTTCTTCCTCATCTCAACTTTCTGGTATGATTCTATTCGATGAAGAGATTATCGGCTGTTTGGGGGGTAAATGGGGTTCTTCTCTCTTCCCAAACATGAGGCAAACATTTATCGAGTGCATCGGCCAACAGAAAGCACCGGTGAATCAGATGATAACAAAGAGATTATTCATTACATCAATTGTTTTATTCTGCCTCCTCGCTGTTCCGGGACAGGCGATGACCGCGGAATCGTTGGATATTCGCCTGGATGACCAGGGGAGGGCACAGATAACATTCGACTACTCGCTGTCTTTTTTTGAAAACCTTGCAGTCTTTCTCCGTATCGCTGATCCCGCACAGGAACTGAAGTCGGCTCTTGAGTCGAATTTCGGCAAACCTGTCCAGGTAATCTCGGTGTCGAACGGACAGGCTGTCTTTACGGTGGACCAGTTCGCGTCTGTCAGGGATCAGGATGGGCAGACGATAATGAGAACGCCTGCGATGTCATTTTTGGAAGCCGAGAAGGTGTTGAAGAGTTACTGGTTTGCACCCCTGGTAAAGGCGGATTTCTCGCCGTCAGTGACCACCGTGACCTTCCCGGACGGGTATAGAGAGCAGTTTTCCGACCAGATCGAGATACCTCCCGTAACACACCGTTATCCCTGAAAATGAATATCCGTGCCGGATAACGATATTTCATTTTTCCAGGCAGAAATAAATTGTGTACTTTCAGGATTTGCCGCGGTGAAACGATGATCATTCGATCGCCTCTATACCAACACGTATCCCGGACCTGAAAAGAGTCGGGGAGAAGATGCCTGAAAAAAGGGCAGAAAGGAAGAGATCCCCTGCTTTATAGCCTTCCCGATTCAAGGACTTTTTCAAGCCTGCTCTCTGGCAGCCTGTCGAATGCGGAAACTGCCGATAATTGCGGTGAAGAATCCCCTTCCGTATCTATCACGCCAGACTTGGCGATAAATGGAATGTTTCCGCCTGACCAGAGTTGCACGATGAGCCGTTTCTGCTCGCCGTCCCTTATAAGGAACTCCTTGTTATAGTCACGATATCCTGTCTTGGAAACCATGAGAGTGTGGTATCCTGGTTCTATATTGGTAAGGGTCAAGGGTGTCGTTCCCATGAACTCCGAGTCCAGGTAGACATCGGCGTTCGATGGTATCGAGTAGATGAAGACACTTCCGGAGGTCCCTGATAACCTGATTCCGGCAAGAACGGTTATTCCGTATGCCTTGACAGAGATGTCCCGTTCATAGCTCGTATACCCTTCCTTAGTGATGAGGATATGGTGCTGACCGGGTGGGATGGACTGGACGAATCCGGGAGTCTTGCCCCAGTACACGCCATCGAGATAGATATCGGCACCACCCGGAATCGTAGAGATGTACAGGTTGCCGGTGCGGGATTGCGGCGAGCCGATGATCACTTTCTCAGAAGCAACATTCTGCCCGTCCACAAAGATGGAAAATTTTATCCAGCCGTTATCGAACCCCTCGAACGCCATCGGAATGGAGAAGTCATCCGGACCTCCGTCTGTCTGCTGTGGTATCAATGGATTGGGTCCTTTCGTCCCCTGCCATCCGACGAGACAGAGGACATTGTTCTTTCCAGATAGTACTGTTCCCTCGTTGTGTATCTCGGGCCATGTGCCGTTGATGAAATCATTGCCGTGAGACGCGGACCAGATACCGTTTACCGAATTTCCGGAGAGGATAAGTTCCCTCTGTCCATGATTCGGTACGTCATTTTTCAGCACCACCCTGTTGGTGGCCGTATTCTGGTTCTCGATCGAGAAATCCGCCTCATTCAGGTTGACAGGAAATGCAAGACCGACGACGTCCCAGGAAAATTCATCTCCCGGTTCGTCGATGAAGACCTCCCAGTTCATTGAGATATCCGAACCATCAGAAAGACCGCGGACCGTTACGGTGATTGTATCACCGGGCTGCACCCAGAGCGGACTGATCGTTACTGAGGCGGCACCCGCTGCCTGGATACACAATAACACAATGAATATTCCTGTGAGAGAAATGAGAATTTTTTGCATTTTGACACCCCAATTTTTCAATTATAAACGAGTAGAGATAAAATTCTGCTATAATAAATCTTTTTATTTTTTATCCCGCAGAAAATATTAAAACGGAAATCATGGGAAAAAATTCATGTTTCGAGAAGACATAGACACGAAAACCTATTCGAAACCCTCTGATCACATCTTCTCCGGGAGTCTATAATGAAGCAAAAAACGCAGATCTCCAGAAGTGAAATTGAGTCCCCGGGTTAAAAAAAAGGAAAAATGAGAGGGAAGGAGCACACCGTTTATACCCTGTTCAGCAGCTCTGCCACCCGGGTTCCACAACCTCACACTGGTATTTTCCTCGAATACTGATGTATCCGGAGGATTTTCCACGGTTCTTTCCCGGATCTCCACTGTGCTGTTAGGAAACTCTGAGATCTCCTCTTTTTCAGTATCCGGGCTTTCGCAGGAATCGAGAGTGTAATACAGGATCTCCTTATCATTCAGTACCGCAATGAGCGACCCGCCGTCGTCAGATATTTTTACGGACGATACAACACTTTCAGGGAATCTTTGGACATGCATCGAGCAGACTGGATCCCCTGACAGGTTCAACAGATCAATATGCCCATCGCCTGATCCCGATACAATGAGGCCTTTTTCCAGGTTTACTGAAAGGGAAGTCATTCCGCCGGCCCTTGAAAAATTCCAGAGTGGATCACCGGAGCCTGCATAGACTCGCAGATACGAGTCTTCCGATGCGGCAAGAACGAGACCCCCGTCTTCCGTGATCACGAGATCGTGAATTCTCGGGAGTGATTTCGACCAGATTTTTTTTGGTTTCTCATCAAAGAATGACAGTTCGCTCATTGAGCCCTCACCACTCTCTGTTGCGATGCACTTCCCGTCCCATGATAACGTGATAATATCGATGAGATTTGTATTCTCTACACGCGAAGAGATCGTTCTTCTTCCATTCCTGACCGTGACGACTTCGAGAGCAGGTTTGCGCTCGCAGAGTGAGTAGGCGATCCGTGTCCCGTCTTCGGAGATGCCAGCGGCATTTACCACGTATGTCTTCGGGAAATCGTTGTACTGTCCCAATCTGTCTCCATTCAGATCGAGAACGATCACATCTCCCCTCCTGGTCCCCACGACCAGGTTCCGTGCGTCCGCCGAGAGATCGATATCAGTCACCCATCCAGTCACATCTCTCCACATTTGCGTTCCGTTGCGGTCAAAGCCGCGGACTGCACCCTTGTCTTTCTCCAGCGACTCCTGGGAGGCGACGATGATGCACGAATTATCCGGCGAGATCTCTGCCATCAGGCTGCCGGGAATGCTTTTGGTCCAGAGAAGAACTCCGTCCCCGTCAAGGAGACGCAGCTGCCCCATGGTCGTGCCGATAACCACCGCGGAACCGTCAGACGCGATGTCGCTGCTGGATATATACTCTCTACCCACGGTATAACTCCAGTCAGGAGCAGCCCCCGATACGGGGACTGGCTGTGCAAGGAGAACTACCAATAGCCCGGCCAGGATGAAGGCAGTCTTCCCATCACCGAATCTATTCAGGAGATCACTCATCGTCCTGCTCCCACCCCTGTTAAGATAGATGCGGACGGCACTCATTAAGATACCTGTATCTGTTTGGATACCATGAATCGCGAGTATCGCGGGGATACTGTTGATCACCCGCACAATTTTATCAGGACAGAGACAACAGCTACACCATGGACCTGGAAGAGTATGCCAGGCGGCAGATCCGCCTGGGCATCAGTCAGGATGCGATACGAAACGGACTGGCGGATCGTATTCTTGAATTCAAGGATAGAGCAGGGAGAGATTATGCAGAAGAGCTGGCAGACGCGGTCATACAGGAGGTGAAGTTCAGCAGCGGCCTGCACGGGGATTTTTTTGAATTTGAACGTTCAGGTGTCGGTATGGGGGAGTTCGGTGTCGGCTCCCGTGGAACAGGCGACTTCTTCGCCCACCGCGAACTGGCGCGTGTTATCGGGAAGACCTCTGCCTCGGTGGGAGTCGATGAGATGGACGATGCAGGAGCCGTCGCCCTGGATGAGTCCGCGGAGGAGAGACAATATATAATCAGTACGGTTGACGGGATGCATTCCCGTCTCTCCGACTTCCCGTTCCTGGCCGGCTTCCACGTGACGCGGGCGACTTTGAGAGATGTGTACGTGATGGGGGCACGGCCACTTGCCCTCTTATCTGATATCCACGTCGCCGACGATGGCGATGTCGCAAAGATCTTTGATTACACCGCAGGTATCACGGTGGTCTCCGATCTGATGGATGTACCCCTCGTGACCGGATCAACACTCCGGATCGGCGGAGACATGGTCCTTGGCGGGAGGCTGACCGGGTGCGTGGGGGCGGTTGGTGTTGCATCCTACATGACTGCCCGGAAGGGGACTGCGCCCGGGGACGTCCTCCTCATGACCGAGGGTGCGGGTGGCGGGACAATCGCCACCGCGGCTATATATTCGGGTTTTCCCGAGGTGGTCGAGAAGACCATCAACCTCCAGTTCCTTCGCGCCTGCGAGGCACTCCTTGCAGACCCGGTCATACATGAGATACATGCCATGACCGATGTGACCAACGGGGGGCTCAGGGGCGATGTATACGAGATTGCTGAGACTGCCAACTGCAGGATAATTATCGAGGAGAAGCATGTCCGCGGCCTTGTCGATCCCGCAGTCGGAGAGATGCTGGAATCGTTGAAGATCGATTACCTCGGCGTCTCGCTCGATGCCCTGCTCCTTGTGGCACCCCGCCAGGCAGTTCCCGCCATCACCGGCCTGATGGACAGCATCGGAGTCAAAGTCGCGGAGATTGGCCGGGTCGAGGCAGGCCCGCCCGGGGCCGCCCTCGTGGTTGACGGCCGGGAACAGGATTTCACCCCCAGGTTCCGTGAGTCGGCATATACGCCTGTGAAAAAGGTCGTGGACAGGAACAAGGCTGACTTTTCCACCATGAAGACTGCCGTTCGTCGCGCCGCCGATGCAGCCATAGAAAAGAAGAATCGCGTGATCAGGCAGCTTTCGCCGTAAAACCCTTTTTATATGAAAAAGGCTTACGCCATTTTCATTTTGGATTGCTCTTTTCTCCCTGGTATGGGTAGGATTGATGAACCGGATGCCTATTGTGGGGGTTATCCGCCCCCACACCTCCATGCGCGACGCCGCATCGCCTCCCGGAAAAATACCGCGAGGCTGATTCAGAGTCAAAATTTACGCTATTGGGTATGAGTTATGTGAGGACGCCCCGGCGGCGGTTGTGAGTGACTACAATTGGTATTCAGATGATAATTCGATTCACTCTCTCCACACAAAACAGCGAGGAGGCTTTTTTTGCGTCTTTCCCGATGAGAATCGGGTGGTTTTGTCTTCATCCGGGTTTTCGTGCACTGGCGAGGAGGTTGTATGCGAGGTAAGGGAGTCGCTCCTCCACGAAGGGCTCGATCTTTCGTGCGATCCCATAGAGCGGGTCGATCAGGTTGATATGGGCAAACGAGCACCGGCGGATGAGAATGTCTGTAAAGCCGGCTTTAAAGAACAGGTCGTTCATCTCGGATTCTGAATAGTATCTCTCCCCGAAATCACCCATGCCCACATGGCGAATGTTCATCGCCTCGCCCATTGCGTAGAGTGCCGGAAGACCGGAAGTCAGGAGGTTTTTTCCGAGAGTCACGACGGCGATGACACCTCCCGGTTTGAGAACACGGTAGGCTTCCTTTATCATTGATTCGGGTTCTTTCAGATAGCTGAAGGCCAGCAGGCTTGAAAGCGCATCGAACGATTCGTCCCGGAATGGCAGTATCTCGGCATTCCCGACGGCAAACCGGCCCATCCTGCACCGTGACCTGGCTTTATGGATCATGCCCGGGCTTAAGTCCAGGCCTGTTGCAGCTCCTCCGTATTTCCCGTAGTGCTGGATGAAGAGACCTGTCCCGCACCCAAGGTCGAGGAGGTGTTTTCCCTTCGGGAGCAGTTCGAGGACATTTTCACTCAGACGGCTGTAATAGAGTCTGCCCCTGTTCCGGTCGTACCGGGAATCATAGATATCAGCCACCTCATCGTAATGCTGGCGGACTTTGCTGTGTGCAGCATTCATGAAAAGACCTCGTTAAATATCCTTGATACGAGTGCGTTCAGCTGGACATATTCATTATTGCAGTGGCCGAGAATATAGTCCGTATCACCCAGGGCATCGGCGATTCTCGGATCGTTGTACTCAATCCTCGCCGCAGCCCTGATATGCCGTACAACCTCCCCTGAAGAGAGTCCGTACTCGATCATCAGCTTCTCTACACGCTGTACTGCCGAATCCATCTCTCCACGGACCATCGCGCAGAAAGCTGCATGTGCCACCTGTCCTGCCTCAGTCTGCGAACACCTGAGCAGGTCAAAGGATGTTCCCGATTCCACCATGGTCTGCAGGAGTACCATCGCTTTTCTCATATCTCCGTCCGAAGCCTGTACGATGAGATCCAGGTCGTCTCCGGAGACGTCGCCGACGCTGAACCCCTCCATCTCCAGCACGTGGCAGAGATGACCTGTGATGACATCGGAATCGAGCGGTGCAAAAAAGAATGGCAGGCAACGGGAACTGATTGCGGGGATGATCCCTGATGTATGGGTGGATATCAGGACAAACCTGCACGTCCTGCTGTAGCGCTCCATGATCCGTCTCAATGCCGACTGGGCCTCCCTGGTAAGACTGGAGGCGCCTTCAAAGACCATCATCCGGAATTCGGCATCGAGAGGCCGGATAGACGCGTACCACCTGGCGATATTCTTGAAATTGACGAGCAGGCTCTGGTCTTTCTGGTAAATATGTGCATAGCGCTCTTGTTCTTCGAGATATTTCTTTCCGAGCGAGAAGAGGTCCGAGACCTGGATGACGGTGATGTTTGGCCCGGGAAATTCCCCAAACAGGGTAGAAGCAAGACATTCCATGCTCACGCTCTTTCCCGTACCATGAGGCCCGGTCAGGAGGAGGTGGGGAACGGTGCCGGCCCTGGCAAACGAGCGTACGTGGGAGACGACCCGTGGCTGCCCGAGTATCTCTGAAAACCCGGTCGGCCGGTATTTTTCAATCCAGAGCATCTCCAAGCCTCCGTCTCATCTCCCCAAGCGCCTCCTTCAGGAGTACAGCATTGTCATGCACCGATATTAATTCCAGGGATTCTTCCTGCCTTAAACTATGGGAAAACCTCGTGATATTCGGGAGAGCCCGGGTGAGTTCGTCGACGATCGTGAGGGTCGCCGCCCGTGCCGTTCGTGAGAGTGGGTTTAAGTCGATCGTGATGACTGTCTTTCCCATGCCGGCAAGCACCTGGCACCGGTCCCCGTCTTCCAGCGGCACCAGTATCACGTCGGCCGAGAAGATACCTTCAACCAGGCAGTACGCACGGTCATGTGACAGCGCAAGCAGGCGCTGTGCCTCCCCTTCCAGGACACGTACACCGTGATCTTCCAGAAGCCGCCGGATCTTCTCTATTCGTTCTTCTGTGCGATGAAACAGGTTCACCTCGACCTTTGCACCCGTCGCCTCCTGGAGATCGCGAATTTCACCGGCAGCAAGGGCCGCGGTATTGCCGTTTACCGAGATGACCGGATTCCTTGCACACAGGAGAAACGCCGCTGCTGTTCTTTCTGCAAGGAAAGCGCTCTCCGTCGTCCGTTCCCCAAGGAGGTAATCAAATGCCTCACCCCTCCCGTGCGCCGCAAGACCTTCCAGGGAGACGATGCCCTCCCGGCAACGGGAAGCGAGGGATTCCCTGGCGACGAGTGACCGGTAACGGGGATGATCACGCGGGATTGTCATGATACCTCCAGTATCCGCACACCTGAAGAGGCGACGTGGACTTCGAAGGTCTCACCAAGCTGTCCGAGTATCTCCCGGGCACCCTCTCCGTAGGCAAAGACCCCGTTTCCGAGCATGGTCATGCTTGCCAGGATCCCTTCCCTGTCGCACTCCTCGAGACCGAATCGCACTTCGGGAGTAATGAGGCCGCTCTTCTCCGAAAAATCCCGTGAAAACCGGAAGAACTCTTCAGGGGTCTCCGGGCAGCGCCCTGGAAATGCCCGTACAACCTGGTCCATTGCAGTTTTAGAGCTGAGAATCGAGGGGGAGGGGAGCGAACTGAAGGTTACGGCAAAGATGGGATCAAAGAGATCGAAGCATCTCTCGATCTCAGCATCTATCCCTGCCCCTTTCCGGCAATCCCTCCCGCCTCCCTGGGAGGCGGCAACATCACCAAGCCCGGTATGGTGCCGGATCTCGGATTCATGGGCATGCTCGATGCATTCCTCCAGGGGAAAACCCAGGTCGTACAGCCGGTTCACTGCAACCGCCGTCGCTGTAAGGGCAGCCGCAGACAGGCCGAAACCCGCCCCGATTGGGAGACGGCACGCGGTCCTGATCTCCGCCTCTGCTCCCATGCGGGTGAGGAGATCCTCTACCGGAAGAGACCCGCCAGATCTCTCAATCACCCGGTCATTGAGATCCACCCGATCCACCGTCACTCTCGTCAGATCGGCCAGTCCGGCGGTCACCCTGACACCCTCATCGATGACGATCCCCGCACCCATGCTGCCTGTGCTGCGGGCATCGGGTCCGAATACGGGCCTGAAATACCCGGATATGTGGCCGGGACAGAACGACGTTACCGTGCGCGTCATAAAACACCAATCCACTCCTCCAACAGGATTCTGACTTTTGGCACCGGTATCACCACGAATTGGAGTCTAACCTGTTCCAGCGGTCAGACTCCTGCGCAATAAGCCTGCAGATATCCATCGCCACGTCTTCTTTGGATCCGGAGAACTCCCTGCGGATGTCGTCACCCAGCACCACAACCCTGCTCTCTGCTGACCCCATCGATTCAGGGCCGTTGGAGACGACGAGAAAGATCCCGCTTCCAAGCATCGTCTTCGCCCTATCCTCCGCGTCGTCGCCGAGTTTGAAGGCGACCGCAGGTATCCTGTACTCTTCTGCCACGAGAGAGATCAGCTTTGGGAGCGGTACCAGCCCGATAATCTCCTTCTGCCCGCTCGGAATCTTTCCCGGCCGCCGTTCCGGAGCGAAATCCGATATGGCCGCTGCACTGATATAGAGGTCCACTCTCTCCGATGCACAGATCCTGTGCAGGGCTTCGCGCATCTCACCCGCAGTCTCTGCCGGGACGTTTCGCACACACGGGATCTGCGAGTTGTGGATGACCGTCACTTCAGCCCCGAGCCGGAAGGCGGCACGTGCGAGAGCCTGGCCCATCTGCCCCGTCGAGCGCGTGGTAAGGACCCTCACATCATCGAGCGGTTCACGGCAGGGCCCGCTCGTGATCAGGACGTGCCTGCCGGCAAGTGGTCTTTCGAGCAGTTCCCGCTCGCAGGCAAGGACGATCTGGTCAGTAGACGCAATCTTGGCCTTTCCCTCCTCGATCCGCGGGCCGATAACCTGCACCCCCCATTCGCGGAGAGTATGGATACACCCCGTCACCCCGGGATGCCGGTACATGCTATGATGCATCGCAGGGGATACGATGACCGGCATTCCCCTGCCGATCGCCGTCGTCGCGAAGGTTGTCACGGGCGTGTCGTCGATTCCCCTGGCCATCTTGCAGAGGGTATTGGCCGTGCATGGCGCGATGAGGAGGAGATCCGCCCATCCCCCCTCTCCGCACATGGCCACGTGTTCGACCATGCCCGATATCGATGTGATGGCAGGCCTTCCCGTTGCATAGGTCAGGGCATCCGGGTGGATGATACCGCATGCGGCCCCACTCATCACCCCCTGCACCTCTGCGCCCTTTCTTCTCAGGGAATGGGCCAGGTGCACGCACTCCACGGACGCGATGCTTCCGGTCACCGCGAGCACGATCTTCTTTCCCGCAAGTGTCTGTATCCCGGTCACGAGAGCGTCACATCCTGGACATGATGCCATTGGCCCGGCCCGGTCTTCTTCACCCTGCGGCACTGTATCGATGATCCGAATCCTGCCTCGCTGATCCGGTCAGTGATATCGGGAGCATCCTTTCCGGCGGAGTGGACATGCAGGACAGATCCCGGTAACGCATGTTCCAGCGCGGCCGGAAGCATTGCGGCGCTCCCGAAATGCCCCATGATGAAACGGTCGTATCTCCCGGAAAGCAGCCTTTTACAGTCTCCGCATTCTGGAAAAACACGTGATTCAACCCCGTTTCCGGCGATGTTTTCTTCCAGGTAGGAAAAAGCCACGGGATTGATCTCCATTGCATGGACCCGTGCACCTGCCAGTGCGGCAGGTATGGAGAAATACCCGATTCCCGCATACATGTCGGCCACCCGTTCACCCTTCGCGATGATCCTCTGCATTCGTGCCTTCTCTTCCCGGTTGCCCTGCGCGAACATGACCCTTGACGGGTCGAGCCGGAAGGATATCGCGTTCTCCCTGTGGACTACCTCTCCGCACGACCCTGCGAGGAGCTCGGTATGCGGGGTCCTTGTCACCCCCTGGAACGATTTCAGCCAGATTACTCCCCGGGGCCGTTGCCACCGAACCAGCTCTGCCACCTCTTCTTGTGTGGGCTTCTCGCCGTGCACCACCGCGATCGGACCGATCATCTGGTATCCCCGTCCCCTGTATGGCTTTCTTGGTGGAATGGAGCATTCGAAGGGGTACCCTTCCCTGACCGGGACGTATGCCTTTTGTCCGCTGATGTAGGGCCTGTGGCAGTTGTCGACCCAGTCCAGGTTTTGCACCGACTCCAACTCTTCCAGGGGAATGATCCTCGTGTTCATGCTACCCGATGACTATGAGATCTATTCCATCCCTCATTATCCTGATCTCCTGTCCGGCGCAGAGCGGGGAAGATGGGTGGACCTGGCATTCGATCGTCTTTCCCGAGGCAGGTTCCAGGACCCCGATCATGTCACCGTCGCGGAAGGCGATCATGACACACTCTGCATCCCGCAGGTTGCCGATGAGTCGTTCTACAGCGCTATCCTTTACCGTTCTGATGGCACCTGAAAAGAGATCCCTGATCCTGACGTTATCCTTGTCGACGGCAATCACCTCGGCATACCTGCCTCCGTGGATGATTATGTCCTCCCTGGTATATTTCGGGAGCCTTACTGAGAAGGTGATCCGGTAGACCTTTCTTCCGGCCTTTTCGCCAACAAGCTTGGGATGGGTCGAAAACCTGCCCCCGAGCCTGCGGACAATATTCGAAGAGATCTCCTGGCCTATCCTCTGGGAGCCGACGGTGATGTCAAGCCCGTCCCTGTTCTCGTCGATGCGGGAGATAAAAGAGAGCCTCTCTCCCCCTTCCTGGAGGGCACCCTCTGTCTCCTGGGCGATACCCGCTGCGGTTGCGATCTCGAACGGGTAGGGCTTTCTCCCCTTTGCCCGTACCTGGACAACCCCCTCATAATAGCTTCCGGACATCCTGCTGCACCGGTCACACTGTTCCTTCTGCCACACTATCTCGATGCTGCACGATTCCTGAACCGGGATGCCAAGAAGGGATGCGGATACAGTGCAACTGGCACGTGACCTGTTGGGACTGATATCCTCGATACGGAGATCAAACCCGGGCGATTCGACTCCTGGATCCAGGTGAATGGCCCGCAAAATTCTCTCGGTTGCAATATCTGTCCTTTCACGGTTCAGATCAGTCCAGGCACCCGCCTCTTTCCAGGCACCGCAGGACGGGCATTCGATGACAGAGATCCGGGAGTCACACTCCATCCACCGGATCTGGTCGACCCTGCACCGTGCGCAGGTGCCACCGTCAGTGGAGGGGCCACCGCACCTGGGGCAGATATTCTCCTTGATTCTCATATCCTGATGACCTGTGCGTGTGGGATCGTCCCGAACATGATACAACCCGCCTGCTCGACAAGACCCATCTCGATAGCAAGGGCGACGACACGTTCGCCCATCAGGTTGATATTATCTGCCTTCGCGAGCAATGACCGCACATCTTCGGGCCGTGACAGGCGGTCCCCATAAAAGTCTTTTCTGATACAAATCTCGAGATCGCCCCGCCTCACCGTGGCGTTCATCAGTTCACGATCGCAGACCGCCACCACCTCGTTGCCGTCGGGGCTTCGGTGGACCTTTAGATACATCCGTACAGTATGGGAAAGGAACCATAATAAAATGTCAGCAGGAGGTTTTTTTGGAGAGATGGTCACAGGTTTATATCGACGCCATAGATCCGGGAGGGGTTTTCTGAATGGATCTTCCAGGCATCATCGATGGTGATGACTGCGGCCTCGATCATCTTTCTCGTGACACGGGGCACTGATTTTGGCCCGATAACCGCTCCCGGCCGGGAATTCTCATCCATGTAATCGCTCTCCATCGTGAAAATGCGTCCCTGCCTCACCAGGTCCGGGATTCCGGGATGCGTGGCAATCATCGAAGGCATGAGTGGCGTATCAGGTGTCGCGTAGTGCTTTACCACCTGTTCAATCCCGAGTCCTGCCCCGGCCGCCATCGTGACGATATCACTGCACGGGCCGGTCTCGGCATGGAGCTGTATGGCACAATCGAGGTCTGCTGCAAGTGAAAACGCAAATGATAGTATCTCGTTCGATGCGTCCCAGATTTCGGAAGGTACATCATAGTGTGGCCTACCGCTCTTCAGGGCAACCGCATCCCCCTTCCCGACAAATCCGGCCGCGACCTCCAGCCCGCCTTTCATCACGGATACCGCCTCAGCGAGCGGCATGACCGAAGAGAGCCGTGATACTTCGGCGGGGTGAACGCCGAGGACAGGAAACACGGTGACGCCAGCTTCCCGAACCATCTCTGCTACACGGAGCGTCCCTTCGAATACCGGGAGAAAATCGCTCCCCCTTCCGGGAAGTATCCCAAATGATCCCGAAGGCTTGCTAACAAGGAAGATGTGACTGCCACCTGCATTCCGGAAATCTTTCACGGCGGCAAGTCCCCTCCCGTTTACGGGATCGATATGGATGTGGTCGTCAGTCACCGGATACATTCGGTCCTTCATGACACTCGATTATCTCCATGAGGGGGTACTCTCCTCTCGGGCAAAGCCTTGCATGGCAGGACGCGCCGCCAACCCTGGTTACTATATCGACGTGAAACATCAGTCCTTTCAGCTCAGAATACCCAAAGACATTCGGAGACATCAGCTCGCGGTCGAGGTGCACGCTAACCTCCTCGACATATGGCTGGAGTTTGACGCTCCCCTCTATCGCCTTTTCCACGAGGTGGGCGGTTGCGGGGGAGATGGGGGTGCCCACCCACTGGTGGTAGAGGGCACCAAGTTTCACGGCAGCCTCAAAGATTGCCTGTTCACGATCGGAGACCATACTAGAGTGTTGTACTTTCAGAAGAGATTAGATATTGTGGTTCAGATCAGTTTTATGATCCCCTGTTTGGGCTCCATTGCTTCTCCCTGGCGAAGGAACATGTCGATCTGGAGCCGGATCTCATCCCTTGAATGGCCTTCCTGGACAAGCCTGGTGATGACGTCTTCGATCTGCGCACGACCGTTGTCATCGGCCAGTTCCCGTATGGCAAGCTTGATCATCCGGATGAGGTCACGCTTGCCTTTCGAGAAACCGGTGACGACCCGGTCTATATCGAAACTCCCGCTCTTGGCGTCGTATGCGACCTGCCGGAGGCAGGTATCCACGATCTTGACCACCCTCTCCGCGTCAACGGGTTCGATGGTATTGGAAAGCCTGATCCGTGCGCTTGCTTCCGCGAGGCGGACCAGAGCCTCGAGCTGCCGTGCGGTCACCGGGACCGGCTTCGACGACTCCGAGGCGAGGTCACGGAGTTTCATGTAATAATCGATGAGTGAATTCCTGGCATCGTCGGTCAGGCGTGGAAAACAGGTTCTCTTTGCATAGGCCACGTACTTGCGAAAGATCATGGGCTCGATGTCAGGCGTGACCGGCTTTAACTGTTCGGCGATATACTCGTCGTCGACACCCGGAATAGGCTGCCGCTTGTGCTGGGCGATGGTCTCTCCGATGTTGTGTGCCTTCAGGATATGTTCTGCAATGGCAGCGTCCCTCTTGTGGTCGGGTTTATCGCTCATCACGAAGATGAGGTCGAACCTGGAGAGGAGTGAGGCAGGCATGTTGATCTGGTCCCCGATGGGGGCATAATCATCGAAACGCCCGTATTTAGGATTGGCGGCTCCCAGGAGTGCGCATCGTGACTTGAGGGTTGCGGTAATTCCCGCCTTTGCCACGCTGATGGACTGCTGTTCCATCGCCTCGTGGAGTGCGCTCCGGTCCTCCTTGTGCATCTTGTCCATCTCGTCGACGGCGGCGATACCCATATCTGCGAGGACCAGGGCACCTGCCTCGAGTGTCCACCGGCCGTCACCAAATTCGTCCTTTACGGCGGTTGCGGTGAGCCCCGCAGAGGTTGAAGACTGGCCGCTCGTGTAGATCGCCCGTGGTGACAACTTGACGACATACCTGAGGAGCTGGCTCTTCGCGATACCGGGATCGCCGATCAGGAGGACATGGATATCGCCCCTCAGGTGGCTTCCGTCCGGCATCTCTTTTGTAATCCCTCCGAAGAGCTGGAGTGCAATAGCCTCTTTTACATCCTCGTTGCCATATATCGTCGGTGCAATCGAGTGGGTTATCTTCCGGTAGATGTTTGGGTCTCTCGAGAGACGGATGATCTCCTCCTCGTCTTTCTCTTCGATCTCGACCTCCTCGTACTCCTTCTCCGCGATCTCGATGGAATTGCATTCGAGGTAGATGTCAAAGATCGTGCTCTTGTCCCCGTGGCTTACACGCTGGATCGAACGGAGAATCCCGTTTATCACCACCCGGTCACCGGGAGCGACCCTGCCCGTCAGGTCGTCGGTTGCGTCCACGTCAAGGGTCTGTGGCTGTTCACCTCCACGCAGGCCCTCGGGAGACTCCTGTATACGAAGTTTCTGGGAATCGATGAACCGGGAACGTTTTGGCACGAGTTCCAGTTTCTTGAATGTGCACCCGTCGGTCGCGCACCCTTCGGGCTCCCTGAATTTCCCATATCCCTGTTCCCTGGTGGTCAGATGCCCCCCGGGACATCGGAATACCGCCTGGACGATCCTGGGTCTCACCTCAGTGGTCTTTCGGAGAATCCCTTCGACGCTGACGAACTTGTTGATGTGATCCGACCGAATATGTCTGATCCCAATCTTTCTCGGGAGGTTGATGAAGCGGATATTGATCTCGGCGGGCCCCTCTCCCTCCCTGGCCTGAATGAGCTGGTGGTTCCGGATTGCATCTTTTACGTCATCTATGACTGTGCCGGGTTTTTCCAGCAGATCGTCGGCCATCCGGATGCCGGTCCTGCCGAAACTTTCCAGTTCACGGTAATCGATAAAAAGCGACCGCTTGTACGGGTACTCCCTGTTTAATTCGTGCAGCTGTTTCTTGTACCGGTTTTTTAAGAACCTGCTCCAGTCGGCGTCGCGATCGATTATTTCAGTCTCAGTATCCCGTGCCAATGCGATCCCTCAGGTATACCGTCTTGAGGTCATCACGAGCCGGGCAATAAGCGCCTCCATCTGGATATCGGTGCTGGCACCTTCTGATAGACAAAAATCGGTCGTGCCAAGGTGGTCGATCAGGGCAACCCGCAATTCCTCATCCATCGGGCGTTTCAGGATTGCCCGGTAACACTGGTTGATCATCTCGTTCGGGGCTATCCCCCTGTCATGGAGGAGCTGTTCGAGGACCTTGCCTGCCCCTTCGAAATCGCCGTTGAGCGAGAGTGAGAGCAACTCGTCAATCTCGTCCGGGCGGGCAGAGGCGGTGATGGCATAGATCATCCCGGCATCGATCTCCTGGCTGATGATCGCTGCTCCCTGGAGGGCGTTGATGGCCTTTCGCATGTCGCCCTGGGCTATATAGACGATGGCATCGATTGCCTTTTCAGAGACTTCCAGGCCTTCCTTTTCTGCAATCCGCCGTATCTCCTCGGTGATCGCTTCGGCACCGAGCGGCCTGAAACGGTAGATCGCGCACCTGCTCTGTATCGGGTCGATGATCTTTGATGAATAATTGCAGGAAAGGATGAACCTGCACGACTGGGCATAGCTCTCCATCGTCCGGCGAAGCGCTGCCTGCGCATCAGGAGTGAGGGCATCCGCCTCGTCGAGGAAGAGGATCTTGAATGTCGCGCCGCCCAGGGGCGATGTCCGTGCAAACTGCTTGATCTGGTTCCTGACCACGTCTATGCCACGCTCGTCGGAGGCGTTCAACTCGCGGAAGTTCATCTGCCAGGATTCGCCGAAGAACTCCCTCGCAAGTGCGATCGCGGCCGTCGTCTTCCCGACACCCGCAGTGCCCGTGAAGAGCAGGTGTGGCAGGTTGCCGGTCTTCACGTAGGATTCAAGCCTCTCGATTATCTCGTCCTGGCCGACGATATCTTCCAGTCTCATCGGCCGGTATTTCTCTATCCAGATGGTGTGGCTCTCGTCCATTCTACTTCCTTATCCTCTTTCAAATGTTATGAGTGTTGGGTTTCGTTGATCCCCGGTCAGTGTTTTGCCTTCAGTGAGTAACTCGTTCCAACAGGAAAAGAGGGTGGGATGCGGTGTGAAAGTGGCCGGCAAAAAAAGGGACGGAAAATTATTCTTCTTCAAAGAGGACTTCTCCGGCCTTCTGTTTCCGGTAGTAGTAGATGCCGATCGCGGCGCCGATGATGAGCAGGACCAGGAGTATGGCGAGCCATGCAACCGGGAACCTGGTCCAGAACGGCTGTGGGGGAGCGATGCTCGTGGGCACGGCCGTTGTCGCCGTGGTGGTGACCGTCTCTGTCCGCACTGTCTCGATGGTGGGGGTCACGTTCACTTCCGTATCTCCCGAGTCCCCGTCAGCGGGTACCTGCGTGGTGGGCGTGGTCGTGACAATGGTGGTTGGCGTGGGGGCGCTGTAACCCCCTCCACCGCCGCCGCCGCCGCCGCCGCCGCCTCCCTGCTGCTTGAAGGTGGCAGAGATGGTGTGATTGGATATGACATCGGGGAACATCCATTCACTGACCGCTCCCTTGGCATCACCATCCACCATCACGTTCTGCACGATATAGTTGTAGTACGGTGTTATGGTGAAGTTCTGCGTTCCACCCGGTGGGACTGCGATGAGCCCGGACGGGGTGATCATTCCTCCCGTCCCTGCCGTGGCGTTGATGTAGTAATACTCGTGCCATGCGTCCCTGAAGGTGGCGTGGATGGTCTGGTCCTCGGTGACGTTCTCGAACCGGTGGAACGGTTGCGGACCAATCGACACGCTGTTGACCAGGACGTCCGCGATCTCGTAGCCCGAATCCGGGCTGATCGTAAAGTCGGCCGATCCTCCGGAAGCGACACTGACAAGCCCGGAAGGCTCGATGGACCCGTGTTCTCCGGCGATGGCGGTTATCGTGTGCAGGTCAGGGCCTTCTGCTGCAAATGTGGCGTGTATCGTCTGATCTTCCGTAACATTTGTGAATTCATATGATCCGGAGGGTCCGATGCCGACTCCGTTCACGAAGACATTCTCGATCCTGTATTCGTCGTCAGGTGTTATCGTAAAGCCCTGGGAGCCGCCGTCAGGAACGTTGATCTCGCCTGAAGGATCAATCGTCCCGTTATCGCCTGCGGTCGCAAGGATGGTGTGGTAATCCGTCACCGGTTCAAGCGTGACATAGAGGTGTACGGTCTGGTCCTTTGCCGGGTACTGGGTGATATTCCCGGTGACTGTCGAGTAACCGGTCTTCTGGACCGTGTATGTCCGGTACGGTGCAGCGGTGATATAGACCTGGACAGGAAGCGTGCCGCTCTCGATCATTCCCTTGTAGTCGTCGTCAAAGTATACCTCTGCTCCGTCTACGTTGCAGTGGACCAGGAAGTACCCCCTGTCACCACCGACTGGCTGTGACTGGACAAAGATGTACGCGTCTTTTGTGACGCTGTCCGTGTAGGTCCCGTCATCCACGGTCAGGGAGACGGTAAAGAAACCAGACATATCATAGGTATGAACCGGATTCTGCTCCGGAGACGTGGTATTGTCCCCGAAATCCCATTGCCACGCGACAGGCTGGCCGATCGTCGTATCGGTGAACTGTACTTCAAGCGGGACAATTCCGGATGTGGGTGTGGCTGAAAAATTGGCGATCGGGCCCAACAGTCTCAGGTCAAGCTCGGTCACACCGCCTGGTCCGAACGGGTAGGTGTCCTGCCAGTCACCGCCCGCGACCACGTCATGGCATTCCGCGTCCCGTCCCTCGATGAGGAATTCTATCGGAGAGGTATCGGATATATTCCCCTGGACGAGCAGCTTGTCCCCGGTCGCCGGCGATCCGTACGCACCTATCTCGTCCGTGATGAGAGTCCCCCCGCCTCCGGCAACGATCGCCTCGATTGTCACGCCCACCGGTGCGGGAACGCCTCCGATATGGACCCCTCCATAGAAGGCGTGTGGCAGTTCAGGGATGACCGTTGGTGTGGTAGTCGGCGTCGTGGTCGGGATGGTCGTTGTTGGGGACGTTGTTGGAACGGTGGTAGTCGGCGATGTGGTTGGTACCGTTGTGGGGATGGTTGTCGGCTCAGGCACCCGGAGGTCGAGTTCAGTCACTTCTCCTGATTCGAATGGGTAGCTCTGTTGCCAGGCTCCTCCTGCCTGGACGTCATGGCATTCCGCCTGGTTCCCGTTCACGTAGAACTCGATCGGGGCGTTTTCGGGGATTGCTCCCTGGACTGTCAGTTTGTTCCCGGTGAATCCGGCGCTCCCATAGACTCCAACCGTGTCGGTGATGAGAGAGCCACCGCCGTCCGTGACAACAGCGGTGATATTTGTCCCGGTGGGTGCCGGGATTCCACCAAGGGTCACGTTCCCGTAGAAGAGATGTGGCAGTTGCGGAATGATCGTCGGTGTGGGTGTAGGCGATGTTGTCGGGATTGTCGTTGTCGGGGACGTTGTCGGAATGGTGGTAGTGGGCGATGTTGTCGGGATTGTCGTTGTTGGAGACGTTGTCGGAATGGTTGTAGTCGGTGTTGTGGTCGGGATTGTCGTTGTGGGCGATGTTGTCGGAATGGTAGTTGTGGGTGTTGTTGTCGGAATGGTAGTTGTGGGTGTTGTTGTCGGGATTGTCGTTGTCGGGGACGTTGTCGGAGGAATGCCGCCGATGGTGATGTATCCCGGCCTTGAGCGGGTATCGCTGCCCATGAAATTCGTCGCGGTCAGGTTCACGGTATAGGTTCCGGGGGCACTGTAGGTATGAACAGGGTTCCGGTCGGCCGACGTGTTCCCGTCGCCGAATACCCATTGCCACGACGTCGGGTACCCGGTGGAGAGGTCCTGGAACTGCACGACCAGCGGGGCCATACCGCTCGTGACATCTGCACCGAAGTCTGCAGTCGGCACACGCGGCGGTTCCACCTCGTCAAGGAGTACTGCCAGGAACCCGCCCTGGCCCCTGTCACCGAAGGTCGTCGGATAGGGATCGATTGTCGGGAAGTTGACAGAACCGGTAAGTCCGGTTATATATGCTCCTCCGCTTCCGTCGGTTGCAACCGCGTTCGCGACATCAAGCCCGTTTCCGCCAAGATAGGTGAAGTAATCTGGAGCTGCCTGGAAGGGTGTGAACTTTGCCACGAACGCGTCGTAGGTGCCTCCGCCAAAGACTTCCTGGTAGGGATCGATCACCGCCAGGTTCCGGGAGCTTGTCGCCCCCGAGATATAGACCGTCCGTGCGCTGTCGACCGCGATTCCCCGGCCTTCGTCATATCCCGTCCCCCCGAGATAGGTCGAATATTCAAGCGATCTGCCGTCAGGGGAGATCCGGCTCATGAATGCGTCCACGATCCCTCCGCTGGAAGGCTGGAAAGCGGCCATGGTGGGATAGTTCAGGGACCTTGTAAGCCCTGTTATATACGCAGATCCCTGTTCATCCACTGCAATCGATCTCCCTGCATCCTGGCTTTTTCCCCCGATATATGTCGAATATACAAGCGATTCCCCTGATGATCCGACTTTTGTCACGAACACATCGCTGTACCCTGAAAATACCGCGTTATAGGCGTCTTTTGTCGGGAAATTCCAGGAATATGTCTCGCCCGTGATGTAGGGATTGTTGTTCCCATCGACTGCCACGCCATACCCGACATCCTTCGTGGTTCCGCCGATATAATTGGAATAGAGTAACTGTGTGCCGTTGCTGTCAATTTTAAGTATATATGCGTCCTGCTGGCCTGCAAGATATGTCCTCTGGTACCTGCTGATCACGGGAAAGAGGATCGAGTCGGTCGAACCGGTAATATATATGTCATTGTCGGTATCCAGCGTTATCGCATTTCCTTCGTCATCTCCTGTTCCTCCAAGATACGTGGAAAATACAAGCGTCGATCCGTCGAGGCCGATCCTGCTCAGGAAGACGTCGGTATTTCCGGCAAATTCCGCCTGGATGGGATTCTCCAGCGGGAAGTCCGTGGAACTGGTGGTCCCTGTCACGTAGGCATATCCGTCGCGGTCCACACTGATTGCGGACCCCTTATCGTCATTGGATCCTCCAAGATAGGTAATATACAGTGGGAGCGTGCCGTCCTGGTTTACTTTCACGACTATCGCATCTGTTCCTCCGGCGTTCGCCCCCTCGGCCGAATCAGGGACGGTATAGGGCGTCGGGTTTGATATGCCGGTGACGTAGGCATTCCTCTCGTCATCGACCGCAACTCCATACCCGTTGGCTATACCGATACCCCGCAGGTACAGCCCGTACTTCATCACGGGATCGATGACGAGTGTCTGCCCGGTATCATATTTTCCGAGAGAGAATGCTACCGTGTTCTCGTTTTTTATGGAGAACGAGCATTCAACGGGCTTCACGGTTCCATCGATCTCCTGGTAGCAGACCGGGGCGAGTTCTGTCAGGTCACCTGCAGGCGTCCGGATGCGAAGCGACCCGTCAGGCTGCAGTGAGAGTGATGTCTGCCCCCGGTACTCGATCAGGATTTCTGTGGGATCTGCGTTCGGGGCAACGACAAAGATGCTCTTCAGCCCGTTTTCGGTTCCGTAGTACACAAGGTCGATTCCGGAGTAGAGATCGTCGTACTGTATTCCACGGTACATCTCCATTCCGGTGACCCATTGTGACGGGTCTTTCCCGATAAGGAAGTTCGCGGAGCATGGGATCTGATCAAGTCCCCGTATCGAACCAGAACCCGGCGTTCCCAGAAAGTGGTATGTTATCACCGCAGATTTCAGCTCTTCGTCATCATCACGGCCGATGAGACTGAAGGTGGGTCCACGGGGCGTAAAAAAGATTGAACCCCCATCTGATATGATCTCGAACCTGACATCTTCATCGCTTTGCCCGCCATTTGCAATGAACTGGAGGGGCATTGCGGCAAGCCATGTGTTTACGGTCGTCGTCTTCTCTTCCATTCCTTTCGACAGAAGTGCCGATGCGCCCTCTCCGAGCAGTCCCTGGAGGGATACCGGCCCGGTATCAGGTGGATCACCCTGGTATGCCGGTACATCTGCTCCACAGACTGCAGGAGTCGCGGCTAAGGGTATCAAAAGTATGAATAGCAGCAAGAGGCCTCGTGTTTTCATGAAAATCCTTTAATTTTGATGGAGTAAGTAACGATATATAAATATATTGATCACCTGGGTTATTTTAACGGTTATTTATCGCCTTTAGACCCAAATATCAAAGAATTTCATGTCAGGATATGGCCCCCCGCACGAGAGGATCCCGGGGGTCCTGTTGAGATCGGAGAACGTGTTCTTTTCACGGACCAGAGGATCGGAAAACCCCGGGTATCATGATCAGAATGGATATGACTGTGTATGCAGAGTAATAATTGAAGCATTGATCGGGGTGCGACAGGTTTAGCCGGCCTTTCTTTCAAATCCAGGAATACATCCAATGAACGCATCTGCACGGGTATTTGCAGGAGAATTCAACAGGTCTGATCTCGTCTCCCGGGAGACGGCGGCGGGCACACCCCCGGTATTGATAACCCGGAGTGGTGCATGCTGTTCCAGGATATTCGTAGCCGGTGCCCTCATCGAGAAGGGCGCAAGACCCGGCGGTGAATTCTACGCACGTGTTGCAGATCCGACCGGTGCGTTCGAATTCAGGATAGACCGCAGCCGGCGTGACCTTGCAGAGATCCTCTCCCACTTAGACCCTCCTGTCTTCGTGACGGTCCTTTCAAACGTGGTCGTCGATCAGGGGCCGGTCCCCGGAAAACCTCATCTCCTTGTTGATGAGATCAGGGCAGTCGACCGTTCCACGAGGGATTCCTGGATTGTCCGGACGGCCGCCACGACCTGCGACCGTCTTGATGCACTCCGTTTCGCCCTTGACGGAGAAGAGGTCTCCCGGGAGATAACGATGGCTGCAGGCCATTATGGCATAAACAGGACAGAGATAGTGGATCTTGCTGAAATGGTTCTGAAAGCACTGGAAACGGTCTCCGGGGCTGTTGAAGCAGGAACGTCCGGCGGGGAACCCTGGGAGATCGTCCTGTCCATAATCAGGGAGAAAGCGGGCAAAAACGGGATGCCCCTGCAGGAGATCATCTCTTCCGCGGTTCCATACGGGCTCTCTGCGGAGGCGGTGGAACAGGCCGTCCGGGTCCTCCTGCAGGAAGACGAGTGTTACCAGCCGTCCAGGGATGTCATAAAGATTCTATGAGACTGCAATTTCATCCGGAAGGCCCCGCCCTCCTCGTAGAAGAAACAAGAAGGGTACTTGTGGTCGCGGATCTCCACCTGGGTATCGAGACCGATATGGCCAGGCATGGCTTTTATTTCAAGAGCAGAAGCCGTGAACGGACCGAAAGGGTCGTACGATGCATACGGAATGCCGAGCCTGACTGCCTCGTCCTTCTCGGGGACATCAAGCACAGTATCCCGCTCACCAGCAGGCAGGAGTACCGGGAGATCCCTGAGATATTTGAACGTTTTCGCTCTCTTCTTCCGGTCAGGATTCTGCCCGGGAACCACGATGCCGGCATTGAGCGTTTTTGTGAACCCGGGGAGATCCTCCCGCGGGAGGGAGCGGTTATTGACGGCACCGGGTACCTGCACGGACACACCTACCCTCACCCGGAACTGTCCGGACGGTTCATGATCTGCGGTCATCACCACCCAGTGGTCACGATCCGCGACGAGGTTGGATCCGCATTGAAATCGCCCGCATATCTCCTTGCGGATCTCGACGAGGAGTGCCTGAAACTGGGAAGGGCAGGTGAGGGAGAGCGTTGCTCAAGGGTGCTCTTTGCTCCGGCATTCAACGAGTTGTCCGGGTATGATGTGATGAGGACCATACGCGATCCCTTCAGTCCCCTTTCCCGGTGCATGAAGAAGGAGACAGCAGAACTATTCCTGACAGACGGCACGTTTCTCGGCCCTGTTTCAGCAGTGGAGAACCATGAAGGCGATAGGACAGCTTGACCCCCGTATCCAGGACTGTATCCGCAAACGAGGGTTTGAGGAGCTCTCCGAGGTCCAGTCGAGATCCATTCCCCTCGTGGTCGAAGGAAAAAACCTCCTCCTGATCGCTCCGACGGGAACCGGAAAGACCGAGAGCGCGATGCTTCCCGTCTTCAACGCGATGCTCCGCGAGCCTCCCGCAGGATTTACGACCCTGTATATCACTCCCCTGCGGTCCCTGAACCGCGACATGCTCTCCCGCCTGGAGTGGTGGGGAAAGGAGCTCGGTATCCGGATCGGCGTCCGGCACGGGGACACGTCACAGAGCGAACGCCGCCGCCAGGCCCTCTCGCCACCGGACCTCCTGATCACGACGCCGGAGACGCTCCAGGCGCTCTTCATGGGCAGGGTATTGAGAAAGCACCTGAAGAACGTCAGGTACGTCATCGTTGACGAGATCCATGAACTTGCGGCAGGCAAGAGGGGTGTCCAGCTCTCGGTCGCACTCGAACGCCTTGTCAACTATGCAGGCGAGTTCCAGAGGATAGGCCTCTCTGCGACAGTCGGAAATCCCGGAGAGGTTGGGAGGTTCCTGTGCGGGAAGAGAGAGTTCTCTGTCGTGGAGGTCCCTGTGGCAAAGAACCTGGAGATAGGGGTCTCCTTTGTCGGGGATTCGTTCGAGAGACAGTCCGCCTGGGTCTCCGATACGATCGACAGGCACCCCTCCACGCTCATCTTTGTAAACACCCGGGTGACTGCGGAGGCGCTTGGACACCAGCTGTATTCGAGGGGCGACGTCGAGGTGCACCATGGCTCCCTTTCGAAGGAGGTGCGGATCGATGCCGAAGAGCGGTTCAAATCGGGCGCGGTGAAAGCCCTGATCAGCACGTCTTCGATGGAACTCGGGATAGATATCGGCCATATCGAGCACGTGATCCAGTTTGGGTCTCCACGCGAAGTCTCACGGCTCGTGCAACGGGTGGGAAGGGCCGGCCACCAGCTCAATGCGGTATCGAGGGGGACCATCCTCGCCACTGGGTTCGATGACCTCCTGGAGTCATCGGTGATCTCCAGGAGGGCGAGGGAGGGTGACGTGGAGGATGTCGCTCCCCATTTTCTGGCAGCGGACGTGCTGGCAAACCAGGTCGCCGCGATCGCCGTGGAATACGGCGAGATACAGGTGGAAGCGATCCGACGGATCCTGGAGAGGTCCTACCTGTTTGCCGATGCGGGAAACCTGCTTGAAGACGTGTGCAGGCAGATGGCGGAGCACCGGCTCATCAGGATAGAGGGGGATTCCGTCATCACCACCAGCCGGGCACGGAGGTACCTTGCACGGAACCTCTCGATGATACAGGATGAGAAGAAAGTCGGCGTATTCGACATGGTCTCACGCCGGACTGTCGGCACGCTTGACGAGTCGTTTGTCGTGGGCTGGGTCCATACCGGGGCAGTCTTCATCACGAAGGGGCAGCTGTGGCGGGTACTTGACATGGAGAACGGCAAAATAACCGTGGAACCCGTCAGAAAGGCCCAGGGAGAGCTTCCGTCGTGGGAAGGCGAACAGATCCCGGTTCCGTTCGGCGTCGCACGGGAGGTGGGCAGGCTCCGGCGCTCAAGGGAGTTTGGAGGGTACCTGGAGAGCCCCGATTCACGCGAATTTGCAGAAAAATTCCTTGGATCGATGGATGCGAACAGGTCTCCTGTCGCCACCGACGCCACCATCACGCTCGAGAACGCCGAGGAGGGGGTCGTCTGCAACATCTGTGCCGGCCACAAGGCCAACGAAGCGATCGCGAGGGTGATATCCATCCTCATCTCGGCGCGGTACGGGACGAGCGTGGGAATGGAGATCGGGGCATACCGCATATACCTGCGGCTTCCTTCCACCATCCGTGCCGCTGATATCCGCGACGTCCTGGTCTCTCTTGATCCGGCCCATATCCGTGGGATACTCGAGCTGGCAATGAAGAGGACGGCACTTTTCAAGTGGAAGCTCGTCCAGGTCGCCAAGAAGTTCGGGGCAATCGATCCGGACGCCGACTATGAACGTATCAGCATAGACCGGTTAATTGACCTCTTTGACGGCACCGTGGTCTCTGCCGAGGCATACCGGGAGCTCTTCTCGGTCTACATGGATGTCGATTGCGCCCAGGAGATGATCAAAATGATACGTGACGGCGAGATCACTATCGTGTGCGGCCACCTCTCCATTCTCGGGGCAGAGGGCCTCTTCTCATCCCGCGACCAGGTCCCGCCACCGCTCTCCGACCAGGCGGTCGTCTCCACCCTGAAACGCCGGCTTGATCAGCAGGATGTGGTGCTCGCCTGCATGAACTGCCGCAGGTGGAAGAGCCGGACACAGGTGTCACGGGTGCCTGAAAGCCCGGTCTGCCCGCAATGCGGCGCGAGGCTCATCGCGGTCCTCAAGCCGTGGGAAGAGGATCTTGTCGCGGTTGCCAGGAAAAAGAAGAAGACCGAGGAAGACCGACTCGTGGAGAGGAAACTTATCCGGAATGCAAACATCGTCCTTTCGAGCGGGAAAAAAGCGGTAATCGCCCTTGCCGCACGAGGGGTGGGCCCTGAAAACGCTGCACGGATACTGTCCACGCTGGCAGAAGGAGACGCATTCTACGTCGAGATACTCAAGGCTGAACGGAACTATATCAGGACCCACCGGTTCTGGTAAGTCTCACATTATGCTCGGGGGACTCCAGCCAGAACAGAACTGTATCAGGACTTACCGATTCTGGCAAGGAATTCATGCATTCCCGGGTTGTGCTCCACTCCAGGGCGGAACAGGATTGTATCAGGACTTACCGATTCTGGTGAGTCACATTATGCCCTGGGGACTCAAGGCAGAACAGGATTGTATCAGGGCGTACCGATTCCGGTGAGTCACATTATGCCCCGGGGACACCAGCCAAGACAGGATTGTATCAGGGCGTACCGGTTCTGGTAAGTCTCACATTATGCCCAGGGGACTCAAGGCAGAACGGAATTATATCAGGACACCCCGGTTATGGTGAGTCACATAATGCTCCGGGGACTCAAGGCAGAACGGAATTATATCAGGACACCCCGGTTATGGTGAGTCACATAATGCTCCGGGGACTCCAGCCAGAACGGAATTATATCAGGACACCCCGGTTATGGTGAGTCACATAATGCTCGGGGGACTCCAGCCAGAACGGAACTATATCAGGACACCCCGGTTATGGTGAGTCACATAATGCTCGGGGGACTCCAGCCAGGACAGGATTGTATCAGGACTTACCGGTTATGGTGAGTCACATAATGCTCGGGGGACTCCAGCCAGAACGGAATTGTATCAGGACACCCCGGTTATGGTGAGTCACATAATGCTCCGGGGACTCAAGGCAGGACAGGATTGTATCAGGACTTACCGGTTATGGTGAGTCACATAATGCTCGGGGGACTCCAGCCAGAACGGAACTATATCAGGACACCCCGGTTATGGTGAGTCACATAATGCTCGGGGGACTCCAGTCAGAACGGAATTGTATCAGGACACCCCGGTTCCGGTGAGTCTCACACTATGCCCAGGGGACTCAAGGCAGAACGGAATTATATCAGGACACCCCGGTTATGGTGAGTCACATAATGCTCGGGGGACTCCAGCCAGGACAGGATTGTATCAGGACTTACCGGTTCCGGTACATCACATGATGCTTCCGAGCTTGTGCTCCAGGAACTCGAGGCCTCTCTTGATATCCTCAAGGTTCTTTCCGCCCGTGAGGATGATCTTTCCTGATGAGAAGAGGAGGGCGACGATTTTTGGGTCCTTGATCCGGTATACCAATCCCGGGAACTGCTCGGGTTCGTATTCGATATTTTCCAGGTTGAGGGTTATGACGACCTTGTTGAGGTTGATATATTTCCCGATGTCATACGAGCATACGATATTGGTGATGGCGACCCGGGGCTCGTCATAGGTCTCCACGCCTGCCTCTTTCATGGACTGGATGATCAGGTCGAGACCATCTTTCAAGGACTGCTTGTCCCTGATACCTGTCAGGACGACCTTTCCGGAAGAGAAGATTAAGGAGGCAATCTTGGGACTTTCGATGCGGAAGACAGCCCCGGGAAATCTTTTCGTATTGAGCTCACAGTTTTTTATCTTGCTGGAGATCTCCACGAGATCAATGGAATCGGCAATAGCCCCGGATGCAACGATATTCTCAATTTTCAGTGTATCGTATCTCTTCTCATCCATTGGATAATACATGCTCCGTGTCGCACTATAATACTAATGGAATATCTTTATCCTCCCTGATTCCATCCTTGGATGCCCGGAAAATAAAAAGACAGATTAAAATTGATTCCCGACAATTTTTATAGGTTTTTCCATGGAAGATACGACCATAGATTTTGACTCATACGACGAGATGTGCAGGGATTTTCAGGTACACGTGCCGAAATATTTCAATTTTGGATTTGACGTGATCGACAGATGGGCAGAGATCGACAGGAACAAGCTGGCCATGATCTGGGTGAACCAGGCGGGGCTCGAGAAGAAGTTCTCGTTTCGGGATATGAAAAACCTCTCGAACCAGGCGGCGAATATCCTCCTCAAATATGGAATCCAGAAGGGGGACCGGGTCATGCTCATGCTTCCACGGATCCCCGAATGGTGGATCTTTACCGTTGCATTGATCAAGCTCGGTGCGGTTGTCTGCCCCTGCCCGACGATGCTCACCCCAAAGGATATCGATTACCGGTTGAACGTGGGAAAATTCAAGATGATCATCACCAACCGCGAGAACTCTGCGAAGGTTGACGAGGTGGTGGATGGGTGCCCCTCGCTCACCTGCCGTTTCCTGGTTGACGGTGAGCGCCCAGGGTGGGTCAGTTTCCCGGACGAGCTGTTGTATCCCGCACCGGTCTCACACCGATCAGTCAGCATGCCGGTGGGAAAGACGCTGGCGACCGATCCCATGCTTATCTACTTCACATCAGGGACCACCGGCGAGCCGAAGATGGTCCTGCACAACAATGGCTATCCCCTCGGCCACCTGGTCACCGCCGGTCTCTGGCAGACGGTCGGCAAAAACGACGTCCATTTCACCTATTCCGACACCGGCTGGGCGAAGTGTGCATGGGGAAAGATCTTCGGCCAGTGGATCCGGGGAGCCTGCCTCTTCATCTACGACGTGAAGGGCAGGTTCAAGGCGACGGAACTCCTGCCGCTCCTCGAGAAGTACGAGATCAGCACGTTCTGTGTGCCGCCGACGATCTACCGCATGCTGATCCTGGCCGACCTGGAGAAGTTCGACCTCAGAGAGCTTCGCCACTGCGTCAGCGCGGGAGAACCCCTGAATCCCGAGGTGATCCGGGTCTGGGAGGAAGGGACCGGACTCACCATCCATGAAGGCTACGGGCAGACCGAGACCGTCTGCTGCATCGGCACGTTCAAGGGAATGAAGAACCGGCCCGGCTCGATGGGAAAACCGGCACCGGGATGGCATATCGAGCTCCACGATGATGACGGAAACATCGTCGGGCTGCACGAGGAGGGAAAGATCGCCGTCGGCCTGAACCCGCGTCCGCCCGGTCTCTTCGTGGAATACCTCGACAACGCTGCCGCAAACACAGAGTCGTTCAGGAACGGGTTCTATTATACCGGTGACAAGGCATTCAGGGACGAGGACGGGTATTACTGGTTCGTCGGCAGGGACGACGATATCATCAAGAGCTCAGGCTACCGGATCGGGCCCTTCGAGGTCGAATCCGCTCTCCTGGAACACCCGGCAGTCCAGGAATCGGCAGTGGTCGGCTCCCCGGATCTCATCAGGGGGACGATAGTCAAGGCCTTCATCGTCTTAAAACCGGGATATGATCCATCTGAGAGACTGGTCAAGGATATACAGAATCATGTCAGGAGTACCACGGCCCCGTACAAGTACCCGAGAGCAGTGGAGTTCGTCAAAGACCTTCCAAAGACGCTATCAGGCAAGATCAAGAGGAACGAGCTCCGGGCCAACGAATTCGCACGGTTCTCCAAGGATTAGGAGTAATTTTTTCGGCAGGCCCCGTATCCCTGCAGAATATCTCCTTTTTTATTGATTCCCCGGCAAAAAAGACAGTTTTATCTCTCAATATCGCGAATGGATCTGTTCATATGTCTGCCGCCGAGCACAATATGACAGATTACGAGGAGACGTATCGGAACTTCTCCCTGGATGTCCCCGAGTTCTACAATTTCGGGTTCGATGTCATCGACCGGATAGCCCAGAAAGACCGGAACAGGCTGGCGATGATACACGTCGACCAGGACGGCCGCGAGAGGACCTACACATTCCGGCAGCTGATGAACCTCTCAAATTCGGCTGCCAACATGCTCCTGAAATATGGCATCAAGAAGGGAGATCGGGTCATCATCATGCTCCCGAGGATCCCCGAATGGTGGATCTTCGCCATCGCGTCAATCAAGCTCGGTGCGGTCTTCTGTCCCTGCCCGACGATGCTTACGCCCAAGGATCTCCGGTACCGCATCAACTCGGCAAAGATCAAGATGGTGATCACGGACGAGGAGAACGCAGGCAAGGTCGAAGAGATCTGCAACGACTGCCCGACGCTGGTCTCCCGCCTCGTCGTGGACGCCGAACTTCCCGGGTGGATCAGCTACCCTGTCGAACTCGACTACCCTGCACCGGTCTCCCGGAACCTCGTCAACCTTCCGGGCATGGAGCGGACACGGTCCACCGATCCGCTTGTCATCTACTTCACGTCAGGGACTACCGGGGAGCCGAAGATGGTCGTCCACAACCAGTCCCTCCCGATCGGCCATACCACCACCGGGGCATTCTGGCTCGATCTGCGCGAAAACGATCTCCATTTCACACTGGCAGACACCGGCTGGGCGAAGTCGTCATGGGGTAAGTTCTTCGGCCCCTGGATACAGGGGGCATGCATCCTGGTGTACGATATCAGGAGCAAGTTCAAGGCGACCGAACTGCTGCCGGTCCTCGAGAGGTACGAGGTCACCGTCTTTTGCGCACCGCCGACCGTGTACCGCATGTTAATCCTCGCCGACCTGGAGAAGTTCGACCTTCGTGAACTGCGCCACTGCGTCAGCGCGGGAGAACCCCTCAATCCAGAGGTTATCCGCGTCTGGCAGGAGGGAACCGGTCTCACCATCTACGAGGGCTACGGGCAGACGGAACTTGTCCTGGTGATCGGCACCTTCCCCTGCATGAAGGTGAAGCAGGGCTCCATGGGCCGCCCCTCCCCGGGCTGGCAGATCGAGCTCCAGGACGACGATGGCCGCCCGGTCCCGCAGGGCGAGGTGGGACGGATCGCCGTCCGCATCAACCCCCGGCCGGTCGGGCTCTTCGACGGCTATCTCTACGACGACGAGGCCAACCTGGAGGCATTCGTCGGAGATTTCTATTACACGGGCGACAAGGCCTACGTCGACGAGGACGGCTACTTCTGGTTTGTCGGCAGGGACGACGACGTCATCAAGAGCTCGGGCTACCGGATCGGGCCCTTCGAGGTCGAATCCGCCCTCATGGAGCACCCGGCGGTAAAAGAGGCGGCGGTGGTCGGCTCTCCTGACGTGATCAGGGGAATGATCGTCAAGGCCTTCATCGTGCTAAAGGACGGGTTTACCCCGAGCGAGAAGCTCATAAAGGACATCCAGAATTTCGTCAAGAAGACCACTGCCCCCTACAAGTATCCCCGTGCCATCGAGTTCGTCGACGACCTTCCAAAGACCATTTCAGGGAAGATCCGGCGAAACGTGCTCCGGGAACAGGAGCTCGAGCAGGAGCAGGCGGATCCGGAAGGGAATTGAAGGGGATGAAACCCAAAATGAAAAATCTCTTTTCTCCAGCCGCTTTATCCTAACGAGAACAGGCGATAACGAATTCTCGAATGTTTTCTCCCCTTGAGAATTCGACAGATCCCTGATAGAAAGCCCGAACGGATACCACCACACCGATCACCTCCCCTCAGCGAGCAGGCAGGTATCCCGGCCTGAGGCCTCATCCCAATGTTCTTGTGGGGAACGAGAAGATGATCCATCGGATTGAATATCTCAACGAGAAATAAGAGAATACGTATGTTTCAATCAATCATAATCTAAAAAATCCACGAAAGATGCCGGAATCCGTGATATGATTCCTGATGCGATAGTATTTTAAAGTCATTTACAACATACTACTGGTATACTATGCCTCTTCTTGATAAGAGAATCCCAGTAACCGAAGACACATGGCGGGCAATCGGTGAATTAAAAGCACCTAACCAGACGTATGATCAATTACTCCAGGAAATGATCGATGCAGAGCATGCCCGCCGTTTGACAAGCGATATCAAAAAAATTCGAAGCAAAGGAAAATATCAAAAAATTGAGTTATAATGTTCGAAATTCTGATCGAGGAAGAGGCAAACGCTTTTCTTACAAGCCTTCCTCAAAAAAGTCAGAAAGTAATTAAGGAAAACCTGAAAAAACTTATCAACAATCCTTTTCCTGGAGATTTCGGAGATAAAGAAAAACTTGATCTCCCACTCAATCCCCCTGTATATCGCATGCATATCGGTCGTTCTTATACTGCATTTTATCAAATCGACCTCGAGCATAAAACTGTGAAGATAGATATACTAACGACGATAGAACAAGCCCACAAATTATACAGGAGATATGGCTAGTCCTGAAGAACTGGACGATAAATTTACCATTTTGCAGCCGGGATCCCAAGGATCTCGGGATACGCCAGATATCAGCCAACCGGACCTCCTGTTCCCACTCGATTCATAGGAACTCACTTTTCCGATGCCGATAAGCCAGGAGATACCGAATCCAGCGAATCCCTGGAATTTAAATTCGAAAGCTCTGATAATATGACGATACTGCCTGAAATAATTGTCATTATCGTTTTGCCGGCAATAAAACAATCATCTTTATTTTCCATCAGTTCCAAGTTATAGGAGGAGCGAGGGTTGCCGAGCCAGGTCAAAGGCGTCAGGTTCAGGGCCTGATCTCGCAGGAGTTCTTGGGTTCAAATCCCATCCCTCGCATCCAGACATGAGGTTAGAATCTCTTTTTCCTGCATTCTTTCACAACGTCTTCGGTATTCACTGACACCTGTCGGATGTGGCATACCGATAGGTCACACAATCGATGAAAACAGCCCAATATCCTCCTTTCTTGCCATGGACGAAAGGTCCAATACATCGTGTTGGAACATATACATGGGAACGATAAATACATGAGATTCAATTTGGGCCGGGAAGAACGGATAGTGCTCAAATGCCTTCAGGAAGAGGAGCACCCTCTCCAGGCCTCTACTGTTGCGGACAGGACTGACCTCGAACTGCGCACAGTGATGGGTGTAATTGAATCGTTTGCCGAGAAGGAGCTGGTGTTCGTAGAGGATCTGACCGTCGCAGAACTCTCTTCATTGGGACGGGAGTATAATCTGTTTGACGATGAAAGCATCGATGAATTACCGGGCAAAATGAATCCCAGAACACGGATTGTGCTCCGGCACTTCCTGGAAGACCTCGATGTACCCCCTTCATTTCGCGAGATTGAGGCAGTGGATGGTCTGACCTATCAGGAAATCGAGACTGTGATTGAAGAACTGGAAAATCTTGGCTATCCGGCGAGATCGCGGATCAGATCCTGAACGGTTTATTATCCTCTTTTACACTTTCACGGAGCCCAACCGAATGCCTATTATGAAAGGTCGTACCAGTGTATTCCTGCTCAGTTATCATATCATCCGGGGGCCATTTTGACACTGAAGAACCGACTCTATGGGCACAGTCTCTCGACAATCGAGAAAGAATTGATCTTTTCACGCGAGGACACCGGGTTTGTCAGGCAGATCCATTCTTCGGGCAACGTGTTCTATCTCGATCCGTCACCGTTTCTCGAGACCCCCAGGCGGGAAATATACGTTGCCCATTGCCCCCCGCCTGAAAACGGAAGCCTGGTTCATGTGTCGGTCTCGACAGGAAAACAGGAGATCGTGAAAGATGCGGCCGGGTATTACACACTCGAAGTAAAATATGTCAATTCCTGGTCCCCTGTCGATCCAAATTCGCTCTGTTCGGGACGTGGAGTCCTCTCCCCGGAAGAGGTTCACGATTATTTCACAAAACCCTACCTCGGGGAGGAGGAGGTTGTTGACGGTATTGCTCTCTGCTCTGCCCTCTATGCTGTCTCTTCCCCACCGCTCTCTGGTGAGAAGGGCGGCGTATATGCCGCCATACTTGGAAAAAATAAGCCCTGGCTTGGCTTTAAGAGGAGTCTCGGTATTATCCCGCGGGAATTTTTGAAGGTTTCTTCCCCGTTTTACTATACGATCTCCAGCAGGGAGAAGAAGGTGGAAAATACCCGGGCAGAGGAGATCAACCTGGCATATCTGAATCCCGAACAGCTTCCCATGCACATTCCCGTGGTACTGGAAGAGGTTGAGGTCAGGTCACAGAAGAGCTATTTGCAGGACGTGCAGAGCCTCAATCCGATGGTGACTGCGTTTGTTCTCGATTCGCTCATGACAAAACCGGAGATACCGGGTTCCCTGGAATCGTATGTGACCGATACATTCCACGAGGTTCTCGAGGAGTTCAGGGGCTCGGGGTGGGTCCCCTACAAGCAGGACTTCGCATCGCTTGTGCCCCGGTTGAGCCGCTCTTTTGCCCGGTATCATGCCCATCTGACATTATCAAAGAAGGATGTCTCCCAGGCTGTGGATCTCTGGTCCGATATGTATTACCGGGCCAGGAAGGTGGTGAGCACGCAATATGAAGTATCACGGCTCTACCGCCTCGATGATAATTCACGGAAACTCTATCTTGACCTCGTCGACTCGTTCGACCTTGAGATACCCATTCCCCTGCAGGAAGTGCGTAACCAGATCACGTCATTCAAAAACCAGTGGGACTTTGAGGAAGCCCTCGACACCCTGAACAGGTACGGGTTGTTGACAAAGCCCGGGCATGACAGCATAAAAATCCTTGACAACCGCCCGGTGAAGGCGTGAGTATCTTTTTCTCGACCGCCGAGATCATCAGGGCATTTGAAGAAAAATTCTCCGCGATGACGACCGCAGTCAGGAACCGGGAGTTTTCCCCAAAAACCGGGTGAAGGTGCCAGTATTGTGACTATGTGATGTTTTGCGAAGCCCTGGGGCAGGGGGAGTGGGGGTGATCAGGTACTGCGCTGCATTGTTTCTATTTCAGAATTATTTTGTTTCTAATTCAGAAACGGAACCACTCCCACTCAAAAGACGAAAAATGGAAAGAATGAGAATCCATTAGTCTGCGTGAATCGCAACAATTGTCGCGGAGGAATGGGATTTCGGAACCTTGATCCCGTCTTCGATCAATCCCCGGATATGCAATACGATCGCTTCATGCATACGCTCTTCCGTCTCCTCCCTTGTCTTCCCGGTAGCGACGCAGCCAGGAAGATCCGGGGAATACGCAGAATAATTCTTACCAGCCTTTTCAATCACGACAAGGAACCTGTGCATACCTGTATCACTTCTTTAGTCTTGCCTGCTTAAAGATACTGTTTATGGTGCCGGGAGCGAGGTCATCAGAGGGATGTCCGGCAATGGTTATCCTCCCGGACTTGATTGGGTGTTTGTACTGACGATGACTTCCTTTCGACGCGACAAGAATCCACCCGTCTTCTTCGATAATCTTGATGATTTCTCGAACTTTCAGGATGAATCACCCGGGATTTTATGATGTATTTTTGGAGACTCCCCGCATATTATTGTTCCCACGTTATCCCGGTTGCGGAACGTGCAAGGTCACCTCGCAGAAGATGACGAAACGATGGGAAGAGCTTATCCCCTTCCCTTCCGCTCACTTCCCGAAAAACATACCAAGCTCGAACTTCTGCCAGTCGCTGTCCGGATCCTTGATCCAGATCGTCCTGGATTCCGGTAGGAACATGACCTGTTGGATGGCATAGTAGAGCGCCTCGGGGTGATTTGGGGAGAGGACAGAGTAGTTTGATCCCGGACTGGACATCAGGATTCGTGGGGGCGAAAAAGAGTATCGTTTTCCCACTTTCCCTGCTCTCTATTTTCTGTACTGTCACACCCAAAATGCCCAAAAAAGAATTAAACCGTCGCATACGGCGGCGATTCGTTCATGCAGAGGAAGTCGAGTGCGATCTCCCCGTATTCGACCGGTGCGAACCGGGACCCGACATGCGGCTCGTCCTTGAACCGGACAAGCCAGGATCCATCGATCTGCCCGGCGATCTGGACGGCTGCAGACTGGGGCGTCAGGATATCATAGGTACCGACGACAAGCATGACGTCCTTGTCGATCCCTGAAAGACTGTCCCACGTGCCGTTCCACACGAGGTTGGCCTCAGCCTCTCTCCGGGCGCCGGCGGGCGCCGAGGCGTTCAGTGCCGTTGCCTGGATAAGATCGAAGAGGAGCTTTGTTTCCGGGATCCGCACGTCATAGGTGGCGGACTCAAGTATCAGCTTCCTGACCCGCTCGGGATGGTCGATGACAAGCTGCTGCCCGATCGAGGATCCCATGGACGCCCCGTACACGTTCATGCTGTCGTACCCGAGGGCAGACATCAATCCGGCCGTGTCGTCCGCGTACAGTGCCATGGTCGGGGGTGCTTCATTGTCGCCGCTGTAGCCCATCCCCCGGTGGTCGTAGATGTACACGGTATAATGGGTGGCGAGGATGCCGAGGAACGACTCGTTATAAAAACTGTCCATGGTGGCGCCGAACCCGTTCAACATCAGGACGGGCTCGCCGGACCCGAACTCGCGGTATGCCAGCGTGACCCCGTTCACCTCGGCGTACTGAATGGGCGTCCCGTTGATCGATACGCTGGGCACCGGTGCAATTCCCTGGCAGGAATTCACATATTCCTGGCCACTCTGGCTGGCCGGCCCATCCTGAGTGCCGGTCGTGCAGCCGGCTGCAAGGACAAAACAGAGGGTGGCGGCAACTGCAAGGATACTCATCATTGTCCTGTCCATGAAGATAACTCCTCCCGGAAAATCCGGTTGCCCCAGGTATAGTGGATAACCCGGTTAAAGGGTGAATCCAGATAAACGTTGCTATTTCAAGCCTCGTCAGCGATCGAAATTGCCGTTCACTATCTGGTGATATACTACTTGCGAGAAAGAAATCGCTTATACCGTGGGATTCCCGGATTTTTCCTGCAAGGTCTATTTCTTCATTCTGGTCGATATAGTCAAAGAATCCACGGATCTCAATTACTATTTTGGTTTAAATTCACGATAATTTTCCGAAATACGGTAGGCACTCCTATTGCAGAGTTCAATCAGATTTTTAAAAACGGTAGTTCTCGGCAGGGATGTTTGCCCTGTTCAGTGCTCCTGTATCGGTATCAACCAAACACTCATCTTTTCCATACCGGATAGCGGTGCGGTGAAGAGCAGGTTATTGTATCAATAGCTGCTTTCCGTTCTTCATCAGGTGGATATCGTTGTTGAGTGTATAGCCGAGTTCTCCTCCAAATTCGACATAATTGGAGGTCATGTTCAGGCCTCCGTGTGCAGGGACAATATGCTGTGGATTGAGCATATGGAGAAACTCGAAGTGATCCTCGCGGTATGCATGACCACTGACGTGGAGGTTATCAAAAATCCGGCCGCCGGCATTTTTGATGCACTGTTCAATCCGATAACGCTGTGCGACATTCATCTGGTTTGGGATGATATTTGCCGAGAAGATTACCTTGTCCCCCTTACTCAGGGAAAAGGGGGTGTCTCCGAGCGCGATGCGGGTAAGGATGGATCCAGGCTCGCCCTGGTGGCCGGTCACAATCGGGAGAAACTTCTCTTTTCCCTCTTTCATCATCCGTCGCATGAAACGATCGACGGTCCTCCGGTTCCCAAACACGCTGGTTGATTTTGGAAAGGAGACATATTTCATCTGTTCGGCAGTAACTCCGTATTTTTCCATCGAACGTCCGAGAAAGACTGGTTTTCTGCCGATCTCGTGTGCACATTCCGCAATGGTCTTCACACGGGAGATGTGCGAGGAGAACGTAGATACCATCATCGCGTTTTTATCATCTTCGAAACTCGTGATGACATCACGAACAAGATCGCGGGCAATCCGTTCGCTCGGGCACCGTCCTGCATGATGGATATACGGGCTCTCCACGATGAGCGCCAGGACCCCTTCCTTGCCGATCTGCCGGAAGCGGGCAAAATCAGGCGGCTGACCGATTACCGGCGTCCGGTCGAACTTGAAATCGCATGCGTAGACTATCGCACCACGCGGGGTGTGCAGCACGGGGGTGACCGTATCAATAATCGAGTGTTGCGTCCGGACAAACTCAAGAACCAGGTTCCGTGAGATTGTGTATTTCTGCCCGGCTGCAAGCGCGAAGAGTTTATTGCCGACGTCGAATTTCCTCTCTCCCGATATCTGCTGGCGGATAAGCTCGGTGGCATACGGAGTAGCGATAATGGGTGCCTTGTACCGGTGTGCAAGTTTTGGAATAGCCCCGATATGGTCCAGATGCCCGTGTGAGCAGACAATGGCCTTCACCGATCCTTCGACCGTCTGCATCACCGTGTCGTCGGGGATAGCCTTGATCCGGATGAGATCAAGGGAGTGCATCTGGTCAACCTCGGCGTCCTCATGTATCATCAGTTGATCCAGGCGGAGCCCCATGTCAAAGATCACGATCTCTTTTCCGCAGCGGACAGCGGTCATATTCCGCCCGACCTCTTCATATCCTCCCACGGCAATTATTTCTATATCCATTGTGTCTTCTCTCCTGTATTGTGTATGTGAAGTTTACTTCCTGTATCAGGCCCCGATGCATGAATGCCGTCCAATCATTTGGGAGTTTTTCATCTCGTTTACCGCCTCAATCCTGTTATACCTGGGACCTGACTCGAGAGTGGGGTCGGGTCCCGAAGATCATTTTTCATCATCTTGCCGGATCCTGCAGGGTGCCCCCCTGCTGTCCGTATCCACTCTGCCCTCCGCTGGCGTTTGTGGGAAGAAAGAGACTGTTCTCCCGGACGGCCAAAGAATGGCAAGCGCCCGGCGCACCATCTCCCATGCATGCAATCCGCGTCCTTTTCCCGAAAGGCAGGGTAAACCCGCGAAATCCGGAATCCCGGCACCCTGCCTCGAACAACAGACGTATGTGTAATCTTTGGATTGCGTCATACCCGGAACCGGTGCGAGCCTCTTGGCCTTCCCATTTCTCTGGCGGGTGAGCCATCACCACGTAACGTGGATCATCAGGACCTGAACCGTCATGAGTATCTTCTCTCAAAGCCGTGGGTCTGCCACAATGGTCTCGTGCGCCATTGTCCACCTCATATCGGTGGTATTGGATATTGTGTGGCGTCCAGGAGAATGATGCATATTCCGGAAATCTATTGATACATCTTCGTGACACTGCCGGATATAGTTTTGTCTTCTGCCAGTGACGGGCGAGACCTCCTTCTCCCGCAAGCCAGCACAGGTTCCCGGGAATACCCTATCAATGACAATTTCATCAATTTTTTTTACGCCCTATCAGGCATGCACATGACCGGAAGGATCCGGGGTATTTGTCCAATGAAAAAAAGAAATAGCTCACGATTTCGTCAAGCGGTTATTGGAGAAGGCGGCCAAAGTACACGGAGGTGCTTGTATACCGAATGAAAACGGTTAATCGATCAAGATGAAGGTGTATTGGTCATAGATGACAGCACATCAGATAAACCCGGTTCAAACACAAAAAATTATTCCTGGGGATGGACGATTGCCTTCAGGCTCCCGTCCCGGTGCCGGGCAGTCAGGGAAAAAGCCTCGACCGTATCTTTTAATGGAAAGACGTGGGTGATCATGTCTTCCACGTTGATCCTGTCATGCTGGATCCATTTCAGGGCAGTTGACAGGTCATGATAATCGGCAGCATAGGAGTGGGTGATCGTCACCTCCTTCTGCCACAGGTTCCAGAGGTTGATCCCGGACTGGACATCAGGATGCGTGGGGGCGAAAAAGAGTATCGTGCCCCCGGCTCCGACCGCGTCAAGCGACTGTTCCACACAGACGGGAACCGGTGCGGTCATGATGACGGTGTCCGCACCCGCCCCGCCATTTAACTCTTTGAACCTCTCCGGGACATCTTCTGTTTTGGCGGATATGGTCGCATCGGCACCGAATTTCCGGGCGATCTTGAGGCGTTCCGGGCTCGGGTTGGAGACGGCGATGAATCCTGCGCCATTTTGCCGGGCCGCCTGGAGATGCAACAGCCCGGTTATCCCGGCGCCGATGATCAGGACCGACCGGCCGTCACCGGTCGGGGCCATCCGCTGCCCACGCACCACGCACCCAAGGGGTTCTGCGAAGGTCCCTGCATCAAAAGAGACCGAATCGGGTAGGCGCAACATTCCCCTGTCGACGTTGATTGCGGGCAGCACCACGTATTCTGCAAAGGCCCCGTACGCATTCTTGAATTTTGTTGTATGCAGCGTATCGCACGCGGTCGTGTGCCCGCGGATGCAGGCATTGCACGTATTGCATGGTACATGATGGGTGACTGCGACCCGGTCACCCACGTTCCATTTCGGATCTACACCGGATCCAACTGCTGCTATGTTACCCGTGCACTCGTGGCCAAACGCCCCGATTCCCCCTGGTCTTCCCGCACGCTTTATCCGGTACCACTCCATGACATCCGACCCGCAGACCCCGCACGCCATGATTTTTACTTTGACTTCACCTGGTCCCACGGGTACGTCTTCAACATCTTCGATGCGGATGTCACTGTTCGAGTAATAGACCGCTGCTTTCATTGTATTCACCACGGAGAAAAAATTTTCAATATTGGAAGAAATTCATTCGAGCCTTGCCGCATCGGGCATACATGCGTTGTAGATATCCATAGCTTCCCTCACGGTATGATCGTCATGGACAATTGCACGGATTGCCCTGATCATGCCGACCGGATTGTCATCCTGGAAGATATTCCGCCCGAAATCGACTCCTGCCGCACCTGCCTGGACGGAGTCGTAGGCCATCCGGAGAGCGTCGGGCGGACTTGAATACTTTCCTCCTGCAACGACGACGGCAGTGGGAGCGACGTAGTCGACCAGTCTTGAAAAATCCTCGCAGTAGTAGGTCTTGATGATCCGGGCCCCGGCATCCTGGCAGATGCGGGATGCAAGCCCCAGGTAGCGCAGGTCACGGGCCATCTCCTTCCCGACGGCTGTCACAGCCAGGACGGGAATTCCATATTCCTCGGCCTGGTTGATCATGTCGGTGAGATTGATGATGGTCTGCTGCTGGTTGGCAGAGCCGATGAACACGCTGACCGCGACACCGGCCGCATCCATCCGGATGGCTTCCTGGATGGTGACCGTGAGCTTTTCATCGCTCAACTCCTCGAATAAGACGCTGTTTCCCCCCGTAACACGCAACATGATGGGCTTTGACCCGAGGTCTTCCGGTGCGATATTGCTCCGCACCGCGCCGCGTGTCGTCATCAGGCAGTCGCAGTAGGGAAGGAGTGTCTTTATCGTATTGCTCATGTTCCGCAGGCCCGTGGTAGGCCCCTGGAAATAGGGGTGGTCTACCGCAAGCATAACGACCCGGTTGTCCTTCGGATTGATGATCCGGTTCATCCGGCTTTGAATTCCAGTATCAAGATACGCGTTTGGCATGGGGACACTTCACGAGAAGTAATGAATACACAATTGTAAAAAAGTTGGGATTATTCTTCCTTTGGCCTGACTATGAGGTATCCCTTTTCGATCAGCCAGCGATGGAATTCATGGGTGGTGTGCAGACAATTTGATGCACATATCGCCCGGATCTCTTCATATTTCGGAGATTTTTCCACTTCTTTATCCAGGAGCAATTGTATCGGGCACTGTATGTCATGACAATATTCGCGACGCGTATAATCGATGTACCCATCTATCGACTGCATGACTGATTCCTGGGAATTGAAATGAATTAGGCTTTGCGAAATGAAGGGACAGGGCGAACATTTTTCTGTGAGCTGTTGTGAGCTGCCCGGGTGAGTTTGCGGTGCCAGGATGTCCGTGAAAGTTCAGGAAGGGTTCTCGATAACTTTCGGAGGGAATGAACAGATAAGTATATTTGAATATTCGATTATAGTAATATTATAATGACAGCCATCAACGATCTCGTCACTGCAGGTGAATTTTTTCTTATCATCACCGCAGAGTTGGTCCTTCTCTTTCTCGCAGTCAGTTTTTTTGTGGGTCTTATCCAGGAATACGTTCCTGAAGAGAAGATCAGACGAACGCTCTCCACCAGGCATCGGGTGACCGGGACAGCGGTTGGTGCCTTCTTCGGGGCGCTCACCCCATTCTGTTCCTGCTCCACGATTCCTCTCCTCGTCGGCCTGATCAACTCAAAAGTGCCTTTTGGGGCGTGCATGGCTTTCCTGTTCGCATCACCCCTCCTAAACCCGATCATCGTCTTCCTGATCCTTGCCTTCCTCGGCCCGTCACTGACCCTCATGTACTGCATCATGACGTTTAGCATCGCAGTCCTCGCCGGCCTTTTCCTTGAACGCCGAAATTACCTGCGTTTTGTGAAACCGGTTATAGCGGGCAGGCAGAACAACTCAACCGCTGCACAATCAGCTGTCGGATGTTCATGTGCCTCCGGTTCCGTGCCAGTCGCACCGGTCACCTGCTGTCAGGAAACGACTTCCCCCCCACCGGTCATTCCTGGCTGTTGCGAAGACACGTCGCCTGCACCAGTCACCTGTTGCTCCGAAAATACATCCCTTTCAACAGTTGCCAGCAGTCCGGAGATCTCCTCAACCGGATTGAAACTGGTTACAGGCGGGTGTTCGTGCGGCTCTGAAACGGTCCCCAATCCCGAGGGCTCACCCGAATCCCGGGAGGGTTCGGATACCTCGATCCATCGCACCAGGTTCTGGTCCGCCTCCAGGTTTGCCCTGTCGCTTTTCCGGCAGGTTCTGCCCTACCTTATCCTGGGAGCTGCAATAGGGGCCTTTATCTATGGGTTTGTTCCCGAAGACCTGATTGTCGGTATCGCCGGCCCGGATAATCCCCTCGCTATCCCGGTTGCCGCTGTCATCGGCATTCCTATGTACATCAGGGCAGAGACGATCATCCCCATCAGCGCCGTGCTCCTTGCAAAGGGGATGGGAATCGGTGCGGTCATGGCCCTTATTATTGGAGGTGCGGGAGCAAGCATACCCGAAGTTACTCTGCTTGCCTCTATCTTCGAGCGAAGGCTGGTCGCGGCGTTCGTCATCACAATCCTGGGAGTCGCAGTTATCACCGGAGTCGCGTTCCAGATTATCCAGGTTTCAGGGATTATTGCATGAACATCCCAGGGTATATCCATCCATACGGTGAGTTGGAAATATGAAAGACCGCACGGAACGAACAGGGGCCCCGGGTCTTCAAACCTACACGACAATTTTTAAGGCCCTCTCGGATGAGACGCGGCTCCGGATCTATCTTCTGCTGGGAAAGGGCGAGATCTGCGTCTGCCAGATACAGGTCGCTCTCGGGATGTCCCAGACAAAGGTCTCGCGTCATCTGACCGTGCTCCGCCATGCAGGTCTTGTGAATGCCCGCCGGGAGGGTCAATGGATGTATTACAGCAAAGCTCTTCCGGATAATCCCCCCCACCGTGCATTTATCAGGGATCTCACCCGCGTCCTCGAGGCTGATGAAGATCTGATGGCATCCGTGGCAACCGATGATCGGTGTGCCGGACTTCAGCCTGATGAGATTGCACGGATGGCAAAAAATACCTGATCAATACGACAGGCCCTGGAACACCTCTCTCTTTTTGCAGCCCTGTCAAAGGGATGAAAGGCGTTCTCTCTCCCTCTCGAGAAATACTCGCGCCTGGTCCGTGAGATTGTATATGATGTAATAGCCCTGCTGCTCCCCTTCGATCATCCCGGCCTTCTTCAGGATGTTTAAGTGGTACGAGAGCTTTGAGTCGGCCATCTGAAGCACTGCCTTGATCACACAGACACAGAGCGGCCGGACCATGAGCAGGGAGAGGATCTTCAAACGGACGGGATCGGCACAGGCCTGGTACCACCTCTGCATACGCTCTATGGAATCATCGGCCGGGAGGCTCTCGATCAGGCCCTCGACGCCCCCGCATGAACAGATTGAGTCTGCGATATCCTGCGGGATCGCTATATCACCGACCTCTTTTCGCGCTTTCCGGGAATCAGCCCGCTGCCTGGCCATTTCAAGTAAATATAAAATAACCTTTACTTAATTATTCTCATTTTTTCGCATATCAAGCCCGCGAAGTTCCTGTCCGGGTATCGCAAGGTTTATTTCAGAAAACATTTCAAATATTATTGAAATATTACTCAATGCATCGGAAAAATATTACTCAATGCATCGGAAAAATCTCATGATTCCAGTCCGCGAAGAACACACACAAGAGATGTAGATGATGAATATTCATCTTCCTGATAAAACGAGAGGCACGTATGAAGTCCAGAGAAATCAATCCATGCATCAATACAGGTGGTGAGAGCCGGGTATGTCTGATCCAATAACCGGGGCCATCCTTTCGGGTGTGAGCGCAGTCGTGGACTACCTTGCGGCACATACCATGACCTGCCTGGTTCCGGCTTTCTTCATCGCCGGGGCTATCGCCGCCTTCGTGAAGAAAGAGGCAATACTGAAGTACTTCAGCCCCGACGCACGAAAATCGGTGTCCTACGGGATCGCCTCGATATCAGGAATCGTCCTTGCCGTCTGCTCCTGCACCATCCTCCCCATGTTTGCCGGGATATTGAAGAAGGGAAGCGGGATCGGCCCGGCTATCGCTTTTCTTTACTCTGGACCGGCAATAAACATCCTTGCCATCATCTATACTGCGAGCGTGCTCGGGTGGGATCTCGGGTTTGCCAGGGCCGCATTCGCCATCACCATGTCGATTGCCATCGGGTTGATCATGGCAGCGCTCTTTTCATCATATGACCAGGAGCTCCGTGCATCGAGCCGGGGATTCGTGGCCACGGGTGAGAGTGAAGCAGTCCGTCCCCGATGGGTGGTGCCGCTCTTCTTCGTCTTCCTTGTATTGATCCTTGTCATCGGGGCTTCCTCCCTGCTGGATTTCTCGCTTCGCCTCTCCATCGTATACTTCCTGACACTTGGAGTGGCATTGCTCCTCATCTACTACTTTGAACGCGATGAGGTTACAGAGTGGGGGTACGAGATCTGGGACCTGACAAAGAAGATCTTTCCCATCCTGGTTGCCGGTACGTTCCTGGTGGGGATCATCGCCTATTTCCTTCCCCCGGAGACTTTCCGGCCGTTTTTTGGAGATAACTCGATCACCGCGTGTCTTCTCGGGTCGGTTGTCGGAACCATCCTGTACATGCCCACGCTCCTTGAGGTCCCCATCATTGGCGGCACGTTCGGCTATACCCAGGGCGTCATGGCCGGAGGTCCGGCACTTGCCCTCCTCCTCTCCGGTCCTGCGGTAAGCCTCCCAAGTCTCCTGGTGCTGTACCGAATCATGGGTGCCAGGAAGACTGTGGTCTTTGCTGTGCTGGTGATCGCGTTCTCAACAGTCGCAGGCCTGGTCTATGGCAACTTCTTCCCAGCCCTGGGTATTCCGGGATGTGGTACGAATGGATGAGAAAGTTCCCTGCTGTGCGGCAGATACCCTTCGAAAGATATTTCAGCGGGAATTCGGGAGTGAAATGGTTGGCATCACAATGCACGATCACATCCGTGCACAAGGTCATACGATGAATCATTCCGGAGAAAAAGAGATCGGCAATGAACTCCTCAAAACAATGAAAGTCTACAATTATATTCCTTCTGGGGCTGAAGAAGAGTTCCGGGCAGCCCTCGTTCGGGAGAATACGAAATCAGAAAAGACTGGTGCATGATTATGGTCAAAATTGAAGTCCTTGGGACCGGTTGCATGAAGTGCAAACGGCTGATGAAGAATGTTGAGAAAGCGGTAAAAGAGCTTGGAATTGACGCAGAGATCGTCAAGGTCGACGACATCGTCGAGATCATGGATAGGGGTGTGATGCTCACCCCTGCACTTGCCGTCGATGGCGAGATGAAGATTTCAGGCCGGGTTGCGGATGTGAAAGAACTAAAAGAGATCCTGGGAGGATAAAAGATGGCCACCGGAGCGGGGCCGATATGTACCTGCGGTGATACAACGGCCGCCGCCGGCGGAAAGAGACGGATCATCTTTCCCTGTGCGGGCCAGGCAAACACCGGCCAGCTGACGAACCTTGCCGCGATCCAGTTGACTGAAGAGGGGTATGGAAACATCGCGTGCGTAGCATTGCTTGCCACCGGGTCGGAGGGGCTTGTTGCCAATGCTCTGAAGGTAGACGAGGTGCTCATCCTCGACGGTTGCCCGATGCTCTGTGCAAAGAAGATTGCAGAGGCGCAGGATATCCCGGTTGATCAGCACATTGTTGTGACTGATCTGGGGATAACGAAAGGGCCTTCGAGGCTATATACGGACGATGATATCGAAACCGTGGTCTCTGCGGCCTGGGAAGGAAAAGGGAGAATTTGAATCAATGCCAGGGAATCTTCCAATGCGAGAGAAAGACGCTCACTGTAGAGGGAAAACACAACTGCATCAATCCTGCCGGCACCTGCGAACATTGCAGGGCGATACAGGGAGTCCCCGAAGAGTCCTGCCCTCACGGAAAATCAGGATGACGAGAGGCGGAAAAATCCAGGGCTATGCCGCATTCCCGGCAGCCAATCGACGGATTCATGGATTGGCTGGTTTTCTGGGATGGAGTATACGAAGATGACCGATGAAGAACTGCCGGTCCTCCTCCTGACCTGTTCGGGCATCTCTCACACCGGGCAACTCACCACGATGACCGGCAACCTGCTGCGATGCCGAAATCCTCTGATGGTCACCCGCCACCTGAAGCTCACGTCGCTTGAACGGTCACTCGAGAAGGAACTTGATACTGATGAGTATCTTGTCGCGGTGGATGGATGCGAGGAATGCTGTGCAAAGAAGAGGATGGACCTGCTCGGAAAGATCCCTGATACCTACGTTGTTGCGACACGGGAGGGAATCGAAAAAAGGGGACTGGAAGAGCCGCGATACAATGAGATCGAGTGCCTTTGCCAGGCAGTTGCCCGGGCTGTCATGCGAGAATATGATGAAGCGAGTGTGAGACGATGAGTGTGAAGAAAATCTCTTCCCTGCCGGCATTCCTGCTCATCCTTTTGCTGGGGGTTCTTGCAGCGGGATGCGCGACACCGGTTGAGTCAATCGAAAATCCAGGTGCCACCCTGGCAGAAGTTGAAAAAGTTGAGGTCTACCACTTTCATGCAACCCGGCAATGTACCTCCTGCATCGTACTCGGCGAATATACTGAAGAGACGGTGAATACATACTTTGCTCCCGAACTGGCTTCCGGAAGGATCGTGTTTGCCCATGTGAACGTCGATCTCCCTGAGAACAGGGAGATCGTGGAAAAATACCGGCCAACCGGCTCATCCATCTGGATCGGTGTGTATGGCGGGGACGGGTTCCACAAGGAGGAGGACATAAAAGTCTGGTACAGGCTTGGTGACCGGGACGAATACATGACCTACCTCAAAGAGGTCATCGAAAAGCGACTGGCAGGTGACCTCTCCTGACGGACCTGATGGCCGGCATGGAGGCGCTCGGGACCAGCGGAATTCCCCTGGTCGCCGCGTTCTTCATCGGGCTCCTGATGACCTTCTCACCCTGCCCCCTTGCGACAAACATCACTGCGATCGCCTTCATCTCCAAAAAGATCGGCGACAGCCGGCACACCCTCCTTGTCGGATCGCTCTACAGCCTCGGGAGGATGGCTGCTTATATCGGGCTTACCGCACTGATTGTCTATGCGGGATTGAACATCCAGGCCGTCTCATTCTTCCTCCAGGAGTATGGCGAGAAGCTCATCGGGCCGTTCCTGGTCGTCATGGGAATCCTGATGCTGGAGATTGTCGATATCCCACCTATCAGGGGGCACGGCTGGCTGCAGAAACTCGAGCTCTATCTTGGAGAAAAGGGATACCTTGGGGGATTCCTGCTCGGGGTCGTCTTTGCCCTCGCCCTCTGCCCATTCTCTGCGGTCCTGTTCTTCGGGATGCTTATTCCCATTGCATTGAAGACCGGCGATGCACTCCTTGTTCCTGCCGTCTTTGCGATTGCCACTGCACTCCCGGTTATCATCATCTCCCTCGTTCTCGTGCAGGGGGTAAACCGGGTATCAGGAATGATGTCCACGGTGCAGAAGATGGAGACGTGGATAAAACGTGCCGTTGCGGCAGTGTTCATCGTGATAGGATTGTATTATATTGTCATCGTATACGGACCGCTCATTGGGATTGTGTGATACAGACGGATATGCCGGCCGGGAAGCGAGCGTGCCTGGATCCCGGATATAATAAGAAAGAACAGATAGTCCGGTCGAACGTACCCGTATCAGTGCACAATCGCCATTCACACCTGACAGAGAATCCCCGGCAATTCACCCGTTGTAGTGGTGTTTATCAAATGTTTGGCGGAGGAACTCCTCCTTTCGCTGTCTGCTCGCCCTGACCGGCGGTTTCAGATAACCCATACCAGGGGTCTGGAGGGCCGGGCAGAAGGGACAGAGTGCGGAATCGACATCGTTTGCCTTCTCCCTGACCGGGCAGTAATAGACTCCGTCTATGAGTTCGACCCTGTCGCCGCCGGGAAACGGCATGCCGACCGGGTGACCCGGGAGATCCTGCACGAACATGCAGAACCCGGAGAGAAGGTACTTGAGGAACCGCAGGCTCAGCTTCTCCGGATCGCCCGAAGAACACTGTACAGCCACCATCTTCCAGTATTCGCCCGCATTCTTCGCGAGGGGTCCATCCATGCGGGAAAACTTGCCCTGCTGGTTCATAAGCCTGAGCGTCTGGTAGGTCCCATGCAGGTGTGCGGTGATCGTCTCTTCAAGTCTCTTCCGGAGTTCCGGGTTGAAATCATGAATTGAACCGGAAAAGTTCCAGCGCATCTGCTGCAGGTCTCTCGTAGAGTATGACAGCACGATCTCTGCAATTGTCTGCCCAAGCTCGCCTCGTGTTGTCTTCTTCCCAAGTTCCAGGCATTTTCCTGCAATATCTTCGTGATTCATGGTGTTGGTCCTCCCCCGAAACATCGTCATGTAGTCTCAAATTTTGTGTACCCGCCCCTCACGGGACAGACCCGTATTAGCGGTGTGATACGGTTAATTACCCACAAGATTGTGTGGTGCGTCCATATAATCATACCATTGAAACCCTCGATGTGTTCATGAACCCTGGTCTGATGGGTCCTGATGGAAATGCGGGCACGAAGTCAGGCAGTCGGCACATGCATTGACCTTGCGCTTCGCGAGAAGATCGAGGAGCCAATTCGAGAACGGGATACGAATCCCTGACTGCATGAACGGGACCATGACCGGCAGGAGGAATCCGGGAACCGAGCCGGTCACGTTCCTGCATCTGAAGAGATCGAGGGTGCCTGGAGACAGAGCGTGTTCGGGACATGCCCTGATACATTTTTTGCAGTGGTTACAGGTCTCGCCGGACGGTTCCGGCCGCGGAGTCTCTTCCATACCAATGCTCGTGACGACAGCTCCAAGGCCGATTCTGCACCCGTGACGGTACGAGATGAGCAGCCGGTTGTCCCCTATCTCCCCGAGTCCCGCATCTGCAGCGCAATGCGGGAGAGAGAGTGCACCCTTGATTGTGCCGCCTGAAAGTATGACCGAACGGACCGGCATTGCCTCGAAACCTCCGCTTTTCAGGGCAGATACGAGGTCATCCTCCACGCCCCGGATCTTTCTGACAAAGTCCCGGACCTTCGAAGAGATCTCAGTTGGGGTCCCTGAGAAGAGATCCTTGTCCATCTCCAGGCAAAACAGGATCATCGTCTCTGCGGAGGCAAGCAGGTCGCACGGACGTCGGCCGGCGGGTGCATGGAGGGACGATGCGGAGACGACTGCGTATAAATCGATCCCGCGATCATGGAAAAAGCCGGCGATGAATTCCCTGTCGATCACCGGTGTGCTGAGGCCTGTCATCTGGTATCAGGTTTCTCCTTCCGGGATAAAAGATACGGGCTCTTTTCTACCTGGTGTGGGTAGGAGTAATAAACCGGATACATTTTGTGGGGGCCATCCGTCCCTGCACACGCATGTGCGATGCCGTGCCGCCGGCCGAAAAAATGCCGCGAGGCTGATTCACAGTCAAAATTTGAACAATTGAGTATGAGGTATGTGAGGACGCCCCGGCGGCGGTTGTGAGTGACTACAATTGGTATGCAGATACCAATTCGATTCAGTCTTTCCACACAAAACAGCGAGGAGGCAAAATACGGGAGCGTAATCTCCCCTTCAAACGGGACTGCCCATTACACAGTTGTATCAAATTCCACCGCCTCCTTTTCAAGGAAATATCCCAGTATCACCCGTATCAGGACAATTGCTCCAAGGAGAGTCAGGTCCTCGATGGTTGGATCGAGCACCGTGGTGAGCACATCGCCGGCAATGAAGAACTCGAGGCCGAAGATGATGTACGAGGTGAACTGTCTCTTCAGCCTGCCCCTGCCGGTCTTTTCCCTCTCCAGGGCTGAGCGGATCAGCCCTATCGCCGCCTGTATCCCCCCAAAAATGATCAATGCTGAACCTATCACGCTGAAGGCGACGGCGAACCAGTGAATTATCTCGGTGACGACGGGAATATCCATGAAATAGACTGTTGGCGGGGGGTTAAAAATGTACTCGTTGTATGGAAAGGTAATGTAAGACACATACATGCGGCTCTCTTACAGGTTTTCATCCCGGAACATGACCACGCCCCCACTCGAACTCAAGCCTCCCCTGCATGAATTCCCGGATACGTTTCGCCGCATGGCCGGTATTACCTCTCCGGGAACTCCCCATGATGAAAAATATCTTCATCGTAACCCCGAACCATTGTTGAGCAGCCGAAATACAAACTCCGAGGTTACGTTCCTTTATTTTATCAGGAATCCCTACGCATTTTTACATTCCGTTGACATAACTGTGTTTCACCTCATGGGTAACAGGACTATTTCCTGGTTGCCGAATCGACCTTGTATTCATTCTCCCATCCAGTATCCTTCCCGTTTTGGGCCGGCATGAGCAAACGACCTGTTGGTTGCTATTGATTTGTAGGGCACCCCATAGAATCTCCGATAAAAATGATCTGCCTCCTCGTCAACGGAGAAATCAAACTTGCCAGGGTGGATCAGGCGGGCAATGGTCATCAGGCCCAGGATCCATCTCGGGCTCCCGAAGTCCCACGAAGGATGCATTGTATGGACATGGCCGTTTCGAACCGCCGGGACGTCGAGCGAATGTTCCTTGCAGTACCTGAGCGTGTCCTCGACCGTTGAAGTGAGAAAACCTGAAGTGAACAGGAAATCCGGGTTTAATGCAATAAACTCCTCACGTGAGATCGTCACCCCCGGTTTTCCCTCCCTGCCGATCGCACGGTTGACATAGATCCCTCCTGCTGCCTCGACAAGTTTTCCTTCGAACCGTCCCGCGTTGAGGGCAAAGAGTGGGTGTCCCATGGCGTAATAGACACGGGGCCCTGGTTTTCCTGCCACCCCTCTTTTGATTGCATCAAGCCTCGATGTGATAAAACTGCAGAGATCCCGCCCGGCCTCTTCCCGCCCCGTTTTGCTCGCAAGATCCACAACAAACCCAAGATAGGCATCGATGTCGTTCATCCGGTCGTGCAGTTCTTTTTTCAACATACCGCTCCCGATCACCTCCCCCCAGATCCGGGAGAGGGTTGGCTGATCGTCGACCCCGAGACATGCGAGTATCGCCCATATCATCTCGAGACCCCGGGTTACCCGGTAACCCCCCATCATCCCCGGTTCTGTGAAAATATCGATAGATACCGATCCCTTTACCGGCAGTGCATATCCGCAGTCGCATACGGTCCGTGCATCTCCCGTGATGTGTGCACCCATCGGGCCGAAAAAATCCCTCCTGATGGTATCCTTTCCGCATTCCGGGCATTTGGTGGAGAGGTATGGGGTTCCCGGCGAATTGAAGAGGTAGACCCAGGACAGAATTTCCCTGAGATCGTCACACAGGTTCTCACTCTCAAAGATCGTCGGTTCGGCCCCGGGAGTCGTATCACCGAACGGGACAAACCGCATCAGTTGAAGGGGAATCTGCTTCGATATATCTGCAATACGCCCGGCGGCACCGAAGACTTCATCTTCTTCTCCTTTCCGGTAAACCAGCGAGACCTCGATGTGCACACCTGCATCAAACAACCGTTCAATGGCATAAAAGACCGGGTTTGCGGAGCGTGCCCCACAGGCCCTGTAACACCGGTCGCTTGCCCCCTTCAACCCGATATTTGCAAAGTCAAGAAGCGGGACGAGGGCATCTACAGATCTTTCCGTCAGGTAGCCATTGGTCGAGCACCCGGCAAGAAGCCCCTGTTCGCGGGCCGTCTGTGCGAGGCTGCAGAATGTCGGAAAAGACGCGATGGGATCGTTCAACGCAAAAGAGATCCCGATACAGCCCTGTTCAAGCGCACTCCTGATGACATCCCCTACACCGAGTGCCGACCCCGATCCCGCAAGGGACTCTGCATGGTCGACGAGTATCTCGGAGACGCATCCCTCGCAATGGAAATTGCATCCAGCGGTGCAGACCTGCAGGAACTTGCCTCCCGGGTAAAAATGGAGCATCGGCTGGGTCTCGATGGCAACCGGGAAGGCCGCGAGGAACGTGTTGGGAAAGCGTTCGAGTATGCCGGAATCGTCGGCCGTGTACATCCGGCACCGGCCATATCCGCCCGGTGGGATATCGCAGCCGACTGCACAAATCTCACATCTCATCCTGCTCACTTCCTCATCACGATCCAGAACCCCGCTGCATCCCTGACAGTCTCGAAATCGGGGACCCGCGCATTTTCCAGGCAGTTTACCAGTTCCATCTCTTTTTCAGTGCTCAGATTTCCCCGTACATTCTCTTCGAAGGAGGGATCGCTCTCTTTCATTTTTGCAGTGATAGCCGCCTTAAGTTCCGGCGTGCCAAATCCTCCGCCGATGAATGTCCTGCCTCCGGGCTTTATCACCCTGTATATTTCAGCAAAGGCGCGATCCGGGGCTTCCCAGAAGAATACGGACCCCCTGCTCACCACGAGGTCGACCGAACAGTCGTCGTACGGGAGGTCTTGGACATCACCGTGGACGGTTCGGATACGCCCGTTGAACCCCGCACCCCGGATGTTTTCTTCCGCACATGCGAGCATGTCCAGCGACATGTCGAGGGCGTCGATGGTGAACCCTGAGATTCCTGCGAGCGCAATCGCCAAATGACCAGGTCCGCACCCGGCGTCGATACAAAATCCACGGTCAAATCCGCAGCATTCAACAGCCTGTCGTGCGACGACCGGATACACCGGGGCAAATATCTTCCGGGCTATCTCATTGAACTCGGATGCGGATCTTTTTTTCCCGTTCCATTTATTGGTTCCAGGCTTATTCACTATCAGCACCATCCGAAAATCACTTGAGCGACGGGTCAACCAGGCTGTTCAGCTCGGCGTCCGAGAGATCATAGTGGTAGTACTTGTGGTAGAACTCCTTTACGAGCGCCGAAAGATCCATGTCGCTGAATATGTCCGGGTACAGCACTTTAGCCGTCCACGGTATCCCTATTATCCGGTTGATGCCCGGCGGCCGGTCGAACCATGGGTAGGGTGACTGCGGGACGAGATAGACACGGTGGTTCTTCACTGCGGGAATGGATTGCCAGAGGGCATCATCGTAGATATCAGCGAAAAATGACGGATCGCTTATGATGATCACATCGGGATTCCATCTCGTCACCTGCTCCATCGAGACCGGTGTTATACCCATCCCGGGCATGACCTGGCAATCGGCGACATTGATCCCGCCGGCCAGTTCGATCAACTCGGAGTGGATTGAGCCTTCAGGATCGGTATTGAGTCCCTTTGGGCCTTCGGAATAGTATACCCTGACCTTCTCGTCTGCAGGGATTTTGGAGACGCGATCTTTTACCGTCGATAAAACCCGGGAATAGAATTCCGAGAGTTCTTCTGCCTTCTCCTCGGAACCAAGAATCCCGCCGAGGAACATGATAGATTCATCATAGGCTGACGCGTTTCGCGCATCCAGCACACCAACGACGGGAATGGCCCCGAACCTCTGCTGGTGTTCTTCCAGGGTGCTTGTGAAGTCGCCGATACCCTCCCCTTCGATGATTATGTCGGGATTCATGGATATGAACACTTCATAGTTACCCGTCTGTTTGCCGAACCATCCGCCGACATTGGGAAGGGCGTGGTATTCGTCCGGTATATACACGTTGCCGCCCACCTTGTTGGGATTGAGGTTGATGCCGATCAGTTTCTCGGGTGCAAGTGCGTACACGGCGATGGTGGTCATCGGGACCGTGGTGAGCACCCGGTTGATCTTCTGGGGGATCTCGATCTCTCTCCCCGTCATATCCGTGATGGTCTTCGTTGTCTTTTCAGTCTGGACGTGCTGCGTACTGGTTCCGGTGCAACCACAGTAGAGGACGGTTGTACAGAGCAGCACCAGTAACGTCGCGATCATCAGTTGATTCTTTTTTTTGGCCATGTTTCTCACCTTGATAGTATCTGTCTGTTTACCCGGCAACTCCTCATGATGCTGGCTCTGTTCTTCGTATTGCCATCCGGTCTGCGGATTTTCCAAAGAAGTGATACCCGGAACCGCCTTCACAAAGAATGTCAAGGAGCTCATCGGGCCGGGTGACCAGGTCGCCGCCCATGACGCTCACGCCTCGCCGGAAAAATGCATCGGGAAGCATGCTTGCAGTCGGCCCGACAAGCACCACCTTCGCCCCGGGCTTCGCACAGGCGAGGATGGCCTCCAGCGAATGGAATAGCAGGGTAGTCCCGGTGATCACCAGAAGATCCGCCCGGGGTACGACCTCCCCCGTCTTCTCCACCGGTACCCAGAACGGCAGTTCGTCGGCTTTGAGGGTCCGCGGATCCATCTCGATGATGGAATACGGTTTCCCGCGCATCTTGAGACGCTTGAGGATCGGTACCAACGCACCGATGACGACCACGTTGCCTTCATCGGGAATCTCGATCTCATCCAGGGCATCAGATCCCCGTTCGATGACGAACCCCGGCGACGAATTACATTCAAGGAACTGTGCGGAAAGTGCGTTCACCACGGCAATCCCGACCGCCCGTTTCATTGGGCTCCTGTCAAACAGGGCGTCGAGAAAATCGGCAATCGGCCTTCCCCCGAATTTGCCGGACCATGGAAGGGCCCGGAGGGAACTCGGGCAGCAGACCGCTTCAGGGATCTCCTTTATCGGTGTGAAGCAGAGTCCACCAGAGCCGTTGGAAAGCTTCACTCCGGTAAAGAAAATTCCGATCGTGACCCGCTCAACGGTTATCCCGTCGAATGTATCGCCTATCCGTGACCGGAGTTCCTCGATGGTCTCCTTCAGGATTGCACCCTCTTCAGGAGATGTCCCCCGGTTCTTCTGAAAGGCCGCGTTCGGTGAAGGTGAATTCATCGGCACGACCTGCATCCGCACGGTTCATCCGGTCGGGAAGACGGGCTGCACCCTTCCGGTGTTCTTTCTGCGATATGGACATGAGAGCTCCCGAAGTTGCTGGGGACCGTTGTATTTCTCGTCACGACAAGCCCGTTTTCGACCAGTGCGGCCTCGAACTCCTCCGGGTGGCAGAGCGGGTGGCCGTAACTGTGAATGGACCGGTCGAGCTCGCTTACTCCTGACGATCCCTCTCCGCAGACCGGCCCGCAGAACCAGTGGTTTGAGACGAAGAGGCCTTTCGGGTTCAATGCCGATGCAACTTTCCCGAAGATGGACGGGAGATCGGCACGGAACTTGTAGAGGAGGTGGGAGACGATCACGATATCGTAGCCGCTGCCCGGATCATCCCTGAAAATATCTCCCCCCATGACCTGGATCCGGTTATCCATGCCGTAATCGTTGATAAATTCCTTCGTCAGATCGATGACATGGGGCTTGTCGAATACCACTGCAGCCAGGGCGGGGTTCTGCTGGCAGGCCGCAATCGCGTAGAGTCCGTGCCCGCCACCGAGATCGAGAAGTCTCTTTGCGGAACCGAAGCCTTCCCAGGCTGTGAGCAGAGCCGTCACACCCTGGATCTCCCCCCTGAGCGAGCGCTGCCCGAGTGCTTTCAGGAACTCCGGGCTCGGGCCGTCGGAAAAACCGGTCTTGTTCACGGCATCCGAAGACAGTGTTTCCTGAAGCATCTTCCATTTGCCGTGTTCGTCGGCAGCATTTACGATCCAGTCTCCCTGGTAAGCCGGGCTCTTTCGGACCAACAGGGCAGTCGCCGTATTCGTATTGGCGAACCTGTCTTTGTCAGCTGAAAGAAAACCATGTTCGGTAAGGACCTGCAGGAAGCTTCGCGTGAACATTCCATTGATGGACAATGCCTCTCCGATCTCTTCCCTGTGTGCCGGACCATGCTCCTCGAGCCAGTCGAACAGCCCGAGGCGGAGCGCCGAATGCACAACCTGGTAGGTCTTGAAGCCATCCACAACCGTATCGATCGGGGAGATCTCTTCCCCGATCCTTATATCCGTGAGATTTGTTCTTTCCAGATTCATAGAGTTATTCCCACCTGTTATTTTGGGCCTGGTTGCGGGTTGAGGAAGTCCTCATACTCCTTGTCGCTGAGCGTATACCCATAGTACGTCTGGTAAAAATGCTTTGTCTCGAATTTAAGGTCTATATCAGCGAATTTATCCGGATAAAGGGTCTTTGCCAGCCAGAGCATGCCCAGCGGAGCCTCGGGAGAGGGGCGGTCCCACCAGAAGGAGCCTATGGGGCATTCATAGATCTCATTGTTCTTCACGGCGGCGATGCTTCCAAGCTGGGGATTGTCCTTCACTTCGCGGATGGGAATGAATGTGCCCTCATTGCTGCTGAGGATAATAACATCCGGGTTCCATTTCACGATCTGTTCGATCGAAGTGTCACGGTTGATACCCAACCCCTCGGCGACGTTGATGCCGCCTGCCGTTGTGATGAATTCCTGGCCCCACCAGGCTTTGCCATTGGTATGGGTTGTCTTGCCCAGCATGTAGTACACCGTCTTCCTCTGGTCGGCAGGGATTGTCGATGTGCGTTCCTGGATTTCCGCGATCTTTTCGTCCCAGTACGAGATGAGGGATCCGGCCCTGTCATCATTGCCGAGAAGTCGGCCAACCATGGCAAATTCCTTCTTTATCTGGCTCATGTTGCCGCGGCCGGTCATTACCGTCACGACCGGGATTTCGCTCTCGCGAATTTTTTCATTTCCTTTTTCAGCTGTAACGCTAGCGATCACGACATCCGGTTTGAGTGAGAGGATCTCTTCGACATTGACATCATCGAAGGACCCGGCATCCGCAACGTTTGCAAAGCCCGGCTCCATCACTTTGAGCTGGGGCATGATGCACTTTGCAGGCTGGGCGACGATTGTATCAGATCCCCCCATGACCATCACCTCGTGTGTTGCACCCCCGCAACAGGTGATTGCAATGCGGTTGATATCAAGCGGTATTTCTACAGTATTGCCCGACATATCCGTAATTGTACATGTCTTCGGCGTATCCGGCGTGCCCGATGAATTCGGCACGAGAAGGATGACGGCCAGGGCCATAACAAGACCGATCACGATAACCGCTGCAATGATGTTCGTAGTGTTCAATTCAGATTTTTTCACCTTTTTTTCCATGCTCTAATCATTCCTCTTGATTTTTATTTTCTGAAAGATAGTGGCGATAATTGGGTTCGATTGGAAAAAAACAATCATTACATAGTCGCTCTACCTCCCGGATGACGTGATAACGACTGGATGAATCGCAGGTTGTGTGTGCTGTGCACACCGGCGCCGGCAGTGGTTGGATCTGTGGGGGACGCACACATGGCGCTCGACATCATGGCTGTAGGCAATCGAGACGTTCACCCCATATGTCAGCATCAGGTTCTCTTCAGTGACGACCTCTTCGGCAGGACCGTAAGCCATGAACGAGCCGTATTGCATGATGGCGACCCTGTTTGATGCGAGGAAGGCGTGGTCGGGGAAATGCGAACTCATTATCACCGAAAGACCCCTTTGTGCGAGCTGGTCGATGATATCCAGAACCCGTATCTGGTTGCCGAAGTCAAGGTGCGAAGTCGGTTCGTCAAGCAGGAGGATTGCAGGCTCCTGCGTCAGTGCCCTGGCAATCATGGCAAGCTGGAACTCCCCGCCAGAGATCTCGTTCACTGGCTTGTCTGCGATCTGCGTGATGCCGACGAGCCGTATCTTCTCTTCGGCGAGGCGATAGTCGTCTGTTCCCGGCGTCGAGAATGCGGAGAGGTGGGGGGCTCGCCCCATCAGGACAAAATCCCGGACGGTGAAGGGGAAGACTATCTCATGCGCCTGTGGGACGTACCCGATCTTCTTTGCGATCTCGACCTGTTGCAGCCCTGAGATATCCTTCCCAAGGAGCCGGATTGACCCGGAACAGAGCCTGTAGAGGTTTGCCAGGCACCGTATGAGTGTAGATTTGCCTATCCCGTTCGGTCCCAGGATGCAGAGCACCTCGCGATCTGCAAGAGAGAACGAGATCCCTGAAAATACCGATGTGCCGCCAGGATATGCAAACCCGGCATCGCATATCTCGAGGATCATGCCCATCCCACCGAGCGTTTCCTGAGTAGATATGCAAAAAACGGAGCCCCGACGATGGCGGTGAGAATCCCGAGGGGAATCTCGGCCATCGTGAGATTTCGTGCAATATTATCAATAATCAGCATGTAGGACGCCCCAAGAAGGAAAACAACGGGCATCAGTTTCCTATAATCAGGGCCAACGAGCATCCGACCCAGATGCGGAACGACGAGACCTACCCATCCGATGATTCCTGCAATGCAAACTGCCCCGGCGGTTATCATTGTCGAACAGAGGATGATGATCTGCGACATCCGTTTCGTGTCGATTCCAAGTGCCCGTGCCTCATCGTCCCCCACAGCAAGCAGGTTGATCCGCCACCGGATGAGGATGAGAACTGCCGCTGCAACAAGAAAGGGCGGAGCGATCAGGAGGATGTCGGAATATCGGACCGACGCAAGGCTTCCCATCATCCAGAAGGTAATCGCCGGGAGTTTCTCGTAAGGGTCAGCGAGATACTTGGTGAGCGATATCAATGCGGTGAAGAACGCTCCGACAATTATCCCCGACAGGACGAGGATAAGGGTTGGAGTCCTGCGATAAAAACGACTGAGCAGGCAGGTGACAGTCACTGCAAGAATACCGAAACAAAATGCAGATATCTGGATGATCAAAGAACCTGCGGACAGGAGAATGGCGAGCGCCGCACCGAGACCGGCACCCGAGGATACACCGAGTATGTCGGGGGAGACCAGTGGATTTTTAAATAGACCCTGATAAGCCGCTCCTGCAATCGCGAGCCCCGCTCCGACGAGCATGGCGGCTATTACCCTGGGAAGCCGGATCAGGTAGATGACATTCTGTTCCGCGGCCGTCCAACTCGGATCGATATGTGCGATCTCTGCGGGCAACAGATTGACCAGCGGTGCCGCAAGGAGCTGGACTACATGAGTGGGGGGGACTTCGTACCGTCCCAAAAAGAGGGACAGAAAAAAGAGAACAGGAAGTATCCCATAGATCAACGTGCTTCTTACGATCTTTCCTGAAAGCAACGGTCGAATGGCCAGGCACGTCTTTGAAATATGATATGAGATTGGTGTCATGTATCCTCCCTGATATTTTCCACGGCGTAACGACTCTTGCAGGGTCAGAAAAATCCGGCGATACCTGACCATCCCGGGTCCTGCATTCACAGCCAGGTTCATGTGGTTCTCAAATTACTATAGCATACAGAAGCATATAAAGTTTATTAATAGTAATTAACTCTTAACCAAAATTAAACAATTTTATTTAACATGTTAACAAGCAAGAGATAACATTTGGTCTCCCATCGCCCAATTGCCTTCTGTATGTCATCTGACCGGATTTTTTAATAAAGGGAAAAGAGGGCGGCGATTGAACTGAATATCAGAATCCAGCCAGGAACCATGAAAATTTGTGACTTTACAGAAAGGATAAAAAAAGATGATCACTCCGGATCTTCACTCTCAATCCTTCATGTAGATGTACAGGATATATGCGACAATCGCCACGAGGATGATGATTCCCACGATTCCACCGATCAGCCAGGTGAGCGGGAAACTTGACCAGAAGGGCTGGGCGGGCGTCGGAGTCGCGGCAGCGGCGATGGTTGTCGGAACAGCGGTCGTCACCGTGGTTCCGATGAGCACATCGGCAGTTTCGTTGGTGGCGCCGGCTCCATCGGCTCCATCCTCACCTTCAGTTCCCGCCTTGGCGCTGTCTGCGACAAGAGTGGTCGTCGGCACGGTCGTGATGGTGGTGGTCGCTGCAGGGACATAGTAGCTGCCACCGCCACCACCTCCCCCTCCGCCGCCGCCACCGGTGCTGCCATACTGCTTGAAGGTGGCGGATATGGTATGATCGGCTGTGACATTGGAGAAGGTGTATTCATTGATCGCACCCTCCGCATCGCCGTCGACCATCACGTTCTGGATGATGTAATTGTAGTATGAAGTGATGGTGAAGGTCTGGTTTCCTCCCGGCGGGACTGCAATCTGCCCGGAAGGTGTGATCATCCCTCCCGGTCCTGCCGTGGCATTGATGTAGAAGTACTCGGACGGCAGTTCGACGCTGATGTATCCCGCCCTTGAGATGATGTCCCCGCCAAACTCGTTTGCAACCCCGAGTTCCACCGTGTAGGTACCCGCTTCTGTGTAGGTATGCAGCGGATTTTGGAGTTCAGAAGACGATCCGTCGCCAAACTCCCAGTACCAGGTATCAGGGTCGTTGGTGGAGGTATCGGTGAACTGGACGGTGAGCGGGACATATCCGGACGTCGGATCGGCAGTGAAGCTGGCAACCGGTGGCACCGGGCTTGGTGTAGCGGTGATGTAATCCGCAGTTGTCATGGTATCATTACCCGCCGGGTTGCTGACGGAGAGGCTCACGGTGTATGTACCTGAGTTCAGGTATGTATGGACCGGATTTCTCGCGGTTGACATGGCACCGTCACCAAAGTCCCAGTTCCAGGAGACAGGGGTGTTCAATGACGCATCGATGAACTGGACGACAAGCGGAGTGGTCCCGCTCGTCGTGTTCGCGGTAAACCGTGCAACCGGTGGTTCGATGATCGGTATCTCGGGCACCCGCAGGTTCAGCTCGGTCAACCCGCCCCACTCGTAGGGATAGGTCAGCTGCCAGCCGCTGCCCTGGGCAACATCGTAGCATTCCGCACGAATACCGTTTGCATAGAACGAGATCGGAGAGCCCTCCGGGATCGAACCCTGTATGATCAGGTTCCTGGAATCATCCTCAACGTCACCGTACCATCCTTCGAGATCGGTTATGACATATCCGCCGCCTTCAGCGACAACGCCGGTGATTTGGGTGCCTGCCGGGGCAGGGTCACCGGCAATGGAGATGTTGCCGTAGAATGCATGGGGAAGCGGCGGAAGCGGCGGTGATACGACGATCAGACCCGGCCTTGTGACAGAATCGCTCCCGTCGTCATTGCTGGCGGTGAGCTTGACGGTGTAGGCACCGGTACTGGTATAGGTGTGTTCGGGGTTCTGCTCCATGGATGTAGACCCGTCACCAAACTCCCATAACCAGGTATCCGGGCTGTTGGTGGAGGTATCGGTGAACAGGACGGTGAGCGGGGCGTCCCCTGAAGTTGGCTCAGCGGTGAAACCGGCTACTGGTGGCACCGGTCCGATATTCACGTTGATGAATCCCTCTTTTGTGATCCAGTCGCTGCCAGCGTCACTCGAGACGGTAAGCGTCACCGAATACAGCCCCGCCTGGGTGTATGTGTGGCTCGGGTTCCTGATGGTCGAGCTCGAACCATCACCGAAGTCCCATGACCACTGGTTCGGCTGCCCGGTAGAGCGATCCGAAAACAGGACAGTGAGCGGAGGTGTCCCGGAAGTGGGGGTTGCAGTGAATGCTGCCACCGGCAAAGGAACAGGGCCGCCTTCGACAGAGATGTAATCCTCCCGTATCTTCCAGTCGGCACCCGCATTGTTGGTGACCGTGAGCCTCACTGTATACGTTCCGGGATTGTTATAGATGTGGGTCGGGTGCTTGAGACTGGAGGTCTGGCCGTCGCCGAACTCCCAGTACCAGGTGAACGGGTAGTCTTCGGAGAGATCCGTGAACTGGACTGCGAGCGGAGTCGAGCCTGACCTGGGACTGGCTGAAAAGTCAGCGATCGGCGGGTTGCAGGAGAGGACTGTCACCGGCTTTGATATGGTATCTGATCCGCATTCGTTGGTCACCGTGAGATTCACGATGTATACGCCAGGCGGATCGAAGTAGGTGTAGCACGGGTTCTGCTCCGTGGAGGTGTCACCGTTGCCGAACTCCCAGTACCAGGAGGTTGGATCTCCTGTCGATTGGTCGTTGAACTGGGCATTGAGTGGTGGCGGGCACGGGTTCCCTTCATAGGTGAAGTCAGCCACCGGAGGCGGGCAGTAGACGACCTCGATGTCCCTGGATATGAAATCGGTCCCGCAGTTGTTCTCCACGGTCAGGGTTACCGAGTATGTCCCGATTTCAGTGAACGTATGCTCGGGGTTTCGCACTGTTGAAGTGGTACCATCCCCGAATTCCCAGAACCATGATGTCACGTTGTTCTGCGATGTGTCAGCGAACTGGACGGTGAGCGGAGCATGTCCCCAATTTGGATTTGCCGTGAAATCTGCGACCGGTTCAAGGCAGATCGCATTGATTGGAGTTGATGCTGAATCAGATCCACAGTCGTTGTAGACCGTCAGGGTCACGGTGTATGTTCCGACCTCATCGAATGTGTGCGTCGGGTTCTGTTCCGTGGAAGTTGTTCCGTCTCCGAAGTTCCATGACCACGAGATGACGTCATTGAAGGAGTTGTCGGTGAACTGGACGGTGAGCGGAGCGTACCCGGAAGTCGGATTCGCGGTGAACTGGGCTACCGGCTCCAGGCAGATGGCCTGGACAGGGGATGTCTTTGAACCAAATCCGCATTCATTCCAGACGGTCAGTTTCACGTTATATGTTCCAACCCCTGTGAAGGTATGCTCAGGGTTCTGTTCCTCTGACGTGGATCCATCCCCAAACTCCCAGAACCATGATTCCGGATCCTCGGTTGACTGATCGGTGAACTGGACGGTCAACGGTGCATATCCCGAGGCAGGATCGGCACTGAAGTCAGCCACCGGTGGCGGGCAGACGAGAACCTCGATATCACTGGAGGTCAGGTCGGTCCCGCAGTCGTTATTCACTGTCAGGGTCACGGTGTATGTTCCGACCTCATCGAATGTGTGCGTCGGATTCTGCAGATTGGATGTCGTTCCATCGCCAAAGTCCCAGTGCCACGACAGAACATTGTTCTGGGATTGGTCAGTGAACTGGACAGTGAGTGGGGCACGTCCTGAAGTCGGGTTTGCGGTGAACTCTGCGACCGGTTCAAGACAGATGGCGTCGATCGGGACCGTCGTTGAACCAAATCCACACTCGTTGTAGGCCGTCAGTTTCACGGTGTATGTACCGACCTCGGTGAAGGTATGTGTCGGGTTCTGCACGGTAGAGGTAGCGCCGTCACCAAACTCCCAGAACCATGATTCCGGATTCTCGGTTGATTGATCGGTGAACTGGACGGTGAGCGGAGCGTACCCGGAGTCGGGTTCGGCGGTGAAAGCGGCGACCGGCGGCGGGCAATAATAGGCATTGATCGGGGCTGTTGTCGAGTCGGTACCGCAGTCGTTCTGGACGGTCAGGACAACGGTGTATGTTCCGACCTCATCGAACGTGTGCTCAGGGTTCTGGGCATCCGAAGTCGTTCCGTCCCCGAAGTTCCATAACCATGTGTCCACGTTGTTTTCCGAGTTGTCGGTGAACTGGACGGTGAGCGGAGCGTACCCTGAAATCGGGTCAGCAGTGAATGCAGCGACCGGTTCAAGGCAGATGGCATTGATCGGAGCCGATGTGGAATCAGAACCGCAGTCGTTGTTTACAGTCAGGGTCACGGTGTATGTTCCGACCTCATCGAACGTGTGCTCTGGGTTCTGCTGCGTGGACGTTGTTCCGTCGCCGAAGTTCCAGTTCCACGAGATGACGTTATTCAGGGAGCTGTCGGTGAACTGGACGGTGAGCGGAGCGTATCCTGATTCAGGGTCAGCGGTGAACTGCGCAACCGGTTCGAGACATATTGCGTCGATCGGGGCCGTCGTTGAACCAAATCCGCATTCGTTGTAAGCCGTCAGTTTCACGGTGTATGTTCCGACCCCGGTGTAGGTGTGTGTCGGGTTCTGCACGGTGGAGGTAGCGCCGTCACCAAACTCCCAGAACCATGATTCCGGATTCTCGGTTGATTGATCGGTGAACTGGACGGTGAGAGGAGCGTACCCGGAGTCGGGTTCGGCGGTGAAAGCGGCGACCGGCGGCGGGCAATAATAGGCATTGATCGGAGCCGCTGTGGAATCAGAACCGCAGTCGTTCTGGACGGTGAGGGTCACGGTGTATGTCCCGGCCTCATCGAATGTGTGTTCAGGGTTCTGCTCCTCGGATGTCGTTCCGTCGCCGAAGTTCCATAACCACGTGTCCACGTTGTTTTCAGAGTTGTCAGTGAACTGGACGGTGAGCGGGGCATACCCGGAAGTCGGGTCTGCGGTGAATGCAGCGACTGGTTCGAGACAGATTGCATTGATCGGAGCCGATGTGGAATCAGAACCGCAGTCGTTGTTTACAGTCAGGGTCACGGTGTATGTACCGACCTCATCGAACGTGTGTTCAGGGTTCTGTTGCGTTGAAGTTGACCCGTCTCCGAAGTTCCAGTTCCACGAGATGACGTTATTCAGGGAGCTGTCGGTGAACTGGACGGTGAGCGGAGCGTATCCTGAGTCCGGGTCAGCGGTGAACTGTGCAACCGGTTCGAGACAGATGGCATTGATCGGAGCCGTTGTCGAATCGAAGCCACAGCCGTTATACGCCGTCAGTTTCACGGTGTATGTCCCCACCGAAGTGTAGGTGTGTACCGGGTTCTGCTCGGTGGACGTAGCGCCGTCCCCAAACTCCCAGAACCAGGAGTCAGGTTCCTCGGTTGACTGATCGGTGAACTGGACTGTCAGTGGTGCATACCCCGATTCAGGTTCTGCGGTGAAAGCGGCGACCGGCGGCGGGCAATAATAGGCATTGATCGGAGTCGAAGTGGAATCGGTACCGCAGTCATTCCACACGGTGAGTTCTACGGTGTATGTCCCGGCCTCATCGAATGTGTGTACCGGGTTCTGCTCCTCGGATGTCGTTCCGTCGCCGAAGTTCCATAACCATGTGTCCACGTTGTTTTCAGAGTTGTCAGTGAACTGGACGGTGAGCGGGGCATACCCGGAAGTCGGGTCAGCGGTGAATGCAGCGACTGGTTCGAGACAGATGGCATTGATCGGAGCCGCTGTGGAATCAGAACCGCAGTCGTTCTGGACGGTCAGGGTCACGGTGTATGTACCGACCTCATCGAACGTGTGCACTGGGTTCTGTTGCGTTGAAGTTGACCCGTCTCCGAAGTTCCAGTTCCACGAGATGACGTTATTCAGGGAGCTGTCGGTGAACTGGACGGTGAGCGGAGCGTATCCTGAGTCCGGGTCAGCGGTGAACTGCGCAACCGGTTCGAGACAGATGGCATTGATCGGAGCCGTTGTCGAGTCGGTACCGCAGTCATTCCACACGGTGAGTTCTACGGTGTATGACCCGACCTCCTCGAACGTGTGCGTCGGGTTCTGCTCCTCGGAGGTCGCACCGTCGCCGAATTCCCAGAACCATGCATTCACGTTGTTTTCCGAGTTGTCGGTGAACTGGACGGTGAGCGGAGCATATCCTGAATCAGGTTCGGCGGTGAATGCCGCGACCGGCTGGAGACAGTTCGTGGTAATCGGGGCCGTTGTCGAGTCGGTACCGCAGTCGTTCCACACGGTAAGTTCTACGGTGTATTCCCCGATCCCGGTGAACGTGTGCGTCGGGTTCTGTTCATCTGAGGTCGCACCGTCGCCGAAGTCCCATGACCATGCGTTCACGTTGTTTTCCGAGTTGTCGGTAAACTGAACGGTGAGCGGGGCATATCCGGAAGTCGGGTCTGCGGTGAATGCAGCAACCGGTTCGAGACAGCTCGTGGTAATCGGAGCGTATGTCGAGTCGGTACCACAGTCGTTCCACACGGTAAGTTCTACGGTGTATTCCCCGATCCCGGTGAACGTGTGCGTCGGGTTCTGTTCATCTGAGGTTGTCCCGTCGCCGAAGTCCCATAACCATGCGTTCACGTTGTTTTCCGAGTTGTCGGTGAACTGGACAGTGAGCGGGGCATATCCTGAAGTCGGGTCAGCGGTGAAGGCAGCGACAGGCTCAAGACAGCTCGTGGTAATCGGAGCGGATGTCGAGTCGGTACCGCAGTCGTTCCATACGGTGAGGGTTACGGTGTATTCCCCGATCCCGGTGAACGTGTGAGTGGGATTCTGCTCCTCGGATGTCGTTTCATCACCGAAGTCCCATAACCATGAGTTCACGTTGTTTTCCGAGTTGTCGGTGAACTGGACAGTAAGGGGAGCATACCCTGAGTCCGGGTCTGCGGTGAAATTTGCTACCGGTTCAAGGCAGATGGCATTGATTGGTGCAGACGTAGAATCGGATCCGCATTCGTTCGACACTGTCAGGGTGACGGTATATGTCCCGATCTCCTGATAGGTATGGCTCGGGTTCTGCGCAGTAGAGGTAGCCCCATCGCCGAACTCCCATACCCATGTGGCCGGATTGTAGGTGGAGAGATCGGTGAACTGGACCGTCAGTGGAGCATATCCTGAGTCAGGGTCAGCATCGAAGGCTGCTGTTGGTGGCGTACAGCAGTCAGGATAGTCCCAGATCAATGATATGAACCCGGCCTCTTCACCCCGTGGGAGGAAGGGATCAGGATAGGGGTCCGAGGTCGGGAAGTCGGTGGATCTGGTCCATCCAACGACATAGACCCCGCACTCCCCGTCTGCGACAGCCGCGTGCCCTTCGTCTTTATTGTCCCCTCCGAGGTAGGTGAGATATTCTGGGATCGGCTCGCCGTTCACGAACTTTGCGACGAATGCATCTTCCGGATCACCGCCGTAGGTCGGCTGGATCGCGTTGATCGTCTCCAGGTGCGTATTTTTTGTTATCCCGGTGATATAGACTGAACCGGACGGCGTGACAGAGATCCCGCGACCTTCATCGAGCCTCAGTCCGGTGATAAACGTCGAATAGGCGAGAGTGCTCCCCGAGGGATCAATACGTGTATAATACGAGGAGATACCCCCGGGATTTACGGGCTTGAACGCATCAGGGGTTGTCGGGAAGTTCGTCCCAAAAGTACTCTTTTGGGACTGTCCGGTCACGTAGGCGTACCCCTCGCTGTCGATATCGATCGCCCGGCAGTTATCGATTTCAGTTCCCCCAAGGTAGGTGGAGTAGACAAACGGGTCACCGGAAGGTGCAATCTTTGTGACGAACCCGTCACTGTTCCCGCCCCATGTCGGCTGGAACGCATCTACTGTAACGGGGAAATCAGGAGAATAGGTCAGGCCGGCGATATATGCATTGCCAGATCCATCGACCGCGATGCCGTACCCCGTCTCCCTGATATACCCGCCGATAAACTCCCTATCGAGGAGCTCGTCGCCAGTGCTGCTGATCTTCATCAGGAATCCATCGGAAAGTCCGTGACGGGTGGTTCTCTGGAGCGTTGCCGGGACAGGGAATGTTGAGGACCCGATGGACCCGGTCATGTAGGCATTGTTCGCTCCGTCAAGGTCAATGGCATATCCGTAATCGTCGCCAGTCCCACCCATGTAGGTGGAGTAGACGAGGGATTGTCCGTCCGGTGCAAGTTTCGCTATGAACGCATCATTCTGTCCGGCAAGGTTGGGCTGGAGTGCATTTTCCACCGGGAAATCCGGGGATCCGGTTGTCCCCACGACATAGGCGCTTCCGCTACTGTCTACCTTTATCCCCCATCCTGAATCATCTTCACTGCCTCCGAGATAGGCGATATAGACGGGAGCGGTCCCGCCGGAGTTAATCTTGATGACGACGACGTCGGTCCCGCCGGCATTGGCATCGACTGTATTGATAGGGACCGCGTAGGGAGTCTCGTAGGTAACTCCTGTAACGTAGGCATTTCTCATCGAATCGAGGGCAACGCTGTTGGCATCACGCATTCCGACATTTTTCAGGTAGAGGCTGTACTGGAGTACCGGGTCGATGACAAGTTCAAGGCTCCTGTCATAGTCGCCGACCGTAAATGTGACATTACCCTGGTCCGTGATGGCATAGTCACAGGAGACGACCACTACCGATCCGTCGATCACCTGGTAACAGTACGGGGCACTGTGGGTGATGGTTCCGTTCACTGATGATAGTACCAGTGTCCCGTCATCCGCAACCGAGATCTCATCCTGGCCATAGTATGAAAGCCCGATCTGTCCTGGGTCTGCACCCGGATCTACGAAGTAGGTGCTCTTGAGACCGTCGCTCACTCCTTCGTAGAGGAGATCGATTCCCGGGTAGAGATCAGTATACCGAATCGCACGGTATGTATCAACACCTGTCACCCATTGCGACGAGTCTCTCCCGTAGAAGAAGTTGGCCTCGCAGGCGAGCGGATCAACTCCTTCAACCAGGCATTCGCCATCTGCACCGTCGAACCGGTAGCCGGACCGTGCAGGCTCCACCGTCCCCGGGGAGGTCATTATCAGCTCAGACCCGTTGTTCCCAAACGAGATCGGACCGGCATCTGAGATGACCATGTAGAGAAAATCCTCTGGGAACTGGCCTGCATTCCTGATAAAAATAAGGGGAAACGAGGCGAATGTCTTGTTCAGGTCACCCGGATCGGGTTGTGTTACACATTCCATCCCGTCACAGGGACAGGTATATGGAAAGAGTTGTGCACCATCCTGTGGAATATCCGCTGTGGCACTCGCACAGGGGATCCCCAAAATAGGCACCAAGAGTACTAACAGTAGCACGATGCGTTCAATTTTCATAAATGCCACCTTTATTTTCAATGATGAATTCATAGTATTTAAATACATCCCGTGGTTTTTCGATTTCATCGCGGAATGAACCAGCAAAACCCATTTTTACGAGTGAATTTCGCGTCCTCGTGCCAGGGATCACACCGATCATAGGACCGTGCAATGCACACAGCTGTTTGGGAAAGGAGCGGCGGCAGTCAGTTCATCAGCACTCCGGCACCACGATCATACAGTTTTTTTCTCCGGCTTCGTGGTGGTCTTCCTGGAATCGTAATAAACTCAATCGTGGAGAATACCGCCTGAAATGAGCAGTGATTGATGAAATTTCTCGGAAAATACCTTTTTTATCTGATGACGCCAAAACAGATTCCTGATGTCACAGTCCCGGTGCATAAACAGGCTTAGCTCCACCATAATCCTGAAGGATACCTCCGAAGAGGAGATCAACGATTACGTGAAAAGGACGTGCGCGGAGTACTACGAAATTCCTCCAGGTTTCGATTTCCGGGGTATCTCCATTCTCCTGGACAGTCCTATGCTCCTGGGATTCAGGATAAAACGAAAGAAGATCCTTCTTCCCTTCAAAAAACCCTGCTTTGGACCCATGCTCTATGAAGTGGATGCACAGGAAGGCGATTTTGACTACGTAAGAGAAAAACTCGGAAGAACGAACTGACGAATTGTCCCCGAAAACCCCTTTTTCCCGCAGGGTTACCAGTCCTTTTTCATCGCCTCGGCTTTCAGTTCTTTTGGCATCAGCTCGATCGCATAGCGAAGCGCGGTACGTGGCATCTCGCGCTTGTTGGCCATGACAAACGAGAATATCTCATCAGTGTGCTTCCGGCTCGCCTCCTTGAGAAGCCAGCCATAGCCCTTCTGCACCATGTCGTCATCGTCGGTCAGCATGAGACGGGCAATCCCAATCGACTCGTCAAGGAACCTGCCATGTTTTGCGGGTATGATGAGGGACACCGCTGCCGCCCTCCGCATCCAGCGGTTCCCGGATCGGGTCCAGTCTCTCAGCTCCTCAATCGTTTCAGGGGACTTTTCTACGAATTCGCCCATCGTGTGATTGCAGAACCCGTCGCATGATGCCCAGTTGGTGATATACGTGTCGATCCAGTGCCGGAAGACCTCGAGATCCTCCCGCTCATACCTGTCTTTCAGCCGGTATGCCCAGTCTGATACGATGAAAGACTCTTCCAGGTACCCCGAGCGATAGAGCTCTTCGCAGAGTGAGAAGACGTCGTTTTTATCACGCCCCGAGATCTCCTTCCAGTACTTCTTTGCGATGGCAGTGACCCTGGCTGTCTTCATGCCATAACAGGTGATCGGCTCCCTGAAGAAGCGCTGTGAACTTCTTTTCATCTCCGGATCTGCATTCTCTTTTAATTCGTTGCGTATGCGTCCGATGACTGGGTCCATGATTCATGTTCAGGAGGAATGGTAATAAAATGTAAAGATCGGGGTCCGGTATCATGATATACATTGAATCCGGAAAATTCAGGCGGCATATCATGCACACGGGGGATGCAGGAACACCCCTCCCTTGCTCCGGGATACAAAAGCAGCTGGGAATCAGATACCTGTTCTCCCGCTTCTCCTCTCGAGCAGCAGCACGTCACGCCAGGCACCGCTGCTCATCCGGCCCAGGCGTTCACGGCAGCCTACGACGCGGAAACCATGCTTCTCGTGAAGGGCGAGGCTGGACCGGTTGTCGGGAAAGATCCCTGCCTGCAGCGTCCAGAAACCCTCTCGTTCAGATTCGGTGACGAGTCTCGCCATGAGTCCATCTCCGACTCCCAACCCCTGGGCGTCCCTTCCCACGTAGATGCTGACTTCAGCCACGCCGGAGTACACGGGTCGCCTGGAGAACGGTGAGAGTGCCGCCCAGCCAAGAATTTTTCCATCGCGTTCGGCAACCAGGCGACAGGATCGGATGTGGCCTGCGTCCCAGTGCTCCCATGAAGGGGCCTCCGATTCGAATGTTGCGTTGCCGGTGGCAATGCCCTCAAGGAGAATCCGGCGGACATCTCCCCTGTCGGCATCGGTCATCTCCCGTATGAAAAAGTCCATTCCTGAAAAAGCCTCTTTTCCCGTAATCGAATATTCGCGGGAAAGTGAGATAAATGATACGGCAGGCCGACGGATTGCCTTCTATCCCCTTTTCTGCTCGAGTATCGTTCTTCGTGGATAAAACCCGAACCGCCGGTAAAATGAGAAGGTCTCCTCGTTTCCGTCGGCGATCGAGACCTGGATTCTGGCCGGGCTGTTCTTCTCCAGCCATGCGAGCGCCCGTTGAACAAGGGCTGTTCCAATCCCGGCCGAGCGATACTGTTCTTCGACAAATATCGACTCGATCTCGCCTGTCCCGTCGGGAGAAAGTGATGTGATGCAGTATCCGATGTACCTGTCCGCAGCGGTATCAAGGGCAAGATCTACGCGGAGGGCTCCGGCCGCCGCGATCCGTTCAAAATGCTCCTTTCGCTCCTCAAAGGTCATCCGCTCGTATACTGCTTGATGCACCCGGGCATGAGCATGATGGTGGTCATTGAGCTGGTACCAGAGCGGGCGGACTATCTCGATATCGGTGATATCTCCGGTACGATAATCGAATGAAGGCACTCTTTGATTCCCCTGTACGTGTTTTAAAATGTCATATCTATATATTCCGTTGAAGAAGATGTACCATCTCGATCTGCTGTTTTTTTAAAAATAGCAGCGAGGAGATGAATGATGGCAACGATACGTGTTGACCGGGATCTCTGCACCCGGTGTGGGATCTGCTCGGAAGTCTGCCCGAGCAGGATTATCGATCCTGCCGGTGGAGCTGATGTGCCGGAAGTTGCAGAAGAAAAAGAAGGATTATGCATCCAGTGCGGCCACTGTGAAGCCTACTGCCCGTCGGACGCACTCGTATTGAACATTCGCCCGGACGAGAAGGAGATGCTTCCTTCCGGTGCAGGAACTCTGTCCCCCGGTGACCTGGGATACTACATAAAGATGCGACGGTCTGTCCGGCATTACACGGGAGAGCCCGTTTCGAGGGAGACGATCACAGAAGTTCTCGACATCGCCAGGTATGCACCCTCGGGATGCAACGGCCAGCCGGTGGAATGGATTGTCGTGCACGATCCAGCGAAGGTACATGAGGTAGCCCGCCTGACCATCGACTGGATGAGGTCGATACAGAACAGGGACCACCCGATGAGCGGCATTGTGCATGGCCTGATCAGTGCGTGGGATGCCGGGCACGACGTCATCTGCCGCGGAGCCCGCACCTCCTCGTAGCCCACATTCCAGAAGGCAACCAGATGGCAGTGTTTGATGCGATCATCGCGCTTGCACATTTCGATCTCGCGGCACCTGCTTTCGGAATCGGGACGTGCTGGGCGGGATTCGTTGCAGAGGCAGTCCGGGAGTATGAACCGCTCCGGCAGGAACTCAACCTGCCGGACGGGAGGGAGCTTGCATGCGCAATGATGTTTGGACATCCGCAGTACCGGGTGCATGCGATCCCAGGACGAAAACCACTCGAGGTTGCCTGGATCTGACTTCGCGAATGCGGGGAATCCCGGGACCGGTCGGTGATCATCGTATTTCTTACCGGATTCCTCTCCAGGAACTTCCAGGACTGTAAGCCGGGATCGGGATGCCACCTCCACCAAAGGGGAGATACGTGGAGGCGGATGGCTAAGAAAGAACCGTTCAGGCATCCGATATGATGAACGTCCATCACCAGATCCAATTCACGAACCCGGAAATGGGCCGAGTCATCCTTCGGGCATGGTCAAAGACTCCCCTGCGGACGTGTTTCTTTTTAGGAACACGCCTCGGTCTCCTTGATACACCCGGGGATCCAGGTGTCGGGTTTTCCATTCCTTCGGATGGATGTGCACCCTGGATGAATGAGAAAAATTCATCTCTCTTGTTCTTCCCCATCCGGGGATTCCAATTATTACAAAAAGGGGGAGGTTATTTTGAGACCTTCTTCATCAAATTGTCCATCATCTCGGGAGCACGATCCTTCAGGCCGTAGGCAATGAATACCGCGATACCAGCTCCGATTCCTATTCCGACTCCCCACGCGAGCGGGGTAATGAAGGTATAGATGATGGTGAGGTCGATTAAGAGCTGCGAGAGTGCGAGTATGAGAATGACGAAATAGAAGAAGACACGCAGGAGCAGGATGATCACATCAAGGAACTCGATGTCCTGTGTCGCTCCCCACCCATGAAGGATGTCGGCAAAGTAATCGATCACGACGAACCCTACGACCAGGATGATGAGGAACATCGCGACGTGGGGCAGGTAGAGAACGATGTCCTGGAAGAGATCGGTAAGGAATCCAAGCTGGAGGACATTCGAGGCTGCGACAATCGCAATAAGGTAGATGAACCACCTGATTATAAGGTCGAATAAATGTACAATGCTCGTGCCTGATTCTTCGATCGCTTTCCCGACCGATGTCTTGCGGAGTGCATCGTCGACACCGATCTTGTCAAGAATCTTTGAGATGACTGATCCCAGTATCCTTCCGACCACCCATCCGATTACCAGGATGATGATGGCTGCGACGAGCATGGGAAGGAATCCGATTACCGATCCGATCGTCTGTGTCATTGCATCACTGACCGAACCGACTACATCTGTGGCTACATTTGTGGTTGCCATGATAAACACATGTTCGAATTGAGAACAAGATTATTTAAATATATCTTTAAAAAAACCCGTTTCCACACAAATCTACGATGAATAAAGGGGTAAATACCGATCCGGCAGAAAGGTATCGGGAGACGGAACCTGTATCACGAGACCGCCTGAATGTTTGCCCGTGGCGTGCGGGATAAGATTCCTATACGATTGAGCAACAGATGTTCTGGCAATGATGATCATCGGGCACCGGGGTGCGAAGGCTCTTGAACCCGAAAATACACTCCGGGCTCTTCGCAGGGGTATGGACTGTGCAGATTTCGTCGAGATCGACGTCCGGATGAGCAGTGACAGCGAACTCGTTGTCATCCACGATCCGACCCTGGAGAGAACGACGAACGGCACAGGAAGGGTCGGGGACCATACACTCCGCGAGCTTCGGGAGCTGGATGCGGGGAAGGGCGAGAAGATACCAACGCTGTCAGAGGTACTGGAGCTGACCAGAGGGAGCTCGGGACTCGTGCTCGAGATAAAAGAGCCCGGAACAGAGCATCAGATCTCAAGAGAGGTGGCACGCTGCCGTCCCGACAGGCTGCTCATCGTCTCATTCCATGAAGAGAGCATTGCAGCAATCAGCAGAATACTGCCTGATGTCGCCACCGGGATAATCATCTCGGAAAAAAATCCCGTATCCATAGAGAACGCACGTATTCTCGGTGCAGCAGCTGTTCTTACGAAAATGACCGTATTGAAACCTGCAATGGTTACGGAAGCCCATGAGAAAGATCTCGTGGTGATCTCCTGGACACTCAATACCAGAAAAGATTACCATGCCGCAGAGATGATAGGAGTCGACGGTATCGCCACTGATGACCCGTGCGGTGCCAGGGACTATTTTGCAGGGTGACCCCGATTTTCAAAGCAGGATAACTCCGTTTTCTGGTGTTGTCTTATTCACAACAAATAGTTTATCACCAATCAACAAGATATAGATCCCGGATATCATGCTCCATTCCCCGTACGAGATGCTTGCCGAAGTTATCAACAAAAAACCGATCATCGTACTGGCCGTCATCATCGGGGTTGTCGTTGCCGCCCTGTACGGAATGACATTTGTCAGCATGGAAACGGGATCCGACACGTACCTGGACAAGGATACGGAACAGGGGATGCTGCTCGACAAGTATACCAACACTTTCCAGTCGGACAGTATCATGCTTCTCGTGGAGAGCGACGACGTCCTGAATCCGGATGTGCTGGCGTACATGGATCGCCTCCAGGGTGAGGTGGCGACACAGCGGTACATAAGCGGGGTGACCAGCATCGTCGACCTCTTCAGGCAGATAAACGGGGGAGAGCTACCTTCGTCCTATGCAGACATAAAGAGCGCAAAGCAGGATATCCCGCCCGAGATACTTGACCGGTATGTCCCCTCGAACCTGATGACCATTGGGGTGATAACCCTTGACCCGGGTCTGTCCCAGGAGTCACAGATGACGGTCGTTGACAACCTGGAGTCCATCATCAGCCTCTCCAACCCCCCGCCAGGGGTGAACGTGGTCGTCACGGGAAACCCTGCATTCCAGAAGCAGATGATGGACGAGATGGGGGTCTCGATGGGGACCCTTATCCTGGCCGCGATGATCCTGATGGTCATCGCAGTGGGGCTCCTCTTCTCCCATGTCAGGTACCGGTTCCTCTCGGTGGCAATCGTTGCGGCCGGTCTCATCCTGACCTTCGGGATCATGGGGTATGCGAATTTGCAGATAAACATGGTCGCCATCGGTGCCTTCCCCGTGCTGATAGGTATCGGGATCGATTATGCCATACAGTTCCATGCCAGGTTAGACGAGGAGGCGCGACGATCCCCGCTTCCACAGGCGATAAAAACCACGATCACCAGGTCCGGCCCGTCAATCCTGTACGCAATGCTCTCAACTTCGATGGGTTTTCTTGCCATGCAGGTCTCACCTGTGCCGATGATAGGGGGTTTTGGTGTTGTATGCATGATCGGGGTTGTGTGCTGCTACCTCATGGCACTGGTTACCGTGCCCACCATGGCCCTTCTCCTGAAGTACAAGCCGAAAGCGAACGGGAGTTCTGATCCGGGGAACTCTGCCGGGAAACATAAGATCGAGTTATATACTGAGTTCCTGGGCAGGGTCGCCGAAAAGGTGGCGAGGAACGCCGTCCCCATCCTGATCATCTGCGCACTTGTTGCATTCATCGGGTTCCAGACAGACGGCGAGATCCCCATCAACACCGACGAAGAGACCTTCGTTCCGTCTGATATGCCTGCAGTGATAAACCTGAAGAAGGTCAGCAGAACCATGGGCTCAACCTCGTCTCTGCCCATTTTCGTCCGCGGTGACAACGTTATCTCTGCCGATACCATAGAATGGATGCAACAATTCCAGAACTACGAAGAGAGCCATAACAGTAAGATCACCGGCTCGACGAGCATAGCCGATTACCTTGCCCAGTACAACGGCGGTATACTCCCTGCATCGGATCATGAAATCCAGACCGTACTGGAACAGGTACCCGAAGAAACCAGGGAGAGGTACCTGGGCGGGCCGTCCGAGGCTGTGATTGAATTTTCAACGGTGGATATGGAGAGCGAAGTCGCCCTCTCCATGGTCGAGAACATGAAGCAGGACCTGGCCTGGAACCAGCCCCCACCCGGAGTCTCTGCAAGCATCACCGGGATGTCGGAGATGTTTGCCGACCTCATCGAAAAGATTGCCCAGGGCAAGATCAGGATGACGATAACAGCTTTCGGGCTCATATTCCTCTTCCTCCTGCTCGTTTACCGGAAACTGGGAAAAGCTGCCACACCCGTCATCCCAATTATGATGATAGTCGGATGGAACGGTCTGATCATGTACATCCTCGGTATCGACTATACGCCACTCACGGCCGTGCTTGGCTCCATGACTATCGGTGTCGCGTCGGAATACACCATCCTGATAATGGAGAGGGTCTACGAGGAACGAAGCCATGGCCAGGACCTGATCCCCGCCATCCAGCACGGGGTCCAGCAGATCGGGACGGCAATCACCGTCTCCGGGATGACGACGGTCTTTGGTTTCGCGGCTCTCATGCTCTCGACATTCAATATCGTCAGCAACTTCGGAGTCGTTACGGTGATAACTGTTGCTTTCTCGCTTGTCGGTGCGATAGTTGTCATGCCTGCCATACTCTTCCTGGTGGGACGGTTCGAGCATCCGGAGCGTGGTGATCTCCCAGGGACGAATCCCTGATTCCCATCATCAATTAAATATATTCATTTTTCCGAACCATATCTCGGTATGCGTGGTTTTCCGTGTGACCTTGTCCTGCGTGATGTATCCATTCCCGGTGGGAGAGTGGCAGATGTGTCGATATCAGGCGGGCGTGTAAAACACGTTGGAGCCCCGCTGGCTGCAGAGATCGAACTGGACTGCAGGGGCAAAACGGTCATTCCCGGAGGCGTGGACATGCATGTCCACATGAGGGGAGGGGTCCAGGCCCACAAGGAGGACTGGGAGAGCGGCACCATGAGCGCCGTTGCGGGGGGTGTCACCGTCGTCGTCGATCAGCCAAACACCGTCCCCCCGATCATGAACGAGGATGTACTCAGGCAGAGGGTTATTGAGGCAGGGAAGTACTCCCTTGCCGGTTACGCGATCAACGGGGGAGTATCCACCTCTGCCGACCTTTACGGCCTGTGGAGGGGAGGAGCGCTTGCATTCGGCGAGATATTTGCCGCACCGTCAAGTTATGGTGATTCTGTCTCCCTGATTGACCTGAAGGCCGCACTGGACAGGATACGGGACCTCGGCGCACTTGCCACCCTTCACGCGGAGAAGGCTCCAGGAGATCCCTCCGAAAATCTCATGGACCATTCGCAAAAGAGGTCTGTTTCCGGAGAGATCGAGGCGGTTCTGGAGGTCAGGGGAATAAACACTGCCGGTTGCAGGCTGCATTTCTGCCATATGAGCACCGCGGGCGCAGTGGAAGCGGCGGGAGACGCGACAGCAGAAGTCACCCCGCACCACCTCTTCCTCTCCATTGAGCATTTCACTCCTGGTGATGCCGCAGGAAAGGTGAATCCGCCCCTGCGACTTGAATCCGATCGAAGGAAGCTCTGGGCTGCCTGGGACAGGATAGATGTAGTCGCATCCGATCATGCTCCGCATACGGTGCAGGAGAAAGAACAGTCCTTTTCAGAGGCTCCAGCGGGAATTCCCGGAGTGGAGACCATGGTCCCGCTCCTGATGGCCGAGGTACGGAATGGGAGGATCGATCTTGTGTCACTTATCGAAAAGACCTCGTACCGTCCATCTGACATCCTTGGTATCCCCCGTGCAGGTTTCTCCCCCGGGGACCGCGCCGACTTTGGGATATACCCTCATACCATCACGAAGATTGCACCTGAACTGCTTCATTCAAAAGCAGGATGGACACCTTTTGAGGGATGCGATGCAGTGTTTCCGGAGATCGTTCTGGTGGACGGGGGAATACGGTACCAGGAAGGCGAATTCTTCCCGGGTAATTCGGGATGGTATGTTGGGAGGGGTTATATAGGCGGGCGGCACAAGATGAATGGTGCCGATACAGCACATTCTTAGGTCCCCGGGTGATCGATTGGCGACTGCCTGGAGATGATCTTCGGGACAACCCACTTGTGCGACAGGCACCGCCCGGCAGAGGGTAAAAACCAGGGAAGGGCACGGCAGCATGCCACCGATGATCCGTGGTTGTTAATGCCGGGCGACACCCAACCGATTCTTCACACACATGAATGATTTCAGAGATGCTCTCACACAGACTCCGAATGGAACGATAATAGCCATCGATGTCTCGCCATCGAGCAAAAGGGAGATATTTCCCGACGGCTACAATGAATGGAGGCATTCCATCACCTGTTCAATCAGGGCACCTCCTGTTGAAGGGAAGGCAAACAAGGCTGTGATTGCTCTCATAGGAGAGATCCTGTCAATTCCGAAGTCCCGGGTTCACATCATCTCCGGATCGACATCAACACAGAAGCGTGTCCTTGTCGAAGGCATGGATATAGAGGCTGTTGCATCACGGCTCAGGGACCACTTTGCCTGAATATTCCCTGCATATCGGAGTTGTCAGGAAAGGTGTCGTGGCTGGTATTCTCATACCTGTGTTGCGGCAAACAGAAATACAGGATGACCTGCCCTTTTTATGAATGAGTCAGGGGAATTGATCCGAAAACAGTGATAAAATAAAATTTCTTTTATTTATCCGTTGAGTTTAAGAAGTATCACATCTAATATATAAACACCTATGATCAGGCATCACATGATTTGCACAGACCATGGGGGTGGCTTACCTTGTATTCATCTGATACTACCAAGTACCTTATTCATCTTCATCTCGAGGCAGAGGGGGTGGTCGAGAAGCCCGATGTAGTGGGAGCCATATTCGGCCAGACTGAAGGGTTACTCGGCGAAGACCTGGATTTGCGTGACTTACAAAGAACAGGGCGTGTGGGACGGATAGACGTCCAGATCTCCAGCAGGAAGGGACAGACACGCGGAGATATTTTCATTGCATCATCACTCGACCGGGCTGAGACTGCCATTCTTGCAGCATCCCTCGAGACCATAGATCGTGTCGGTCCCTGCGTGGCACGGGTTGTCGTTGAATCGATCGAAGATATCAGGATCAGCAAGCGAAAGAAGATCGTGGATCGGGCCCGCGAACTCCTCCTCGACGCGTTCGAGGAGGGGACGATCGATTCCGACGTCCTTCTCGATGAAGTGCGGGAGAGCGTCAGGATGGAGAAGATAATCACGATCGGCGAGGAAGCGGCACCCGCCGGGCCGAACGTGATGGAATCTGACGCCATAATCGTTGTAGAAGGCCGGGCAGATGTGCTGAATCTCCTGCGATTCGGGATCAAGAATGCAGTCGCGGTTGAAGGGACCAACATATCTGACACGATCGTCGATCTCTGTGCGAAGAAGACCGCCACGGCATTTTTTGACGGGGACAGGGGTGGCGACCTGATCCTGCGCGAACTCCTGCAGGTCGCAGAGATCGACTATGTCGCGTTCTCACCACGCGGAAAGAGTGTGGAGGATATGGGCCGGAAAGAGATCATCAAAGCGCTGCGAAACAAGGTTCCTGTAGACTACATAAAAGAGCAGTACCTTGCAGAGGAAGCCGAAGAGGAAGAGAAGGAAGGGAAGAGATTGTCCCGTGCAAAACCCGCGCTGGAGATCGTTTCCCGTGAAAAGTTGCGAAAGAAGCGAGGTTCTGCCGGAAAGGCTGCCTCACCGTCTGCAAGTCGACCGACCACGCTTGCCGGACATCTCGAGGAGGTAAAGGGAAACCATATCGCCCGTTTTCTCGGAGCCGACTTCTCGATCCTTCTGGAGACGAGGGTTGATGAAGTCGACAGGCATCTCGACGAGATGAATGGAGATATAACCGGGCTTGTTACTGATGGTGAAGTGACGCAAAAGCTTCTCGATCACATGGTTGGAAAGGGGCTTGAATATGTCGCAGCGCGTGATTTCAAAGGCATAATTAAACGTCCTTTGTCAATCAGGCTTCTAAAAATCCAGTAATTTTTTCCGGAGTTACCTATATATTCACGTCAGCTCCATATAGGAGCTGGAAGTGAGAGCGTGCATAAGGAGGAACTGATACATCTACACCAGATGCTATTCGAGATCAAGGACTACTTTGAATCTTCAAATGGCGACCTGAAATTTTCACAATACTACTCACTCAAAATCAACCCTTCACAACTTCATAAAAGTAAAATGGAGCACAAGTATGCGATTTTTGTGCTCGGACACGAGCTTGCCAATGCCATGAAGGATGTTGAATTCTCAGCTTCCGGGCGCATTTCTGCCCGCATGCGCGAGCTTGCAAGCAAAACCTTAAAAGAAATGGAATACGTCCAGTAATTCCTGGATCCTCTCCCTTATCCGGTTTTTAAAACTGTAAAAAGCGTCATGTCCCGGATTCCAGCCAACCCGGTTCTTTTTTGACTATTCCCCAAACTTCACGCACGATACGCCCGTTCTCTCTCCAGGAGAAAGTGTGCAAGGAGACGGGGGATGGGTGCTGCCATGCAGTGCCAGTTGGGCGTTCCATTCACTTCCAGGACACAGTAGCCGTCATGGTACCGGAGGAGATCGACTCCACCGTAATCTACACCCACCGCATCTGCGGCTGCGCCGGCAATCTCCATCATCGCCTTGTCCATCTCGATGGGCATTCCGTACCCTCCCTGGTGTATGTTGTGCGCGAGCGTCTCTGACACCCGTTCAATTGCCCCGACGGCTCTTCCTGCGATGACAAACACGCGGAAATCCCTGTCATTGGGGATGTATTCCTGGAGATAATAGGGTGGCCGTCCAAGCTCTTCTTTCGAGGTTATGAGCCTGACATCATGCCCGTCATAGCCGTAAACCGGTTTTGTCACCGCTCTCCCCCGGGTGCTGATAAAATCGGCCGCAATCGATCCTGATGCGGTAAAGAGGGTCTTTGGCGTAGGTATGCCATGCTTTTCAAGGAGCGCACTCGTCATCACCTTGCTTGCGCAGGTGAAGATGGATGCGGGGGAGTTGATGACCAGGTTTTCTATCGAGAGCGCATTCACCACCTCGAACTGGTGTTCGTCCTGGCAAAGGCCGCATACCCAGATCAACTGGCTTTCAATATCATGTGAGAACGGGTCGATAGTGTCAGGATCGAGGCATCTGAATTCTCCACCGAGGCGGGTGATCTCCCGTACAACGGCAGCGGTGGAGTTGTCATCAGGTGTATCGGTAGGCTTGGGAATAACATGTATCATCGAGCTGTATCACCGATCTTTTTTTCTCTCATTCGTTATTTGCCTATCAGGGGATAACTATCTCCTTTTTGTGTTCAGCATTCACTGCAGATGACGGTCCTGTTGTGTGAAGGCAATGTACTTTTATCTGCATGATCCACAATCCTGTATGTGGTACTATTCCAATCCTGCTTCCGGTCTCGACATATCAGAAGTGAATGACGCCATCGAAGAGGCCTTTGCCGAACATGGCAGGGGGAACGTACAGATGCCGCCGAAATTGTATGTGCAGTTCGAACACGGCGATTTCCGGACCATGCCTGGATATATACCCTCACTGGATATTGCGGGAGTAAAGATCGTGAATGTGCACCCTGGAAATCCGGGGATCGGTCTGCCCACGGTTATGGCGCTCACAATAATCCTTGATGTCGATACCGGGCGTCCGGAATCTATTCTCAATGCAACGGAACTGACCAATTTGAGAACGGGTGCAGCCGGAGCGGTTGCGGCAAAGTACCTCGCCCCCACAAGTCATGCCACTCTCGGCATGGTGGGGAGCGGGAAGCAGGCCATGGCGCAGGTCAATGCCATATCCCGCGAGATCGACGTGGAGAAAGTCCTGGTATGGAGCCGCAATGAAAAAAATGCAGCAGAATTCTGCAGGAATTTTCCGGATATCGACTGCACACCCACAGGTCTTTCCAGGGTATGTGAGGCAGACATCGTGGTTACCACGACACCGGCGAGAAAGCCACTGATGAAGGACGAATGGATCGGGGAGGGGACTCATATCAATGCGATCGGTGCGGACGCTCCCGGCAAGCAGGAACTTGATCCGGCCATACTCGCCAGGGCAGAGGTCTTTGTGGATGATCCAGCCCAGGCTGTTCATTCAGGAGAGATCAATGTACCTATCCGTGATGGATTGTACCACCAGGACCGTATCAAGGGGACGCTCGGAGAGGTCGTGATCGGGAAGAAGAAGAGAGAGAGCAGGGATGAGATCACCGTCTTTGATTCGACCGGACTTGCGATACAGGACCTTGCCATAGCAAAGGTAGTGATGAGAAAGAGGGGGAATATCGAGCTTGATTTTCCATCAGGCATCTGAGTCAAGGTCTCTGGAATATTGCTTCCAGACTTTCTCACGATATACCGGACCGCTGTTATAGGTGCAGAATGGTATGAGCCTGCCATCGGGTGTGGCGTAATGGATACAACACCTCTGGACCCGGGAGATATCATAGTTATACCGGTCCATGAAGTGCATGGTCCCGATAAAGAGTGCATTCCAGTGGAAATCCCTCAGGGCATCGAAGTTCTGCATGACAAGGGTTTTTCCGATGAGTTTCCAGAATTCCGCGCTGTTGCCCTGTTCACTCTTCTTCATGGACCGGTTGAGATCCTTTACACCCGCGACCAGGGTCTTGTATTTATTCAATGAGCCGCCTTTCCTGAGTTTTTCCGCCATTCCGTCGATTGATTCGAAGAAACTGTCCACATCGACTATCCGGTTGACAGGCGTGATACCGTCTTTTGTGACGAAAACGTAGGTTGCCGCACCGCAGTGCTGGTGTGCGGTGAATCTGATCTGCGGCTTGCCCGTATATGCCTCGACAAGATTGGAGAAGGGTACAACACATGGAACGGGATAAAAGTCGTTCTTTCGTATTGCACCGTTCATCTGTTCTTCGATGTCTGCCAGGAGTTCGGGTATCGTGATCCTCTCCCTGCTGACATCCTCCTCGCTTGCAGCGCCCGTAAATGCAATCGGCTGGAAATTTACACCCCTTACCACCTTAATATGGTCTGCGGCAAACCGGATGATATCGCCGACTTCATGGGCGTTCCTGCCCTTGATGATGGTAGGGACAAGGATAACTCCCATGCCTACGTCCTCGCAGTGTGCAATCACTTTCTGGTCGATAGCCCACTGCGGATTTGTCTCTCTGGACACACCGTCAAAATGGAGATAAACACTGCTGAGTCCTGCATCCTTCAGTTCCTGGACATATGCTGTACTCTTGGCGAGTTTTATACCGTTCGTCGCAAGCTGGACCTGGGGGAAGCCGAGTTCTTTTGCCTTCCTGATGATCTCCATGAGGTCGTCACGCATGGTTGGCTCTCCGCCTGAAAACTGGACTGCTGGTGCAGGGACGGGCCGGTTTGATCTCAGTGTTGTGAGCATTTCCACGACCTGCTCAAATGTGGGTTCATAGATATAGCCGCATGCCCGGGCATTTGCAAAACAAAAATCGCAGTTTAAATTGCAGCGGTTGGTCAGGTCGATATTTGCCAGGAGGGTATGTGATCTGTGGTTTTCGCAGAGACCACAGGAGAGGGGGCATCCATCGGGACTTGATGTCCTCTGGGGATTTTCAAGACCTGCGCCGACTGACTCGAACCTCTCAAACCTGTGCCACATGTCCGCATCGGACCAGTAAACATCGCGGAAGGTGCCATGCTCCGGACACGTACGAACGATCCATATCCCGCCGTCCTCCTCCACGACCTCGGCCTCAAGGATGGCATTGCAGACAGGGCATAAGCTTCGGGTCGTTTTTAATCTCATCTTTTTCCACCCAAGATCTCCAGATCCTGTTAATCATTGAGATATCTTAATGTTTATATCTGCTCTTTATTACAAACACTGGAGGCTTCATTATTAGTCTCGAATCGTTCTTAATTCCTCTGGTCTCCGCGTTATGGATAATGCTCCCGGCGTATGTACCAAATTCGGTTGCCGCGGCAACAGGTGGAGGTACACCGATCGATCTCGGACGAAATTTTTCAGACGGGAGACGGATTTTCGGGGACGGAAAGACAATACGGGGGTTTTGCATCGGGGTCGGGGTAGGGATCCTGGTCGGAGTCCTCCAGATATGGATACGTGACTTTTCCGGCATCGACTCTCTCCCCGAACTCACCATTCCTGTCGTGATTCTCCTGTCCTCTGGAGCTCTTATCGGCGATCTTGCGAAGAGTTTTTTCAAGAGGAGGATCGGGAAAGAGAGAGGTGAAAAATGGCCGGTTGCGGATCAGTACGATCTTGTGGCGGGAGCATTTCTTCTCCTCCTTGTCTTCCAGTTCCACTGGTTGGCGTCTACACTAACCCCGGTCATCTTTGTGTGGATACTCGTGCTGACTCCTCTCCTCCACCGGGTGGTCAATATTATCGGGTACCTGACCAAAGTAAAGGATGTACCATGGTGAAAGAGATTGCTGCGATGCTTGGCCGTGCAGGAGCGCTCATCAGGGGAGACTTTACCCTTGCCTCCGGAAAGAAGAGCGATTACTATATCGATGTGAAATCGGTCCTTACAGATCCCGGACTTCTTGAATATCTGGCGCGAAAGATCGCAGGTACGAGCAGTTTCGATGTCGTTGCAGGCGTTGCCGTCGGAGCTGTACCCATCGCTGTTGCCGTCTCCCTCGTGAGTGGAAAACCCTTTGCAATCATCCGCAGTTCCGGCAAGGATCACGGCAAGGAGAACATGATCATCGGTGACGTGGAAGGCAAAGATGTTCTGCTCGTTGAGGATGTCGTTACGTCAGGGGGATCTGTCCTCTTCGGAATCGAGCAACTCCGGGCAGGAGGAGCCCATGCGGATACGGTTGTCACCATTGTCGATCGTCATGCAGGGGGCGAGGCAGCGCTCCGCGAACGGGGGGTATCCCTCATCGCTTTGACCAGCGTCGTAGAAATACTCGAGGACTCGCGCATATAACGCAATTATTTTAAAACTTCATTCAAATAGATGACTATGAAGATTCTTGTTGTAGGGGGTGGAGGCAGGGAGCATGCCATCACCAGGGCGTTGTCCTGCAACAGCAAGGCAGAAATCTTTTCTGTAATGTCCCGGAGAAATCCGGGAATAGCACGTCTTTCGAGGGATGTGCTGCTTGATAAAGAGACGAATATTCCCCAAATAGAGCGTTTTTCCAGAAAATCGGATATTGATCTTGCAATAATCGGTCCCGAAGCACCGCTGGAGGCAGGCATTGTCGACCGGCTGGAAGAGAATGGAATCTCCTGCGTGGGTCCCAGCCAGGCAGCAGCGCGACTCGAGACGGACAAGGCATTCTGCCGGCAGATGATGTATTCAGAGAGAATCGCGGGATGTCCAAAATACCGGGTTTTCCACGATGCGGAGGACGCGATTCGATTCATCAGGGACCACGGTGAGGATATGGCGATCAAGCCCATCGGCCTGACCGGCGGAAAAGGTGTCAAGATCATGGGGGAGCACCTCGACCGGAAAGGGGCGATTGAGTATGTACGGACGCTTGGGGGAGATGTGGTACTCGAGGAACGCCTGGTCGGGGAGGAGTTCACGCTCCAGGCCTTCGTTGACGGGAAACACATTGTTCCAATGCCTATCGTGCAGGATCACAAGCGGGCCTACGAGGGAGACGAGGGGCCCAATACCGGGGGAATGGGGTCTTATTCAATGCCCGACCATTTACTTCCCTTCGTATCGGAAAAGGACTGCGAGAAGGCTTCTTCAATCATGACAGATGCGGTCTCTGCCATGGAGAGAATGGGCGCTCCATACAGGGGCATACTGTACGGGCAGTTCATGAACACCCGGGAGGGTCCGATGGTGATTGAGTTCAATGCCCGGTTCGGCGACCCTGAAGCTATGAACGTGCTGTCGCTCCTCGAGTCGGATTTTTGCGAGATCCTTCTCCACCTTGTTGAGGGAACGCTGAATTCCGCACGTGTGGACTTTGCGAAAAAGGCTACCGTCTGCAAGTATCTTGTCCCTGAAGGATACCCTGAGGCCCCGGTGTCAGGTCAGCCTGTACAGGTCGGAGAGTGTGGTGATGCCTTGCTCTACTATGCCAACATCGAGGAGAGAGACGGCCGTCTTGTCACGCTGACTTCGCGGACTCTGGCGTTTGTCGGGATGGGCAGGACCCTCGCCGAGGCAGAGAGTATTGCAGAAGAAGCGGCGGCATCGGTAAAGGGACGTGTCCGGTACAGGCGGGATATCGGAACTGAGGCTTTGCTGGAGAAGCGATGTGCCCATATGAAGGAGTTGCGATGAAGAAAGATCTGATCTCTATCCTCGACCTTTCAGAGACCGAACTGAATGAACTGATTGCCGAGGCAGGCAGGCTCAAGGAGCAGCGGCGGAGAAACCAGTCCCACAAGGTGCTGGAAGGAAAAAACCTGGCGATGATATTTGAAAAATCGTCAACAAGGACCCGTATCTCGTTTGAAGTCGGGATGAACGAACTGGGGGGCAATGCCCTCTTCCTGAATGCAGAGGATCTACAGATTGGCAGGGGTGAGGAGATCCGGGATACTGCCCGGGTGACATCACGGTATGTTTCAGGCGTGATGATCAGGGCCTACCGGCACGAAACAATAACCGATTTTGCCCGTTATTCCAGTGTCCCGGTCATCAACGGCCTCTCTGACAGGGAACATCCCTGCCAGATCCTTGCAGATATACTGACGATAAAGGAGCATCGCGGGTATACGAGGGGTGTGAAGGTCGCCTGGGTTGGCGATGGAGACAATGTATGCAACTCCTTCATCCTGGCATCCGCCATCACCGGAATGGAGGTGGTCGTTGCGTCACCTGCCGGATACCTGCCGCCGGAGGACATCGTCAGCGAGGCGCGTGCACGGGGTGGCGGCGTGCAGATCGTGAGTGAGCCAAAAGAGGCGGTCATGGAAGCCGACGTCGTGGTCACGGATACCTGGGTCTCCATGGGCGATGAAGCAGAGAGGGAGGCCAGGTTGAAAGCATTCAGGGGCTTTTCGGTCACAGCAGAGCTCATGGATCACGCGGCAGATGACGCGATATTCATGCACTGCCTTCCTGCCCACCGGGGTGAAGAGGTGACCGACGAAGTGATCGAGTCTTCCCAAAGCGTCGTCTTTGACGAGGCGGAAAATCGGCTCCATGCCCAGAAAGCGCTTCTCGTGCGACTCCTTGGTGGAGAAGGATAATCGGTCATGGATATCTAAAAATGGATGCCTGATTGGTTGGGGGGAATCTGCCTCACCACCAAGAGATGTCATGTGGGCAGGGTTGACCGGGGATTGTGTTTGATTCAGAGCTCCCCCGGTATAGTCCCTATCGCCTCTTTGGCGACGCCGCAGAGAGGAGGCAAGCGAAGCGCAGCCCCCAGGAGTGTCTAAAAATGTATGCAGACAGGGGGAATGCAACCCCCCTTGCACCCCCCGCCGGCGATATCCTGTGGGCAGGGTTGATCGGGGATTGTGTTTGATTCAGAGTTCCCCCGGTATAGTCCCTATCGCCTCGTTGGGGACGCCGCAACGGCGGGGCAAGAAGCGCAGCCCCCAGGAGTGTCTCAGATTGTATGCCGACAGGGGTGCTGCCGCCCCCCTTGCACCCCCCGCCGGCGATATCTGGTGGGCAGGGTTGACCCGGGATTGTGTTTGATTCAGAGCTCCCTCAGTATAGGCCCTATCTCCATGTTGGGGACGCCGCAGAGTGGAGGCAAGCGAAGCGCAGCCCCCAGGAGTGTCTGACGGATGTATGCTGACCGGGGGTTGCACCCCCGGACCCCCGCAGGCGATATCCTGTGGGCAGGGTTGACTGCTGATTGTGCTTGATTCAGAGTTCCCCCGGTATAGTCCCTATCGCCTCGTTGGGGACGCCGCAGCGGCGGGGCAAGAAGCGCAGCCCCCAGGAGTGTCTCAGATTGTATGCCGACAGGGGTGCTGCCGCCCCCCTTGAACCCCCCGCTGGCGATATCATATGGGCAGGGTAGACCGGGGCTTAAGTAAGATCATGAATTCTCCGGTACAGTCCCTATCGCCATGTTGGGGACGCTGCAGCGGCGGGGGCAAGCGAAGCGCAGTCCCCAGGAGTGTCTGAGGGACAATGGAAAATCGATATATGGATATGTCTGGTTCGGTGTTCGTGTTGACAGGGGTGCTGCCGCCCCCCTTGCACCCCCCGCCGGCGATATCTGGTGGGCAGGGTTGACCGGGGATTGTGCAAAATTATGAATCGATCCGTGAACAGTCGCCAGACCGGGGGGCCTGCCGCCAGCCTTAATCTACCTTCAGGTCCCTGAATCCTCCATTCTCCCGTTCGACGTACAGAACGGCGGCTCCATCACGGAGCGATGGTTTTGGGAATTTGGTGACACGGACAGTACCGGATGCCACGTCGACATTATCCCTGGTGCATATCCTGTCGATGCCCGCCTTGAGCAGGGACTGGGCCGTTTGTTCGCCTGAATAGTCCCGGAGGCGGCCGAGGAGGACGTATCTGCCGTCGTTTCGGGACGATGCAAGACCGATACCTGCAAGGGCACCAATAACGCCGTCTTCCGTGCCGCCAAGTCCCTCAAGGATTATACCCGACTCATCGGCTATTCCCCGGGCGTCATCCTGGCAGACGACATCCTTCTTCGCAAGAATCCCGAATTCTCTTGTTCCCGGGCTGATCTCGGCCGACCTGGCAATAGCCAGGCCCGGGTCGCTTCCCTCGATAAACGATTCGCACATGATCTTCTTCACGTGAGAAAAGATCATCTCGAGCGATTCCCCTTGACGATCCCTGATGTGAATAACCGCTGAGCTGTTGTGTGAGGTATAGGGAATGGCAGGATGGACGAAGAGCTGGTGCCTTGTTACCCCTGCGATTTCGCATATCCCTGACAGGCTGGCAGCAATATCCCGTGCCAGCCGTCCTGTGCCCCTGGATGAAGGAGTGTCAGTATCGTCGATGCCAATGTAGATCAATAGTATGCACCTGAAGGAGAGCCTCTTTGCATGTACGTCTACTGGTTTGGTTATCAAGGTTCTGATAATGCCTCTCTGTGTTAGCTGTATATAGTTACCCGGAGTCCCGGTTCCCCACGTGCGTAAATCGTATCAGGTAGTGGCGGCACTATTCAAAATAACTCTATAGTATAGGTCATTGAAGGAAGAGGTCCTCGACCAGGGATCTTTCCAGGATCACTCCTCTTCAATAAATTCTTTCAGTTCGGCAAAGATGAACTTCTCCACCTCCTGTGCAACCTCCAGTGGTGCCCTGAAGGCCAGGATCTCGCGTTCATCGCCTTCCATATTGGCAAAGTAGAGTCTCTGCTTGCGTTCAACAAGCTCCACGTCGAATTTGTTGAGTACATCTGCGATAATCTTCCTCGGCACCCCGGGAGGGATGAGAACGTCATAGAGTTGCGTGTCGGCATTCTTCTGTGGATCTTCTTCTGTCACCTGTATCATCTCCCCACGTTACTTGCCTGCTTTTATTCGCCTGGCCATGATACACGGGCCATTGCGGACCCCTCCTATGGGGTTCTTCGGTTTGCCAAGCGAGTTCATGCATCTTCCCATCAGTGCGGCTCCCCTGGCAAGTCCGTCATCAACGAAGACCAGGCGGTCCACGGGATCCGGGAACAGACCTCTCTCCTGGACCCCCTGGAGGATATACTCGGGTTTCCTGCCGGAGATTGCTGCCCGCCCGGTGAAACCAATTGAAGAATTCTCGAATGTCAGACCTTCCTGTGTGGTCACGTCGATCAGTCGGAGCGCCATCTCGGCACAGACCCTGTCGATCACCTCGTTGAGCAGGCCAATACTGTGGTTCTTATATATCTCTGCACCGATCTCCTTCAATTTATCGAGATCACCGCCATTCTCCCCTGAGTCGCAGCCGATGAGAAACACCCCCGATTCCTTTGCGACATCGGCATAAACAGGGACCCTGCCGAAACGCCGTCGTTCCGGAGGTACGACCCGTATATCGATGTGCTCGTGGCATCTCCTGACATACTCTTTCACATGGCTGCTCTGGCCTTTCAGGGAGAAATCACTGATGACGCTCCTGTCGCCAAAGACATCCAGTGCCGTACCGGTCTTGTCATCCACGAGACCGGTCCCCTTGATGATCGCATCAGGGATCGCTCCCGCAAGACCGCAGAAGTTCCCGACTGTCTTTGCGAACGGGTTTGGGTCATCACGGGCGACATCGCTCGTGATTCTCCCGTCCAGGGTTGTCCCGAAATCGATGGAGATGCAGGGGTTTCGGAAGTCGACAGGTGTCCATTTTGCGCCTTCTTTTATCCCGGCCATGGCAAGCTCCCCCTCCATCTCGTTGGCAACCATCTCAACACCCGTACTCCCGACCGGAGGAATGACCCCTGCCACCGCCCCCACAAATACGACCTTGTCTGCATAGCTGTGAGGCTGGAGTTTCATGGACTGGTTTGCCTTCGACATAGGTGGTGTCATCTTCTTTGGAGGCACACCGGCCAGGAGACAGCCGTTTGCGAGTGCAAGGACGAACTCCCCCACCTGGTCAGGAGAATCCATTGCCGCTACAACGCCGGTGCTCCTGACAACGAAATCCAGGTCCTTCTTGATATCCAGGTGGACGTCCTCGTGACACTGGATCAACGTATCACGAACAAGCTCCGTCACAGATTCCCGGGTGAGCTCTGTACCGTCCAGTGTCTCTCCAAAAATCGACTCTCCAGGTCTTGGTTTTCTGACATCCCTGCTCATCTTGACGGTTTTATTGATGACGTAGCTCATCCCGGTCTCGAGGTTCACGCCGGTGAGGATACACTTCGTCGTCGTATTTCCCATCTCCACCGATGCAACAATAAAATAGGGTTTTACCTTGAATTCAGGGATATATACGCCGGGTCCGTGTGAAATCGAGGGAGGGGGCGGACTCTCGACAATGTGGGGACGTGCCTTAAAAAAGCGATCAAAAAAGCGTGCACACATATAATCGAATGTTCTGTTGTGGAACCATATATCTTTCGATTTATTCCACAAAATGGGGATTTGCGTTATTTTTTCCCGAAGAGAGGTGTCGGGATGAGTAATTATTATTGATATTCACAATTTTGTGCTGAATTTCATGATCTCCCGGTGCAGCATCTGCACATTCTCCATGAATGGCGACTGGTTCGTGAGCAGGGGGGATATATCCGGCTCCGTGTCCCAAACAAGTGGATCGAAAGGGAGGAAACGGATCGTGTTGAAGAGCGAGGGATCGATAATCTTTTTTCCCTTCACCTTGTCGTTCTCATTCCGGCATTTGTTGATGACCAGGTGGATCACCGCGATCTGCAGTTGTTTTGCGAGGCGGGCGGCATCGGCTGCAACCGAGAGTGAATTGTACGACGATTCGGCAACGATTACGGCCTGGCCAAACCCTCCGGCGATAGCCCTGCCAAAATGCTCCAGTCCAGCCTGCGTATCCAGAAAGATCATCTCGTCATCCCGTACCCGGATGTACCTGACAACGCTCTCCAGCAGGGCGTTTTCGGGGCAGAGGCAACCGCTGGATGCCCGTTCGACACCCCCCATCACGAGGAGGGAGAGTCCGGGTTCGAGCTCGATTCCGAACCGGTCGACAACGTCCGATACATCAGGATTGAGGATGTATGCCTGTCCATATCCCTCCCCCGGGGAGACGCCGACCTTCTCTTTGATGTACTCGAAACGCTTTGAGAGTGAGAGCAGGTTGCCTGCCTTCTCCTGTGGATACCCGAGTGAAAACCCGAGATTCTGCTGGGGATCTTCGTCGACCGCGAGAACAGATCTCCCCGCCTGGTGGGAGAGCCGGGCCAGGATCGCGGTGAGCGTGGTCTTTCCCACACCGCCTTTGCCTGTGACGATCACCTTCCGGTATCTTCCCCCGCGGTCACGGGATGGCGAGATCGAGGCTGCAACCCTGCTCATCTCTCTCTTTCGTCGTGAGATCTCGTCTATCATATCCCGAGTGCGGCCCTCTTCTCTTCGATGTGCGTAACGATCAATTCTGCAGAACGGAAGGGATCCGATTCAACGGCGAATTTAGCATGTACCACTGAATCGAGCCCTGAAGTGAGGAGATCCACGGTGTTTTGACTTCCAGCGATCTTTGGCATGACCCCGAGAACGGTGTACACGCCTGAGGCTACAAAGTAACTCCCGATCGAGACCGCCTTCTGGGAATACCATTCAGGAGCGGCTCCTGCTGCAGGCAGCTGGTCGATTCCGACACCGAGTTTCCTGGCAAGCTCTGCAAGCAGTACAAGGATCCTCGAGCAGTCGACACAGGATCCCATGTGGAGGATAGGGGGGATACCAAGGGTTTTGCATACCTCTGACAGTCCGGGACCGGCAAGTGCGGCAGCTTCCGGAGAGAGCAGTCCGGCTTTTCCGGACGCAACAGCCGCACACCCTGTCTCGACACAGATGATATCTTTCCTGATGAGTTCCTTTGCAAGGGTGACGTGGCCGAAATCGTGTTTAATCTTTGGATTGTTGCATCCCACTATCCCGACCGCACCCCGGATCTTCCCCTTTGCGATGAGATCGATGAGCGGATCGAACGAACCACCGAGTGCCTTCCTGATGGCCTCCACCGAGAATCCTGCCATCACCTCGACGGGTTTGCCCGGAATGATGACCCGGTTCCTGTCACGGTTGGGGTAATTGTCCACCGCCATCGCGACGATCTCCTTCGCAACCGAATAGGCATTCTCCGGCGTTATGCCTTTATGGATGGCGCCGGGAACCTTGGACTTCTCACTGGTGGAGATAACTTTTGTGTGGAAGCAGCTGGCCGTTCGTGGAAGTGACGGGAAGATGCACTGGTAGTCAATGACCATCGCTTCCAGCGCACCTGTCGCGATAACCAGTTCCTGGTTTAAGTGGTTTCCTGCCATCGGCACCCCTCTCCGCATCAGGAGCTCGTTTCCCGTGCAGCAGAGCCCGACGAGGTTGATCCCACGAGCCCCCTTCTCCTTCACGAGTGCCTTGATCTCGGGGTCGTCTATCGCCCGGACGACCATCTCCGAGAGGATCGGGTTGTGGCCGTGCAACGAGATATTTACCATATCTTCCTTGATCACGCCGAGGTTCATGGAGGACATGATTGGTGCCGGTGTCCCGAAGAGCACATCAGAGATCTCCGTTCCAAACATGGACCCGCCCCAGCCGTCCGAGAGTGCTGTCCGCAGTCCATGGAGGAGGATATTTGCATAGCTTGCGCCCACTCCCATGTGGACCCTGTGCATCGACTCGACAACCTCCCTGTCGACGCTCCGGGGAGTTATTCCTGCCTTGTCCCAGAGATCCCGCGTCTGCTGCGGGGCTCTCTCTGTCAGCTGCAGGCGATTCTTTACCGTCCCGTACTCTTCGAGCATGGCCAGTGAGAGATCCCTGGCAACGTCATTTTCGGATCGCCCTTCCACGTCGATGCCAAACTCTGCTGCAAGAACGTTGAGCTTTTGACCGTCTGTAATCACGTATCCGTCCGATTCGCCGATAGCCGTCTTGTAGAGAGTCTCCACGATGTCACGCCCGTGGTCGGAGTGTGCAGCAGCTCCTGTAGCAAGCGTATCGAGGAGGTTTCGTGCTACGATGAGATCGGCATCAGCTCCACAGACTCCCCGTTCCCGGATACCCGGCATGATCCTGCACGGCCCCATGGCGCACCTGCTGCAGGATAACCCTGCCGAGCAGTACCTGCAGGGGGGCTGCTGTATCTCGAATCGGTCCCAGACTGTCTCGATGCCCTCTTTCAGCGTTCGTTCGATGATCGGTTTGGCCACTTCGTCGATCGTTCTCGAATCGAGTTTATGCGCAATAATTTCAGGATTCATGAGGGACATCTTCGCCCTCTCGAGTTCGGAGATCTTCACCTCATCTCTCTCTTTGTCGTTGGACATTCATACCTCTCCTGCGGAACCTGGATCCTCATCCGACCAAAAGGCGGGGGAAAATATCATGGCGAATCCAACATGCAGGAAAGACCGGATGCTGCTGCACGGGATCGCCATTCTGGTTGGGATATGCCGCATTGAGTTGTAGGGTTTGTGCCACTATATAGTCATATTGATAGGTGCATAAATCGCGGAAGGTTCGATATATCGCATAGACAAAATGGCGGGATTTACCCGGATCGTTCAATGATATATGTCCGATTGTCGTAGAATGCGCCTATCAATCCTCCGAATCCGGCGATTGTAGCCAGTATGATGATGATGGGTCCTGCTATAGGGATCAGAAACGATCCATAGAGCACGACGAATCCGAGGATGTACCTCTGCCACTCCTTCCATTCGAGGTGCAGCCATGAACAGATCAGGTCTCCCAGGTCAATGGAGATAAAAAGGGTGGACAGGAGAAGCCCTGCGATCAAAAAAAGCAGGAAGAGAACGGCAACCGGTATACCGACGACAGTGATCACGAGGAGAACGATCACCAGCACACATCCGATCAGTCCACCAATTCCAAGAGCGAGAGAGAGAATGGGTCTTTTCTGGATCCTCCCGGCAACCGCCCGGAACCTGCCAGGCCACAGGCGAAGGAGAATCAACCCGAGAATGAGCATCCCAAGGGCTAAAAGGAGAGCAATGAGGAACGCCACCGCATCCAGGGAGTCTTCCTCTTCGATATGTATCCGGGAAACACCGGCAAATCCCGTATTCTCCACGTGCTGGCCCGATGCCTGGAGAGTTCCTGTCACATGGCCCCTGTTCGTGACCGTTCCGCCCCCAATGGATGCGTCCCGCCCGATTACGGACGAGGGCGATATGGCGACATCACCACCGTATGCCAGGAGGTTTCGGCTGATGTTTCCATTGATCCTGATTGTGCCCCCTGCAAGGACGGCTTTTCCACCAATATCGTCATTGAGTGTCACCGTCCCGCCTGCAGCGATGACATCCCCTTCCACTGGTGCGTTTATCTCAATGATCCCTCCCGCGGCAACCAGGCTCTGAACGGGAGAGTTGATCTCGATGGATGCGCCACTCACGATCAGGTCATCAGCAACCGGCTGGTCGATGACGACCGATCCATCGCTGGAGGTGACGAGTCCCTGGACAGTTCCGGGAACAACAAGGGCGATCACGACGAGTGCGGCAACCACGTATCTCATATCTATCACGAGGATCATCTTTCCTTAAATCTCTTTTCATTTTCGCGAATCGAGCTGGAATGGGCGTCATTTTTCTATTCCTAAAAAAAGAAAACTATTTATATACCATGAGAAATGATGATGTAACATGGCACTTGCAGACCCACGGGGATGGGTCTTTTACTATCTCATCTCTTTTGTTGCACTTCTCTGGTCGGGATTCATATACCAGCGTGGAGTGATGCTCTGGGTCGCTGCTTTCCTTGCTATCACCGTGCTTGGATTTTCCGTAATCCTCCTCGTGTTGCTTGTGATCGAGAGCAGACAGGAAAAAGGCCAGACTGGTTGAAAGCACTCTTTTTCTGGATTATTATGCAGGGATCGGTCATTCCCGCACCACAATCGATATGATAAGTTAAATAGAGATTACGCTCTTATGGTAACAGAGGATGAGATCAAGCTCATTTACTATCCTGATGATTGCGATGCTGCTCATTATTATCCTGCTGGCACTCGTGGTCATCATCGGGCTTGCGATCACGATTAACTACGGTGACGCCCCGCAGGAGGAGACGGGTGCGATCCACACATTCGTTTTGTGGTCAGAATACATCATGGAGCGGATCATCCAGGCACTGCAAGACTTCCTCGATTTTATCCTGCACCAGATAGAGCAGCTGAGCAAGTCGATATGAGCAGAGTGTTCATTGCCTCTTCTCTGCACAATCGATGATCTTTTTCGATAGCGCTCGTGCTGCAACCATTGCCGGGGACGAGTGCCCTATTCCTGCAACAGGTCTCCCCTGCACGTCGGCGTCTTCGATGGACGGGTCCTCCGGTATCCATGCGAGAGGCCGCGGAAGGCCCGGTATCATATCCGTTTTCTCCTCCTTGTACCGGTTGAAGACCAGTCCCGTTGGAACTGACTGCAACCCGAGTGACTGTGCAAGTTCATGGATCCTGGCAGCGGTCCGGATCCCTCTCACCCCGGGGGTTGTGACGATGAGGAGAAGGTCCGGAATTCCGATGGTACCCCTGCTGATATGCTCCATGCCTGCTTCGTTATCGATAATGAGAAAGCGGTAGTCCTTCTCAAGCAGCCGGACAGAGGCCTGCAGGAGATCGTTTGCAAAGCAGTAACAGCCGCTCCCCTCGGGTCTTCCCATTGTCAGGATATCGTAGCCTTCCTGCTCACTGAGGACCTGCCTGAACCTGAGCCTGATGTACTGGGTCCTGGACATCCCCGGAGGGATACTCCTGGTGAAGGCCTCCTCCCTCATGCTCCCGAGGGTCTCGCCCGGCTGCACTCCCAGTGCTTCATGGAGGTTGGCGTTCGGGTCTGCATCGACTGCCAGCACAGGTGTCCGGCCGCATTCGACGAGAGACCTGACGAGAAGAGAAGAGACGGTTGTCTTCCCGGTCCCTCCTTTCCCGGTAACAGCCACGGAAAACGGGTTCATATATCAGATCATTCCCCTCTGATCCTCCCGGAGATCCGGTACGCGCATCGCATGATCTCCCGGGATCCCTGTTCGTCTGAAAACCGTATTCCGCACGTGGGCGTGATCATCGACTGGGCATCGAAAATAACCGGATCGACATGTTCTGTGACTCTTCTCCTGATCTCCTGGTACTGTTCGAAGAGGCCATCCTCTGACTGCACGGAAAATACCGTGTAGTCGGCAGGAACGATCCCCCATGCGACAACGCCACCGCTCTCCATGAAATCTGAAAGGGAATCCATGTACAGGAGAAACTCCTTTGCGCAGGAGAAGGCATCGAATGAGAGGAACGCAGGTTTCAGCGAAAAAATGAATTTCCAGTCGGTATTCGAGCAGCAGTGAATCCCAAGGCCCCCGTCGAGGACCGAAGAGATGTCTTCCCATCCGGCCCTGACCGACTCGATCTGGATGGGGATGACAGACGAGCCCAGCGCTGCGAGATAGGGCTCGTTTAACACGACCAGCGTCTCGGATATTCCGGGGATCTTCAACATCTCCTTCTCGCACCAGAGTGCCCGCAACGCACTGATCTTTGGCAGAAGGTCGGCAAACTGCTCGTCATAGTATATTGGGCGCCGGTTGGTATCTGTCACCTGCATCCCGAATGTGACCGGCCCGGTAATCTGGCACTTGAGGGTACGTGCGCCCGAGAGATCCCGTCTCTGCATCTCGGCAAATCCTGAACCATACTCCGAATCTATTCCATATTCCCGGTAATTCAATTCGAGGTAGTCGAGATAAACCTGCTCCATCTCGGGCATGAGATCCCTCTCCTTTCCCACAAGCAGTTTGTTGTCCCGTATCTCTGCTCCCGGAACACGGGGAGAGTCGCAGAAGACGATGCTCTCTTTCAATGACCGGTTGGGAAGGGTTGGAACATATGGGAACCTGGCGAATATCCCGATCACGTCATCGCAGGCCCGGACCGGGTCCGTGTGGGGGAGAGCGCCGACGCCTGTTGCGAGGCTTTCGGGGGGTTGCAGGTTGGTTGCCACTGGTCAGTCCCTCCTGATGCGGCAGGACTCGAGCAGTTCTTCGACCATCGGGAATTGTGCAAGATCCGTATGGGGAAGGAACGTGCTCCTCGTGTATTCATCCATGAACGACGGTTCGGCGTTCAGCTCGATATATGCCATTGTCCGGGCTATCTCGTCGAGCACCTTTCTCTTCTTCCTGTTCAAAAGAGCGATATTCGCCCCCTCGATTGCACCATTGCCGATGTTTTTGATCTTCTCTGGCGGCACTTCAGGGATAAGCCCGATGATGATGGCATTCTCCTTGTTGATGTAGTTGCCAAATGCGCCGGAAAAGTAGATGTTCGAGATATCTTCCCTCCTGATGCCTGCCTGGTTCATCAGTGTGATACAGGCCGCAAGGATCGATGCCTTGCTCATGATGAGATTTTTGATATCGTTCTCGGTGACAACGATATCCTTCTCAATACCAGTATCGTGTTTCCAGGCAACGACAAATTCGGGATAATACCTCCCTGTTCGCACCCGCTCATGGGAGATCGAGGTGTTGATCCTCCCGGTCCGGTCGATGATGCAGGCCCTGAGAAGCTCGGCCAGCAGGTCTATGAGGCCGGATCCGCAGATGCCTTTCGGCTTGATCTGGTTGATGGTGCGGTATTCCGGGACCAGTGTCTCCAGGTCGAGGGAGACTTCTTCGATCGCCCCGGGATTGGCCCGCATGCCGAAGAGGACCTCGCCGCCCTCCAGTGCCGGCCCTGCTGCCCCCGAACACGAGAACAGCCAGTCCGAATTGCCAAGGACCACCTCGAAATTCGTTCCGATATCGATGAGGAGTGATACCTCCTCGCTCTCTGTCATCCCGGAGGCCAGGACATCTGCGATGATGTCTCCGCCGATATAGTCGCTGACGGCCGGGAAGATGAAGAGCCCGGCATCCTCCTTGACCGCGATACCGGCCCTGGATGCCGAAGAGGTCAGGTATCTCTTCACGACAGGGACGTACGGCTCCTCGATCATGTAGGCTGGATTGATCCCCATCAGGATATGGGTCATGATGGTGTTTCCGGCGACGACGACCTCGTAGATGTCATCGAGATCTATTCCCGCATTGTTCGCGGCAGATGTGAGTGCATCGTTGATGCTCTCGGCTGCGAGGGACTGGAGGTGGGAGAGTCCGCCTTTCCGGGCGTAGTTGACCCGTGAGAGGATATCCTCCCCGCAGCTGATCTGCTTGTTGTAGTTTGAGGCAACCCCGACCACCTTACCGTCGATCAGGCTCCGTACATAGACCACAATGGTCGTTGTCCCAAGGTCGACTGCGGCCCCGTACAGGTTTCCGGATGTGTCGCCTTTCTCGACATCGATGAGCCGGTATCCCCCCGGGACCAGGGTGACTGTCCCGGTGATCTTCCAGCCGCTCTCCCTGAGAACTGCCGGAATCCGGCGGATCACCTCGAGCGGGACATAGATCTTGTTCTCCTTTGGCCCACCGCTCTTCTCGATCCCCCAGAGCAGCCTTGTCAGGTCGGGGGAGGGGTCCTCGAGCGATGGCGGGGCCAGTTCGAGCGCATATTTCCAGACTGCCGGGTTGAATTCCGTCTCGATGCCCCGTGCATCGATCAATATCTTCTGTTCCTGGATCAGGGAGTTTTCAGGAACAAACACCTGCACATCATCGAGCGGAACCGCCTGGCAGGCAAGGCACGCACCTTCATCGATCTCGCCTGGTGAGAAGAGCCTCCCGAATTTTTTCCGGTCGAAATCGACACGGCCGCTTTTTACGAATACAATGCACTTTCCGCATTTTCCCTCCCCGCCACAGACCACGTTCATGTGTATCTGGGCCTTCTGGGCCGCATCCAGTATCGTGGATCCCGGCTCGACGCTGATCTTTTGGAAACCCGGCAGAAATGTAACGGCAGGCATCTTACTTCTTCCACTCTTTCTCCAGGAACTCAGCGACTCCTGCTGCATCCCTGGGCCCGACAAGGACCTTCCAGCCGGACTCATCCTCGATCTTTCCCGAGAGCGGCGCCGCGTACCCGGGGATGATCAGTGTCCGGTGATCCACCTCCGATTCAAGACCGGTCTTCTTTATCGATTCGGCAACAAGGGTCTCATTCAGCTTTCCTCCCGCAACGGCAGTCAGTACCGAGTACCCTTCCGTGTCGACCACCAGCATGTAGCAGGGGACCCCGGATGCCTCCAGGTACCCCTGGAGGGTAAAGTAGGTGAGGGAGAAATTCACGCTCAAAAATACCGGCGAATCCCGCACAGGTTCGCCAACCCTGTAGATTCCCGGATTCATCTGGATCGGTTTCTGGGGGTCGGTGTAGATGTTCTGGCGCAGAGTGAGGAGAGCATTCCTCGAAGGGATGGAGAGACGATCGCAGACCAGCACCGAGGCATACTTGTCCACTCCGAGAGCGAGGGCGGCGTCCTGCATCCCGGTTACGGTCGTATCGAAGAATATCGGGTATCCGAGATCGGGAACGGTCTTCGAGACGGCATTTTGCCGGATAGCGGTGGCCTTTTTTATATAATCCGAGAGCGTGGTCGCCGATGGATCGATAAGAAGGGCAGGGGCGCCCTCCTTCGCTGCAAGCGCCGAGAGTTTGGCCAGACTCTCAAGCGACTCGGCCCTGATCGTGAGTGGACACCCGAATTTCCCGGCTAGTGCGCACATGCCCTGATAGTTCTCATCCGTTGCCGCATATATCAGTGGCCGGAACGCGCCGCAGACAGAGAGTCCTGCCTCCATGACCCCGGGATCCGCGGCCATGAGAACCTCCGGGAGGTCGGCCTTCGCCTCGACGGCCGCAACAGCACGCGAAAATTCTTCAGCGGATCCGCTCTCGCACCTGATGGCTATGCCGTCGAGCCTGAGATCCGTTCCAATCCTGACAAGCACCCCGTCACGAACCTCCCTGACAACATCCTGGATCCGGTCATCGGGCCAGAGATCGGAGACTGCCACCAGTATTCCGGGCTGGTGATTGAATGTCTTTTCATGCCGGAACTGGACGAACTCGTCGCCAACCGCGAACGAACGCTCACCGACACCGATCTTTACCCGCTGGATCGGTGGTTTGGTGGAAGCACCGAGGATCCTACTCGCTTCTTCGTCCAGGTAGGGACATTTTTCGATATCGGCCTTGCCAGCCGCCAGTTTCATCGCGAATGTGAGGCAGGTCGGCTCTCCGCACTCCTTGCAGTTCTTCTTCGGGAGCAGCTTGTATATATCGAGTGCCTTCAACGCCATCTCAATCTCCTCCCCCTGTCTTTCCCCATAACGAATCGATTGCGGATCTGAGAGGGACGATTGTGTCCGGATGTCGCACACAGACCACCGACGCTCCCGCGATTGCTGAAGAGACGGCGGTGTATAACTCCCATTTCACCGCCATTTCACCTCTCTGCCCGGGATCGGCCTCCCTCACCTCCTTGATGTTGAGGGAATCGATAGCCGAGCTGATCATCGGCATCGCAAGGTCTTCGTCGCCTTTCAGTGCCGCATACCGGATCCGCTCCATCGCCGAGTATGAGTATTCGAATCCGTACCCCAGTGCTCCCGTGTAGGGATCTATCACGATCCTGTCGTGGGGAACACCTGTTTCACGGAGGAGGATGTTCAACTGCTTGGCAAGGTTCACATCTATCGGCGACTGGGCGATAACCGAGTGCCCGTATGCCATGGCGGCGGCTGCGACACTCCGGTACCGACCCTCCTCGGCAGTTCCCAAAAGCAGCCTCTCACCTTCGCCTGCTTCGCCGCAGCGGAGAAAGGTCTCGCTGTCGATTGCAGGATCGATGCTTCCCTCGACTATGAGCGGGAGCGTGGCTCTCTCCAGGACCTCTTCGACGGAGCGTCCCACCTGTGAAAATTCCTGAAAACCCCGGCGCCGCGTACTTGTCAGGTAGAACCGGAGAAGATCGGGGCGATGGCGCTCCTCTGCCCGGGCAGCCCAGGCTCCCGCATCATTCACCACGTCCCCTTCGAATTCGGTGACAATCAGGGACCACAGTTTCGGATCGTCACAGAACTCGAATGCTATCAGGGGCTTTCTCCCTGGTGCTGAACCGCCAAGAAAGGGAAATCCGGATCCCCCGCCTATCACGATGGCTGCGCAGCGGGAGCCCCCTTCCTTCTTTGTGGCACCAATGGTGACTTCACCGATCTCTCCAGTCCACTCGGAAATGATATCTACCTTCATGGGCATCACGACCTTCAGATCAGGGGGGGCATCTCAAGTGCGGGATGGTCAACACGTGCCAGGTACTCAATCAGGTCCTCGAGTGCCACGGCCTTCTCCTCATCGGCGATTTTATCGAAGAGCGACTCGATCCCTCTCTCTTTCAGTTTCTGCACCAGCCGCTCGCGCAGTTCCTCCTTGAGGAGAGACGGTATCCACACCAGCCGCTCGATTCCGCCTTCGGCCTGGAGGAACCGGTCACTCAGAATGTATCCCTTTGAGATGCCTGCAAATCCCGGCGTCTGTGCGCCTCCCCCGATGGTCCCTGCCAGCGTGGAGAATGTCATTCCCGAGGGAGTCTCGCCGGTGTACTCCCTGTTTACAATCAAAAACCCGTTCACTTCAGGGACCATGACGGCAATACATTCAAAACAGCCGCAACAGGTCATGGGATACTCGAGGATGCTGTAGAGCGAACACCGGTCAACCTCGCCGTGGGAGGCCTTCTTCACGAACCTGTTCACCCCTTCAAACTCGCCGCGTACCTCATCGATCATATCTCCTTTCAGGACGGGCTGGTTTGCTCCCGAAGGCGATATCTCGTATGCAATCTTTCCGTCAAGCCAGGTTATGGCCCCGCAGAGAGCGGGTCTCTCCGGTGTAATGATGCAGACATGGTTTGGAGCAAAAGTCTGGCAGAGTGTGCAGGAATAAAAGGTATCCACATCGGTATCTTTCATCCCCCTGATCCTCTCGTCCCGCTCCTCGTAGATCAATCCGGCCTCTCCTTTTGCCTCCAGCACCTTCTTCTCATCGGTGATCAGGGTTACCTGGACTGCGTCCAGGAGATCGGGAAAGTCCATACGGAACTTTGCAGCGATGAGTTCTCCGAGATGCTCGATCCTGACGCCATGGGCAACCGCCTCCTTCGAGATCCTTACCCAGACCATGTCGCGTTGGGCCACGTGCCACGTACCCTCGCCATAGTTGACAAAGTTATGTATGCGCCGCTCGAGAACCGGTTCATAATCCTTCTTCATCGTTTTCCCGTACACGTCCACGATTATTGCGAGCGGGACGGCGGAACCTTCCCGGATATCTTCGATCTCGGGTCCGATGACTGTCACCTTCCCGTCTGTGACCTCTTCTGCCGGCCGGGACCTGAGCAGTTCGAAGGCCGGGCTGCGGCCCCCGCCGAACTCGACGAACATCTCCTCCTTTCGTATGCTCTTTCCTTCAAAAGCCGGTGAACAGGCCATTGGAATCGGGATCGCCGTCACGGTCACCCTGATACCCTTCAGGTCCAGGCCTTTCCCGACGGCATCACCTGCCTCCACCTGCACCCATTCTTTACTCTCGTATCCGTCAACCGAGAGGATTGGTATGCCGAGAAGGCCGAATGCGTCATATACTGCGATCTCGGGTTCATCCAGCCCTGAAAAGACAATGACGAATGCCCTGGCCCGTTCCTGTGCGTATCGCAGGAGGCGGTCGGTGTCTCCGGGTGCGACGCCCCCAAACATCATGGCAACGCGGGCTATGATGTCAATGAAGTGAATGCCCATGAGCGGTTGTTTGCCCAGCGGAACGAGGCGGTATTCAGCTCCGACTTTTACGCCCGATTCAACGAGAGAAGAGATCACGTCACCTGCAAGGAAGGTCAGGATATATTTCTCCTGGAGCTCACGGCAGATCGCAGCGACTGTATCAGGGCGTGGAGGTGTCCCGGCAAGGAGTGCCAGGCCAAGGATACTCCCGTCAACAAGAGAATAACCGAGTTTTCTCAAAACCGAATCGACGATAAATCCCGTATATGGATCCTCTTCCTTCCCATGCATCGCCTGTTCAAACGAGGTGATGCATTCGGCGGCAACGAGTGGATTGCCCCCCGTATCTTTATATGCGCTCCGGGCTTCGTCACCGGTATGTATGGCACGGCCGGTGATGGCATAGGTGACAGGGAGGTGGTATGCCGTACCTTCATAGGAAAATTCTCCCTCTATCCCATCCAGCATCTTCAATAATTCAGCTTTTCCCGAAAAGCTGCTCTTTTCAACATCCTGCATCTCTGAACACCGGTTTTTTAGTCTCTATTATCCCCCGGAGCAATAAAGGATGCCATCTGGCAGGCAATTGAGCATGGGATCTCTTTCCCGGGGTTGTATCAGGGTATTTTTGTTTCACCATGCGAGGATTAAATAGGATATCCGGATATTCATTGAATGGAGATAAACGGTATCACAAAAAAAATTCTGGTGCTTGTATGATCGAGATGACGCATATTGATGGAGAGGATAAAGGGAAGGTTGTGCTGTTTGCATTGAGCACATGCGGCTGGTGTGCAAAGACGAAAGAGTTGCTGGCAGAACTGGGAGTCGAGCACAGTTATGTCTATGTCGATCTCCTGGAGCCTGATGAGATTGAAGAAGCGTTAACCGAAGTGGAACGCTATAACCCGAGTGGATCGTTTCCCACACTTGTCATCAACGATTCCCGGGTGATCGTCGGGTTCCGCGAACAGGAGATACGGGAGGCCCTCTCATGAATGATTCTGTTATTGGAAAAGAAGAGCTTGTGAAGAGATGCGAAGAGGTGGCCAGGGATGCCGTGCAGGGAGGCTACTTCCTGAATCCCGACACGGACTTTACAAAAAACCTGGTCAGGGGGCTGATGGTCAACGAGCAGCGGTACGGATACCCTGCATGTCCCTGCCGGATCGCGTCGGGAAAGCGGGAGCAGGACCTCGATATCATCTGCCCATGTGATTACCGTGACACTGACCTGGAGGAATTCGGTGCATGTTACTGTGCCCTGTACGTATCGGGAGAGATCACGAGGGGTGAAAAGACCGTGGGCCCAATCCCTGAACGTCGTCCTCCACGAAGTATGCGGAAGACCGTTTCGAAGGCCCCTTCCGGGAATGTGCCGCTGACTGTCTCTTTGCCTGTCTGGCGGTGCAGGGTCTGCGGTTATCTGTGTGCCCGCGAATCCCCGCCACTGGTATGCCCGATATGCAAGGTTGCACAGGACCGTTTTGAACGGTTCCTCTGATTTTTTGGGGCCTTCACACGAGACTCCACAGCCCGGTTTTGTGAGGGGTGAACGGAGTCCCGATCTGAATTTTCAAATAACAATCAGGGGCATATTCTATTATGGAAGATACGATTGAAGTTGAGATAGTCGGGATGAAGGACTCGTCCTGTTCTCCGTTTCCCTGTGACATGACGCGCAGTTGCGGGCTGTATGACTGCCATCCGACGGGCAGGCTGGTGCCCGCGTTTGAAGCGCTATCGGAGGAGATACGGCAACAATATGGAGAGAGAGTCCGGATGAAGCTGACCCTCATCGATGACGAAGTCCCGGCGCATATCCAGAAGATCATCGAGAAACATTATCCACCGATCCCGATCATCCTGGTGAACCGGGAGCTGGTCCCGATGGGAAGAATATCGTTGCCCCAACTTCAAAAAGAGATTGAAAAAAGGCTCTGAATCAGGTGACCTTCGTGAGAACCCCTGTGGCAAGATCATAATACAGGCCATGGATCCCGATCCGATTCTCCTTGAGAGCAATTTTTACGATGGGATAAGAATTGAGATGTTCGATCTGGAGGCGGATATTTTCAAGCTCTATCTCCCTTGAACGGACCTGGGGGGATTCAGGGTTTGGCATACGGGCATCAACCCTCTCCTTTGCCTCCCTGGCGTTGTTGAGCCAGAGCGGTATATACGAATCCGTGCTCGCCTTGTCCAAGGCCTTGATTGCCCCACAGTCCGAGTGACCGCAGATCACGATGTCTGTGACCTTGAGATGTGCCACGGCATATTCAAGGACCGTCGCAAAGTTCCAGTCATGGATGGGAACGATATTTCCGATGTTTCGCTGGATAAAGATCTCTCCAGGTTTTGATTCTGTAATCAGTTCAGGGTTGACTCTCGAATCGGAGCAGCCGATCCAGAGGACCTTCGGGCTTTGCCCGACTGTGAGCCGCTTGTAGAGTTCGATATTTTCATTGAATTCGGATTCCCGGAATTTCATGTTTCCAAGAAGCAGGTTGTCGATCATTCTAATCACTCCTTTTACAGCATCAGGACATTCCGTGTTTCCTGTGAGATGCTCAAAAGATAGATGGAGAGGAGGTTTAATAAAGATTGATCTTTTACGTTTCCTGGTACAGCGAAAAGATCACGCGTTTCAGATAATTCAATCCAATCGGTCGAAAAACCGCTGATTGCCGTTACGCGGGAAAATTTCCTTTATTTGATACGGTTGTGCCGATGAAGAGCCATGTAACTGAAAGATACTGGGAGATCGATATCTCCCGGGGTATTGCAGTTGTCATGATGATCATATTCCATATCGTATTCGATCTCACCTATTTCGACATAGCGGCAATCAATGTCAGTTCCGGATTCTGGAGGCTTTTTGCCGGTTTGACGGCATCCCTCTTCCTCTTCCTCGTCGGAATGTCTCTCACCATCAGCGGCGCCCGTGCAGCGGCCATACTCACGCGAAGGGAATATATCCTCAAATATATCCGCAGAGGTCTGTTTATCATGGGGCTTGGTGCTGTAATCACCATAATTACGTGGCTTGCCGTGCCGGAGGCAACCATCATCTTTGGAATTCTCCACCTGATCGGCTTTTCCGTAATGCTCGCACCCATCTTCCTGCGTCTCTTCTGGGGAAATCTCCTGGCAGGCGTCGTGCTCATCGCCGCCGGTTTGAGCGGGCTATTCCAGGAAGGCCCGTATTGGCTTCTCTGGCTCGGTGTGCACCCCCCGGGTTTTACAAGCCTCGATTATACCCCGCTTGTTCCCTGGCTGGGTGTAGTGCTTCTCGGGATTTTTATGGGAAAAGTCCTCTACCCGGGAGGATTGAGGGGATTCGGGATGGTTGATGCGAACTTTTCTGCCCGTCCCCTGATGGAATATCTCGGGAGGCATTCACTCCTCATATATCTCCTTCACCAGCCGGTTATCCTCCTTGCGCTGTATCCACTGATGCCTGCATGAGCCTGCACGAGCCCGCCCCCTGGCGTGGGCTGCCGTTATCAGCAATAGGTATGCAGTGAAAATCTGAAGGCTATCCCTTCATGGGGTCTCTCTGTGTTCCGGTCTTCCACGATGATCCTCCCGCCGTACCGATCGATGAGGGTCTTTACGATGTACAGCCCGAGGCCCTTCCCGCCCCCACTGGTGCCGTTCTGCCTGAACCTGGTGAATATCACTTCTTTTACGGAATCCGGGATTCCAGGGCCGGTATCTTCGACCGAGACAATCACCTCGTCATCTCCACCTCTCTCGACAGTGATACTGACCGATACCCCCATGCCCCCGAACCTGACACTGTTGCCGATGAGGTTTGAGAAGACTACTCCCAGGAGATCGTCGGCGCAGACCTGCGCCCCGCTCTCCGTGAATCTGACATCTGTATCAGGAAAATGCGCGATCTCCTGCCTGATCACCCTGTCGAGGTCGATCTCGACCAATTCATCATCTTTCTCCTCGATTCTTCGTATCGTCTCGAGCGATCGAATCACCTCGCTGCTTTTATGTATCCCGTCAATCACCCGTGAGGCCAGATCCTTTGATTCACCTTCTACCATCTCTATGAGGAGATCCCCGTACCATAACGATGCCAGGTTCGCGTTGTTGATGTCATGCATCATGATATCGAGGTAGAGGTTTGCTTTCCGGTTCGCATCGACAAGATCCTCCGAGAGCTGGAGCTTGGTCACCGCGGTCCCGGTCTCTTTTGCGATGGACTCGAGAATCTTCTTCTCTTCGGAGGAATACGTGCGTGGACTTCTGCCTGCAAAAAAGATCACGCCTGTCCGCCCGTCACTCCGCGGAACCGGGATGACGATACCTGAGTGGACGCTCTCCCCGATAGCAGCGGCAGAGAAGATGAAAGATTCTCCACCATCGATGGCCCTCCTCCATCTGCTGCTCTCCTCCGAACCGGATTCTTCGATCTCCCTCAAAATATCCATATCGCCGCTATGGAAGAACCGTGGGGGTGCGGAAGGATTCGACATAGGGATCTTTGCCCCCCCGTATTCGGCTTTCAGGAAATTTCGTGTATATTCCAGGCATTTCTCGACCAGTTCCTGCACAGAGGACGATTCACTTCCCTGGCCGATGATATGGTTGATGGTTGAGAGGTGCAGGTTGATCTTTTGTATCTCCTCCTCTGCACGCTTGCGCTCTGATATATCAGTCAGGGTGATGACCAGCTTATTGGCCGGGAGCCTTGATGCGGAGATGAGAACCGGGATGCGGTTTCCCGCACTCGAGACTATCGTGGATTCGAAAGGCGGGACAAATCCGCTCTTCGTGAGCGCCTGGAAAAAAGAGACTCGCCCGGACTCATCCTTCCAGAACTCTGTGATTGGTCTTCCCACCAGGTCTTCGGGGAGGTTCCCGAGGGTCCTGGATCCCCTCGGGTTGGCCTCTTCTATCACCAGCCCGTCTGCCTCGTTCTGTGCAAGGAATATCCCGGTCTCGGAGCGATCGAATATCTCCCGGTACCGGGCCTCCTTCTCCTTCAGATCCCCGGAAAGTGAAGAGATGACTACGGCAATGGCGACAAGAATGTAAAAGCTGGCCGTTGAGACGGCATAGGTGAGCTGGGGAAGGTCGGGGTAGCTCGCGCTATAGATCAACAGGACCTGGATGATGCCCACGACGACTGCAAATATGACCCCTCTTCGCGGAAACCAGTAGGCTGCGAGGATAATCGGGATGTAAAAGAAGAGGGGTGTGAGCAGGGATACGCCGAAATAGATACCTGCAATGTTTGCGATGAAAGCGATAGCCGTGATAACGATCAGGATGGCAAGATGCAGGTTCTTTGCACCCGTTCCAGAAGGATCTGTCCTGTTCATGAGATAGGTACCCCTCGTTTCTCATAGGGGTTTGTGAATGATGCACAATAAAGACATTGATAGGAATTTTTGGGGATTTTTCCCGGCATGTATGTGCCTTTTTCGTCTTATCTCCTGGTTTTTCCGATGCGAAGGAGCATCTGTGCCTGGTCAAAGGACTTCCTGGCTTCCTCGTGGCGATGTAGTTCCTTTAAGCATACCCCCCTGTAATTCCAGGCATTGACATTTTCAGGGTCATCCTGGAGGACTATGTCAAAACACCGAATTGCCTCTTCCAGGAGGGCAGAGTCACCACTGCTTTTCCCGAGTTTTTCGAGCGCTTCACCCCTGAAGTAGTAGGTGAGACGTTCTTTTGGGGTGAGAGCGATTGAACGGTCAAAGCACTGTATGGCCTCCTCGTACCGTCCAAGCTCCTTCAGGCAGATGCCTCTCTCCTTCCATGCCTTCATGTGCCGGGGGTCCATCTCGATCACGCGGTCGAAGCAGACGATCGCATCTGAAAATTTTCCCTGCTTGTAATACAGGTCGACCCCTTTCCTGTACCATGCATCAGCAGATTTTCCAAACATCCGATCAAAAAGACCAAATTCACGGTCTTTCTCTTCTTTCTTCTTTCTATCGTCCTCAATTTTCCTGATGTCGGTGATGTCCCGTACCGATTCGATTGCACCGATGACCCGGCCTTTTTCATCGCAAATCCGGGTAGCACGGACCCACATCGTTGCCGGTTCGCCTTTCCTCATCGCGTTCCGTGTCTCAGCAACAACTGAAGGTTCCTCTTTTTTCACGTTTGCATATGCACATCTCTCGATCTCTTCGGCCGAATAGTTGAGAAGATCTACAAGGACCGGACGTCGCTTTCCGTAAAATGGTATTGCATATTCATAATCCCCCTTTCCGATCATCTGCCCGGCCCGTATTCCTGTGAACTCTTCCATCGCCCTGTTCCAGGATACGACAGTCCCTTCGCTGTCTATGGCGAACGTGGCATCGGGCAGGTGGTTGATGATATCCACCATCCGCCGGTCGGCCGAATGCAACGATTCTTCTGCAATCTTTCTCTGCAGCCCCTGCCGTATCATCCCGTCGAGTTCTGCAAACTGTGATTTTGGATCGGAGCCTTTCTGGAGGTAAAAGTCGGCACGGTTGTTCAGTGCTTCCTTTGCGACATGTTCCCGTCCCTTTCCGGTGAAGATGATGAAGGGCGTATTGTCTCCTTCCGCGCGGAGAATCTTTAAAAAGACGATTCCGTCCATCATCGGCATCTCGTAGTCAGAGACGATCACGTCATATGTATTTGATTTCAGTCTCTCCATTGCCTCCAGCGCGGACCTGCACGTATCGACCTTCATCTCCCCGGAGCGTTCGAGAAACAACCGGGTGATTTCCAGGAGGGCGGGTTCGTCGTCTACGAATAAAACGGAGATCATGGGGGTGTCCTGAATTTTGGATAATTGGCTATTGATTCCTTTTTTATTGATAATACTTATAATTTATTGGATAAGACCTGCTTCATGCTTTATTTATGCGATCTCTGAACACCCCGCCACCAGTTTATGAGATGTGCCCATGAACCTGTATTCTTTTTCCGATGAGGCGTATCCCTGTCCTGATACCAAAAATATTCCCATATATCCGATTAAAACGAAAAATAACGCTTTTTGTTGGTTTAATGCTATCACGCATTTAATCACATATTTTCCCGATCAAGATATGTATCAGCGATGAATTACCAAAAAAGACCCAAATATTTTATATATTAGTAAATCGAACAAAAATAATGGTGCACCGGTTCCCGGGGGCGACCTATGCCTGTTAACTTCCAAAAGACGTATCAAGGTGGCATCATGAAGGAAGAACAGGATCGCGTTTGACGGGATGTTTCTCGGTACACCCCCTGAAAAATTTTCATTTTTATGCCTTTTCTATTCCGCGTTTTTCTGCCAGGTCAGGTATGAACAGTGGCACGTCAGTGAAGGAGCCGACGTCAAAGAGCCCCCGATCGGTTATCCGCAGGTGCGGGATAACCGTGAGTGCAAGAAAAGAGAGGTACATGAAGGGCTCCGGAATAGATCCCCATTTTCGTGCACAGGTGTTTAATGCGGAGATCTTCTCACATACCGCTTCGTATGGAAGGTCCGACATGAGTCCTGCACATGCAAGGGGGAGCAATACCATCTCATCGCCATGCACGGCGACCATTCCGCCCTCATTCTGTATGATCGCATCGACCGCTCTTTTAATATCCAGGTCATCCACACCGACGGCGACGATATTGTGCGAATCATGTGACACGCTGCTGGCGATTGCGCCCTTCCGAAGGCCGAAACCATGGACGAGCCCGTTTCCGGATGATCCGTCTCTGTAACGACTGCATACGACCGCTTTTATGATATCCCTGCCAGGATCGGGTATATCCCTGGCGTCGATCTCGAAGTCCAGGCTCTCTGTCAGTATCTGGTTGGGAACGATTCCGATGACCCGGGCCGTGCCGGAACCGCTGATATCGAGTGCATCCGGGGGCAGGCGGGTGCATTTCATCGTGTGACGGATACCTGTTGCGGATCGCGGTTTCGGGCCCTGTGCGATTTTTCCGTTCTTAAACACCTTCTCTACCTCGAACCGGACTCCCGTCTTCAGTACGCAGAAATCGGCACGTCTCCCGGGAACAAGGGCACCCCTGTCATTGAGGAGGAACCTCTCGCACGGAGAGAGTGTCGCCATCCTGATTGCCAGTTCGGGTTCAAGCCCGAATTCGACAGATTTCCTGATGCAGTCATCAATGTGGCCGTCATGTACCAGCATGTCGACGTGCCTGTCATCGGTTGCAAAGGAGAACCGTGAACAGGTGCAGGGCGTGACAATCCGTATGATTTCAGACAGGTTCTTCTCCGTGGATCCTTCCCGTGCAAAGATATACATCCCAAGATCGAGTTTCTCGGCAGCTTCGTCTGCCGATACACATTCATGGTCGCTCTGTATCCCTGCTGCAACGTATGCATTCAGGTCCTTTCCGGATAGCAGCGGTGCATGGCCGTCTATGATGGGAGTGAGCGAGAGTTTCTCCCAGACAGACGGATCGAGGTTCAACACTCCGGGGACATTCATCACCTCTGCGAGGCCAAGTATTCCGTCCTTTCCGATGAACAAAGAAAGGTCGCTGGCGGTAAGCTCTGCACCGCCCCTGTCAAGCGGTGTAGCCGGTACACACGAAGGGAGCATGAAGAATATATCGATTGGCAGGCCCTCTCTTTCAGCAAGCATAAAGGAGATTCCGTCCACACCGCACACGTTGGCGATCTCGTGGGGATCGGCTACCACGGTGGTGGTCCCATGGGCCGAGACGAGTCGTGCATACTCTGACGGGACAAGGAGCGAGGATTCTATATGGACATGTGCATCGATCAGGCCGGGAACGACCCTCCTGCCCCTGAGATCGACTGACTCGTGGGCCCTGTAATCCCCTGTTCCGACTACGAAGCCTGATTTGACCGCAAAGCTCGAGATTGACCATTCACAGGTGAACGGGTTGAAGATCTCGGCATTCTCGTACACCACATCAGAAGGAATCTCACCCCTTGATGCCTTTACCTGTGTATATATCGTGTTATTTTTCATTGCGCGACACCTGTGGGCAGGCAGACGGGAACTGGCCCTCCACCACTGTTCTTTCGTGGAGGTATCTGTTCTTCAAGAAGATATGACTGTTGACACTCTCATGGAGAATGCACCGGCAGGAATAATGGAAAAATACGCACGGGAGTTGAATCCGCCATTCAACCTTCAGTTATTGCACGATCGGCGGTGCGGCATCCTGCAGACGTGTCCTATCCATGAAGCACAGGTGAACAAAAATACTTGATTATTGGAAAAAAGAATACGTATATATTACCTTGACTCTTCCTTTGCCAGTGACTGTTGTGATGTCAGGACGTCCACAAGCAGGTCTTTCATCACTTTCTTCATCATATCCTGCCCTTCCTCTGACGCAAGGTACTCCTGGAAGAGTTCTTTGAATTGTCCCACATCGTTGTGATTGTCTATGAAGTATATTAATGCTTGGGTTATACAGTCAGATATGGTTGAAAATTTTTTCTCTTCATAGACCAGTTTATTCACTTTTTCATAGATATTTGGGGGCATTTTGTACGAAATGGCCACCCGTTCTCCACCCTGGTTCGAGGTTCTCTCGCCCATTCTCTTAATAGTGAATTGTGAAATTATATAAAAACTCGCAAAATTGATTGTAATACTTAAAGAACACCATTTGACAAAGCATTACATATGTAATACATAAGAAATACTTTAAATAAAGGTGCGTTCCAGTATGGTATAAAGGATTGATGCACAATGGATGAGATATTTGCAGTCGGGCTTATTTTTGCAGGAATTCTCTCTGTTATGGTAAGCCTGGCCCTGGTGAAGATGGGAAAAGTGATCGATGCATTCTCCATCGGGGATGAACCGGAGAGGGACCGGAGTATGTGGAGTCCTCTTGAATTTACCAGGATCATCGTGGCTCTCTTCTGGATCTTCTTCCTTCTGGCGGCATACATGATCTCGCTTGGTACACGGGTCATGCTTGTCGTAGGGATAGCCACAATAGCAGGGCTTGTCCTGTTTCTCGGGACTGCACTGGTCTTCTCGGTCGCAACCTTCAACCTCATGCGAAGCCGGGCGAAGGGTGACGGCGGCAAGTCCACGCTTCTCTCCTCGATGACGAAGCCAACAATCAACCCTGTGGCATTCATCCCTGATATGGGCAGAAAGTCGTATACTGGTGCCCGTCACACCAAAAATGCTGCTTCAGAAAGCGACAGCAAAAATTAGCGAATAATCTGCGTGCCGGGAAGAGGGGAGAACTGACCTGCGCCACATACAGAAAGCCAATAATATGCGTGCTTTCCGGCACCAATCCCGGCACATAATTTTTCAACAGAATAACTCTTTTGAACGTTCCAGTGCATCGACAGCAGGGAGTTTCTTTCCGGTGAGAAACTCGATGCAGGCGCCACCACCCGTTGAGATGTGGGTGAAGTTCTTTTCAAGACCGATCTTTTCTGCAACGGCCGCGGTATGACCGCCGCCTATGACGGAGAACTCCACCGCGGATGCGGCCCGCAGGAGCTCGTAGGTTCCCGTCGCAAAGTCCTTCTCCTCGAAGAGCCCTGCGGGACCATTAAATACAACCGTTCCGGCATTCTTGATCTCGTTTGAGAATGATATGATCGAATCCATGCCGAGGTCGAGCACCGGGCAATCACCGGGGATCGCGTCGACCGCGTATTCCGCACGTGCTCCCTCCTCCTTGACAGCAACCCATTCAGGGACCATGATCGTTTCCGGATACATGCCAAGAAGCGTTCGTGCATGCTCGATCTCGCCATCGTAGCCGAGCTGGGCGAGGAGTTGCGAAGAGGGTCTCCCGATGTCGCGTTCCATCGCCATCAAAAAGACGTTTGCCACAACCCCGGTGACGAGCACCCGGTCTGCGATCTTTTGGGAGAGCATGTGCTCTGCGACGTCCATCGAATCATCCACCTTGGTCCCCCCGAGCACCATGAAAACAGGCCCGGGTGCATCATCAAAGACCCTCGATAGCGTGGTCACCTCCTTCTCCATGAGCAGTCCTGCAACCGATCGCATGGCGAGCGGAAGCCCGACCATCGTCGGCTGGGAGCGGTGGGCGGTTCCGAAGGCATCATTGACAAAGAGGTCGCCCATCTGTGCAAGCTTCCTGACAAGGTGTGTCTTTACCGCATCTTCGGGCTTTAACTTCAGGTTCTCCTCGGCAGAAAAGCGGACGTTCTCAAGCATGAGAACATCACCGATACGCATAGCCCTGATTGCATCCCGGGCGCAATGGCCGAAGATATCGTCGACGTACGTGACCGGCCTCTGGATGAGCTGTGCCAGTTTCTCCGCATGTGCCTCTAGCGTCGTAAAATCTTTCTTACCCGGCCTGCTCTGGTGGGTGACGACGACCACCCGGCTCTTTTCGAGTGCCAGGATGGTCGGGATATGCTCCCTGAACCGTTTGTCGTCAAGAATAAGGTTTGTGGCCGGATCGATCGGGGAATTGAGATCCAGACGGAGGAGTACTGTCTTTCCCGCCGACTGAATCTGGTCCAACGTACCGATCGGCATACCAGTACCTTTCTTATCCGGAGTGCGCTTTAATCTTTTTGAGCCTCGAGAGTTCGTCCCTTTCCATCTCGTCAAGCCGCATCTTGATGAAGTCGCGGGCTTCGGTGAGCTCGGGGATGACCTTGAACTCCAGGGCGTTCACCCGCCGTTTCGTCGACTCGATCTCGTCGAGGAGCTTCTTCATCGTGCTCTCGATCTCGGCACTCTCGATTATGGCCTCCACAAGGTCCTCGAAGGCGGACGCAGTCTCATCGATCACCGAGGTCGTGCCCAAAAGCCCGTACCCACGGTCGATAAGACCTTTTTTCACCTTCGACGCCTCGATCTCGGGGACCACGACACCCATGATATTCTTGCTTGAAAGAGAGATGTCTGGGACTTCCTGGACGGAAAAAGCAGCGGTTTTTACACCGATGGCTCCTTCGACGGTGTTTGCAACTGCCATCATCTCCTGTGCCTTCTTGTACCGTTCTCCAAGCATCCCACGGCTGTCTTTAGCCTGTTCGAGTATCTTGAAAAATTCAATGATCAATCCATCGCGCTTCATCTTCAGGATCTTATAGCCCCGCTCCGAGAGAGCGATCCTCTTTTTCAGAGCGATCAGCTCGGATCTTGTTGGCTTTACATCTTTAAGCGCCATGGATCGCTACTCCGCTGCCTTTGCGGCACCCCTGAACTGGGGATGGTACTTCTGGATCAGTTCCCTGTCGATACGCACCAGCTGCTCGACCGGCAGTGACGAGAGCAGTTTCCACCCGATGTCAAGAGTATCGGTGATACTCCTGTCTTCTTCGTATCCCTGCCTGACGAACTGGTCCTCGAAGAGATCTGCGAATTCGAGAAACATCCGGTCACGCTCGGAGAGAGCATCCTTTCCGACGATTGCCACCAGCCCACGAAGGTCGTTTCCTTCCGCGTAGGCGGCATAGAGCTGGTCAGAGACTTTTTTGTGGTCTTCGCGGGTGTGCTTCTCTCCTATCCCGAGGTTCATCAGCCGGGACAGGGAGGGCAGCACGTTGACTGGAGGGTAGATCCCTTTCCGGTGAAGCTCCCTGCTGACCACGATCTGCCCTTCGGTGATATAGCCGGTCAGGTCGGGGATTGGGTGGGTGATATCGTCACCGGGCATCGTCAGGATGGGGAACTGTGTGATGGACCCCTTCTTGCCCTTGATGATCCCTGCCCTCTCGTAGATTCCTGCAAGGTCGGTATACATGTAACCGGGATATCCTCTCCGGCCGGGCACTTCCTCCCTGGCTGCTCCGATCTGGCGCAAGGCCTCACAGTAATTGGTCATGTCAGTCAGGATGACCAGCACGTGCATACCCAGCTCAAATGCAAGGTATTCGGCTGTGGTGAGCGCAAGCCGGGGAGTGATGATCCTCTCCACGGCAGGATCGTCTGCGAGATTCAGGAAGACGACGGCCCGTTCCAGTGCGCCCGTCCGCTCGAAGTCGTCCATGAAGTGGTTGGCCTCTTCCTTGGTGATACCCATGGCAGCGAAGACCACCGCGAACTCTTCCTGGGACCCGAGCACCTTGGACTGTCTCGCGATCTGGAGGGCGATGTTGTTGTGGGGCAGGCCGGCTCCACTGAAGATCGGAAGCTTCTGTCCCCTGACAAGGGTGTTTGTTCCGTCGATGGTCGAGATCCCGGTCTGGATGAACTCCTCGGGCGAGGCCCGTGCATAGGGGTTGATTGCCGCACCGGTGATATCGAGCCGCTTCTCCGGGACGATATCGGGCCCGCCGTCGATTGGCTTGCCTCCACCCGAGAGGATCCTGCCGAGCATTTCCTTGCCAACAGGCATCTTGATGGTCTCACCGAGGAACCGGACACCGCTGTCCCTCCCGATCCCGGCCGTCGTCTCAAAGACCTGGACCACGACAAGATCGTCGCTCGTATCGAGCACCTGGCCCCGCTTGACTGTGCCGTCATAGAGCGCGATGTTGACAAGTTCGTTGTATCCGACCGGCTCGGTCTTCTCGACAAAGACAAGCGGCCCTGCAATCTTGGTAATTGTCCTGTATTCTTTCATACTGAAGACCTCAGAGCATTGAATTCCTTCTCCATCTCGCCCATGATGCGATCGAGTTCAGGCTTGTAATCCTTGATGAACTTGATCTGGGGGAGATCGTTCTTGGCCTTTGTACTGAGGATCTGCTGCGGCGTGACACCTGCGGCCTGGGCGGTATATGCAAGATCCGAAAATGCCTTGATCGTCTTCATCATGTCGTACTGCTTGGACATGTCGCAGAAGGTGTCGACTGCGTCATAGGCATTCTGCTGGAGGAAGATCTCCCTGATCATCCGGGCGACCTCGATGGTCAGCTGTTCTGCTTCCGGAAGGGCATCCGAGCCGACGAGCTGGACGATCTCCTGGAGCTCGGCCTCTTTCTGGAGGACTTCCATTGCCCAGGACCGGAGCACGTTCCACTCAGGCGAGACTTCCCGGTCATACCAGTCATTGAGTGACTCCAGGTAGAGGGAGTACGAGTTCAACCAGTTGATAGCAGGGAAGTGCCGGCGTTGTGACAGTTTTGCGTCCAGTGCCCAGAAGACCTTGACGATACGGAGTGTGTTCTGGGTTACCGGCTCGCTGAAGTCACCCCCGGGCGGCGAGACGGCCCCGATGACCGAGACCGATCCCGATGACCCGTTCAGCGTCTCGACAAGACCTGCACGTTCGTAGAACTCGGAGAGGCGTGCCGCGAGGTACGCAGGGTACCCTTCTTCACCGGGCATCTCTTCGAGACGCGAGGAGATCTCTCGCATCGCTTCGGCCCAGCGTGAAGTTGAGTCCGCCATCAGCGATACGTCATATCCCATGTCACGGAAATATTCTGCGATGGTGATTCCCGTGTACACGGAGGCCTCTCTTGCAGCCACCGGCATATTACTGGTGTTCGCGATGAGGACCGTCCTCTCCATCAGCGGCTTTCCGGTCTTCGGGTCCTCGAGTTCGGGAAATTCAGTCAGCACTTCCGTCATCTCGTTGCCCCGCTCACCACAGCCTATGTATACGACAATCTCGGCGTCACTCCACTTGGCCAGCTGCTGCTGGGTGACGGTCTTTCCGCTGCCGAATGGACCGGGAATAGCGGCCGTTCCTCCTTTCGCAATCGGGAAAAGTCCATCCAGGATACGCTGACCGGTAATCAGCGGGATATCCGGGTTCATCTTCTCTGTAACAGGACGCGGGACCCGCACCGGCCACTTGTGCATCATGGTCAGTTCGGTCCCGTTGTCGAGCGTACACACCACGTCATCAACGGTGAATGATCCCGACTTTATGCTCCTGACTGTCGCGGGCTCCGCATTGGGAGGAACAAGGACCCTGTGGACGATATTCGTCTCCTGGACCTGCCCTATGATGGATCCCGGTTTGACCGCGTCTCCTTCCCTTACCAGCGGTTCGAAATTCCACTTCTTTGCATGATCAAGACCCGGGGCGGACACACCGCGTTCGATGAAATCCCCCATCTTATCCACGAGCACCGCGAGCGGACGCTGAATACCGTCATAAATACTGGTCAGCAGGCCCGGCCCCAGTTCGACGGCCAGCGACAGCCCGGTGTTCTCGACGGGTTCACCCGGCCTGATACCGGAGGTGTCCTCGTAGACCTGGATGATTATCTCTTCACCCTGGATCTTGATGACCTCTCCCATGAGTTCCTCATGCCCGACCTTGACCACGTCGTACATGTGGGCGTTGACGCCCACTGCGGCAACCACAGGCCCGGCAATTCTTTTCAGGACTCCTTTATCCCCTTGCTTTTGATTCTCTTTCATTTCCACAGATCAACACCCACTGAACGCTTAATTCTCTCTCTCAATGACATACCTCCTTCCTCGGCTCCGATTGCGATAACAGTCGGTTTCACGGAATTTTCAAGCGTAGCCTGAAGTCGCAGCGGGACCCTGTTCATATCCCTGCTCTCAAGGACGAGTATACCAGTGACGCCGTCATCAAGGACTCTCGTGATGATGTTTACGAGATCCTCCTCAGTCACGGCGGTATAGGTATTCCTGATACCCGCAAGCCTGAAACCGAGGATGAATTCACTTGATCCGATTACTGATATCTCCATTATATCACCAGGAATCCCCTGATTCGCTCTGTCGGAAGGTTAGATTCTTTTCCCCTTGCCAGGGCACGGAGGTTGATAATCTCATACTTCTTCTTTTCCAGGTAGGTGAGGATGGGATGTATTGAGAAGGGATTTCGCTTCGACATGGACTCCATCTCCTGGATCTGGAATTTGATGAGTTCAATCTCAGTTTCACGCAGTGACTTCTCCTGCCTGAGGGTCTCGAGCATATCGAGGAGGGGACGGAGCTTGATCCGGCTCTTGACCGCATCGATAAATTCGTTGTGGTCCTCCCTGTTGACCAGGCGCTGGAATTCATCCACGCCAAAGGTACCTCCCGGAATCGCCATCTCCCTGGCATCCTGCTGGATCCTGTCGGCCCGGAGCCTGAACATGTTCCGGATATTGATCATGTCGATCTCCAGCCTGATGTAATCAAGGTAATTGCGGCCCCCTTTGAACCCGCTCATCGCCTCCTCGATCAGGTCGCTGTAGAATTGCCGGTAGAGTGCATTCTCCATGTGGGCAAATGAACCCTCGGCAATGGCGCTTTCAAGCCACTTCGAGAGGACGGGGTACATGGAGTATCCCTTCAGGGCCTCCACGACCCGTTCGGGGCTCTCTTCCTTCAGGAGGCGGTCCAGGATAACTCTGTCGAGTTCGCCTGCAGGGATGAGGATCTCCTTGATCTTTCCGGACTTAATTTTCTGTGCCTTTCCACGAAGGATCGTGAGGACATTCTGTATGTCCCACCTTCGAAGGTAAGACTGGGTGAATCTCTTCAGATCTCCGGGGGCGATCTTCTGGATGTTCTGGTATTCTTTGGCCAGGTTCCAGCTGAGTGCGATCTCCAGGAGATCGATGCCCGAAAAAGATGTCCCGAGTTCATCGATCTCTTTTTTATACTGGGTCTCTTCGATAAACCGGGTTATCTCCGGAATACTCATGTTGAGCATCCTGAGATAGTCCTCGCGGGCGAGCAGTTTCGACTTCCTGACCCGCAATCGCGTGCAGACGTACTCGTACGGCACCAGACCGGTTCGTTTTTCCGCCACCCTTACATCACCTCATCCGAATAAGATCGCGGACGCATCCTTCAGTCCCGTCTCCCATACCTGTTCAAGGAACGTGGCGTAACTGTAGTCAAGCTGCAGTTCGCCGTCCCGGCTCTCAACGATGATGCCACCCTCGATCTCCAGCGCTTTTCCCGGGGAATATCCCCTGAATGCCGGATCCTTCGTGAGCAGCTCTTTCAGGACGGGCAGGTCACGCTCCCTGCAATGCACGATTCCATCGGGTATCTCTTTTGATGCCCTTTCCAGGAGTTCTTTCATTGCAGCACGGTGGAAGTCTGCAGGCAGCCCCGATATCGATGCAAGTGCTGCCTGGCATACCCTGTCAAGGAGCTCCTTCTGGGTGTTGAGGAGCTGCCTCTTGACCTTCAGGTTGGCTGCCGAGACCTCCTGGTTGTGAATGTGCGCTATCTGCTTCTCCACTTTACCATCAGCATCCAGCTTGATCTTTTCCGCTCTCTCCTGAGCGGATTTCAGGATCTGCATCGCTTCCTGCTGGCCTTCCTGCCGTATCAGCTCCGCTTCCCTCTGCCCTTTTGCCCTGATCTCTTCAATGACCACTTCTAGTCCCATGGTCTGCTCCGTCAGAACAGCAGAAGCAGGGCAACCACAAGACCGAAAATGACGATTGTTTCAGGAATTACGACAAACAGCAGGGCAAGACCGAAAATGTCCTTGTTTTCAGCCGTCGCCCCCACTGCTGCAGAACCGATCGACATCTCTGCAATTCCTGTTGCGATTCCCGTAGCTCCAACTGCAATAGCTGCGCCGAGCGCCTTCATTCCGGCCTGCGATGCCTGTACCATTTCAAGAGTCATATCTGCCATTTTTTAATCCTCCGAAAATTTTTTGATCATACCAAATGGATCGTATTTCTTTCCTCCACCCTTGTAGAACTTGGTGAAGAATTCAACATAGTGCAACCTCATGGACTGCAGCCCTCCTCCCAGCATCCCAAGAATTGTATTGAGAATGTGGCCAATAACGAAGACAACAGCGCCAACGATGATTATAACGACACCGAGTGCCGTCAGATGTTCCAACTGCGGTTCAATAAGCATACCGATAGCGATTAAATTCACCACTCCGGCAATAGCAACTGATGATAATCCCACACCCACGATACGGGCGTAGGAGAGTACATGAGAGAGAATCGTGGGAAGCTCCACGATTTCGAGCGCGGAATCCCTCACGATGAACAATACCCCAAGAATGAGCATGCCAAGGCCGATAAATGCCGGCATTGTCAGGCCAGCCACTACCGCAGGCCAGCCCGTCAGATCGGGCATGAGCGGCAGGGCGAACATGGAGAGAATCGCGATGAGGATACCGTACATGACCAGGAGCCACCCCACGTTTGCCAGCACGGCGAGAGTCCGGTGTTTCCCGTGATCCTGCCGGGCATGGTTCACAATCCCGAATATCCGCCCAAGCGTGATATGAAGAATACCTATCCAGACCGTCATCATCATCAGTTCCGGCACAGCGGGACCATGCCCGCCTGCGTGACCGATAGACAGGTGTCTGTTCGGGAGCAGGGGTTCGATTCCGGGTATGCCGAATCCCAGGAACTCGCTGAATAAGAACCCGAAGATGATGCTTGATATACCCGCATTGCGAAGAATCTTCAGGAGCATCTGTCCTTCATCGCCCGTAATCACCTTCCGCAGGCCCAGGGCGAGAGCCAGGACTAAAAGACCATAGGCCACATCTCCGAGGATCAGCCCGAAGAAGATCGGAAATATGATCGAGACCGTCAGGGTAGGATCAATCTCCGTGTATCTCGGACGCGAATAGATGTCCATCAAAAATTCGGTCGGTTTTGCAAAGCTGGCATTGTCATATTCGACTGGGATTACATCTTTTTCCATGTCGATCGCCAGCTCGGTCGCAAAGGCCCGTCCTCCGGTTGCGACGGACATCCCCTCGATAAATGTGTGGACATCTTTCTTTGGAATCCAGCCTTCCGCAAGAAATGCATTCTCTGTTGTCGCAAAACGAAGAGGTGCTTCCGCCATCTCGGCTTCGGTGCTCAGTAGCTCGTCACATGCCACCAGGAATCCCTGGTGCTTTTCCTTGAGACTGTCGAGAGCATGGTTCACTCCCTCTATCTCCTTCTCGACATCTGACAATTTGCCTTTGTAATAGTGGATCCGATCCTGCGCCATCCCCGACTCATCAGGGATTGGGACAGCCTGGAACTGTGCATCGAGAAGAGCCCTCTCCGCTTCATTCCGATATCCGGCAGAAATCCATAAAATAAGGAGATTGCCACCCTTGGACGATGCGGTCAACACTTCGTGCGGGATGTCAAGGTCCGGTTTTGCATTGATATAGCCGGTTAACACTGCAAGGTTGTCATACCCGCGCAGCAGATCGAGATCGACAGCTACGTTTGCAAACGGCGAAAGCGTCTCGATAATCTGCTCGATCTCCTTTGCCTCGGCGTCGAGTCTCGAACGTTTGTTGAGCAGTGATTCCACTTCTCCCTCGACAGAGGGTAAATCCTGCTCGATCAGGGATCTCAGGCGGGACGATGCGATCCGCTCTTTCGGGCTCACATCATCCGCCTGGACGGCGATCGCATTCGTGACTGCCCGAAGTTTCAGGAGTTCCCTGGAGGTATCGCTGCCATGGGGCAGTGGCATGCCGATCCTGTACCCTTCGTATCCTTCCTCTTCCTGCTCCACGTAGTCTTCGATGTGAAAAAGGTTCAAGGAATAAAGTTTTTTTACGACGGCATCAATCTGGTCTTTGGGTGCTACGACAAGCACCTTGCTCATATCCTCAGGCTTGAACATGCAGTTGCTCCTTGAAACGGGAAACAAGCAGTTTTACGGCTTCATCGAGTCTTTTACTGCCTGCATCCTTCAATTCTGCAGCTCGCTGTTCTCCTTTGCCTGCAATTTCAGCATGCTTTGATTCAGCCTGCTGCCGTGCATCTGCAAGCCTTTTTTTCGTGTAGTCCTCGGCGGTACTGGTCGCTTTCATGATCAGGTTATCGGCTTCCAACTCGGCATCCGCAATGGTGCGTTTTTTGTCGGCCATAGCCGTGTTGATCATGGAGCGGTACTCGTCTTCAGTTGCTTTGATGTTCTTTAAGACATCCGTCTTCATCCAACCCTCCTCTCACGGCATTCAAATATTTGACGGGAATTGTTCTTATATCTGTTGTTATTGATTTGGAGGCAAAACAACCCCTGGTACGTGCTTTTCGCCTCTGGACCCGGTATCGATGAGGATTTCCCTTTAAATCCGGAATAATTGAGATACTATCACAGCCGGGAGACGGTGGTGATGGAATACCCGTAATTTTTCAGGGAAAAGCAATAATATCGCCTGGGAAAACGGTTTCGACGGTTATATTTGGCAAAAGACCCGCCATCTCCACTCCCCCGGGTATCCCGGTGAGAACGATTCCCCCCAGTTCCTCGGATGAACAGAGGAGGTGCTGCTCGGGATGTGTCCCTCTCACAATCGTGCAGTCAAGGCGGATCTCTTTGCCGGCAGACACGACATATCTCAATCGTCTCGATCCGGGATGGTCACGCGGGAGAACGACAAGCGGCATGTGGTGCGACCTGACAATCTCCATGAGCATACCCGCTGCCCGGGTGGACCCGCCTTCCGGGGCCGAGACCGCGATGATGTCGTCCTCTTCAATTGTCTGGCAGTATTCCGAATCCGCGGTCAGTATACTGAGAGGGAATCTCTTTCCAGCTTTTCCAGCGAGGAGGAACGACCGATCTCCCTTTATAATCAATATCCTGTCTCCTTTCAGCTCTACGACCCGCTTATTCACACTCATGGTATTACACTCTGCGGTTCCGGTTATATGTTACATGCGATAGCTAGCCGGGATAATGCCTGCTCAAACGAAGAGGTTGAACACGAACAGTGTGATGACGAGCATGATGCAGGCATGTTTTATCCCGGCACGGACGGATCCTTCTCCCATCTGTCCGGCGATCAATCCGGAAAATACCGCCTGTGCCACCACCCCGTGGTACATCAGCCGCTCTGTTGCATAGAGGGAGACTGCTGAAAATCCCGACAATGCCGTTCCCGTAGGAATCCCCTCGGTATTGATCTCGGAGAGAATGGGCATGAACTGGTTGGTGATCACCCCGACGACGAAGAGGAAGACGAAGAATGCAAGATAGATGATGGCGGTGTAGATGAACATGTCAGACAGCCTCTCCCTCTTGAGGATATCGGACATCTTGGCATCGCTCGCAGAAATGGACAGTACATCGCCGATGGATCCGCTCATCTGGCTTGCCTTCGTGATCAGCGTGACCGTGCGGGCGATGAGCGGTGTCCTCACCCTGTTCTCGAACCGCATCAGGGCATCCGAAAAACTGCCTCCCCAGTCGATATCCCTCTTGATGCGCCGGATCTCGTACGAGAGGAGCCCGAGGTTCGTATTCACCATGATCCCTATGGCCTGCGCGATCGTGAGCCCGACCTGGTTTATCCCGGCCATCCGCTCGAGGAAATCCGGGATGAGGGATTCCATGCCCAGGATGTTCCTTCTCCAGAGCTCGTAGAAGACCGCGTAGGGCACAAGGACGATCAGGAGAGCGATCATGATGTGATCGTCGACCACGTCGATGTAGATCTCGGTATTCGTGTAGCTTGGGACCTGCAAGAAGAGTGCGATCAAATACAGGACGGCAAGCGGGATGGTGAAATAGAGTGTGAGGGAGTAGTTGCGGATAAACGCCCTGATCGGGTGCCGCAGGAATTCCCTGAGATTTCTGAACCTGTCATACTGCACGAGTTTTGCAAAAAATTTCTCCTCCCCAGGTTTTTTTACTATCCTGACGTCGCTGTATTCATGCAGCCATCGTGCACGGACATAGCGCTCGACGGTCTCGGTCTTTATCGAGATGATATCGATGAGGATGATAAAGATGGCAGATCCGATGGGGATTAATGCATACACAACGGCGGAGAGTTGGAGCAGGGCGACTCCGCCCATCATGCCCATCACCACCATGATGATTATGAGAAAGAGCGGACCTGCGACGAAGAGCGTTACGTAGGACTCTGCAACGAGGGATAGGAAGCTTAAATACTGCTTCTGCTCGAACCGGGCCTCATCCTGGTACAGCTTGACCCTCCCTGCCAGAAACGTGGTAAGGTCGCCGCCACTCTCGATGACCGATATCATGTCCTCCAGGAACTCTTTTAGTTTCTCGGAAGGAGTCGTTGTCATGAGATGCCTGATGGCTGTAACGACATCGTACCCGAAGAAGTCGCAGTCCCTCACGACCTGCCGGAACTCCAGGGCGATCTCGCCATAGACTTTTGCATTGTCTGACAGTGACCGGAATATCGGCATGAGCTGGGCACCGCCCTTCCGCATGGCATACATGTACGCGACCGCGTTATGCAGGGTGAGGTTTATCTTGGTACGCCGGTTGCCCTTCTGGAGAGAGGGAAATTTCAGGATTAAATAAAAAACAACAACCGATCCGAGGAGGAATGCCACCAGGCCAACAGCGATCTGGAACCCGAGCATGTGCCGGGTTACCATGCCGGGTTCAGGTACTGGCACGTTGAATATATTGTACAATCCGGTGTATCCTTGCGTTGACGGACCGTATATGATGAACCCTGAGATCCAGAAAGAGAAGAGGGCCAGGAGAAGCCCGGCGATTATCGAGATCTTTATCGCCGTCTCCAGGTAATGTGCAAGCGTCATTCCCATGCGGGACGAGATGAGATCAGAATAGACCTGCTGGTGACGCAGGGGATCACGCCGAATATAGTTCCGGATCAGGGTATTGAATCTCATTTCAGGAGTGGGGTGAGATCATCGATTGCTGCGATGACACGGGCGGGATCGATACTGTATGTCTGGAATATCTTTGAGACCGAGATGTAGTCGATGATCTTCTGTCGCTGCATCGCTTCAAGGATCCTCCTCCTCACGGAGATCTCGTTCTCGAGGTCATCCTTGCTCCATCCCCGCCGGGCTGCGATGTCAGCATAGACCTGTGACCTGCCATGATAGGTGAACCTGTCCTTCACGGGGTCGTAATCAAAGACCGTGTTTACCCGCAGGTTTCCGGTCGATGGATCGATCCCAGCAATCTCGACTATCTCAAGAGATCTCCGCACCCGTTCGGTTCCAAGGTAGACCAGTGCCTGGACACTCACGACGTTTAACGCGGTGATCATGTTTCTCGGGACATTCAACGGTTCACTCTCGAGCCGGTGAATTGCTGCATCGATGCTTCCCGCATGCATCGTCGAGAATGTCGTGTGCCCCGTGTTCATCGCCTGGAAGAGTGTCTGCGCTTCAGCACCCCTCACCTCCCCGACGAGGATGTATTCGGGCCGCTGTCTCATGGCCGCCTTCAGGAGGTCGAACATGTTGATCACGCTTGCCCCTTCCGCGATCAGCTCGCGGGTCACGCTGGCGATCCAGTTCTCATGGTAGAGGGTAATCTCCCTGGTATCCTCGATGCTGACCACTTTTGCCATGGGGGGGATAAAGAGGGAGACGGCGTTTAAGGAAGTGGTCTTTCCGGATGCGGTTCCCCCGATGAAGAGAAGGCTCTTGTTGTTCTCGATCGCCATCCAGAAGTAAACCAGCTGCTCGGCATTGAAGGTGTGGTACTCGATCAGTTCTATCGGCGAGAACGGGTCCTCGCGGAACTTCCTGATGGTGAACGACGTTCCCCGTGTGGTGACCTCGGTCCCGAGTGTCAGCTGCAGCCTTGAGCCGTCAGGGAGTGTTGCATCGAGAATCGGGTTTCCCGTGGATATGTGCTTTCCAGAGCGCTGTGCCAGTGAAATTGCAAGTGAATTGAGAACATCCTCCTCGAAGAGGATATTCGTCTTCACGTTCCGGTATCTCCGGTGATAGAGAAAGACCGGGATCATGATCCCGTCACATGAGATATCCTCGAGGAAGTGATCCTTCATGAGTGGATCCAGCCTGCCCCAGCCGAGGAAGTTCCTGATGAGGTAGTACTGGAGCTTGAAATAACTCTCCTCCTCGAGCTTAACTCCGTATTCGGCCAGAAGCTCCTGCATCTTCTCTATCAGGAGACGCTGCCGGTCCTTTCCCATCTCTTCATCCGTGAGGATCAGGGCCGAACGCAGATCTTCATGGATACGCTCCAGCAGCTCGTACTCAAACTCTGAAAGTTTCGGCTCGAAGAGGAGGTACTCATCCTGGTTGGTCTGGAGATTGTGTGCGACGATGACCAGGGTCCGCCCGGGTTCAACCCAGTACTCCTCTATCTCCCTGTAGCCTTCGGGCAATTCGCCGCCGACGAGTGGTCCGTGTTCCTCGTAGTTGTATTCAATAATAGCGTGGACGGCCTTTTTCTTCCCGAAGAGGTGTGGTACTGAGAATCCTGGCTTTTTGACAGAAACCACCTCTTTTATCTCTTCCTGCTGGATATCGTGGACGGCTTTTTTCCTCCCGAAGAGGTGTGAGAGTGAAAACCCCGGCTTTGTTACGGAGAACTCCTCTTTTATCTCTTCCTGCTGGATATCCTGCACAATTTCGTCTATTTCCGAAGACAGCATGAGAAACAGGTACCTCCCGGCGTTGCTGCCATAAATCCCTGAATGGGTTTATATTTGGGAGGAATGGTATAAAGGTATATCCCGGGCATGTCAGCGTTCGCCCTGGGAAAATCCCGGTCAGATACGTGATTTTTGAAACAAGGTCCTTTGCTATCTGTTGCGGATACAATTGATGAACCGGGAACGGGTTGTATCCTGCTGCAAGGCATCATGCATGCAATGCCGGATCGGCAGTCCAATAGTGGCCTTTACCAGTGCGAGACAATGGTTTTTGGAATAAACAGTCGTTTTGCGAGCGTTGACCGGAGTGATTGAAGACCGGTACGCAGGTATCGACCCGGATTCTTCGTTCCCGAAAAACAGGGGAGGTCGAAAATTTGGCCCGGCCGCCATAAAATGAGGGAAAAATAGAAGTGCTTTCGGCAGTTACCAGTAATCAGGCAGATCATGCAGGAGCCGGACATTCCCCCGATGCCCACCGGAATCACCTCGCTGGACCCGGTACTGGAAGGTGGGATGCCCCCCGGCTCCGTCGTCCTTCTTCTCGGGGAGACCGGATCCGGGAACAGGGAGTTTGTATACAGTTCCATCCTCTCGCTCGCAGCATCGAAGATAGAGAAGAGGGAGGACGTCGCCGTTCTTCCCGAAGATATCATCTATATCTCGTTTACCAAGACCCGTGAAGATATCCTGGGGGAATTATCCCTCTCATTTCATCCAGACCTCGTGTCCTCAGCATCGCAGATACAGTTCGAAGACCTCTCCCAGATCTATTTTGATGCAAGCGTGGTCCCCGTTGAATGGTACTCGGGTGCCGATTTCCTCACCCGTATACAGAAGAAGACACCGACCACGAACATCATGGTGCAGCTGGCCTCGACCATGGAGAAGCTGGCGCCCCACAGCCTCATCGTTCTCGATTCCCTGACAGATCTCGCCACGCAATACTCAAAGACAGAGCAGTGGAACGACTTTTCAGCCTTTCTGAAGGGTCTCCAGAGAATAACAAAAAAATGGAACACGACGATATACCTCCCTCTTACAGGCGGCATTCTCGACAGGGGCAGGGAGACCGAGATTGCGGATGCGGTTGACGCGGTCCTGCTCTTCCGCTGGGAGGAGACGCCCGGTGCGAGGAGACAGAGGGTTATGCATTTCGAGAAGTTCAGGGGTCTCATGCCGCACCTGGAAGAACGCGACCTTGTCAAGTTTGCCGTGCGGATCACGTCCAGCGGCGGATTCGAAGTGAGCAATATCAGGGTGGTCATATGAACGATGAACGGGTGAGGATCGGGATCGAGGGGCTTGACCAGATGATGGGCGGGGGTCTTCTCCCGGGAAGCATCTGTGCCATCATCGGGACCTATGGTACCGGGAAGACCACCTTTGCCCTTCATTTCATCTGGGAGGGGCTTGTTTCGGGTGAAAATGTCATTTACATCAGCCTGGAAGAGAGAGAGGACCGGATTCAACGGTACATGGATCAGAAGGGCTGGGATGTCTCGCCATATATCGGAAAGACATTCACGGTCTTGAAGCTCGATCCGCTTGACTTCAACCTGGCGATCAACAGCCTGAAGAACGAACTTCCACAGCTCGTCAGGAAACTGGATGCAAAACGTGTGGTCATCGACCCCGTTTCGCTGTTTGAAGACCTCTTCGAGAAAGATTACGAGCGGAGGAGGGAGATGTTCCGGTTTGTCGACGGGCTGCGCGACCAGAAGTGCACGATCCTTCTGACGAGCGAGACCGACAGGCATGACAGTTTCGCAAGCAGGCACGGACTGCTGGAATACCTTGCCGACAGCGTGATAGTGCTCAGGTATGTGCGCCCGTCAGACCTGACCAGTGTCCACCTCGCCCTCGAGGTGGTCAAGATGCGCCTCTCCGCCCATTCGCGTGAGATCAAGCCCTACGAGATCCAGGAGGGCCAGGTGCTGGTCTACACGGAAGCGAACGTCTTTTAGATGCCACCGATACCGAGCAGGTGCAGGACAACGATGAGCAGTGCGCCGGGAATACCCCCGAGGGCGCAGAAGAGCACGGTAACCAGGTTCAGCTCGATATCCGGCCGGCCAAGCATGGGCATGATGTGGAAAAAATTGACACAGAAGATGAGTAACAGCCCCAGTACAGAATTGATTATCAGTTTCGTGATATTTTTCAGGATCAGGAAGAGGACAACGGCAATCAGGATGCCTGCCACGAGAAGCGCCAGATCTATCGACATCTCTATACACCTATAATATTCTGGCGCAATAGTCTGATTTTTGGCAATATCATCCTTCCGGTGACACGTTTTTTGGATCCAACCCCGCCGGTCTCCTTGAGCATCGTAAAGATGTTGCCAGACATCATGGCTTTCCGCACGGGCCGTACGAATTCGCCTCCTTCGACGAGGTAGGCATTTGAGAGTTCCACAGAAAAATCCCCCGACAGGGGATTTGCGGTATGGGCTCCAACGACATCATGGACATAGAGTGCCGGCTCGTCCATGATCCCCGATTCCTTTCCGTCGAGTACCAGGTTATGGACTCCGATGGCTGGGCCGCCTCCGGATCCGGAACGGACCGCACTCCCGGTGCTGGACTTTCCGTACCGGTAAGCTGTCTTCAGGTCGTAGGCAAATGCCATTAAAACGCCATTTTTGATGAAATCCAGTCGTCGTGCGGGACTCCCCTCTGCGTCCCACCGTGTCGAAGAGAGTCCGCGCCCGTCGAAGGGATCGTCGTACAGGGAGAGGCTGCTGTCGATGACAACCTCGCCCATGCTCTCTGCAAGCCGGGATCGTCCGGCATGGACATTCCGGCCGGAGAGTGCGGGGACAAAGACCGCTCCCAGGAACTGTGAGAGAGCTATCTGGGAGAGTACCACGTCATACCGGCCGCTCCTGATATCGTCTCCCCCCGCAGATGTATGGGCAAGCCGGGCCGCTTCTTCCCCGACCCCGACCGGGTCGATATCCAGCCTGTACGAACTGTCGAATTCATACCCGGTTGACTGGCCGCTGATACAATCGAGCGAGACGCCGACAGACGTTTTCGGGCTGCTGTACAACACACCGGACGAGTTTGCCACCGTGGAGAACTGCCGGGAGACGTGGGCTGACCCTGACGTCACCTCCACGGGGTACCGGGAGGCTCCCTCCAGGAGTTCTTCACAAAAGCGTTCCAGCAGAGCCGGATCCATCGTGATCTCCGGGTCACAGGCGAGCGGGGAGGGATCGAGGTCGACCGGTCCGGGCAACCCGCCCCATTCCTGGGGCGTGGCAAGCTCGCCGCTGGCAATTGCGGCCGACAGGCATTCCTGCCACCGTTCGGGATCGTTTGTGCTGGATACCCCGATCTTTCCATCCCGGATGGTCCTGATCGCCATCCCCGTGCTCCGTGAGATCGCGGCCTCACTGATCTCTCTCTTTCGCAGGGACGCGGAGAGGGACTCGCCCTTCACGAAGAAGACCTCGACCTCGTCCGCAATTTTTGATCCTTCCTTGAGGACGGACTCAATCGGTTCCACTGCCACCCACCACCGCAGAACGAAGCAGGACATGAGGGGATCCGTCGCTCACCGGAACGCTCTGACCCCCTTTCCCGCAATAGCCCTGGTGCATCAGGAGATCATTGCCGCAGAGTTCGATCGAATGGAGCGTGGAGAGGATCTCGCCTGTCAGGGACACATCCCTGACCATGCCTGCGACCTCGCCACCTTCGACGAGATAGCCGTATTCGGCATTGAACTGGAATACGCCCCTGCCGGGGTCAACCTGGCCGCCCCTCGATCCCTTGAGAAGTATTCCGTCCCGGCAGGTCTCGAGCATCTCTTCAAGTGAGCTGTCCCCGTTTTCGATATAGGTATTACTCATCCGGACAAGCGGCGGCTCACCGGGCATCGCCCTGGCGTTGCCGGCAGCACCGTGCCCGATTGCCGCCAGGGTCTCCCGGCTGTGGAGATATGTATTCACTCTGCCCCTGCGGATGATCTCGGTTCGCCCGACGGCGGAGCCTTCGGCATCCACGGGTTCAAAGCCGAATTCGGGAAGGGAGGGGTCATCGACAATCGTCAGGATATTGTTCCCGATCTTTTCGCCGATCTTTCCGGAGAGAACGGAATTGCCCTCTTTTACGAGGTCACCCTCGCTGGCATGCCCGACAGCTTCGTGGGCAAAGACCCCTGCAAGTTCCTGGTCAAGTATCGCATTCATAATCCCTCCTTTTGCAGCCTTCGCGTCCAGCAGTTCGATCGCCCGCCGGGCGGCTGCAGCCCCTATATCCTGTTTATGTCGGATGGGAAGGCCGCTGATCGAATGGAGCCTCTCGTATCCCATCTGGACGACCCCGTTCCTCGACGCCACGGCCATTATGCCAAACCCGCATCGACAGATGGAATAGGTGTGCTCGTTCCCGCTGCTGTCCTCGAAGGTGACTGTGTCGTGTCTCTCCGAGTAGTTTGCCCGGGAACTGGAGATGCCTCCAAGTCGGGCGCTCTTCTCGATGCCTGCAAGAATCGATGTCTTCTCCTCGATACTCACATCCCGGGGGTCCTCCCGCATCGCCGGGACGTCCAGGACACCTCTGTTGGCATCCGCGACCTCCACTTCCTCTCCGGTGATGGATGCGACTCCGAGGACCGAGTTGATCATATCCGAAAACCTGTCCCCCCGTGGACGCTGGTAATTGTCGACGGTCATGATGCCCCAGCCCCGCGGTCCGAGCACCCGTACTACTGCCTGGTCAAAAAAAGATGTGCCTGCAGACTCGATGACCGAATTGTCGATATCGATATGGGTAACCTCGCCTGCGACGTGGCGGATGTCATAGTACCGTATCCTGTCCATGGCCAATCAGATTGCAGACGGCTTGATTCCGGAACTGTCCATTATCTTCTTCGATGTGGCCATCTTCCGGAGCTTGTCAAGGAAGCCTTCGTTGTTATCCGGGAGGAGCGCGATCTTCAGGACATCCTCGATATGGTCGACGGGAATGATGGTGACCATGGGCTGGTAACGCTCTTCTATCAGGACGTCGTCGATGTTCGCCCTCGGTATGAGGACGGTCTTTATCCCTGCCTTGGCCGCCGCCTCGATCTTGTAGGTGACTCCCCCGACGGGGAGCACGTCCCCGCGGACCGAGAGTGATCCCGTCATTCCGATGTCCTGCCTGACCGGGATATTCTCGATGGCGCTGATGACTGCGGTTGCCACACTTATCGAGGCTGAATCGCCCTCGACGCCGCCGTACGTCCCGATGAACTGGATGTGGATATCCATGTTCCTGATGTCCTTGCCGGTGAACTTCTTCAGGATGGCGCTCACGTTCTTGATCGATTCCTGGGCGATCTCTTTTAACAGGCCGGTGGCGACGACCGTGCCGCTGGCCCCCTGGGCAGGCGTCACCTCTGCCATGATGGGGAGGACGGATCCCGAATCGCTGCCCATCACGGCGAGGCCGTTGACCCGTCCCACCCGGGTGCCGTCTATCATGGTGAGTTCATACTCCCTGCTCCGGGTGATGTATTCGTCAGAGACCTGGTCCTCGATCGAACGTGCGGTCTTCTTTGCCGCAATCACGTGTTCAGCGGTGGTCATCTCCGATCCCGCCTGCCTGGCGAGATCTCCTGCAACCCTGATAAGGCCGCCCATGTCGCGGAGCTTCAGGGTGAGGTGGCCTTTCCGGTTGGACCGCCGCCGCCCTTCCCTGATGACCTCCTCCAGTGCCCCGCGGTCGAAGTGGGGGATCTTTCCGTCGTTCTGTATCTCCTGCGCAATGAAACGGACGAATTTTTCCCTGTTTTCCGGTGTGTCGGGCATGCTCTCGCCCATGTAGACTTCATACCCGTACCCCCTGATACGGGACCTTAACGCAGGGTGCATCCCCTGGATCGCATCGAGGTTTCCTGCCGCTATCATGATGAACTTGCAGGGGACCGGTTCGGTTCGCACCATCGCCCCGCTGGAACGCTCGCTCTGACCGGTGATGGGAAACTCGCCCTCCTGCAGTGCGGTGAGCAGGTTCTGCTGCGAGTGGGGTGTAAGCGTGTTGATCTCGTCGATGAAGAGCACGCCCTTGTGTGCCCGGTGGATGGCCCCTGCCTCGACACGGTCATGGCTCGGTGTCTCCAGTCCGCCGCTCTGGAACGGATCATGCCTCACATCTCCGAGGAGGGCGCCCGCATGCGAACCGGTGGCGTCAACAAACGGTGCAACTGTTGTGGTGTCGTTTGACACAAGCAGCTTGGGGACCATCGAATCCTCGCGGGGGGTTGCGTATCGCAACGCCATGAATATGAACGCTGCGGCGATTATCCCCATCAGCCACTGGTAAGTGATGAACGCATACCCGATGATGCCTATCATGAGAAGCATCATGAGGGTGTTTCGCAGCTGTATCTTCTTGCGTGCTTCGGCCTTGTGTGCGGTCACTATCTGTTTTCCTCTCCCTGCGGGGACCGTCCTCACCACAGGATTGTTGGAGTCGTCAGAGTTTGGATATACCAGGATGTCCTGCATCTCTTCCTTTGGCAGGAGCTCCGACATGGCCTTGGCCAGCATCGATTTGCCGGTGCCGGGGCTGCCGATCATCATCACGTGCCGTCTCTGGATGGCGGCTTTCTTTATGACCTCGACTGCGTGTTCCTGGCCTATCACCTGGTCGATGAGTTTTTTCGGAACCTCGATCTCACTCGATGAATCAGGGGATGATTCAGGCGATATGGGCTCTTGGGGAACGTTTTCGGTCGGATTATCGGTTTCCATGCTTGGATTGTCCTGCTGCACGCATAGGTAGTAACATAATTTATTCATGGTAGTTTAAGTACTTTCAGCATGAGGTAGGATGAAATGAAGGTAATCAGCACGGAATCCTCACAGATCCTTGCAGCCCGGGTTGCACGGGAGGCGGGGATCGATATCGTCGATGTCCGGTTCTCACGGTTCCCGGACGGTGAACTGTATCTCCGGACAGGCCCCATCGACGATGAGATGGTCATCATCGGGAGCACAGCCGACAGCGACGCACTTGTGCAGCTCCTGCTCCTCGTCGACGCCTGCGAACGCTCAACGAACGTGCTAGTCCTGCCGTACATGGGATATGCCCGCCAGGACAAACAGTTCAACCCCGGGGAACCATTGAGTGCCCGGGCGGTCGCAAGGGCTCTCTCGGCGGGTGTCTCCCGTGTCCTGACCGTCAACATCCATGACGAGAACGTCCTCGCGCATTTCAGAGTCCCGGCAGCAAGTATCTCGCTTGCAGGGGAGATTGGGGCGTATCTCAGAACCATGGATCTCTCCCGTCCGCTCATTCTTGCACCGGACGAAGGGGCGGCGAAGTTCGGGGAGATGGTGGCATCGGCGGCAGCCGGCTGGGACTCGGACCACCTGCAAAAGACCCGTCTCTCGGGAGAAGAGGTCAGGATGGAGCCCCGCAACCTGGAGGCGAAATCGCGTGACGTCGTTATCGTGGACGACATCATATCGACGGGGGGGACGCTTGCGAAAGCCACCCAGATGCTGTATGAACAGGGTGCACGGAACGTGTATGCGATGTGCGTCCACGGGGTAATGACCGGGGGTGCCCACACGCATCTCCTCGCGGCCGGCATACGCGACGTGGTCTGCAGCGACACGATCGAGCGGGGCTGCTCGCGGTACAGCGCCGCACGCGAGATCGTCTCAGGGATAGGCGATGCTCGAAGTTGACGGGTCCGTCCTCGAGGGTGGCGGCCAGATTGTCAGGTCGGCAGTTGCCCTTTCAGCCATCACGGGTATCCCTGTCCGGGTCAGGAACATACGCGCAGGACGGGACCGGCCGGGCCTGCGATACCAGCACTGTGCAGCCGTCCGTTCCGTTGCCTCGGTCTGCAACGCACGCGTGGATGGATGCGATGTCGGGGGAGATACGCTCACGTTCAGCCCGGAGAAGATCGAGAAGAGGAGTATTTCGGTGGATATCGGGACTGCGGGAAGCATCCCGATGGTCCTGCAGGCGTGGCTCCCCGTAGTCCTGGATTGTGGCGGGGAGATTGTAGCACAGGGGGGTACCGAGGTCCCGTTGAGCCCGACAATCGATTATTTCGAGCATGTCACCGGACAGGTGATCCGTTCACATGGGGGAAATTTTTCCACAACCATCGTGCAGAGAGGGTATTATCCGCGTGGCGGCGGCATCGTGCGGGTGGTTGTAGAACCGTCATGCATGCGTCCGATCTCCTTCGGCGGCCCTGCTGAGGGATGCGGTATCGTCTCCTGTTCTTCCGGTCTGCCTGATCACGTTGCGACACGGCAGGCCTCATCAGCCGTCTCCCTCCTTGCAGGGGAGGGAATAGACGGAGTCCCGGTTGAGTATGACCGGAGGGACGGCCCGGGGACAGGCAGCTCCATCACGGTGTGGTTCGGATGCAGGGGAGCATGCGCCCTGGGAAGACGCGGGGTTCCCGCGGAACTGGTGGGGAGTTCGGCTGCGAGAGGCCTCGTCGACGAGCTCTATCTGCAGGGGGATGTAGACCGGTATCTTGGTGACCAGCTCCTCATCTACCTTGCGCGATACGGAGGGCGGTATTCCTGTACAGAATACACGCTCCATGCACGGACCATGGTCTGGCTTCTGGAACAGTTTGGGTTTTTTGTCGATGTCCGTGAAGGGCACCCGGTGGAGTTTGCCTGTGAGAGCGGTTCTTGATTCCACGGTATTCTTCTGCGATCTCCCGGTCACCGGAGAACTATTTGTGCCGTCTTCAGTCATCTCCGAACTCCGGGACATTCGTGCAAAGAGCCGCTTTGACACGCTTTGTGTGCACGGACTCCAGGTGAAGGAGCCCGGTAAAGAATCCCGTGCCCGGTCAGAGGATGCAGCCCGGCGAACCGGCGATCTCCCGGTCCTGTCGGCGACCGATCTCGACATACTCGCACTTGCACTCGAAGAGGGCTGTGCGATCATGACCGATGATTTCGCGGTCCAGAATGTCGCCCTCGAACTGAAGATTGCAGTTATTCCCATCCAGCAGAGACCTGCGAGGAGGATCAAGTGGCGTTTCCGGTGTGTTGGGTGCGGCAGGTATTACGAAGAGGAGGGCGAGTGTCCTGTCTGCGGCTCGCGTGTAAAACGAAAACTTAAATAGATGGGTGTAAACTTTTCACCATGTCATCGCTCGATGACCTGATACAGAAGGCACAGATGCTTCTCTCTGAAGGGCACAGTCCCGGGCAGATCGCAGACGAGCTGTCTCTCTCCATGGAGACTGTCACCTGGCTTTTAACCCAGCAGAAGGGTATGGAAATACCAAAGGATGTCCATATCGACTGGACTGCCGTGAGCGGGCACGCACCGCTGCTCGACGAAATTGCGATGATGATGCTGAAGAGGTATTACATTGCGCTCGATGAGAAGGATGAGACCTCCCCGGAGAAATTCCCGACCGTGATCGTCGGCATTGCGATCTCTGGGATCCCGCTCGCAACGCTCATTGCCGTGGAGGAGGATGTAAAGATCGCCATTTATCACCCCGCAAAGCACAGCACCCAGGATCCGCCCGTGGGATCAGTTTCCGGTAACTTTGCAACGATTGCCGGTGAGCGGTGTATTATCGTCGATGATGTCATCACCTCGGGCAACACGATGCATGAAGTTGTGCGTTATCTCCGGAGGCATGGTTCGGTGCCGGTGGCCGTCTGGGTGATGTTTGACAAGCGCGGTCTTCGCGATGTTGATGGCGTTCCTGTCTTCTCTCTCTTCCAGATATCCCGCATCGACTGAGGAGGGGGTCTCCACCCCCCACTCAATATAGATTAATTTATATAGAAGTTCAATTCCATCTTTTACAACATTGGAGGATAAATACCATGCTTGGAGGACAACCAATCATTATTCTTAAAGAAAATGTTGAGCGTAACAGGGGCCTTGAGGCCCAGCGCTCCAACATCGCCGCGGCGAAGGCCATTGCCAGTGCAGTACGGACAACCCTCGGACCGCGTGGTATGGACAAGATGCTCGTGGGTGGCACGGGAGACGTGACGATCAGCAACGACGGCGCGACAATTCTTCACGAGATTGCAGTCCAGCACCCTGGTGCCAAGATGGTCATCGAGGTGGCCGAAGCCCAGGACGACGAGGTCGGAGACGGCACGACCACCGCAGTCATCCTTGTCGGTTCGCTCATGGAGAAGGCAGAGGATATGATCGAGAAGAAGATCCACCCGACGATCATCGGCAAGGGATACCAGCTGGGCATGGAGAAGGCCCTCGAGATTCTGAACGAACTGGCGATTGATATCAAGCCCGATGACCGGGAGATGCTCATCCGGATCGCGGATACTGCAATGACGGGCAAGTCCATCGAGTCGGTGAAGGAGAAACTGAACGAGATCGTGGTCGATTCGGTGATGATAGTCGCCGAACGCGAGGGCAAAAAGGTGAGCATCGACCAGGACAACGTGATGATCAAGAAGCAGGCTGGCGATACCATGGACGACGCGGAGCTTGTCAGGGGTATTGTCATCGACAAGACACGACTCAGCGAAGATATGCCCCACAAGGTGAAGTCGGCGAAGATCGCACTTGTCACAAGTCCCCTGGAGATCAAGAAGACCCAGACGAAGGCCAAGATCAGGATCAGCTCGAGCGACCAGGTGAATGCGTTCGGTGTCCAGGAACGCGAGGCACTGAAGAAATATGCCGATGCGGTTATCGCGAGCGGCGCAAACGTTCTCCTGTGCCAGAAGGGAATAGCCGAGGCGGTTGGGTTTTACCTGGCCAAGGGCGGCGTACTGGCCGTTGAAGATGTCCCCGAAAAGGATATGAAATTCGCGGCAAAGGCGCTCAATGCAGAGATGGTGAGCAAGCCTGATGAACTCACTCCAGAACTGCTCGGGACGGCAAAGTTAGTCGAGCAAGTAGAGGATGCAGAACTCATCAAGATCTCCGGGTGCGAGAACCCGAAGGCTGTCACTATCCTCCTTCGGGGTTCCACAAATTACCTCCTTGACGAGCTTGAGAGAGCGGTGGTCGACGGGACCCGGGTGGTCATGGACGTGATGGAGGACGGCAAGATGCTTGCAGGCGGCGGTTCGGTGGAGACCGAGCTCCTCCTGAGGATTCGCGATTATGCGTCAACCGTCGGCGGGCGTGCCCAGCTTGCAATCGAGAAGTATGCCGAATCGTTCGAGGCGATCCCTATCACGCTCGCGGAGAACTCAGGATTCAACCCGCTCGACAAGCTTGTAGATCTCAAGAATGCCCATTCGAAGGGCAAGACGCATGCTGGTCTCAATGTCTACGACGGAAAGGTGATCGACATGCTCAAGGCGAAGGTCGTCGAACCCCTCCGCTCCAAGAGACAGTCGGTACAGAGTTCAGCAGAGGCAGCAATCCTGCTGATCCGTGTCGATGACATGATGATCTCCGGCGGCAGGCATTAACGGGAAAACCAGACTTCATTTTTTTTAGCCGCGTGAGCAGGTCGAGACGATCTCCACTTCAGGCTCTTTAATTACCTTGTCCTGTGGAAGTGAGACGCCTTTACAAAAAATGAGGACGATATCCGGATTTATTCCGAGCGAGAGCAGGGCATCCTCATACGTATCCCCATCCCGTCCGTCATATACCATGACTTTGTCTTCCGGGGAGAGCCGAACCGTCACCATCATTCGATACCATTATTGGGAAACGGGAGCAAAATATCTATTCCAACGTGCCGAGGTAGTCTAGTCCGGAAAGGCGGTAGCCTCGAAAGCTACTGGCGCTTGGCGCCTCGGGAGTTCAAATCTCCCCCTCGGCGTTATTTTCATCGTTATTTCTCCCAAAAAAGAGCATACCTGTGCCATACCCGCCTTTCCCGGTACCAGGAAAGCTATTATATCCCGGGCGATTAACCCCTGTCCATGAAACGGAAGATATTACTCATATTTTGTATCCTGGCAACAATGCTCCTTCTTGCAGCGGGATGCAGCCAGCCGGGGGTCCAACAGGCGACCTCCACACCAACGCAGACGCAGGCGTCGGGGACATCCGTCGCAACCCCTGGTGAGACAATCGGCCCCGAGATAACGACACCTCCATACATCGAGGGCCCGATCCCGTCCCAGTACGAAGTGACGGTCCAGGTCGACAGGAACACGGTAGCAACCGATCCAACGATCACCATCGAATTCAGGGGCGGAAAGGGCATCAACTTTGTGTCCACGCTGGACGTGATGGTTATAACGTCGGATGGAAGGGTGTTGCAGGATTCACTCTACAAGCCTCAGGTGAATGACAAGGTAGTGATGCAGGGATCGACGGGGACGGACCGGGTCCAGGTCTTCGTAATGCTTGTAACTGGCGACACGTACAAGATCTACGACGAGGAACATTCTTTCCGAAGATACAATTGAAATTGTGCGGGAAATACCTATTTTTTGAATTTTTTTGTGATTTACTGTTGAAGCGATGATATCGACAGGAGGTGAGCATTGATAAGCCCCTGGGGATACCTGGTGAGCTGGGTTGGCCAGTGGGACATGCAGAATATGTCCTTATCAGCTATTCTGACCGGGGGTTGCACCCCGGACCCCCGCAGGCGATATCCTGTGGGCAGAGTAGGCAGGGGATTGCAGAATATGTCCTTATCAGCTATTCTGACCGGGGGTTGCACCCCCGGACCCCCGCAGGCGATATCCTGTGGGCAGAGTAGGCTGGGGATTGCAGAATATGTCCTTATCAATTATTCTGACCGGGGGTTGCACCCCCGGACCCCCGCAGGCGATATCCTGTGGGCAGTGTTGACCGCTGATTGTGATGACTCTTGTGCAGCCCCTATCGCACCATGGGATGCAACAGTGCTATGACCAGCCCGAGCCATCCGTAGGATGAAAAACAGGTGCATATCAGCCAGCAAGAAGCGTCTTTGTGTATATGCTGACCGGGGATTGCACCCCCGGACCCTCGCAGGCGATATCATGTGGGCAGGATTGAACCGGGGATCCAGAAAACTCCCCCAATACAGTCCTATCGCCATGTTGGGGACGCCGTAGAGAGGACGCAGTCCGAGCACCCGAAGGGTGGCGGGGGCAAGCGAAGCGCAGCCCCCAGGAGCGTCTGAGAATGCATGCCAACTCTAAGTTTAGTGATACGCTGTGGACAGGTAGGTTGGGAATTTGCAGAATATGGTCTATCATTTGGACAGGGTTACCTCTCCCTGTGGGAATGTCTTTGTGTATGCTGACCGGGGGTTGCACCCCCGGACCCCCGCAGGCGATATCCTGTGGGCAGTGTTGACCGCTGATTGTGTGGGCTCCAGAATCCCCCCCGATACAGACCTTATCGCCATGTTGGGGTTCGCCACAACGGCAGGGGCAAGCGAAGCGCAGCCCCTGGGAGTGTCTTCGATTGCATGTTGACCAAAGGTCCAGAACCCCCCCTAACAGTCCCTATCGCCATGTTGGGGTTAGCCACAGCGGCAGGGGCAAGCGAAGCCCAGCCCCGGGGAGTGTCTTAGAACGTATATTGATCTGGGGAGTATAAACCCGAATGTGATGTCATCTGGGCAGGGTTGAACAGAGGGACTTACAGAATATGTCCTTATCAGTTATTCTGACCGGGGGTTGCACCCCCGGACCCCCGCATGCGATACCATGTGGGCAGGGTTGAACCGGGGATTGTGTAGGGTTCAGAACGCATCCCCGATGCAGTCCTATCGCCCTGTTGGGCTTCGCCGCAACGGCAGGGGCAAGCGAAGCGCAGCCCCCGGGAGTGTTTACATGTCCCAGTATCATTATTGTGCCGATAGGGATGTTGCACCCCCTCTGGATTCCTTGCAGAAAATATCTTTTTGGCAGGCTCCGGTGAACAATATATAAAACCAAAATAAAAAGAAAAAACGTCCTTAAAACCCAAGATACGCAGTCCGTATCTCGTCGTCATGCAGGAGAACCTGTGCGTCTCCTTCACGAATTATCCTGCCGTTTTCCAGTATGTAGGCCCGGTTCGAGATCTCAAGGGCATGCTCGACATTCTGCTCGACGAGGAGGATCGAGAGGCCGTCCTTGTTCAGTCTCGCGACGGTGTCGAGCACATTTCCCACCAACAGTGGTGAGAGCCCGAGGGACGGCTCGTCAAGGATAAGCATCGAGGGCTGCGCCATGAGTGCTCGTGCAATGGCGAGCATCTGCTGTTCTCCACCAGAGAGTGTTCCTGCGAGCTGGGTCTTTCGTTCCTGCAGGACAGGGAAGAGCTCGAAGATCTCTTCGAGGTCCCGTGCGTCACCGGACCTGGAATATCCGCCGAGTTCAAGGTTCTCTGCGACGGTCATCTTCGGGAAGAGCTCCCTCTTCTCTGGGACCAGCGAGAGCCCCTCTTTCACAACATCGTAGGGGTGCATGCCGGTCACGTCCCTGCCATTGAAGACCACCTTTCCGTCAATCCTTGGGATAAAGCCGAACAGGCTCTGGACGAGCGTGGTCTTGCCTGCACCGTTTGTGCCGAGAAGCGTGACAATCTCGGCGTCACCTACCGAAAGCGAAACGTCCCAGAGGATCTGGAGATTGGAATAAAAAGCATTCAGGTTCGAGACTTCGAGCATATGACGGGTCACCTAGAATGCATATCGCTCGCCAAGATATGACTCGATTACCCTGCGGTCCCTGACCACTTCGTCAGGGCTCCCCTCGGCGATCTTCTCGCCATGGTCAAGAACAACGATGCGGTCCGATACACCGAGAATCACCCGCATGACGTGTTCAATCATCACGATGGTGATCCCGCTCTCACGGAGGTCGTGTATAAGCCCGATCGCTTCTGTCCCCTCGCTCGGGTTCAGCCCGGTCATCAGTTCATCGAGGAGAAGGATCTTCGGCCGCGATGCAAGCGCCCGTGCAAGTTGGGTCCGGCGAAGCTCTATCACGTTCAGGTTCGAGAGCGGCTTGTCTATCCGGTCACGCGGGAATCCGACGCGTTCGAGATGCATGGCGGCCTCCTCCCCGGCTGAATCCATGTTGATTCTCCGTCCGTTGCCAAAGAGAGAGCCTATCATAACGCATTCCCGTGCAGTCATGCCAGGAAAGGAACTGGTCTGCTGGAATGTCTTTGCAATTCCCTTCTTGCAGATCCGGTCCATGGAAAGGCGGGAGATATCCTCCCCATGGTAGAGAATGGATCCCCCGTCAGACCGGTAAATGCCTGAGATAAGATTGAGAAGTGTTGTCTTTCCTGCTCCGTTCGGTCCGACAAGGCCAAGGATCTCACCTTCACGTACGGACATGTCCACGTTGTTTACGGCCACCAGACCTCCGAACTTTTTGGATACACTCTGTACTTCCAGCACGTCTTCTCCACCTTGCGAATGTTTGACATGGTATATGTTAGCATATAACACTAATAAAAGTACTGTTCCTGCAATACCGAACGGTTGGCCAGAAGACGTCTGAATCATTCCCGGAAAGCCGGGGCGGAGTCAGAAAGACTGATCGCATTCTTCTCCTGAACGGTTTTCCCAGCCTCGGTGGCACCCCCGAACCATATCTCCGGGAAAAAAATTGACAGTATGAAAACGGCCGGAGGCGTCTTTCATATCGGCTTGGCCGTCTCCGAAATTTTATCTATCAGGATTCACCGGGACTGAACCAGTCCGGAAGTACGAAGTCATCCTGAGCCAGATCGTCGGGCCAAACGATGACCGGCCTCAAACCGTTCTCTGTCTCGTTCCAGCGGAGCTGCTCCATGTAGAGCCTGAACTGCGTCTCCCGGAAGTCGGGGGTGAACGCTATCGTGCCTCCTTTCATATACTCGATTATCTCGGGCATCTCGAGTGCGTCAAGGGCATCCCTGACTTTAGCCTTGTCGAGTGTCCCTGCGTCCTCGACCGCTTTCGCTGCGATGTAGACTCCTTCATATGTCGATGCACCCATCATTCCCGGAAAGCCGCTCCACATCGTGTCAAAGTCGGTGATGAACTTCTCGATGGAGTCCTGTATCTCGCCTTTCGGGACCGTGTAGGGGCTAAACCGTGTCTCAATTATCGAATATTCCCCGAATTTTCCGATCCCACTGTAATAATCCGGGTCGTCATTGCACTCGACGGCAAGGAATATGGCATTCAATCCCACGTCACGCCGCGCCTGTGTGACCATGGGGATCTGTTCGTTCAAGAATGCCGCAGGATAGATCACATCGGGCTTTGCTGCCTTGACCGATGTGAGCACTGTCCGAAAATCGGTCTCGCCCATCCTGAATGTCTCGTCTGCAACCACGATCACCGGGAGATTCTCCGATTCTATCGTACGCATCACTGCTTCCTGGACTCCTTTCCCATAGGGACTGTCCTGGTAGACAAGCGCCAGCCGGAGCGGTCTCTCCTCGGAAAATCCAAACTTCTGGTTGATCGCCGGGCGAATCACATCGCTTGCAAAGAGTGTGGTCTGCATCCCGTAGTCATCTGTCGTGGGGCAGTGGTGGAATATGTTCGTGGTATCCACGTCTGTCCTGTGCGTAATGATCGGGCTTGATGCCCCTGTCACGATGTAGGGAACCCCGTGCTCGGTTGCGATGGACTGGTGTGCCGATACAACCGCGCTTGAGAAGCCGCCTACAAGGATATCCACCTTCTCCTCGGTGATAAGCCTGCTGACGGCTTTCTGTCCTCCTTCACGCGTGGACTCGTCGTCGCCGAGAATGACGCGGACAGGTATCTGTGTTCCCAGGTCCCGGACAAATACCCCTCCCTCTGCATTGATCTCGTCTGCTGCGAGCGCGGCAGATTGCCAGATGTCCTTTCCGGTTGTGCTTGCGGCCCCGGTCATGGAGGCCACGACACCAATCTTTAATTCATCGACGTGTGCCTGCTGTTCTGTGCATCCTGCAATGCCCAGTGCGGCGATAAGAAGTATGCTGCATACAACGATTTTTGGATCCATTGCTATGCTATAGCATAGCATAGTTAATTAATATTTCTTTTTATTTACAGAATCAAATAATAAAATCCGGATATCCGGTCCAGATACAAAATATTATCAGAGATTGCCCCTCTCCTTTGTTAGATAGCAGGATGCATACCAGAGATCACGCCCGGAAGAATGACACAACTGCTGACGAGATGGCAGAGCTCTTCGCCCGCTGCGAGTTCGCAAGGCTCCTCGGAATCCAGGTGATTGAGTTGTGGCCGGGTGGCGCAAAGGTGGCGATGGACATTACAGACAAGCGAAACCCGCTCGGGAATGTGCACGGAGGAGCAGTATTCTCACTTGCCGATCATGCATTCGGACTTGCTGCAAATTCCGGCGGGATACAGGAGGTCGCACTCTCTGCCCAGATCACGTACATCTCCCCGTCGACAGGAAGACTCGTGGCCGTCGCAGAAAGGGTCTCGGAAAACAAACACGGATCGCTTGTATCTGTCAGGGTATGGGACGGTGAACGACTGGTTGCCACCTTCGAGGGTATCGGCATCAGGGTGGCACAGGGAAAAAAAGGCAGGGATAAATAAAATACCCCGGATTTTGGTTTTTTCATTCACCCGGAGTAGATCAGGCCTTTTTCGCCCGCTTCTCCATCCATTCCCTGATCCTCCCGGGAAGGGAGACGAGTCCCTTCGGGAGGAATATGATGATCAGGACCAGCAGTATTCCGATGACGATGTAGCGGGCATACGAGATCCCGAGCGACTGAAGTCCGTCCCAGAGAAGGGTGATCACGATTGTCCCGACAATCGGGCCCGCAAGCGTCCCGAGCCCTCCACTGATGGAATAGATCACCGGCCAAAACGAGATATCGACCCCGAATATCTCCGGAGTGATATATCCCATGTGGTGTATCTCGAGGGCCCCTGCCACTCCCGCGAAGTACGCGCTCGTCATGAATGCGAAAAGCCGGTATTTCACGGGATTTATTCCTGCAGCCCGAGCTTCGAGCTCATTTTCGCGAATAGCAGCAAACGCAAGTCCGATACGGGAGCGGAGAATGATAGCGAACAGGACGATTACCAGGACCGTTATTGCCAGGATCGAGTAATACTCGATGAGGAGGTAGTTTGGAATGCTGCTCGAGAGCAGGCGGGGTGAAGCGATACCATCCCAGCCGCCTGACCAGGCCGAGAACTGGCTCACCATGAGTGTCTGGATGATGATCGCAAAGCCGAATGTCACCATTGCCAGGAACCACTCCTTCAGGCGGACGCAGATGGCGCCGATGAAGAGCCCGACGAGGGCTGGGAGCCCTGCTCCGATGAAGATCGTGATATACGGGGAGAGACCGGTGGCAACCGCGATGAGCGTCGATCCGTACCCGCCGAGACCGAAGAAGGCCGCATGTCCAAGAGATCCCTGCCCGGTGTAGGTCAGGAAGTTCCAGGCCGAGGAGTAGATGATGAAGACCAGCATCAGGATGAGCACGGTGAGGATGTAGAGGTTTGCCCCGAGCAGGAAGGGAATGACCGCTGCAGCTGCGAGGGCGGCAAGTTGCATCAGGTTCCTCCTGTTTTTGAGATCTATCATGGGATCACTCCGATGACTCCCCAAAGATCCCCGTCGGCCTGACTATCAGTACGAGTATCAGGATCAGAAAGGAGATCGCGTCTTTCCATGCACCGCCGAGGGTGAAGATCGCAAAGTTCTCGGCAATCCCATATATCAGTCCCCCGATGATCGCCCCGGGAATGCTCCCGAGCCCACCGATGATGACGATTGCGAAGGCCTTGATTGCCGGAAGGGATCCCATGTAGGGATTGAAGACCTGCCCGCTCACGGCCCAGAGGGTGCCTGCTGCACCGGCTAGACCCGCACCGATGCCAAAACTGATCATGTCCATCCTCTCGACGTTGATCCCCATGAGCATCGCACCCTTCCTGTTCTGGCTGGTTGCCCGCATCGCCCTCCCAAGAGTCGTCTTCCGCAGGAAAAGATATAGGGCGATAAGGATTGCGATGGTCGTGGTGATGATGATCAGGTAGTCAAGCGGCATGTTCACGCCAAATACCGATATGGTGATACTCTCGTACGGGCTGTGAATGATCCTCCATTCATCGGTCCAGATGATCGCCGCCGCGTTCTGGATGATGTAGATGAGGCCAAGGCTGATGAATATCTCATTCAATTTCCCTGTCCCGAGAATTGGCCTGAAACAGAGCCGCTCGATCGTGACTCCCAGGACGATGAGGATGGGCACCGAGGCGGCGAGCAGGACATACGGATTGAAACCAGATATGGTGAAGAACGTGAACGTGACGAATGCCCCGAGCATGAGCAGTTCACCGTGTGCGAAGTTCACGATCTTCATCACGCCAAAGATCAGGTTCAGTCCTGTCGCCAGGAGTATGTAGATGCACCCCGCGTAGAGTCCCCAGATGACCACCTGGAGTGCAATGTCCGGACTCACCACCATGTATCTCCCTTGAATCTTTCGGAATAATAAATAATTGGAAAAATTATTCCTTCCCTGGCTCGAACCAGTCGGGAAGGACAAAATCTGTCTCTTTCAGAGATGCCGGCCAGACGATCTTCGGTCTTGTCTCCTGGAGACCATCGTCCCAGAAGAGCTGCTCCATGTACAGGTCGAACTTGCTCTCCCGGTAATCATCGGAGAAGCGGATCGTCTGGTCCTTCATCGCCTCCACCATCTGGGGCATCTCCACCTGTGCTATCGCATCCCTGACTTTTGCCTTGTCAAGCGTTCCGGCATCCTCGACAGCCTGGGCGGCGATGTAGACCCCTTCGTAGGTTGCAGCTCCCATCATGCCGGGGAACCCTCCCCACTTCTCATCGAAATCATTGACGAACTTCTCAACCGATGCCTCTATCGGACCTTTCGGAACGGCATAGGGGGAGAAGCGGCTCTGGACGATTGAATAGTCACCGTACCTCCCGACACCACTGTAGTAGTCAGGGTCGTCGTTTGGCTCGACCGCGATGAAGATCGTGTTCATACCGACGTCCCTCCTCGCCTGGGTCACGGCCGGGATCTGTTCGTTCAAAAATGCCACGACATACACGACATCCGGGTCCGAATTCTTGACACTGGTCAGTACAGTCCGGTAATCGGTCTCGCCCATTTTGAATGTCTCTTCTGAGACAACCTCTATATTCAGGTTCTCCTGTGCGATGGTGTTCTTGATGGCATCCTGCTGCCCTTTGCCATACGGGCTGTCCTGGTAGAGGATTGCCAGCTTGAGTGGACGGTCGGCAGAGAACCCGAATTTCTCATTGATGGCCGGTCGTATGGTATCGTCGATGAACAGGGTCGTCTGGCTGCCTGAATCGTCTGTTGTCGGCGCATGGTGGAACATGTAGAAGGTATCCACATCATCGCGCCGTGTGATTATCGGGGTTGAGGCTCCGGTGATGATGTAGGGGACCTTGTATTCGGCGACGATGGACTGGTGGGCCGAGACAACCGCACTTGAGAAGCCACCCACCAGCACATCCACGTTATCCTGCGTGATAAGCCTGGAGACCGCTTTCTGGCCACCTTCGCGCGTGGACTCGTCGTCACCCTGGACCAGGCGGATGGGGATCTTCGTCCCGAGCTCTTCCACATATACGCCACCCGCGGCATTTATCTCGTCAGCGGCAAGAACGGCGGACTGCCAGACATCTTTTCCGGTTGTGCTGGCGGCCCCGGTCATGGAAGCCACGACACCGATCTTCAACTCGTCTCCACTTGTCTGCTGTTCGGTACACCCTGCCATGAAGGCAAAACCGATGATCAGCACGGCTGCAATTACCAATAATTTCTTCATTCCACGTCCATCCTTGACATGTATGCCATGTTATAGCATGACATAGTTGGACAGAGTGAAAAATAAAGATTGCTATTCGACTGCTGGTTTCAATAATCGATTATTTACCTGTAAATTGACCAGATAGCAGGCAATTTGGAATCAATGCGGGTTCATTCCCAGGGGGTCCGGTACAGCGCATTCATGCCGGGTTACACATAAAATCGAGATTATTATCTAGAATCAGGTGCAAATATTTCATTTCATGTTCGGGCTTCCTGATATCACAATATGTACCGTGGGTTTTGCGGTGGCTCTCATCGTCTTTCTCCTTGCCCTGTGGGCCTTCAGATTCAGGGAGGTCTCCGGATGGTAAATCCCCTCGAGATCGTCATCGTGGGACTCTATCTTTGTATCCTGCTTGGAATCGGGATCGTCGCCTCAAAAAAGATCAAGAACTGCGACGACTTTATCTGCGCCGGCAGGTCACTTGGCTTCTGGCTCTTTCTCGTCCTCATGATCGGGACGGTGTGCAGCGGTATGTCCCTTCTTGGCGTAAGCGGGTTTGGGTACCTCTCGGGATGGCCCGGGATATGGGAACAACTCTTCGTTCCACTCGCAATCTCGTTCTGTGTCATATTTTTTGGTGTAAAACTCCAGCATGTTGGGAGAACTGCAGGTTACATGACGGTCCAGGACTATTTCGCACACCGGTTCCAGAGCCCGAAGACGCTTCGGGGCTTGAGCTCGGTCTCCGGGATCATCGTCTCCCTGATCTATCTTGCCGGGCAGTACACCGCAATCAGCATCGTGCTGATGTGGTTATTCGAGATCCCGCACTGGATGGCCCTTCTCATCGCGGCCGTCATCGTCACGGCGTACACGACTCTTGGCGGTCTGTATGCGGTGGCATGGACGAGTCTCTTCCAGGGGCTGCTGCTCATCATCGGGGTCCTGATCATGGCGCCGCTGGTCATCATGTCAGCCGGTGGGATCACGCATGTCAACGAGGTCCTCGCCGGCATCGATCCGAATCTTGTCCAGCCCGCATTCCCTGCCCCCGCCTATGCGGCATATGCCTTCTGTACACCAGAGTTCCTCTTCTCGTTCGCAATCCTGCTGATGATCGGGCTATCCTGTGCCCCGCATGTCGTAAACAATGTCCTGGCAGTGAAGGAATACCGGTACTTCAAGTGGGTGCCGCTCGTCTCGTTCCTGGTCTACGGACTGGTGATGTTCCTCATCAAGTTTTCAGGGTTCGCCGGACGGGCAATGGTGGCAGAAGGGCTCCTCACACTCCCTGATGTTGCAAATGCACAGGACTTTGTCTTTGTATACGCGGTGCATTACGCAACACAGTCCGTGTATCTCTGGGGTATATTCGCAGTCATCATCCTCGCTGCAGTGATGTCCACGACCGACAGGCTGATGCTCACCGTCGGTTCGATGTTTGGGTGGGATATCTACAGGAATGTCTTGAAACCGAATGCAAAGGACAGCGACGTGCTCAAAATCAGCCGGATAACGACGGTGGCGGCAGCGGTAATCACCCTGATATTCGCCATCAATCCGCCCGAAATACTCGCATTCCTGATATGGATGGGTATTGGGGTGATGCTCTCGACATTTGCCGTCCCCCTCCTCGCAGGGCTCTACTGGAGAGGTGCGACCCGGGAGGGCGCCATCGCCAGCATGGCAGCAGGGCTTGTCGCAGCGGGAGTCTTTGGATATTACTACCAGTTCGTGGCAAAGCTTCCCATGCACTTCTCCATCTATGCAGTTGCCTGTTCGCTCCTGGCGATGGTACTGGTCAGCCTTCTTACCCCCAGGAACGACACGGCAATACTCGACGAGACCATGACTGGCTGGTATATCCAGCCAAAATAATTTTTTATTCTTCCTTCGCCTTCAGGAGGAGCCATTCTTTTTCGCCGGCCGATTTGAACCTGACAAGCACGTACCGGCCTTTGATCCGGTCACCTTTCATCACCACCTCTATCTTGTCCTCCTCCCAGACGAGCGGTTCATACAGTCCCGTATCCCAGATCGAGACGGTCCCGGCCCCATATTCTCCTTCGGGTATGGTCCCTTCGAAGCCGGCGTACTCAAGGGGATGGTCTTCGGTGGCGACGGCAAGCCTCTTCTCGCCGCTCTTTTTCGGGATCCCTTTTGGAACGGCCCATGACTTCAGCACGCCCTCTCTCTCAAGCCTCAAGTCAAAGTGATGGTGGCTCGCGTCATGCTCCTGGATCACGAAGCTGGGGTGATCTCCAGGTTTGTCCTCTGATCCTTCCGGCTCTTTTGTCTTTTTGAAATCCCGCTTCTCCCGGTATTCTTCAAGTGGCATCTCGTTCACGTCCCTGCCTGCTCTGCCTTCATCTTCTCGAGAGTCTCCTCGAGAGCCTCCAACAGTTCTTTTGTCTCTTCTGCCTTCGGCTTCTCGATCAACACGGTCTCACCTTTCAGTTTCGTTTCCACTGCCTCCTCCACCCGCTCCCGGTAGCCGTCATGGAATTCGTTTATGTCGAACTCGCCGGCCAGATCGTCGATGATCCTCGTTGCAAGTTCAATCTCCCTCCCCTGTGGTTCCGGCATCTCCCGGAGTTCTTCAATTCGCCCGGTATCGACGATCTCGCCAGGGTAGTGGAGTGTTGTAAGGACGAGGGCATGCCGGTATTCCCTGACAAGGGCCGGGTATTCCTTGGTGCGAAGCGTGATCCGACCCACTCCCGCCCTGCCGGATTCCCGGAATGCAGCAAGGAGGAGGGAATAGGGCTCTTTGTTCTCATCCGGCAGGAGGATGTAGCTCTTCTGGTAGTATGCCGGGTCGACCGAGAGTGAATAGACGAACTTGTCCAGCCTGATCTTCCTGTCGGATTCGGGTTTCAATGCTTCCAGCTCGTCTTTCTCAAAGATGACGTATTCGTCTTTTCCAACCTCGTAGCCCTTGACCACGTCCTCCCAGGGTACCACCTCGTTGTCGTGCTCGCACATCCTGACATAATGAATCGGGTGGTTGTCTTTTTTGTGGAGGAGACGGAACGAGACCGACTGGGTCCTCACCATGGTAACAAGTTTTACCGGTATGTTTACGAGACCGATACTGATAGTGCCGGTCCAGAAGGGACGGGATGATACCGTATCCTGGTCTTCATTCGTGGGACTCATATCATTTCACCACGATCTCCTGGGGATTTTTCCAGATCTCCCTCCAGGGATCATCTTTTCTCGAAATTAACGTGGAAATATTAAAATCTTCGGGTTGCGGGCCACCCCCCAGTTCACCCCATTCAAGGGGGGCGGATACCGTTGCCATCGTCTCTGCCCGGAGACTGTACGGGCAGACCATCGTCTTTCCTTTGCTGTTCTGGAGATAATCGATAAAGACCGTTGCCGGCTCCCGGGAATCTGATAATTCGGACCTGACCTGCTCGTCCTGGTCTTCCATGATCCTGCCTACCCCGTGGACGAAATCGCGGACCTCGCGGAAGGTGTAGCCCTCCCTCAATGGGACCGCTACGTGGAGCCCCTTCTTTCCCGAGGTCTTTGGGTAGGAGTGTATGTCCAGTTCGTCAAGCAGTCTTTTCAGGAGCCCGGCCACACGGCAGGCGTCACGAAATGTAGCCGGAGGTTCCGGGTCGATATCAAAATACGCCACGTCGGGTGTGTCAATGGACGATACCCGTGAGAGTGGGGTATGGATCTCGATTGCTGCAAGGTTTGCAAGCCAGGCGAGGGTGTCGGGATCATCACAGAGAATGTATCGTATGCCGTCCCGTGGGTAGGTCCTGACCCATTCCGGTGCGTTCCGGGGAATATCCTTCTGGTAGAATCCTCCGCTCCCAACCCCGTCCGGGAACCTGCGGATAGTAAGGGGCCTTTCCCGGAGGTGGGGGATCATGAGGGGAGCGATCCTGATGTAATATTCTATGACATCTTTTTTTGCTACACCCGGACCCGGATACAGTATCCAGTCCAGGTTGGAGAAGGCGACCCGGGTCTCCTGCTGAACCATGCCGTTTCAGAGAGGTATCAGGGGCGATTGATGAATAATTGTTCGCTTCTCCGGGTGCCCGTATGAAAGGCTCCGATGGGGATGGTCAATCATTTAAGTCCCCCATGCGAATTAGTATACCAGTGAATACGGTAATCCTCGGGGGTGGACTGACAGGTATCGCCCTTGCACGGCAGCTCCACCAGGCTGGAGAAAGGGTGCAGGTGCTCGAGGCAGAGGAGACGACAGGGGGCCTCTGCCGCTCCAGGCAGGAGGCGGGCTTTACCTTTGATACGGGCGGGTCACATATCATATTCTCACGGGATCTCGAGGTTCTCCGTTTCATGCATTCCGTTCTCGGAAGGAACCTCGAAAAGAGGGACCGGCATACCAGAATCCTCTACAAAGGGCGGCTGGTACCGTATCCTTTCGAGAATGGACTGTACATGCTTCCAAAGGAAGATCTCTTCTTCTGCATCAGCGAGTTTGTAAAAAATCTCATCCTTGCCGAGAAGGGTGAACTGCCCCCCCCTGCCAACTTCCGGGACTGGATCTACAATACCTTTGGAAAGGGGATCGCAGAGCTCTACATGGTCCCCTACAATGAGAAGATCTGGAACTTTCCGACAGAGAAGATGTCTTCCCACTGGGTCGAGGGAAGGGTACCGCGGCCGCCCGTCGAGGACGTGATAAAGTCGGCCATCGGGATCGAGACAGAGGGGTATGTCCACCAGGCGGTCTTCACCTATCCGCTCGAGGGTGGGATCCAGGCCCTGGTCAGGGCGCTCGAGTCGGGGATCGAGGATCTCGTCACCTGTGGTTTCCGGGTACGAAAGATTGCACGCGAGGACGGGATGTGGCAGATAAGCGACGGCGACCGCATAGTGTCCGCTGACCGGCTGATCAGCTGCATGCCCCTGCAGGAACTCTTCGCTGCACTCGACGATGTCCCGGACCATGTCCGTTCCGCGGTCGCATCGCTTCGGTACAATTCTATCCGCTGTGTATGTATCGGGGTGAAGGGCGATGTCCCCCCTATCTCCTGGCTCTATGTCCCTGACAGGGAGACCGGCCTTGAGAACCGCATATCCTTCCCCTCGAATTACAGCTCCTGCGTTGCGCCGGAGGGGTGCAGCGCCATCCTTGCCGAGATTACGTATAACGAGGGCGATGCCATATCAGCGATGTCGGACGAGGAGATCATCAGCCATGTCATCGAATCGCTCGATCACATGGGCTTTGCGAGACCTGGTGATGTTATCTATTCCGGGACCGAACGTCACAAATACGCCTATGTGGTCTATGACCTCGACTACCTGGAAAATATTGCCACGATAAAAGAATACTGCCGGCACCGGCAGATATCGCTGGTCGGGAGATTTTCCCAGTTCGAATATCTCAACATGGACGGGTGCATCAGGAGCGTGCTGGATTTCATGCAGGGAGATCTATGAAAGTCGACTTCTATGTTGAAGACATGCTCTTTTTCAAGTATATCGGCTGTGCCACCGTCGCACGGACGCTCTACCGCCAGCTTGCCGGGATGGACGGGGTAGAGGTACGGTGGAAATCGCGGGAGAAGAACGCGGACGTGGTTCATTACCACACGTTCGGCCCGTTTGCCATGCACAACCGGAGGTCTGTCGGCGGGAAGAAGGTCCTCACCGCACATTCCACACCGAGGATCAACGAGGGAAATATTGCGCTCGCACGGATGATAAACAAGAAGTATCCGAAAATCTATCGGAAGTTCGATCATATCGTGACGATCTCCCAGCCATGCCACGACGAGGTACGTGCAATGGTCCCTGAAATGCCGGTGACGATGATTCCAAATGGCGTGAACCGTGAATATTTCAAGCCGGACTATGCGAAGAGGGAGGAGTTCAGGGACACCTACAATATCCCGGAAGACTGTGAGGTGGTGCTCACCGTCGCCCAGCAGACCCCGAGGAAGGGCCTGTATGATTTCCTTGCCTTATCCCGGGCCCTTCCCGAGAAGACATTTGTCTGGGTGGGAGGTTTTCCCTACGGGGCCCTATCAAAGGATTACGCGAAGATCAAGCGTCTCAAGAGGAAGTGCGGGGATAACGTGATCTTTGCCGGATACGTCGACGAGGTGGTGAAGGCGTATTGTGCGGCAGATATCTTCCTCATGCCCTCGTATGCCGAGACATTTGGCCTTGTCATCCTCGAGGCCCTCTCCTGCGGCCTACCGGTGATCGCCCGGGATATCCCCGAGTTCCGTGACATATTCGGGGACAGGATCCTATATTTTTCGGAGAGGAAGCAGGCGGAGGGTCACCTCATGGATACTGACCTCCGGAAGAGGTATGCAGAGCAAGGCAGGGAATTTTCAGCAGGGTTCGATATACGGGAGTGTGCTGCCCGTCACCTGGAGCTGTACAGGGAGTTAGCAGACTCATGATATCTGTCGTCGTCCCGGCATACAACGAGGAGGCAAACATCGGCCGGTGCCTTGAATCGCTCAACAGGCAGTCCCTGCCGAGGGACGAATACGAGATAATCGTCGTTGACGGCGACTCGAAGGACAACACCCGGCAGATTGCAGAACGTTATGCCGACCTCGTCTTCATCCAGACCAGTAAAAAGGTCGGCGGGGCACGAAACGACGGGGCAATGAAGGCACGGGGCGAGATCCTGGCGACAACGGATGCCGACTGCATCATCCCGGAGAACTGGCTGGAGATAATTCGGGACGACTTTGAGAAGCATGATATCGTCCAGCTGTACGGTCCTGTCGATCCGATCGAGGAGGGGATGAAGAACCGGCTCTCTCTTGCGCTCGCCAATAATTTCTCAAGGATCGGGTATTATACCAAAACCCTCTATTACACTCTGGGATGCAACACCGCGTTTCGCAGGGACGCGTTTTTGGAGGCTGGGATGTATCGGACCATCGACGCCGGTGACGACCTCGAGATCGCGAAACGGATGGCGGAGCTTGGACGCGTGATGTTTGACAGCCGGATGCGTGTCTCGTTCTCCATGCGCCGGTACGAGCAGTTCGGGACGATAAAGTCCCTCTATGAATGGCTCTACATTGTCGTCCATGGCGGGTCGTCGGAGAAGCACAGCTACACGCGACGGGAATACAAGAAATAACTCTTTTTTAAAAACGTCTCAAGTGTCTCCGAGCATCCTGACCGGGGGTTGCATCCCCGGACCCCCGCTGGCGATATCCTGTGGGCAGGGTTGACCGGGGATTGTGTAGGATTCAAATCACTCCCCCGGTACAGTCCTATCGCCATGTTGGGGTTCGCCGCAACGGCAGGGGCAAGCGAAGCGCTGCCCCGGGGAGTGTCTCATATTACATGTTGACAGGGGGTCTCCGCATGCGATACCATGTGGGCAGGGTTGACCGGAGATTGTGTGGGATCCAGTACTCCCCCGATACAGTCCTATCGCCATGTTGGGGTTCGCCGCAACGGCAGGGGCAAGCGAAGCGCAGCCCCTGGGAGTGTCTTAGATTACATGCAGCCAGGGGATCTCCGCATGCGATACCCTGTGGGCAGGGGTTGACCGGGGATTTGCGACAACCCAGTACAGTCTCTCATAATATCGGTGGCAGAGCAGAGTCGTACCGTGCCTGAAGACAGGATGGGGTTGCACCCCCTCCTTGAACCACCCCTGCTGGCGATACCATGTGGGCAGGGTTGACCGCTGATTGTGTGGGATCCAGAATCTCCCCCCGATACAGTCCTATCGCCATGTTGGGGTTCGCCGCAACGGCAGGGGCAAGCGAAGCGCAGCCCCTGGGAGTGTCTTAGATTACATGCAGCCAGGGGATCTCCGCATGCGATACCCTGTGGGCAGGGGTTGACCGGGGATTTGCGACAACCCAGTACAGTCTCTCATAATATCGGTGGCAGTGCAGAGTCGTACCGTGCCTGAAGACAGGATGGGGTTGCACCCCCTCCTTGAACCACCCCTGCTGGCGATACCATGTGGGCAGGGTTGACCGGAGATTTGTGTGGGATCCAGAATTCCCCACGTTACAGTCCCTCATAATGTTGGTGGAAGAGTAGAGTCGTACCGTGCAATGAAGACAGGAGGGGGTTGCATCCCGTCCTTGAACTACCCCTGCAGGCGATACCATGTGGGCAGGGTTGACCGGGGATTTGCGTTAACCCAGTACAGTCCCTCATAATGTTGGTGGCAGAGTAGAGTCGTACCGGGTATGAATGATAGTGGATATCCCAATCGTGTCATGAAGACAGGAGGGGGTTGCACCCCCTCCTTGAACCACCCCTGCAGGCGATACCATGTGGGCAGGGTTGACCGGTTATTTGCAAATTATGATTCCATCATGGAGGAAAAAATAACTGCGTGTTGTGTAGGGTTCAGACCACTCCCCCGGTACAGTTCCTATCGCCATGTTGGGGTTCGCCGCAACGGCAGGGGCAAGCGAAGCGCTGCCCCTGGGAGTGTCTTAGATTGCATGCAGACGGGGTAGGTCGGAGACTAAGTTAGATCCATACCCCCGCCGGTACAGTCCCTATCGCTGTGTTGCCCCCAAAAAAAATTATTTCGAACTTTTTACGGTCTTTGCACCGCGGATAACTGCGATTCTCCCGGTCCGGACCAGTTCCCTGACACCGTACTGGCGGAGCAGTTTCTCCATCGCATCGATCTTTTCCGTATCTCCGGTGAGCATCAGGACCAGGCTTCGTGTACCGACGTCGATGATTTGCGCCCGGAAGATCGAGGCGATCTGCATGATCTCGGCGCGGCTGCTCCCTGGTTCCGCGTTCACCTTGATGAGTGCAAGCTCCCGCTCGACTCGTTCGATATCGGTGATGTCGGAGACTTTGATCACGTCGATCAGCTTGTTCAATTGCTTGATGACCTGTTCGATCTTTGCGTCATCGGCGAAGCAGACGATGGTGATCCTGCTTGTGCCGGGCTCCTCGCAGGTGCCGACCGCCAGGCTCTCGATGTTGAACCCGCGTCTCGAGAAGAGGCCCGTGACCCTGGAGAGCACACCCGCCTTGTTTTCAACGAGAACGGAGAGCGTGTGCGACTTCATTGCATGTGCCCCCCGATCATCTCGTTGATGGCCGCTCCGGCAGGGACCATGGGAAAGACGTTCTCCTCTCGCTCTATCCGGAAGTCCATGACATACGGGCCGTCACAATCGAGTGCGGCCCTGAGTGCCGGAACAACGTCCTCTACCGCTTCAACCCGCATCCCCTCGACCCCGTAGGCATTGGCAATCTTGACGAAGTCCACGGGCGGAAGCTCGGTATAGGAGTAACGCCGGTCATAGAAGAGCTCCTGCCATTGCCTGACCATACCGAGGAACCGGTTGTTCAGGATCGCTATCTTGACCGGGATGTTGTACTGGGCGACGGTCCCGAGTTCCTGGATCGTCATCTGGAAACTGCCGTCACCTGCAATATCGAAGACCGGCTGATCCGGACGGGCGAAATGAGCCCCGATGGAGGCAGGAAACCCGTACCCCATGGTCCCAAGGCCGCCCGAGGTGATCCAGGTCCGGGGCTTCTTAAAGCAGAAATACTGGGCGGTCCACATCTGGTTCTGGCCCACCTCGCTCACAATGGTGCCTTCGCCGTCAAGGAGCTCACTCAACTTCTGGATCACGTACTGCGGGCGGAGCACACCGTCGCTCCTGTACTGCAACGGGTACTTCTCCTTCCACGTCTTGATCCGTGCATTCCACTTCTGGTACCGGGGCTCCTTCCTGACCCGTGCGATCATCTCCTGGAGCACAAATTTCACATCGCCGACGATCGGCACGTCTACTTTCTTGTTCTTCCCGATCTCGGCAGGATCTATATCGATGTGGATGATTCTCGCATGGGGTGCGAACGTATCGAGCTTGCCCGTCACCCTGTCATCGAACCTGGCGCCGATCGCAACCAGGAGGTCACTCTCGGTCACTGCGTAATTGGCGTACTGGGTTCCGTGCATGCCGAGCATCCCGAGAGAGAGGGGATGATCACAGGGAATCCCCCCAAGTCCCATCAGGGTGCAGGTGACCGGGACCGATAATCTCTCTGAAAGTTCCATCAGTTCGGCCGATGCATTCGAGGCTATCACCCCGCCCCCCGCGTAGATGAGAGGCCGCTCAGCCTCAAGGAGCATCTCCACCGCCTTCTCTATCTGCCGTGCATGTCCCCGGACCGTCGGCTGGTATCCCCGCAGCGTAACGGGTTCATTTTCAGGATGTTCGTACTCTATCTCCCCGGTGCTCACGTCTTTGGGGAGATCGATCAGGACAGGACCCTGTCGCCCTGTTCCGGCGATATAGAATGCCTCCCTGATTACGTGGCCCAGGTCTTCGGTTCTCTTGACCAGGTAGTTGTGCTTCGTGATCGGCAGCGTGATGCCGGTTATGTCGGATTCCTGGAATGCATCGTTACCCAGCAGATTGGTGGGAACCTGGCCTGTTATCGCCACCATGGGGACAGAGTCCATGTAGGCCGTCGCAATTCCTGTCACCAGGTTGCATGCTCCCGGACCGGACGTGGCCAGGCATACCCCCACCCTGCCGCTGGCACGGGCATACCCGTCAGCGGCATGTGCTGCTGCCTGTTCATGCCGTACAAGGATGTGCTGCAGGTCTGAATTGTATAGTTCATCATATACAGGCAGTACGACACCACCGGGATATCCGAAAATGGTCTCGACTCCTTCGTGCTGCAGTCCTTCAATCAGGATTTTTGCTCCGGTTTTCATCCTCTTCCCTCAACAATCTGTTCATGCCGGCGATGACCGCTTCCACACTTGCCATGATAATATCGGTCCTGGCGCCGCGAGACGTAATTATCTTTCCGTCTTTACTTAATCTTACCGTTACGTCGACCAATGCATCGGTTCCCCCGTGTATGGCGTCGACATGATATTCCTCGAGCCTGATGTCGGCCACTGCTGCAACCGACCGTCGGAGCGCCTCCATGGCCGCATCCACGGGCCCTGTTCCGGTTGCCGCACCGGTGATCTCCTCGTCCCTGACAAGGAGGGTGACCGATGCCGTCGGTATGACATTGGACCCGCTCACCACGGTAAACTGCCTCATCTTCAGGACTGGACGACACTCGATGGCCATGACCGCCTCGGTGACCGCCATCATGTCCGCATCGGTTATTCGCATCCCCCGGTCGCCAAGGTCCTTGACCCGTTTCAGGATCTCCTGCAATTGGGTCTCGTCGGGGTAATAGTCCATCTCGTTTAAGGCGGCCTCGACTGCGGCCTTGCCCGAATGCTTGCCGAGCAGTATCCTCCGTCTTCTCCCGATCGTCTCGGGCCTCACTGGCTCGTAGGTGCTTGGCTCCCTGAGGACGCCGTGGGCATGGATGCCGCTCTCATGGGTGAATGCCATCTCCCCGACAATCGCCTTGTTGGTGGGGAGGGGGATGTCTGTCAGCCTCGAGACCACCGACGAGAGCTGGTAGATCTGTTCTTTCCGAATCCCGGTCTTGTACCCGTACAGGACCTCGAGGGACATGACCAGTTCTTCAAACGGAGTGTTTCCAGCTCTCTCCCCGAGACCGTTCACTGTTGCGTGTGCACAGGTCGCCCCGGCCCTGAGCGCAGCCATGGTGTTGGCGAGCGCGAAACCGAGGTCGTCATGACAATGGATCGAGAGCGGGGCGATACAGAGAGGCGGGATGATCTCGGCGACCCGTTCGGGTGTCAAAAGCCCGACGGTATCGCAGAAGCAGAGCCTGTCAGCGCCTACCTCCAGCCCTCCCGCGTAGACGTCGTACAAAAACGCGGTATCGGCCCTCGATGCGTCTTCTCCGGAGAGCTCGACGATAAGTCCTCTCTCCTTCGCGTACTCGACAGCCGAAAATGCCATGGTGCAGATATCGGCCCGCGTCTTCCGCATCTTCTTCTCGATGTGGAGATCGCTTACGGGCACCACCAGGTGGACGGAATCGGCACCATAATCCGCGGCATAATCGATGTCGCCTTTCATGGCACGTACATAGGTACAGATCTCGGCAGAGAGCCCCGCGTCAGAGATGATCCTGATTGCCTGGCGCTCGCCCTCGGATGCTGCCGCAGAACCGACTTCGATCACGTCGACGCCGATCTCTGCCAACCTGGTTGCGATCTCGAGTTTATCGGCGGGCTTTAGGGAGACACCCGGTGTCTGTTCTCCGTCTCTTAACGTAGTATCAAAAAAGCGAATCTTTTCAGTGAATAAAACGATCTGTCATGGAAGTTCCACCACGGTACATACTGGTTCAGGAGACTATTTAAAATCCCCTGTCAACAAGAGCCTTTGGGTGGCCGATTCCTGCTCCCTATGCCAGGATATAATTCCCTGGTTCCAAAGAAAAAGCCTCCTCGCTGTTTTGTGTGGGGAGACTGAATTAAATTGTTATCTACATATCAATCCAGTCACTCACACCGCCACAGGGGCGTCCTTCGGGGGCGGCTGATTGCCCTCACAAAATGTATCCTGTTCATTAATCCTGCCCACACCAGGTAGCGAAGAGCCAAAAAAAAGTTATACCTTCTCTATCGGCACAACCTCGCCGCCGCTCTCGTACAGGAGAGCCAGGTAGCGGGCCTCGAATATGATGAATGGCACCATCAGGAAGAGATAGATCAGCCAGCCGATGAACGGTATGGACACCAGGAGGCCCAGGATCATTGCGATGATGAAAACGACGATCCAGAGGACGATCAGGGCGATGATGTAGCTTCCCCAGCCGATGGCCCGGATCTTTGCCAGGATCGCACTGAAGTTGAATGCCTCGCCGAACCGTTCTGTCCGTGCCATGCGGATGACCCCGATGATGGAGAAGAGGGTGACGATGAAGGCTACGATCACGAGAATGATGATGCCCATCGCCATCGCCGCAAATGCAGCCATCAAGGCTCCCGATGACATGTCACTCATGAGTGCAAAAACAGATCCTCCGATTACCAGGATGGCGATGATGATGACCGGGATTGCCCAGATGATCTGCGCAACGATCAGTTTTAATCCGTCGATGAAGAGTTTTCCCCAGTGTTCAAGTTCGGGGGCCGGTTTCTTCCCACGATATATCTCCATGGTGTACCCGAGTATCAGGGGGAATATGATGGTCGAGATTATGAGAAGGATCCACCTGGACCATTTACCCCAGACCGCTTCCTTGGCATACTCTAAAGAGTCGCCCAGACTTTTTCCGATTTCCATAACAATCACTCTTATATGCCTATTGGTAAGCAGATGGAGTTAAAAAAAACTTCCTTTACCAAGATTTCCGGCCTGATCCGGAATCTCCAGGAAACAGAGCCGTCATTCAACCGGAAAAGAGTTTTTGATTCGGTTTCATTCCGGTACAGGAGCCTTCGAACCGGGTGGTTCTACCTGTGAATCATATACAAGAGTGATGTACCTCGCCGAGAAGATCGACAGTACCGGGGCAAGGATCACCTGGATCACCGGACCGATGAAGGGAATGAACGCGAGAACGGTCGACACGAGTATCACGATCACGAACAGGATGATGACTGCGAGGATATAGGGCCCCCACCCGATCCTGCTGATGGTATCCCGGATCTCGGCGAAGTTGAATGCTTCACGTATTTTTCCCATCCGGGCAAACCTGACAACCCCGATATAGTGAAAGAGCGTGAGGACGAATCCGACCACAAGGGCGGTGATGAGCCCGGCTATGGCGCCTCCGAGCAGCGCAAAGATGTTGGCCATGTCAGGGTTTGCTGATAGTGGGGCCAGTATCAGGGCTCCCATCGAGACGAGAAGAATGAGCAGGACCGGGATCGCGTAGATGATCGTGATGACAAGGTATCGTATTCCGTCGGAGAAAAGCCCTAAAAAATTCTCTACTGCAGGTAGCGGGTCCTCGCCCCGGTAAATCCGGATCATGTATCCCTGGTAGAATGAACCGAGTATGGCTGCCAGGATGCATGCGACAGCAATCCCTCCGGCGAAGAGTGGAATATTGGGCGCTGCACCCGCCATCAGGGATATCATCACGAATGCAAAGATTACTCCGATCGGTATTGCAGGCAGGAGTGCAAGGATGACCAGGAGGATCCAGGTTCCCAGGTTCCCGGCCAGTCCATCTTTTGTGTACCCAAACGATTCATCGATTATTTTTCCATAATCCATTGACGTTTAACCTCCAGATTGTACCCCATTATCTCAATGCCGGAAGTACCGGATGCCGGTGAACACCATCGCCATGTTTGCTGCATTCGCCGCGTCTATGACCTCCTGGTCTCGGATCGATCCTCCGGGCTGGACGAGGGCTGTCGCACCTGCCGCTGCAGCGACTTCGAGGGTGTCGGGGAACGGCAGGAATGCATCGGAGGCGACAGCCGAGCCCTCGAGCGAATAGAGAGATTTGTCGATGGCAATCTTTGCCGCATCGACCCTGCTCATCTGGCCGGCACCGATCCCGAGCGTCCGTTCCTGGTCCGCGAAGATTATCGTGTTGCTGCGGGTGTGCTTGCAGACCTTCCAGGCAAGCGTTAACGCTTTCAACTCGGCCGGTGTCGCATCCCTGTCGGTCACCACCTGCCAGTGCTCCCTGTACGGGGGGGTATGCTGGACGAGCACGCCGCCGTCGATCGTGCGTATCTCGTGCTCTTTTGGTGCGGTCTGCAACTCGAGCACTCTCATGTTCTCTTTCTTCTTCATGATTCCGAGGGCGTCGGGCGAAAACCCCGGGGCACAGACCACTTCTACGAAGGTCGACGTGATCTCGTCTGCCAGGGCGCCGTCCACGATCCGGTTGAGCGCGACGACCGATCCATAGGCAGATTTGGGGTCCACGTCCCTGGCCTTCACGTACGCTCCGAGAAGGGATTCGCCAACAGCTGCTCCGCAGGGGTTGTTATGCTTGACAATCACCGCGGCGCACTCCTCAAATTCAGAGAGCAGGCCCACGGCGGCGTTGAGGTCAAGGTAGTTGTTGTATGACATCTCCTTTCCCTGGATCGGTTTCTGGAGCGCTACCCCGCCTGACCCATAGACCGCTGCCCGCTGGTGCGGGTTTTCTCCGTACCGGAGTGTTCGCCCGTGTGTGAACTGTCTCGTGTAGACCTCGGGAAACTCGGCGTCCAGCGAATAGAGATGGTTGCTGATGGCAGCATCGTAGGCTGCCGTCGCTGCAAAGGCCTTTCGGGCGAGTTCGAGCCGCTCCTGCTTCGAAAATCCACCCTTCTCAAGGGCGGGCCCGACCATGCCGTAGTCATCAGGATCGACGATCACCGCCACACCGGCATGGTTCTTGGCAGCGGCCCGGATCATTGCAGGGCCACCGATATCGATATATTCGATCAGTTCGGCCAGCTCAAGGTTCTTTTCCGCCATCTGTGAGAACGGGTAAAGGTTGACGACCAAGAGATCGATGGGCGCAATACCATGCTCCTGCATGACCTGGTCATCGACACCTCTCCGGCCCAAAAGACCTCCATGAACGCGTGGATGGAGTGTTTTTATCCTCCCGTCCATCATCTCGGGAAATCCGGTGTATGCAGCAACCTCGAAAAACCCGATGCCGGCATCATGGAGAACCCTGCCCGTGCCTCCCGAACTGAGTATCTCTATGCCGTTGTCTGCCAGGACCCTCGCGAGTTCCACGATACCCTGTTTGTCCCAAACGGAGAGGAGTGCCCTTTTCATAAACCAGTATATGCCATGATATGTTATGAGCGTGATGCATCTGTCCCAACAATCCTGCAGGTCGCCACCCTCCCCTGTTCTCAACAGTTATCTCTCTGTAGTCTCCATTACTGAAATACTCTCATGGTCAACCCGCCCGTAAAATCTGTCCTGTACTGGTGCAGCGAGTGCAATATCCCACTGCTTGGTCGTACCTGCGGGTGCGGCCGGGAGGGCAGGCGCATTGCACTGAACAGGCCGTACGATGTCAGGCCTGCCCTGAAGACCGATATGGATCTCATGAGAGATCTCCTGGCCCGGCGGTTTGGATGCCGGGAGATCCCTACGGTCATCCTCCTGAACAAGACCGGAGGACTGGACCGGAACGACCAGGTGATCGCCAACGGGGAGCGGTTCGGATGGCTCACGTTCGATCCCAGTTCAAAGGAGTACAGCTTCGATCCCTCGTTCGAAGCCCTCCCGTTCCTGGTCCCACGGATTACAAAAGGCATCGTGGACATTACCGATGCTCTTCAGAGGGACCCGTCCCTCTCGGGCAGGCGCATCGGAGGAAAACGTGTCCGGGTGAAGAGCACCCTCCCGGACGGGACGGTCGTCGTGAGGGCTGGCTCATTATGGGGTGTCGGCCAGCAGAGGGATGGCCATGTCAGGATCAAGCAGATCGGGAAGGTTACCCCGTGCACCTATCCAGAATCGGACTGGGACCTCGCAGTCGTGAAAAACACGCAGGCCTTGAAAAACCTCGAGCGAAACGCGGTCAGGTTCATCAGGCAGCATACCCGGGATAAACCCTGTGTGAATGTCTCGTATTCGGGCGGAAAAGACAGCACCGCAGCCCTTGAACTGGCTCGGAGGGCCGGCGTGGAGACTGCGTATTTTATCGATACCGGGATGGAGTTTCCCGAGACGCTGGAGTTTGTCGGGGGGATGGATATCCCCATCCGGCTGCATGGCAGGGATTTCTGGGAGAAGGCAAAAGAGGCCGGCCCCCCCGCAAAGGACAACCGCTGGTGCTGCGAACACCTGAAACTCCAGCCGGTGAAGGACTGGCTATCAGGTACCGGGGAATGCGTCACCGTCCAGGGAAACAGGTGGTACGAATCCTTTGTGAGAGCCGGTATACCTGCGGTGAGCAAAAACCCCTTCAACCCCGGACAGGTGAATATATCCCCGATCAGGAACTGGAGGGCTTTGGAGGTCTTTCTCTACATGTGGTGGAGGAAACTTCCATACAATCCACTCTATGACCTGGGTTTTGAACGGGTGGGATGCTGGATGTGTCCGGCGATGCTGGAGAGCGAGTTCCGTCGGGTAAAGGAGCTTCACCCTGATCTGCACAAAAAGTGGATGAAATTTTTGCGGGAATGGTTCACGGACAGGGCTGATGACCGGTATCTAACCTGTGGATTGTGGCGCTGGGAGGCTCTCCCCCCGAAGATGCGCGAGCTTTCAGCCGAACGAAAGATCCGGATCCCAAAAGGGAGATAATTATCACCGGATTTTCGTTTTGCAGAACCGGATTTGCGAATGAACGCTTCCCCTGCCGTTTACAAAATAAATAGTTTTATATAGAACCACAATGCAATAGATAACTGATCATCGTATGGCTCAACCAACAGAGGAGGCTTCTTGTGGTCCTGATGAAGAAAAAAACGAATTATCTGGGGTAAAATTGGAAGAGTCCTCCCCTGATGCGGAAGAATTGCAGAGAAAATACGAAGAGCTCAACAATCGATTCCTTCGGCTGGCAGCTGATTTTGAGAATTACAAGAGGAGGGTGACGCGGGAGACGGAGTCCCGGATAACCCGTGCCATTGAAGAATTCGCTGTAGACCTGCTCGAGGTGATCGACAATTTCGAACGGGCTCTCGCAGCAGAGGACTCATCTGCACGGGAAGGACTTGAGCAGATCAGCAAGCTGTTTGAAACAATCCTGGCCCGCCATGGTATCCGGAGAATCGAATCCATGGGAAGGGTCTTTGACCCGTCAGAGCACGAGGCGATAGCCGCTGTCCCCTCTGATCACGAGGAAGGGATAATTATCGATGAGATCTGTGCAGGATACTGCATGAACGAAAAGATAATACGGTGTGCACGGGTTGCTGTTTCGAAAGGAAAAAAGACTGACAATACAAGTGAGAGTGAGTGAAAATGGCAAAAGAGAAGATTCTTGGTATAGACCTGGGGACCACGTTTTCCTGCATGGCAATCATGGAGGCGGGAAAACCCATCGTGATTCCCAATGCAGAGGGACAGCGGACAACCCCCTCGGTGGTGGCATTTACAAAAGACGGCGAGCGCCTGGTGGGAAGTCTTGCAAAGAGGCAGGCGATCACGAACCCCGAACGGACGGTCCAGTCCATAAAGAGAAAGATGGGGTCGACCGAGAAGAAGAAGGTCGACGACAAGTCCTATACTCCGCAGGAGATCTCGGCCATGATCCTCCAGAAGATGAAGCTGGATGCAGAGGAATATCTTGGCGAGAAGATATCGAAGGCCGTCATCACGGTTCCGGCCTATTTCAACGATGCTCAGAGGCAGGCAACAAAGGATGCCGGCCAGATCGCAGGTCTCGAGGTGCTGCGGATCATCAATGAGCCGACCGCGAGCGCGCTTGCCTATGGCATAGACAAGGAGGGCGACGCCACGGTCCTCGTCTACGATCTCGGTGGCGGGACCTTCGACGTCTCCATTCTGACTCTGGGAGACGGCGTATTCGAAGTGAAGTCCACGTCAGGAAACAACCTCCTGGGAGGAGACGATTTCGACAAGCGTGTCATGGACTACCTGGTCGAGGAGTTCCGGAAGAAGGAGGGGATCGATCTCCGGAAGGACCCGATCGCCACACAACGGTTGAGGGATGCTTCCGAGAATGCAAAGATCGAGCTCTCCCAGAAGATGAAGACGAACATCAACCTCCCGTACATCACGACCGATGCAAGCGGGCCCAAGTTCCTTGACATCGATCTCTCCCGTGCAAAGCTCGAACAGCTCATCGGAGACCTGGTGGAATCGACGGTCAACCCGGTCAAGCAGGCGCTCTCCGATGCAAAACTCACACCCGACCAGATAGACCACGTCCTCCTGGTGGGCGGATCGACCCGTGTGCCGCTCGTCAGGGAGACGGTCAAGAAGATCCTTCACAAGGAACCCGACAAGGGCATCAACCCCGACGAATGCGTGGCGCTTGGTGCTGCCATACAGGGGGCGGTACTCTCCGGTGAAGCAAAGGACATCGTACTCCTGGACGTGACCCCGCTCACCCTCGGAATCGAGACACTCGGCGGTATTGCAACAAAGCTGATCGAGCGGAACACCACCATTCCCACCAGGAAGAGCCAGATCTTCAGCACCGCTGCCGACAGCCAGACGAGCGTCGAGATCCATGTCGTGCAGGGAGAACGGGCGCTTGCCAAGGACAACTTCACGCTGGGACGGTTCCAGCTGACCGGCATTCCCCCGGCTCCGAGGGGAATCCCCCAGATCGAGGTCACCTTCGATATCGATGCAAACGGCATCATCCATGTCTCTGCAAAGGACCTTGGAACCGGCAACGAACAGGCCATCACGATAAAGGGCGACAAGAAGCTATCAGAGGACGAGATCAACCAGATGGTTGAGAACGCGAGAAAGTTCGAGGAGGATGACAAGCAGAAGCGGGAAGAGATCGAGCTTCGCAACATGGCCGACACCGCAATCTTCTCCGCCGAGAAGTTGTTAAAAGAGAGCCCTGACCAGATCGAAGTGGCCGACAGGGAGAAGGTCGAGCAGCACATCGGAGATCTCCGCAAGGCGCTTGATTCTGACAACACCGAAGATATCAAGAAGGAAGTGGAGGCGCTGACAGATGCGGTCTATTCCATTACCACGAAGCTCTACCAGAAGGCCCAGGCCGAGAAGGCAGGCGGGGAGGGTGAAGCACCGGGTGGGGGAGGAGCCCCTCCCGAGGACGACACGGTAGTGGACGCGGACTTCAAGGTAAAAGACGAGTGAAGTCATGGCGGCGGGAGACTACTACGAGATCCTCGGAATACCGAAGAACGCGGATGAAAAGGAGATCAAGAAGGCTTACCGCAACCTGGCCAGGAAATACCATCCTGATGTCTGCAAGGATGAAGGTGCTGACGAGCGGTTCAAGAAGATAAACGAGGCATACAGCGTCCTCTCGGATCCACAGAAGAGGTCGCAGTACGACCAGCTCGGCCACGATACCTTCACGAACGCGTCCCGGGGCTCCTATACCGGCGGCGGAGGATTTGGAGGTGGCGGTTTCCACGCCGATTTCAGTGGATTCGGAGACATCTTCGACTTTTTCGGAGGAGGCTTCGGGAACAGGGGGTACAGCGGCCCCCAGGCCGGAAACGACCTCCTGATGAAGGTCCAGATCTCACTCGAGGATGCGGTCTTTGGCACCGACCGCGACATCGAGCTTGCGCATACCGAGGCATGCCCGTCCTGTGATGGTACCGGCAGCGAGACCAGGAAACTCGTCAACTGTCAAAAGTGCGGAGGGACTGGCCAGATGCGGCAGATGAGCCAGACAATCTTCGGCCAGTTCGTGCGCATGAGCACCTGCAGCGAGTGCGGTGGCCGGGGCAAGATCCCTGAGAAGCGCTGCCCTGCGTGCAGGGGATCCGGCCACACCCAGGTCAGGCGGACCGTCTCGGTGCATATCCCTGCCGGCGTGGAGACTGGAATGCGTCTCCGGATGGAAGGATACGGGGAAGCAGGCGATTACGGGGCTCCAAACGGCGATCTCTTCATCGAGGTCTATGTACGGCCGCATGAAAAATTCACCCGCAAGGGTGACGACCTGGAGACATTCGTAGAGATCTCGCCTGCCCAGGCTGTCGTTGGCTCCGTGGTTGATGTCGAGACCATCGAGAAACGGACGGTCGAGCTGAATATCCCTGCCGGTATCCAGCATAATACCGCCTTGAAGATCCCGGGCGAAGGTGTGAGACGGAGGGGCAAGCCCGGAGATCTCCTGGTCCGGGTCAGGATCGCAATTCCAAAACAGCCCGATCCGGCGGTCAGGGAGATGTATGAAAAGATCCTGGAGGCCGAGGGTTCGCGTGCACCCGAAGCGAAGAAGGGGTTCTTCTCCGGGTTCATGGGCAAGAAATAGGGTTTTATTATTTTTGTCCAATTTCGGTTTTTTTCCGGTATTGAAATATTCACCCTGACCTTTACACCCCCTCTGGAGAAAGATGAATTATCCGGAACGTTTCCAGACACGTTCCACCGGTGATGTATTTTGTGAACGCAGCTTTTTGGATCTTCCCTGTTCCGGTAACAATCCCAAAAATCACTATATGGGATATTTTCGATTCCAGATATGGTCTCTTTTCCGGGTCTCAACAGAAAAGATTGCGGCAATGGGCCAGAAGATGTATCTCCATCCCAAACACCAGGGTTGATTCGGTACAATGGAAATCTATATGCCTTCCCAATATCAATACCCGATTATGTCAAGAATGATATTTCTTGGTGCATTGCTTGCAGTCCTGTGCATATGCGGGGTCTCTGCGGAACCGCTTGATCTTGAGGATATGGTTGGACCGTCCCAGACGGCCTGGGATGCGCTGAAACCGCTCAGCACGACGCCCTACACGCAGACGGCCTGGGATGCGCTGAAACCGCTCAGCACGACGCCCTACACGCAGACGGCCTGGGATGCGCTGAAACCGCTCAGCACGACGCCCTACACGCAGACGGCCTGGGATGCGCTGAAACCGTTGAGCTCACCACCCACGTATACGTACTGGCAACGGTTGAAATAAGCGTGGAAGGTATAATGCACCGGTTCGGGGTCTTTTAAGATTCCAGTAGCCATTATGCCGCTCACACATTTTTCCCATACATAACCCCGACCTTATCATTCTCAAAGGGGACGCTCCCAGGAAACGCACTATTTCGTATCCGTATCGCTGCGGCGTCCCAAACTGCGTTTTGAACCCGTACCTGGGGGTATGAGCGTATGCCCTCCCTGCCGGATGAGCAGCGGATGAGATGGAGACTGTCTTTTGGAGAAGCGGGACAGCCTGTGCCAGCCAGTTTCCGGATACCCTTTACCTAATCCGTAAGATGTCTCAATACCGCCGGGACAATCTCTGATAACGAGGGATGGATATGGATCCCTGAAAGCGCCTCTACCGTATCTCCACGGTTCATCGCGTTGACAATCTCCTGGATGAGAATCGGCGCCTGCGGCCCGATGAGATGGAATCCGAGGATTCGATCGGTCTCTTTATCGACGATGATCTTTGCAAACCCTCTCTCCTCCCCCATAGCCTCTCCCTTAGCGATATCGCGATAGTGGGCCTTCCCCACCAGAACATGGTGGTCAATTCGTGCTGCCCTCTCTGTCAGTCCGACGGATGCAACCTGTGGGTACGAATAGACGGCGTGAGGTACCGCCCAATAGTCCATGGCCGTCTTTTCCGGCCTCGTGGCATTGTGCCAGGCGATTGATGCCTCCCGGTTTGCGGCATGGCGAAACATCTGCCTGCCGTTTGCATCCCCGACCGCCCAGATGTTCTCGACGCTGGTCTCAAGGTACTCGTTTGTGACAATGTACCCTCTCCTGTCGATCTCTATTTCCGTGTTTTCCAGGCCCAGGGTGTCTGCATTCGAGCGCCTCCCGGTTGCAACCAGGACTGTTCCTGCCTGGACATGCACATCCTCCCCGGTATCGGTGTCGTGTCCATACAGGTGGATGTCTCCACTCCCGCCCCTGACAGAGGTGACCTCGGTTCCGGTCAGCAGCGTCATTCTCTTTCCAAGCGCATCGGCGAGCGCCAGGGAGATCTCCTCCTCCTCCTCAGGAACAAGAAACCTGTTTCGTTGCACGACGGTGACTCGTGTCCCCATCGCCGCGAAGAAGTGTGCGTATTCTGTCGCCACGTATCCGCCGCCGATGATTGCGAGGTCGGCAGGAGTGCTGTCAAGTTCGAGTACCGACTCGTTGGTAAGATACGGCACCCCGTCAAGCCCTTCAACAGGCGGGATGGCAGGCCGTGCACCGGTGCAGATGAAGATCTTCTCGGCCTGCATGGATCTGCCATCCACCTCCATCACGTGGTCATCAAGGAACCTCCCCTCACCCTCGTAGAAGTCGAGCCTCTCCGTATTCTGCTGTATCCATGAGCGGGTGAAGCTGCTGTTCCTTGACCGGGTCTCCCGCATCCTTTCCATGATGTCCCGGAACCGGATCGATAGGTCTCCTGCCGTAACCCCGAGTCTTTCCGCCCCTCTCAAACTCTCGATCACGTCAGCAGGATAGATGAGCATCTTGGAGGGGATGCAGCCGGTATTTACACAGGTGCCGCCCGGAGGCCCCCTGTCGACAAGGGCGGTGCGAAGACCTGCACGAATGGCCATGCTCGCAACCGAGCCGCCTGCGCCTGAACCCACGACCAGGACGTCATAGCTCTTCATCGGGGATCCTGCCCCTCCGCAAGCATCGCCAGGGATGCATTGATAAAGGCCGGAAGGTCACCCGGGTTTCGGGAGAAGAGGAGGTTATTGTCCCTGACAACCTCCTGGTCGACGAATTCGGCACCGGCATTGATGATATCCTGGATGATGGATACATATCCGGTTATTCTCCTTCCTTCGAGCACCCGGGCAGATATGAGCAGCTGGGGGGCATGGCATATGCCAAGGACGGGCTTGCCGGAGAGAACGAATTCACGCACGAAGCCGACAGCGACGGGGTCTGCCCGGAGTTTGTCGGGCGAATACCCGCCCGGAATGAAGAGAGCATCATAGTCATTCACGTGCGTGTCATGGACGGATCGCTCGATTTTCACCCGTGTCTTCTCCGTCTTTCCAAAAACGGTCTTCCCTCCCTCCAGGCCGACAGTCACAACCTGGGGGCCGGCATCACGAAAGGCCTGGACGGGCTCCCTGTACTCGCTGTCCTCGAACAGATCCGTAATCATCACTGCGATCTTTTTCATCACTGCCACTCCAGGAGTTAGCTTCCTGCACCCGCTGTATAAACCATTCGGTTGTTTCAGAAAAGGCACTTATGTGCTTTCATTGCCAATTGAATACAGGCAGATGAAACTGATTGTCGAACTCTCGGGGGAGCACCCCGAGATACCGTTCGCCGAGCTCGAGATACTCGGCCCTGTTCTTGAACGGAGACGGCAGGTGGCCGTGGTCGATGCGCACGATGCGGCAGGTGCCCGGCGGCTGGCGATGGCCCATTGCGCGCTCGAACACCTCGGTGAATGCGAGGCGCACGGAGAGAATCTCTTCTCTCTCCTCGGGAATCTCGATATCACGTCGGACGAACCTTTTGCCGCCAGGGTAAAGAAGATCCCCGGAAACACGATGGATCTTTCCGGTGGGGACATCGAGAAGATGATGGGCGCCCTGATCAGCGGGACTGTCTCGCTGAAAAATCCTTCGACGGTATTCCGGGCCGTGATCTCGGAGGATCGGTGTTACCTCGGGCGTGTCATCATGATCCAGGACCGCGCCTCTTTTCACCATCGGCGACCTGGGAACAGGCCGTTTTTTCACCCCGGCGTGATGATGCCCAGGGTTGCCCGTGCCCTTGTCAATATGTCCCTTGTCAGGGAGGGCCAGACGATGCTCGACCCCTTCTGCGGGACGGGAGGTATCGTCCTCGAGGCAACGCTGATGGGGATCCCGGCCATCGGCAGTGATATCGACCCGGAGATGGTGACTGGAAGCCGGGTAAACATCCCCCGCGGGGATTGTGTCGTCGCAGACAGCACAGATCTCCCCTTCCGCACCGGATCGATGGATGCCGTGGTGACGGATCTGCCGTACGGGCAATCCTCCGCCATCCGGGCCCGTGATCTCGATTCCCTCTATTCCGGGACCATCGGTGAGATCCGGCGGGTTCTTGCACCCGGAAAACGGGCGGTCCTCGTGACGCACCGGGACATATCGGAGCTTGCAGGGGAGTATATGCAGGTTGCTGCGATGTACCGGCAGCGGGTCCACAAGAGCCTGACCCGGTGGATCCTCGTCCTCGAAAAGAGACCCGGAAATTCCCCCGACCTGCAGAAGCGAATATAGGAGATGGACCAGATATATCATAGGAACGGAATGGATCGCGATCTTTTGACCTGTCATATGACTGACAAGGGGATACGGGCGGGAAACGAGGACGCCTGCGGTGTCTGGAAGATCAACGGCCCGGAAGGCACCTTCACGCTCCTGGCAGTGGCGGACGGCCTTGGAGGCCACCCGGCAGGAGAAGTCGCAAGCCGCCTGGCCCTGGAAGCCCTCTCCCAGCAGATTACATCGCGAATCGCGGAACCCGCGTCCGGGACCGGGGACCTGGGCACCATCATGCTTGATGGATTCCGGTTTGCCAACAGTGTCGTGATCAGGGAGGGCGAGGAGACCGAAGGCTGGCTCGGCATGGGTACCACCCTCGTTACGGCGCTTGTCACCCCGGCAGGGGACGTCATCGTGGGCAATATCGGGGACAGCCGGGCCTACCTGATCGACGGGTCCATCCGGCGAGTCACCCGCGATCATTCAAAGGTCCAGGAGCTCGTGGAGGCTGGTGTGGTCACCCCGGAATTTGCCGATCGCCACCCCATGAAAAATATCGTGACCCGTATCATCGGCAGGAGAGGGGAGATCCCCGATATCTACACGGAAACGCTCGGAAACGAACGGATTCTCCTCTGTTCTGACGGGTTGATCGATGGTCTCTCTGAGAACGAGGTCCTCTCGATTTGCTCAAGCGAGCGTATCGGAGAGGCATGCCGGAGACTGGTCGACGCTGCAAAGGAGAAGAGCAGGGATAACATCACCGTGGTCATGGCAGGATACCGCACGTGAAAGCCCCGGGGAGCATCCGGCCTCCCTGCCGTCAAAAAAAGGATTTACTTCTTCGATCCTGGCGCCGCGGTCACGATCCTGGCCGCATGAACGATCTCGGGGAGCCTCTCCACCGGAAAGCCCACCACCATATCTTCGTCATCGATCCCTGAGAATTTTCGTGATCCGTCACAACCAAGGGAAAAATTCATGTTGCCGGACAGGTAGGGATAGGCGGTGGTGTCTGCGCAGATGGACTGGATGCCCGAAAACTCTGAGAATATCCTTCCTCCGACCCGGAAGAGCCCTGACTGGGCAAGTTTTAGCATTACCTTCGGGCATGCGACGATCTGGACGACATGCGGTGAAAAATTGGCCTTTTCAAGCGGAGCATACAGAACCGCGTAGGTTGCGCCTGATTCGACGTGCGGGATACTGTGAATGGTCCGCATGCACGAGGCCGTGCTCTCGAACTTGCCAAGTTTGAAGTAGAAATGCCCTGTTTTCAGCGATTCGGTGAGTTCTCTTAAGCCCAGTGCCCATGCGCCGCCCATGCATTCATGGTTCTCGACCGTCGAATAGAAGACCCGGCCCTCGTTCCGCGCCATGCTGGCCATCTTGCAGTGCCGGAACACCCCATCCACCTTTTCCATCCCCTCCGGGATGTCTTCCTTGCCTGTGGCAAGCTTGATCGCGACCGGTGATCCCTTCAATCCGAGGGTTGTTTTTAAAATATCAGCCGCTTCTGCAAAATCGATCGTACTCATCAGGGTATCAGTCATGTATACACACTCCGTTCTCCAGGAGGAATCCTCTCTGTCCTATAACTTATAATTGTGGATAGGTGCAAATCGTGCCCTGTCAGAGCCGCCTGAGCTTGTTGTTGACCTTTTCAAAAAAGTTCCTGCCGGCATAGACAAAGAGGGCAGGCGATGCGGATTTCTGAACCGTTATCAGGTCGCCACGGCCCAGTTCGATGGAGGTCTGGCCATCGATGACCAGGTTTGCGGGCTTTGCGCTCTCCAGCATGATCTCTACCGTCCGGTCGGTATGGATAAGGTGGGGTCTCGAGGAGAGCATGTACGGCGCCAGCGGTACGAGCAGGACGCCCTCGATCCGCGGGTCCACGATGGGCCCCCCTGCACTCATCGCATATGCGGTGGATCCCGTGGGCGTGCTTATCAGGAGCCCGTCAGCCCTGAAGCGTTCCGCCGGGACGCCGTCCACCAGGACCGAGAAACGGAGCATCTTTGCCGGGCGGGTCGTGACGATGAGGGCTTCATTCAGGGCGTGCCCCAGGATCTCTCCCTTCACCGAGAGAGAGATGCGCATCCTCTGCTCGACGGGAAACCCGTAATCCAGGTTTTGTACAAAGCCGATCGCCTCTTCGGGCTCAAGATCGGCAAGGAATCCAACCTCTCCCCAGTTTATGCCGACGATGGGCACCTGGACGTCCATCTTCTGGACAGAGAGGAGTATCGTCCCGTCTCCCCCGACAATCACCGCGACGTCGGGAAGCGTGCCGGGAGCAGGGGTCTCCGGTATCGCCAGTGCGGCGGCGGTCGCCAGTTCGAACGTGACCACGTGGCCCGCCTCCCGGAGTGTATCTCCGAGATTCCGGGTATATTCCAGCGCACCCGTATCATCCACCTTGGACATGAGTTGGAAATACACCGCTTGGCTCACCTCAGGTATTCGATCACCTTTTGGTGCAGTGATCCGTTCGTGGCGACCATGCACCGCCCGATGGTGACCTCGTCGGGGAACCAGATATCGTTTCCGTCGAGATCGCTCACTCGTCCCCCCGCCTCTGTACACACAAGCATTCCTGCCGCTGCATCCGTAACCCTCAATGTACCCCGCAGATCAATAAATCCATCTATTCTCCCGGCACCGATATAGGACAATTCGAGAGCAGACGCGCCAAGGAGCCTCCAGCGGCGGATGTTTTCACCGAGGTGCATGACACGCCCGGGATCGAATTTCCTCCCGTACACGGAGAGTGCACTCTTGTGAAGATTCCCGATATCCGAGACATGGATCGCCTTTCCGTCGAGGAATGCAGACTTTCCATGGATTGCAGTAAACGTCTCACCGTTTGCGAGGTTCCGTACAAAGGCCTTCCTGACGAACCCCTCTTCTGCGTAGGCCACCGAGAGCGCATAGAACGGAATTCCGACAATTGCATTGAATGTGCCGTCGATAGGGTCCAGAAATATCGTCCCCTGGTCCCCTGCGATATCCACCCGTCCCGCCTCCTCCGAGATCAGGGTGTGGCAGAGGGGATTTGTGGAGAGATATTCAAGTATGCAGTCCTCGGCGATCCTGTCGATGAGCTTGGTAGGGGTCCGGTCAGCCCCCATCCCGACCTGCTCCCCTGCTCTTTTCGTCCCCACAAGGTCTTTTGTGGCGTCATGCACCATGCCGGCCATATCTTCGCAGGCTTTTAAAAATTCCATGATATCGTGCACACTCGTGTTGTCAGTGGGTATGTATTAAAGCCTGTAAAGATAAATTGGTAGTGCGTTTCGCAACAAGAGTGTGAATCTGATGAAGGAGCAGACTGAAATTGGAAAACTGCGCGAGGGCCGCTACGTGATCATCGAGGATGAGCCCTGCAAGATACTCGGAATCTCGATCTCAAAACCCGGCAAGCACGGTGCTGCCAAGGCCAGAATAGATGTTGCCGGCATTTTTGACGGTGTCAAGAGATCGATCGTGCAGCCCGTCTCGGCACGGGCATACATACCCATTGTAGAGAGGAAAACCGGCCAGGTGATCACCGTCAGCGGGACGACCGTGACGCTCATGGATATGAAGGACTTTACCAATTTCGATATAGAAGTTCCAGAGGACAGGGTCTCCGAGATGGAGATCGGAAGCGAGATTCCCTATATCGAATCAATGGGAAAGAGAAAGCTCGATATCAATTAAGATAGTCCATATACCTTTTTTGGCGTTATTCGGCCGGGATTTTTAAAAAATTGCCTGCCCTGTCACCACATATCAGTATTGTCCAATATACCTGTCAGGTACCTTGACCTCGATCCTGTACGACCTGATCATGTGGGTGTTGATGACAAAGTAGTAGTCTCTAGCGCTGCCTCCTTCGTAGAACTTCTCTATCCACGGCCTTGGGTCATACTCGTCTCCCTTGTCCCAGAGGTCAGGATCAAGCCCTCCCCGTGGCTCGATGGTCTTTACAAGGCTGTTATCGGAGGCGTCCCGTAATTCTATCGAGAAGTAGGGGAAGACCTCGGATGCAAGGACGTCCGCGACGCCGGCTTCCTTGCTGGAGGTCTCACCGACGTATCGTGTTTCCCATGGTTCGACCGTGTACCACAGCTCCCAGTACGGGAACGGGATCTCGAAAGACTCGGTCGTTCCGCCGGCTTTCCCCTGGATGGTAACATAGGTGAGGAGCTTTTCAGGGACAGCCGTGATCTCGGGCGGAAACATGTGGGTGGGCGTCGGCATGGCACTTGCTGGCGCCACGAAACCGAGTTTCTTTGATTCTCCCTCCCATGCAGGAATGGTCGTGGGAGGGGTGGTAACCTCGGTGGGCGGCATCGTGTAGGCGGAGGTCTGGTATACGATCTGCTTTCCTTCCGGTTCCTCTTCTGCACCGCCGAAAGAGGGAAGTTCCAGGTTTGCGGGCTCCCCGGTAAGCATGGGCTTTACGAAGAGTGCCATGACCAACACGATCACGAGCGCAGCCACCACTATCAGAAGGTCCCGCTTCTCCATTACCCAATGTTTGAATCTGCAGAATATATCAATATACTCGAGACGGCCACCATGACCCCTTCTCCCAAAAAGGGAGTATCCTAGCGACGATACATGCCCACTGTATCCCCGAACTGCACCACGTGTCCCCTCATGGCCCCTACAAGGTCTGCCTTGTTCGAGCCCGGAGCGAGTGTGAGCATCGAGTCCAGGCCGTAGACCTTGAAACTGTACCTGTGTGTCGATCCCACGGGCGGGCAGGGCCCCGTGTACCCGATCTTTCCGAGATCGTTTCTCCCCTGGACTGCCGATATGGGAGAGTCGACCACTCCGGTCTTTGGTATACCTGCGGGTATCACCTCCACCGGCCCGATGTTCCATATCAGCCAGGGCGTGAACGAGCAGCATGACTTGATGAATGGATTCACCGCCATGACCGCCACTGACGATGCTGACAGGCCCCTGATCCGTATCGGGGGTGACTCGTCTTCTCCGTCGCAGGTATAGGTTGGTGGAAACTCGAGGAAATCGAGTGACACGACAAGCTTCTCCATGCTTTGATGCTCATCCTTACAAGGGAAAAAGGTTCATGAAAGAGATGTACCGGAGTTATGGATCATGATACGAGAAAGAGACGGTGATAGTGGCGTGAACCAGTCACCACTCCATTGCTACACTGACGGGGCTTCGAGGGGAAACCCGGGGCCTTCGGCCTGTGCATACATCATCGTGGATAGCGCGGAGAGGGTTCTCTGCCAGGATTCCTGCTACCTGGGGAGAGGAACCAACAACTCGGCCGAGTATCACGCCGTGATCGAGTCGTTGAAGGCCGCTGCCCGCCACACCCGGGGGAGGGTCGTGGTCTTCTCTGACAGCGAACTGGTTGTGCGCCAGATAACCGGCAGGTACCGGATCAGGAAGGACCACCTCGCGGCTCTCTGCAGGGAGGCACTCTCGTACACCACGCACTTCGATGGCGTTGAATTCCGGAATGTGCCCCGGGATAACCCGTTTATTGCCAGGGCAGATTTGCTCTGCAACCGGGTCCTCGACACCCACGAGGGGAAAAAAGGATAGATGCCGCCTTTGCCATCAACACTACATCTTTATTTTATTTTTTCCCAATAATTAGGAGAGATAGATAACCACATGAGGATCAGATAATGGCAGATACAGATAAACCGACAAGCGATAATTGCGAGGGGATCTGCGAGGGATGCCCGAGCGCAAATACCTGTGACAGTGCACAGAAGACTGCTTCCGGAAAGCCAGCAGGGCTTCCCCCGAAAGCGGAGATAGATGTCGACCACGTAATACTCGTCCTCTCCGGAAAGGGTGGTGTTGGAAAGTCCACGGTATCGGTCAACCTTGCGTTTGCACTCGCAAGCCACGGTTTCAAGGTCGGGCTCCTCGACCTCGATATACACGGGCCGAACGTTCCGAAGATGCTTGGAATCGAGGACCAGAAACTGATGACGATGGGGAACAAGATTGAACCGGTCCGCATCACCGGCAATCTCTCCGTTGTCTCGATGGCATTTCTCCTGCCCGAGACGAGCACTCCGGTCATCTGGCGGGGCCCGATGAAGATGACGGCCATCGGCCAGTTCCTATCGGACGTGAACTGGGAAGAACTCAATTACCTGGTCGTAGATCTGCCTCCCGGAACCGGAGACGAGGCACTCTCCATCGTCCAGCTTGCACCAAATGTCCGCGGAGCGGTCATCGTGACCACCCCACAGGACGTAGCAACGATGGATGCGATGAAGGCAGCAAAATTTGTCGAGAAACTGGAGATCCCGGTCATCGGCATCGTGGAGAACATGAGCGGACTGGTCTGTCCCCACTGCAAGGGGGAGATAGACCTCTTCGGCAGGGGTGGCGGAGAAAAAATTGCAAAAGAACTCGGGGTCCCCTTCCTCGGAAGCATCCCGCTCGATCCTGACATGAGGAAGGCAGGCGATGAAGGTCGCCCCTTCATCATACGCAGCAAGGATAACCCCACCTGGAAGAGTGTCGACGCCGTCATGGAAGAGCTCGTCAGGGTGGTCGAAGACTAGATGGACTACCACAGGATCCTGCAGGGACCGGAAGGCGACAAGGAACTTTATGACGATATCGTTCGGGCGCTGGAAGACGTGGAACTCTTCCCCGATCTTGTCGAGCCGATCTACCGGAAGGCAATGAATTTTGACGACGACCGGCTCGACCATCTCCGTTTTGCACTGCTTCGCGTGCAGTTGTACTCCGATATCCACCGGAACGAGGACATGGAGCGGGCACAGAAGATGAAGTACGTGGCCGAAGTCCTCGAAAAGACGATCTTTGGCTCCCTGATGCTGGAGCATGAGGAACTCGGGAGCGGGTAGGCCCGCTCAGTGCCCGTATTTCGGGCAGCACCCTGTTTTTTTCTCTACCAGGTTTGAGTCCACCGTTGCGTCCACAATCGCGGCTCTTATCTTCTGGCACATCCACGCTGCGTAGTCCATCTGCTACAGGGTTTGCGGTGAAATCACCTCGTGACAACAGAAATCCCTGGCGATCCAGGGATACCATTCCTCACCTCCCGGGCACCCATTCACAACCTATATCGGAGAAAAACTACGTACTCTATATCCCACTTTCAGGTGATGCGGTGGAGAGATACAGCTTTATTTTACGAATGCCCGATCATCCGGGGGCGCTTCAGAGGGCTTCGGAGGTGATCAGGCGACATGGGGGCAATATCAACCGGATCCAGTTCGACCGGCGCATCGACCCTGTCACCGTCTTCTTCGAACTGACCGCACCAGATGAAGCCCGGGCGCAGATCCACAGGGAACTTGCCGGTATGGGATACTTGCAGTCCACGCTGAAACCTGCGAGTTTCCTGAAGTTCTGGGCCTTTCTCCCCCACCGACCCGGTGCGTTGAGGAGGTTTCTCGAGATCACGACGGCATGCAATGCAAATATCGCGTACATCGATTTCGACGACCGGGGGTCGAACCCAGACCGGCTGACGGTAAGCCTCAGCCTTGACGACAGTGCCGCCACCGACCGGCTCCTCGACCAGCTCAAGTCACGCTACCCGCTCGAGATCCTCGAGTACGATACCACCGGGAAGAACCTGGACGATACTGTCTTTTACCTCCGGTTCGCCCAGGAGATCCGGAGGATCGTCGGGGACTCGGAGGAGGAGTTCCTCCTCTCCCTGCTCGGGGACATCAACCATATCGCCCAGGAGCTCTCGAAGCTCGGACAGGACCCCACGACGGTCTTCGAACAGATCCTCCATAACGGCGACATCCTCAAAGAGACGACGGGACCCGGCTTTTACGTGGATATCCAGGAGATCCCGGTCGCGGACGGCATGATGCTCTACTGCCTCCAGCCGCCCTGTGGCGGGAGTGTCTTCTTGATTGACACTCCAGATGAGAGCCTGATGATCGACACTGGGTACGGCATATACAACCGTGACATGGTCTCGGTTATCCGGAACCGGATCCCAGGTGTCCTGGACAGGTTAAAAGAGATCGTCATCACCCATGCAGACGCGGACCATTGCGGTGCCGGGGGCCTCTTCCCTGTGGAATCAGTGATGCACCCCGGGACACAGGAGATTATCCGGGTGGCCAACCGTGCATATGGTTCCCGGAGCGAGGCATCGATCCTCGAAGAGGTCTATACCACCCTCATAAACCTCTTCTCAGACTTCCACCCCCCCGAAAAGGTCCGTCTGCTGGACCGTGCTCCGCTCCGGCTCCGCAACTCCTTCCCTGTCATCGGATCCGTCAGCATCGGGGGAGTCGATCTTGAGATCCTTGAAGGGAAGGGCGGGCACCAGCATGGCCAGGTCTATGTCTACTCTTCTGAGCTTGGCCTGTTGTTCACCGCCGATACGGCGATAAATTTCCGGCATATATCAGAGGAGCGGTCCCGGTACAACTCGCTGGCGGTCTTTCTCGTCACCTCGGTAAACGTCGATTCCGATGTGGCACGGGCGGAACGGGCCGCTCTCCTCGAACTCGCCGAATCAAGCCGTGGCACCTACCATGGCGACCGCACCGGGTGCCTTGTATGCGGGGGGCACGGCCCGGTCTCGGTCCTCTCGGGACGTGACCTGGTCCCCTATGGCACCCTGGTCCGGATCGACGGGGAGTAAAAGTCTTTTTTGGGCCGGCAGGAGAGATTGCGAACCGACTTTCCCGACTCCCAGCAGAGACCGGAGCGATGCCGGATATCCCGGAGGCCGGTAATGCCGAGATCGCTCGGGCTTTCTCGGTCACCAGGCAACTCCGGGGGGGTATGCCGATACCGCGACACTGCCCGACGACGACATACCGCAGTACAACCTGGCACTGCTGCATCCCACGCTCCCGGTTCCGCCATACGTGAGCGTGAACGATAAGGCAAGGGTGTATGACTGGATCCCGTCTTCGCTCCTCTGCAACACGCTGATCTGATACGACACCCTGGCAGGGGAGGTGTTCCTGCTCCTCTCTCACTTCTTCCCGAGAAGTTCCAGTGCGGCGAGGGCCATGCAGAAGACCCCCAGGCTGATTGCCGGCCCGGGATCCGGTGCGAACCGGCTGTTATGGAGATACGGTCCCCCGCCGGTCCCGATCCGGAAGTAGCAGAGCGGGACCCGCGGCTCCAGCATCCCGAAGAACCCGAAGTCCTCGCTCCCGGTGAGGGGGTCGATCCGGATCACCCTCTCCTCCCCGAGGGTGTCCCGCAAGATGCTGCTCACCCTCCCTGTCAGCACGGTGTCGTTTACGAGGGGTGGAACCGATTCGGCGGCGATTTTGACCTCCGGAAGAAGGTCCTCCGGAACCCCTGCGGAGAGAGCGATGTTCCTGGTGATTCGCCGTATCGACTCCATGATCTTCTCCCGGACCTGCTCACTGAAGTACCTGATATTCGCCTGGAGGCTGACGGTGTCAGGGATTGCATTGTATTTCGCACCGCCATGGATCGATGCCACTGTGACGACTCCGAACCCGAGCGGGGGGAGTTCCCGTGAAACGATCGTCTGGAATGCCAGGATGATCCTGGCAGCGAGCACCACCGGGTCGATGGCCCTGTCCGGGTGGGCCGCATGGCCGCCGATTCCCCGGATGACGATGTCGAGCGACTCCGATCCTGCCGAGAAGATGCCCTCCCTGAACCCTACGATACCTTTTGGGAGGTCGGGCCCCACGTGAAGGGCCAGGGCAGAGTCGGGTACCGGAAACCGGGTAAAGATGCCGTCGTCTATCATCGCAGTCGCTCCCCTCCCGGTCTCCTCTGCGGGCTGGCCCACCAGGAGAAGGGTCCCCTCCCATTCGTCAACAAGATCCGCAAGGACACGGGCGGTCCCTGCCAGCACCGACATGTGGATATCGTGGCCGCATGCGTGCATCACGCTGACTGTCGAGCCGTCCGGTCTCTTCGCGACGATCCGGCTCGCGTATGGCAGCCCCGTCTCCTCGGCCACCGGCAGGGCGTCCATGTCGGCCCGGATCATCACGACCGGCCCAGCACCAGAGGACCGGACGCCCACGATGCCGTGTCCACCGATTCCCTCGGAGACGGCAAAGCCGGCTCTCTCCAGTTCTGCCGCAAGGGTCCGCGATGTCGTCTCCTCCTCCCCGGAGAGTTCAGGCTGTGCATGGAGCCTGCGGTACAGGTCAAGGAGTGAGGGGAGTTCACGATCGATCGTCTCCCGGATCCTTCCGGCACGGGGGGTCATCGAAAACCAGCCCCGACCATACCGCGGTATCGGGCAACCGAGAGATCGAGGAAGTCCCGGTCGGTGTCCATGCCTATGAACCGCCTCCCGAGCGAGCAGGCTACAAGGCCTGTCGTGCTGCTCCCGGTGAAGGGATCGACCACGAGGTCGGAGGGGTTGCTCGAGGAGAGGATGACCCGTTTCAGGAGTGCGCACGGCTTCTGGGTCGGGTGCTTCCCATGCCTCTTCTCATCCCCCCTCGGAGACGGGATGCTCCAGACCGACCGCATCTGCCTGCCCGGTTTCTTGAGCGTGTCTTCTGGCCATTCGCCGTTCTTCGTCTCGTCGTAATTGAAGGTATGCCGCTCATTGGCGTTCTTTCTCGCCCAGATAAGCGTCTCATGGCTCGCGGTGAAGTACCGGCCGGAGAGGTTCGGGGGGGCGTTTGGCTTGAACCAGCAGATGTCGTTTAAGACCTGGAACCCGAGCAGCTGGAGCGCGAAGCCGCATGCATAGATGGAATGGTAGGTACCCGAGATCCATATGGTACCGTCCTCCTTCAGCACCCGCCTGCATGCCGAGATCCACTCCTTCTGGAAGGAAAAGTCCTCCTCGACGCCCCGGCTCTCGTCCCACGACCCCTTGTCGACCGGGGCCCTCTTCCCTGACTTGCAGGTGAAGCCGCCGTTCGAGAGGTTGTAGGGTGGGTCGGCAAATACCATGTCGACTGAACCCTCCGGGAGGCGCGTCAGGAGCTCACGGCAGTCACCGAGCCTGAGTTCGAAGGATCCATCCGAAAAATATGGCGAACTGTTCATCGCAAACCGGCCTCAATCAGGGCCTGCAGGCCCAAACGCTCCTTATTTCCTATTACTCTTCATCTTCAACCACATAAAGTGTTCCGGCGGCTGGATCGTCTCCTGGCGAAATTCTCATCATGCCTGGCGTTTCATCCCTGTACCAGGATGACAGAGAAGCACAGGGTCCGGGAGATGATGCGGCTGATGGCATCGAAGATCCGGAGCACCGCGGATTCCATAGCCGATCGGGAGATTGAGCTGTTCATCGGGGAGATATTGAAAGCCGACAGGGTATATGTGATGGGCGCCGGAAGGTCCGGCCTCGTGGCCAAGGCATTCGCGATGCGGCTGATGCATCTTGGCCTTGCATCGTTCGTGATCGGCGAGACCATAACCCCGGCGATGAAGCCGGGCGACCTGATCATTGTCTTCTCAGGGTCGGGCAGGACGAAGACCGTGGCCGACATCGCAGAGACGGCAAAGGAGATAGGGGGACGGGTATCCCTCATCAGTTCCAACCGCGACTCACGGATCGGCCGGATAGCCGACTGCATCGTGATCATCGAGCACCACCGGGACGAGGTGAAGGACGATGCCGAGGAGTTCGAGATACGGCAGATGCTCGGGGAACACAAGTCCTTTGCCCCGATGGGCACGCTCTTCGAGACCGCGGCCATGGTCTTTGCCGACGCCATCATATCGTGCCTGATGGAGATCACACAGACCGATGAGAAGGAGTTAAAGAACCGCCACGCAAACATCGAGTGATTTGAAAGGAGGAGAAATGGAGAAATATCGGATTGCAAGCCGCGTTAAAGATATCGAGATCTCCGGCATCAGGAAACTGTTCGATGCGGCAGGCCCGGGGTCCATCAATCTCGGGCTTGGGGAGCCTGATTTCGACACGCCGGAACATATCAAGCAGGCAGCCGCCCGGGCCCTTGCTATGGGCAAAACCGGGTATACGCCAAATCTCGGCATCCTGGAATTGAGGGAAGCACTGTGCAGGAAGTTATCGCAGGAGAACAACCTCTCGTATACGCCCGACCAGGTCATCGTGACTGCGGGCGCCAGCGAGGCATTGCATATCATCATGCAGGCGCTCGTCGAGGAGGGGGACCGCGTCCTCTTTGCAGACCCCGGGTTCGTCTCCTATGGTGCCCTCGCCGTGATGGCGGGGGGAAGGCCTGACGGTCTTTCGCTCGATTCACAGTTCTGCATCGATCCCGAGGCGGCCAAGGAGAAGATGGACGGGGCCCGGATCCTTGTGCTGAATTCTCCGGGAAATCCCACCGGGGCGGTAGAGGATAAGGAATCAATCCGTGCCCTGGTCGAGTATGCCAATGATGCCGGTGTCACGGTTGTATCAGACGAGGTCTACGAGCATTTCATCTATGATACCCGCCACTGGAGCGCAGGCCTCTTCGGCGAGGACGTGATCACGGTCAATGCGACGAGCAAGACCTTTGCGATGACCGGATGGAGGCTCGGGTACATGGCGGGTCCGAAGGAATATGTCGAGCAGAGCCTGAAGGTGCACCAGTACTGCCAGGCCTGTGCAAGCTCGGTCTCCCAGTATGCTGCGCTTGCGGGATATACGGGCCCCCAGGACTGTGTACGCGAGATGCGTGACGAGTACCGCGCCCGCCGGGACTACCTGTACGGCAGGATGCGGGAACTCGGCTTTGACTTCCCTGTGCCCGAAGGGGCATTCTATCTCTTCGTGCCGATGAAACGGTCCATGATAGAGCAGATCATAAAAAGCGGTGTTATCGTCGTGCCGGGAGAGGCTTTCGGGGTCAATGCACCCGATTATGCGAGAATGTGCTATGCAGCGTCGATGGATGACCTGGAACGTGCTGTGGAGCGAATATCAGCGGTGGTAGGGTGAAAAAATGGTAAAGGAACTGATAAAGAAGCTCTCCAATGCCCATGGGCTTTCGGGGAGCGAAGGAAATATATTCGACATCGTGCGGGCCGAGCTGGAAGGATCGGTCGACGAGATGTACACGGACAAGATGGGAAACCTGGTTGCGGTCAGGAAAGGTGGTGATTTTTCCGTGATGCTCGCGGCGCATGCCGACGAGATAGGCCTGATGGTCAAGGCGATAGAGGAGAAGGGCTACCTGCGGTTCGTAACCCTGGGCGGGTGGTACCTGCCGACGCTCTACAACCAGCGCGTGATACTTCATGGCACGGACGGACCGGTCGTCGGTGTGCTCGGCGGAAAACCGCCCCACAAGATGGAAGACGAAGAGAGAAAGAAAGGTGTCAAGGCAGATGATCTCTTCATCGACATCGGCGCTTCCAGCCGGGAAGAGGTGGAGAGCCTGGGAGTCGGAATCGGCACCCCTGTAACCGTAGACCGCGAGATGGCCGACCTGGCAAACGGAAGGATAACCGGGAAGGCATTTGACAACAGGGCCGGGGTGGCCCTTCTCGTAAGGACGATGCAGGAGGTTGAATCGCCCCACACCATCTACGCAGTCTTCACGGTACAGGAGGAGGTGGGCCTGAAAGGTGGAAAGACGAGTGCCTATGCCCTCGACCCTGACTGTGCCATCGCCACCGACGTGACGTTTCCGGGTGATCACCCGGGCATCGACCTAAAGGACGTCCCGGTGGAGATGGGCAAGGGCCCGATCATCACCATCGCCGATGCCAGCGGCAGGGGGCTCATCGCGAGCCGGGCCATGGTCAACTGGTTGAAGGATGCCGCTTCCGCCAATGATATTCCGTACCAGCTCGAGGTGGGAAGCGGTGGGACAACCGATGCGACGGCCATCCACCTTGAACGGGGAGGAATCCCGAGCACGACTCTCTCGATCCCGACCAGGTACATCCATTCACCGGTCGAGGTGATGGACCTTCGTGACGTGGAGGATGGAATCAGGCTCCTTGTCGAAGCGTTGAAGACAAGGCCGGAGATCTGATTTTTTATATGAAATGGCTACGCCATTTTCAATTTGCATGCATGGTCTCGCTTTAGAATCATCTGATTTTTTTGTGAAAATGGCTCTTCTATTTTCATTTTAAACCCCATGAGAATCATGCGGTTTTTTTATTGCCGCTGTGCCATCCCCACAAGGGTAATTTGTGGAATCCTCCAGACACCGTTTTTATACCTCATGGATCAGGATACCGGGTATACTCAGTGGGAACGGTTGCCCGGACATAAGTCACTACCATATCATCGGGAATCTTATCAGCGACGCGACAGATGCCCGTGGAGTGAACCGGAACACTCGATTCCACGCCCCTTCCAGGTGATCAGGGTTCACTCTCCAGGCAAAGCTCACCAGGGCCGTCTTTGCACTATCTATATGTACCACGTTCTGAAGGGGAGTTTTACTGGTATTGGGAAGATAAGTACATCTGTCTCCATGATCCCGATCGTCTGACAGTGGTGCGAGTCTTGATCAGGGTTTGCAAACCGGTGTCTGACACATGGCATGTCGGGGGGCTTCAGCTGGTAAAGTATGTTAAGCTTGCTCCCGCGCATCAATCCCAATATCACGGTGTTATTGCCAGTGATATGGTTCATGGTTCACCCGTACAGGGATGGTAAGCATCATTTTTTCAAATATTCCCCTGTGAACCCGAAATAATCCTAGATACATTATTTCTGATTAGATCGCTATTTAGACCAAAATAAAGCCATACTAAAGAGTTCAGCTGACTAAGCTACATACTTTCATCACCCAAAAACCGGATAATGTGACCCGATTGACTGTCATGACACCAGGAGGGCACCATGTGACATAAGCGAAAAAATCGTGTTCCACAATGCAAATTGAGGCGCTATGTGGTTCCCATACAGGGAAAAAACCCCTATTTTTCGGCCAAATTCTACGAAAAGTTTATATACATTACTGAAGAGGATATGATGAATACATTTATATCGCGATTTGGGGGATGAAAATTCCCTCGTTTCACGATTGGAGGATGTATAGAGAACATATCAGCTGAGGTGTTCATATGAACCATAGAAAAGTGCTCCAGATAAGTATCCCTATCCTTGTCTGCCTATGCCTGATGCTCCCCGCAACGGGCGCCATTACGGTGACAGACATTGATCCCTCGACAGGGATCAATGCGGATGGGTACGTCTTCATCAATGAAGTAACAGGTACAGATTTTCCAGGTGCTCCTGGTGCAGCATCAGTGCTGCTCAACAGGGCTGACAAGGACAACATTACCGCTCCATGGGTAAACTACGTGAGTCCGACCTGGCTGACCTGTGCCTTTGACCTGGACGGCGCAGAAGCCGGCCAGTGGAACGTAGTCGTGAGAAACACCACCAGTGGCGAGGAGGGTGTTTTGGCGAACGGATTCACGGTGACAAACCCTGCACCGACCCTGACAGATATTAATCCCGACAGCGGCTACGTTGGCTATGCGTACGCGAATGTCGAGTTGACAGGGACGAATTTCCTGACTGATGGTACTCCGGGGGTCAACCTCACCTTGGCGGGAGAGGAGAACATCACCGCCACGAACGTGCAGGTGGACCTCAGTACAACCCTGATTACCCTCGACCTCGACCTGGCCGGAGCCCAACCCGGCGACTACACGGTAATCCTGGAGAGCCAGGATGGACAGAGTGCCGAGCTCACTGAGAAATTCTCGGTATCGTACCCCCCGCCGGAGGTAGACTCCCCCATCACTCCTGACACGGGAACAAACGACGGCGTGGTCGGAATCACGAACCTTCAAGGCTCCAATTTCCGTGCAGGTGCGAATGTGACCTTCTCCATGGGTGTATATGAGATAACGCCGGTTGACGGCCTGATCATCACGCCCACGAAGATCATGTGCTTCATGGACCTGACCGGTGCAAAGGTTGGCAAATGGAATGTGACGGTCACGAACGAGGACGGCAAGTCGGATACGATTGAAGATGCCTTCACGATCTTCTATCCGCATGCACCGGGGGTCGACGAAATCGATCCGGACTTCGGCTACAACAACGGAACAGTCGATATCTCTGCAATCACCGGGTCCGGTTTTGAAGATGGAGCGACTGTTGTGCTGAAGAAGGGCATCGATGAGATCCCCGCAACCGACGTCACCGTCCAGAATTCCGGCCTCATCAACTGCACCTTTGACCTTACCGGTGTAGAGACAGGCCTCTGGAATATTGTTGTTGAGAACGATGACGGCCAGGCGGGAATGCTTGCAGATGGCTTCACCGTCATGGACGTCCCGCCGCAGGTAGATACCATCACCCCTGACAGCGGATCAAACAACCTCATCTTCATTGTCCTGGTATCAGGCTCCAACTTCGACACTCCAACAATCGCCCTGGCCCGCGACGGATGTGACGATATACCCGGCGCGATCACGATGTGGACCGTTGATGAGATTCTCTGCACCGTTGACCTGAAAAGGGCAGAAGAGGTAGGTTTCTGGGATGTCGTGGTGACCAATGACGACGGCCAGTCCGATACCCTTGCAGATAGGTTCGAGGTCACATATCCCGCACCGACGGTGGACGCAATCGATCCCGCGACAGGCGAGAACACCGGTAACCAGACCGTGGACATCTCCGGGCATCACTTCCGTGACGGCGCCACCGTGGCGCTGAACAGGACTCCCTATGCCGATATCCCGGGCATGAATGTTGACGTGGATCCCAGCGGAGACCAGTTAACCTGCATATTCGATCTTGCCGGGGCCGAGGCAGGAGACTGGGATGTCGTGGTGACCAACGATGACGGGCAGTCCGACAGGTACGACGGTTTTTCGATAACAAACATTGCGCCAACCGTGGATTCCATCACCCCCGACACCGGTTCAAATGACGGTGATATCGGGATCACGAACCTTGCCGGCACCGGGTTCCTCCACAATGCGACGGTCCTGCTCCAGAAGGATGGCGCGGACGATATCGTCGCTTCCGGGGTGGATGTGACGAGCCCGACCAAGATCCAGTGCTTCTTTAACCTGACTGGCCAACCAGTCGGGAAATGGGACGTCGTGGTGACGAACAATGACGGGAAATCAGGTATGCGTGCCGAGATCTTTACCGTCCAGTATCCCACGGCTCCTGATGTGACCTCTGTGACCCCTGAGACGGGAGTCCGCGGGACCGAAGCTTTCGAGATATCTGACATTGCCGGCACCGGTTTCCGTAATGGTGCGTCGGTCGTTCTCCAGAAGGACGCCGCCGAGATCGTCGCTACCGGTGTCTCGGTCTCCCCGCCGGACCAGATCACCTGCACGGTGAACCTCTCCGGTGCCGCTGTCGGTTTCTGGGACATCGTGGTGACCAATGACGATGGCCAGACCGATACCTATGCGGATGGATTCGAGGTCATATACCCCGCACCGACGGTGGACGACATCGATCCCGATACCGGTGTGAATGACGGCAACGTGACGATCACCGACCTCTCCGGAACGGGCTTCAGGGACGGTGTCACGGTTGTGCTGAACCGGACCCCCTATGCCGATATCCCGGGCATGGATGTTGAGGTGGCGCCTGACGGAGACTTAATTAACTGTGTATTTGACCTCACGGGCGCTGAAGCAGGCCTCTGGAATGTCATCGTCACCAACGAGGACGGCCAGTCTTCCGCACCGCTCGCCGGCGGGTTCACGGTCGAATACCCTGCACCGACGGTCTCGTCGCCCATAACTCCGTCTTCCGGACCAAACGACCGGGAGATCGAGATCACCAGCATCCAGGGAACCGGTTTCCGTGAGGGAGCGGCAGTGGCACTGACAAAGACCGGGTACGCCGATATCGTCGCAACCGATGTGAACGTGCTCGATTCCACGACCATCAACTGCACGGTCAACCTGACGGGACGGGCGCTCGGCTCCTGGAATGTCGTTGTCACCAATACCGACGACGGAAAATCCGGGATGCTCGCGAACGGCTTTGAGATCCTCCCGCCACCGCCGGTGGCAGCATTTTCCGTTGAGCCTGCGGTCGGGACGGTCCCGCTGACGGTCCAGTTCACTGACCAGTCGACCAACAACCCCGTGGTCTGGGTCTGGGTCTTTGGCGACGGTTCGACCTCGGCCGGGCAGAACAACCAGAACCCGGTCCATACCTACAACGAGCCCGGTGTCTATGACGTGAGCCTCCGGGTGATCAACGACGGCGGCAGCGACCAGGTGACGATACCCGGAGCGGTCACGGTCGTCACAACGCCGGTGGCCAGTTTCTACGGAGAACCAACAGAGGGAACGGCACCGCTCCTGGTCCAGTTCACCGATACATCGGACGGCAACCCGAAGAAGTGGCTCTGGCAGTTCGGTGACGGCTCGTACTCGTTCCAGCAGAACCCGTACCACCTGTACAGGAATCCGGGTATCTATACCGTGAAGCTGACAGTCACGAACAGCGCCGGATCCGACACGGTGACCATGACAGACTACATCGTCGTCACCAGTCTGCCGGTTGCGGACTTCAGCGCGAACAGGACGTCCGGGGTTGTCCCGATGGCGGTCCAGTTCACTGACAAGACGACAGGCACACCAACTTCCTGGGCATGGTCATTCGGCGACGGCAGCACGTCCACCGATCAGAACCCCGTGCATGTCTACACCGTCAAGGGGACCTACAGTGTCCAGCTGACGGCGACAAACAATGAAGGAGTCAGCACAAAGACAAAGCCCGGCTACATCAGGGTCGGACAGGGTCTTGCAGCCGACTTCGAATACGAACCAAGCAACCCCGACAACATCGCCCCGCTCACCGTGGCCTTCACCGACATGTCGACAGGCAACCCACTGAGATGGACATGGCGGTTCGGCGACGGGTATGTCTCCACCGACCGGAACCCGATCCACACCTTCCAGAACCCGGGCAGCTATGACGTCACCCTCACAGTGACGGGCATGGAGGGATCGGTCTCGGCCACGAAGACGATCGAGGTCGTCCCGGTACCGCTGAGTGCGGATTTCACGGCCGAACCGACGACCGGATCTGCACCGCTCACCGTCGAGTTCACCGATACATCGACCGGGACGCCTAACGAGTGGACATGGGTGATCTACAAGGATACCAGCAGTGCGGTGGTCATCAACCCAGGCAGCCCCAACCAGTTCTACACGTTCAACGAACCGGGCATGTACAGTGTCCAGCTGATCGTGTCGGACGATTTCGGAGATATCAAAGAGAAAATAAAGCCAGGTTACATCAACGTCCTTGAGTTCCCCTGAGCCGTGCGGGGGAACACCTCGGCTTTTTTTTTAAAAAATTGTACACTCTTTTCTGTGTTCTTGATAAAACAAGTCAGTTAGCCTTTGTCTGTGTCCCTTGACCGTTGATTGCCATAGCAACTCTCAAAAAGGACGATAGGGATAGGATCAGAAAGAACCGGTGAAATCGTGGCCTACCCTGTCATATGGATATCGCGTGGTTGTTTAAAGGCAGGAACCAGCCCATTACCCTAACAGAAACGGAAATGAAACTCTTCCCGAAGAACCACTGAAAATCCCGGCTTACCCTGCCCAGCGGATATCCTTTGCGGGGGTCTGGGGATGCAACCCCCGTCAGCACTCTCCCTGAGACGCTCCCAGGGGCTTCGCTGGTCTCTGCCGCTGAGGTGTCCCCTAAACGGCGATAGGGCCTGTATCGTAGTAAATCCCGGCTTACCCTACCCGGCGGATATCCCCAGCAGGGGCCGGGGGTGCAACCCCCGTCGTCACCCTGCGATTCTCGTCATAGATGTTTCAAAGGCGGGAAACCCCGCAATGCGATAGTGACTGTTCTGGGGTAAGGTGCTAGGATGCTTGCCCGTTACCCTATCAAAAACGGAAAAGAGATTCTTCTCGAAGAACCACTGAAAATCCCTGCTTACCCTGCCTGGCAGATATCCTCAGCGGGGGCCGGGGGTGCAACCCCCGTCATCACTTACCTGAGACGCTCCCGAGAGTTCACTCGCGTTCACCCCCGCCGCTGGGGTCCCCCAAATGGCGATAGTGACTGTATCGGGGTGAAAAACCTTTTTTTTTGTTAGAAGAACTGATTCCAACATCACAACGGCTTACCCTGCCCAGTGGATATCCCCGCAGGGGCCGGGGGTGCAACCCCCGTCATCACTCTCCGATGCTCAGCAGGGTTTCAATGCATCCTACCGAAACAGAAACAAGGCTCTTCCCGAAGGACCACCAAAATTCCGGCTTACCCTGCCCGGAGGGTATCCCCAGTAGAGACCGGGGGTGCAACTTCCAGTCAACACTAACCCTGAGTCGCTCCCAGGGGCTTCGCTGGTCTCTGCCGCTGAGGTGTCCCCCAAATGACGATAGGGACTGTTCCGGGGTGAAACCTTTTTTTTGTTAGAAGAACTGATTCCAACATCACAACAGCTTACGCTGCCCAGTGAATATCCCCAGCAGGGGTCTGGGGGTGCAACCCCCGTCATCCCTCCCCAATCCTCCGCGGAGGTTAACGGAGGGGAAAGAACAGGGAGATCCCGGGCTGAAAACAATCCCTCCTCACTCCCATCACTCCCCTAGCCTCGCCTCCAGGTTCCGTATCCGGTCCCGGATCACGATCGCAGCCTCGAAGTCGAGGTTCTCGGCGGCCCGATGCATCTCGGCATCGAGTTCCACGATCATGTTCGGGATGTCGACCTTTGGAATGTGCTTCGTGTCTTTCAGGTCCACCTCTTTCTCCCGGACGGGTTTTTTGATCGTCTGCGGGGTGATGCCGTGCGACTGGTTGTATGCAACCTGGAGGATCCTCCTCCGTTCGGTCTCGGCGAGGGCCTCCCGTATCGAGCCGGTCAGGGTATCGGCATAGAGGATGACCCGGGAATTGACGTTCCGGGCCGCACGGCCGATGATCTGGATGAGGCTTCGTGCGTCCCGCAGGAATCCTTCCTTGTCGGCGTCGAGGATGCCGATGAACCCCACCTCAGGGATGTCGAGCCCTTCCCTGAGAAGGTTTATCCCGACCAGGACATCGAAACGGCCGAGCCTGAGCTGCCGTATGATCTCGGTCCGCTCGAGTGTGTCGATCTCCGAATGGAGGTACCTGGCCCGTATCCCCTGTTCTGCGAGGTACTCGGTCAGCTCTTCTGCGAGTTTCTTCGTGAGCGTCGTCAGGAGGACGCGGTCGCCCCGTTCGATGGTCGAGCGAATCTCTCCGATGACGTCCTTCACCTGTCCGGCGGTCTTCCGCATCTTGACGACAGGGTCGACGAGGCCCGTCGGCCTGATGATCTGCTCGACGACCCGGGTGGAGTGCGAAAGCTCGTAGTCGCCGGGAGTCGCCGAGACGAAGACGACGTTTTTCATGTACCGCTCGAACTCCGGAAACATCAGGGGGCGGTTGTCAAATGCACTTGGAAGGCGGAAGCCGTACTCGACGAGTGCCTGCTTCCGCGACCGGTCACCGCGGTACATCCCATGGAGTTGCGGGATGGTCTGGTGGCTCTCGTCGATGATCATCAGGAAATCGTCGGGGAAGTAGTCGAGCAGGCAGTAGGGCTTCTCCCCCGGTTTCCGGAAGTCGAAGTGGCGCGAGTAGTTCTCGATCCCCTTGCACGACCCGGTCTCCTCGATCATCTCGAGGTCGTAGAGGGTCCGCTGCTCGAGGCGGTGCGACTCCAGCATCCCCAGGTGCGGGAGGCGTTCTGCAAGTTCCTCCCTGATGTTCTCGATGGCTTTCTTCTGGATATGCTCGGGGATCACGTAATGGCGTGCCGGGAAGAGGTAGAAGTACCCCATCTTCTCCTTTATCTCGCCCGAGTTCTTGTCCATCTCGACGATCCGTTCGATCTCGTCTCCAAACATCTCGATCCTGATGATGTTGTTGAAGTAGCCGGGGATCAGGTCGATGGTGTCGCCCTTGACACGGAACCGCCCCGGCATCAGCTCGATGTCGTTTCGCTCGTACTGGCCAGCGACCAGCCGCTCGAGGATCTCCTTTCTTGGAAGGCGGTCGCCGACCTTGATCTCAAACCCCATGTTCCGGTAATGCTCGGGCCGACCGAGTCCGTAGATGCACGATACCGACGCCACGACGATGACATCGTTCCTCGAGAGGAGCGACGCGGTCGCCGAGAGCCGCAGCTGCTCGATCTTCGGGTTGATCTGGGCGTCTTTCTCGATATACTGGTCTTTCTGGGGGATGTAGGACTCGGGCTGGTAGTAGTCATAGTAGGAGACGAAGTACTCCACCCGGTTCTCTGGGAAGAACTCCTTGAACTCGTTCCAGAGCTGGGCCGCGAGCGTCTTGTTGTGGGCGATGACGAGTGTCGGTCGTTGCACCTGCCCGATGACGTTCGCCATCGTAAACGTCTTTCCCGACCCGGTGACCCCGAGGAGCGTCTGGCAGGGAGAGCCCGATTCGATGCCCGCGACCAGGCTCTCGATCGCCTCCGGCTGGGAGCCTTTCGGCTCAAACGGCGACTTCAGGCGAAAATCTGTCATTGCATCACCTTCTTGCCTCGAAGCAGCCGGTGATACGAGATTGCGAACCGGTGGGCCTCGTCCCGGATCTCCTGGAGGAAGAGCGAGCTCTTCTCCCTCCGGTCAGGGGTGATGGGATACGCGCTCCCCGGTGTATATATCTCCTCGTTTCTCTTTGCAAGTGCGATGACCGGGATGTCGAGGCCGAGCCGCCGGAGTTCCTTTTTTCCGGCGTTCAGCTGTCCTCTCCCGCCGTCGATCACCACCAGGTCGGGCAGCTGTGCGTTCTCTGTCTTCAGGCGGCTATACCGTCTCCTGACCACCTCTGCTATCGCCGCCGTGTCGTCGACTCCCTCGACCGTCTTTATGCGGAAACGCCGGTAGTTCTTCTTGTCCGGCCGGCCGCCACGGAACTGGACCATTGAGCCGACCACGCTCGTCCCCGAGATATGCGATATATCGAAGCATTCTATCACCTCGGGGACGGTATCCATGGCAAGGAGTTCACCAAGCTCTGCGGCCTTGATCCGGTCGCCGAAGAAGGCTATCTCGATGTTCTTTTTGACAAGGTCGAGAAGGCGCCTCTTCGCACCCTTCACAGGGACCGTCACCGTCACCGCGTTGCCCCGCGTCACCGAGAGATACTCCCGGAGCGACTCGCTCACCTCTTCGGGGAGGATGAGCTCCTTCGGGACCCGCGCATCGGAGTAGTACTGGATGAGAAACTCCTCGAAAAACTCCTCTCCGGGCTCGAATACGAACTCGCGCTTGTCGGCGAGGGTTCCCCTGACGATGTTGAACACCATCAGGTAGGCGGAATCCCCGTGGATATAGTAGTTGATGATATCCTCGTCTCCGGCGCCCTTCCGTGCCATGTCCTGGCGTTCCGAGAGGTTCTCGAGTGCGTGTATCTGGTTCCTGGCCGTCATCGCCTTCTCAAACTCGAGGTGGGACGAGTAGTTTTCCATCTCCTGTTTCAGCGACTCCACGAGATCCCGGGTCTTTCCCTTCATCACGAGCCCGGCACGCCTCACGTCCTCGGTATACTCTTCGGCCGTTATCGCCCCGATGCAGGGGGCGCTGCACGTCCTGATATGGTAGCGGAGGCAGGGTTTCTTGGGGAGCCTCCGGCACGAACGCAGCCCGAAGGTCTTTTTTACGAGCGAGAGCACGTAGTCGCGTTCTGCGGCAGAGACGAATGGTCCGAAGTAGGTCCCCTTCTCCGCGGTGCGGCGTGCGATGCAGATCCGCGGGAACTCGTCGTCGGTCAGCCGGATATAGGCATACTGCTTGGCGTCCTTCAAATCGATGTTATATCGCGGCTGGTGGGTCTTGATCAGGCTATTTTCCAGGATGAGGGCCTCGACTTCGTTGGAGGTGACCATGAAGTCCAGGCTCGCGCTCTTTGCAAGCATCTTTTTCGTCTTTGCGTCGCACTCCCGCTTCTGGAAGTAGCTACCCACCCGCTTCTTCAGGTTCTTTGCCTTTCCCACGTAGAGGATCGTTCCTGCGCCGTCCCGGAACAGGTAGCATCCCGGCTCTTCGGGGAGTCCCGCGATATCGATCATTGCTTTGCCAACATCTTTTTGAGGAAAGCACCGGTATAACTCTTCGCGTTCCCTGCCACGTCCTCGGGCGATCCCGTGGCGACGACATAGCCGCCCTGTTCACCCCCCTCGGGCCCGAGATCGATGATGTGGTCCGCCGACTTGATAATGTCGAGGTTGTGCTCGATGACGACGACAGTGTTTCCCTTCTCCACGAGCTCGTCGAGGACGGCGATCAGCTTCTTGACGTCATGGAAATGGAGGCCGGTTGTCGGCTCGTCGAGGAGGTAGATGGTCTTTCCCGTCCCCTTCTTCGCAAGCTCCCGGGTGAGCTTGATCCGCTGCGCCTCGCCCCCGGAGAGCGTGGTCGAGCTCTGGCCGAGCTTGACATAGTCGAGGCCGACGGCAGAGAGGGTCGCAAGCTTGTTTTTGATGGAGGGGATGTTTGCGAAGAGATCGACTGCCTCCTCGACGGTCATCTCGAGGACGTCTGCGATCGATTTGCCCTTGTATTTTACTTCCAGGGTCTCGTGGTTGTACCGGCGGCCCTTGCACTCCTCGCACTCGATGTAGACGTCGGGAAGGAAGTTCATCTCGATCTTTATCACGCCGTCGCCCTGGCAGGCCTCGCACCTGCCGCCTTTTAAGTTGAAGGAGAACCGGCCGGGCTTGTATCCCCTGACCTTCGCCTCTTTCGTCTCGGCAAAGACCCGGCGGATCTCGTCGAAGACCTTGGTGTAGGTTGCAGGGTTGCTCCGGGGTGTCCGGCCGATCGGGCTCTGGTCGATGACGATCACCTTGTCGATCTCCGAGTCGAACTCGAGTCTGTCGTATCTTCCCGGGACGACTCTCGACCGGTATATCTTCTTCTGCAGCGCCCGGTAGAGGGTGTCGTAGACGAGCGTGGACTTGCCGCTGCCTGAGACGCCGGTGACCACGGAGAAGAGGCCGATCGGGATTTTTACGTCGATTCCCTTCAGGTTGTTCTCACGGCAGCCCGAGATGCGGATATACGTGTCGCTCGTCCTCCGTTCTGCCGGTGTGTCGATCTCCAGGTCGCCCGAGAGGTACCTGCCGGTGAGCGAGTTCCTGTTTCCGGAGATCTCTTCCGGCGTTCCTTCCGCGACCACCCAGCCGCCATGTATCCCGGCACCCGGTCCCATGTCGATGACATGGTCCGCGCTCCGGATGGTGTCCTCGTCGTGCTCGACGACGACGAGGGTGTTTCCGAGGTCACGAAGGCGCCGGAGGGTGTCGATCAGTTTCTGGTTGTCCTTCTGGTGGAGCCCGATCGAGGGTTCGTCAAGCACGTACAGGACGCCCATCAGGTTCGATCCGATCTGGGTGGCGAGCCGGATCCGCTGCGCTTCGCCGCCGGAGAGGGTCCCGGAACTCCGGGAGAGGGTGAGGTACCCGAGTCCCACCTTCTCTAAAAAGTCCAGGCGGGCGTTGATCTCTTTTAAGATCTGGTACGCAATCCCTGCCTGCTTTTCGTTCAGTTCGAGCCCGGCAAAGAACTCGATCGCCCGGGAGACAGGGAGGTCGGTGATGTCGATGATGGACATGCCGGTGACCTTCACCGCGAGGATCTTGTCCTTGAGCCGCTTCCCGTGGCATTTCGGGCACCCGGAGACCTGCATGAACTTCTCGAGTTCGCGCTTCCGGTAATCGGACTGGGTCTGGTGGTAGAGCCGTTCCGCCTGGGGAAGGAGTCCTTCCCACCTGCCGGTATGGGCGAAATCGCCGTTCTTCATCCGCATCGAGAAGCGGATCCGCTCGTCCGACCCGTACATGAGTGCGTTGTACTGGGCAGGGGTCAGGTCCTTTACCGGGGTGAAGATGGAGAAGCCGAAGTGGTTGGCAAGCGCCGTCAGGTACTGGCCGCGGTAGCCGTCAAGGAAGTTCCGGTAGGTCGCAACGGCCCCGTCTGCGATCGAGAGGTCCTGGTCGGGGATGATGAGGTCCGGATCGAACTCCATCCTTATCCCGAGCCCGTTGCACTCCTCGCAGGCGCCGAACGGGCTGTTGAACGAGAACATCCTCGGCTGGAGTTCCTCGAAGGTGAGCCCGCAGATCGGGCAGGCCATGAGAGCAGAGAAGACATGTTCGCCGTCCTCTTCGTCGAGCACGATGATGAGGCCCTCTGACTTCTCGAGCGCCCGTTCGGTGGCCTCGACGAGCCGGGAGTGGTCGGAGACATCGAGCCGGTCGATGACGACCTCGATGTCGTGTTTCTTGTAGCGTTCGAGCGTGAACTCCTCGTCGGTCCGCTGGATCTCCCTGTTGACGCGGACACGGGTGTAGCCTTCCCGGGAAAGGTCCTTTACGAGCTGCTGGTAGGTCCCCTTCTTCTGCCTGACGACCGGTGCGAGTATGGTCACCATCCCGCCAATCTCTGCCGAGATACGCCCGGCGATCCGCTCGGGTGACTGGGACTCGATCGAAACGCCATGCTCGGGGCAGTAGGGGATGCCGATCCTCGCGTAGAGGAGCCTGAGGTAGTCATAGATCTCGGTGACGGTCCCGACGGTACTCCGCGGGTTCTTGCTGGTGGACTTCTGTTCGATCGAGATGGCCGGCGAGAGGCCCTCGATCGAGTCGACGTCGGGCTTGCTCATGAGGCCCAGGAACTGGCGCGCGTAGGCGGAGAGGGACTCGACGTACCTCCTCTGCCCTTCTGCATATATGGTATCGAATGCGAGCGTGGATTTTCCCGAACCGGAGAGCCCGGTCACCACGGTAAACGTGTCCCTCGGAATTTCCACGGTGATATTCTTGAGATTGTGCTGTCGTGCACCTTTTATGACGATATTCTTCATCGTTGTTTGCGATAAGTAGTGGCTGTATACCCATATAGAGAGATCTTTCATGGTATTTGCCATAGCGATGAGAGGGCCCGGGCACCGGTCATATCCGGCTGCGGAGAGGTCGACTCATGCCCGGAGTTTTTCGTGGTGGCCATGAATTGTATGGAACAACTCACTCGTGGATTGTTCCGCGTTGTCCGTGGAACGAGACCCCCGCGGAAAATTCGCTGTGACCATGGAATGACCCTTTCCTGGAGTATCTGCTGTGTCCACAGGTTGTATGGACGTACTCCCTCAGAGAAAACCAATCTTGATCACGCATTGGATGGAACTGACTCTCGTGTGGAGTGTTCCGCGTGTATCCGTGCACTGGATAGAACGATTCACGTCCAGGGTGTCCCACTCTGTTCATGCAATGACTCTCTCCTTCGGATCTGACCGCCATTTGATGGAACAACTCACTCCTTGTGTATCTGTCCATGGATTGTATGAGACAATGCTTCATTGAATTGCTCCGCTATCTCGCCACAATGGGAGAAATGAAAAACTTCCCGATTGTTCCTCTCTGCTTACGACCACTCATGAGTATCTGTCCATGGATTGTATGAGACAATGCTTCATTGAATTGCTCCGCTATCTCGCCACAATGGGAGAAATGAAAAACTTCCCGATTGTTCCTCTCTGCTTACGACCACTCATGAGTATCTGTCCATGGATTGTATGAGACAATGCTTCATTGAATTGCTCCGCTATCTCGCCACAATGGGAGAAATGAAAAACTTCCCGATTGTTCCTCTCTGCTTACGACCACTCATGAGTATCTGTCCATGGATTGTACGAGACCGGCCCCCCCATTCCTCCTGTCCCGGAACGACTCTCTCCCTGTTTGTTCCGCTCTATCCACGCATCGTAACCATCATCCGTACCCTCTCTCCCTGTGATCTCGTCAGCAAAATCCGTCACGCCAACGTGGTGCCGGAGAGGGACCTTTTTCTGTCCTCTTCTCCTTATATACTACGATTGTCCTGGAACGGATTCGTTTCAGGTGGGGTGAGATTGTGCAGGAGATATATGTAATCGGGCATAAGCAGCCGGATACCGACAGCATCGGCAGTGTCATCGGGTACGCGGAGCTGCTCAATTCCCGGGAGCCTGGGCGGTATATCGCTGCCTGCTGCGGCGAGGTCAATGCCGAATCGGCCTACGCACTCTCGCGTTTCGGCATGGACACCCCGGTCTTCGTGGAGAGCGTGGAGCCAAACGTCGGCGATATCCCCTTCTTTTATACCCAGAAGGCGCCTGCCGACATGCCCACCATCGACGTGGCCGCCATGATGGACGAACAGGATGTCAGGAACATCCCTGTTACTGATGGTTCCGGCCGCCTTCTCGGGATCGTCAGTGAATACGGGCTTGCAAAGGCCTACGTGACACCGAACCGGCGCGAGACACTCTCCATCGGCCCGATACCGCTCACGACCCTGGCCCGCATCCTCGACGCCCGGGTATGCAACACCGGCGCCGAGACACTCCACGGCCGCGTGGCGATCGTCATCGACGCCCTGCACATGGCGCTTTCCCGGCTCACCGGAGACGACGTCGCGGTCGTTGGTGACAACGAGCCGGTCCAGCTCGCCCTCATCTCGGCAGGGATCGCCGCCCTCATCGTCGCCGAAGGGGCGCCTGTCGGCGACCGGGCGCTCGAAGCGGCGAAGGAGAAGGGAGTCGCGATCCTCGCAAGCCCGCTGGACGCGTTCTCTGTCGGCCGGATGGTCCACCTCTCGCTCCCTGCTGGCGAGGTGGTGGCCTCCGACGTCCCGGTGCTCCGTCCCGAGGACTCGCTTGCGTATGCCAAGAAGGTTGTCACCGACTCCCGGTACCGGACGGCCTGCATCGTGGACGGCGACGACCGGCTGCTGGGGATGATCTCGCGGAACACGTTTCTCGAGGAGATACAAAAACAGGTGATCCTGCTCGACCACAACGAGTACGCCCAGGCCGTCGACGGGATCGAGACCGCCGAGATACTGGAGGTGATCGACCACCACCGGCTCGGCGCGATCACGACGTTGAAGCCGGTGAAGTTCCTGAACGAGCCGGTCGGGTCGACGTCCACGATCATCACCGGCAAGTTCCGGGATGCCGGCGTTACCCCGTCACCTGCCGCCGCCGGGATGCTGCTCTCGGGCATCCTATCAGACACGCTGGTGCTCAAGATGTCAACCACGACTCCACGGGACATCGAGGCGGTGGAGTACCTCGCAGGCGTCACAGGGCTCGACCCGGTCGAGTACGGGACCACGCTCATCCAGCAGGGGATGGAACTCGATTCGGTCCCGCTCCATGAACTGATGACCCGCGACACCAAGCCCTACACCCTCTTTGGAAAGGACCTGATCATCGCACAGGTCATGACCGCCTCTGGCGAGTACGCCCTCGGGAGGGCAGCGGAGATCCGGAAGAACCTCGACCTCCTCCGGAAGGAGAACGGCGTCGACATCTATCTCTGCCTCTTCACGAACGTGATCGAGAACCGGAGCGCACTCTTTGCCTCTGCAGACAATTCGGTTCTCACGGCTCTTGATTACGACGACCAGCCAGTCATCCTGGACGGCGTGATGTCACGGAAGAAGGATTTCCTCCCCGGGTTCGGGAACCGTCTCCGGAACCTGTAATCAGTTGTGTGCAGGGAAAAAACCCGTCCTGCAACGCGGGTCTCCTCACCGGTATCATTTTTTTCTTACGAGGAGGATTCCTGCCGCGAGCGCAGCAACCGCCCACAGCCCGAAAGACGTGGATGCAGGTGCAGGATCGCCCGGGACGGCTGCATGAGGTTCCGCAAAGACGAGCATGATCTGTGTGATCCCGTGCACGCTCCTGTCGGGAGATACGTCCTTTCCGACAAGGGTCAGGGGCCAGTTTCCGTCACCGGGGGAAAACGTGCCCCCGTCAACCGCATGTGCCATGACATACCCGTGGCTCTTCATGATCTCGCGGGCAGAAAACGCCGCTTCCTCGCCGGAATCTCCCCTTACTACAAGAGTGTAAGCATTGTCCCGTGCGAGGGTCGTGTTGTATGCCCGGTTGTTGACAAGGTTCTCGTCATGCTGGCAATCGTCATCTACCCAGCCGGCAAGCATGTAGAGGGGCATTCCCGTCCAGACATGCCCGTCCGTATCTGTATAGGAGACGACATGGCCGTGAGCCCGCTCACCGCACGAGACTCCCTGTTCAAACTCTTTCCTGCCGATTGCCGATGAGAGATGACCTTCCAGGACGAGCTCCCATTCAGTGAGTTGGCGGGGATATATCTCCAGGGTTTCGACGTTCCTGATGGCAAGGCCCGCCGCAGAGGGATACTCAGTCCCCTGGCACCAGTAAAACCGCCAGTATCCCTCGTCGATGCATTCTCTCATGTCCTGGTTGCCGAAGGTATGGTCATCTGCCAGGAAGAAGAGGGCCGGACCACCTGTATATGCCGGGACATAGCCCTCCTTTTCTGTCCACCAGGCAAGGATGGCCTGTCCCTGCGCAGGGTCTGCAGAATAGATATTGTCATACATCAGTTCAACGACATACCCATCCGTCGCAGTCATGCGGAGTTCGTCTCCCTCCTGCATTCCGCCGACAAGTCCGAGGAGATCCCGGATCGATGTTCCCTGCACGACCTCCTCGACCTTAGCGGGATTCCTGTCTTCTGTGGGATTCCAGAGATCACCGGTATCAAACGTCGGCCCCTGGTACCGGTAGGGCGTCTCCGTGTCTCCGTACACCGGGAGGTGTTCCTCCATCCAGGAGCAGGTGACCGTTGTGGCATTCAGGATGCGCCCGCCAGTGCTCTCGCGGCGCAGGATGGTGACAGCGCAGGATGATCCGGATGGAGTTCCGGTGATCTCCGGCCCCGACAGGGTGATGTCCATGATGTTTCCGATCTCCATGTGTGCGGGTACATCCGGCCCGGTGAGAAGAAGCGGGGCAATCTTGATGTCCCCCTGCCGGACCGGGAGCGGTGCTCCGTTGCGGGTACGTGCAACCAGGAACCCGTCCGTGCTCACATCCCTGCTGGAGAAGAGGCGATCGTGCCAGTCGGTCGCCCTCACGGTGATTGAATATCCTGCCGATGCCCGGCTGGTATTGAAGGATCGGTCTGCCCCGTCATCTACGAGGCCGACGAGGTAGGTGAGCGGCAGGCCGCGATAGGTATTCCCCTCACCGTCGGTGTACGAGACGCCGCATGTCTCCTCTGCCCGGGAAAATTCTTCCCTGGAAAGGGAGATGGTCCCGTCTCCGGTGATGATCAGAACCCAGGATGTGTCTTCTTCAGGCCTCTGAATGGCACAGCATGGGTGGATCATGAAAAGAACGAGAATGCAGCAAAGTCCGAGGTACACAGTCTTTCGGGTCATCGAATCTCCATATCTATAAGGGATTTTGAATCAGCTCAGCTGAGAAGGCAACGGTGATAATGAGATCGGTTCGGCTCTCTTCTTGGGTTGACAAAAACACTGGCTGACTGATCTGCCTATCAAACGAGGGATCGCACACGAGGTGATCCTGATCTGCCTATCAAACGAGGGATCGCACATCTGCAGAGTGGTTTCCACCGAGATACCGGAGAGAGTATCCTGGCTGACACGCCTGGATTTGATTTTTCGGTTTTCATCGAGACATGTTCGTATAAAATGAGATTAGCAAAGCCCTTTTCAAAAGAGCACACCAGGTACTCCTTTCAGGTTTTTGGACATGAATCATGAAAATCCCGAAGTGATATCCATTGAAAAAGAGGGCCGTTTCTCTATTCTGGCCTAGCTCTCTTCCCCTTCCGCCACTATCTGGAGATCCCACTCCTCCTCGTCGAACGCGATCGTGCCTGCACCTTCGCAGACCGGGCAGGTGACGGTCTCCGGGACGTTGTTGCAGGCGTCCTGTTCCATCAACTCGTCGTCTCCCTGTGAGTCACCTGTCATGATGTGGAAGTATTTCTTCGTGTCATGGGACTTGAGCGACTGGCAGATTTTGTACTGTGTGTTTGGGATCTCCCCTGTTCCCCTGCAGGTACGGCACCGAAGAATGATCATAGGCTAAAGCAGGGGTATGGCGCCGATCTCATATAACTGGAACAGGATCGATCCTGCCGGGCGGTACCGAATCCTTCCCACCACTCTTTCTCTTCCGGAAAAACAGGAGATAAAAAATGTTGGATCTTTTAATCCTTCTTTTCCTCGCCTTTTGCGTGCGAGATTGCCCGTGCGATGTAGATCGTCACGATCACCGCTATGAGGGTTACGACGATCGCATAAATCAACTGGGCGGCAATTGTGCTGGCTTCCCCAAAGATCTGCTTGAAGATCTCCTGGATTGCTCCGTTCCATGCAAGCGCTGCGACCAGCCCGAAGGCAGCGGTCAACAGTGCGCCAATCTTGTCAAGTGCTTCATCCTTAAATCCCATTGAAGTACACCAGATTAATTATTTATCAACGGGTTTATAAAGGTATTCCAGAAAAACGGCCATACAGTGCTTCTTTGACGACACGGCGGACCCTGCATCGGTCTATTCGATGAAGTTATGCTTCACGCATCTGTTTTGATCAGTGGGTCAATATGGTCCCCATCTCTCCATCAGAATCGTCCCGGAACCCGGGCATACCAGAAATTTCGGGAAACAGCCATCTCGAAGGGTATCCCCGGCCCTTCACCCATTTTTCGGATATGCTCCTCCTCCGGAAAAAAATTGGGTTTTCGATTCAGAGGCACCAGGCCCAGAGGTTGTTCGTGTTCACCCACCAGAGCAGCGCAACCAGCGCGACGGCGACGGCGGTATAGTGCAGGCGGTGCGGGAACGTCCAGTATCTCTCCCGCCAGGCAAGTGCGGCAGCGGCGATGGTCGCCACGGTGAGAGCCAGGGCGATGACCGGAACCGCCAGGACAGCGGTGAGAACCGCAGGGATATCCTGGGTCTCCATGTATTGGGTCAGGATGGCCACATCGTTCGTGATCCATGGCACCAGGAGGAAGGCGAACGCGAGGAGGAGGAGTGCCGCCGCCCCGGCGATCCACCGTGCGATGCCGGCGGGCTTCTGTGCCGGCGGTTCGGGGACGGCGTGTGTGCGCCGGAACAGGGCGAGCAGCGGCCAGAGCAGCACCGTCGCGAGGATGATCCCTGCCGCGTACTTCAGCCCTTCACCAAAGCCGGTGGTCGAGTACCACGGGATACGGTCATAGACCAGCGGCGGTTCGTTCACGTGTGCATAGAAATCGACCGAACCGTCTGCAGTGGTGTGGAAGATGATATCCCCTGCGACCGGACGGCTGGCGTCCGCCCGGGAGAAGACCCCGGGCTCTACCTCGATGTAACGAGCGGGGCCTGTGCTGGTCGTGACGGTGAGCGTCCCGTCGGGTGAAGAAGCGACATCGATGGAAGCCGGAAGCGAGAAGTATCTCTCGAACCCGGCGTAGTTGTGCCGGTTCATCATGTAGGTTCCGGTATACTTCTCATGCGTGGCAGAGCCGGATGGCTCAGGTGAAGGGGAGTCCTGTGCGCCGACCGGGTAATAGTGGTCCATGAACGCCATGAAGAGTGCATTTCGAAGCCCTTTCGCCCCGACACTGTTACCGGAGACGAAGAACCCGGCCTGTTCCTCCGGCAGGAGGAGGAGAAGGGAATGGAACGTGTCCGTGTCGCCCCCGTGGGCGATCGCACGCCGGCCGTTGTAGTACTGCTCGTAGAAACCGAGGCACATCCCCGCAACGCGGGGATCGTTTGCGAACGCCCTGGCGTGCATGAGTTCTGCGGTTTCAGGGGCGAGGATCGCCGTGTCGCCGAAGGTCCCCTTCTGCAGGTGGGCGATCATGAAGTTCGCCATGTCGGGGGCGGTGGAACTGATGCCCCCTGCAGGGCCGATGGTGAGGATCATGTCCCCGGTCGGGTGGTTTTCGTTGTTGCCGAAGGTGTATCCCTGTGCGAGCCGCGAGGCCAGGTCCGGCGGGAGGTTCTCCCGGATGCTGGTGTTGTACATCCCGAGCGGGGAGAGGATGTTCACCTGCAGGTACTGCTCAAAGGGAGTTCCTGATACGTCCTCGACCACGACTGCCGCGAGAGTGGTGCCGTAGTTGGAGTACGACGTGGCTTTTCCTGGTGGACGGACCCGGGCAGGGATGTTCTCGGCACAATACTGGCGGAACGAGATGATATCAGTGTGGTCGATCCATGTCATGCGAAGGGCAGAGTCCTCGAACCCTGCCGTGTGGGTCATGAGATGGCGCATGGTCACCGGTTGCCCGGGATAGGTGTCAGGGATGGTGATGTTCGCCAGGTACGTGTTGACGTCGGCATCGAGGTCGATCTCTCCCTCCTCCACGAGCTGCATCACGGCCGTCCAGGTGAAGAGTTTCGAGGTCGATCCGATGCGGAAGAGTGTTGTATCCGCCATAATGGGCGTCCGGTTCGCGAGATCGTCATATCCGTATCCTTTAGCGACGACAAGCCTGCCGTCCTTCACGACTGCGACGGTCGCCCCGGGAACGTTGTATTGGGCAAGGGCTGCCGGCATGACCTGATCGAGGAATGCCTCCACCTCGACGGGGTCCGAGGGGCCGTCTGCAGGCGGCACGGGACTCCCGGAGACCTGCGTCGTATCCTGGACTCCGATTGTCACGGTATCATCCTGCAGGGGGGCCGCGGCAGCAGCGAAGACGAGGAGGCCGATACAGATGAGCACACCAGGGAATTTCATACAGGTATATGCGGATATGGAATTATTAGAGCTTCTCAAATGCGTGTTCTTCCCGGAGGGTCTGTTTTTCGGTTTCGATCCCGGTGTGTCACGCGAAGAATAAAAGCCCTGTTTCCGCGTTGATGGTGGTATCTTCCGGCAAAAGGTCAGGCTTTTTTCAATCCAGGTCTCATTATCGTCTCCTGCTGGCAATTTTTGCAGTTTCCCTGAAGACGTGGTCCCGGGATCAGCGGGACAAGAACGGGATCGGCCTGTGTGTATCAGGTTTGTTTTATTTTGGATCCCTTTCAGGTCCTGTCCTCCTCCACTTGACATGTTTTGTGCGGACGGCCCGCTACCCGTTGCAGGGGGATGACGAATGCAATCCCCCTCCCTGGTACATCCAGCCCGACACCAGCGTTGATAGCTTCGAGTATGGTGTCAGACATTTCGGGGTCGACCATCGTGAAGACGATCTCTTTTTCAGGCTCTATGGGAATCCCCAAAAGGCGTTGCTGTTCGTGGATTCCTGTTCCGCGTCCGTACAGGATTGTGCCTCCCTCGGCACCTGCTTCCCGGGATACCCTGACCACTTCGTCAGCCCAGCCCTTGCTTACAATGGTTACAATAAGTTCTTTACACTCTTCACATATCATGTGTATACACCCCCTTTATTCGGAATACGACACCCAGGAGCAGTATCGCGATGATCGGCGCCAGTGCAATGAATGCAATCAGCCCAAAGCCATCGATGACCGGATCTTTGCCCTCGATGACCTCCGAGGCGCCCATGGAGAGGGCCATCAGGAAGGTCACCGCCATTGGCCCGGTCGCAACACCTCCTGAGTCGAAGGCAATGGCAATAAAATCCCTGTCCGCAATGGGAAGCAGACAGATGGCGCATACATACCCGATGATCATCACGTGCAGGAACGGGATATCATATACGAGCCGGGCCATTCCAAAGGCGACGAATCCGGCAACTCCTCCGGAGAGGACAACGAGGAGAAAGGATTCACGGATGAACCCGGATGAAGACTCTTCGACCTGGCGGCAGAGGATCCGGACCGCCGGTTCGGCATATGTTGCGAGAAACCCGACGAGGAACCCGAACGGGATGAGGATCCAGCGGGGCTCAAGGCTTGCAAGAAATGCCCCGATCTCCTGCCCTGCAGGGAGGAACGCGACGTGCACACCCTGGAGAAAGAGTACCATTCCCACATAGGTGAAGATCACACCCTTCAGGAGATTTGCGACATAGCTCCGGGGCAGCTTCAGGTACAGGAACTGGAACGCGAGGAAGAAGATGAGCAGCGGAACCAGGGCGAGCGCCACGTCGATCATGAGTGAGTCCAGCCCCCCGAGCACACCGGTCCCGGTCATGTGAGAAGCACCCCCATCAGCATTATCCCTATGATCGGACCGATTGAGGCGAGCCCGATGAGCCCAAACCCGTCTGCGAGCTGCGATCGCCCTCCAAGGACCGAACTGACGCCGATACCGAGCGCCAGGATGAACGGGACGGTGAGCGGACCGGTCGTTACACCTCCTGCATCAAATGATATCGCGAGGAAGTTCTGCGGTGTGATAAGCGAGAGGAAGAGTACGACTCCGTATCCTGCCGCAAGAAGGTAGGCGATGGATATGCCGGTGATTATCCGTATCATTGCCATTGCGACAAAGAACCCGACCCCTGTCCCTATGACGCCGAGCAGGAGGCTGCGCCCGATCTCGCCGCTGGAAGCAATGTCGATCATGTTTGACAGCACCTGGACGTCAGGTTCGGCGACGGTTGCGAAAAACCCAAAAATGAACGCAATACAGATAATCAAGATCAGTGAACGGCTCTTTGGAATTTCCGAGCCGATCGCCTGGCCCATGGGGAGAAGGCCCACGTGTACGCCGGTCAGGAAGAAGACGAATCCGATTGCGACCATGAGTGTTCCGACAAGAAACCCGGCAAGGTCCGAAACATTGACAGGGAGCAGAGCAATCTTGAATATGAGGATAACAACCACTATCGGAGTAATGGCCTTGATGACTTCGATACAGGTATCTTTGGGTGCACTCGTCATGCAAACCGCAGTTTTTGACCACCTATCCGTGGCACATCATTCTCTATGGGCGCCCCTCATATAGTTATTTCTTTCCGGATCCGGTCCCTGCATTCGGCCCGATCACTCCACTGGCACAACAATGTATAGTCCCTCTGGGCAGCCTGAAGCAGCGTAATGTGCTCCAGGTACCCGCAGCATCGGGCTCCTCTCACACCTTAGCGAGTGTCAGGGTCGCTGGCGTGATGACAGCCGCATTGGCCGGGAAATCGTATCTCCTCGACTCCGGGGTGAAATTCCCGATAAGCATGGCACCCTGATGCTCCCGGATAAGATATGTTTCGGCGTCGATGTCATGCAACCGGCCTTTCCGCGATAACATCTAGCCAGATCGCCATCATCGTCAATTTTGGTGCAATCATGCTCATCGTTTATCAAGCATGGAAGCTGAAGGGGAGAAAGGGCTGATAACGCCTCTCTCCGAGTGGATAACGGCTAATACCTGAGAAAACAGGTGTTTTGTTGGGCTGACCGGCCGTTTCATGTATTGAACGGATCGTTCAACGTATTGAATGGGTCTCATCTTCACACCCGTGAGTGTTGCTGATGCGGGACGCCTGAGATGGAGTAACCAGTGAGGAAAACCAAGCGGAAAACCGGGTGTTTAAGAGGGGTTTTCAATACTCTTATATGATTCCACGTCGTTTTTATAAGAAGACAATCCGATGGTATTGTCGCTTCTGTCCCGGTAGGGTAGAGGATATCCTAGAAGCCTGCGGAGCTTTTGACCCGGGTTCAAATCCCGGCCGGGGCGTATCGTTTTGGGGTAAAGACCCTGCACATTTGTGTTCCCCCACAAACACTTTACATTGCTGAAAATACTCTGCCAATGAAGAGAGTGTTTCTTTACAATTACCTTTTTTTATTTTAGAGATGAAGGGATAATATTTTAAAAAAATATTAATCTCCTGGGTTAGTAATTGCCCAGTCCATGCTTCGCCGGCGGCTTCCGTCTGCTGACATTTTCAGCGGAAATCGCCAGTTTGCAGGCGACGACACCTGGTTTACGGCAAGAATGCTGATACTTTTACCCCGACCCGGGCAAGGGATCTTTGATGGCATACGTTCTTATGGTACCTTTCCGGTAGTGGTACACATGGTCGAGAGACAGGTCCCATACTGCGCAAACGGGCATGACGGAATACCGATGCTGCTCACAAAAAGCAGTGACGCCAACGAATTCTACCAGTGTCCCACGTGCATGAGGCGGCTGAAGCTGTCATATTCGGATGATTCATTGAGGATCAAGGAACTTGAGCCCTGATCGAGATGGAAGATCGAAGGTCAAGGACCACAGGGTACGTAGATCCTGGGGTTCTTTTGGCTTGACGCTGACATACCATGGGAGAGGTAACCGTGTGCAAACCCGGGATCGATCTCCGGAACACCCGGTTTCGTTTTTCCGAAAAAAGAGGGGATGACGCCTCCCCTCAACCGTGTCAGGGAGACTGTGGTCTCTTCTATCTCCTTTTGATCGATGCAAATGCAAGGAAGGCAAGGGATAGAAGAACAACTGGTATGCCAAGACCCGCCTGTGTCGGGGCAGTGGTCGGCTGTGGTTGCAGCGTTGCTTCAACCGGCGTCACCTGCCCGGAGTTCACCTGCACGGTCGCCTGCCAGGGAGTATACCCTGCCATCTGGAGTTTCACCACCCGTGATCCTGCCGCAACCGACGGGACGGTGACCGGGGTTATCCCGTAGTAGATGTTATCGATGTAGACCTCGGCTCCGGCCGGCTGCGAACTGATGGAGATCGAACCGGTTCCGGGCGCCGACGTCGGGGAGGACGTTGGTGAGACCGACAGGGTCTGGCTCACGGTCGTAGTCTTCCCGTCCTCGACATAGATACTCCCTGTCCAGTCCTGGAACCCTGAAAGCGAGAGCCGAACCTGGTGATACCCGATCGAGAGGCTGCCTGCGATCTGGGGGGCTGTGCCGTAATATCTCCCGTCGACGTAGACAGCCGCTCCCTGGGGGGTGGATATCGCATAGATCGAACCAGTTCCCGGAGAGACCTGGGAGAGGCTGGCAGACACCGCTGTTGTCCTCCCTGCCGATACGCTGACGCTACTGCTCCAGGTCTGGTACCCGGACTTTGTCACCCGGACGGTATGCGAACCCGGATAGACATCGTGGAATGTGCAGGGGGTTGTCTGGGAGTTTGCTCCGTCAAGTGTCGCGGTTGCCTGGGAAGGCGACGAGTCCACGTAGATACTCCCATAGGACTGCACGGGCTGCAGGTAGGCCGAGACATAGATGGTCTCGCCTTCGGCCGGGTTCCCCGAATAGCTGTTCGACCAGGTCTGGTACCCTGAGAGGGAGATACTTACGGTGTGCCCGGGAGTGCCGGTTGAGGGGACGGTCACAGTAACCGGGGTGGTGCCCTTGTATGTACCATCAAAGTAGACGGTTGCTCCTGACGGTGAGGATGTTATCGAGTAATACCCCTTCCCCCCGCCGATCGGAGTGGTGGGTTCAATGTATACAAGGTTGGCATTGATGTGGATGGTCTCGCCTTCGAAGGGATTGCCGTAATGCGTCTCCTCCCAGGGCTCGTAGCCGCTCTTTTCCACCCGTATCGTGTGATCAGGAGTTCCGGTGGAGGAGACCGGTATGGTGACCGGTGTGGTCCCTGCATACGAATCATCGAAAGACACGGTGGCGCCGGACGGGCTCGAGCTGATCTGGAAGTATCCCGTCCCCCCACCAATATCGTCAGCAGCGGTATTCGCAACCAGCAGGGACACTGCTATTAACAGGCACACAGAGAGAATCGTTGGAAATTTCAAGAGAAAACACCTCTTTGGCTTCATATTATCATCTATCTGAATATATTTCAAACATGTGGTTTCTGCTGATTCGAATGCAGGAGAGTATATTTGCCATGGATGATCCCTTGCGAGAATGGGATCCTGGAACGAAAAGAATCCCGAAAAACCGTGAAGATCAGCAGGAAAAAAGGCTCTTTTCTCCCTGGTGTGGGCAGGATTGATGAACCTGATACATTTTGTGGGGGCATTCCCCCCATATGCGATGCCATGCCGCCGCCCGAAAAAATACCGCGAGGCCTCCGCCCTCGACCCGGGGGCCTGCGGTCACTTCCAGATTCACGATCAAAATTTGAGCAATCGGGTATGAGTTCTGTGAGGGCGCCCCGGCGGCGGTTGAAGTGACTGGATCTTTATGGAGATGAAAAACTCTGATTCAGTCTCCCCACACAAAACAGGGAGGAGACAAAAAAAGGTTATTTTGTCATTGCATTCGATTAGGCATCTATTCAGCCTGGTGATGAAAAATTGTGGGGATACCCGTTTTCCAAGTCACCATGATACGCAACCATTCGGGCTATCGTCAACCAAATACGTGTACCGATGATGCCTTGAACGTCAGGTATACCATGTCCCCTTCCTTCAGGGCCATCTCTTCAAACCCCAGTCTTGTCAGGATGACAATGAAGGGGATCCCCGCATCGACCGATATCCGGGCAAAAGTCCCGTTATCTGCAATATCAACAATCTTTCCGTGGAACCTGTTCCGGGCGCTCGACTCGAAGGGCTCTGTGGAGACCAGGATATCTTCAGGCCGGATGGATGCATAGACCCTGCCCCCTATCCCGCACGTGTTTGATATGATGCGGTGCCCGTCGACATCGATCGCACATGCCCCATCCAGATCCGTGCAGATGCCGGAAAAGAGGTTTTCTACACCCACGAAATCGGCAATGAACTCCGAATTGGGTCTTCGGAAGACTTCTTCAGGCTTTCCAATCTGGGCGATGCGCCCATCGTTCATGACTGCGACCCTGTCGGCCAGCGAAAAGACCTCCTCGAAGTTATGCGTCACGTGAATGACCGTTATCCGGTAATGGGCATGCAGGTGCTTGAGTTCCTTTCTCAGCTTGTCTCGTGTTCGGCCGTCCAGCGCACTCAGTGGCTCGTCGAGCAGGAGCACCACCGGGTCCATGACAAGCGCCCGTGCGATGGCAGTCCGCTGCTGTTCACCCCCGCTCAGGGTATCGGGTTTCCGATCGAGAAGGTGGGATATTGTCAGGAATTCTGCGATCTCTTCGACTTTTTTATCGGTCTCATCCTTTGAGCATCCCCGGGACTTCAGCCCGAACGCGATATTCTCCCTGATGTTTAAGTGGGGGAAGAGCATGTAGTCCTGGTAGACCATGCATACGTGCCGCTCCCTCGGCGGAAGATCTGTTACATCTTTGCCGCCTATGAAAATACTGCCCTCGTCCGGGGAATAGATGCCTGCAATTGTCTCGAGGAGGATGGTCTTTCCGGCACCTGTCGGGCCGATGATGACCATGTATTCACCTTTCTCGATCTCGAGCGTGATGTCCCGTGCGACGAACTGGCCGAGGTCCTTTGTTAAATTCAGAATTTTCAGCATCGCATCCACCTAGAATTTCGCACTTCCTCCGAAACGCTCAAAGATGTACAGGGAACAGACCGAGATGATGATCAGGAGTGTCGCGGCCGAGATTGCCTTGTCCAGCTGTCCGCATGACATGTTCAGGAACAGGGCGATTGGCAGCGTCTCGGTCTTCATGAAGATCGCCCCGGCAAGGAGGAGTGCGGCACCGAACTCGCCGATTCCCTTCGCCCAGGTGATGACCGATCCTGCAAGAAGTCCGTTCTTGGACATTGGAATGGTCACTTTCCAGAGAGCCTGGCTATCAGTGCATCCGAGTGTCTTTGCAACGTGTTCGTATCTCGGGCTGATCCCCTCAAAGGTCGATCTCATCACCCGCAGCATGAAAGGTATATTCACGAAGAACTGGGCGGCGATAATCCCGAGAGGAGTGAATACAAAGACCAGGCCTATCGACGCCAGTCCTTCCCCGATGAAGGTGGTCCCGAAGAAGAGGAGAAGCCCGAGCCCGGCCACCAGGGGCGGGAGGGCAAGCGGCATATCAAGCGTGGTATTTACAAGGTCTTTTCCCCAGAAATCATACCTGGCAAGGGCATATGCCGATGGCACGCCGATGAGAATGCAGAGTGCAGTCGAAACGAGGGAAGTCATCACGCTCAGAAAGATTGCAAATTGAATCTCGGGTGAAACAATAGAGGCGAGAAGTGTTGCCGGGTTCGGCCTTGATACGATAAGGAGCAACAGTATGATGATTGCCAGCGCAAGCAGGAGGCTTACGCCTATGGTAACGCACTTGAGTGGTGAAAAGCGGAGTTTCTTCATATTTCATGTATCTCCGGTTCTCTTACAGGAGATTCTCTCCCGGGTTCCAGTGGATTGTCGGCGACAGAACTGTTGAGTGTCCTGGTTGGAAAGGTAACGGCTACATTGTCGGTATCTGCAGTGCCTGTGCATACGATTCAGTCCTCGTGAAAAATGGGAAAATGAATTTTCATCAATCGCCGTACTTCGCGGAGGGATACGTGGTGAAGCCGTGCTTCTCAAAGATTGCCTTTCCTTCGTCAGAAGCGACAAAGTTCATGAATTTCTCTGCGTTCTCTTTATTCTCCGTGAACGTGAGGGTACCGATCGGGATAACCTTGACAAAGCCTATATCGATGGGGATCTCGATAAGGTCCATGTTATCGGGGTTATACAGGTCAGTCCATATTATTGCTACGTCCACCTGGTTCATTGCGGTGTATACGAGCAATTCATTGACTGTTCCGGACTTCACACCGTTCTCGCAGACATTTGCATCCACTACCTCCCAGAGACCATTCGCTGTCAGCAGCTGTTTTGTCGCGGATCCAACCGCCGGTCCTGCCGGCTCACCGATTCCAACCCGCACACCCGGTTTTGCAAGGTCTTCAAGAGAGGTGATACCGGCCGGGTTTCCTTCCGGGACGACCATAGCAAGGACATGATACACGACCTTCTCGGTCTTGTCTACAAACCCCTTCTCGATGGCCGAATCGATATAGGACTTCGCGCCGGGCATATAGGCGTCACCCTTCTGGTAGAGTTCGATCTGGCTTAAGAGCTGGGCTGAACCGCCGTACGTATACTCGATTCCTATTCCTTCCTTCTCCTTAAACATACCAGCGATCTCGTCCATCGGTTCACGAAGCCCTGCTCCGCAATAGACGAGAAGGGTCTCCTGTGCCTCAGTCTCCGGTTGTGTGGCTGTCTGGACCTGCTGATCCGTGCACCCGCCGATGAGAAGTGCCGCTATTGCAAGGATAGCTAATAAAGTTAATTTTCCAACATCGTTCATGAGAGGTACATAGGGAATGAATCCATCTTAAACATTTATATTCAGACAAACGAAACAATGAAAATAATTGACATTTTCAAAAAATAAACGTAAAATGCATTACTTTCATCTATCCTCTCGGTCGACTGTTCGCTTCACAAACCGGGCTGCAGACCTGATTGCCTTCCCTGCCTGGGAAACCTCTCTTCCAAACATCTGCCAGCAATGGAACATCCCCGGGTATTTTTCAAAGGTTACCGGCACTCCATCGATGGCTGCCTTCTCCACGAGACGGATTATATCATCGAACAGGACTTCGTGCGTGTCGGCCTGGACAAGAAGGGGTGGGAACCCGGAGAGATCGGCATACATGGGAGAGGCCAGGGGATTGCAGGGGTTAGAGCCTGCAAGATATGTATCCCTGATGGCATGGAGGCGTTCGGGCGGTATCCAGTCAAAATCGCGGTTCCGTGCCACGGAATCTCCAGGAAACAGCATGTCAACGGCCGGCGACATTGCTATGACCCCCCCAGAAAGCGGCAGCCCCTCATCCCTGGCATACAGGGTCAATCCGAGCGCAAGTGTTCCACCCGCAGAGATTCCGGCCGGAATTATCTGCCCCGCGTCATACCCCTCATCTACAAGGAACCGGTACCCGGCAACCGAATCAAGGAGAGCTGCAGGGAAATGGTGTTCGGGTGCGAGGCGGTAATCGACTGAGAATACGGTGGTTCCTGCGGCGCGGCCAAGAGCAGCCATGAGTCCCAGGTGATCGCGCGTGTTGATCCGACAGTAAATCCGCCACCATGGAAGAATAGCAGGATGCCTCTGTCGCTTCGCTGTTGATCCCATATAAAAAATCCGGAGAGGTCATCTCTGATGTTGACTTTATCCATTCGGGGAAGATCCCGTTCCTGGTATTGACAGTGGAAGCTGGAGAATTGTTCCCTCGCCTCCTCCGGGGAGACACCTGATCGGGGTGCATGCCCCTTCAGCCGACTGACAAAGTCTTCATCCGGCATATGCCTGGATTGCATTTGCCTGCCTCATACTTGATTCCTGCTGTGAATCAAACGGACTCCCTTGGGGTAGATCTCTTGACCGGTTATAGAGCCGTCGGCAGTGTATTCGATACTGGATCTCACAATCTCTCAGGGGATCTACGAAAAATCTGTCTTTCGTCTGCAATAACCATGCATGAAAATTATTTAGTCCCGCATTGCAGTTAATTTGAGTGACAACTCGCTGAAATGCGGCGGATACTGAATAATCCCGGAGATCCTCAGGGGATCAGAAACCCGGATGCTATCTGCATTTTTTTCGGCAACAGTGAAATAGGAGAAATAGTTGATCCTCCTCATCTCCGGATCATCTGCAAAGCGTTCCAGCTCCTCCTCTCCCATACCCCGTAATTTTTCATACTCCATGCTTTCGTATATCCCCCTCAAGACGGAATAGCGGCAGACAACATATGTATCGCCCTTTTCACGGACCAGGATCCAGTGCAGCGGGTTGAATGTTGGAATAACCTTCTCATTCCTGAATTTATATCCCGCAATTCCCCATTTTACGAGATTCAACGCGACATACGCTGCAAATACCATGCCCCATGAAAAAATCCCTGCTATTCCTGAAACTCCGGTAATGAGAAACAACAGGAAGATGCTGCTCACTCCCGTCAGAAAGAGGCTTGGACCCGGGAATACCCCGAGTGTGAACTTCCTGTCCGAGAAGGGATAAAAGAGGGGTATTCCCGGGTATGCGAGATAATCGAGCCCGGTATGCAGGAGCGATCCCCCTGCAATCACTGCAAGGCCCAGGATCCAGAATTCCGGTTCCAGAGGAAGCGAAACAAACCCTGCGGTCTGCATGAGGGCGATCACCAGGAATCCAGTGATCGAGAGCAGGAACGCCCCCGGGATACTATGGGTAATCCCGCCATGAGAGAAGATATACATGCGGGGCTCTCTCCGGGACAGGGGATGGAGAAAGATATCCAGGTCCGGAAGGACGGTGCCGATTATGCCAAATCCAGCAAGCTGGCTTCCCAGGGGGTGTGCAAGAAATAGTGCAGAGAATGCATGGGTGAGCGAATCCACTGGTAGAACTGTTCGCCACCCGCTATGATAAAGGATAAGGAAGATCAGGCAGACATCTCTTCACAGGAGAATCGACCGCACAGTTGGGAGAAGAGAGAGCCCCCTCATCGGAAAAGGAGAACAATCCAGGTGGAAAATACCATCCCGTCCCGGGTCCGGCCAGGTTACGGAGATCCGCATACAATGTCGCACATGTACCCATTCCTCGTTTCAGTTCCCCACGGTGGAGTAGATGTTCCGGAAGAAGTCAGCGATGCAGTCGCCCTGGACCAGGACGCGATATCCTATTTCAGTGATCCCGGTACCCGGGACATATTTGGTCTTTCAGATTGTGCCTGCGCCTACATTGATACACCCATATCGCGCATGATCGTGGATCTGAACCGGCCGCCGTACCACCTTCCACCGAAGCGGTGGGACGGGGTGGTGAAGACGAGGACGTCAACCGGGGTACCGGTCTACAAAGACGGGCAATTCCCTGAAATCACCCTGATCCACAGGCTGTTGTTGAGATACTATTTTCCCTACCATGCGATGCTTGACCGCCTCCTTGATGGTGGCAGCATTGTTATGGCTTTCGACTGCCACAGTATGCTCCCCTCCGCTCCCGGAGAGGGGCATGGTTCCGGCCGGGAAAGGCCCCTCGTCTGCCTTGGAAACAATGGTGACAGTCTCGGTAATCAAAGGAAAGGTGCTCTTGCAACCTGCCCCGGGGAGGTAATACGGGTTCTTTCCGATGAATTCAAAGTACTCTATCCTGATAAGGGGAATGTGGCATTGAATACCCCATTCCGCGGTGGTTTCATCTCAAATGCCCATTACTGGCACAAGGGCATCCCATGGATCCAGATCGAATTGAACAGATCCCTGTATGAAAACAGGAGAGATGGTGGCCATGCAGAACTGCAGGATAATGTCAGGAAAGTTCTGTCTGGTTTCTGGAAGAAGGTGCAGGAAAAAGAACTCCTCTAATACAATTTTTTCTGTCATTCGAGAGAGTCTCCGCCGTCTATCCGGGAAGACGTATGGTAGCCGGGAACGAAGATCTCGTTTCGGAAGGTGTATGCCCTGGCTCACAATTGACTTTCGCATTCGCGGTGGTCTCAAGGGACGAAGATTTCGTTCCGGAAGGTGTATGCAGAGCAACTCTTTGTGGGGCGTCCTGGAGATGCTGATTCATATGTATGCGAATCCGGCGATGCTTTCATGAGCAGCGCGATCCGGATATTTAGCCTGATATTCTGGATCAGTTCCGTGGAAACAGGCTTTGTGGTCTCTCCCTTTCTCCCTGTGCACTCTCCAGTTCCCACACTCCTGAAACACGCGGACACTCTTTTTTGTATCAGTCCTGTGGCCGTTCCCCGGGGATACACCCAATTGCCGGTTCGGCTGTTGTTTTCCCCACAATTCGCATTAAAAATTGTAAAATAAGAAATTACTCGACCGCAAGATCTTTGTACCTTGGATTAGAAACCTAAAATATGCCCCTGATAGATGGATTTGACGATGAATCCATCCTCACCGTAG